>Ga0180009_10000005_pt1 | contig 450795 bp, 403 predicted proteins | sample OS_PC_MetaG_FD_123537 | JGI IMG/M metagenome (GOLD analysis project Ga0180009, IMG submission 123537) | Groundwater microbial communities from the Aspo Hard Rock Laboratory (HRL) deep subsurface site, Sweden - OS_PC_MetaG | ecosystem: Environmental > Aquatic > Deep subsurface > Groundwater...
ATATGTATATAAATTTTGTGTTCTCAGTTGAGGGGGTGGCTCGGATAGTATAGCTTTCAGGAAACCAAATATAGTATCTAATATAAATTTCAGTTTGAGGAGCATCACTAATTTTAAATCTTTGCTCTGACCACGCATCAGCATCCAGGTCTTCATTGCCCACAAAACGAAATTTAATAGAGTATGCCCCCGTTCTTGGATTATCCGTACTTACAGTGGTATATGTACTTTCCCCCCAAGCTGCACCGCTTAAAGGATCGACGTGGGTAAAATCACCCGATTCAAGACTATCAGAGAATAATATATCGGCATCAGCAAGTGGAGTGAAAACCAAAGTAATTAATATACTTACTATAATAATTAATTTTCTCATTCTGCACACTTATTTATAGTAAAATACAAATCTATGTCCGGTTCTAAATTACTCATATTCCAACTTCCGCCAGCAGCACCGTATATATAATTGCCTCCAGTATACACGTCACTGTTATTTCTTCGTAAAAATATACTCGTAACCCCGTCACCCAACACCCCAAAATACCATGTGCCTGTTGAGAGGTTTGGATTAGAGGCAGAAAGTATTTCTGTAACACCTGTATCCGGCGTAAAAGATATTTCTTCTGTATACGTTTTTGACAAATCAGGACTTGTTCCGATTCTTAACGTATGTGTCGATTCAGCTCCAGATAAAAACGATACAGTTATGCTATATAAACTAATCGCTGTATTTAGAGTAAAAGACTGTCCTATAACTCTTGTATTTATGTTGCCAGAGTTAGCATCATTAGATGTTTGTGATATTTCAGCAGTTCCACTTGAACACCCACTCGCCTCAACCTCACTGCCCAACAACGTTACCCCGAATGCCTGAGTATATATCAAGCAGCAGACAAATATCATGCAGATTATTTTATTCATAATCACCTCTTCTCAAAGATAGCAGTGACTGATGCGCCCTTATGAACTGGCGAGCATACTGTATCAATGTCAACAAAAATTTTATCACCAGTTGCAAGCTCATCATTAGATGTGTCAACCACTTCATCAGAGGCGGTGTATTCTCCAAACCCAACCGTAACACCTGTGGATGTCATATTGGCAGCAGTTGCCCCACGAACCCTCCTGATCACAACTGTGGTTGCACCAGATGCAGCAGAGTTCAAGTCTGATACCGATGCCACAACATCTACCAGCTCCCACCCGTTCATGTACGCAGGGACTGCAAAGAATTGTTTCCCATCTGCAACGGCGGTATCAACATCAGAATCGTGGATTGTCCATGCAACAGGCTCTGTTATTGTGATCCAAGTAGACTGGCTTGCGTCTTTGGCCGCATTGTCCGAAAAGGTTACCGAGGATGGTACACCGAATGCCATAACTTGCCCTGATGCAGGGTCAGATGTCGGGAGCAATAGGATTAAATCATTATTATTGCTGACAGGACTCCCCCAGCCGACATAATTTGACCCGTTATCAGTGTCTTCCAGCCAATAGGAGTATCCACCACCAAAAGCGGTAGGCGGTACATCAAATCCCCTTGCATTAACGACAACAAGCCGCCATACCCCCGCAGTGGCATAGTCATCAGGCCTTATAATGTTCGGACTTGATTCTGCATCAGTTCCAGAAGCATCAAAAATGTACGTGTAAAAATTTACAGTGCTTCCGCTTATGGTCAAAACCTCTGCAACATCACCTTCTGCAAGGTTGTCAGCATTCGGGGTTGATGCACCTGTTATATCAAGAGCATCAAGCATCCCGGCAGTTCCGCCTGTCAGACCAATACACCCGTATTTATTGACAGCGGAATGAACATTGCTAAATGCAAACAGTACAAATACACAAATTAATATCAGTTTTTTCATATCAATAATCCTTATATGTTATTCCGCCGGTGTTTAGATATGTGATTCCGGCAGTGTCATTATAAACAAATGTGTTTGTAACTGATGCCATTGTCTTTTTCATTATGCTCAGCCCATCCCCGACGGTCAGGCCACCACCCATGCTCGGCAACCGGCTAAACTGCAAATTTGCAGCCCATGCAACCGAAGCCAGGCAGATGATCATGGCTATTAAAATAAGTTTTTTCATTCAACTTTATCCCCCATAATCGTTAATTAAAATTTTGTTTTATACTGGGTGATCTGACATGTGCCGGTGCCTTTGATCACTATATTATCAAACATGCCGTGCAGTGGCAGATTGGTATTATCCACATCAGAGGATACGCCTGTAAAGATCGGCGGCGTGTTTGCATCTGACTGCGCATATACATCAATGGTTCCGGTCACCAATGTGATCATTAAAAAGTCGGCATCCAGGTCGATGGCAACATCAACCCCTTCGGTTGTTGCTGTTACAGCATCGGTGGCAAGGGCAAATTTTGCATAAGGGGTGTCTGAAACTTTTGTCAGGTCTGTATATTGCGCCTGGGTCAGATCCACATAATAATAAGTTTCGATCGTCTCATTTGGATAAACGATTTGGATATTGCCGTGTTTGTTTCTGATTGTAACACTGCTGCTGCCATCATTTCTGTAAGTCACAGCATGTGCCTGGATCGACGTTGACAAGAGTGCCATACAAACTGCGACCGTTACCAGTGCCAGCATCATAAAAATAGCAAATGCTGATTGAAAAATTGCTCCAAGTTTCATGTCTATATCTCCTTATTTAAAAAAATTATGGACCGGTGGCAGACCACTTGGCGCTGCCGGTCGAAATTACGGTTCCTGATGCTAAATCGTATGTGTATTCAACGACTTTTAATTGATTGTCGATTGCGGTTGATCCAGCCGGATACCGCCTGAGACTTGCAACAACAGACAGGGAATTGATTTTGAATGTAGTGCACCCAAGAGTGTAAGTATACCAACCATATGGGTCGGTTGTTCCATTAGAACCCCCTTTCAGCGTGAAAGATAGTGTTGATAGCAGGGAGCTGACCACAACAGTATCCGTTATATTTGTCCCTCCCCTTTCAAAAACAGATCCCCCCTCTGATCGTAAATAAGTCATCCCATCACTGAAAAACGGACAAGCTAAAGTATCAGTTATGGTAGCTCTATACCCATATGGTGTTGGATTCCCCACTGCATTCATTGACCAATCATAATTAATCGTATATGTGGCGGAATAGACTTCCCATCCAGTCGTCGCTGGTGTAGGCAAAGCAATGGATTCGTTTACAATACTATCATAATTAGTAGAACCCACCCGTGTAGCTTGGGCGGTGTAAGTGATCCCCGGAGAAGAACTTGCCGATGCCGAAGAATATTCGTAAGAGGCTGAACCAAAAGTTCCAGATGCATTTGCAAACCCCGCTATAACCTTAACATTGTGACTGCCCGCTGTCACGATGCCAGAAATAATCGTGTTTTGAACAAACCCAAGTTGCCCGGCCATCTGCGATGTCAGCGTCAGCGTTTCTTTCAGAGAGCCATCAATATATAAAGATAAGGTTACCGCTCGATTATAATAGATACCAGCGGTGCCGGTGCCCCTGACGGACTTGATTTCACACAGCACAACCACCCGGTTACAGTTTGCAGGTGTGGTCATTGAAGACGCATCGGATTCATCAATAGTCAACGGCCCCGGATCTGACGTGGAAGCTTCTGTAATATTGACGCTTCGTACTGCATTCCCGGCTTCGGATACCAATTCTATAGATGGGTCAAAGGCATAGTATTTTGATCCCGGGGACGGTAATTTTGTAACAGGATCAATTTCCCGCAGATTCATAGCCTCAAATTTAAAACCATGATCCACGCTGGCGTTGGCTGCGGAATATGTCTTGTTATTAAAGGGCTGCAGAGTAACGGTGGGCTCTGAAGAAAAATAACCCACTTCGGTCAGCACGCCATGAGCACAGGTGCCATGAGGTGCACGAATTAAAGATTTATAGGCAATTTCAACGCCGCCAAATGTTTTGTAATGGGTCAATGTGCCGGATTCAAGTACTGTGCGCTGCACATCATCGGCCAACTGTATCCGGCCGTTATTCAGATCCATTTCAACATGGGGCACTCCGGAACTGTTGGCTGTAAGACTTCTGGCAACGCCTGCATTCATTACGCCAAAATTGCTGACAATAGCGGACATCGTAGTTGCTGTAATTTTGTCAGCCGTGATAGCGCCTGCAGCCACATGTGCGGCAATGATTGAATTATACGCAATGTCAGCAGAGCCCACCTGCAATGTTGTGGCAGACCGGATGGAGCTGTATCCGGATGCGTTGCCCGATGTATCAACAGCCTTGAGTCGATAATAATAAGCTGTGGAGACGTCCATATTATACCCATCAGAATGAAAGGACGCCTTGATCTCCCCCAGAACCGTCACACTGCTTGAAAAATCTGCAACAATAGACCGCTCCAGGATATAATGGCTGAAATCATATTCTGTGTTATCATCCCAGGACAGGCCGATATTTTTAAATCCGGGTATGGCAGCGCCCGACGCGGGCCAGGTGGGCGCTGCCGGGGCGGCGGTATCCCGGGCGGTGGTGTGCAGCACCTGGGTGCAAAAGGATGTATGGTTTCGGCCGTGATCCCAGGCCCGGACAGCAACACCGTATTGTTTGTTCGGCACAAGCTCCCACTGGTATTCGCGGTCGGTGGTGGTAAAGCTGGACCGTTTGTTGTTGGCCATGTCTTCAAGCTGGACTTCATAATAGCTGAAATCATCCGACAGCTCTGAATCACTGTTCCAGGTTGCCAGCAGCGTGACGATGTTTGCCCCGCCAAAGGCAATAGTGGAATTGGAAACCAGAGACAGGGCACCGGGAATGGCCAGGTCACAGTCAGAGGTGTCAATGGATACCGTGTCAATGGCTTCGTTAACCGAATAAATCTTTGATGTGTCTTTGGCTTTGATCCGGTAGGTCTTGGTATCACTCATGCCTTCGGGAATAAAAATACTGCAGTTTGTTTCAATGGATGTTTTGACGACTGTCCCGCCTGCCCAGGTGCCGCCTTCCCGGATTTCATACAGATCAAGATCAATATCATCAACCGCAGAATAATTAAAATGCACGGCCCGTTTAATGGCATCCCAGGTGGCCGTAAAATTGATCACGTCTCCTGGAGGCATTGCTTTCCCCAGAATAGTAACAGCGGTGTAATTACTGGTTTTCAAAACCGGACCATTATCACCGGCAGCAATGATAATCTGATATTCATGCCCAAGGATCAGCGGCGCTGTCACGGTGTACTGCAGTGTATGGACATATGCCAGGTGGACCGGATCTGCATCCTGTGTTACATTTTTCAGCCAGATATTCCAACTTGCGCCGGTATCGGTGTAGGCCCGGTACCAGGACACATTGATTTTGGATTGATAACTGCCGTCTGCCGCATAGGCTAAAAACTCATTGGCCATGACACTGATGGCTTCCTGCTTGTGCTGTTCCCAGGCAGGTTCTTCGATGACCAGGTCTGAGTTCTCCGTGTGGATTTCATCAATATACTCTGCCAGTACAAGCGAAGCTGTAAAATCGTCCCGTCGGGAAATCTCGGCAATCCGATATTTTTTCATAAAACCCGAAGTCACCAGGCCGAACAGATACAGATCATATTGTACCGGCATGGATATCCAGGGAGATGCCAGAAATAGAATATCCGTGGCAGCGGCAGGGGCCATGTTGATGGTCTTTTCCACCTGGCTGTCATCCCCCAGGCGGACCCGCAATTTGTAGGTGATGGATGCTTCTATGGTCACGGGCTGATCCAGCTGCACCCAGGGTCTATGATCTATCAGAGGATCATATTCATGCCCCAATACATCCACGTTGTAGTCATTTCCGGCATCCACGATCCTGCCGCCCAGGTTCAGCCCGTCGAAATTGACAATATCGTGCTGGAAATAGCACAGATCCCCGGTAACGCACCCGAAGGAGTCAATAAACGCATCAAACGACGGCGTGCGCAGAAAATATTTGTTTGTATTGATCAGGCGCACCCCTTCGCGCGTGGCCTGCTTTTGCGGGATTCCGGCTTCGATCCGCACCTGGGCCGTCTTGGAAACCGTGGTGGATGAAAGATATTCTGCAGAATGCACAGATATGGGCTGGCGGGTATGGTCTCTGTCCGGATCTGTGTACTCGATTTCGACACAATTCGCCCGGTCCTCTTCGGGCAGATATCCCATATCAAAAGTTTCATCCAGGATATTGCCCATATTGAAGATATGCGCCACATTGGTTTCCTGCTTGTCGATAAACACCCCGATATCCGAACCCCGGTATATCAGTGCGGCCTGGCCGATGGCTGCGGCTTTTTGCGCATTGTCCCACAGATTGCCGGCAGAAAAAATCATATGCGCAATATTGCGCTTTTCCGCCGGATCTCCGGTCTGGCTGACATCGGTATCGTTATGCTCTGCAAACTCGTAAAACTCATCATAAATGATCCGCTCCACATACACCTGATTGGATACAAGCCGATCATAGCAGATCCATGCAGGGTTGGTTGCAGATTTTGAAACCCATGCCGGAACGCTTAAAGACGTATCAAATACCTGGACAGTGTTGCGGGTCACAAGGCATGAAAAAGACGGTCTGCCGCCGCTTAAATCTTCTGTGGCAATTCCCATGAATGCATATTTGGCAATGCCCTGATAAATAAAAGGCTCTTTGATGATTTCATCCCAGAACATCCAGTAAAGATCCGTATTTGTCCGCACTTCTGTATCGTCCGCTGTTGTGCGGGTCAGCCGCATGTCATACTGGTCGGCTTCAAGATCCGGAATGGTGTATATCTCCCTGATGGCTTCGGTGGTGGCGCCGGACAAGGTAAATGAACCGTGATTGATCCAGTAAGTATCAGATGATTTTTTATATTCGATCGTAAAGGAAGCAGATCTTTCATCCAGTCCGGCCTGGTCGTTTGAATAGTACATGCCGGACGGTGCGCTGACAATAATCTTGAGTTCTTCCACCAGCGTCCCGTCTGTTGTACGGGTCTGGGCACTGCCATGCATCAGCTTGGCTGCGTTAACACTTTTCTGGGAATGGACATTTTCAAACCCTGGGATCAGCTCATCATTCAGTGTGCCCAGGCGGGTTTCAATGGTGACATCCTTAAAATACGAATACGGCTGATTATTGATCCGGACATCCGTGATAGAGTCCACCTGATGCCCGCAAAGCCCCATCAGCACATACAGCACTTCCTTGTTATTTTTAATGTCAATATACTGATTCAGCACCTGGCCGTACATGCGGTTTGTGCCGTAAATATCATAAATTGCCGTGCCTTCCACCACCGTCTGGCTTAAATCCCCCCAGCCATATGCCTGGGCAGATTTATCGTATGAACTGCTGGATGTAAGCTCGCTTTGCTGCGGTGCCACAAGGCCCATGACATAGTTCAGGCCCGCGCCGATGGCAAAAATAGTTGCTGCAAACACTCCGACATATACCGCTGCCATGCCATAGGCACCTGCTGCCAGCAGAGTCGAAAAAGAAGCACCCGCCGCCCAGGTGGCAACCATCGCACCTACTTCAAAATTCACTTTGACACTGATGGCAACGATATCCCCGGCTTTTACCGGAACCTGGTCAAACGGCGCTGTGATAATATGCCCGTTCACAGCAGCCACACAGGTTAATCCATCCATCACCGGCAACCGGCTGTTAATATAGGTATCCAGAGACTTGCCGGTAAATTCGACAGTTTCCTTCTCATTTTTGAGCGGCTCACATGGATTAAGTATTTTAACGATCAGTACCGACATAACGATAATATCCTATGATGTGCTGCTGCCATTTGTGTATTCTGTCAATCACCACGGACCGGTTCAGCGTGACGTGGATCATCCGGCCGTTGCCGATAAACACACCGATATGATGCGCAAAGTCAGGGTCCATGGACCGGATCAACACTCCGCAGGGTTCCTCCGGCGTTGATATCGGTGCCCAGTATTTTGCCGCATGGGTCTGGATTTCCTGCATGGATGCCTGCTTGCATGCGCACACAGATATATTTGTCCGTGGCAGGTCAATGCCGTAGCGCCGGAACACTTCAACAGCCAGCCCGTAGCAGGAATAATTGTCCGGGCCGTAGCCGTCCGCATCAAAGGGTTTACCCATCAGATCATTAAAATCCATCATGCTAAAAATCCTTTTCTGCCAACGCCTGGGAATCCGCAGTACCTCAAAGAATTACCCAGCTCCCGGCAGCGGGCCAGGGTTTTGTTGCAGGTGGTTTCTTCACCAGTATAACCACAGGTAGAGTCTTTGAACTTGACCGTGTTCCGGCCATGATTTTTGAAGTATCGGTCCTGGGGATCACGCACCAGCGTAAGATTGGGAACGCTCAGCGTCAGAGTGACTTTGTTGGCATGATCCACATGCGCACCCATGATTTTAAACAGGCGCTTGCTCCAGGGCGTGGTCTCTTCCAGGTGCCCGGAATGCACCATATATATCCAGACGTCCGCGCCGTTGCCGCCGCCGTACTTATCTATAAGGGGCGAAATATCCCGGTTGGGATCAATAAACGCCAGTGGTATGGACGGGATGCTGCCATCCTTGGTTTCATTAATGGGGGACAGCGCAAATGCCGCAGGCTGCCAGGTAATGCTGTTCCATACCACCTGAATATTGTTCAGGCATATATTGACAGCATCTTCGTTGGGATAACAAATTTTAACCAGGATCAAAAACGCCTGGTTTGACGTGATCTTGTTTTTTTCAGCAAGGGCAGAAGCCGGAAGTGTCATGGTTACACCTCACCGAATTTAATGGTGGTTTCCCACACATTACGCTTGATATTCAGGGTAAACGGGATGTCATCCTGAAGGAACACCACCTGATAGACTGTGGTGTCGGTGATGTCCACGCTGTTAAGCTCAAAGATCCCGCCTTGCCAGGTGTCAAAGAATGTCTTGATTGCCGCTTTTTCAGCCGCAGTGGCCCGGACCGCCAGTTCAAATTCGGTTTTGATAAGTGTTGCCCGGGCAAAGGATATGGTGTATCCGGCAGATGATTTTTGCCGGTTCGCAGCCTTGGCAGGGGTATCTTTAAATCCTGTCACTGCGGCCGGTGTCGGAAACGTAGCCATGTTTTATCCTCTCCCCAGGGCAGCATTCATACTGCCTTTGTATCCGCGATTGTTTTTGATATTTTCCAAAACAACACCGCACACCCAGGCCCCGCTGTCAAATCTGGGTTCCTGCCGCGTAACCTTGGTGTCTGATCCGGTCTTGTCAATGACTTCAATGGTGATATTCACCGGCTGTGCCGGGCTGCTGACAACCGCCTTGACACCCATATCCCCGTTGGATGCCCGGAACAGCGGCGCTATGACTTCCGGGCTTTTTTCTCCCATGACACCCAGCCCGCCGCCATGGGCAAACAGCGTGGGCTTGTCCACAATGGTGTTCGTGAACATGCTGCCCTTTGCATATGCAGTAATGCCGGTGGCATCATAGGCATTGCCATGGGCATTAAAAAAAGAAGAGATTGTCTTGCCCCAGGACGTGCCGCCTGCCCAGTCAAACAAATTGGCGGTTTCTTTTTGAATAATCATTTGCGTGATCATCTTCCCAAACGAAATCGCGATTTTATCAAAAGAAAACTCGGACTCCCAAAGCATATCGTTTAATGTGCTGGCATATCCGGTTGCCCATCCAGAGAAGGCGTCCTTCATATATGAAAATTTTGTATCAGTAGATTCCTTTGCGGCCTTGGCTTCCTCATCATTGATTTTCTTTTCTTCCATCATGAACCACATGGCCAGGCCGACCTTGTCTTTTACATATTTATCATATTCATTGTATCTGGCCTGGAGCTGATCCCGCTCGAAGTCGTATGTGGTCATGGATATGCGCTTGTAATCTGTGGCAAATTCTTGATTGACGTCAGTGACTTTCTGCCAATGAGCGTCGATATCATGCAGGATTTTATCAAGTGCCGCCTGGATATCTTTTTCCATTTTCTCTGTTACCGGCTGTGTGCCATCGGATTTGCCCTTGCCGATTCCTGCACCGTCGAGGTCTTTTGCCCCGCCAAAAAGCTTTATGTCATTCGTTTTACTGGCCCACTCATCCACCTTGGACACAATCCCGTCCATCTGGTTTTTGATTTTTATATATTCAAGATAATTCTGTTTTGATGCTTCATTTTCTTTTTCTGCCTCATAGGCTAATTCGGCACGCTTGATGATCATCTGTGTCATCATCTTCACGTTGCTTTCGTACAATTTATCGCCACCCACCATTCTGGCATATTTGCCGGACCAGGTGTCCGGATCAAGCTGAGATTGCAAATCTTTTATAGATTGATCCAGATAGGATATCTGGGTCTCTTTTGCTTTGGCTTTCAGCTTTGCCCAGCCGCCCTGTATCAACTCCAGGGTCTGCAGAAAATAACCCGCGCCCAGGGTCATCACCCTGAAACTTTGCATTACCCAGACAGCGGTGTTTTGCGCCCAGGTTTTCAGATCCATCTGGCCCTCGTTGGTGGATAAATAATCAAGGAATTCGCCCAGGCTCTCTTTCATGGCCTCGAACGGCCCGGAATCCATGACATCTTTTTTAAACATCGTCATCTTGTCCGACATGTTTGATGTCATGCCCGCCCAGGACGTAGAAAGCTCATCCATGCTGCCGTCAAAGCGAGTAAAAATTTTACTCAATGCTGTGGATATGCCGGATTGTGTTTTGTCAGCAGTCTGGGTCATGTCCCGGCCATTTTGCGACCATTTAAAAGTGACTTTATCTCCCTCGGTACTGGTTTTGACGCCGAACTCTTTTAAACGCTCAAATTCTCCAACGACAGCATCTGCAAACATTTCAACTGTCTGGTTTAAACCTTTTCCCATGGCTGCGGCAGTATCTCCAAGAGTCCTCATCCATGTAGGGGCATTAAGGCCATAAGCCTCAAGCTTTACAAAAGACTCTGTAACCTGGTTCAGTTCATATGGAGTTTTAGCAGTAAATTCTGTTATCCAGGCCATTGATGCTTTAGCTCTGTCACTGGACCCGGTAATTGTTTTTAACTGGAGCTCATACCGCTCAAAAGAACTTGCTACAGCAATAAGGCTGGAAGCCGCTGATTTTAAATAAACTGTCAAACCAACAGAGACAAGACCTATCACAGCTGTTTTAAGGCTGATGATACTGCTTGCGCTATTTTTTGCAGACTGGCTGAAAGCGTCAAAAGACGACTTGCCTTTCCTTCCGGTTTTTTCAGACTCGCGGCCAATGGTTTGAAGGACTTTTATGGAGCCCTTCTCATCCATCTTCAGCGTAATTTTTATAGTGCCGGTGTTTTCAGACATTGTTCAAGCCTTCCTAAATCCCGCCATTCTTCATAAGTGAAATCGTTTGCTTCAAACGGATATCCTGCAACACGCAGGTTCCGGTTTTCCAGCAGTTTTATGGTGTAGGGGCCCAGACTTTCGTATCGCTTTGTCGGGCAGTTTTCACATGCCCAGTCAAGTTCCGGCCCATCACCACATTCTGCTTTGCATTTTTCATATTCTTTTTCAGTACACAGACCTGCCCGAAGTGCAGACAGGTCTGACATTAGTTTCCCTCGGTATCTTCTCCATCAGAAGCTGCACTTTCCGGAGCGACAACCTGACTTGATCCATCAAAGACCTGGACAGCCAAAGTTTCGATCAGATCTGATGCGTGTTCTTTGATTACATTCTTCCAGTCCGGATCATAATTTTTTGATTTTGGATCCGAAGAAATATCCACCGGGTTACCATCCACTCTTTTCTGGAAATCACCATCCCGGATGCCGGTCAGGATCTTCAGGCCATGTTCCAGTCTGTTTTCACCAATGCGGTTCTCAATATTGTTTTTAACTCTTTTCATACCGCCGTTTCGGTATGAGATGATTTCTTTGGATGACGGCATGCGATACTGCAGATGGATTTTGCAATCAGACAAATTATCCTGGATGATCATGGTGCTTGTTCCGCCTAAAACTCTTGGCATGTTATATCTCCTGTTTATTGAGCGTATCCGCTCTGAAGGTTTTTAACTTTCACGATGATGGAGCCATATGTATCGTCCTGGAGGACGGTCATGTCTCCTTTCTCTCCCAGCCGTTTGCCGTTGACGCTGATGGGCGCTTCAAGCACCCCAAGTTTCGGGAAGATCAGTTCAACGCCGTACTTGTGACCGGTATCAAATTCCAGGCCCTCGGCAAGTATCCGGCAGCCGAACGTCTCATTGGTGTCCATATAGTTTTGCAGGATATAATCCCGGAACTCACGGTCCAGCACCAGGGTCTGCTCGCGGCCATCCCGGAAATACCGGGTGGCATAAGACCCCCCAGCCCCCGGCGTATATTCCACATTGCCGTTATTGGCCAGGTTGTGCTCGATGGAATTAATTTCAGCGCCCATTTCACGACCGCCCACAAAGGCGGTGCCGTTCCATTTTCCGCCAATGCGGAACGTCAGCTCAGACACCCGCAGGGGAGTTTCTGCAACACGGGCCGGAAAGGTCATCCAGGTTTCTTCCGTGGGGGCATACAATACTTTGTAGGTCACATCCCCGGACGTGGCTGCAGGGGCAGTGATGGTGATCGCAGCAGGGGTGGCAGAAGACACGGCAGAAAACTCCACTTCTGTCCAGACACCGGATGCCAGCTCCACTTTGATCTGATGTATCGCATCCAGCCTCTCTGCAGCAGTGGCACCGGCCACACCATTGGCCGCAAGGGTCAGTGTGGTGACATCATCTGCAGCGGTGATACTTTCTTCAACCACGGATGCGTCAAACTTGCCTGTACCCACGGCCTCTCCGGAGACCTTGCAGAAACTATCCTTTGCAAAGCTTGCAGTCACCTGGTTGATAAACATAGAGGCATACCGTTCCCGGACAATGGTTTTTCCCAGGCGCTGGGCTGCTGTAAAAGACGGCTGGGATCGTGCGGTTTCCAAATCCCCGTCAATGGGGGTAATGGTGTGCAGCACACCGCTGCCTGCAGCAGATGCCGCAGCAGCGCCCAGGCCATATGCATATAAAAATGCAAAGTGCTGGGGCTGGGCTTTTTCAAAACTCAGCGGCAGGGCCGATGTTTTCCCCAGATCATAAATCGTGTCTGCCTCTTCCTTGCCCGTGGCCTCATCCTTGTTGCTTTCGCGCCGGGGTGTCCGGCTGATGATATTGTTGATATCTGCAAGCAAGGACAGGTCAAGGGTCTGGAATGTATTGATCGCAGTTTCAGCAGATCCTGCAGACACCGCAATCATATTGTGATTGGCACGTATTGATCGTGACATTATTTGCTCCTTTTCCTGTCAGTTTCAGGTTGCGGTACCGGCTTTGGTTTAATCTGTTCAAACCGGGTTTCATAGCCTTTGGGTGCCTGGGGGTAGGTCGTGTCCTGCCGGTATGTTCTGCCGGCATCCGGACCGTCCACCACCACAAACGCCTCCTGGCCTTTTTTGAGTTTGACCATGGTTTACTCCTCTGTTTCGTATTGATAAGACAGGCCCTTTTGCAGTATCAGGCCCGATTTTGTGTACATGACCCTAATGGGTGTTTCTGATACCGGGGACACGGCTTTGACATAGCCTGCCAGATAGTTTTCTGTCAGTTTTGCGCTGATGGTTTCGCCCAGGAGCAGAAAGTCTGTGATACAGTCATCCCCCGGCTGCAGCCTGTCATAATAATAGACATCCACCGGCAGAGACTTTTCAAGGACACCGCCCGCAAGCTCTGAAATATCGGTTTTGCCATCTTTGATGCCGACACACGGGAACCGCACACCTGCCGGTATGATATCCGGGTCCGCGATCAGAAGGATATCCGTATCCCGGTCAACCACCCCGGACAATTGTGTTTGAATAAGCTGAATTAACTGTCTCATGATGGTCTATTCCCCATAACAATAAAATCTTTGCATGTTTCAACGAACTCCTGCAGGTCCGCTTTGCTGAACCCTAAAAACTCACGTTTGGGTATGGTGACGGAACGATTCCTGCCCGCCTTGCCGCCCCGGTTATGGATGGCAGCATAAATCCGGTCAGAATAAATACCGGCGCTGTCCTTATCCGCATGAGGATGCACCAGGCGAAGGTATCCGTCCTGCTGCAGAATCTTGTCCATTTTGCCCTGATCGGCTTTGCGCTTGACCGTCATCGGTGACAGTGCCTGCCAGCGTGATCCGTCCGGGGCCTGTTCTTTTTTGAACCGATCATCTGTCTGCATGACCATGTATTCTGAAAACGCTTTCATGACCGGGTTCATATTGCTGATCCGTCCCGATGCAGACTTTAGCGCCTGCTGCAGACCTGTATCATCAAAAATGAAGTGCACGCCGTCACCTGCCATGATCAGAACCCCCTCAGCGAATCCCTGGAAAATATCCTGGGGCTTGTGGTGATGACTGGACCGTCATTGCTTTGGCTTGCAGGCGCAGATGCGGCGCTGGAAATTTTCACCTTTCCGGATGCCACTTTTTCCAGCCATTTAATGGCATCCTCGTATTTGGTGCGGACCTCTTCCGGGGCCTGACTGCGCCGGGAACAAATCTTGTAAATGGCAATATCAACTGCAAAATTCAAAAGGATATCCGGGACAGGAGTCACCGGGACCGAATACCGGGATGCCAGATAAGAATCAATCAGCGCATCAGCGCCGGATATTGCCTTGTCCGTGACATCGGTGTTGATCGTGCCAGCGCCGGTATCGTCTGTAAACCGGATGATCTCGTCTTCATCCATCATGTCCTGGATATCGTTCAGGGTGCAGTAAGCCATGAATTATGCCTCCGGTGGTGGTGCTGTGTTAATCAATAACAGATCAACCAGGACAGCTTTGGTGGCATCATCAGGATATTCAATCCCAATGGCGTCGCATTCTTTCATCAGCTTGTCTTTGGTCATCTTTTCCAGCACCTTTCTGGCATGGGCCTCTTCCTCCGCATCCGGCTGTGGCAGATCCGGGATGTGCTGGATTTCGATCAGGCGCTCTGCTTCCAACATGGCCACCTGATCCGGGGTCAACTGATCATCTTTAAAAATTACAGGTTCTCGGGTAAATGCTATCCCGGCCCGTCTGAACCCTTCGTTCAAGGATCGTATTTTATACATTATCTTCTCCCGTGGTGTTGGTTTGGTGTGCCGGTCACCCGGCACACAGAAAAATCAATTCAACTTAAATCAATCTATTGTGGATTATCCCAGACCGGTTGAACCATAAGACAGGGGCCACAATCCATACCCGCCAGCCGCTCTGGCTTCTGCGCCGAACAGGAATTTTTTACGTTTAAAAACAGTTTCAGTTTCTATATCTGTCATGGATACAAAAACCGGGGCCTTACGTTCCTGATAAATAAAGGGCTTGATGGGCCGGTTGGTAACATGCAGCATCCACTGGGTGGAGCTGGTCAGGCGCGGATTGACAACATAGGTGGCCGTGCCTTTATACGGGTTGGGCTTGTCATCTTCAAGCTTGTCGCTTTCGCAAAGCATTTTTGCCGTAGATTCAAGGGCAGGCCCAACCTCCAGCAGATCCGGCACCAGACCCAGGGGCCTGCCCTCGTCGTCTTTATAGGACATGATGGCCAGACGGGCAGCGCCATAGCCTGCAGCCGCCAGGGTTTTTGTGGCAGCAGACAAGACTGCCGTGCCTTTATTGGATACAGAGGATGCCCTGCCGTTTATATCTGTTACCGGGTGGTCTGTATCGTAAAAATACTGGCCGTCAAAGCATTTGCTCACAAAGGCATTGTTCTTCAGATCCGCGTCAATTTCATCCGGGAGCTGCTTTGCAGAAAATCCCGCATCCTGGGCCATGGGGGCATAGATACCGATATTGTCATCATCGATATCATTTCTGTCCACTTCCACGGTGGCTTCCCAGTCGTCATTGACAATGGTATATTTATGGGCGGCAAGCTTTCTGAAGACTTTGTCTCCCAGCCATTTGCGCATTTTCGGAAATCGGCCCAGCCAGGAATAATCATTCTGTGACCCGCCGGACGGAACCTTCATGGTGGTTTTTTCCCAGATGGACGGGGCCGCATCAAAGGCTTTGTTGAAAATGGTTTTCAACGTAATGAAAACCGCTGAGATGTTCGCTTTATTAACTAGCATGGTTTAATTCTCCCAAATTAAAATATATTTTTTATTATTCCAGAGCCTCAACGCGGGTATAGAGTTCCGCCAGTGCCGCTTCCACGGTAGAGACACTGGTGTGTCCATCCCCGTCTGCAATGCTGATGGCAGAGGCTGCATGCGCGCCGGTGGCATCAGACAGATGAGAGGCAACATCGGTCTGCTTTACCGCAGGGGTGATGTCAACATATGCCAGGGTGGTGGTGACAAATTCTGCAATCACACCGCAGAAAATATCATTGGTGACATTGGCTGCCAGATCCACGGTCTGATCATCCTCAATGTAGACCTGATCCCCGACATTGGCCTGGGTGATGGCAGTGCCCAGTGTCATCAGGTGCATGCCGTCTTTTTCAAATTCTGCTACAAGATCACCGGCATCGCCGCTGGTGTTGTCCTGGGGTGCCTTGCAGATCCCGGCAAAGATTAATCCTGCGGTGTCCGCGCCTGCAACCAGATATCCGGCAGCGTTAAAGCAGAGCATGGCACCGCCATACAGCTTGGTGGATGCCGCAATGAGACCCTGACCGATCTTGCCGTCCTTGCGCCGGGTGTCCCTGTCTTTTGTTAATGCAGTCATGTTCGTTCTCCTCTAAATTTTTTTGATAAAAAGATTGCTAACCGTTGTATTTTTTAACGTCTGCCAGATCCACGCCCATCAGGCTGGCCACGTTTTTCACAGCGTCATCTGCCACAACAGTGTCAGCTTCCTGTTTTTTGCCCGGCAGCTTGTCCAGGGGAACCACCACCGGGGCTGCAGCCACAAATGCCGCAAAGCCTTTCAAGTCATCCTTGGCATATTTGGTGGCCCAGTCTTTCTGGTTCGGGGCAATCTTGCCTGCATTCATGGCCGCAATTACCGCATCACCGGCTTTATTTTCAGCCAGTTCATTCTGCAACGCTTCAAACTCCTGGCGGGATACACTGGTGTCTTTTGTCTGGTTCAGCGCATGGATGTTTGCCACCACGATGGACGCATCCGCACCCGCTTCCAGTTTTAACGCAGCAGTAATCGCTTCAGGAATAACTTCCTTGACCACTTCTTTTGCCTGGCCTTCCGGCGTTTTGACACCGGCTTTGGCGATGACCACCAGGATGTCCGCATCTGTCGCAGTTGCGTCAAGTCCCAGGGCGGCGATCAATTGTTCACGAGTCATTGTCTTCTCCTTGTTGTTGTCCGGTTTCAGTCCGGCTTCAAGCCGGGCCAGAATCGGGGTTAAATGGGTTGTTTTGGGTCTATTGGTTAATGCAACGCTGTCCAGGCCGCACACCCGGTGATCGGATTTACGGACGAAAAACACCGGGGAAAAATAGCGGTATTCTTTGGCAGCAATGAATTGTGATGCCTTGCTGGTCCATTCCACACGGGCCTTGATGCCCACATTGTCCTCCCAGATCAGATCCTTGATCCATCCGGCTGCCGGAGCAGCTTGTTTTTCCAGAGAGGCATGCTCATAATCAAAATGCACTTCGTTTCCCCGCGAAGCAATCAGCGCCTGAACCAGATCAAAAGAGGTCTTGTCCACAAAAAACCTTGCGCCATCCGCCAGCTTTCCCCATCCTGCAGCAAACAGCAGCATCCATTCCGGTGCAAGATCAGAGTCTTTGTTGATTTTGGAAATCAGATGTAAAATTCTATGCATTGTCACGCTCCATTTAAAAAGTTTTTGCCCTGGCCCACGTTGTAATCCCAGCCCGGATCAATCCCCACCGGCACCTGATGTTTGTTGCCCTTGCTGTCTTCCCATGTCCGGTATTCAATTTTTGGTGCAGTGTCCGGGGCCTGCCTGCCTTGTTTTTCCAGATCCCGCTGGCTGAGTGTCACCACCCGGCATTTGCAGCCCCAGCCGTTTGGCGGATAGTGCGTGTTCCAGAAGGGATCATCATGGGGCAGGATCATGCCGTCCCATGCCAGGTGTTCTTCTCTTGGATTGACAGATCCGCCATGCTGATACTGCCAGTAAGGTCGAAGCGCCACCACGTCCGGATCTGTCATCTGCTGATAGCGTCCGGCCTGATAGGCGGTTCTTAAATTCGTGTCGTAAATAACCTTGGACCGCCAGTTACGTCCGCCTTTATGTACCCAGCCGTATTGCTCGACAATGCTGCCAAAGTCTTTTCTGAACTGTGCCAGGGTGGTGCCTTCTGATATGGCCTTATCAACGGCGGTTCGCAGATCGTTCAGCAGCTCTTCCTGCATGGCTCCGGCAACGGTGAATGCTTTGGTGTGCATCAGCGTCCACAGATCATCCCAGTGTTTTGATGGGATATTCAGCTTTGCCCTGAAAAACGCAATGGCCTCATCAAAGGGTTTGCCGCCGTATATCTGCAGGATATCATTCATCTGTGTCCACCTCATACCGACCCATCAGTTCTGCCACTGCCAGGGCTTTTGCAATCAGTTCACCCAGATCATCGGGTTTCATGCCGGAATATGCGTCCATCAGGTTGGATTTGAGCGTCTTCAGTGAATCAGATTCTGCCATGATCTTTTCAATGGGTTTGAGCATATTCTGAATATGATCGTCCGCCTGTTCCCCCAGATGACCCGAAACCATATCGAGAATGTCGAGATTTTGCTTTCTCGCATTATTTGGGGCCTTGGCTATATAACGGGGCGCATTTTCCAGCGAAGCCGCAAAAGGGCTATTTTTTGCGCGCAACACTTCTTCCCCTTTCTGGGGCTCCGGAATGCTGTATTTTTTGCGCACATGGGATACCGGGATATCCATCCGGTCTGCAAACTTATCCAGGATATCTGCATGATCCTTTGCATCATCTGCTTTAAATGATCCCTCATATTTGGGCACCGGCGTATCCCAGCCGTAATTGAATCCGACATAGGGCCGGATAAACTGGTTGCGGACAGTTGCTGCAATGGCCCGGCAGTCTGCATTGATCAGATCGATTCGCACATCATTATGAACAGTGCCCAGGGCATAGCTGCCCTTGCCGTCAGAATCTGCCGTCAGAGTGCTGCCAAGGATGGCTTTTGACATTTCCTTGTTGCCGAACCGAGCCAGGTTTTCATACAGATCTGCAGAAACAGATCCGCTGTTGCTGGTAATTAACTCAATCTCTGTGGCTTTGGAGATAATACCGGCAGCATCTGACCCAAGGGTGCGCACTGCTATTTCAAGCGCGTCCTTGTCATCCTTGCTGGCTCCGGTGTCGTATTTACCCAGGCGCAGCGGCATGCCGTAAACTTCACAGAAAATCACCCAGTCCTTGATGGCATAATTTTTAAACAGATACCACCAGGCGCAGATCCGATAGATGCCGGAGCGCACCACATTGCCGGACTTGCCGCCATACCGGTGCATCATTATTTTCCATGCCGGGATATCAATCCCCATGGGATCATTGTCTGTGACCAGCCGGGGCACCTTGGACATAACTCCGGATTTATCAACAAATAAAAATCGCTTCTGCTCGATGAAATCAAACTTTTCAACCTTTGCCTGGCCTTCGGATACATCCCACTGCTGTTCAAGGGATGCAAAGCCCTTGCCCACAGAATCCTGCAAAGACACCAGGATGTCCGGCCAGTCTGTGATATCAGACATCATCTGCGCCACATCTTCCATGACCTTGACATCCCGTGCATCATCGCTGGCAGGCGCCAGCACAAAATCTGCATCCAGGATCACGTTCTTGCGCTTGCTGGTTTCTCCGGTGACATGGGCGTCCTTTTCTTCAAGCTGGTCAAACAGTTCTGCCTGGCGGCTCAGATTACCCGCGTCAGCTTCCTTTAAAACAGCCGCCAGCCGATGCGGGGTTAAACCGTCTGCCACATAATCCCGGAAGGCGTCGGTCAGTGGTGCAGATGCCAGAGGTCGCTGATCCGGTTTTTTTGCTGCCCGTTCAATGGGCCTGCCAAATTGATCGTACAGGGTTATCATTACCAGGCTCCCTTTTTTGAAAATCTTCGTTTAACGGTGGATTTGTATTCGACTTCACCGGCTCCCTTAAGTTCCCTGACTGCATATATAGCCAGGGCATGTGCAATGCCAGCATCACCATGGCGCTGTCCGCCATCACGCCCCGTTGTTCTCCCGGTGTCCGGCACCTTGGCAATCCCCTTGATCATTTTAATGGCCCTGTGATCATCCTGGATATCGCCATCTTTAGGGATAAAAGTTTCTTTATCTTCAAATGCAGACTTGAACCGGGGCATATTTTCCAGATACCATCCTTGAGTCAGGTAGACTTCCAGAATCCGGCTCTGTCCATATTCCTGACGGGCCACTTCTGCCAGATACTGGCCATTCCCCCTGGCATCCAGTGCAGCACCCCTGAACCTGGGCAACCGATCGCAAATATAAAACAGCACTTGTTTTTGCTGTTCAAAGGGAACGTTCCTGAGCTCAAGCACAAAGGGTGCTCTGTGTTTTAAGCCCGGTTGCTCCTGGAACGGCCATTGAATGGAAAGGTCACCAGACCGGCCAAAATCCTCACCAAGATAGGAGGGATAATTTTCAGGCATGGCATCAAGCAATGATTTTAAATTTTCTTCACACCATTCATTGATCTCAGTTTCCCGAATATGTTTTGGCTCATCCACAAACTCTGGTGCGCATTTAAGTTTTACAATGGGGATTGTTTTATCCTCGCAGGATTCCAACATTGCCAAAGGAAGGAATGCACCACCACCATGGGAAGGGATGCAAAACAATTCTTCATCCGCTCCATCACCATAAAACTGGATGGTTTCTTTACGCCATTTGTCCTGGGCCTCCTGGGTCCAGTTTTTACCCAGCCGCAAACAAATCCGTTTATACAGCCCATCATCCAGGGCATCATCAAAAGTGATTCTGTGAAGGCTGTAAGGTTTTTTACCGGCACGGATTTCTTTGATGATTTCGTTGAAGGTGTTTTCATCGCCATTGTGGGTGGATATGATCACCACCTGACCACCCCACATCAGCAAGGCCAGTGCTGCCTTTAACAACCCTTTTAAATCGTCATGGAATGCAGCTTCATCAATAACAACCTTGCCCTGCATACCTCTCAAATTTGATGGTCTTGAAGACAGTGCTACGATTTTATGTCCGGATGCAAACTTGATACGGAAAGTGATAATATCCTTGTCTTCATCCTTAAAAACATATTCCTCAACTTCGGTGGCCGCTTTGTTGTAATGCTTAGCCCAGTCAGCGCAATCATTGATAAATTCCTGAGCCATATCTTTGTTGTAACCCACATAGAAAACATCCATCCCGCTTTTAGATGCTGCAAGCAGTGCATCTTCACTGGCTTCGTCCCAAGACAAACCAATTCGTCTGGATTTTTCAATAACTTTTACCCTGGATTGATCCTTCTGCCATTCAACCTGATACGGCAGCAGCACCATGGGCGTCCGCTTTGAACGATCCTCCATGACATGGGACAGGGTCATGATTTCACCCCAAGTATCTGCCGCCGGATCATATCTGCAGCTTCATCTGACAGACCCCCCTGGACCTTGTCTTCTTCGGCTTCCGGCGCATATTTGACTTTCATCTGGTCGATCAGCTCCATGGTCTGCTTAAGTTCCCTGATCTGGGAGAGCTGCAGGATATCCGGCTGTGCCAGCATTTTGTTCAGCTTGAGTTCCACCACCTCCTGGAGCGCTGCCACGGCATCCTCCGGGGTGTTGATATTTTTGAGTTTTTCCGGCGCGGATACCGCTGTGTCCGAATCTGATGATTTTCTTGTTGCGGCAACCGCTTTTTCTACCGCTGCCCATGCATACACCTGCTGTGGATCGCCGGTTGCCAAAGCGGCCTTTACCAGCTTGGAACGCAGCAGCACAGAATCGCGCTTAATTGAGCTGAGGGCTTCCCTGTATTCTTTTCTGGCCCCTGTCCAGTCTTCATCCAGTCCCCAGCGTTTCAGCTGGGAGACAGATACGCCTGTTGACTCGGCCACATAATCATAGGTCCTGCCCTCAGTCACAAACTGCTCTTTGGCGATCTCACGGATTTCATATGAATATCCGTCAGGCATTATCTGATCCCCAGAGAATCGTTCAGTGCTTTGATTTCACGGCATAAAGCCTGGTACCGAATCAGTTTGTCGCAGATCTCAAAGGCTTGTTCCTGAACCAGATCCTGGTTGATGTCTGATATGGGTACATGGGGATTCAGTTCTGACCGGATGCTGTGACGCAATCCGGAGATCGACAGCTCAAGCCGTTTTGCTTCCTGGAGTTTTTCCTGCCGCTGCCCCTGCCAAATCAATCGTTCCTGGCTCATTTGCACACCTCTTTGTCGATTCTGTCCACAAGTTTTGTCATGACTGTGGTGTTCATGACGATAATGTCCTTCAGATCTCCGGCAAAACCTTGATACAGCCTGACAAGCTCGACGTTATTTTCATACATCCGTCGTTGTTCCTGCATATCTTCCCGGTATTGAGCCAGTGTTTTGTCGATCTGCTGTTTGTCGAAGTACCAGAAAATCAGGATGATTCCGATTGCGCCCAGGCTTAAAACCATCTCAATAATTTTATACGCCTGCGGTGCAGCCAATACAGTTGCAGGGTCCATCATCCCTCCTTTTGAGTGCTTAAAAGTTCGTAGTGTGCCAGATCGTTAAAAAACTGATCATTGACATCGCGATCCATGTCCCAGTCACCGCCCCAGCGGATCTGGATGCCCAGGTCTTTTGCCCGGCTCAGCACATAACCGGCAAACACATAAAACTGGTTGGGTTCGTCCCATGGGATGCCCTTGTCTTCAAAATACGGCCCGGCATCAACAGCCATTGACGGCATGGGATTGTGCTTGCTGTTCGGCCACTTGAGTTTTGACCTGCCCTGTTGATAACGTACGTTCTGCTCTCTGCGGGCTCTGTGTCCGTCTATAATGGCGCAATCATAATCCTTGATGACATCATTGAAGAGTTTCTGGAGCAGCGGGTGGCAGGTGCTGAGTTTGTCCTGTGATTTTAGTGAGAATTTAGACATTACATTGTGGCCTCCTGGATTCAAAATTAATAATCAAATCATTCCATTTGACTGTAAAATATGCCCAGGATTTACCACTCTGATTGTAGGATGTTACAGGAAGATATTTCAAAAAAACACTTCACCCGATACTGAAGGATTCAGCACCGGGTGAAGGTTGGAAGGTTAATTATTTTGTATTATAAAGCGTAATGTTAAAGTTCAGCGGTGCGGGGGCAATGACAACCAAAACAGTTCTCAATGTCAAGTTTATTTTGGAATCCACACTCGCAAACCCAGACAATAGCATCCGTTTGCAACTTTTTATTATTTTTCTCGTAATCGGAGTGAACCTGTTGAGCAACTTCATTTGCTACTTGTTGCAAAGCGCTTAGCAATGATCTACTATTGGGCATACCAAGCCCTTTCATGATTTCTTTATATCTTGAATCTTTCATAATTTAGTGCCTCCTAAAGTAAAAATAATAAGTAGTTATACAGGTTTGCTAAACATTCATTTTGTGGTGTTATCCAGATTACACACTATCTTTTATAAAATTTAAAACATTTCAAGCTGTTTTTCGTTGACTTGCCGGTTCAGTCTTTTCTGATCCTGGAGGATCACACGGATATGCCGGGGCGTGAGTCCGTACCGGGCGGCAAGCTCGTCGATTGATACATTCTTTTCCTTGAACTCACGGTAGATCTTCCGGTCTCGGCCCATGCGGATCACGGATTCTGCTTTCGGGACATAGACAGAGTCACCACCAAAAATTTCAATATATTTTTTGGCGGCGTCTAAGCCGAAGGTTTCAACAAACAGTGACATATCCGTGTCACCTTTAAAATCTTCTGTTAAAACTTCATCCCAAGCGTTCATTCAGAATAACTCCATTTGTTTAGGGTCAATTTTCTTCGCCGTGGGTTTTCTGGTTGCTTCATTGCAGGCTTTTCTCCAGGCCTTGTATCCAGACTTTGTATGCCCAAAAGGTATACGCAAGCCGTATTGCTGGTATCCCTGACGCAGAATCTGTCTGACATATCTTTCCTGTTTCAGGTTGACGCCTTGCAAAAGCTCATGCACCAGATCCCTGGCTGCCCGTATCAAATTGCTCACGATCTTGCTCCCGGTATCAGATAGATTACAGCCAAATTCAGCAGCCCGGCTGCAAACCAGTAAACCGCAGGCCCCCATTGCCGGTTGATGGCATAGGGGACACATGCGGCAAATGATTCAATCATGATGATGGTGGGCAGGACTTGTAAAATCATTGCCCGTGGCTCCGCTGGCTGTTTTCAAGCTGCCTGATTTTGGATTTAAGGATCTTGATCATGCCTTTCCGGTTGCCGTGTTTCAGTTCGTATCGGATGGCATTCTTGAGCAGCTCAAGATCGTCTGTATGATAAAAAGAACTTCGGGCATCATCAATGGATGTGCAGCATATATTTGCAGGTGTTCTTTGCATAATGGTTTTCTCCTTATAACGATGCAAAATCAAGACTGATGTTTTTCCAGGCATCCTGGTTGCCGATGCGTTCATACAGGCGCATATAGGACTTGGAACCCACCACCTGCAGACTGTCGGATATTGCCTGCATGGCTTTGAGCCACAGCGGATCTTTGATATCCAGCCGCCGCAGGGCAAGGATGCGCCGGATATTGATCTTGCCTTCCTGGTTGACCTGGAATGCATCTGTGATGATGGTCTTGATCTCGGATCGACTGCCTTCTGTCCAGTTGGTCAGGCATTCATCCACCATCTGTTTTGCCACCTGCAGCCGCTCATCAAATGTCATGTATTCCGCGATCTGCACCTGCACTTTGTATTTACCGTCAAAGCTCAGCAGGTTCAGGTTGCCTTTTTTGCCGCCAAGCTTCACATCATATTCCTGGGCAGAAAGATCCACAAACGCCTCAATTTCAGACATGGCGTTGTTTTTATACTCGCCCATCTTTTTCTGTACAGCCAGGGCATTTTCAATCAGGTATTTGACAAGGCCGTCACGGGTTTTGTCGATCTCTTTGACCTGATCCATGTGCACCAGCCGCCCCTGGGCATCCATCATATAATCATCTAATTTCATGCTGCTCTTTCTCCTTTTTGCCTGACATTATAAGCCACATAGCCTGCTCGGTCGGTGTGCGCACATTGGCCCAGGCTTCATTCACCAGCCATTCGTGCAGGCATGTGTATTCGCTGAAATCCAGCTCCAGAACCGCTGCTTTATCCTGGATCTCAACTTGTGGAGTTTCTGTTGACGTTACTACATCAGGTTCCTTGCTTTGAGTTCCTTTTACCTGGCTTTTCCGGCACCAGGATGACAGGCCGGTCTTGCTCCTTAAATCCTGATAAAAGGTGGAAAGATCCGCAGGGTGATAATCCTGGCATTTTGCACACCACTTTTTCTTTCCATTCTCTGTTAAAATGATCATTCTGCGTTTTTGTTGGGGCATTTGCTGTCTCCTTTTTTCATCAATGCGGGCCTGTAAAAATTTTCGAAATGTGTCTAAGCTTGGTTTCATTTCATGCTTTCCTTTTACGCTTCTGATAGACCGCCATCATCTGTACCAGCTTGTACAGCTCATCACCTTCCAGCCACTGGGCAGCATCCTTGCCAAATCGTTTTCTGGCAATGCTGTCCACATACGACCAGGGCAGATCCATATCCAGCAGCATAGCTTCCAGCTTTTTCATCAGCGCTTTTTTGTTTTTCGGCAGATTGCTGACCTTGCGGATGGTGCGGGTCTTTGTGGTGGTTTTAAAGCCCAGGGCCTCAAACTTTGACATGACCTGGTCAAATGTTCTGCTGTTCAGATCCTTTGATGATTCTGCGCCGACGCTGCCAAGCAGATCCCGATATTCATCCTCGGTCATTCCGGTCTGTGCCTTGGCAATATGGATCACGGCTTTTTTGCTATTTGGGATCATTTTTGCCTTTCTCCTTGCGGAAAAAATCAATTGTAAAATAAAGCAGGCTTAATCCGACACACTCCCGGTACACCACCCATGGGTAAGCATCAGACCAGATCACGGCCCATATATCAGCTAACATTTTTGCCTCCCGGGATCACATGCAGATCCGGTTTCCAGTTACTTGCCAGGGTGATGTTGTTTGATCCGCAATCCTTACAGGGCAGGCCGGAGTTGGTGACCTGTTTGAACTGATGGCAGTCCGGGCAGTACATCCGGATAAGATAGCTGTGTCTTTTGATTTTCCGTTGTTGCGGTGCAAATATTCCGGTTACAAATCTATTCAAAATTACCTCCTTTCTTGACAATGGCATCCAGGATGGATACCATTGCCTTGTGTTATCCTTTTCAGGCCTGGTTAAGATGTTGCTGCATCTTCCAGGCCTTTTCTTATCTGGTCACAGAACTCAAGCGCCTGTTTTCCAGCCTCATGATCCCGGATAGCTACCCCGGAGCAAATCAGACGATTCAGATTGACTGCCGCCATGACAAACGGGTCCGGCGTGAACTCTTCCTCGTTGGGTGCAAGCGCTTTTTCCTTGCCGCTTAATGTGAGCCGCCACAGCTTCATCTGGCTGGTTCTGCCGGTCCGCTTGACTCCGTACTGCTGGATATATCCTTGTGCCCGGAAAAAACGAAACCGCTTGTAAACATAATTGACCGTTGATTCAGCCAGCTTTGCAATATCATGCATGGTAAATGTCCCGGATACTTTCATGGCTTTCCAGATCTTGTCATTGATATCTGCGCCGGGCTTTTCAACAGCCTCACAGAACTTGTACATCCCGTGTTTAATCTGGCTGATATATCCCTGTCGCTTGAGCGTATCAAAAGCATAGGCTGTCTGATCAATGGACAAGTTCAATGCTATCCGGACGTCTTTTTTACGGATGATGCCGTTGGCTGCGGCATAGTTTCTGACCATCTGGGTTGCGTTCAATGTGGACTCCTTCATCTGGACTCCTTTGTCGGTGCCTTGCGCCGATCCGGCAGGGCTTCGACCATTTCCAGTTCAACCGCATCCATTTTGTTTGCCTTTGCCTGACGTTCCAGATCCTTCATCAAATGATAAAGCAGCCGGAAAGATCCCTGACATCTGCGGACCAGTTCTGCTGCAGCCTCTGCTTTGACTTTCAGATCACAGGCTTTCATACCGAACATCACCACATCATCTGTGATCACCGGGCCGAATTCCACCACCTGGGTGACCCGGTCCCAGATCCTGCGGCGGGCAGTCAGGCTGCCGTACAGGCTGGGTTCGCCGATCATGGCAATGGGTGCGCCGCTTTCATCGTGGATATCCCGCAGGTGTTCCACCAGGGAGATGTTCAGCCGGTCCGCCTCATCCATGAATATCAGTTTCGGGCTGCGCTCCAGCTCTTCAATGATGGCCCGTTTTGCAAGCTCCACGCGGGTGGGTTTCATGCCGTTCAGCTCAACACAGATGGCGGCAAGCATGGCTCTGGGTGTCCAGTCCTGCATCACCCGGACATACACAACACTCTGGTGCTTTTCCACGGCCAACTTCCGGGATGCTTCGGTTTTGCCCATACCGGCAAAGCCCCAGACAACCATCAGGCCGGGCTGGCCTTTTTCCGTATCCAGCACAACTTTTACAGCCTCGCGAAAAAGCGCCACACGCCGGGTTTCAATAAAAATGTTTTTCAATGATCCTCCTTTTTAATTTATGTTATAAATTGCTTTTAAATCCTCAAACCGCTGCCGGTAATCCTTAAACACTGCAGCGGACTCAAATTCTTTCATAAACCGGCGGTCCTCAAGATCAGGCTGCAGGTTATGTTTATAGACAAGTTCAAAACACCATTCATAATGTTCCAGATCTCCGGACCAGTATTTGGGCCGGGGGATGGCAGGTTCTTTCTGCTGTTCTTCTTTTGCGACCTGGGCAATGGCTTCCAGGCGCTTGATTTCTTTTGGGGTTGTTTCAGGCAGCTTTTTCATGGTGGATCCTGCCGGTGTATGTCTATTCATGATGGGGGCTTTCTGAGCAATCTGCGCAAACGGAAGGATGTCCAGCGCATCCTGGCTTTCATGGCTGACGCCCAGATCTGCAAGGTTCTGCCGGGTCTGTTTTTTGAGTTTTGCCAGGCGTTTATTGTGGTCTTTGACCTGATCCACAGATACCTGGTCACCGAACAGGCTGGCCATGGGGTGCAGGGCCTGAACCGGATAAGCTTCCCCAAGATAATGGCCGGTGTCGGTATAACACCAGATCCTGCCAAGATCAGCAGTATTGTATTTTGCGATAATCTTATGATTTCGTGCCAGCCCATGCAGGCAGTCAGATTCGTAATCAATGTTCCAGAGCCGGACCCGGCAGTTGCGCGGTGACAATTCCTTGCGCCATAGAAAATCATTGTTCAGCTGTAATGGATCAATGCCGGGGCCTCGTCCGGCCAGAAATATCTGGGACGGTGGTGCAGGAAGATCCTCGTGCGGCTGTGATCCATACCATTTAAAATAAGCGCCGATAATGTGCGCAGCTTCCCGGATAGTGGGGAGCCATTCTTGCGTTCTGGCCTCGTGCCAGGCTTTGTGGAATTTTTCGTTTCTGTGCATCCAGGCAGGCTTTGTCTGGATGCTGTCACCGCAATACGACGGGATCATGAACTCAAGCTGATTCTGTACGGTCAAGAAAAAGCGCTCAACCACCTTGGCCCGGCCATTGTATGGCTTTGCAAAAGTTACGGCCGTGCCCACCCTGCCATACAGCCCGGTTAATTCTTCAAAATCCGGATCCGTCTCCATGAAGACTTTGGATTTAAACGCCTTGCCGTTATCAAGATACACACATGCCGGATATTTGCCCAGGGTCTCCACGGCGTTCCGGAATGCTGCCATAATGGCCATGGTGTTTTCTTCCAGCATGATCTGCCAGCCAGCCGGGTATCGGCTTGCCCAGTCAAAAAACACAATCAGCTTCATGCGTGTGGGACGTCCGGTGTCTGGATGTGCGATGTTAAAGTTCAGGGTCTTGCCATCTGCTACCAGGCATTGCCCAACCTCAAGCAGGCTGGCGTCCCGTGTGCCGTACGGGCCGTAATTGTCGGTATAGGCTTTCATGCCATCCCTCGCCAGGCAGATCACATGGGAATTATTTTTCTTAAAATCTTTAAGCCACCGGCGGAAGGTACTTTCCCCGGGCTGTTCGTCGGAACCGATTTTTTCAAGCGTCATCAGGGCGGCCCGGATGGACATGATCACAGTGGGCCTGGATGGGTGCAGATAACATTTCAGGAAGATGGCTTTTGCCTGTTCGGATAAATTGCGGTCTTTATATTTTGTGGTGCCGTGTTTCTTCCATCCGCCCCGGCCATCGCAGATTGACAGGTAATCATCGTTATGATCACGCAGTCTTTTGTCCAGGGCATCCAGGGTGCGTTCGGCAATCACGCCAAGCTGCTCAAATACATCCGGCATCAGCACCCCGGCATTATATGCCAGCAGAAAATTTGCAGCAGCTTCTGCCTTGCCGCCCCAGGGGGCCTGTTCTTTTGCAATCCGGAATGCCTTTACAAGCTGGAACTTGGCCATGCCGATCTGCTTTGATTTTTCCGGAATCAGGGTGTCATACATCCTGACCGATCCGTGATACTGTACCAGGTTTTTCCTGACCGGGATCGGCAGCATGTCCATTATATATAGACGCTCACTGCCGCCTTGTTTGTGTTTTTTTACAATCGGCCAGCTCTCTGATACCGCCCGAAGCTGGACTGCTTTTGATCCAACGCCCAGGGCGCTGCAAATTTCTGATTCTGCGACAAGAGACATGATTAATTATCCATTTTGATGACTTCAATCATTTTTTCAAGATACTGGACCATTACTTTTGGTGATGATGTGGCATAATTGGTGTTGCGCTCTGCAGAGATGACATCCAGCATCACCTGGTACTGTTTTTTGAATATCTGGCTGACCAGGGTGGTTTTATCTACGGCCTGCTGGGTGTTTGCCACCTTTCTGACAATAGCTTCGCCTTTGACTTCCTTTGCGGCTTTATTGACCAGCCCGGCAGTGAGCTTTTTGCCATCATTGAGCCATTGCAGGACAAGGCCCCATGCTTTGACCTGGTCATCCGGAGCCAATTTTGTCAAAGGCCGGGTCTGGGCTTCGTTTATTGGCAGGACAATCTCCTGCCGGGCAGGGTCTTCCGGCTGGGTGTGTTTTTCGCACAAACCTTCTGGGCGGGTGCATTTGCCGAATTCACCCGGGATCTTTACGCCTTTGTCTTTGTTTGCAAGAGCCTTGCGGTGCGGGCAGTCCGTGCATTTTTCTTCACCTTGGTCGGTATCTTCAGATTTGTTTTTGGTTGCAATTGCAACCATTTTTGATTCCAGAAGGGTGACAGCTTCATACCCGCATATCTGTTGAGTTGCATACCCCTTACTCAAATCCCATATTTCTTTACAATATTTTTCAAAGGTCTTGTGGGTTTCACGATAAAGCCGGTTATCCCGAATCTCAGCCAAAGAGCATCCAACATCAAGAAAGGTTCCAAGCCCCTTCTTGATCACCTGTTCACACACATCAAACCGTTCCCGCTCCGTATCAGTCAACGTGGTGCTGATATCCTTGCCTTCCTGAATCATTTGTACCAGTGTTTCAGCCATTTTTTATCCCTTTATTTTTGATGTTTTTTTTGATAATTACAAAACCAATGGACCAGAATAAACATTCATACAGTGACATCCTTTTACATTTTGCTGCCAAAGCGAGTGCTGAGCTTTTCGCTGTTGTGATTATTATCCTTGGAGATTTGTTTTTCACGTATAAGACCCTTCCTCATGTCCAATTTTTTAAAAATGATCTCTGGTATTTCTATCTAATTTTTGCTCTGATTCAGATAATGATTTTTGCTCTGTGTTTGAGGATTCTTTTTGACAATTCCGTTTCCAAGCTAAAAAATCAAATAGACTGCTTGATACAATCCGAAGAGCAACACCTGCAGAAATAATGATCATTGAATAATCATAACCATCCATTTTGCCTCCTATGCGACCACTTTGCCGTTGTTAAAAAGTTTTTCAGGACATCCTTCGCCGATAAAATATTCAGTAAGGGGCTTTGATGTTGCTTTGCCTTTAAGGTATCTATCCAGAAACTGGGCAGACACCCCGTATCCTTTTATAATAGCGCCTGGCTTGATCCCTTTGCGGACCATCCAGACCCTAACCTCTACACATGCCATCATCTGCCTCCTCTCATCAACTGCAGCTGTTTCAACCTATCGCGGCTTTCTCTTAATTTGGCATCATTTTCGCGCTTGTCTTCAATTGCTTTGCCAATTTCATAAAGGGCCATTTCCTTGTCATCCAGGATATTAATTCCAGATCCAAGGAGCGCGGCTTTCACAATTCCAGTGTCATTTAATATATGGGTTAATGCCGCTGTATATTCCAATGGCAACCGCCAGCCGTTTTTTGATTCTGCCGTCCAGTTGGCGATATGGCTCACTGATATTTTTTCTCCAACCAACCTGGACATCTCATCTGCCACTTCCTCTCTGGATAGCATGCTGCGCTTAAGCGCCCGACACAAAGCCTCCTGCACAGCTTCCTTCCTTCTGAAACTGCCAGCAGAACAATTAAAAGACTTAATTTCTGCCAGTGGAAGGTTCGCTTGTACCCATCTCTGGTCATAAGATGTGTGAATTTTTGTCATTGCAAAACGTCCCTTAAAAAAGTAATGTAATTTTTTATCAGGTTAAAACTTAAACCTGTTAACTGTTTACATCATAAAAAATGATGCAGTCAAGGGAAAACTTTAGAAAAAGTGAATAATTTTGAAAATACTTTAGAAAGAATGAAGTTAATTCTTAATGTAAAAACCGATGCTGAAGTTGCAGAAGCCATTGGTATGAAGCCTAGTGCACTTGCAAATAGAAAAAAAACAGGTTCAATCCCATTTGATATTTATTTAAAGACAATAAAATCATTAAATGTGAATTTAAACTGGTTGATTGATGGTGACGGCCCTATTTATAATGATGTTTCAAAATCACAAATAGAGAATAATTCATTGTCTAAAAACGAGCCGTCGCGTGATACTGGCAATTCAAATATCACAAAGGTTATAATAGAGCATCAGGGCATCATAAAACGGTTCAAAGATCCTGAAAAAGGTCTGGAAAATAATGAACATTTACTTGGTATTGAGGATGCCAGCCATGAGCTATATAAAAAGGTAAGTGACTACCTTAAAGCAACCCATGATGCAGCTAAAATAATGCAGGAGGAAATATCAAAAAAAACTTCAAAATCAGCCAAAAACGGTACTGAGGATGGCAACGCATAGGCAGCTGATTGATGCTTCCGGACGTCCTCCGGATGCGTTTGTCGCAATTGACAAAACCGGGCACATCACCTACCGGCACAAACCAACAGCGAAGATGCACAAAAATATTTTTGATTACATGGCCTCTGACTGCGCCCGCAAAATTTTTACCCAGGCCCTGGAAAAAGCACTGACAAAAATTCCACACAGTCAGGAAATACATTTCAGCCACGACGGCCAGAGACATCACTGCCTTTGCCAGATATACGCCATATACGATCATTTCCTCATCGGCGTCTATCGCCTGCCGGATAATGTTGTATTATTCAAAGGGAGAATAGCATGATGGCAATAAAGAATAATAATATACACCATAAAAAGGATGAGTTATGAAAAAAACAGTGTTTTTTATCACATTAATTTTTGCTGCACTATTTGTACTGTTGGCTTCTATAACGCCTACAACTGCGGAAAGCGGAAAAGATAAAGAAGCTCTTGAACAGGCAAAAAAATTTGTTATTGGGAACAATTTAGGTTTAATCGCAATGGACTACGCCCATATTTCATCAAAGGATGATGAAGAAATTGGTTTTGATAACTACGAAGTGTACAAAAAAAATGGTAAAATCAGTAAAGTTACCAGAGTTTGGTTGTGGAATTCTTCAGATAAGGTCATAAATGTCAACCCTTTGATGTTTAAAGTTGTTACTGAAAATGGATACACTATTCCGGTGAGTTCATATACTTTTCAAACTAAAAACCATTTCCCTGCAACCAGTTTAGAGCCGGACACTAAAATTGATGGATTCATTGTCTTTGAGCTGAACATGAAAGATTGTATTAAAAAAATAATTTATGATGATGGTTTGGGGACAAGAGTCGAAAGGGAATATAAGGATGCATTAATCCTCGGATTTTATGAAAGGGAATTTAAGAAGCTACCATAAAAATAATAATAAAAATCATGCCCAGTACATAGTGGCATTACTTTATAATATTGATTTTAACCATATAATATGGAGACTGTTTTGATCACAATAAGAACATGGGATGAACTTCTGGATGCGGGTGTTAAAACATTAACGGATGAACTTTCACAAGAAGATATCATTATCGGAAAAAATCTGACTTTAAAAATACGGATCAAAGGAGACTCCTGGGATGGAAGTATTGACTATAGAGGAGCCCAATTTGTAATAGACCTTCAGAATACTGTGATTGATATTTATAAAGAAGTGATAGAAACAAATATCCCCTTGCATGACCTTAAAAAATTAATTACTGTCAAGGTGAAAGTTGAAGAAGGTTCGCAATTTTTTACCATAAATATAGATGAAGCATTAAAAAAAATCATGGAAAAAGTTACTGGCAAGCAAATAACTTTAATGGTGTGTTTGGGTATAGCCTGTGCAACAGGCTCTTATAACTATACAAAGACTTTAGAATTAAGACATAAAGAGGTTGTCGCAGCCGAAGAAAAAAACCTTTCAAAAGAATACATCCAAAGCATTTCCTCTATATATGACAGAACTCTGGATATGATTGATCGCAAAGATATTGAAGCCCCTATACGGAAATTAGTAAATAAATTAGATGAAGAAGATAAAATTCAGCTTCCTGGGGCAGATATGATGAAGGCTGAAGCTGTGAAAAAGATGTATCCAAGAAGGCCAAAATTTCAGCAAGAAAACGGAATATTTGACTCATCTTACACAATAGCTGCCATAAATATGGAAAAAACGCCAATCGAATTTAAATTAAAAAAAGATGATAAAGAGTTTTGGGCTGACGCAGAATTATCCCCGACAGATATTGAATATATTTCTAAAAGTCTTGAAACCGCAATGAAAAAGAAAGAAGATCTAAAAATGGATCTGCATGTGTTTATCATATATGATAAACACAAAATAAAATCGGCTTCTATCCAGGCCACTGGATCACCCAGACAAGACTCGCAAAAGTTCATTGAGTTGATAGCCTACTGGCAAAAATTTTAACAAATATATTTCCAACTTCATTTTTTTAACAGGCTGTGTCTTTTTAGAAAAGCCACGTTAAACGGGCCTTTAGTAATATCAGGTAAATAATACTGTCAGAAGATGAACTTGGAAACTATATTTGAATTAACATACTGATATTAAAAAGAGTTCAAAATGTAAAAATGCAATATTAAGTGAAATTTTGATTTAAATATATAAATTTTCGCAGGATTAAAAAAATGCATAAAAAAAGCGCCATGAAAGAAAATAAAATCCTTAAGACGCCCACCAGTATTAAAAAAGTATCACTAAAGTCTCATAAAAGTCTCACTGAATCCCTCAACCACAATATTCTGACATAGTCTGCCCCCTAACAATTATTTCTAAACAAAACACACCACTTGGCAACTGATGATAACTCTGATTCAGAACGAGACATTTTTCTTATATTCCGAGCATGTTCTTTCATTTTTCCCATAGCTGCTGGATTGCCACCGTTTGAGCATCGTGATTTGCTTTTCAAAAACAAATCAATTTCCTGGCTAACCTTTTGCCAAATTTTTTTCCGTTCTTCAGTTAACGCTTCATGTTCATTTAGCTTAAGTCTCTTTATAGATACTTCCACTCGTTGTTTATCCCATTCTGATATTTCATTATCAGGGACAATTATTGCATTGCCTTCCTCATTAAATGCAATCAGGGCTACATCATTTAGATCGGTTGGGTCCAATAAATAACATTCTTCAGATTCTTCACACTGAAGATCGTAAGTAGAGCAATATGAAGTATCTTTAAGTGGAAACCATCCTCCCTTTTTTCTATTACCTACATTTCCACAAAGCCTAAAATTGCTATAATCAAAGGCGAGCCACCAATAACCATCACGTTTAAAACCATTAATATCTATAGCCTCTTTTTTAGGACGAAAATGCTCCACATCATAATATGAATACAGTTCTCTTACTTCTGAAAACCAACATTTTCCCTTAGAGAGAGCCTGCAGCCAAGGCTTGAGTTTTCCCCAATGTGCACTTTTTGAATCAATAAAATCATTTCTTTCTTTTATATCACCCACTTCACTCAATTTTTCAAGTTCAGCAAGCAATTCAGCCGATTTTGCAAGCCATGCATTCCATTTTTCCTGAGACCAGGGTTTCCAGTTCGGAAGGTTATTATCAACCGGTGTTTTGCCTTCAAAATCAATATAAATCACTGATCTGTCTCCTTAAGAATTTCATCAATGATTCCATCGGCAATAGCATCCTGTTCTTCTTGCTCTTCAGGTGTAAGTTCTGGCTTGTGAAACTTTGTGTGGAGGGCCATCTTCTTTATGAATTTATCAAAATAAGGATCTTTAAAATCACTTGCAAAACCAAGGTCAGAGAGTTCATCACTTAGTCGAGTTAATTCTATATTATCAATTTCAGAACGGGCTTCACCCAAGGCATACAGATAATTTCGTCTATCAATGCGCCGCAATGTTTCCGTATCAACCGTTGATCGCAAACCGAACAGATCACTTTTAAGCAACCCAGAAACTCCCATACCTTGTGGATCTTCAATTGGCTCTTCAGCTCGAATTAACCCACCTTCTTTAATGAGAATACGTACTTGCTCCTTCCTCAAACTGCCAATCATCAAAGGATCGTGGGTGGTAACCAGTATTTGTGATGAACTATCACCAATCACATTTTTTATTGCTTCAAAATATCGGAGCTTCCAGATTGGATTTAGGTGTGTGTCCGGCTCATCGAGTAAAAAAAGAGTTTCTTCCTCTTTGGTAAGACGCATAAGCCCAAGAACAGTTAACAACTGCTGCTCCCCTTCAGAGAGTTCACGAAATGAAATATCTCCTTGGGTATGCTTATGCTTGACCTTAATTCTTACCTCATCAATCAAATCCGATATATAGGTACTTTCCAAATACTTAAAAAAAGTTACTGGCGTTGGCTCAGGTGAATCCTTATCGTCAAAAGCATTGGCCAGACTATGGAGTTCCTTTTCATCCTGAAGAAAGAGGTAAAGAAGTTCAAATTTTTCTTTCCGATCACGAAAGTCAATCGTACGAGACTCTTCACTGTCAATTGGTGCAATTGCATAGTCCCAGAGTTTATCGAGGAAGTACCGCACTTTTCCACGAGCATACCAAAATCGGTTATCTCCATTTTTAAGAATGGCTTCAGATGGATTGCTGCCAAACCAGTAGGGTCTTTTCAGCACGAAAAGAACCGATTCCAAATTAAGAATGCCCAGATCAGAAAGAATTTTTTTCACCTCTTCATCATTATCAATGAGATATGCCAGAAGAACAAACTGAGAGTGCACATTTCGACAGAGAAAGAGCCGACGTAATGGTATGTCTTCATCACTCAGAAGATCATCATAGAATTTTTTTTGATGACGATGAAACAGCTCTTCTATTCGGTCATTTTTACCAGAATAGTATGCAAATACATTTTTAGGAAGAAAGCCATTCTCTTCTTTACTGATTGCTGTGGCTGAACTTTTCTTGCCATCTACTTTAACAAGTGGATTTTCGCTCTTTTCCGCTTCCACCTCAATTGTGTGACCACGCACCTCATATTCGAGTTTATAAGTGAACTCCGGCTTGTTTTTCAAATCCAAATCACGAAAAATCGTTATGATTGCTTCAAAGAGATTTGATTTACCAGAACCGTTCTGACCAATAATTGCATGGCTGTTGAACTGCATAATATTACCAGCAGCATCGTTGCCTTCTGAGATAAAATCAATTTTGAAATCTTTGAGGTTCCGGAACTCTCCTATATGCAGTTTATTAATTCTCATTATTCCTCGATTTATGCCTCAACAATTCTGACTTCTGCCTTTTCTGGCTCTTCAATCCAGCTGTTAACCATTTCAATTTTAAGCTGATAATAAAATTCATCAATAGGCAAACCTGAATGGTTCCAAAGTGCTTTGGCCGAAAGTTCATCATTATTTTGTGCCAAGATGGCGCTAAGGGGGGCATTGTCTTTAGTATCAGGCTTTTTCACCAGTTTGAGTTTGGTGATCAATTCGGTCTTTGGTGCTTTCATTTTTTCTTGTTTCTCCATGGATATACCTGTGATACTCTCAACCATCGATTGAGCTAATAGTTTTGATATTTGTCGTGATTTCTTTATTTTTTTTTGCAAAATATCACAAATGGACAAGAGAGCCTGGATTTTTTCAACAATTTTTTTTTGTTCAATTAGCGGAGGAACTGGAACCATAAGACTCTCCGCATCACCAACTCTTAGATGTTTTACCATTGCACCAACGGCAACTTTCATCATTCTTTTAATAAAATTTGGGCTATAAATTGCGTAAATAAGGAAGTTCTTTTCAAATAAATTGGGGAAAAGCCTTATTAGCATTGTGCGTTGTCCCAAACAGACAGTTGCTCCTTTAGGTACAATTGCAGCCTCTCCCATTGGCGCTTCTCTTGTAAAAAAAATATCCCCACTAATAGGAGGCATTCGCCTGGCCCAAAAATCATAGGTTTCTGTCGTAATTTTTTTTGTAAACTGTAAATTCATAAAGCCATTACGAATATCCGATGTCCGTACCAGGTGAATACCAGAATCTACATATGGTGCTGTTTTATTATGGCAATCCACGACAGCTTTCGAAATTTGTAAAAATGATGCCCATACCCAATGATCAGGTATTTTTACCTTAGGGTAATTTAGTTTCTGTTTTTTGAGCTTTTTCATCATTATTCGAGCTTCCTTAAGCTCTTGCCCTTCAGAATTAGCCTCCCATTCTTTTCTTGCGCTTTCAATTTGTCTTAATAAATCTTCCCCATTAAAGACTAATTTTTTATCTATAGGTATTAGATTTCCATTAAGGGCAACGTCCTTAATAGCACTTTTCAACTCCTCCACATCCTCTGGGAGTTCAAGTAACCTCGGTATGTTTTCTTCCGCTCGTTTCCAGGCAGTAAACAGTTCATTCCCTCCTTGAGCTTTAGCTAAAGCCTCCAGGGTTGAAGTACGAGCATTTTTTATGAGCACCGATCGTTTCTGTTGCTGCCCTTCAAGTTGATCACACAAAGCCATAAGTTGATCCACTTTGGCAACAATTCGTTTTTGCTCTTCAATTGGAGGCAACCCAACTTCCCCATTTAAAAGGGTTTTTGTATCAAGATGTGGAATTGCAGCGCCCTTCATACTTGAATTAAGTTTTTGGAAACCTTGTTGAAATATCAATTTCACAAAAGGTTGAATAAATGGGGGCGTCTGAATGATTGCTAAAGTTGATCCTACTACACCAAATTTCCCCTGTAAAATTAGCCCGCTTCGAGAACCATCACAAACTACAAGAATATCTTCATCATGACATTTAAAGGCTTTTTCATCATTGGTAAATCTTCTTACGTTTCCTCTATCTAATGCTTCGATATCTTGATAAGGATACTTTTTTTTTGTTTCACTTAAATCTTTAGGATTTTTCCCTTTTAATAAACTGAAAAGGTCCATATTTTTTACTTGCACCCAATTCGGGGGCAAAGTCAAAAAAATTTTTGACTTTACACTAAGACTTCTGACTTTTTTTCCCCTTAGGCGCAATTGCTCCGAATTATACGCCTTCACTTCGTCAAGTAATTCCACTGCGGAACTATCCGTTGTCAATTGCTCTGTGAGTCTTCCTTTTAATCCGAGAAATAAAATCATCTCTCTCAGTCTTTGCACGCCACCAGGAGCATTAGCGATAACACTGAGCTCATCTAAAAATGTCTGAGGATTCATTATGCTTCCTCACTGAAATGGTGTGCAAAGGCGGCAGCCAACTCATGCTTCAATTGTTCTTCAGTCGCAACAATCTGCTCTGTAACCTTTTTTAATTTTAACAACAACTCGTCCGGATCGTGAATTTCTGATTCAGGTGTATTAGGATTCTTTTCATCAAGATTATAAATTGGCCAGAAAATTCGATCGCCGGAAGCTTGCTCGTCCTTGGCTTTTAACCGAAGTTTCTCAGCCTTATTTTTAAGAATTTCAATCTCTTCATCCACCTGCTCCCGCTCCGTTTTCCCATTTGTTCCTTTTATGGATTTTCGAAGTTCTTTTAGATTACTTTCCAGATCCGAAGCTTCATTATTCAGTGTTTCAGCTTTATCCCAAAAGGGTTTTGCTTTTGCTTCAGCCACAAGCTTACGAGACTTAAAATCAATTTTCCAGGCGAATTCACTCTCTTCACGGTCTGCAAAACCGTTTGACTCTTTGCCCCACCATTCTTTCTCTCTCTGAAATTCTTCAAGTTTTAGCGGTTTTGTTTTCGAATAGCTTTTATATCCCGACGGATAGGGATGCTCATAATACCAAATTGTTTCGGTGGGTTTTCCTTTGGTAAAAAAAAGTAAATTTGTCTTAATGCCGGTATAAGGATTAAACACACCATTGGGAAGACGAATAATTGTATGAAGACTACACTCATCCAGCAAAAGCTGTTTTACCTTTGCTTTGACTCCTTCACCAAAAAGATTTCCATCTGGTAATACAATTGCCCCTCGCCCACCGTCTTTCAACAATTTTTTGACAATAAGTGTTAAAAACATATCTGATGTTTCCCTTGTGCGGACATCTGCGGGGAAATCAGTCCCTACTCCATCCTCTTCCATTCCACCAAAAGGAGGATTCGTAATCACACAATCTACCTGATCATTTTTCGACCAATCATTCCAGCCTTTTGATAGAGTGTTGCGGTGTTCAATCTGTGATGGCACGTCAATGCCATGAAGCATCATATTGGTGGTACAGAGCAGGTGTGGCAGTTGTTTTTTTTCAATACCGTGAATACAGACTTCAACCGCCTTTTTATCATCCGCTCCAGACTTTTTATTTATCTGGGAATTGAAGTGATCGATTACGGCTGTTAAGAATCCTCCGGTGCCACAAGCTGGATCAAGAACGGTTTCCCGTTTATCTAAACGAGGGTTGACCATTTGTGTCATGAACTGAGTCACTGCTCGGGGTGTATAAAATTCTCCCGCATTACCCGCACTCCTTAGATCATTTAAAATCTGTTCATACATATTCCCCAAGTTCTGACGATTTTTAAAATCATGGAAATCAATCGCTTCATCAAGTTTTTCAATCACCTCAAGCATTAATGTGCCGGATTTCATATAATTATTCGAATCCACAAAAACCTCACGCACTACTTTTGCTTTTGCTATCTCAATGTTTTCGGAAGCCCCTTCAATATTCAACTCCTTAAGGCCAGGGAATACTTTATTATTCACATAGTCAATCAACTCACTTGCTTGTATTTGCGGTGCAAGTTTGCCGTCTTTGCTTGGCAGATACTTTGCCCACTTGCGCCAACGACACTCTTCTGGAATGGGTGATTTGTATTTTTTTTTCTTGTCCGCAGCATCATCTTCCCACTCTTCTTCTTTTTGATCAAAAACTTTAAGAAAAAGCATCCAGGTTAACTGTCCTATCCGCTGGGCATCTCCGTCCACTCCATCATCTTTTCGCATGATGTCTTGAATACTTTTTATAGTGCTGCTTAAACTCATTTTAATCTTTCTTCTTTAAATTATCATTATATATTATGCACTTAAACCTTCATAAAGTGCTTGTTCTAGTTCTGTAATTGCTTCGGAATATTTTTCAAGCCCACCGAATATTTCACGTCTAATCTGAGTTTTACTTCCAATTCGATTAAATGGCGGAAGTTCTAAGATTTTTGGATCTTCTATATCTACTATTCCATGAGCTGCATATTTTTCTAATAACGCTTCCAGCACTTGCCTTGCTTGATCACTGTATTTTCCAAAATAATTTCGTTTTTTTACATTATTTACACGCTCTTTTCTGGAAAGTGGTTTTTGATCAAAGGCTATATGAGTAATCAGATCAAAAATACCAAATTGTTCTGAATTTGGGATGGCCTGCCTTAACACTTTGAGATCAACCCCTTGTTCTTTTAATTCATCGATAATTGCCTTTTTCCGATCAGTTGCACTCCAATGATTTAAAAAATCCTTTAGTGTTCCGAACTGATGGTGTAATGATTTCCTGATTTCTTCCTTCAAAAAAACTTGATACTCCTCAGTAATCAATTTCCCATCAGTATCAAGATACTGCTCTCGCCATACCCCCTGATTAACCTCGACATCGTCAACTACATAACGACCAGGCCTTTCAGAAATTCCACCTTCATCTCCACCATCATCAACGTCAGACCACTCAGGATATTCAGGATGGCCACCACCTTCATCTTCAAACTCAGACTGAGTTAATTCCTCTTCAGGTGGCACAATGGGTTCATCTGGTTTTGGCTCGTAAATGACAACAGGTTCACCATCAAAGTCTGGATCTGCAAAAAGCCGGGTGGCATTTTTAAAATCCATCACAGTAAAATAAAGTTTGTGATAATCTTCACGAATACGTGTACCCCGCCCTATAATCTGCTTGAACTCGGTCATGGAATTTATGCTCTGATCAAGGACAATAAGCTTGCATGTTTTTGCATCGACACCAGTACTTAAAAGTTTTGAGGTTGTTGCAATAACAGGAAATGATTCGTCATTATCTATAAAATAAGAAAGTTGAGCTTTGCCTTCTGAGTCATCTCCGGTGATCCGCATCACGTAACGTCTATTATTCGCTGCTGCTGGTATCAGTTTAACTAATGCCTGACGCATTCTTTCTGCATGGTCCTGATCGTCACAAAATACAATTGTCTTTGACATGGGATCTGTTTTTTCAAGATATTCCCAAACCTTTGAAGCAACAAATTCGGTACGTTTGGTTAAAATCATATTTCGATCATAGTCTTTCGTGTTGTATTGACGATGTTCAATGACTTTCCCGTTTTTATCAATTTTTCCTAATTCAGGGGTATAACCAAGAGCATCTACATCTGATACAACACGAATGACCTTATAAGGTGCTAAAAAGCCATCCTCGATGCCTTGTTTTAGAGAATAAGTATAAATCGGATCACCAAAATAATGAGTATTTGAAGTATCTCTTGTTTCTTTAGGCGTAGCGGTCAAACCCAAATGAGTGGCACTATTAAAGTATTCCAGTACAACACGCCAAGCTGAATCCTCAGAAGCACTGCCTCGATGACACTCATCTATGACAACCAAATCAAAAAAATCTGATGGAAACTGCCTAAAAATCTGTTTCCATTCTTCATTCCCTGTAACTGCTTGATAAAGAGAAAGATATATCTCGTAATTTTTTTTAACCTCTCGATTTGATATTTTATGCATTATCTCACCAAAAGGTGAAAAATCTTGCAGCATCGTTTGATCAACAAGAATATTTCGGTCGGCAAGAAACAAAATCCGCTTTTTTGCCTTGGCTTTCCACAACCGCCAAATAATTTGAAAAGCCGTGTATGTCTTCCCTGTTCCTGTAGCCATAACTAGCAAGAGCCTATTCTGCCCTTTGGCAATGGCTTCGATTGCTCTATTTATAGCAACTCTTTGATAATATCGGGCAGCCTTTCCTGATCCATCTACATGGTAAGGCTGCTCAACTAAATGCACACTATTTTCATTATCAAGGCCCTTCCAAGTTCTGTATAAAGGCCAAAGTTCAGAAAATTTGGGAAATTCCTCAAGCCCTAACTCTCTTTCAATTGGTTCAGTCAAACCCGTCCGATCATGAAACAAAAACCCATCTCCATTGGAGCTGAAAGCAAAAGGAACATCCAGCATTTCAGCATATAAAAGCGCCTGCGGCATGCCATGACCGACAGAATAAATATTGCGTTTTGCTTCCACAACTGCGACTGGGACATTAGGACGGGCGTAAATTACATAGTCTGCTCTTTTGGGTCCGCCTTTTGCTTCAGGATTCTTAACTCGGGATGCTAATTTGCCCCGAACCATTATCCGACCATCAGTAAGCTTAACTTCTTCTCGAAACTGAGACTGATCCCAACCAGCCTGTTCAATAGAAGGCGTAATATATTTTGTACAAATATCACGCTCACTGAGCTCTCTTTTTTTCATTTCCTCTCCAAAAATGTTGGATACCCGATTCAAAAAACAATCCATAATCACAAGGTTTAAAAGAATTTTATTCGCTTTCCATATCTCACCTTTTTCTACCCTGCCGGAGGTGTTTTTATAGCCTTACCATTTTTTACCTTCCGATGAAACACATCTAAATCCAAATCTGCAACATTTATAGAAATTTGATCCACACCATGTGCGTGTGAAATAAGGCGTTCAAAAGATTCTTTATACGGAGCCTGCATAGTAGAGCCACCGTACTGACCTTTGTTGACCACAACGATGTGCTGGTACATATGATAATGGAGCGCACCAACCATGGCATCAAAAGTTCTGACATCCTTATTATGTGCTGGTATAACGAACAAATGAGACTTATTTTTCAAATCTGAAGCAAGTTTGAGATCTGTTGAGTCATAGCAAATGGCCCCTGTAATTTTCAAGGGATCTTTTGAAATCCCTTCCACCTCTATTATGTGCTGGCAAGGGCGGAAAGAACTCACTCCCAACTCTTTTTCAACTAATGTTGGATGTGCCTTGCCTTGATCCCGGATCACCCATTGCCGACCTGATTCTCGATAATCTGGTATTAACCATCGTGCTTTATTTACCAATTTCCCATCAGAATCTATGAAAATCATCCCGGCAAAAATCATTGAGCGTGTTTTATCGGCTAATCTTTTTAGTATATCTTGATCATCTGAATGTATCGCTACTTCTGGAAAAACTATCAAATCTGCAAAAGCTGGCCTTTTTTCTTTTTCAGTACCAGCTTTGCAAATCAATGTTTTATAAGTGAGACTACATATTTTTGCCAAATGATCCCGATTTCTCTCTTTAACCGGTGATGAACTTAAAGTAGGATCAGAGTCTGAAAAATCTTTGGTTTTTGGAAGCAGTTGTTGAACTGTAACCAATCTAAAGTGTGCATTATTTGATTTATTCGGTCTTTTTATTTTAGTTATGACAACCGGCATTTTGGATGCTTCACAATGAAAATCATTTAACAATGAAATTTGGTTTTCAATTACAATCCTACAACTTTCTAAATCATAAATAGTCTTTAATGAGTCCTCTCGAATGTGGGTGGATTCAAAACCTGGCCATTGAAGACAAATCATTAGAAATTCTGAAGCCCAGGTTGATAAAGTTGCATAATCACCAACAAGAGCCTCCGGTGCATGCATCATTCCCATTCGCCTCTTATACCAATTCGTCCGGAGCCCTTTGTAACCATTTATTTTACCACTTTTCCATCTATTGCCGGTATAATCGTCTTTTCCTATGACAACCGCTCTTAATATTGAGCCAATCCAGTAGATAACATCTGCACCTGGTGTATCAGACAACCATGGCGGTGTGCTGAACCGTGGATCTTTCAAAATTTTGGCTGTATCTTTACTAACTTCAATTTGACAGCCGGGAACCCAGATTTCTTTCCAATCAGTAGCTAAACCTTTTCCCCCTGGTTTTGGTCTTACAAACAACTGTGATGGAGATAAGCCCAAGACATTTTGCTTTTCCTCATAAAGCGTCAATAATTCCAAAGATAATTTTAAAAACGCAGCCTCATGAACAAACCCATTTGATTCCGAAAATATAAGTTGACTCAATCTTTGTTTTGCAAATCGAGAGACAGTTGAAGGTTTATAGGGGCGTGCCCATTCAAATTTCTTCGATATTTCGATAAAATCATCTGATTTATTGATTTGACTCCAAAAGAATCCCCAGAGATCGCCGCCTCTTTTAGCTAACTCATCGATAATTTTTGAAAGTTCTGTTTCATCAAACTCTTCTATAATTCCAAATAATTGCCGTGCAATAATTGAAGGAGTTCCACTAATTTGACCTGCAATTTCAAAGAGAGCCAATTTTTGGCTTTTCCATTCTATTGGCTTACCCGCTAATATTTTATGCAACGTGTGCTGAATCGTTTCTTCAGAATCATCCAATGGAACAGACTTTTCCAATACGGCAAGCAGGAGCAGTGCTTGTCTTTGAACAAAAATTGGTAGTTTGCTCGATGATATGGCCTTTTGGGCATAATGTCCTGCAATACCTAACATTCCTGATGGATCGGCACTATCAGGATACTGAATTCTTTCATAATAGCTTTTGAATTCGATGCAGAAACGAAAAATATCGGCCAAGACATAATCAGATAAACAGCTATTTATCTGATCAATATCTTTGCGATTTTTTCCGCTAAAACTACATCTTTCATATAGAGATTTTAAAACTGGCTCTAAGAGTTGAGGTGTGGGATATATTTCAAAAGCTTTTCTTAAAACTAAAGACAAAGAGGGATCTTGTATCCAAGACCAGATTAATTTTTTAGCAAGCAATTCACTCTCATTATCAATAGATCCCATGGATTTTTCATTATTCGGATCTTCTCTTTCCCCAAGACGTCTTTTATTTCTCATTAGAATTTCAAGTCTATTCGCAGCGAATCTTTTCAATGTATCTGGTCTAACATCATGATCGAATTTGGCCACTCTTAAAAGAGGTGCGTCGGAAAGAGAGTCCAAATCAGAAGGCAATCCATCTGTTTGAGTTGTTAATAGACCTTCTAATATGCTTATTGCTCCGTCTAAAGTATCCCTGTCAACCGGTCCACTAATTTCCTTTTGCAGTTGATTAATTCTACCTGACAGGCTACCGCTACTATCCAAATCAACCAGTGATATTATTTGAGTTTTATCATTGTTTAATGAAAGCTCTTGTCCCCCTCTTTTTTTTAATTCTTGATTGATCCAGTTATTAATATTTTTTGTTACTTGCTCTATTGAACTTGCTTCATTCGTACTGATCACTAATCTCAAATCATCCACATAGCGGCAATAGTCATGTAAAACAACTCCTTCAAGTTGAGGTAAATTGTTTCCAATTTTTGAACCAACGAACTCGTCAAAATTAATCAAATATGAATTTGCCAAAAAACCTGCTGCAACAAGCCCTTGTGGGAGTCCTTTTCCTAAATTAATGCCTATTCTTTTGGCTTTGACTTTGGCTGTTTTATTCCAGTTCCAATTTGTAATATTCTGAATTGACTGCCAAAATTGCTCACAATCTGTAGCAACATCAAGGTTATCACAGATTTCTTTCAACCTTTCCACCATTATGGATCGATCAATGCAGTTATAAAACTGGGCGATATCAAGACTAATTATATATATATGATCTTTAGTCTCATGGCTCTCTGCTGCGTAATTGCCGAAAAAGACTGGACGTTTCAAAAAATATCTGTAATCAGTAAAGAACTTCCTATACGTTTGATAGTTCCCCCAACGGAACCATGCCTCATCATCTTCCCAATCGCAAACCAATCTATTTCCATAGCTGTACACGCCCTTGTCTTGGGCCTTTAAAAAATCTTGCTCACCACAATTCCCCTGAACTGTTTCGACTGAATCTGCAAGACATAACATTGCAGCCGTTGTCAAAGTCTGGTCTCTAATTGTCAAATGTGCTAGTGGTCGGATTGGTGGTTTGTCTTTTTTAATACTATTTTTATCTTTTTGCTCTCGAATCCAACCTTCCTTTTGATCAACTATCCATCTTTGGCTTTTGGGAGCCGGGACCAACTCCATTTTATAAGGAATAAAATCAGATTGAGATACCATTTTACCCCAATTAGAAGCATTTGACTCCAACCCAAGAGCTGAAATATCTAAGGCCAATGTATCAGCATACCAGTTGTGCGATCTCATATATGCATGAGTTTTTTTCCACGCCTGAGCAATGACAACTTCATCAGTCAAATATTCTATTCTGGGTCTTAAGTTTCGATACTTAGGATCAATTAAGCGCATTTTTTAACCTTAATAATTTCAGCAATGATTTTATTATCCACTCTCAACACTCTTAAGAGTCCTACCGTCCTGGGTTTTCCATTCTTTCAATCCATTCGCATTTCTACCCATTATTACAGCAGCAGCCAAAGATGGACTGGAAAACAAATAATCCTCAACAAAAAGGTATTGATCATCCTTTTTTTCAATTATCTCTTCTTTTATAAGTCTACTTCGAAGATTTTTTAACGACGGTGAAAATGACTTGACATAATCATCCGCAATTCTAGAATTTTGCAGCACTAAAAAGCCATCATTGTTTTGCTGCCCTATTGCATCCGCACCCCTTGCGGCTTTTATAAATAGCAAATTGTCATCATTCTTCTTATTTACAATATTTCTTAACGATTCAAAAATTTTATAACCCAAAATAGAAACCATCATCTTTGCATTCTCGATAAATTCTTCCATTTCTGCTATGTCTGGCTCAGAGATAGAAGATAGAGTTGGAACTGAATTGTTTAGAATTGAAAATCTGTTCGCATCAATTGCAATATTGTACATTTTATGTTCAACATACTTTATATGCGCCTTATTCAGGTTATCGTCCTTACTAATAAGGACAATGGCTTCATGCCAAAAGTCCTTTTCCCTTAGATGTTGGGCCAACCTTTTGAAAATATTCTCTGCCTCACCGAGATAGGCAACGCCTTTTTTTGAATTATCTTCTGTTTTTCCAAACAGAATGTATACTCCTGTGCCATTGAGTTCAGGCCTATCAGAACAATCTTTTACCAAGCTCCTTGGAATTTTATATGCCTTCCCAGACCAGTTAGATAATTCACAAGCCATTCTCCCGTCTGAAGTACCATCCATTAAAAATATTCTTATTGTTTTTCCGAATTTTTTGTCATTCATGTTTAACACATCCTTTGAGTGAGGAATTGGCTCTCATGAATATCAACGACAGTGCCAAAACTATTTTAAACCGTGCTTGATCAGCCAATTGGTTAATGTCTGGTAACTTGGCAAACCCAATAACTCAGAGGTCTTTTTCTTATTTCCATGTGTTTTTTCAAGACCTCTTTCAAGATAGTGAACTGTCACTTTTTTTAATATTTCTGGAAGATTGATTCCGTTATCCAAGGATTGATTAAGAATCATATCATTTCCCTTGATATTACCAGGTATCGGAAACAATGCTTCTCTAATATCTTTTTCACTCACCTTATCATCTATTGACCAAACAGCAGCCCTCACCAAAGTATTTTGCAATTCTCTGACATTTCCGGGCCAGGGGTGTTGAAGCAGAAGATTTTTTGCCGATGCAGAAATTTTCTTATGTATATAACCTGGTTCATTCTTGCTTTCCGAATTAATCTGCTCCAAGAACCTATCAATCAGCAGGCTTATATCTCCAGATCTCTCCCTTAATGGGGGCAAATTAATCACTCCTACAGCCAAACGATAAAAAAGATCTTCCCTGAATAAACCCTTTGCCACTTCATCAATAAGTTTTCTATTGGTAGCCGCAATAATTCTTACGTCTATTTTTATTGCCTGAGTTGAGCCAATCCGTTTTACTTCACCTTCCTGGACTGTTCGCAATAACTTAACTTGCATCTCCAAAGGCAATTCACCTATTTCATCTAAAAAAATAGTACCCAGATGGGCAGCTTCAAAGTGGCCTATCCGCTTTGAAACTGCCCCGGAAAAAGCACCTTTTTCATGTCCAAACAATTCGGACTCAACCAACTCTTTGGGAATTGCCCCGCAATTAATGGAGATAAAAGACTTTTCTCGGCGAGGGCTGGCATCATGGATGGCATGGGCAAATAATTCTTTACCGGTACCCGATTCCCCTTCGATTAACACAGGTATTGATCGGGGTGCAATCCGCCTTGCTTTAAGCACCACATGCTGCATTTCCTCACTGCGGTAAATTATGTCTTTAAACTCTGGTGCTTCTTTCGGTAGACCAGCAGCAAGCTTTTCAAGGGTTCTATCCGATTTTTGAAGTAAATCGGGTAAAAAATCTGCGGAAATATCAAACGGGATTGAGGTTGTTTGAACTCCATATTCTTTTGAGGATTGAATAATTTCAGCAGGGAATCGAGTTTTCGACAATATTATCCATACAGCAGCCATATGAGAAGTGCCAGGACTTATATGAAAAGTAAGATTTGCATCTTTTCCATGCCTCTTCAAAATGTCTTCTACAGACCTGACAGCCGATTGATATATTTCAGAAAATACCGTTGGACCAGACATTATTTCAGGGTACACCTTGATGGGGATATCGGTTTTGCCTTTTATCCAACCTACATAAGACTTGGTCTCTTTGGGTTTCAAGTCACTGACCAAACAAACTTCATCATATTTTCTGGAAGTTACAGCCCGGGCGATCGGTCCTAAGCCAACATCCATCTTACCATTAGAGGCATCTAAATCCTTGAATCCAATCCAGCATGTTAATATATTCTTCATAAACATCTTCATATAAATTAATTTATGGAAACACAAGAAAATTTATTGTGGTTTTTCATTTCTTTTCAGATAGTTACTTAATCCAAACAGAAACAAACCTTTTTAATTCAACAATTTCAGCATATTAGAACAGTTAACTTTGCCTTTCCATTGTATCATTTCAGTTTGGCACCATTTGTGCTCAATAGGCTGTCGTAAGTCAAGGAAACAAACCCATAAAAGAAAGGAAAGTGAAATGACAACGAATCCTCCGACAAGCGAACCCGCAGCTAAATCGTCACATCAAACAGAAAGGGATCACAACATGTCTACAAAAAAAATAAAATTAACTATAACGGAAATTGAAAATCTTAAAAACGATAAGCCGGTAGTTTACACAATCAAATCAGCATCTGGTTTAAGCACATATGTGGGGATTGCCCAAACTGGCATGTTGAAGGCTCGGATTGCAGAACATTTTCAGGATAACTCAAATAATTTTTCAGGCGCTACCGTTGAAATTGTGCATGCTGATAGCATGGAAGAAGCAAAACGGAAAGAATCCGAAATTTTAAAAAATAGTTGCTCTTATGCAGACTGAAAAGCAAATAAGAAAACTTCTATTTTAAAGGAGAAATAACAACTCAAAAACTTACATCTTTTTATCAGTCATTAAATATTCTTCCTATTATCATCCCGAAATTATTTGAAAAACAAATTAATATAATGATCAAAGAAGTGCTTTTACTTTTGACAAAAGGAAGGAGAAATAAATGAAAAAAATTATCAGTGGCGTCATATACGACACCAGCCATTCCGTATTGATTGTTGAGTCAGAAACCTACACGACTTTTTCTGGAAAGATACTGAGCCGTCTTTTCAAAACCCACGATGGGAAGTGGTTTCAAACAATAAAGCCCAAAAAAGAAAATAAACACCAGTCATCAAACACGATTGGCCCAGATGAAGCAAAACAATGGTTGGAAAAACATAGTTTCAGCCTGGAATTGCAAATATACTTTAGCAGCGAAGATTATGGTTGTAAGCCTGATAGACAGGTCATGGTTGCAGAATGGACAGATCCCGCCTTTCCTGTCTCCATGGGTGGAAAACAGGTTGAACGGTTGTATTATGCACCCGGTAACGAATGGATGTTATCTATAACCAGAGAGGCTGAGCTTATACCGATTCGTAAAGAAGAACTGTCAGGGCTTCTGAAAACTCAGCATTTTCAAAAACAATAGATCCTTGACCATTGCCGATTGGGAATCTTCTCTCTATGAAGACATCCATTTTTAATTACAGGAGAAAAAATATGCCACAAAAAGACTACAGCGCTTCTTTTTCAGATGAGGGGTTCTGGAAAAAAATCACTTCAATGCCCGGCAATGCAGGTTGTTCAATAATTAAAGCCGGGATCAGTTTGTATGTTTTATTACGGGAATCAAAGGTTCCAATCTGGGCAAAAATAGCTATAATTGGTGTCCTTGGGTATTTTATATGCCCCTTTGATGTGCTGCCTGACTTTATGGCTGGCATAGGATATACTGACGATTTGGCTTTAATGATGCTGCTTTTAGGGCAGCTGTATGCTTATATGAATGATGATATCCAAAATAAAATCCAATCCTTAATGCCGGAAGACTGCCGCACCGCCCCCATAGTGGAACCGACATATAAATCTTAAAAAAAAGAATCCCAAACCATTGATAGCGCTGGGATTCTTTTTTTTCAGGATTCAGATTTTTCAGCAGAATTTCTTTTATCCCTTATCTTTTTCAATCTTTCCTCAGCAGCCACAGCAATATAATCAGTAAGGCTGACCTCTGTCTTTTTCAATGAATCAATTTTTCCCAACAATGTATCCCAAACCCCCAACTGCATTAACGCTGGTTGTTTCTGCAAGGTTACCACAACACCCTCCGCTTTCAAAATCGCACCAAGATAACCATGGTTATTGCTCGACTGACCACTGTATAGATTTTGTAAGGCAACTGCTCGGAAGGATTGTTCCTTAATATTATCCAGTATGGATCGAATTTCATTCAGAGCAATCCAGTTATGATTAAATGCCCCACTGCTATGGTTTCCGGCAATGCGTATGTATGATTCATCAGTGACATCATTGACGCCAAGCTCATATTCAAGATCGCCCTGCCCTCGGGAAGTCAGCTTTGGGCAACGTCCATGGTAAAGAATTCTGATAATGATTTCAGTATCCAGCTGATCCTGGTTTTCTATTGCTTGTGTAGAAGCAGTTGTCTTTGTTTCCGTTTCTGACGTGTCTACCGTTTCTTCTGCCTTTCCAGTGCTGATTTCTTTTTTGGGCCTGCCCATAATGCTCTCCTTTGTATATTGATTGAAATTAAACCACATTGAATCACGGAGTCTTTCCGGCAACGCCATGATCTCTATCATAATAATATTTATTTCAATTGATTATAGTTACGCTGTAGTAAGCCTTCTTGACGTATTAAAACCTCTTTTAAACAAATATTATTTCATTAGAAATATATTTTAGCGAAGGCCTCCCATGACAACCCATAAGGAGGCCTTAAAGGAGGGAGTCTATGCGTGAAAAAACAGAATTCTGGAACGATTTAAAATCAGGTAAGTTTGCGTCAATGGTCAAGGAATCTGCCAAGGGACATAAGCTTGCCACGCCTGAAGAAGTTTACAATACCATAAAACCATTGTTTGCCGACCAGGATGATGTGGAAACCTTTTACTGTATCTTCCTGAACGCCAAAAATAAAATCCTGGCAATAGAAAAGATGTTTTCTGGGACCATATCCACTTCCAGTGTATATCCCAGAGAAATAATCAAAAAGGTCCTTACCCATAAAAGTACGGCTGTGGTACTTGCACACAATCATCCTTCAGGCGATCCCGAGCCATCCAGTTCAGATTATGCCATTACAATCAGGATTGGAATTGCCCTGGAAAGTATTGGTGTTACTGTTCATGATCATCTCGTTGTTGCAGATGGCTATTACAGCATGGCCAGCTCTGGAAAATTAAAAACAATACAGGACAAAATTTCAGAAATCACTCTCTGATTTTAGCTTTTCATTATGTAAAATCTTTTAGAAATGCAGACACCCTCCTGTAGGAAAAATATTCTATGAGACAGGCCCCGGATCTTTTCTATGATCCGGGTATATGGTTCTACCCTACTGAGGGCACATTTTAAATTTAAGAAAACATTACGATTTAACAAAAACAGGTCAGATCCTTTCAGGGTCTGGCCTTTACTATTTACAGGAGGGGTTATGAGAATTGTAAGAGAAATAATTGCATTTGAAGAGGTGGTTGATGAATTCATGGATGTCGGAGAAGACATAACTGACCTGTCTCTTATCCGGATGTCGTTTATTAAAGACACTCACTATGACAGCTTTGAACTCAGCATGGAAATCTTTGGTGGTGGTGATCCTGATGAGGTGGGACCAGTTCTGGAATTATACATAGATTTGGACTCATTGATAACAGAAGAACAGCTATTCCAGGGAATTGAAAAACACAAGATTCCCACCCTGTTCGATCCGGATCTTCTTGAAGAATTGATCGGAAGAAATGTCCCGATCAAATGGAATGAGGGAGATGAAACTCAAGACTGTATTGATCTTTCGGCTCCTGAAGATGGGTTTTTGCTGGCCATGCTAAGGTGACAGGAATCCTTTGTAATTTTAATCGATAGGAGGAAACCAATGTGGAATACACCCGCACAGAAAAGGCTTGATGAGATACCAAGGCTGTATGAAACGGAAAAGGTACCCTTGGAAAAGAAAAAGGTGTACCTGCACTTTTACATTTTCGACTGCGATTGGTTTATCATTGAATTTGATGGAGATGACCTGTTTTTCGGATATGCCATTTTGAATGGCGACATGGAGTGCGCAGAATGGGGGTATATCTCATTCAATGAACTTAAGGGCATCAATATCCATTCTGTTGAAATTGAATGCGAATCAGAAATATCCTGGCGAATCAGACCGGTGTCAGAGGTTGAAAAAATTCAGATGTGATCATTTCTATCCCCTTATCTCCCCTACCCCCGAATATCAGCCAAACCTCAATTCATAAAAATAATTTTCAATAAGGAATCGGGTCAATTTTTCAAGGAATCATTTTCAGAATCCTGGAAGGAAATACCGGATTAATACCGGACGGTTTAACCCGGTAAACGAACATTTAATTAGGACAAGAGATCTCGGTGAGAGAACAAAGGACTCCCTCACCGACGATCTCAGTTCCTGTAATCTCAATTTTCATTATTCCACCTGAAAAAATCATAGGAGAAAAACAATCATGGGAAAAAGACGGCTGTGTCGAAAAATTCATTTTACCAAAAAAAACATTGAAAAACTGGGACCTCAAAAACCAGATGCACCCTCAAAAGAAATTGAATGGTCAGATGACCTTGCAATTGGGCTTAAATGCCTCTGCAACAAGGCCGATCCGCCCAGAAAGACTTTTATGTTCCGAGGTGTATTCCGTAAACGGAAAATTGCCATTGCCTTGGGAACTTTTCCAAGCTTATCCGTAGAAGAAGCACGTGAGATGGTCTATGAGAATCGAAAGATGATCTCGAAAGGTATCGATCCACTGGCAAATATCGAAAAGCAAAAAGCTGAACTGACCTTTGCAGAGTTCTCAGAGCTATATCTCGCTCATGCAAAAGTTGTAAACAAATCATACTACAGCATCAAAACACGGCTGGAAAATCATATTATCCCGGTATTCGGGAAATATATGCTCAGCTCAATTACAAAAAGAGATCTCCAAAAATTTCTGGACAATATTTTAGCCAGAAAAGTTAAAGGAGGAACTAAAAAAATTAAAGGAGGCACTGTTAATCGTTTCCGATCTTTGCTGTTGAGAATGTTTAATCTGGCAGTTGAGTGGGAGTACCTTTCTGAATCACCAGTTGCTGGCAAATCATTAGCTCGGCAAAAAGAAAGCCCTGGCCGGGATGTTTTTTTATCATTGGATGAATCCAGAAGGTTTCTTGCTGCATTAGATTCTTTGCCGAACAGGGTAAGTGCTTGTGCTCTTAAAATAATGATTCTGACCGGAAAGCGCCATGGGGAAATCCTTTCACTAAAATGGTCTGATATCTCGATTGAGGAAGGTATAATTTATATCCGACGGGAAATGACAAAATCACAGACCTCAGACAAAGTTTTCTTATCCCAAATGGCAAAGGATGTATTCACAGAACTTGAAGAGCACAGAATTGTCGGTAACCCACATGTGTTTCCAGGCAGAAAACATGGTAAACATATGGTAACCTGCCGGAGAGCATTCCTTAATGCCTTAGAAATTGCAGGCATCACCAAGAAAAAGGTTACGATCCACACCCTTCGTCATACCTTTGCCAGCCAGCTCTTGGCTAATGGGGCCAGCCTTTTTGAGGTGAGCAAGATGCTGAACCACTCTGACATGAAAATCACACAACGGTATTCACATTTATCTGACAAGGTCTTTCTTGAAAGAACCGAAAAATTTAGCGAAAGGCTTGCTCAGCCAGCAGGTTAATAGAAAGCACCCAACCCTTTTCGGGGTTGGGTGCCTGTTTTGAGTTTTTCAGATTTCCTAAAGACGGATATCTTCATCCCAGTTGGTATCGATGATATCTTTTTTCATGTCAACTCCTCTCTGTTTATGTTAATCATTCAAACTCTATACTGTTAAGAGCCCTTTTGCTTTCGATATTTTAAAAAGCAATATTCGTACCAGATGAATTGAATGAAAAATTCAGCAAACCAGTCAGTTGATGAAAAAGGTTGTTCTGCCCAATTAACTTAGAATTGATCTGCTCAACCTATTAATTGATTATACATTAGGACCCAACCTTTAAACACTAATAGGTTGGGTCTCTTTTTATCACTATTTAAATATATTCCATATTTTCCGAATTTTACTCGACAGGATTGATAATTTTTGGACTTAACCAATCGCTGTCTGGCCTTGCAATTAACCTTGCATTATTATATGCCCAGTCTAGTTCTAAAATAGTAAACCCAGAATATGCTTTAGCACCTTTTTTAAGTTCCACAGCAAGTGCAACATCTACTACTTGAGGGTCATCAAGGCTTAATGGAAGTAAAAGTTGAATCCCCTTAGATTTTGGAAAGTATTGTGGTATGGCTGCCTTGTAGTTCCACTGAACCCTTTTGATAGCCAAATCAATTGCGTTTTTTATTTTTTCACGAAGCTTACGTTCTATTTCTGTTTCATCTGTCAAATCTTTAGAATATCGGTCTCTGATTCTTTCAGGCACACGATGTCCCCTTTCTCCAACTATATGATTCATATCTGGATCAAGTCTTATTTTAAAATTGAACAAAAGATCAGATTGGTCATTAAAATACTCAGCCCTTTCTGGTAATTTTTCCAAATATGCTAAATAGCTTTTCCCATTGATTCTACTACCTCTGGTGCAAAATCCGACAAAATACCAACGAGGCTTCCCAATTTCTAAAGAAGGCATTTCCTCAAAAACTGCATAAAGAGCTTCATAATATTTATTCACCAAGCCAGTATTAAATACAGCTATATTCGATTTATCTTCTAACTCAACGACTTGGATCTTTTTCTCTCCTGAGTTTGAATTTACATCCTCTTCTTCAAGACGTCGAAAAGTATAAAAGAGATAATTCCGTAAAATTCTATAAGGATCATTTATTGAAGAGTTTGAATAGCTCCAGTCTTCATCCAAAGCTTCCTCAGCTAAATCTTGTAACATTTTTTCATCATCATCATTGTATGCAAATTTCCGAAAAGGAAGATCTTTTCGGGCAAGGATAGCTTTCTTTTCACTCTCTCCAAATAAAAAAGAAACTGTGTCACCCACTTCAAGAGATATGAAAGCACCTTCCCGTTGTACTACAACTTCTTTCCCGTGAATTGAGATTGGATCTTTTGAGTTTGTTGGTAAAATTTTGCCCTGAAATTCACTTTGTCCCCACTCAATAACTTCACCAAAGCATTTTTCAACCATATTTACACTTAACGCAATATAATCTCCACGATCACCGACTCGACTTAAAAAAGAAACATATTGGCCTACCCTTGGGTTAGATTTCGGATAATTTGCTAAACTGTTAAAATGAAAAAGGATGCTCTTCTCAAATCCACCTCCCTGTCGTATATAACCCAAGCCTTTATCAATAACGACGCTGACAATAACGCCGAAATTCAATTTCCCACAACTTTGTACAAAAAACACATTGTTTTTATAAGCATCAAATAAAAAAGTTACTTTCTCACCTATCTTAAAAGATATCTTTTCCGCATTTTGATTAGCAATAACATCTTCTTCGCAAAGAGAAACTGGATTCTTTGAATTTGTTGGTAAAATTTTGCCCTTATTTTCATTCCACTCAATAATTTCACCAAAGCATTCCTCAGCCGCATTTACATTTAACGCAATAGAATCTCCACGATCACCAATCTGACTCGAAAAAGAAACAATTTGACCTTTTTGTGGTATAGAATTTGGATAATTTACAAAGCTATCAAGATGAAAATGAATTTTTTTCTTTATTTTGCCGATTCCATTAATAAAACCATAGCTTTCGACATCATTTATGTACACAATATCCCCATAATCCCATTTCCGATTAATCTTTTTTGCGTCGAAACCATGTTTCTCAGATGTAACAGCAAAGAAACAAACTTTCTCTTTCAAGTTTATTGGGGCTTTGTTTATATCTAAGACATCTGAAATATGGAAAAATACTTGCTCTCCATTTTCATCTTTTATCCAACCGTATCCCCTCTCTTCAACAAACTGGTCAATATATCCAAGCTTGTAATCAGGGGTACAAAATTCTTGATGTAAATTCATAGAAACCCTCCAGTAAACCCATAATATAACCGTTGTGATAATTTACTTGATAGATCTAAATTTAAAATCTCAGCCAAATTGATATTCAGATATATGCAATCATGCGTAACAACATGTCAATAAAATTTTTTCAAGATTTTGGAGCAACGATAACAAACAGGATCATCTTTATTTCTCGATGACACTTTCATTATGAAATGTCCGCAAAATGATAAAAAATAATTATAGGTGTTATCAAAAAACTTATGCCGGATGACAAAAAAATATCAATAATAGAAAAGGAGCCACTCATACTAAATTTTAGCAATTTTAATCCCTGCCTGAAACCATTGACGAAGATTCAAGCCATGAAGCGCTGCCTCAGTCGGATCTTTCCCAAATCTTGATGGAATTATACATCGACTTGATTTAGGAAAATACTTCTTCCAGAACTGATAGCACGGCTTTCCCCCTGCACTGTCAGTATCCAATGCAATTAAAATATGCCTGGCATGATTGCGTAAAAAACCCATCAATATCGTATCGGGCTTATTCGTCGCAGAACCTAATGCGATGGGTGTTACATCAGGACCCAGAACTTGATTCAGCAATATGGCGTCCAGATCACTCTCAACAATAACAACATCAGTTCCCTCACTAAGAGTATTATAAAAAGGATAATTTTTAGATCCAAATACATTTTGATATTTTGAATACTTCCCCGGATCTGGCAGACGGATACGCAAACGCAACACTTGACCACCTTGAACATATGGAATTACAAGCCCACGGGGAAGACATATCTTTTTATTTTTACCCGTTTTTGGATTGATTTCATCTGGCAAGCCCCACTGCGATCTTTCCCGATAGTAGTATTTTGGTAACAGACCAAGATGGAACTTTTCAATTGTTTCATCGGTAAGACAACGTTGAGTATATAGCCACGTCCTGCAGCGCTGGCCGATTTTACTGAAAAGAGTTTCCTGAGCAAACTTGATCAACAACGATGCCCTTTCCTGCCACATATCAGGAGGAGGACTGATTTCCTTGGGTTCCCATTGATCTCTGCTTTTTATAATTTCAGATCTGCATGGTCCACCATTATTAATTTTATGGTCATTCCCTGAGTATTGGCAGGCCTCAAAAAAAGTCATATTCTTAAAATCTATTAAGTATTGAAGTAAATCACCCGTTATTCCACATTGCCGACACCAATATCGGCCAGTATCCCCCTGATTTATCCAGACTCGAAACCGATCACGGCCACCGCAGACAGGACACGGAGAACAATATTCTCCCCCATTGGTTGAAGATACCTTTTTTAAGGCAATACCATCAGATTGAAGTTGATCCTGTATATTCATTTTTCAGTCCCCATTTTAAAAATCCCCGAATTCCCTTCCAATTTAATTTTCAGGATGTATTGGTAATCAATCAATTCAATGGTGAAGGGGAAGAAGGGTATAAAAAAGCACAACAAAAAAATATGTAGTAGAGGTAAAAGACTTTTTATTTTTTGTACTGTTTTCAATTTTACCCCCTTTATTCCCTATTCCCCTTTTTTCCATACGTAAAAGTGAATCTAACCTGTTAAATTTGAGCTAACCAAACACTTCCTACTTTTCCGTTTTATTCCCCTTGTCACCCTTCCCCCTTGAAATTTGTGAATCCCTTCTCTCATTTGGAGTTATGCGAATAACACTGGTGTTGGGGGTTGAGGGTGATATTTTGAAAAGATTTATCTGTTGAACTGAGGGTCTATCGAAGACCCCCAGTATTTTAAGCAAACTAAAGACTATGGATTGTCTTCTTTTTTGACCTGCCAGATAAGTGAGTGATTTTTAAAACCCAACTTCACAAGGTGATAACCCTCAGGGCCAAATCTGGTTCCGGCAAATTTTGACAACATTTTACCAACCTTCTGGGTAAGGTTCCCTGATCTCGGTGCAACGCCAAGAACAGACTCCGGCAGAAACTCTACCAACCTGGACTGGCAGATTTCTTTTGCCGTAACTTCCCTTGTGCCGAAATGTTCATGCCAGGCCTGGAGGAAATGCTCATATTGATTGGATTCGTCATCAGCATCCTGGTACAAAATTTCCAGATTGCTGAGAAAATCAACTAAACCAGCATTATGCAAGACGCCTCCAACCACTCGTGTCCATTCCTCAAAGCTTCCCATGGTAGGAACATCTGCAACCGGCTGGCCAGCATCAAACCAAGCACGTACCAATGTCAATATTGCCGACAATAGAGCAGATCTATTTTTTTTAATGTGCAAAAGCAGATTCTTATATTTAAAATCTGACCTCTGCCACGGCCTGGAATTCTTTGGGTCCAGTTGAATCACATAGCACCTGCGTGAAATATCCCCGCCCAGACGGATGTTGTTACCATTCATGATCCAGGTGGTGTTGTTGGGGTATGATCTTATCTCAGTCTTTCCGAGTGTCCGATCCGCCCACTCGGAGGTTGTGAGTGCTGATGCGAATGCCGGGCTGTTAATAATCCGGTCCACGTTGTCATATACCCTGATCTGCTTGCCTGTTGTACAGGCTGAAGTTATCTGTCTTCGGATCTCACCCTCACTGCCAGGCATGGTCAGAGTCTGCGGCATCTTCCCTGTGGCAATCAGGTGAATAAGACTTGTAAGCAAGCCCTTTCCCGTGCCTTTCTGGGTGCTCTCAATTAGCGCAAGCGGAACAATACCATCAATTGCAGGCCGTACGATGGGTGTTATCATCAAAGCAATTGCATTACACAAGCTGCAATTGTCTACGAATGGAAAATCTGTCAGAATATCGGTTAACAAATCCACAGAATCTCTGATCTGGCCCCCTGTGGGATGTTCAGAGACATCAATGGAAGGGATTGTTTTATCCGGCCAGTAAAAGTACTGGCTCTGACTATCATAACCTGGGTTACAGACGATTGTACCACTGATTCTTACAACCGGGGATTCGGCTATCCCTCTTATCTGAGGGATCGAATCCGGGTAATTTTTCAATGACAGAATGTCACGGATGATATTCGTCGGCGGCAGGGTATAATCAACTCCGGAGCTGGTCGTCTTTTCAAAATGAATTACCCTGTCAAGTATGCCACGCAACTGGTCATTGGTAATCTCATGGATGTAAGGTCGGCCATTATCATCACGCAGGATCTGAACCAGGTAATTGTTACGCTGATAAATATTCAGGTTGGTTTTCGACAAGTGCTCCTCCAGCACCAGATCAGTAATTACGTGCATGGGATTTTCCGAGACATTGATGATTGGAAGCTGGGGTGTCGAATCCTCTTCGTTGTAAACCGGGATATCCGGCTTTGAGACGTTTCCAAGTGGTTCTGTTTCTGGATGACCAAACTCAGCTCTCTCCTTTTCAGTCTCTGCTACCATCTGTGCCATCAGATCTGCATCAACGGCGTTTTTATTTAAATCAATATTATTCATAGATCGAATTCCTATTTTAAATTGGTTAGTAGCCCCGAGACCTGCGAAACAGATCTCGGAGGATTTTAATGCTGGTTTCAGGCCACCTTTCCGTTCCATTCAGCCAGTTTCAGAAGAACCGGATGATCAAGGCTGTCGATCAGATAGTCCCTGAAATAGATTTCCAGTATGGCCTCGTAACTAAAATCGAAAGGCACAGGATCAGGCAGGTCAAATTTCGGCGTTACCGGTCCATGCTCCGGTCCAGGGAGAACCACCCATTCTTTGGTTGATCGTTCAATGAACTCATTGACGGTCTCTCCCCAGACATTTGTCTCTTCATCAACAGGATCTGGTATGAAAAACATCTGCAATTCCCCAAACTGATCCCTGAAAACTGAGATCATTATATAGGTATACCCATCGGGGACACCCTCAAGATCAGGTTGGATGAGGTAGGGGGTCCCGGTGTCCACATCGAAAACCATTTTAAAGACTTCTCCAGTATATCCGTTAAAAGATCTCAGGATTAAACTGCTCTTGAATTCCTTTGTATTACCAGGTTCAGGCCCAGGTCGTTCCGGGCGGTTTGGATCTTTAATTGATATTTCAATCATTTCATTCTCCTTGCTGTCATCATTTTTGTTGTTAAGCTCTTGCCGTTTGCCATTTTCAGGCGTTGTCGTGTTAGACATTGTTTAATCCTCCATTTTGGATTAGTGTTGTGGGAAATACTCCCGTATTAGTTTGTGTTAAGGATCGATCATTAACGCCTTTAAGATAGCCCAAAGGATGGAGGATGTAAGAGTAACAGCTTAGAAGAAGATTGAAGCCGCTGAGACTACGATTGTAAGAGAAGATTAGAGTTGTGGATAAGAAATCGCTGAAAAATAAAAACTTTTCTGTGACTCAATTATTTACCTTTAGGTACTTCGCAAATAAGACATGATCGATTCAACAAAATAACAACATATAGATTTTGAAATCTGATCATGCCTGTATTTTGTGTTGTGTTCCAAAGTATAGAATTGCGACACTGAATCACATATATGAGACCCTTCCAAGGTCGTGATTGAAATATGGCGGGAAAAACTTTTTTCATTTCATTTTTTAATATTCTTTAAAAACGCTGAAGCTTGCCTTTTCAAATGGGTTTTCTTTGGCCATGGAAACCCATTTCTCAATCATTCTGTTTTCACTATCAAGGCTGAAATCAATATTATTTTTTTCGGCAAGAACAGCTATTGCACCTGAAATCATCGTAGCAATATCACCGACGCCCAGATACGGTTTCCGTCTGAAGAGCTTTTCAGCAAGCCTGATGGTCAATAGTCTTAATGGATCAGTAGGTCTTTTGCGGGCAACTGCCATTGTAAAGGCCTTCTGACTTTTCAGCCATTTATCCTGCTGTCCTTTTTGGAGGTATGATTCACCAGGTATTTCCCGACACAAAGAAATCTCAATTTCTCTTGCATGATCAAGAACCGTTACCGCATCTTCAAACAATGTATCTGCAATACGCCGCCGATCTGTCTTATTGTATCTTTCAAAATCGATATCCCCTTCAAGGGCGCTAAGGGCTTCCTGAGCCAGAACGATCGACAAGTAGGCAAAAAATCTCCAGCGTTGTTCATCACGCTGAGGCGCGGGGGATTTTTCTGAGATGGTTCCGACAAAATCTGTATCATTGTGGACTCTGCTTTCAAAACAATACTCAGCAAGATCAATCATAGTGAATTTAAACTGATCCTTATCCGGTTCAAGCTGGATGATGGGATATTTCTTTTTTCTATCTACTTTCTCTTCAATTAATCTGGCGTCATGGGAATCGATATAGTATCTGACTGTATCAGAAGGTTCTTCCATATCATCAAACTCAAATTTTTCAGTGTCAGACATCCCATGGTCAACATAAGCCACATATGCACGATTAAATTCCAGATTACTGTCGAGTTCCGTAACAACAAATCTATCTTTGACAATTACCTCCTCTTCCACCGCCTTCTTCTTTTTTCCTCTCTGGTAATCAGACAACTCAGCTGGACCGGAGAATTCTATCAGTAGATTTTTCTTTTCGCTTTCAAAACAAAGATCACAGACAGCGTATTTATACGATTTCAAACGGCTTTTTTTCTCTGGAGATACTTTTTGGGGAGTTCTCGGAATTTTCAGTGCATCTGAGTAACCTTCTATCCCTGCGGATAAAATATCCTCATATTCCTCGGCCATTGCACATTTTGTCAAATACAACTTATCAACAAAATAGACCGGCTCCTTTTTGGGATTTTCTTCGGCATAGATCTTTTTATTACCCAGGAATATCCTTACGTCTCTTATGAAATCATCTATTCTTTCCATCCTATTGATGATTATCCCGTTTAATTTAAACGCCTCATCATTGAAGTTTTTCATAATAAACATCCTTTCTCCCATATACATGATATGCCCCTTTTTCTAATCATTACACTTTTTCTTTCTGAATATCGCCCGCAAAAAGCTTTCTTTCTTAGACTTAAGTTGGATATAGGGTCCAAAATCCTGATAGATTTTTTCTGCATCTCTTGGAATAATATTTTTTCGCCCTCTTCCAAATATTTTAAGGATTTTATCTAATAAGTATTTTTTGGGGAGCCTTATGGTCATACTTTATCCTTTGCTTATAAATTGCCTTCATCTATTTTCTGATAAAATGAAATGATATAAAAATTGATATCAACAAAACCTGCATTCAGGCTCTTTAAGAATCTTTTTGTTAAAATCAATAAATGGACCGTGAAAATGAACCTGTTTGAAATTCCAATCTCTTTGCCGCCGCATTATAAGGGTATCAACCGCATAGCTGACTATTCCACCCATCACTTTGTTGATATCAATAGTTGCCCCCGCACACTTACGTGCAGGTCTTCCGTTCTGATCACCAAAGAGACAACCAAAACATGCTCCGCCTTTCTCTTGCACAAATACATAACCGCTGTCTGCTTCAGGGTTAACTGCTGTAAAAATTACAGGTTTATCTTTGAATTTTTCAGAGCAATAAAACCGAGTTTCGCTATTATCAACACCAACGATGACAATATCAGAATCAAAACATTTCTTTTGATCAACTGCTTCCTGAATCATCAACGACACACCGCGGATTATAGATTTGCCTGTTGCCATTTGTGATAGATTTTCTGACAACTGACCTGCTTTAGGTTTGTATAAATCCTTTCTAAAATAATGCTGCCGGGACAGGTTTGTAATGTCAACTCGGTCGCTATCATAGATATTGAGTTCTCCAATACCTTTCCTTACCAATGCGATACCTGTTTCTGATCCGAGCCCACCTGCACCAATAAGGTTGATGCGTGTTTTTTCAAGTGCTCTCTGATTAAATCCTTTGAGCAGACTGTGCCTATTGTGGACATCGTGCTCATTACAATGAGTTCCGGTTATTTTTTCTGTCTCATAGATTACAAGTGTTTTCGAGCTGGTAAAGATGTCTGTCATGTTTTTTTACCCCTTTTCCAACAATTTCGATATTAATCCCAAGCTCTTTTGAAAAGAACCTGAAAAATCCATCCCTACTGAAAATAGCACCAATAGCCTTCATACCAACTTTTTCTCTTCGCATTTGATCATTTATATCAGTCACTGAAGGACGTATTGATTCGGGCCCTTTTCCCGGATGTATATGAAATACACCCGTGAGCAGACCGCCATATGTGTCTATTTTCATAAGAGTCTTGTATGTTGAAATGAGATTGGAACGTGCATAGACAGAAGTTTGTGTATCGTGCTGGAGATATTCCATTCTTTCCATTATAATTAAATTTTCATCAAGTTGAATACCACTTATATCAACTAATGATTCATTGCACCTGTCCCGGTTCAGATAATGGAAACATTCATAAACCAACCTTGAAGAAATCACATATTTATAATCAAGACGCTTAAGTGGTATATCTTTTTCTATAATATCGCCCCATAGGTAATTTATAGCAGACCTATATACTTTCATGAACGTAGGCGTATTCTTTTGAAAAACCACTGATACTCTTGCAGACCAATCAGGCATGTTCGCTCCTTTTATCTAACAAAACCAAAATGCTTCTGTAATTAGTCTCTGCACGTTGAGGATAGCGTCATCCAAGCCGTTAATCCGTTTGAGGAAGTGCACAAGATACCACCCATCACCTTGATGCATAAAACATCCCCAATGCTTATGGCTCTTTAGAAATGATGGTGGGTTTTTTATATAAACCTTTGCCTCATATGGCCCACTTCTGACAGCACCTTCCCATTGCAATATTTCATTGTGTTTTTTATTGTAAAACTTATAGTGGCCAATAGAGTAATTTGGATTCTGTGCATTGATCACCCATCCAGCTTTCTGCCACAAAGGGACAAAGGTTGCTCCTGATCCTGTTCGGTATGACCGTCGAATCTTTACAAATTGCGATCGCTTACTATTGTCTGAATATGTTTCTGTTTTTTGTGCCAAGGGTGGTGAGGTGGTGCGTGGCGAAGTTTGCTCGTGAGAAGAAACACGATGAACTACTGGTGGTTCTGCACTATTAAAGACGGTAAAGATACGATTTAAAATCAAATCAAATAATCCCATGTCCACACCTCCTGTATTGAAATCCTATTAGAACTTATTCCCCGGTATGCCGACATCCTGATACGAAGCGGCATAAAGCTGAGAACCTGGCCGAACCTTTTCATACAAATCGACATCTTCTTTGAACGGTAGGGAATCCCATTCTTTAAAGATAGCGCAGTCATCGAATTCAGGATTTTTAGCTTTAAGTGACCTTACAGTGTCTCCAGGACGAATAACAACTTCACGGCAGACCCCTTCTCCTGCACCTGGAATTCCAAGTTTCACCAGTTTATTTTCCATGTACCGTTCCTCCTTTTCGAAATAAGTTATTTCTAATCCAACTTAAGGCAACTTCTATGTCAGTTAACAAAACTGACACAGTCGGATTGGGCCATTTAGCAAGCCTTTCCACAACGGCTTTAAAAGGATTATATCAAATCAGCTATCTTGTCTGAATTTCAAAAAATAATCGAAGCCACATTACTCGCCAAGCAGTAAAAAGAGACCAGGATAGTTCCCACTCTCCTGATTTTTCTAAAAGTTAAACTGAGATTTAGGCAGTCAGGGAACTCTCCGGCCAGATCCAAGTCGAGAAATCAATGATACTCTTTAAAACCTATTATTCCCCTATTATGGCGATGTTTCCGGTTATAATTTTCTACCGCAGCCGCCAGATTCATGCCCTCACCTATAAAAAATGGAGCATATTTTTGAGAAGACATCCAAACTTCACCTCCCTTAATGAATATTCGCTTCAGATATTGCTCCCCTTTTCTGGGGTAAACAGCAGCCATTTCATAATCTTCAAAGGTTACCACTCCTATGATAGGTTGGCTATTAATGGAATACGCCTCTTTCAGACTTTTCTTTTTGTTGAGAAAGTCAAACATCAACTGGTTTCTTTTTTCTTTATTATTTTTCTGTATGGCGTTCATATCATCAATCTCCTTATGGCTGAATTAATAAAAAATTTGTGCTATATGAAGTCTATTTTGCAATCCCCATGCCAATTACTGTCCCTGTGTTATATTTTCCTTGAGTCGTGTAAAACCAACATACATAACTAATTGATTTATAATAAAATATTAATCAATCAATATTCAAATACTAACTTGTAGTCGTTTATATCTCATTATTTAGACCCCAATAATTGTCAAATTCTTTGCCGAAAAATATGCGATATAATAAATTTTTTTGTATATAAATAATTTTTCTTATGATAACAAAACTATATTCTCAGATAAACCAAAGATAATTTTTTATATTTTCCAAAGATTAGGCTCCCGATTGAAATAACAGAAAAAATGTTGCTTAAACCGTAATTTAGTTTTCCCTTAATTGACCATTTCTTTTAATAGTGATACGAAAATTGATTATTGCAGGGCATCTACCTTTTGAAGAACTATGAGCGAGGCGAATCATGGAAGCACGAAATAGAAAGATTGCTGAATGGTATGGAAAAATACAACGTGGAGAAATCAAACTTCCAAGATTTCAACGTTATGAAGCCTGGGACAGGCATCGGATATGCAGCCTTATTGAAACAGTTATCCACAATTTACCTCTTGGGATAACCCTGATATTAGAAGTGGACATTAATGATGAGAAATTTATATCTCGTTTTTTAGAAACAGCCCCAGAAGCTAGCAACCGTGTTCTTGAACATCTATTAGATGGACAGCAGAGGTTAACCGCCCTATGGAGAGCATTCCATAATAACTATGATTGGGAAACATACTTTATCTATATTAAAGAATTCGATAACTATGACAAAGATGAAGAAAGAGAAGATATGACAGTTTTCTTCCGGGGACGCTATGTGAAAAAAAATGGGGACAAGTATCCATTATGGTGTGACAAACCCGCACAATGCTTACAGAGAGGATTCATTCCAACCCATCTTCTAAAACCGGAAGACATGCAAAATGAAATTGATGAATGGATCAATGAAGCAACTCAGCAATTACGACCTAAGGATGATATCGAAAAATTAGAAAAGTTCTTAGAATTAAAAAAGTCTATCAGTGATAAAATTAAAGATTTAAGGTCTGTCGTGGCCAATTATAATCTACCATATTTATCGTTGCCTTCACAAACAGACAAAAGTATTGCCCTGAATGTATTCATCAACATGAACACCAATAGCCAACCTCTCTCAACATACGACATAATCGTTGCTGAAGTTGAGAGCGTCATGGGGAAGTCCTTACATGACCTTCAAAATGCAATGGATGAAGAAGATCCCAACATTGGAAGATATTCGGACCTTTCGGATATGATCCTGACCACATCCGCTTTGCTCCAAAATGCCCTCCCGAACCAGAGAGGGGCATGGGACATGGACAAACGCATTATGGTCGAAAAATGGGATGTCATGAAGCTTGGCTTAAAGCGCATGGTTGAGTTTTTGAACCGTGAAGGAATTTATGACCGGCAGCGCCTGCCAACCAATGCTGTTCTTGCAGTAATAGCAGCTCTATACGCCGATGTACCAGAATCAGGTGATAAACGAGGCCAGGACGAATTGTTACTTAAAAAGTATATATGGCATTCTTTTTTTACAGACCGATATGAAAACTCAGCAGCCACAAACGCTTTTGCGGATTTTGGTGTTCTGCGAAAAGTAATAAAAGGTGAAACAAAAGCTGATGGCAGCAAATTTAGTATTGAAGATATTCCAATTTTTAAAGATCATGACCTGGTAGAAACAGAAGAGCTACTTACTGCTGAATGGCCGAAACGGTCTACCATAAGGGGACGTGCTATTCTGGCTGTAGTATCCCGGTTAGGAGCTTTAGATTTTTCAACAGGTGAACGATTAGACCAAGCCAGTATTAACAAAAGGCACTATCACCATGTTTATCCAGATGCGCTCCTTAAAGGAGCAGAAATAAATAGTTTTCTGGCCTTAAACTGTGCGCTCATCTCAGACAAAACCAATATTTCAATTGGGCGCAAAGATCCTCTCCATTACTTGAAAGACAGATATCACTGGACTTCAGAGGAGATTGTAAAAGAAAGGCTTCAATCCCATCTGATACCTATTGAAGAACTTGCCAATGGCGGTTACAAAGACATGTCAGATGAAGAAAAGGCTGAAAAACTCAAAACAGATTTTGACACCTTCATCCGCAAACGTGCTGAAATAGTAATGAAAGCGGCTAAACTACTCGCAGCGGGACGACAACTAAGTGCAGCTGAAATATTTGGGAATTAATTTATAGAAATCATTGCTTTTATGGCTCTGGTATTGATTAGCTTTTGTCCGGTAAGCAAGGCGGATATCTGCTGCGTTTGATCTCAGGAGCCCAACATATTTTGAGGAGGATTAGTGTGCTACCAAAAGACAAAATGCCAGAAGCCGAAGTCGTTTTGAGATTTGCTATGGCATTAATTACAAAGGGGTATAAAGAATCATCTCAGGGTGATTTCATCGAAGGTCAGTAATGATATCCATAGCGACTGGAAAAATAATATTCTATAGGGATAAATAAAATGAACCTACAATATTGGGACGCTCTTTGCCGGATGGCTGAAAAATCCGGTGAAGAGATTAATGGCGAAAAAATAACCGATATATTAAGCAGAGCTGCTCTGTTTTTATTGCCTAATAATAACTTCCCAGCTCCCTCAACAAAAGCTATCCAGCTTAATAAGATTGCTGAAACATTCAAGATCCCTTTCCCGGAACTTGCCATGATCTATGAGAATATAGGCTGTATTGTTTTAATAGCCCCTAAAGAAGCAGGCATAGAAAATGTTTGGCATAGTTTAGGATATTTCAAGGTTGAGGAAGAGAGTGAAGATTCCTTCGGTTTAGAGACATTAATAATCGTGCCCTTAAAAACGACCCTGCACAAAACGGAATTAGGGCCCCAGCTCCAATATGATAAAAGCGCATTTAAAGGAATGAAACTTTATGCCAACTTGGGAGATGACTTTAAAACAATACCTGTAAATTATGAAAAACCAGACATTGCTTCTGTGGATATTTACAAGCATCAGATACATAGATTCGACACAGCATTTCATGTTTTCACTATCCTGGAAGGAGATACAGAGAATTTCATCCTGGAAACGACCCCGAAAAAAGTCCGTAAGCCAAAACCTGGAAAGGTCCCAAGATCCCATGAGCGCCCATATTATACGCTGCTCACCCCCAAAAAAATAAGGAAAAAGCTGAATTTAGAGGACCCAACCTCGGAAACCGGAAGTCATAGCAGCCCGGCTCCCCATGAGCGAAGAGGTCATTGGAGAACCTATCGTGATGAGCGATACAAAAATATGCGGGGCAAAAGGCAGTGGATCGGGCCAGTTTGGATCGGGGCTTCTGAGGCCAAGGTAGGGAATAAGATCTATAAAGTTAGATTAGATCTTTAAAAATATTTTGACATTATCGTTGGGTTTCAGCCAAACTTATTGGTGATGGTCCTTTATCATCTATAAAATTAAAGAGTTACCTTTATACATTGAATCAAAACTATCTGACAGTTTCTGTCAGATTAAATCACGATTTAGACAATTATCCCGAGCCCCTCCTGTCAAAGGGCTCGGGAATTTTTACTGTTTGCGTCAGGCTACCTTTCCGAACCTTTTAGCCAATCTAATAAGAACCGGATGGTCAACACTCTCGATCAAGTAGTCACCAAAGCAGAGTTCTATGATGCATTCGTAACAATAATCAAACGGATCAGGATCAGGCAAATTAAATTCTGGCGGTACTGAACCATAATCCCCATATGGTAACACCACCCATTCTTTTGTGGATCGTTCCAAAAAGACATCCATTGTCTCACCCCAAATATTTACTGTATTATCAAAATGATCATCTAAGAACAGGACCTGGAGATCCCCAAATTGATCTTTAAACATTGGGATTCTTATCAAAGAATATATATGGGGATCTATTTCTAACTCAGGATGCAGAATATAAGGGGTGCTGTCCACATCTACAGCCACCTTAAAAATTTCTCCTGTGTAACCGTCAAAAGATCTGAGAATCATACTTCTTGTGATTTCATCATTATAATTAACTTTCAGATCATGCGGTTCCGGACTTATAGTGTCTTCAATTGATACATTCTGTCCCACCGCTTTTCTGTTATTATTTTTTTCATCAAACCTCTGCCGATTGCCCTTGTGGGTCTTAGTCGTTTTTTTCATTTTTAAACCTCTATTTTTTGATTAATGTTGTGGGGATCAATTCCCATTTGTATTTGTGTTATGATCGATCATTAACGGCCTTAGGATACTTGTATAAAGAGAGAATTGGAGGGGGGCTGCTTTCTTAAAAATTGCTGAGACTAAAAAGAGGATGATTAAAGGGGATACAGACAATACCCAAAAACTCACTGCAGAATTAAACTCTCCGTCTGTTTAATAATTCTGAAAGGGAAAAATAATTAAAGATTCCGCCGAATAGCCCGACTACACAAGATAAAACATACATTTATAATCAGCTTGGGATTAACAAAAAAATAGAAACATTCAAAGCTGCTACTGAAAAATGGGGGGAAACTTTTTTTTAAAAAGCCTTAAATCCCATTTAAACCGGTCTTTTCAAATAGATTGTTTTGTGTCATGGCACCCCACTCGACTATGATCTTAGAACCGTCTTCGATGGCAAAAAACAACTCATTTTCTTTTTTTAAAGCCAGGTTGATGAATCCCTATTTACTATTGATCTTTTGCACCGTGACAAAATGAATTTTATAAGCATACACGCTGTTTTATCCTCCGGTATTGTGCCATTTTTTTCCGGTATCCGTCCGGTAAAACAGGCGGGATTCGAATAGTCTTTTCCCTTCGTTTTCTTTGCAGGGCAGTGCAAAAGGGTCTTTTTATTCGCTCACCGGGTGATTTTTCATGGAACCGTTAGGGGTTTGCCCCTGTTGCGACATTTCATTTTTCACATGCAAAAACACCCTCATTTCCCGAATTCCTTGAGAGAGATATGTTTCAATATATTCAATGATTACAGATACTTAGCGGCTCTGACTCCGTCAATTAAGGTTCGAATCCTTATCACCCAGCCACTTGAAAGACAAAGGTTTTCGGCAAATCATGCTGAAAACCTTTTTTGTTTTTCCGGCAATCCTCCGGTTTTGGTATGAAATCATACTTGCGCAAATAAAATTTTTGCTATTTTTAGAGCTATTCATAAATTGTTCTTTCAAAAGCTTCATAATACGGAGAAACAGCTAATGACCCTCCGAAATGACCGGTATTACAAACAACGACATTACAAAAAATTGTGCGAGATAATGCATCGGCAAGAGACTTAAGCATACCAAGATCTCTATTATACGCTAATACAAACAAATGTTCTATTTTGCCTCTGTACATTAAAGCACGCTCAATATCCATAAAGTCATAGCAGATACTAACTGATCAGCGTCATTCAAATACTTTCCGGCTCAGGCCACTTTGCCGGATGATGGATTGCAGTGTTCCTGTTTTTATACTTTCATGATCGGGCACTGGAATTGTTATGGTTCTATCTGATATTTTCTTCTGCATAACAACATGACTTCCTCTTCTTCTGACCTCTTTAAAACCATGCCCAAGAAGTATGCTGCACACTTCTTTGCCAGACAGTATCCGCAACCTAACCAACAGAGACCTCCATCTGGGTAATATACATTTCACCATGAAAGCGACCCTGGATTTCTTCTGGGGATGCACATTCAAAAAATAATTCAAGAGCTTCTTTCAGATTGTCTTTTGCTTCACTGACTGTTTCCCCCTGGCTTGCAATATCAAGTTCCGGACAAAGCGCTGTGTATCCGGCATCTTCTTTTTCAATAATTGCGGTTACATATCGTTTCATAAGTTGTTTTCCTCTTTTTCATGGTTACCGGCAAAGTCATATTACAATACTTTTTTCTTGAATGGTATCATATTCTCATCCAAATTCCTGGCAACCACCTTGCAAGAGGTTTATATTACGGCCATGCATTATGCTGGATTTTACATCCATTCTCGCATATACTTGGCCACAAAAAAATTTCTTTTGTGACACTCATATGAATATATTTAAAGACAAAATAATGATGACCATTGTGCTTGCGGTGTGTGCAAGCATCATGCCCCAGCTTTTTTTCAAGAACGGCTTTCTGCTTTCCTATTTATTGAAGATCGGATTGGAAAGCTCTGATGTACTCATTCTGCTGTCTTTACCCTCTGTTCTCCTGTTTTTCCTTTCTATTCCCTTTGCGCATTATGCAGACCAGTACGGAAAGAAAAAAATTGGTGTGTCCGGAATTCTGCTGACCATTGTCGGCTTTTCTCTGCTGATTCTGGCGGGTTTTTTCAGTTTACAGACATCGATCAATTTCATCATCGGGGGCATTGTTTTATTCAGCATTGGGCTGTCCGCCCTGCTGTCCGGATGGTTTTCACTCTTAAGCCCTCTGATCCCGGAAGCCATACGCGGGTCTTTTTTCGGGACATTACGGGTCTCCTGGCAGATTTTTGCCATTGGCTGTTCTTTTATCCTTACATTTATTCTGGAAAAAAATACATCCCTTGAAGCCTATCAGCTTATCCTGGCTTTTTTTACCTGCGTTCTTGTTATCCAGATTTATCTCTATCTCAAGATCCCGGAAGTTGAAAAAACCCGACCTGAAAAAAAATCAATCGTCAGAATCCTTTTCGGAATTTCGGAAGTGCCGGGGTATATGCCCTTTTGCGCCTACTGTTTTTTGCTGATGCTGGCCACTGGCGCATGGCCAGTCACCATGGGACTGCTTGAAAAAAATGTACTGCATTTTTCCGATGATATGATTGTTCATATGGGAACCCTGCTTTTTTCAGGATCAGTGCTGGGTTTTTATATCGGCGGGAAAATGGTGGATAAATTTGGCACAAAGATGGTGTTTCTTGCGGTGCATTTTTTATATTTCCTGTTTTTATTTCTGGTTATACTCAGGTCAATCGTCCCTGTTTCCCTGATGCAGTATTTTGGTTTTCTCACATTCGGACTTGGATTGATTCAGGCCGCATCCTCCATTGCTCTTACATCCGAAATGATCGCACTTTCACCCGTAAAAAATAAATCCGTTATTATTTCTGTTTGCACGTCCCTTCAATGGGGCGGTGCTGCGATTTCCGGGGTCATCAGCGGAAAATTGATTGAATACGGTATTCTGAGCAAAACCTGGGAATTCAAGGGACTGATGCTGAGCAATTACGACACGCTGCTTGTGTTCAGTTCTGTCATGGTTTTTGTTTTTATAGTTACGCTGGGGCTGATACCTTCAGTGGCAACAACAAAAAAAGCACAGTGGATACCTTATTCTTCAAAAACATTATAGTTTTTTTATCATCCGGGCATAAGAATGCTAAAAAAGCGGGGTGACTTTTTTTGATTCATATCCATGTTATTTTTAACAGGATGTGATAAAAAAGGCCAAAAAAAGGAAAGCCCTATGGAAATTGACATCAAAGAGCTCAAAGATTCAAATCTGTTTTTAAATATGTTGATGCAGAATATTGATACGGCTGTGTTTATTGCGGATGAAAACCTCAATATCCATCAGTTCAACGACAGTTTTCTCACTCTTTTTACACAATCCGATTTAGCCTCAACCCTTGTGGATACCACCTTTGGAGCAGCGTCCGGATGCATAAATGCGGTAAAAGAAAACCTGCCCTGCGGAAAAACATCCGCCTGTCAGTTTTGTATTATCAGAAAATCCCTTGTAAACACGCTGGAAACACAAAAACCGGATAAAAAAAAATTTTTAGCGCGAACCTTCTATATTGATGGGCAGCCTGTAAAAAAATATCTGGAATTCACCTCAAGGCCCATCACATATAAAAACAAAAAAATGATTCTGGTCTTTGTGTATGATGTTACGGATATAGAACTGTCAAGAATACAGCTCAAGGAAAAACAAAAGCAGATTGATTTTGATCTGGAAAAAGCCGGTGAAATACAAAAACACCTGTTGCCCAGGAACCTGCCCGACATCCCGTCCATAAAAGCTGCCTGGTTTTTTGAACCCTGCCTTACGGTGGGCGGCGATATTTTCCATATATACAAAGAAAAAGATAACCATATCAGTGCCTATATGCTGGATGTCTGCGGGCATGGGGTGTCTGCAGCTTTAATTGCCGTTACTGTAAAACAGTTTTTAGATCAGCTCCATGCCCAGGCACTTGAGCACGGCGCACCTTTTTCTCCAGAAAAAATTGTAAATGCCCTGGAAGATGAATTTCCCTTTGAACGGTTCAACTGTTATTTTACCATTGCCTATATCCTGCTGAACATAAAAACCGGAGAAATGATTTACAGCTGCGCCGGTCATGTCCCGCCCCTTATTATCGGGAAAAATGACAGATTTAAAATTCTGGACCATCACGGAACAATCATCGGCCTGGGCCAGGACACACCCTTAAAGCAGTACAGCTCACAATTAAATCCAGGAGACAAGATCGTCCTGTATACAGATGGGCTGATTGATTATTTCGGTGAAAAAGGCGCTGTTGAAAATAAAAAAAATTTTTACAATTCACTCAAGGCAATGGCAGATCAACCGGCAAAAAAAATAGTCAGTAATATCACCGCCGAACAAAAAAAGTTTCAGAAAACACAACGTGCGGATGATGACATCACTCTTCTGGTCATTGAATACCTGGCAGATTAAACACCGCATATTTTTCTAAACTTTTGTAAAAAATTCTGATAGAAAGAAATATTCATTAAAATTTTCAATAGAAAACGGAAAAGATATGAACACACCGAACCCAAAAAAAAAGAATCTTATCTCCCAGTGGGCTTTTGATACCCGTCCTATTCTTGGCAGACTGCATTTATGGCTTGAAGACATCCAGATCGAATGGATCAGAGGTAAAATCGAGGATGAATTAAATGACTGCATCTCCTTTACTGATGACAGAACCGAAAGAATGCTGGCCATGACATCTGCCGTAACTGCTCTTGGAACAAGACTGTTCGGACGGTTTGGAGAAGGCAGGGGCCTTGATAAAAACGCGCTCAATCTGGTCAAAAAAGATGCGGATGCCATCTCTGCTTACACCATGAGTGAAAGCCTGTGGTACCTGTCACGGACATTGCCGGAAAATCATGCCATCATGGTGTGCCTGGGTGAGGGCCTGATGCCCAAAGCCGGTGAAACTGCCGAAATGGGTGCAAACCCGCTTTTAGGATTTGGCCGGATATATGCCAGACCCCAGGTGGCAAAATTTCTTGAAGAATGTGTTCATCAGATGATAAATAACAAATTTTATCTATGGGAAGATTTTAAGCATGCGATCGCTCAAAAAGGGATTACGGTATGGGGCGCTGCCATCGACACGCTGGAGAATACTTCAAGGTTTGCCAAAGGAGATGAAACCGGGCCAATGAGCCTTTTTCATCTTTTTGACCAGCCCCTTGCCATCACCGATCAATATGAAGGCTATATCGGTACGCTTGTTCTGCCAAAAGCCGTTGTTGAGACAGCTGCCTGTGATTCTTTGCTGGTCAATTATTTCACGGACAGAAAAAAAGTGGTCACTGCCATTAGAATGACCTATCCTGAAATAAAACCCGGGCATATCCATGTATGGACCCTGCAGGGGAAAAACCGGGAACCCCGCATTGGAAAACTCTGGGAAGAATGGCGTTCTGCAGGTGCACATCTTGTAGATGAAAACTGGAAGCTTCCCACAGGATTTTCCCCTTTCACAGATTCGGGCACCTATGCCCCGACCTTTGCAGTGAATACCTGGACAGATGATAATGATGATATCCACCTGTTTGTTGTTGACGGATATGCAGCCTCCGCAGAAGCCATGCAGGCGGCAAGTCTTTCCACTGTTCTTGATATTGATGTATCCATGGCCGTATTTTCAAGCAAATTCGCTCTCAGATATGATAAAGATGCGGCCAGTATGAAACTGAACCCGGATGCAGAAGATTTTGCACAGCAGCTTAAAGAAAAGATATTCGAAAAAGACATTGATGATGAACTGATTGAAACCTATCGACAAAGCATTTATCTGGCCAGAAATGCCGGCATCCCTTTGGAAAAAAGGACCATTACAGCGGATGATCTGATTTCAGAAAAAAAATGGCAGACGCTTGCTGCGTCCGGCTATATGCTTCCTGATCCGTATTCAGGCGCTTCCGGAGTCACCCGGATATCAGATGATACCTATTCGGTTACCGTAAGGCTGTCCACTCAAAAAGCAGACAAATTAATCACATTCACCTTAAGGCTTTTAGAACCCTTTGAAGAAAGCAAACTGGTTTTTTCACCGCTGCTGAACCGGTTTTTAAAAGGTGAGGATTTCAAAAACCGGGCTGTAAAAATTTCAGATTCCGGCAGAATCCGTAATGAGCTTCAAACCCTTTGCTCTGAGGCATTGGAGCATATTGAAGATAAAATGATATTATATTTTACAAAAATCCCCAAGGCCACCATTGGTCAGAAAGAACAAAATCATCTTCAGCAGATTCTGATCTGGTACAAAGAAAACTATCCGCTATGGTTTGAATGGCTTGAATTAAAATTTTAACAATAGAGAATATGGCACTGTCAAAAATCAGAATAAATTATATTTTTTTTGTGTCAATTCTATGAAAAAAAATTCCTAACATGATCTTGATATTTTTAGAAACCCGATCCGGATTTTAAATAATATCATATAAAAACAAATTCTTATGATTCAAATTTAAAATTCATATACTGCTGGCACGAATATCGCTTATTCTCTGTGAAATTCCTCAAGAATTAAAAAAATTATTGTATTTGATCTTTAAACTTTTTGGATTTAAAAAATAAACTTGAAAACTTTTAACAGGAATTTTACCAGGAAATTTATCAGATGAACGATTTTTTACAAAGTCTGCGCTCCGGCGCTCTGCAATCACAACGCCCCGGGATGACCCGCAAGGCATATGATCACACCTATCATTCTGCAAATCAGCAATATCAGTATTATAATAACACCCCTCCTGAAACGGGAAGCCAGTCAGCGTATCCAGCCGGTCCATATGTATCAAACGGGCAGGATGATGCTTCAACTTCCTTGCTGCTGCTTGCCATTGAAACCCTGTCCAGACAAATTGGGAAACTGGCAGAAAACCAGACCCAGCTTGTTGCGACACAGGAAAAAACAGCGGATATTATTGAAAGGCAGACCCTTGCCATTGAAAAAATCATAAATCATCTGGAATTATCTTCCAGAAAATGAATTAAATAAAACTTATCCGTCTGCCTTGTTGATGATTTGATCTGCAAGTCTTATAAGATTTTTTACACGCAAATCCCAGGTTTTAAATCTTTTATCCTGGGTCTGCCCATGGAAATACCGGTAAAAAATCTGTTGTGCAATGACAGCCAGTCGAAACACGCCAAATGTGTGATAAAAACTGACATGATCTATTTTTCGGCCTGAGAGCGTTTCATAAAAAGTGACCATCTCTTCGCGGGTCAATGCGCCGGGTGCGTTTGACGGCACATCCCGAAAAGCATTTAACCCCTCCGGGTCTCCGGGTTGAACCCAGTATCCAAGGGATGCGCCAAAATCCATCAAGGGATCTCCGATGGTGGCCATCTCCCAGTCCAAAACCCCGACAACCTTGAATGGATTGTCCGGATCCAGAATCACATTATCAAATTTAAAATCATTATGAATAATGGCAGCCCTGCCTGAATGTTCCGGCATATTTTTCAACAGCCAATCCATAATCTGCCTGGCATCCGGGGTCTCTTTTGTTTTTGCGGATTCATATCTGTGAATCCACCCGTTTACCTGACGCTCAATATAGCCTTCGGGTTTCCCGAAATTTTCAAGCCCTATTTTTTTATAATCTATGGCATGCAGTTCATACTGTACTTTAAAGACAGCCTCAAATAATCGACGGGTATCCCCGGCAGACAGGTTCAGTTCCTGGGGAATCGTTTCCCGGATAATAATACCATTGATACGCTCCATCAGATAAAACGGTGCCCCGATAATCGTTTCATCCTCTGTATACAGCAAGGGTTCAGGACAATACGGATAGACATCTTTTAATGCACTGAGCACCCGGTATTCCCTGCCCATATCATGCGCAGATTTTGCCTTTGTCCCGTGTGGCGGGCATCGAAGAACCATCTGCCTGTCTCCTGCAGATACAAGATATGTCAGATTGGAATGCCCCCTGGGAAACTGGCGAATGCGAACAGGACCGTTAATATCTTTGAGCTGGTCCAATATGAATGCCTCTAATTTTTTTTGGGGCAACTGTTCACCATTCCTGATATCGGCCGCATCATCAATTAATACCATTGTTTTTTCCTTTTAAATATCCTCATCTGCCAATCATATCACCATGTCATTTCCAAAATTTATATTAATTACATCTGCCATGTCAATTAAAATAGCGTACGCTCGTTTTTTTTTAACAAAAAAACCCGCAACAGCAAAGTTTTTTCAAACACTCTGTTACGGGTTTTTAGGTTTGTATCCTAAAATACCTGTCTTAAATTAAAAACCGGTATTTCAAGCTATTTTTTCTTTTTATCTTTTACTTCCATGCCGCCAATGGTCTTCACAATATTTTTACATTTTTCAATATCATACTGACCATAAATAGCGATCTGTTCCATGATGGGAGATCCTCCGCCGTGCATGGCACCATAGGAAATCGCACCGCTTATACCGGAATTGGTGTAATCATAAAAAATCATCCAGAATTTAATCTGCTCGTCAACTGACATGGTTTCCGTTCTGGTGACATATTTTTTAAGCAATTCACTGGTTTCCGGGTTAAGGAAATCGCCTTCATGCGGGAATGTCGCCGGCATACCGCCTGCAATTTCACACAGGATCTGCTGTTCTTTGAACACAGACTCCCCTGTAATGCATCTCCCGACATTGGCATAGATTGAATCCGGGATACAGGCACCCGGACCATACGGCATTTTACCGACGCCCGGCACATATATCTTGGCCTCACCTTTTGCGGATGCGGTAAATCCTGCTGCATACCCCAGCTCGGCAATCGTGATCAGTTCAGAAATTTTTTCCCTGACATGGGGGGCTTTTTCAATACCGTTCACTTCGGCTGCAAGGGCTGCCATTCCGATCAGCATATCCCCAACCGCGGGTTTACACCCTGAATACGAATGTCTGTGAAACAAGGCGAACAGCAGTGCACAGATTCCACCATGCTGGTATTCACCACACAGAAAAACCCTTTCCCAGGGAACAAATACATCATCAAAGATGACATAGGAATCAACAAATCCCCAGTCAAAACCGCGCTGGAACTCAGGCCCTCTTTTTCTCATGGTATGGGGGGACAGCACCTGTTTAATCTGGGGATGATCTGCCTCAATGGCAAAGGCAACTGCATAATCGCCTTCATCCTTGCCCAGTGCACGGGTGGGAAGTACCAGAATTTCGTCTGCAACAGACGCAAAGGTAATGTGAACCTTGCATCCGCGAACCACAATACCGTCTTCTCTTCTTTCAACCACATGAAGATACTGATCCGGATCAGGCTGTTCTATCGGACGAAGCATGCGCTGGCCTTTCACATCTGTCTGGGCACAGGACCCCACCAGATCTTCTCTTTGAACACGTTCCAGCCATTTAAGAAAATTCTGATGATACTGGGTTTTGCCTTTATTTATTTTATCTGCTTCAAAAGAAACGCAGTTAATCGCATTCATTGCATCAACACCCATGCACCGGCCGATACACTGGCTGACTTTCTGGCAGTACATGCGTGTCATATCCTGTTTTTTATGCAAATCATCTGTTGTCTGATGAATATGGGTGAACCGATTGATTTTTTCGCCGGTCAAATGGCTTGTGGCAGTCGTGATGTCCTGAAGTTCAGGGTCCTGGGCCAGATCAAAGGTTGCACCGATGACACCTGCACAATCGACAAGGACCTCATGATCCCTTGGAATAATTTTCCCGTCAAGGTACAGATTATTGTTCATGGTTTTTAACCGATCAAGATATTCTTGTTTTGTTCGCATTGGGATTCCTCCTGATTATAATTTTAACCACTTTCCATCATGCTGTGTGCCCAGTTGAATGTGCATCAGTACACAGGTCAGCATAATTATTTTCTCACATATTCTCCCCGGAAACCTTCCCGAGTTGATCTTCAACCCCCAGATAATCCGCCATGAACTCAATCATGAAATCTGCATATTGATCCACAGAAATGTTCCGGCTTCTGAATTTGGATCTTTTGATATACCAGTTTGCAAACAGACCTTTTATCATCTCTGCTGTCAGGACAATATCTCGTTTTTCAAACTGGCCCAGCTTCTGACCTTCTTCCAGAGTGGATTCCAGCCGCATTTCAGTGGCCAGATCTCCTTCAATGGCTTTTTTACGATCACTGGGGTTCAGATTTTTGGCTTCCATGAAGAAAAAATAAAACCAGGGCCGCATGATTTCACTCAGATACACATGTGTGCGGATAAAGGCCTTAAGTTTCCCCCAGGGGTCATCAAATTGCAGAGTCTCGCTGTCAAGGACGCGTTCAACCGCATCGCGTCCCTGGGTCATCAGCATGCTCAGCAAGTCATCCTTGCTGGGGAAATAGGCATACAAGGCCCCTAAACTGATGCCTGTTTCCTGGCACAGATCCCTCATGCTCATCGCCTGAAAACCTTTTTGATTGCTTATTTTCAAAGTAGCCTTAAAAATCTTGTCCAGATTTTTAACAACGGTCTTCTCTTTTTTAATCCGGATGTTTTCCCGATTTTCCGCGATGACCTCCAGGAATATATCCTGCCTTGAAGCCAGCATCATTTTTTTAAATTGCTGATAGTCCATGGGTTAAAATTACATCATCCCTCAGGGTGTGTCAATAATAAAAATAACGTACGTTCGTTTTTTTATATCAATAACAAACCATGATCTTTATAAGAATACACTTGTTTTTAAAAGCATTCATCCAAACAAATGCGGGCAGAGGTTTCCCCCTGCCCGCACCAAACCGGCTTAAACACTCCGATTATTTACTGCTGAAATGAACTTTTATTTTTTGCTGTAATCGTACCAGCCTTTTCCGGATTTCTGACCAAATTCACCATTATTGAAATGTTTTACAACGCTTGGGCTGGGCAGATCTGCACGGTCTCCGCTTGCTCTGAAGTTTTCCATACCCATGGTGTAGGTCAGGTCAATACCGGTCAGATCCATGAGCGTAAAGGGGCCCATGGGATGACCTGCACCAAATACGCAGGCTTTATCAATGTCTTCCACAGAAGCCACATCCATTTCCAGCATCCACAGTGCTTCCTGGGAAATAACCTTGAAAATCCGGTTCAACAGAAAGCCCGGCACTTCTTTTTTAACATGAACAGGCACTTTGTCCAGTTTCTTGCAAAGATCCATGGAAATCTGGGCGGTTTCATCAGACACATGCGGTCCCTGAACCACTTCAACCAGTTTCATGACCAGTGCCGGGTTGAAAAAATGAAGATTGCATACTTTATCCGGCCGGCTGGTCACATCCGCAATTTTGGAAGATACCAGAAAAGAACTGTTGGTCGCCAGAATCGCATGCTTAGGTGAAAATTTATCCAGGTCAGCAAACAGTTTGCGTTTGATATGAAGCACTTCAACAGCCGCTTCAATAACATAGTCTGCTTCTTTTACACATTCTTCCAGACTGTTTGTAAAACTGATACGGGCACGGATGGCTTTGGCTTCAGCCTCAGTCATTTTGCCTTTGGCCACACGGCCGGGAAGATATTTATCAACAAAGGCATTGGCTTTATCCAGCATATCCTGGCTGATATCAGAACATTTTACATTAAACCCCTTGATGGCACAATGAAGGCTGATCTGATGCCCCATGTTGCCTGCACCAATGATGGAAATATTTTTAATATCATCAATATTCATTTTATCTGTCTCTCCTTATAATTATAAATTAACGTTGAAGGTTCTCAATTACAGTGGCAACACCCAGTCCACCACCACAGCAGGAACCGAAAATTCCATAACGTCCGCCAGTGCGGATCAAATGGCGCATGGCAAACATACCGATTCTGGCACCGGAAGCGCCATTGGGATGACCAAATGCAATGGCACCGCCCATGGGGTTCCATTTTTCAAAATCAACTTTTTCACCGGTCTGATTTTCAATTTCCTTGGCAACTGCCAGATTCTGTACTGCAAAGGCTTCATTACATTCCATAACATCCATGTCAGACAGTTTAAGACCCGCGCGTTTAATCGCCTGGGGCATTGCATATGCAGGACCGATACCCATGATTTTCGGATCACAACCCACATCAGCGCCAGACAGCCATTTGGCCATGGGGGTATATCCCAGTTCCTTGGCTTTATCCGCACTCATCATCAGAACAAAGGCAGCGCCGTCATTCTGTCCGGAAGAGTTACCCGCAGTCACTGTACCGTCTTTTTTAAATACCGGACGAAGTTTGAGCATGCCTTCAAGGGTGGATTCCGGACGGGGATGCTCATCCACATCAAATACGATTTCAGGGGTTTTTTTGGTGGCAGGCGTTATGACCGGAATGATTTCATCTTTAAAATAACCGGCTTCCTGGGCTGCTTTTGCCCGCATCTGGCTGTTATATGCAAATTCATCCTGAGCTTCTCTGGGGATGTTATACATGACCTGCAGATTCTCAGCAGTCAACCCCATTCCAATGCATTCTTCCGGTCGCGGAGACATCTGCGGCTGAATCGGCATGGGTGGAATCAATTTATACGGAGGGTTTGATGCTGTAAATTTAAATGAAAACTGGCTGTAGGATTCTGCGCCACCGGCAATAATGATGTCTGCCTGGTTGGCCAGAATTTTCCATGCCGCATGATTGATGGCATCAATGGCACTGCCGCACTGCATTTCAATAAAAGAAGCAGATGTGCTTTGCGGCAGGTCCGTACAAAGCATGGCATGGCGCGCGATGTTCAACGCAGTTGAACACTGGGTTGCTGAACCTGCAAACACGCAGTCTACATGAGCTTTTTCATGAATTTTTGTTTTATCCAGAAGACCCTGGATACCGATTCCGGCAAGCTTTGATGCATAATGATTTCTCAAAGAACCGCCCATGCGGCCGAATGGTGTTCTAACAGCTTCTACAAATACAACTTCTCTGCTCATATCAACTCTCCTTACATTAATAATTATTTCTCGTTATTTATTTTAAAGCTGCTCCCCTGTAACCCCATCCATTATCTACGAGTAGAAGAACAGCAGTACCATACCCTTTTTAAAAATCCAGCCTGATCAGCCCCTGACACCGCAATCTATCCATGCCGAATTTAACACAAAAAATAAAACTACATGATCAACCCTGTCATGTCAATTAAAAAAACGTACGTTCGTTTTTATGCCAAAGCTCCGCCATCACATGTCAGACATGTCCCGGTTGTAAAACTTGAGGCATCCGAGGCCAGATAAAGCGCAGCGCCTGACATTTCTTCCGGAACCGCATGTCTTCCCAGTGGAATGGCCTTATAGACCTCAGTCACTATATCATCATTTTCCATCAGGGCCGCGGAAAATTTGGTTTTTGTCAACCCGGGCAACAGCGCATTCACCCGGATATTTTTTGACCCCAGCTCTTTTGCAAGCCCCTGGGTCATGGAAATCAATGCAGCCTTGGTAATGGAATAGGTCCCCTGCATGGGTGCCGGGCGTTTTCCATTAATGGAGCTGACATTGATCACAGAAGCTTTCCCTGACGCTGCAAGCAGATCAATTGATCGCTGAATCAGGAAAAAAGGGCCTTTAAGATTCACAGCAAAGGTTTTATCCCACCGGACTTCGTCAATGCCGTCCATGGGACCAAAATACGGGTTGGTTGCGGCATTATTCACAATAATATCCAGCTTGCCGAATTTTTCTTTTATTTTTGCAACAAGACTGTCTATCTGATCAATATCTCCCACATTGCAGGCAATTGCTTCCGCGCTTCCGCCAGCCTTTTTAATATCTGCCACCACGCCTTCCAGGCCTTCAATTTTTCTGCTGACAAGAACACAATGCGCACCATTTTCTGCAAAGGCATGGGCAATGGCTTCACCTATGCCACGGCTGGCTCCGGTTATCACTGCGATTCTGTCTTTCAAAGAAAACATGTTTTCCATTTTACTGTCCTTTTCTTGTTTTTTTACACCTTTTTTATTTTTTGTTTATGTTTCCATCCGCCAGTTTTTTTATCATACAAGATAAAAAGCACTGACAAACGCCATAATAAACTGTGCATAGTGATCCACACCGATCTTTCTTCTGGCATATTTGCCCCGCTTCAGATACCAGTCCTGGAGCATGGCTTTAATGACACTTGCACCCAGAACATGGTCACCATCCTTAAATATATTTTTCTTATATCCTTCAATCAGAATATCTGAAACTAATTTTTCGGTATATAATTCACTTTGAATGGATTTTTCCATCTCTTCCGGATTTAAATTTTTGGCTTCCATATAGGAGAAATAAAACCACTGATGCATTTTTTCAGTCAAAAAAAGATGAATCTGTATGACGGTCTCTAATTTTGCCACCGGGTCATTTTCTTTGACCAGAAACGCTTCCAGAACCTGTTTTACAATTTTGCGTCCCTGTCCCAGATAAACACTTAAAATTTCATCCTTGCTTGAAAAATAGGAATACAGTGCGCCCATGCTTAAACCGGAACCAGCGCTTAAATCTCTCATGGTCATAGCCTGGAAGCCTTTTGAAACACCGATTTTTAAAGTGGCGTCAAAAATCTTTTCCAGATTTTTGATTACAACCGCTTCTTTTTTAATCTGAATCTTGTCTTTATGTTCCAGAAAAGCTGCCCTGCAGATATCAATTTTTGAATCCGGAATAAGCTTTAAAAATTCACTATATTTCATGATGCCTGATCAGTTCCTTGTCAACTAAAAACCCGTATGCTATCTGTATGTCAAAAGTGTCCTGTCTTTTGTCAATTCCAGGTGAGTGATCTCGTTAAACCCTGTCAGGCTGATCTGGCCTGAACCATACCTGAATCGGGTAATCGATGCATTCATCACCTGCCATGAAATTTCAATGGCTTTCATATCGCTTAATCCCAGCGCCATCTGAACCGCAGCACAGATGGGTCCCCCGGATGAAAACACGGCGATTTTTTTCCCGGAGCCCTGTTTATCAATAATCGACTGAATACCATGAACCACCTGATGTTTGAAATCAGACCAGACAACATCACCCTGTGAATCAAATCTGCCTGATACCCATCGCTGGACAAGTCTGGAAAAAACCTTTTGAAATGCCGCATTATTTAAAGGATTCGCATTCAATTCATCCAGAAGATGCGGATCTTCTTCAAGCATCCATTTGATCTGGGCATCCCACACAGCTTCGGAATCATATTCATTAAAGCGATCATCCACCAAAGGCCTGGGCACAGACAGACCTTTTGCCTGATAGGCATCCATCATCCCCTTGGCTGTTTTTTGCTGACGGTCCATCTGCCCAAAATAGATGGCATCAAATTTAATTTCCAGCTCTGCCAGATGTTTTCCCAGAACAGTGGCCTGTATGACCCCTTTTTCTGAAAGCCGGTCATAATTTTGCGCACCAAAAGAAGCCTGGCCATGTCTGATAAAATATATGTCACTCATATTAACGATCTATTCTGGTAATTTCCTGGTACATTTCGATCTGGGGTTTTTCAGCAACAAATGCTGCGGTGGCTTTCATATTTTCCTTAAAATAGTCTGTGGAGCCGTGATAATCCAGGGCAGCCTTGTCTTTGTATATCTCAAAAACCATAAATACACAGGGATCTTTCAAGGATTTATTCAAAACATACTCAAGGGTTCCCTTTTCTGCGTTCACTTTTTTAACCAAAGCGGTCAAAGCGGTTTCCAGGTCGCCCTCACTGCCCTTTTTGGCAACGATTTTTGCGGTCAGGGTAATCATATCTTCTCCTTTATATATAAATGATGGTTCATTAATTTTCACATCACCTTACAGGATGGAAGAATAAAGTGTCAAGAAATAACGAGCATTTGTTCTATTTTATCTTGACACCTGTTCCTGTGCATTTTAAACAAAGAGAATCACTGCCTGTTGATCATTTAAAAAATCGTGATACACTGTCAATCATTAACGCGGTTTTCAGGCACGGATTTTAATTTAAAAAGCCGTTTGGAATACGACATTTGGAATCATAAAAGATGAAACTTTTAGTCTGCATAAAACAAGTGATGGAATCTGCCTCACAACTCAAAATTCATTCAGACGGAAAAAGGCTGTGCACCTTTGAAAGCACCCGGTATGAAATGAATCCCTATGATGAGTCTGCTGTTGAAGAAGCCATTCTGATAAAAGAAACCGTTGATAACACCCATATTGATGTCATCACTGTGGGCCCTTCTCATGCAGAGGACGTCCTGCGCAGAGCCCTTGGCATGGGAGCCGATGACGGTATTCATATCATTGACAACAGCAATGATTTCTGTCCGCCGATACGCATTGCATCCTGGATATCCGCCTTTGCAAAAGACAGGGCCTATGATCTGATTTTAACCGGCATCATGTCCAATGATGAAATGAACGCCCAGACCGGTCCCATGATCGCCCGGATACTGGGATGGCCCTGCGCCACTGCAGTCATAAAAGAAGACCTGTCTTCTGACCGGAAAAGCATAGCCATCCAGCGCGAAATCGAAGGCGGCGCAAGGGATGTGTTTGACATATCGCTTCCCTGTGTGCTGACCATCCAGACCGGAATCAACACCCCCAGATATCCCTCTCTTTCAAAGGTCTTGCGGGCAAAGAAAAAAACCTTTACCACCATCGAGGCCAGCCAACTGGAAACCTTGAGACCTGAGGCTGTCCTTGACAGGCTTGTTCTCCCGCAGAAAACAGCCCAGGGGATTGTTCTGGAAGGATCTGCCCTGGACAAATCCCAAACCCTGCTGGATATTCTTGAATCAAAGGGACTTTTATAAAGAAGGTAAAATATGACTGAACACATCGCCATTCTTGTGGAGCATGATGGAAAAAAAATAAAACCTGCCACCTGGGAGCTGTTTGCTTTTACGGAACACCTTGCAAAACTCCATCCGGCTGCCATCCACTTTATCATGATCGGAGAGGCCACCCGAAATCTGGCGCAACAGCTCAGCACACAGACACAGTGCCAGGTTATTGCAGCAGATATAAAAGGTGCGGACACCTATCATGGTCAGATATATACAGACGCATTCACCCGGCTTTTATCACGCTATCCGGCAACATATATCGTCGCATCCCACTCCACCTCGGGCATGGATATGATTCCTGCACTTTCAATCGCCCTGAACGGAACCTGCATTACAGGAGTTGAAAATACCGACAAAGAAGACCAGACCCTGTATTTTACCCGGGCCGTATCTGGCGGAAAAATCCTTGCCAGACTCTGTGCGCCCCTTGCCAGCGCATCTGCACCGTTATGCCTGACCCTTTCTCCGGGCGCATTCAAGCCAATCGCCCCGGATAAAAATGCAGCACCTGATATCATTCATACCGCAGTTGAATGCAGGCAGACCGCCATGATATATAAAGAACGACTTGCGTCTCCATCGCTGGGATCAAACCTGACCAAAGCCGAAGTCATCGTGTCCGGCGGAAGAGGAATTCAGGAAGAAGAAAATTACGCCCTTATTGAAGCCCTGGCCGATCTGTTCCCGCGGTCTGCCGCAGGCGCTTCCCGGCCGATCTGTGATTATGGCTGGGCCGAATACAGCCAGCAGGTGGGTGCCACAGGCACCATTGTTTCCCCGAAACTGTATATTGCCTGCGGCATCTCCGGGGCCACCCAGCATCTGGAAGGCATCCGGGATGCCCGCTTTATTGTTGCAATCAATACAGATTCAAATGCCCCGATCATGCAGATCGCGGACGTGTGTATTGTTGAAGATCTGACTGAATTTATCCCCTTGTTCATGGAGACCTTCCAAAAAAGAAAACGCCCGGCAGATTAATACCGGGCGTTTTCTTATGTATTGCTATTCAAAGGTTTTGTTTGAATATTTTTCTTTATAATCCGCCGAAACCTGCATCATCAATATCGATTGCAGCAGTTGAGCCTGCAATAACAGCAGCGATTTTACCCATGGTGACAGGAACTTCTGTCTGGATAAAAAACTGAGCGGTTTTGATCTGACCATCATAGAAAACTTCATCTTTTTTCTTGACCTTATCTGTCATTTTTTCAGTGGCAGTCACAGCTCTCCACAGAAGCATCCAGGCGACAAGGGTATCTCCCATGGCATGAAGGAAAGGCAATGAATGCGCAAAAGCCGCTTTCAATTCTCCTGCGCCCAGTTTTTTGCCCAGTGCGCCGGCAGCTTTTCCAAGTTCCGCAGCAAGTGCTTCAACCTGGGCTGCAATATCTTCAAGGCCTTTCATCTTTTTTGCTTTGGCTGTAGTTGCCATAATATCACCAATGAATTTCATGAAGGCCTGACCTTTCATGGCACCCAGCTTTCTGCCGACCAGATCCTGTGCCTGTATTCCGGAAGTTCCTTCATAGATAGAACATATCTTGCAGTCACGGGTATATTGTTCTGCCAGATAATCTTTGGTGTAGCCTGCGCCACCCAGAACCTGCATGCCTTCAACGCAGACATCATGACCGACTTTGGACAGGTATTCCTTGATGATCGGGGTCATGAGATCAAAATAGGCGCTTTGAAGCGGGTCACGTTTGTCAGAAAGATATTCGTTTTTCTCGCCAATCTGGGTAGACCAGTAGAAAAAAGACCGCATACCACAAACATAGGCTTTCATTTTAAGAAGATTTCGGCGGACATCCGGATGATTGATAATGGCAACGCCAGGCGCATCCCGTTTTGCAAAATCCTTCAGGTCACGTCCCTGGATTCTTTCTTTTGCATAATTCAGTGCCAGAAGATATGCACCGGAAGCATAGGCAAGACCCTGGAGTCCTGTACCCAGACGGGCTTCATTCATCATCATGAACATAATCTTCATGCCTTCCTTTTCTTTGCCCAGAAGGGTACCGATACATTTGCCCTTGGCACCCATGGTCATTGAACAGGTTGCACTGCCCTTGATACCGTGTTTATGTTCCACACCGGTACACCAGATGTCATTTCTTTCGCCAAGGGTTCCGTCTGCATTCACCAGAATTTTAGGTACCAGAAAAATTGAAATGCCTTTTGTTCCGGGCTCATCCCCTTCGATACGGGCCAGAACCGGATGGATGATATTGGAACACAGATCATGCTCACCATTGGTGATAAAAATTTTATTACCCGTGATGCTGTAAGTACCGTCAGCATTTTTAACCGCGGTGGTGGTCAGTGCGCCGACATCCGAACCTGCATCAGGTTCGGTCAGCAGCATGGTTCCGCCCCATTCTGCAGATGTAATTCTTTTAACGTACATCTCTTTTTGTTCTTTTGTGCCAAACTCCTGAATCATCCAGGCAGCGCCGTTACCCATATGGGTATAGCAGTTGATGGGCCAGTTGCCTGCCATGAAATATTCATTGGCGCAAACGCCCACAACCTGGGGAGCGCCCTGACCACCCATTTCCGGTGGGACTCTGAGTCCTGGCCATTCACCTTCCTTGAGCAGTTCAAAGGGTCTTTTGAACTCTTCAGGTGTGGTGACCACACCATCTTTAAGCACCACGCCTTTTTCATCACCGATTGACATGGTGGGAAGAATTTCTTTGATTGCCAGATTCCTGGCTTCTTTCATAATCAGATCACAGGTTTTTTTATTGAACTCTTCATATTTTTCATGCTTCAGCATTTCTTCGGTTTCAAGCTGTTCCCATATGACAAATTCAACATCTCTTAAGTCTACTAATTGTTGCGCCATTGTCTTACTTTCTCCTTCATTCTCTTCTGGTTTTCCAAATGTTTAAAAATTCAATTCTGCCTCAAATATATTCACTCACAAAATTCAAATAATCTGACACGTTAAAACCTTTTATAATTTTTTTCAAACCTTTTTTGATAATTCAGACCCAATAAACTGCGTTCATTTAATGATTCGGCATCAAGCTCTTCTCAGCAAAGGGCAGGACACTTTAATCTTCGGTTTTAATTCCAGCCAGTTTTTTAGCATACCGCTGTTTCTGGGCCATATCCACAAGCCGGGAAATCATAATCCGCTGGGCCTGGGGAGAACCTGCGCCATGCATGGACTCTGTCAGGTATCCCACGGCAGCTGTTCCAAAACAGATATTTTCAATCAAGCGCAATATCCGCCGTCTGTCTTCTGTTGACACGTCTGCATTGCCTTTAAAATATTTATCCAGCCATTTGCCCACTTCTTTGGAATTAAAATCATCTTCAGAGGGAAGCGTTACCATCAGACCCCCTGCAATATCCTGGGCAAGCCTGGCAATCTCATAGGGAAAACGGGTCACATTCTGTTTACAGACATTTGCCAGCAATGTATTGACCAGATATGTTCCGCTGGGCTGGGCTGAACCTTTACAGGCGCAGGTCACAGAACCGCAGTACAAGGTTTCATTCAGATGATTCATTTCAATGATCTTGTCTTTGACATGGGATGCCTTTTGAACCCCATTGTATTCTGCAATGGTCTGGGCAGCACCGATCATGACATCACCCACCCCTGCCTTGCAGGCATAGCTCTGACGGTGATAAGATGCAAACTGCTCTACTAAAGCACCTGCAAATTCATATTCCTTATACATGAACACTCTGTCCCAGGGGACAAAAACATCATCAAACACAACCAGTGCTTCATGCCCGCCAAAATTTGCATTTCCACAGTCTATGCGGCCTTTTTCAAGTTTTCTGGTATCACAGGACTGACGCCCCATAATATAGGTGATGCCTTTGGCATCACTGGGAAGCGCAAAGGATATGGCATAATCCTTATCTGCCTCACGCATGGAAATGGTGGGCATGACAATGATTTCATGGGAATTCACAGCCCCGGTCTGATGGGCTTTTGCACCCCGAACAACAATACCGTCCTTTGTTTCTTCCACCACATGCATGAACATATCCGGGTCTGGCTGCAGATGCGGGGGCAGACCTCTGTCCCCTTTGGGATCGGTCATGGCACCATCGCATACCAGATCCCCTTCCTGAACATATTCAAGATATTTCAAGAATCGTTTATTGTATTCCGTGCCGTATTTCTGATCAATATCATAGGTGGTAATGGACAATGCATTTAATGAATCCATGCCCACGCAGCGCTGGAAACAGCTTCCGGTCATTCCCCCCATGAATCTTCCCATATCTGTTTTTTTCACCAGATCGTCCGTACTCTGATGAATGTGACAGAACCGGTTGATTTTCTTCCCGGTAATGTGGGAGGTGGCAGTCATCAGATCTTCATATTTCGGATTGGCAGCCAATGCATATGTCATGGCAACAGCGTTCATTGAGGGGCGGATAATGGGATCATCCACAACATTTTCAACGCGTTTGCCAAATTGATATACAACAAGATTCAGTTTTCTCAAACTCTCTTCATATTCTTTTGCAGTCATCATAGCGGTTATCTCTCTCCTGTTTTTTACTTATTTTTATATTTATCAAATTCTGTATTCATCTGATGTCGTATCGTTCTTTTTGATACACCGTCTGTATCATATCACAAATTTGCCTTTATATCCCAGCGCCTTTAAGGCAAATAAAAATAAAGTGTTAATAATTTCATCCACCGACTTCACACCCCCCGGCCGATACCATACCCTGGCTCTTGCAATGATTGAGGCAATGGCAAACGAGGCCATTTTTACATCAGTTTGATCAAAAACACCAGAATCAATCCCCCGCTGGATGACAAGCCTCAAAATCCTGTCATATTCATCGCGCTTTTCAATAATAATTCTCTGATGTTTGTTGCTCAGACTTCTTAAGCTTGAATCAAACAAGGTTCTTGATGTCCTCATTTTTCCAAGCGTCACCCTGCCGTGAGAATCAAAAATGGCCTTTAAATGATCCACGGGGTCTGCTTTTTCATCTCTGGTTATCTTGTTAATATCAGCAAGAATGCCGTCCATTTCCTGATCAAGAATTTCAAATAATATATTTTCCTTACTGGAAAAAAAATTATAAATATTTGCAGGTTCACATCCGCACGCTTCCGCGATAGCTCTCAAGGTGGTATGCTGATACCCTTTTTTACCAAAAAGTGTCCTGGCCTTGGACAAAATCCTGTCATGGGCTGAACTTTTCTTCTTCGGCTTATTCTTTTGCATTTCTTTTGTCACAGATTCCAGTCCTGTTCTTAAAATTTATATACACCATCGCATCATTATCCCAAAACGGCATAAACCTTATTACTATACAGAATTTTTTACAACAGGTCTATAAAAGGGTGAATTTTTTCGCTTCTTGTCAAAAGAAAACAGGTGGGATATACTTCATCCAATTGATACAGATTGATACGCAAAGAGGCCACTGATGCTTTTTTTCTTTTCACGATCAAGTTTTCTGTTTTTCCTGTGGATGTTGTGTGTTCTGGCATCTTCAGCTGCGGCTGAGGACCTTGATCATGGAAAGTATCTTCATACCACCTTGAAGTCTGCCAGCGAACTGGACTATCCGCCGTTTGCCGTGGTTCGTGAAGATGGATCTGCCAACGGTTTTTCCGTTGACCTTTTAAAGGCCGTGGCAGCTGCCATGAACATCCCCGTTGATTTCAGCGTCGGCCCATGGCACGAAATCAAAAATCAGCTGACCAACGGCCAAATAGATGTTCTGCCATTTGTCTCCTATTCAGAGGACCGGAACAGGGTCTTTGATTTTTCCGCATCATATATGCGTCTGCATGGAACCATTTTTGTCCGGGATAACGAAGTCTCCATCCAGAGCGAGGCAGATCTGAAACAAAAACAGGTGATTGTCATGAGAGGAGACAATGCCCATGAATATGCTGTTAAAAATCATCTGACCGACACGCTTATTTTGACAGACACTTACGAACAGGCACTGCAACTGCTGTCCTCAGGACGTCATGATGCAGTACTGATGCTTCAGCTGGTGGGAACCCAGCTTCTCAAAAAACTGGATATCCAGAATGTGGTCAGCATCCATTCGTTTAAAGAAACCAATCTCAGACCGGTTGGCAAACCCCTTTCCGGATATGAACAAAAATTCAGTTTTGCAGTAACAGAGGGGAACAAGGAACTGCTGGCACTTTTGAATGAAGGACTGGCCATAGTGATTGCCAACGGGCAATATAATGAACTGTATGACAAATGGTTCAGCCCGATTCTGCCCCTGCCCAAACCCGGATGGAAGGAACTGGTCAAGGCGCTGACATTCATTGTGATGCCCATCTTGTTTTTGGCCGCCATCATCGGGCTGTGGATCATGAAAAAAGAGATTGCCCGTAAAACAAAGCATCTGAGACAGGAAGTTCAGGACCGCAACCTGGCTGAACAGACCCTCCAGAAAAGTGAAAGCAAATTCAGAATGCTTTTTCATTCTGCTGCCATTCCCATGTGTTTTGTCAAGGATGATGGCAGTATTCTGGATATCAACTCAAAACTCACACAGGTCTTCGGGTATACCCTGGCTGACATTCCCACGCTGGACCACTGGTGGGAAAAGGTGTATCCAGACCCCAAATACCGGCAATGGGTCAGATCCACATGGGCAGATGCAGTGACCCGGGCAAAAACCTTTCATATTGATATTGATCCTGTTGAATACCAGATGACCTGCAAGAACAATGAAATCAGGAATGTCATTATTTCAGGCACTGTTCTTCATGATCATTTTCTGGCCACTTTTGTGGATCTCACAGAACGGCTTAACATGGAAGCCTCCCTGAAACAGACCCTGGCAGATCTTGAAAAATCCAATGCAGCACTCCAGCAGTTTGCCTATGTGGCCTCCCATGATCTCCAGGAACCCCTGCGGGCGGTTGTCGGGTTTCTCCAGCTGTTAGAATCCAGATTTACAAACCATCTGGATGAAAAAGCAAAGCACTATATTGAACGGGCAGTCAATGCCGGAACACGGATGCAGAGTCTTATCAATGATCTGCTGCGTCTATCCCGGGTCAACACCCAGGAACTTGTTTTAAAAGCAACCGATCTGCACAGGGTGGTAAACGACATTGCTGAAACACTCACATCCGCTTTCCAGGAAAAACAGATACAGGTCACCGTGTCTTCTGATCTGCCCATGGTTATTGTGGACCGCATCCAGATCACAAGCCTGTTCCAGAATCTGATGACAAATGCTGTCAAATACAACGAAAACTGCCCCGCGGTTATCGAGATCGGCTGCCGGGACACAGCTGATGAATACATTTTTCATGTCAAGGACAATGGCATTGGTATTGACCCTCAGTTTCACGAACGGATTTTCATGATTTTCCAGCGCTTGCACACCCGGCAGGAATATTCCGGTACCGGAATCGGCCTTGCGCTGTGCCAGAAAATTATCGACCGCCATCATGGCAGGATCTGGCTGGAATCTTCCCAGAATGAGGGCACCACCTTTTTTTTCACCCTCCCGAAACAAAGGAAAACAAAATGACGGACAATAACAGTATTTCACCGGCCCAGGTTCTTCTGGTTGAAGACAATATCGATGATGTGGAACTGACACTGGAGGCATTAAAAGACTCCAAAGTACGAATGGATGTCCATGTTGTCTCTGACGGCATTGCTGCCATGAAATTTTTACGCCGCCAGGGGGAATATGCGAACAAACCCAGGCCTGATCTGATTCTTCTGGATTTAAACCTGCCATTGATGGATGGGCGGGAAGTATTAAAGACTGTCCGCAATGACCCGGATCTCACCGATCTGCCCGTGGTGGTGCTGACCACCTCCCAAAGCGAAGAAGATGTCTGCAAGGCGTACAAGCTGCATGCCAACTGTTATATTTCAAAGCCCGTGGATTTTAAACAGTTTTCCGAAATTGTGAAACAGATCGAAGGGTTCTGGTTTCAACTGGTCAAACTGCCCAGAAGGAGTGAATAATGGCACGTCAACCCGTTACGGTTCTGATGCTGGAAGATAATATGGATGATGCACTGCTGCTGACAGAAATGCTTGCCTCATCTGAAGACATTGAAACCCGGGTCTTTCATGCCCAGCGACTTGAAGAAGCACTTGCCATGGCCCAGACCTGTTTACCGGACGTGGCCATTCTTGATCTTCACCTTCCGGACAGTTACGGGCTGGATACTTTTTTATCCTTTCACAGCCAGTATCCTGAAATCCCGGTTATTATCATCTCAGGGACAAACGACCTTGAAACAGCCCTTTGCGCTGTCCAGCAGGGTGCCCAGGACTATATCAGCAAAGGCGAACCTTCTGTTGCCACCATTGTTCGATCCATCCGTTATGCCATGGAGCGTCACCGCCTTGTTGCCAGCCTGAAATCCACCCGGCGCACACTTCAAAACGCCCTGGAGCAGTCCACCATCCGGGAAAAAGAAATTGCAGGACTTCTGAAAGGAGCCCGTGCGGTTCTCGGGCAGACTGACTTTAAAACCACGGCCCGGAAAGTCTTTGATATCTGCTCAGAGCTGATCGGATCCACATCCGGTTATATTGCCCTGCTGTCCGAAGATGGCTCTGAAAACGAGGTCTTGTTTCTGGAGGCCGGCAACCTGCCCTGTACAGTTGATCCGGCATTGCCCATGCCCATCCGGGGATTGAGAGAAAATGCCTATCGAACCTGCTCCACTGTATTTGATAATGATTTCATGCATTCTGAATGGATAAAATTCATGCCACAAGGACATGTGCCGCTGAAAAATGTATTATTTGCGCCTCTTGTCATTGAGCAGAAAACCGTCGGCATCATGGGACTTGCAAACAAAGCATCTGATTTCACACCAAACGATGCAGATATTGCCGGCGGGTTTGGCGAACTTGCCGCCATTGCGCTTCAGAACAGCCGGAACATAGACGATCGGGACAAGGCTGAAGAACAGAAAACCGAACTGATTCAGGAACTCAGGCGGGCATTGGAAAATGTAAAACAGCTCAGCGGTCTGCTCCCCATCTGTTCATACTGTAAAAAAATACGGGATGACAAAGGATACTGGAGTCAGCTTGAACTGTATATTCATGAGCATTCCGAAGCCAGGTTCAGCCACGGCATCTGCCAGGACTGCATGAAAAAGCACTATCCGGATTTTGATCTGTACGATGCGCCTGAATAAACAGCAACCCGGCCTGACTTTTCTCAGGGATTATCCAGAATTTTTCTTATCATCCGGACAAAGTCCCGGGTAATAATCGGTTTCATCAAAAGCCCCCGTATACCTGCGGCCGTTATTTTTTCTTCGGTCATGGCTTCACTGAAGCCTGTACAAATCAGTATGGGAATGTCAGGCCGGATGCGGATCAATTCAGCTGCAAGTTTATCCCCGGGCAGATTGGGCATTGCCATATCAGACACAACAATATCAAATGCATCCGGCCGGGCATTGAAAGCGGCCAGGGCTTCAATGCTGCTGTTATACGAAACAACCTGATATCCCAAACGCTCCAGCACCTGTTTTTCCAGTGCAATAATACTGTCCTCATCATCCACCAGCAGAACGGTTTCAGTGCCCCCCAAAAGCGGTGCATTTGCCGGCTCCTCCGAGGTTTCAAAACTGCCCTGTATAACCGGCAGATAAACACGAAATTCCGTCCCTTTGCCAGGCTCACTGTAAACCCGTATTTCGCCATTGAGGCTTTTCACTATGCCATGAACCACAGACAGCCCCATTCCCGTGCCCTTGCCTTTTTCCTTTGTGGTGAAAAAAGGATCAAAAATCTGATCCAGTGTTCGTTTATCCATGCCTGTACCTGTGTCTGCTATGGTCAGGCATGAATACATGCCTGGTACCATTTCAGGAAATGTCAATTCATCTCTACCCAGCTGAATCTGTTTAAGCGTCACTGTAAGTTCTCCGCCGGTGTCCTCCATGGCATGATAGGCATTGGTTGCAAGATTCATTACAATCTGATGGATCTGGGTGGGGTCTGCCTGGACAGGACCGCATTCGGATTCGATATTCTGGCGGATGGAAATGGTTGTGGGGATGGTGGATCTGATAAGCTTTAAAGCCTCTTTAATGATGGGCTGCATTTTCATCAGTTTTAACTGGGTTTTTCCCTGGCGGGAAAAAGCCAGGATCTGCTGCACAAGGTCCCGGGCTCTCAAAGCGCTGGTATAGATTTCATTCAGACTGGCCCTGATAAAACTTTCTTTTTCCGGAACATCCTCCAGCAGCATTTCTGCATGACCCACAATGGGAAAAAGAATATTATTAAAATCATGGGCAATCCCGCCGGCAAGGGTGCCAATGGCTTCCATTCTCTGGGACTGCCGCAGTATTTTTTCCATCCGGATATCTTCGGTAATGTCCCGCTTGACCGCCACAAAATTGATGATTCTCCCTGCTTTGTCCACCACAGGTGAAATGGTGGCTTCTTCAACATAAAAGCTGCCATTCTTTTTTTTGTTGGTCAGCCTGCCGTTCCAGGTCTCCCCACCTGTGATCGTCTCCCACAGACGCCGGTAAAACGCATCATCCTGCTCACCGCTTTTCAGGATTCGCGGATTTTTTCCCATTAACTCCTGCTTTGAATAACCTGTAATTTTTTCAAATGCAGGATTGACATATTCAATATCACCTTGCCGGTCCGTAATCACAACACTTTCCGCCACCTGTTCAATTGCGGCCAGATGCCGTTCACGGTCTGCTTCCATGTGTCTGCGGTCCGTAATATCCCGGGTAATGTTCAAAAGAACATTTTCATTTCCGATTTTCAGTATTCGAGCAGACATCAAGCCAACGATGATTCGCCCATCCTTTGCCAGAAACTCTGCTTCCAGGTTTTCAACCACCCCGTCTTTTTTCAGCCCTGAAACCAGGCTTTCTCTGTCTTTTGGATCTTTCCAGATATTCAGAGCAAGCGAGGATTTTCCAATCACATCTTCACGGGAATATCCCAGAATATCTGTAAAGCCCTGGTTTATTTCAAGATACAATCCATCCTCAAGCCGGTTGATATTGATTGAATCCGGACTGGAAAAAAATGTGGTTCGAAATTTTTTCTCGCTTTGCTCAAGCGCCTGAATGGCTTTTGTTCTTGCTTCAATCATCTGATTGGCAAACACCGCAATCCGCTTGAACTCCTCAAACTGCAGTTTTGACGGATCAATCGTTGTTGCCCCGGATGATGCGGTTTCAAAAAAACTGGAAAAAAGCCTGATCCCGGATTGAATCTTATGAGCCTGATATCGGGTCCAGAAAAAAATCAGGCCATACATGAGGATCATCACTGCAAAATATAAAACCGCCTGTTTTAAAAACGCTTCATGAAGGGCTTTTTCCTTTGACCGTATGATCTGGTCCATCCCGTCCAGATACACTCCCGCGCCAATGAGCCATTCCCATTCCGGGATACCCGCAACATAGGACATCTTGGGGAAAAACTGATCTGAATCCATTTTGGGCCAGGAATAAAAGACAAATCCGCCCCCGGGTTTTTTTGCAGCCGCGTTCTGTTCCTGTACAATTTTAACCCCGTGGGGATCAGTCAATTCCCATATAGTTACTCGAGTTTTTGCAATTTTTCCGTTTGTAAACAGGGGCAGGCCGCCAAAAATACTTCCAAAAAAATAACCCTGGTTTTCAAACCGCAGTTTTGAAATTCTTTCCAGAACTTCTGCCTGAATTTCCTTTTCCACGTCTTCTATATATTCACCAGTTCCGATTCCCCACCCCAAGGGCTCAAAATATTTCACATAGGCTATTTTCAGATTTTTTACATCCGCTTCTCCCGGTTTTGACCAGGTATAGGAATAAAATCCCTGGGAGTGGGCCTTGATGATTTCGATCATATCCCGCACAACATATTCACCTTTTGCCCCCTGAACCCCCAGCATATTCCGGCCTTCCATTTCAGGCCGGTCAGCAAAAAGCTCTTCAATTCCATCCATGTTAAAGGCAAAATAATACCCCCGATTGCGGTTAAACCGTATGGGTCTGAGGGCATCCTTGACCATTTTTTTTATTTCTTCCCGGGATTTGAATTCCTTATTTTCATTATAGATATTCATGGCAATGGCCCAGGCTTCATCCGTACGCATTTTGATTGACTCCTGAAGCCGGGTTTGCGTCTGGGTTCTCATATACTGGACATATTCCAGAACAGCCTGGACCTGGGTTTTCACGCGTTCTTTCTCGGAGGCGACAAAATTTTCCTTAATGGATGCGGCTTCTTCATTAAACCGGGCATATTCATGCCATACCCAGAAAAAATAGAGACCTGCAAAACAGACAAAGGTGACAAGCAACATATTGCGCAAAAGAAGTTTTTTAATACTGTCCATGCTGTTTTCACCCCCTTATGTGTTTATGCTGCCATTTTAAATACAATTTCCCCCCTGAATTTGATCTTTTATCAAAAAAGCATGCAGTGCACACCTTGTTTTTTTTATTTTTCCAGCCCATAGATCTCCTCTGCCTTGTGAAGTTCTGCCGGCAGATCATCTACAATGGCACGATAATCCCGTATATGGCTTTTCATATGGTTAATCAGCGGCCGGGACAGATTTGTTTTCATTTCAGGAAAAGCGTGATACTCCAGACGGAAAATCAGGTATTCAGCAATCTGCAGTATTCCGGTCAGACTGGCCGGATCAATCGTGTCAAATTGCTTATGGTGCCATTTTATTCCCTGCCGGACTTCAATGGGCAGGCCCCAGTCTTCTGTAAGCAGGTAACCTATGATCGTATGGTTTGTGCCGATGACAGCGTTCTCATAGTCCACAATCTGATGCTTTTCAGGATCAAAGCCAAGGCACAGCTCCTTGAAGTTTTCTTCTATCACCTGGTTTTCAACAATCAACCCGAAATCATGAAGAATGCCGCACAGGAAAACATCCTCCCCTTTTTGTTCAAATATTCTTTCTGCAATCATCTGACAACAGACACTGACTGCTGCACAATGGAACCATAACCGTTTTCTTGAAAATTTTTCAATATTGGATTCTTCTGTAAAAACATGTTTAAGCGCATCGATAATAATTAAATTTCTTAAATTTTCAATACCCAGGAATGACATGGCTTCAGCCACACTTTTAATTTTTGTGCGCAAGGCATAATAAGAACTGTTAACCAGTTTTAAAATTCTCAGAACCAGAGTTGCATCCATTTTTATGACCTCTTCAAAATCTGAAAAAGCAGCAGTGTCCTTTTCCATCATTTTAATGAGGCGGGTTGCAACCGCTGGTATTGTTTTAGCCTGCCTGAATTTTTTTAAAATCACCTGGGCTGTTTTTGTGCTGTCAGACGAGTCCATGGCTGTTTTCATACTTTTTATTTATCCTGTCGGCAATTGAATTGATATCTGCGTTCCCTTTTCTTCAGAAGAGGTCATATGGATGCTGCCACCCAGCGTCTGAACAATTAACCTGGCGCTGTAGGTCCCGATACCGGTTCCCTTTGCCTTGGCCTGGGTTACATATTTATTAAAAAATGTCTTCTGAATTTTTTCAGGAACACTTCCTTTGTTGTGAATACAAATGATTGCATGTCCTTTTTCCTTTGACAGCGATATACGGATATTTTCACCCTCCGGTGTGGCTTCAATGGCATTTTTGATCAGATTTGCCATCATTGAATACACCAGAAGATCTTCAGCCTTTATAATAAAATTTTGATTTTCACCCCATGGGAAACCGTGATTTTCAATAAAAATTGTTGTCTGATGGGCTCGCATGAGTGAGTGAAATTCTTTTTCAATTCGACGGATACTTTTTATCAGATCAACATCGACAAGGGTCAGGCGATACATGTTTTGTTCCATCTTGAACAGATCAAGAGAGGAGTTGATCATGTGAAGCATTTTATGAGCTGCTGTCTTGATAACATCAAGAATCTCTGTCTGTTCCGAGTTCAATCCTTCAATAAACTCCAGCAGTTCAATCCCTGAAAAAATACCGGACAAAGGATTTTTCAAATCATGCCGGGCAATGCTTTCCACCTCTTCCCGGATTCTTGCAGCCTCGATCAGCTCCAGATTCTGGGAAGCCATTGTTTCTGCCGCCTGCCTTAATGCCAGTTGTGTCTTTACTCTTGCAAGAACAATGGCTGGACTGAACGGTTTGGTAATATAATCTGCACAACCGGCCTCAAAGCCAAGGATTTCATCTGCTGTTTCAGTCATGGCTGTGGTAAAAATAATCGGAATTTTACCGGTCACAGGATCTGATTTAAGTTTCCGGCATGCCTCATATCCATTCATCCCGGGCATCATGATGTCCAGCAGGATAAGGTCCGGGTGAAACTGTCCTGCCAGTTCAACCCCCTGCCTGCCATCTATGGCAAATACGGTATCATACTGGTCCTGCAGAATCTGCAGCAACAGTTTTCTGTTACTGGCTTCATCATCAACCACAAGTATTCGGTACGATTTATGATGCATCTTTTTCCCAGTTCTTTTTAATTTCAATGATTTCAGGTTTAATTTTCAGAAAACACGCTGCAAGCCCGGGATCAAAATGACTTCCTGTTGTCTTTTCAATTTCCCCAAAAGAATCTTTTATTGACCAGGCCGGTTTATATGCGCGTTTCATTGTCAGGGCATCAAACACATCACATATCGCTACAATACGGGCCTCTTCCGGGATTTGGCTTCCCTTTAATCCATTGGGATATCCGGAACCGTCCCATTTTTCATGATGATTCAAAGCAATCTTTGCCGCCATACCAAAAAAAGGCGTGTCACTTTTTGATAAAATTTCATACCCGATGGTCGTATGCGACTTCATGACCGCCCATTCTTCCTCGTTTAATTTCCCTGGTTTTTTCAGCACTGAATCCGGTATGCCTATTTTGCCGGTATCATGCATTGCCGCGGCCAGTTCGAGCTCTGATGCTCTGTCAACCGCCCATCCTGCGGCACGGGCAACCGCTGCAGCATACGCCCCCATCCGCCAGATATGGCATCCGGTATCATCGTCATTATAGTGCCCTGCCTCCCCCAGCATATAGATGGCAGATTTCTGACTTTCCTCGAACATGGCTGTTCGCCGGACAACTTCCGACTCACACTCATTCTGCTGATTATACAGCAAAAGATGTGTGGCCACCCTTGCCAGAACAATCGGTTTTGAAACCGGTTTTTTGATATAATCCACACAGCCTGCGTCAAAGCCAAGGGTTTCATCTTCAATCTCGTTCATTGCTGTTGTGAAAATAATGGGGATTTTATGGATCTGCGGATCTGATTTTATTATTCTGCACACCTCATATCCATTCATCCCGGGCATCATGATATCCAGCAGAATGAGATCCGGTTTGATTTTATGTGTCACTTCAATGGCCTGCGCTCCATTTACAGCAAAAGCCGTATCATACCTGTCCTGCAGAATCTGCAAAAGAAGCTTTCTGTTGATGGCATTATCATCTACAACCAGTATTCGGTACCTGTTTAAGAGCACTTGTTTTTCCTCAATTCAAATCCAGTAATTTTACAAGTTTCATGAATTCATTTTTGGCACGGTCATAATCCAGATCTTCTGAGTACTGAAGCACAGGCCTTAACTGTTCCGGAGCAATGCAGGTCTGCAGCTCCTGGACAAGCGGTTTGAGCAGATCAGGCGAGTATTGATCAAAGGCATCCATTATCTGCTGTATCAACCGCTTTAGCCTGCCCGGATCACTTGTTTTTAACACCGTCTGTTTTTCAGTTCTGCTGTCAGCAAGCGTCCTTACGGATGCGACAACTGAACGCAGTTCAGCTGCCAGGAGAATCAATTCTTTTCTTGCTGTTTCAATATCTTTTCTTCTGAGCGCTGAATGAATGTTTTCTGCCAGATCAGCCACCTTCAGGATTGACAGATTACCTGCAAGACCTTTCAGTGTATGCGTTTCCTGAAAAGCTTCTTCAATTCTGCCAGCATCCAGACAACGCATAAACCTTTCTGAAAAATCTTGATATTGACCAGCAAAATCGATCAATGCCTTTTCATAAATATCCTGATTCTGCCATCTTGCCATGCCGGCGCGATAATCAACCCCTTTGATGTCTTTTTTTTCAGCTTCCTCAGAGCCAGACTGCTTCTTTTTTTCTAAATTTCTGCTGCCTTTGTTTCCCGGAACCAGTTTGTCCATCACCTGGTTCAAATGGCCAAAATCAATGGGTTTTGCCACAACAGTAGTCATGCCTGCTGCGATAAATTTTTTGACCTCATCTCCCATGACGCTTGCCGTCAAAGCAATAATGGGAATCTGCCGGGCCTCATCCTTCTGGATTGAGCGGATCTGTTTTGCCGCTTCAAGGCCATCCATTTCCGGCATGTGAATATCCATAAGAATGATATCAAACTCGTCTTTATTAAAAACATCCACAGCTTCACGGCCATTGCAAACCCGTTTGATCATATGCCCCTGCTGTTCAAGGCGTGTCTTGACCAGTACTGCATTTGCATCTGTATCTTCAGCCATCAGTATCCTGAAGCTGCGATCGGTTTTCCGTCCGGATTCCGGGATTTCTTCACAGGGCTCAAGCATTGCATCATCAATCGATTCCATCGGTATGACAAAATGAAATACGCTTCCTTTTCCCTGCTCACTTTCGGCCCAGATTTGCCCTCCCATCAATTCAATAATCTGCTTTGAAATCGCTGTACCAAGTCCTGTACCACCGTATCTGCGAGTTGTGGACATATCTGCCTGTTCAAACGGATCAAAAATTTTATCCAGACGGTCAGATGCAATCCCGATACCTGTATCCTGAATCATGAAATGAAGCTGGTTTTTCTTTTTGCCGGACGATACTTTTAAAACCACACTGCCATGTTCTGTGAATTTGATGGCATTGCCTATCAGATTAATCATCACCTGCTGAATCCTGAAAGAATCCCCTGAAAAGGCATTTGATACAGACGGATCAATCTGATATTCAAGAAAAAGTTCTTTTTTCTGCGCCTCAATTTTCAGTGTGGCAAAAATCTTTTCGATGAGTTCGGCCAGCCTGAACGGCCGCTTCTCCAGTATCAGCTTTTTTCTCTCCAGCTTGCTGATATCAAGGATATCATTTATCAGGGACAATAATCCTCGGGCAGAGCGATAGGCAATTGACAGATTCTGTTGAAGCGTTTCATGAATCAGCGGATCTTCAAGACTGAGCTCCAGAAATCCCAGTACCGAATTCATCGGTGTCCGGATTTCATGGCTCATATTGGCAAGAAAGGCGTCTTTTGAAAGATTTGCCGCCTCTGCCTTTTTCTTGGCCAGCCTGAGCGCCTTGTTGGAACGTTTCAGCTCTGCCGTCTGCCGCTGGATCTCCGAATGCAGCAGCTTTGAATATTCAGCGCTCTGGCGCTGGTTTTCAATTAAAATATCCGCATATTTTTTTTCCAGAACATTGATTTTTCGATCCCGCTGTTGTTTATGCACCGCAAGATTTTCTTTTTCTTCTGCCAGCAGTTTATCCTTGTAACAGACTTCTGCACAAAGCATCACTATAGGGGATATCATTTTTTTTACTGAAAAAAGATCAAATTCATCTGCAAATGCACAGACTAAAAGGCATTGCATTTTTTCAAGATACCATGCACAAACAAAAGAATCATTTTTATTTGCGCTGAAAATCAAACTGTTCTCCTGTTTTGTTTTTTCCCACAATGCCGTTTCAAAAGCAGTGTCCACAAAAGAAGCGCTCTGCCTTGAAACCATCCGTTCTCCTGTTTCGGATATCAATATAATGTCGCATGACGGCAGGTTTTTTTCCACAAGTTGAAAAAACGGGGTTTTCTCATTGATTCCGGTTGAATCTTCAATATCATCAAATAAATCCATCAGTTCAGGCCCTTTTTGGGAGGATATATTCTGCCGGAAGGATCATCCAGGATCTGGCGTATTTTTTTTGCAAGATCTTTTATGATAATGGGTTTGAGTAAAAAGCCCCGGACACCGATGGATGCTGTTTTTTCTTCAGATATATTCTCGCTGAACCCTGTGCACAGCAGTATGGGAATATCCGGGCGAATTCTGATCAGTTCTGCGGCCAGTTTATCCCCGGGCATATGGGGCATGGCAATATCTGAAATAACCATATCAAACTGATCCGGGGCATAACGAAATGCGGTTAACGCGTCCATGCTGTTTTCAAACGAAATCACCTGATATCCCAACCGTTCCAGGGCATTTGTTTCCACTGTCACAATACTTTTTTCATCGTCGATCAGCATAAGGGTTTCAGTTCCGCCCTGCAGGATCATTTTTTCATGCTTTTCCGGCATGTCACACATGCTTTGAACAATGGGAAGGAAAACATGAAACTCAGTGCCTTTGCCAGGTTCACTGCAAACCTTTACGGCACCGTTCATGCTTTTCACAATCCCGTGAACCACAGACAAACCCATGCCCGTGCCCTTGCCCTTTTCTTTTGTGGTAAAAAAAGGGTCAAAGATCTTGTCCATGGTCTGCTTGTCCATACCCGTCCCGGTGTCTGAAATGATCAGACAGGCATACAGACCCGGCACCATATCAGGACCCGTTAATTCACTTTTGTTCAACTGAATTTGTTTAAGTACCACATCCAGTTTTCCGCCATTTTCCTGCATGGCATGATAGGCATTGGTGGCAAGGTTCATGATAATCTGGTGAATTCTTGTGGGGTCTGCCTCCACAAGGCCGCAGTCAGACTGAAGATCCTGATGAATGGAAATGGTTGCAGGAATTGTGGCTCTGATCAGTTTCAAAACCTCTTTGATAATCGGCTGCATTTTCATCAGTTTGAGTTCACTTTTGCCCTGACGGGAAAAGGCAAGAATTTGCGCCACAAGATCTCTGGCCCTCAAGGTGCTGCCATAAATTTCATTCAGACTGTCCCGCAATGGACTGTCTTTGGGAATATCCTCCAAAAGCATTTCCGTGTGTCCGATAACGGGGAAAAGAATATTATTGAAATCATGGGCAATGCCGCCGGCAAGGGTTCCGATGGATTCCATCTTCTGGGCCTGGGACATTCTCTTTTCAAACTCTACCTGGCTTGTGATATCATTGAATATGCAGGCAAATTGATTTTCCACATACCGGAAAGCGGTCACCTGGAAATGACGGTTCAATTCCCTGGAATAATTCACAAAAGCTGCCGGTTCCCCGGTTAATGCCACCTTGCCGTATGTTTCTATCCAATAGGACTCTGTCTGGGGAAGGACATCCAGCACTGATTTGCCGACCAAGAATTCTGCCTTTAATCCGGTAATGCGTTCAAACGCAGGATTGACAGCCAGAAATCTGTAATTGACAGGCTTTCCCGAATCATCACAGAGAATCTCATGCAGGGCAAATCCCTCCAGCATTTCACGAAAAAGCATTTTGTAGTCCTGCTCTGCTTTATATTTTTCAGTAATATCATCAATAACTGCAACCATTCCGTCAAATGTATCTGATTCATCAAACAGGGGACTTGCATTGATGGATAAAAATACCCTGCGCCCGTCAGGCCATCTGATTGCATGCTGGACATCATATACAGGGCTGTGGTTTTCTCTGACGATATTAAACGGCAGCGCTTCAACAGGAAAAGCCTGCCCATAAAAATCTGTTATTTCCCATGCCGGATCATCATAGGTTTTAGAGAGATCCTCTGAAAAATGCATACCCAGAATTTCTTCCGCTCGTTTATTGGCATACACAAGTTTTCCGGAAACATCGACACGAACGATCCCCGTTGGGCTGGTCTCCATAATCCGGTCCAGAAAATTTCTTTCCTGTCTGAGCTGTTCCTCATTCTGCCGGGTGATATCCATCTGGGCAGTTAATTTTTTTGTTTTCAGAGCAATTTCTCTTTTTAACAACCAGAATCCTGAAATTCCAAGAATGAACCAGACAGGTATCAGGGTAAAAACAACATACCTGTCAATCATCATCATATCGGCGGACACATGGATCAACCCGGATAAAGGGATGAGAACGACTGCGGTCAGACTCACCAGGCATATTAAAATGATTCGACAGAATAAAGGCATTGATTGGCCTATCCGTTGATTTTTTTCCAGCGTTCAAGTGTCTCAAACGCGGTGGCGGCTTTTTCAAGCAGAACAGAAATGGCCACAGGTTTTTTAAAATAATCCTCAAATCCGGCATCCCGGCATTCTGCCAGTTCAAACAGGGAGGCATATCCTGTAATGGCATAAATTATCGATATCGGTATCTGCTTTTTAACTGCCCTGCATAATTCAAGACCATTCATTCCCGGCATATTTAGATCAAAAAACATCACGGAAATATTTTCTTTTTCAATGATGTCAATGGCCTCTTTTCCGTTTTCAGCCGTTAAAACAACATAGCCTGCCTTTGAGAAAACCTGAGTTAACAGATTCAATATCGCCTTTTCATCGTCCACCACCATAATCTTCTTTTCAGACATTTTCACTCCTTTGTTATATCATTATTTTAATCATTATCATCTGAATCTGCTTCAAGATCAAGGATTGTATCACTGAGATATGCCCTGGTTTTATAATGTGTCATGTTCATCAGTTTTTCTGACATTCTGCCCAGTCTTATGGCCTGATTTTTAATTTCCCTGATATTGGAAATACGGTTGTCGTCATCTCCGATGGATTCAACCAGAAGCTCTGAAAGCCCCAGAATCACCATCAACGGCTGGCTCATTTCATGACACACCGCACCGGCAGTCTGGACAACAGCAGATAGTTTTTCTTTCTGGATCCGGATCTGTTCATTTTTTTTCACCTCTGTGATATCTTCAATTGCAAGGAGCACAACTGCCTGGCCTTCCAGTATCAGGGGCTGTGTGGATATCCGCAGATCTCTTTTCCCCTGATTCTTGAATACCATGGTGATTTCCACCATATACTGCGACTGTTTTTTTTCCATTGTTTCCAGCACAGAAGACCGCAGTCTGCATTTGATGCAGTCCTTACCAAAACCACAGCCTTCAGGCACATCATCATGATGAATGCATCCGAAGGCTTCACCACCTACCCTCCCGACCAGCTGGTCTTCATTCTTATTCACAAACATGAGGGTTGCCCTGTTGGCCAGGATCACATTCCTGTTGCCGTCAATCACTGCAATGGCCAGCGGCAGACCATCGATCATCTCCAGAAGCCACTTTGTGGTATAAACGTTTGCATCATTTGAATCATTGAGCATATCTTCTTTCCTTAAAAATTTACTGGTAGGGGTACCAGTCAATATCCCGTAACCGGTCCACCTTTAGTACGGCCACATCATTGCTTCTTGTGTTAAAAACCACTTTTCTTCCCTTTTCACCGCCAACGTCCTGGGAGGTAATGGATATTTTATGTTTCAAAAGAATTTTTCTGGCCATTTCTATATTGTCCCTGCCCACATCTTCATCCTGGTTTTCAGGCTGAACCGCCCCGCCATAAATCTGGGCCTCAAGAGATCTGATTGAAGCGCCCTGCTCCAGCATCATCCGGATTAAAAGCGATGTGGACACATTTCCATATAAAGAAGTGGTTTTCCCTTTTACTGCTATATAGGGAAACTGATAATGGTTCATTCCCCCGATTTTTTTTTCCCGGTCATAGATACAGATTGAAACTCCGGAGCCGATGACCGTGGAGATGTCAACTGCCTGGTCCGGCACATAAATATATCCGGGCTGCAGAAAATAATGGCTCATTTTTTCTGATATCCGCTGGATACAACATTTATCAGATCATGATCCAGCCCGTGAAGACTTTCAGACATCCCCACAAAAAAATATCCGCCGGGTTTTATGGCCCGGCAAAGACGGTTCACCACGTGCTGCCGGGTCTGCACATCAAAATATATCATTACATTTCTGCAAAAAATAATGTCAAATTCATCAGACGGTATATCGTGCAGCAGATTAAACTTACCAAAGGTGACCAGTTTTTTGACTTCCGGCCGGACCCTGACAAAATTCTGCCATTTGCCCCTCCCGTTCTGAAAATATTTATGCAGAACGGGAAGCGATACATTTTTAATTTTTTCTTTTGGATATATGGCTTGCCTGCATTGCGCCAGCATTGAATCTGACACATCAGACGCAAAAATGGAAAACGAAAAAGAATGCTCAAGCAGTTGAAATGCAATGGAAAAAGGTTCTTCTCCGCTGGAGGATGCCGCACACCAGATTTTTAAGGGCTTTGAATTATCCAGGGTCTTTAGCATATACTCACAATGCTTGTTTTCCCTGAAAAAAAAAGTATGGTTGGTGGTGGTTGCATCAATAAAATTTGCAAACTCTTCTTCTTTGTCTAAAATCAATTGAACATAATCAGATACGGTTTTTGTTTTTGTCTTTCGCATTCTTTTGGACAATCTTGCCACCAGAAGATTATATTTTTTTTCATCCAGCACAATACCGGTCTCTTTATAGACAATATCAGAAAGCTGTTTAAACTGTTTGTCTGTAATTTTAACTTCAGTCGTTACCATCCAAAATCCTTATCAACCTGCAGGGAATCATATTACAGGGATCATTGTTCACTAAAAGTTTTCAATAATGTCCGAGAACAGTCAATCTGCTCTTTTAAAAGCAGATCTTCAACAAAATTCGGATCAGAAAAAATTTTAAGCAGGGCCAGGGCCAATGATTTATGACTTCTGGACAATTCCTGGAAATATTTTGAAAGACTGCCGTCGATCGTGCTGATGTATGTTTCAAAAAACCGTTGATAAAAAAACCTTTGGGGTTTGTAATACAGGGCATATCCGATAATCAGTTTCTGGCAGACACGCTGGCGATCATCTGCGGAAACTGGATCAGATGCTGAATGTGAATCCGGATTTAAGGCAACCAGATTTGAATAACAGGTTTCAACAAGAGCCTTTCGGATATCTTCCATCAACAGTTTTGACTCATCCTGAATCAGTCTGCAGATATCTTCCTTCATATCAACCACAGGCGCAATCTGTTCAAGCGGCAGTTTTCTTAATAAAAGCAGATAGTTTTCCTTTAGTTTTTTTTTCTCATCAGACACGGCCGTCTTCTCAAGCCCCAGTGTTTCCGCCAATCCAATGGTTTCAGACAGGCAGAATTCAATCTTTTTCAGGCGGTTGTCTTCCGGGGTGCTTAAAAAATGATCCATCAGCCTTGCCAGTTCAATAAAATACAGTTTAAAAACCGATAAAAAAACTTCTTTATATTGTTCCTGGGCCTGCAAGGACCCTGCAAATCCGGCAATCCCCGGATAATCAAGCAGCATTGTCATTCTGTATCTGGCTGCAGTATAATTCAATCTGAAAAAAGCAGTTGTTTTATCCGTACCCTGCTCTGGATACCCGAAAAAGAACCGGGCCATATTGTTTCTTAATTTTTCATCCGTCTGCCCCATGAATCCCTGGGAAGAGGCCCCGGTGACATGCATAAACCGGTACGCACAGCTCAGATAATCCTCTATTTTGGACAAGGTTTCGGACAGAGCCGTATCCACCTTTGTCATCTTTTTTAAATACAGTTTTGAAGGCTCGTTTTCTTTTATGAACCGGGACCGAAGATCCAGTACCTTGGCAAAAAAAGCTGTATTTTCTTTAATTTCCTCCCGGGATTGGGACACAATTTTTAAAAGAACCTGCTTTTCAATCTGGGGAAGACGAGCCCCCATCAGGGTACAGGCAACAGATGCGGTTTGAATCTCCAGCAGTGCTTCTTTCCAGGCCTTTCCCGGTTTCAGGGTTTGAATCAGGTTTTCAAGGGTTTTGGCAACCAGAATCTGATAATCTCTTCCCTGTCTGCTTATTTTTATGATTGCATTCAAATCATTTTCCAGCAGATCATTTTCTGAATCAAAATTTTTAAAATAACTGAGGATCAGATTTTTTGTCAGAAGCTCAACTGTGGTTTTATTGTCAGCATCTTCAATTTCTTTTTCCGGAATATGAACATCCGAGCAAAAGGAAATATTCCCGGCTTCCTTTGACAGCACATCAAACAGCAAAAAGAGATTTGAAAAAAGGCAGTCAAGATCAAGACCGGTCTGGGATGTTGAGGCATCAAAGAAAAAAGAAATAATATCATCAATGAAAATGATGATATTACCGTTTTCATCCTTTTTGCATGCTTCAACCGGCACCAGATCGCGGGTACCTGATTTGAGAATCCCGGGTATATGTTTTTGATATAGCCGGTTTCTGAACTCGATTATTTTATTTTTTTCTAATAGCATCATTAATGTGTATGTCATATATCGTGGTAGCCCCGTCTTCACCTGCCTGAAGAACGGATTCTGTTATCTGGACATTTACAGCCATCTCTTTGATTTCTTTTTGTGCATGGGGCGTAAAAATAACGGTACCGGGAAACAGTTTTCCGTCAACAGACAGAACAGATTTACCAGTGTTGAGCCTGGCCCAGTCTGTAAAATTTATCTTTTCCTGATGTAAATCATCAATCTGTCCTTTCAGACGTCCAAGGGTGTTCTCAATTTCTTTTATCTGCGCTTTATTGATGTCCATATGATACAGCGCCTCTTCCATTTTCTGAATCCCCATTTTAGTTTCCTGCCCGAGCTCCAGCGCCTTGTCAAGCTCGTTTGCAAACTGTGCTGCGGATTGCTGCAGCTGTTCAGTATCAAGCACAAGTTTGTCTTTTTTTTGTGTCAGGGCAATACTATCCTTTTTAATATCCGCCATTTTACTGTCAATCGTTTCTAATTCCCTGGCAATAAACAGATCCTGCCCGATTCTGATTTTATCCGGAGACGCTTTTTCAGTCCCGATATTTTTGGCAAAAACTCCCTGATTAAAACTCATTTCAGAATTCACAATATTGCCGGTTTTTATCTGGCAGGCACCGCTGCTCTCAATCCGGGAATCCACAATTTCTTTTTCAACAGTCACGTCCCCCAGGCAATATATCTGTGAATCATGGATAAAATGGGCAGACACATGCCCCCGGGAATAAATTTTTGCATTATTGACCCCTTTTGCGATTTTCACATCTCCCCGGGCATAAATCTGTCCGCCATCAACTTCAGCAATATCAATGTGATATCCATCAATCCTGAATCCGCTTTTCAGCCCCCCTTGCACATCAATATCTCCGCCATACTCGATATGACCTGTTTTATACCCGACATCCCCTTTTACCGTAAATCTGTCAATCACACCTATTTCTCCGGACCAGCTGAGTACCGGGTGACCTGAAACCTGTGCATATACCTGTGTCTGATCTTCGGACAGGACAGCGCCGGATTCGATTTTCAAAGACATGTCCACAGCAGGCGCTGCAATCAGTTCTCTGCCGAAAATATCTCTGCCGTTCCGGGATTCTCTGAAGGGAAATTTTCTGGCCAGCAATGTATTTGCCTCGACTCTGGGGATAGGCCCCCGATCCTTAAAATCAATATTTTCCTTTTCATCAAACGTTCCCGCCTTCAGATGATCTGTATCAAAATAATATTCAATTCTGGCATCTGTCCCCGGCATTGCCGGCCTGCCCGATGCAATTTCAAAGCGCTTTTCACCAACAAATTCCTTTGATCGAAGAAATCCTTCAATGGCACGGGTTTCTACAATACCATATTGAATATTTTTCATCTGCAGAATGCTTAAAATATCATCAACGGCCACAACATCACTGAAGCTCTGCGTTTTCGTAAGAAATGCTGTCAGACCGTTGTCTTCAATCTCAAGAATCATCCCGCCCGGCACCTTTTCCGATAAATTGAATTCATTTACAGGGGTTTTGGAATCATCTTCAGACATCACTGCAGGCGTTTCGTTCATCTGTGCTGGCGCATCTTCCTGCACCAGTTTTACTGCTGTCTTTATTTTCTGCTGTTCAGCAACCACCCGGTCCAGCTGGTCCTGTGTCAGATGACCGGATTCCATAAGAATCTGACCGATGAGTTTGGGACGGTTATTTTCAGCCACCCGCTTTTTCTGGGCCAAAAGTGCTGCTTCAAGGACCTTGCTGTCAATAAATCCCATCTCCACAGCAATGGCGCCGAATTTTATATTTTTTTGAATAATTTTTACTGCAGCAACCATATTCACAAGCTGCTCCAGAACATTGGGAGCAATCAGATTATGGGTGATGAAATACTCTTTAAGCGCTTGCTCAAAATTCTTTGAAAATCTGCAGGCTTCAATTGCTTTCTGACAGTCCTGTTCAGAAATTAATTTTTTCTGGAGTGCAAATTTTGCAAGCATTGTTCAGCTATCCTTTTTCAATGATTTGAATGGCCTTATCGGCAATACTGTCAATATCCTGGATATGGTCAACGCCGCCCAGACTGATGGCCTCTTTGGGCATACCGAAAACCACACAGGAATTTTCATCCTGGGCAATATTAACGGCACCGGCATTTTTCATGTCCAGCATGCCCTGGGCACCGTCTTTTCCCATTCCGGTCAGGATGATGCCCAGGGCATTGGCTCCTGCATACCGGGCTACGGATTTAAACAGGATATCCACGGCAGGTCTCTGGTAATGCACCAGCGGACCGGATTTGATTTCAACATAATATCGGGCCCCGCTTCGTTTAAAAATCATGTGGTAATTGCCCGGTGCAATCAGCACCTGGCCTGTGACAACCGAATCCCCGTTTTCCGCTTCCTTGACGCGCATCTGGCACAGTTCATCCAGTCTCTGGGCAAAGGAGGAGGTAAATTGAGCCGGCATATGCTGTACCACCACAATCCCCGGAGAATTTGCAGGCATCCGGGTGAGCACTTTTTTTATGGCTTCTGTCCCGCCCGTGGATGCGCCAATGGCAATAATTTTATTTGTTGTGGCCGTAAGGGCCATGGTTCTGACAGGCATTGCAGGCATCTCTTTTGCCCTTGAACCTGCTGATGTCAAGGGCTTCACCCCATAAACCGCCCTTATTTTTTCCGCCAGCTGTACTCCCATATCCCCAACTGAATAGGCTGAATTGGGTTTTGAAATGACCTCAAGCGCACCGAGCGAAAGCGCCTCCAGTGCAATTTTACTGCCTTTGGTTGAAAGAGAGCTGACAATAATCACGGGAAGCGGATAATGCTTCATCAATTTTTTTAAGAATGTAATGCCGTCCATCCGGGGCATTTCAATATCAAGCGTAATCACATCGGGTTTTAACTGAACAATCTTTTCCCTGGCAACATAAGGATCAGGCGCTGTTCCCACCACTGCAATTCCCCTTTGCCTGGACAGTTGTTCGGAAAAAACTTTTCTTACCACAGCAGAATCATCCACGATCAGCACTTTTATATCCCGGGCCATTAAACCATCTCCAATTCAATCAATCTGTCTTTAAAAGAAATGCCATTTTTGATTGCGTGGTCTCTATAATACTGAACTCTTCTTTTTCAGGAATTTCTGATGCATCAATCTTTGCCGGAATCCCCAGCTCAAAAGGAATATCCGCCTGTATTTTACTCAAGGCATTCCCGCAGACCATATTCAACATTTCTGTCAAGGTTCCCATAAGATATTCATCTGTCAGATATTCAGAAGATTCGCCCATGAAATTCCGGGCCATCTCTGCCACAAGGCTTTCATCGGCCAGCAATATCATGCGGCCTGAGATATCTCCTGAAAACGATAGCTGACAGGCCATGGTTTTTTGTTTGTCCAGCCCGCACCGGGCAAGCGTGGCATCAGCGGCAGGTTCAATTGGCAAAAAAAACATGGTCTCCATCACTTCAGAAATCGAGGTCATCACTGCTGTCATCAATTTTTTCTTCATAATCCACTTCTCCAAGAATCTTGACAATTAAATCCCTGATCTGTTCAGGCGTAAAAGGTTTGGTCACATAGCCTGCTGCACCGGCATCCATAAATTTCCGGATCTTTTCTTCGTTGCCCTCTGTGGAAATGATAACCACCGGAATATCCTTTAACAAATCTTCTTTTTTCACGGCATTGACAAAATCCAGGCCATTCATCACAGGCATGTTATAGTCGGTCAGAATAATATCAATCCAATTGTGTTTCATCAATTCAAGGGCTTCTTTGCCATTGGCGGCTTCATGAAATTGAGAACCGGCATACCCCGCGGCCTTAAGCGTTTTTTTGATCACTGATCTCATGGGCAGAGAATCATCCACTATCAGTATTGAATATGACATTATTTCCCCTCAGATTTAGGTATTAAACAATATGTAACAATGCTTCCACAGCCTTCATATTAATGCCGAATTCTGCAATGATCATGGTAATATCATCGGCAGACATGTTCAGTTCTTTGATAACCTTGTTTTTAAACCGGTAGGCCAGCCCATCCGCACCCACACCGGTTCCCATCATCATGCAGATACAGTCTGCAAGATACACCGCAGCAATTTCCTTATCCTTGATCATGGTTTCGTCAGACAGGTGATGGTGCCTGATAATTTTAATCATCCGCGGACTGAACTTCCACTGTTTGGCGATCATGGCTCCAAGCTCGGCGTGATCAATCCCCAGTATTTTTTTCTCGGCTTCCAGAAAACTGAATTTTTTATGTTCAACCAGATAGGCAATTTTACCGGACGTATTGGACACATATTTTTCCAGAATAATTTTTCCGATATCTTTTATCAGAGCAGATGTGAAAATCGTGCTCTTGTTTTTCAAAGCCAGTTTTATTGCCACCTGTTTTGCAATAATTGCTGAAGACACAGAATACTGCCACATATCTCCGGCTTCCAGGCCATATCCCTCCTGGGCCCCGGAAAGGGTCTGGACACCTGATTTTATAAGGGCCAGCTCAATCACCTGATCAATTCCCAGCATGCTGACCGCATCCTTGATGGATTCAGCCGGATGTTTCAACCCGAAATATGCGGTGTTGCAGGTTTTTAAAATGCTGGCCGTGATCACCGGATCATATTGAATCACTTGCGCAATCGTCTCCATTGAGCTGCCGGGAGCATCCACTGCAGCCAGAAGCTGATTGGTCACCGCAGGAATCGGTTTTAAATTCTGGATTTCCTTTAAAAGCGTTTGAAGGGATGTCATATTTTCACCTCCCCAAGCCCTGAGGTTTTCACATAAATATCCCCGGTTGCAATTTCCAGCCTTACGGTCCGGTTGATATTCCCGCCGATATCCTGTTTATCGATAATCACATTATTCTTAAAAAACATTTTTTTAAGCGCCATGTAATTTCGTTTGCCGATATTAAAAAATCCTTTCTGATCCAGAATTTCTGCCCCGCCTGCGGCATATATTTTTAAGCGCTGCTTGACTGCCCCCATACTGTAGGCTGTTTTAAACAGTCTGGGAATTCCGGAATCAGCAAACATATAAGGTCTTGCTGCTGCCTTTTCTTTATCTATGGAAGATTCCGGCAGCATATAATGAAGCATTCCGCCGACCTTCACCACCGGGTCATATATGACCAGCCCGATACAGGACCCCAGAGAATAGGTAATAATCGATTCCGCCGGATTATTACTCACTTTCATGTCAGCAACGCCCACAATCTGCTTCATTGTGCTTCCCTTTTTAACTTATCCATTTGAAACAATTGAAAAAACGCCATGGATATCCAGAATCAGTCCGACTCTGCCATCCGCAAGTATGGCTCCCCCGGCAATCCCGTCTATATCTTTCAGGTTGTTTCCCAGGCTTTTGATCACATATTCATCCTTGCCCAGAAGTTCATCAATAAGCAATGCTCTTTTTTCCTCTTTTGATTCCACAACCACCACCAGACACTCCTGGACAGATTTTTTCTGAAAACTGCTGTTGTAGATTTCATTGAGACGGATCATCGGGATAAGACTGCCGCGATCCTTGACCATTTCGCCTTTGCCTTCAACGGTAAAATATTCATCAGGCCCCGGTTTGAATGCTTTTTGAATGGCAATGGTGGGGATCACATATCTTTGGTCATCCACCCGGACCAGCATCCCGTCAATAATGGCAAGTGTCAAAGGAAGACTGATGGTAAATTTTGTGCCCCTGCCTTTTTCCGAGGCAATATTCAATTGCCCCCGGAATTTTTCAATGCCTGCCTTGACAACATCCATGCCCACTCCCCTGCCGGACACATCTGTAACCTCTTTTGCCGTGGAAAATCCGGGCTGAAGAATCAGATCAAAAATCTGGGCAGAGGTCAGATGTTCATTACCGGTGATCAGGCCGGTTTCTCTGGCTTTGTCAAGAATACGCTCCGGATCAAGCCCCCGGCCGTCATCTTCAATTTCAATGATAATATGTCCGCCCCTGTGATAGGCCCTGAGAATAATTTCGCCCTGGGCAGATTTGCCGTTTTTTGTTCGCTCGGAACTGGTCTCAATACCATGATCACAGGAATTTCGGATCATATGCACCATGGGCTCATAAAGCGCTTCCACCACATTGCGGTCAATTTCCGTATCCTCTCCCGCCATGCTCAGATTGACATCTTTTCCTGATTTTTTTGCCAGATCACGCACCAGTCTTATCATTTTCATGAACGTGGCTTTAATGGGAATCATCCGCATGGACATGGCGATATTCTGCATATTGGTGACAATCTGGCCCAGCTGGGCCACACTCTGGCTGATGGACGGATCATGCAGTGTCTTCTGTCTTAGCATGGACTGGGCAATCACAAGCTCTCCGGCATAATCCACCAGATCATCCAGCTTCTGGGTGCTTACCTTGACCTGGGCATCCACTTTCTTCTTGCCCTGATTCTGTTCCATTAAAGCGTATTCAACCTGATTGGCCTTCACTTTTCTGGATTCGACAAGTATTTCGCCGATTTTCTTATCCGGCCGGATTTTCTGGCTTTCAAGCGCCTGGTCAAGGGAATCCTGGTCAATCAGATTCTGCCTGACCAGAATGGAGCCCAAAGGTTCTGTTTCACCATTTTTCAGAGCAACCTGAAGATTCTGAAGTTTATGTCTTAACTCCTTTGTATCAATATCGTCATCTGACAGGAAAAAACCGGTGCTCAAGCCGTCATTCACTCTTGAAATCAGCTTTTTCAACGTATCCACAGACTCAAGAATCACATCTGTGGCCGTATCGTTGATCAGAAAATCTCCGCTGCGGGCACTGTCCAGAAGATTTTCAGTGGCATGGGCAAGCTTGTTAATTTTGGTCAGTGATAAAAATCCGGAAACCCCCTTAATGGTATGAAAGGGCCGGAAAATGTCATTGATAATGTCCTTGTTGGAAGGGTCCTGCTCAAGATCCACCAGGTTCACCTCAATGGTTTCCAGATTTTCCCGGGCTTCGGATATGAAATCTGTCAGGATCTCCATATCATCATCTGATATTTTTACAGGGGGCACGTCTTCTGATTCTGTGGGGGATTCACTTTGCGGCGAGGTTTCTTTTTCAGGTGCTGCATCTGCAGTTTTCTGTTCTTCGGAAAATTTTACTTTAAGCAGATCCAGAACATCTGAATAGTCAAAAACAAAGGCCTCCTTATTTTTGATATGGCTTAAAACAGATTTCAATAAAACCACCCCTTCTTCTATGGGTCTGGTCTTATAAATATTTTCCAGGGTCATGTTTTCAACATATTCTTTACAGGCCAGCGTAATCTGATCAAATATTAAAAACTGCGGCCCTTTTGAATGTTCAAGCAGATCATCCAGACTGTTCAGCATGGCCCCGAGATCCGGAATTTCTCCGGGACAGAAGGCTGCAATCAGCATAAAAAGCTCTTCAAGCTTTTTCCCCAGCACAGAAAACTCATCCGGTTCAGCATCCGCATCATTTTCGGCAGCCTGGCTTTCCTGAATATCTGCAACCGGGTCCTCGGAAAGGTTCTGGTCATCAACGGCTTTTGATAAATCCGCAACAAAGGTTTCCATGAAGGTTTGATACCTGTCACTGTTCGAGTTATCTTTCATTCCATCCATAATAAAATCCCTGGCACCTGTGATTTTTTTTGCCTCGGATTTCAATGGCAGTTTCATACATTCAGAATGAAGCTTTTTAAGAATCGGCAGCAGACCCGACCAGGTATCGGGATCACCTGGATCTGTCAGAACAAACTCACAGGAAAATTTTTCTATTAAATCTTTAATAAGGTTATAAGACATAAAATTGCCCTTGTTATTTAATCTTTATGGATGTTTAGAATGCCTGAATCAAACCCTTTTTTTTAATCAAGGCTCAGGGTTTTAAAAATTTTATACTTTTTGTCCCTTTTTTAAAACCCCGAGCACTGAATTTTTTTAAAATCAACTCAATTAAAAATTTTCAAAATCATCGTCATCATCAAACGGAATCACCTGGTCTGCCCGGACTTCCTTTTTAGGATGCGCCAGCATTTTGGATTTCCCGGAAATTTTCTTTTTCCCCTGAACAGAAGAGATCTTTTTCATGGGGCGATGTGAAGCAAATTTTGCAGTCTGATTTTTCCTGCCTGTTACCAGCATCACAAGTTCTGTCACATAATCCTTGAGCTGTTCTGCCTGGGCACTCATTTCCTCTGATGCAGACGCAGATTCTTCCGCATTTGCCGCATTCTGCTGTACCACCTTGTCCATTTCCGAGATGGCAATATTCACCTGATCAATGCCATTGGACTGTTCTTTGGATGCCTGGGATATTTCAGAAACAATATCTCCGACCTTGGCTGAACTTTCAGCCACTTTTTTAAATGCATCATTGGTGGTTGAAACAAGTTCTGACCCGTCATTTACTTTTTTAACGGTTCCTTCAATCAGCGAGGCTGTATTTTTAGCAGCCTCTGCAGCTCTCATGGCAAGATTGCGCACTTCATCTGCAACAACTGCAAATCCGGCACCGGCTTCTCCTGCCCGGGCAGCTTCAACTGCTGCATTCAGGGCCAGCAGATTTGTCTGGAAAGCAATTTCATCTATAGTTTTAATAATTTTGGAGGTTTCCTCACTGGCCTTTGAAATATCTGCCATGGATTTTGTCAACTGACCCATGGATTCATTGGCCTGGCTGACCACCTTATTGGCTTCTTTCATCAGGCCATCTGCATGGTTGGCATTTTCTGCATTTTTCTTGGTCATGGATGACATTTCTTCCATGGAAGACGATGTTTCCTCGATGGAGGCGGCCTGCTGGGAGGCGCCTTCGGCCATGGACTGACTGGATGAGGACACCTGTCCGGAAGCCGATGCCACCTGATCAGCGCCTTCGTTCAATCCGCCGATAATCCGGTTCACAGGGCCTGTAATGCTTCTGGTAATAAAGAATGCTACTGCTGCGCCCACAACAAGCGCCAGGATCAAACCGATGATCATAACCGTGGATGCCTGGGAAAGCGAAGCCACAGCGTCCTTTGCAATTCTGTCTGTGGCTTCTGAGCCCGCATCTGCTGTTTGTTTGGCAGCCTCAATCACCTGTTGACCCACCAGGGTTCTATTTGCTGCTGTTTTTTCATTTTCCAGCCACTTTTCAAGAAAATCTTCCATGCCTTTTTTATAGTTTCCGCCAGCTGACCGGATGGCTTCAATCTGCCGAAGATTCGTATCTTGACGGGTAATTTTTTCAAGGGCCAACAGATTTGATTCTATTTTCGGAAACAGTGCCAGGGCTTCTTTCATTGTCTCAGGGCTTCGGGTGGCCTGGGACCTGAAATTCCCTATCCGCGCTTCATTTCCCAGATCAATGACATCATTTACCAGATTGATTTTTGTCATTCTTTCCAGAAGCGCTTCAGTCTTGTTCATACTCTGGTTTTCACTGATTTCTTTTTTGAAGGCTGTGGTCTGACTTTCAAGAAAATCATTGCAGTTTTTCATATATTGACCTGCAGCCGCATTCATGAGTTCTCTTTGTTCATCCATCTGTGCAATGAGTTCTTTTGTCTGTTCTGTAATTGCCTTATACTCATTGACTGCCTTGGTGGCAGTCTCAATCTGGCCTTTGAGCATTTTAAGGTTAGACGATTCAGCCTCAAGCTTGCGGGCCTTTTCCAGGGCAGCATCAACATCAGCCATTTCTTTTACGGCATTTTTATAAAACCGTTCCTCCTGGGTGAATCCATACCCTCTCATCTCATACATGAGCCGGTTTGAGGCCCCGCGAAGTTCATTGGCCACATTGACCTCTGGAACATATTCATAGGCCAGCATGGTGCTTTGTGTTTCCACATTGCCCATATTATAAATGGCCATTAACCCCAGAGCACCTGCAATGATGATCAATATCGCAAAACCGGATGCGATTTTTAACGCCAGACTAAGATTTTTCATTTAAAAACTCCTTTTTTAAATAAATATTAAAGATAAATATAAAAACGCTGATTATGCAATCTCATCAAGGTGCTCAATTTCTTCAATGGACAGGACCCTGTCTATATTGAGTAAAATCTTGACCTTGCCATCTATTTTAGCCATGCCCAGAATATATTCGGTATTCAGCTTTCTGCCGAATGCCGGGGTATCTTCAATATCCTCTTCCTGAATATTCAGCACTTCTGACACCGCATCCACCACGATGCCGATCAGAACGGTTTCGCTGTTGGTATCAATTTCAACAACGATAATACAGGTCCTGTCTGTATACGGGATCTCTCCCATATCAAATTTTAATCTCAGATCCATCACCGGGATCACCTTTCCGCGAAGGTTAATGACCCCTTTTACGAAATCCGGCGTTCTCGGCACCGATGTGATCGGCATCATGCCGATGATCTCTTTTACCTTGAGAATACCGATGCCGTATTCTTCTTTTTCCAGGGTAAATGTCAGATATTTACCGGTTTTGATCGTCATGGCCTTGATTGCCTTGTCCATCACCTGTGCTTCCTGGTCCATTTTAATGCCCTCCGTTTTAATTTGACTTCATATTGTTACTTTAAAACCATTAAAATATTCTCCATCACTCTTCTGTTTTCCCAGATTTATTTTTCCCCTGGCGGATCATTTTGGTCAACACACTGCAGACATCTTCATATGTCGAGCTCATGCTGGTAAGAAATCTTGGGAAAAGGCGATGGGCCTCCTGCAGTGTGGCTTGTGAATCATCCGGAAGAATCAGCAGAATGCGTTTGTCATCTAACAGATCCGCCAGCACAATAAGGTCATTCAATCTGTGTTTTGAATCGGCAAGCAGGATAAAAATCTCTTTATCATAATCCGGAACCGCTTTTAAGCGCTCCTTGAATGCATTAAAGGTATGAAGTGTTTGAAGTGCTGTCTTATTAAATTTGTGTTCAATAATTTCTTTAAGTCTTGCACCATTCTCAGAAGAGTCCTGATGAATAAAAAGAACAATATTCATTGTTCACCCCTTTATTTACTGTCGTAAAGTTCATTCTTGAACGATTTGATGTCACCCGCTGCAAGGGGTTAATACAAATTGCGTGCCAGAAACTTTAAAAACAAAATTTCCTGATATTTCAATTACTTACTAAATATATTCGCAAAATTTCACAGGTGCAAAATAATGGAATTTCAGAGCGCCACGCATCAGAATCATAGTTAACTAATTGAATTTAAAAGAATTATTATGACAGTCACAAAAATATGACTGTCATAAATATGTGACAAAACTCAGGATTTCAAAATAATTAAACGGCCTGCCCCTTTTCAGGGGGTGCCAGCATTTTGGATTTCCCGGAAGTTTTCTTTTTCCCCTGGACAGAAGAGATCTTTTTCACGGGGCGATATAAAGCAGGGTTTGAACTCTGATTTTTCCTGCCCGTAACCAGCATCACAAGTTCTGTTACATAATCCTTGAGCTGTTCTGCCTGGGCGCTCATTTCCTCTGCTGCAGACGCAGATTCTTCCGCATTTGCCGCATTCTGCTGTACCACCTTGTCCATTTCCGAGATGGCGATATTCACCTGGTCAATTCCATGGGACTGTTCTTTGGATGCCTGGGAAATTTCAGAAACAATATCTCCGACCCTGGCTGAACTTTCAGCCACTTTTTTAAATGCATCATTGGTGGTTGAAACAAGTTGAGACCCGTCATTTACTTTTTTAACGGTTCCTTCAATCAGCGAGGCTGTATTTTTAGCAGCCTCTGCAGCCCGCATGGCAAGATTACGAACTTCATCTGCAACAACTGCAAATCCGGCACCGGCTTCTCCTGCACGGGCAGCTTCAACCGCTGCATTAAGGGCCAGCAGATTTGTCTGGAAAGCAATCTCATCAATGGTTTTAATAATTCTGGAGGTTTCCTCGCTGGCCTTGGAAATATCTTCCATGGATTTTGTCAACTGACCCATGGATTCATTGGCCTGGCTGACCACCTTATTGGCTTCTTTCATCAGGCCATCTGCATGACTGGCATTTTCTGCATTTTTCCTGGTCATGGATGACATTTCTTCCATGGAAGACGAAGTTTCCTCGATGGAGGCGGCCTGCTGGGAGGCGCCTTCGGCCATGGACTGACTGGATGAGGACACCTGGCCTGCGGCAGAAGCCACCTGATTGGCCCCTTCATCCATACCGCCGGTAATGCGGGTAAGGGTCCTGTTGATACCTTGCGAAATGAAAAACCCCAGACCCAGGGCCAGAATCACCCCTGCAACAGCGGCAGTGATGGATAAAATTTCAATAAAGACGGCCTGGTCATGGGCAATGGCAACTTCCTGTGCTGCCACGGTCTGGTTGATCTCCACCAGCCGGTTGAGCATAGGCATGACAGTCCTCATGGTATCGGTCACAGGGCCCATCATCTGGGTTTTTGCCTGTTCAGAAAGAGAAATCCCCTGATCAATGATCTGGGCCATGGTATCAAAATGCGTGAACACTTCCTGCATGGCCGGCAGCATTTCCATGGCATACAATTTTTGTGCACCGTCTGAATTGCCCTGGCCGTGAACCTGCCTGATCTGTTTCACTGCCTGGTGAAACCGACGGTGGGGGGCTTCCATTGCCCTGATGGCGGCGGCCAGTTCCGGATTATCTGTCTTAAAAGCGCTCATCCACCGGCCGGCAGCACAGGCAGTATGGTCTTCCCCGCCCTCAAACATTCTGTCCATGTTCACCAGGGTCAGCACAAACTGCACCAGTTTGTAATGGTCTTTGGTAAAGGATTCCACCTGACGTCCCAGAAGCATGGGATCCGCCATGTTCAGCTTGTCAAACTGCTGCATGATCTCACGGTATGTATTATTTTCCGCCCGCCAGGCATCCCATGCCGGAACAAACTGCTGCCACACCCGGGCCTCTTCTTCGGTCTTGGGCAGTGATTCATAAACCTTCCAGGCTCCTTCATAAATCCGCCTGGATTCAGCAAGATTCTGGTATTGTCTCTGCCTGACCTCCGGGGCCAGCCCGGAAATCGCCAGGGTGCGCATGGTGCCCCTGATTTGCTCCGCCTCTGACTGAATCACCAGGAGGCTCTCCACGCTGGGCAGACGCACGCCCCCGATCTCCTGCACGGAATCTTCACCTTTGACAGCTCCGTAATACCCCACAATGCCAACAATCAGGGTGATCAGTGCCACGACCCCGAACCCCAGCATCAACCGGGTTCCTAACTTCATGTTCGCGCCCATTTTTTTCTCCTTTTGCAATAAATATTTGAATATATATGCTCTATACATATTTCACAAAAAACAGTCACAAAAATGCGACAGAATTCAGGCAAGTGTGATATCGTATTGTTTCAGAAGACGGTACAAATGGCCCTTTGACAGGCCGCTCAGGTGGCACAGTTCTTTAACATTTCCGTTGGTCGTGCCGATCAGAGCCTGAATATATTCAAACTTTGCCTTATCAATATGATCCTTGAGCGATAAAACAGTTTCTGATTTTCTGTTTGCATCACTGCCATTGGATAAAGCTCGGGTGTCCTGTTTGATTTTATGTTTAATATTAAAAATACGAATATGATCCGGAAGATGTTTGGGGAACAGAATGGTTTCCTGGTAGGCTTCACTGCAGGCGCAATCGATTGTGTTCAGCAATTCTCTGACATTTCCCGGCCAGGTGTATTTATATAAATCCTCCATAAACGCCGAAGAAAGTTCGTGGGGCATTTCATTATAAATCTCAGTTTTACGATTCATATGATAGTCAACCAGGAACGGGATATCCTCTTTACGATTTCGCAAAGGCGGAATCTCAATTTTTATGGAGGCGATCCTGAAATAAAAATCTTCCCGGAACTGACTATTCTGCACCATGTCAAAAACATCGCGGTGGGTGGCGGAAACAAGCCTGAAATCAACACAAATCTCTTTTTTGCTTCCCACAGGCCGAAACTTTTTTTCCTGAAGTACCCGTAAAAATTTCTTTTGAACATCCAGGGGAAGCTCTCCAACCTCATCCAGAAAAAGCGTCCCGTGGTCTGCCAGTTGAATCAGTCCTGTTTTGTCAGTATCTGCCCCGGTAAATGCCCCCTTTGTGTGGCCGAAAAGGACACTTTCCACCAGATACTCCGGCAAAGCAGCACAATCCACTACAATAAAGCCGTTTTCTTTTCGGCGGCTGTTCTCATGAATGGCCTTGGCAAAAAGTTCCTTTCCTGTGCCGGTTTCCCCGATGATCAATACCGGCGTATCATTGTTTGAGACCTGCAATAATTTTTCAAGGCAGGATCTGATCTGCTGGCTTTGCCCGACAATAGAGTCTCTTTTAATTTTTTTTTCAGGACTTCTGGATTGTTTCTGCTGCCTGTATTCCAATGCCCTGAGCAGGGAAAATTTAAATTCCTTATGGGAGCCGCTTTTCTGGATATAATCCCATACCTGGGATTTCATGGCAAGCTCTGCACCTTCAGGATCACCTTCCCCTGTCATGATAATGATTTCCGGGGCACTGGGGCGGTCACTGATTGTTTTAATGGCATCCAGGCCGTTTCCATCCGGAAGATTTACATCAAGAAACAGGACATCAAATTCATCGGAAAACAATTTTTCAAGACCATCCTTCAAGGTTTGTGAACAATCAACACCCATTTCCATTCTTTGAAACAGTTTTTCAAGAACCCTGCAGATATGCTGATCATCATCAATAATCAAAACCTTATTCATTTCAGGCCTCTTTTAAAAGTTTTCTTATGACAGTGTTTTTCAATTGGTGATAAAATGATTTCTTTTTTACATATACCATATCCTGAAAGATTTAAAGAAATATTGCAAATTTAAAACATGACGAACACATATCATCAGCCAGGATTCTGGATTGCTTTCAGACACTGACTGGTACGCCCGGAGGGATTCGAACCCTCGACTACGGGTATAACACACTGAAATTATTATATAATTTTTTTGCCCGCACCACTTCCGCACCACCGAACAAGTTTAGCACTCATATTTTTTTACTCAAATTCGACCAATTTTACGCGACGATTTTACAATAAAAATAAATCCAAAAAAAAACAATAAAATTAAAAAAATTAAAGTGTGTGTGACAGGGACCCTACCCCCCATCCTTGCCATATAAGTGAGCTTGTCTCAATTTCATTACAAACAGACCTATCGCCTTTAATTACAAGCATCCCCATGTAACTTACGTATGCGGTTAGCTTGTAAAACCAACTCATCAAGAAATAAACGTCAGTATTTTTTTACCCATGCTTAAATCCGTTTAAAAATTCCATGGCACCAGAGATATCTTTCATTGCAGTATCCTTTTTTTTGGTTTAATCTGGTTTTCAATATTCCGAAATCAGTCATTCCAGTACCTGAATAAGGAGTTTCCCTATGGCAGAAGAAAAATCAGATAAGCCGGACATTGAACACATCCCAGGACATACCAATATTCTTCTTATTGCACCTCATGGTCATGATAAAGACGATAAAAACACAGGAAAACTGGTCCGATTAATTGCTGAACAAAGCGGTTCCTATGCCCTTATCAATGAATCGTATCGAAAACCAGACGATGACAACCCTGAAAGCAAACAAAATAAGAGAATCAATCTTAATGAATTGCCACAAATCCTTCTGCATCTTAAAAATGAATTCCTTACCCCTCTGCTGGATTACAAAAATAAAATTGTTGAACAATATGGCAATGCTTTGATTTTTTGGATTCATGGAGCAGACGATTTAAGGCTTGAAGGGGATATTCCTGATAATGCTGGTGTTAATCCCAAGGATGTAAAAGTGCTTGTCGGGTGGGGGCAAAAGACTATAAAAAACAGGCACACTGCCGAACAAAAAACAAAGGATATTTTAATCAATGCCCTAAATGGAAGTGAATTAAATGCTGTTCTGGCTAACCCGGACAAGGTTGTTGATGTTGATGCCGGTATTTTTAGTTATTGTGGCTGGGATAAAAACAATCTGAATCAAATGTTTCGCTCTGGAGAATATAAAGATTTAAAAGTTCAATCATTTCAACTGGAATTCAGAATGATTGGATGCCGTGATAATGATGAAATTTTAAAATCTACCGCTCGGAATTTTATTAATGCCATTTCAGCCCTCATTCCCTCAAAAGAGAATATCCCTGTCGAAAAAACTATAGAGCCCACCGATAAAAAAAATCAACGTGCTGATAAAGCGCAGGTCCCTGAAAAAATTACTGACCCAGAAGAAATTAAAGATGCCATTGATGTCGGTGGCCATGGTTATGACCCGCTGATTGAAAAGGCTTATCAAAAACTCTCCAATATCTTTTCAAAAAATTATGAGCAAGCCCTGATGGAGGCTGGACAGTATATTGTCAGGACGTTCTATGCTGGGGAAGAAGCCGTTGAAGACCTGAAATACGATGAAAATTTGGTCCTTGACCCAGCAGTGATTGAAAACGCACGGAGTAACAACTCTCCAAGAAAAACATCCCTTCATCAACTATGTAAAAAACTTAATGAAAATTCGGGTTCAAAAGCACCATCACAGGCATGGATATACAATGCTGTAGACCTGATTGTTCAATGGCAGGACATGAAAAATAAATTAAAAAATGATTTCTACACGTATAGAAACTTACTTTTGAGTCACAAAGTTTGCCTGCTTCGGATAAAGGATATCGAAATAAAAAAGGCTTTTATCGGTCAAATTCTTGAAAAAGAATTGTCGGTTAGAAAATTAAAAGAATTAATAACTGAAAGCAAAAAACAACCCAACAAAGAGAAAAGCATGTATTCCGTTATTAATGAACCCGATGAATTATTTTCTGAAAAATACTCTGAACAGTTTAAACTGAAAGAATTAAACAAAATAAGAGTTGATAAGCTTAAGAAAATGCAAAGTAAAATGCTTGAACAATGCAAGATATTTGAGGTCTCGCGAATGAATTATGCCGATGAATCATATAAGTGCGATAGATATGTGAAAAAATACCTTGATGTTTTAACCGATTTTAACACTGTTATTAAATTTAAAGAAAATCCGAGCAAAGATAAAAAATTAAAGAAAAGCAAAACCAAAATGGCCAGGCCCTGAGTAATCAAACAACCCAAAAGAGGCCTGGATGGTCGTCCAATTTTTGATGAGAATGGTAAAGTTGTTTGGGAGGATGATTAAATGCATTTTTTAAAATGCTTCTCATTTTTTTCAGCGTTGTATGAAAACATACACGGATAATCCGAAAATAAAATGGAAACTGGCATATAAGGATGATATGGGGATTCAGCTACTGCCAACACTTGGGAGAAATATCTAAAATTACAGATGAAACTGACAACAGATGTAAAAAAGCAACATACCGTACCTCGCTTTCTTTTAAATAACTTTGGTGCTGGTAAAAATAAAAGAAAAAAGAAACTGTTCACCTTTGATAAACACAATGACAGGGTATACCAACAATCGGTTTTAGATGCCACAACAAGAAACAGTTTCTATAATGTTGAGAATCATCCAGAAAGGTTAAGTCTCGAACCGATTTTAGAAAGAAACGAAGCTCAAACCGCAATAGCAATAAAAAAAATTATAAAAACTAATAGCCTTGTAGGATTGACCAAAGAAGACCGTGAAAACATAGCTATTTTTATAATTATGCAAAGAGCGAGGACATTTCATGCATTGGAATCGATTAATTTAATGATGGATTCTCTTGTAAATAAGGCAAGGGCCATGGGATACGCCCCGTATCAAGTATCTGAACTACTTACAGGAGAAAAGGAATCAGAAGATCGAAAAAATCTTTTTCTACATCAAATTATCAGTCAGGTAGACCTTATTCCCGTCCTTTTGAAAAAAAGTTGGATACTCTATCAAGGTCATAAAAAAGACCCTTTCTATATCTCTGATAATCCAGTTGCCCTTCATAACGACATAGATATGGGGCCTTATGGCAATTTGGGATACTCAGTAAAGGGTATTCAAATCCACTTGCCCATATCTTCAACCCTTACTTTAGCATTGACCTGCCCATCCATTGCAGAAGGAGCTATAAACCTTAGGGATAACTTTGCCCAATTTGCTAAAATAGATAAGACAGTTTATTTTCGCCTTCCTCAACCATCAAGAATCTATAACCACGCCGAAGCATATGAAACAGGAATACCAATGAAATCAAGTTCTGAAAACATCCGTTTTTGTAATAGTTTACAAGTCACTTTTGCAGAACAATATGTTTTTTGCCAGAGCAACGATTTTTCATTAGTCAAACAAATGATAAAAGATGACGAAAGCTATCGACACGGATTAAGAATGAAAATAGGCTAAAATAGGAAAACCGTTATAGTCTCATCCCACACAATTTATCATCCAGCTTTTTCCATTCAGGTACAAACTTGGCAAGTTCCTGGTAAAACTCCTTCGAGTGGTGCTTATGCCTGATATGGACCAACTCATGCACCACAATATAATCAATCAAAGTGAATGGCAGTTTTACCGCATCAAAATTTATGATAACTTCATTTGCTTTTGAACAGCTTCCCCATCGTTTTGATAATTTACGAAATCTTAAACTGGCAGGTTCAAGACCAATTATTTCACTCCATTTTTTTATCCGGGGGGTAATTTTCACTTCAGCTTTTTTCCGGCAGAAATCTTCAAGGGCCGTCTGGATTACTGATTCAGTATCTGCAATGCCGGGATTTACTCGGATGAAGAATTTGGAATGGTTAAAACGGACACTGGCAGTTTTAATGCTGGCTTCTTTTGAAACATCCACATAATATCGTCTGCCAAGGTAGAGCAACCGGGAGCCTGTCTGGATTTTTCCCTGGGGAATCCGTTCAACCAGTTTCAACTTATCAAGTATCCATTTCCCTTTCTTATATACAGCTTCTTTGGCCTTTTTATCGCTGATTGAAGGACTTTTAAGCATTACCCCATCGTAAAAATCAACGGTGATATAAGCGTGTTTTAAGGCCGTATCAACGACATGTTCAAACTGAATTTCCTGGGTTCCGTATTTTACCGCTGGCACTGCTAATTCCTTTTTATCAGATCCACAAGGGAAACGGTTATGGATTGAATATCTTTTGGCTTAACTTTACCCCGGAGAACATCTTTGATTTTCACCCGCATAGACTTTGTAACTTCGCCTTTGGTTTCCCAGTCCAGTATTGACACCTCTTCTTCAACGGCAGAAAAAATCTCTTTGGTGATTGCCTGGGGATAAGAAATATTCTTTTCCAGGGTTTTAAACACAGCAAATTCCCGATCAGAATTAAAGCCCATGCTTTCGGCTTCCTTGCTTTTATTAACAATTTTCTGCTGAATCTGGTCAAACTCCTTGAAAAGTTCAACCTGGGTAATCTGGTTTTTCCTTCGCATCTCAATTAACTCTTCCAGCTTATCGGCAAGCGGTTGGTAAAAATCCGGGTTGTTGTCTATTTCAACTTTGATTTTATGCCGGAGCCGGTTGGACATTTTTAATTCTTTTGATTTACCGCTTTTGGTATCGTTTATTTCTTTTTGAAATTTTTCCACATCAATGATGGATACCGGCTCATCAAGCAAGGAAATAATCCCGTTCGCCCGGAGATGTTCATCAATAAGGCTTTGAAGTTTTTTGCTTTCATCCTTGGATATACGCAAAGATTTATCCATATAAGTGTTACCGGCTACAAGTCTTATTTCAGTGTAAAGGCTGAAATCATCTTTGTATTCAAGGGCTGATTCATCCGGGAGGACGATATTCAAGGATTTATTGAATTTTTTCAGAAGTTCCTTAAAATCATCTCTGATATCTACCGGTTCAATATGTTGGACCGCTTTATCAATGTAATCCTGCCTTTGTTTTTTCCTATCAATGCCCAAGTGCTGAAAAAAGGCTACCAGACGGTTATGCCTTAACTGGAGTTTGGTGATTTCTTCACTGATACTAACCATGACATCGGCAGGTTCCAATTCTCCGGCAAAGATTTCCATGGCACTGACAAGGTGGTCTGTGATTCCGCAGTAATCCACGATTAACCCGGCAGGCTTGGACCCTCTGGTTCTGTTCACACGAGCAATGGCTTGAAGCAGGTTATGGGCTTTCAGGGGTTTATCCAGATACATGACCATGGCAACGGGAACATCGTATCCGGTTAAAAGCATGTCGGAAACAATCATCAGGGCATCATTGTTAAATTGTTTTTTTCCGGCTTTGTTAAATTCTGACTCATTGCCAAAGGGCAATTTAAAATCTTCGATTGCTTGTTTTACTTCAATGTCCGGGGTGGCAATTTCAGAATATTCCGTAGGATCTTTTTTGGGTGAAAAACTCATCACAACTCGGCTTGAAAATCCATGTTTCCCGGCATCTTTAAGCTTATCAAAGGCTTTTTTATAAGCAATGGCTGATGGGCGATTATAGCAAACCACCATGCCCTTATATCCATCTGGATAAATTTTGGTTTTGTAATGGTTGATGATGTGTTCAGCAATGCGTTTAATGCGCTGTTTGGCAGTCATTTGTTTTTTCAGGCTTGTGGCTTCCTGTTTGAGTTTAGCCTGTTTTTCCTTGCTCTCCTGGTCAAAATAATATTTGAATTGTTTTTCCAGTAATTCTTTTTCAACATAAAGTTCAGGAATGCCGTCTTCATAGAGGATGGGCAAGGTTGCGCCATCAGCAACAGATTGTCTGATATTGTAAATGTCCAGGTATTTACCGCCATAGAATTTGCCCAAGGTGGATTTTTCTTCGGTATCAATGGGAGTGCCGGTAAAGGCAATAAATTTGGCATTTTTAAGGGCTTTGCGCATAAAACCTGCCAGGAATCCATACTGGGTCCGGTGGGCTTCATCAATCATTACAAATAAATTTTCTTTTTCAGATATCACTTCAATCTGGTCATTGGAAACCTTGGCGATATTGCCGTCATCATCGGTCTCCTGAAACTTATGAAGGGTTGTTAAAATGGTTTTGCCGTAGTCGTCTTGAAGAAGTTTTTTAAGATGGCTGACTGATGTGGCTTGTATTGGATTTGGAAACCCGGATCGTGAAAATGTGTTTGAAATCTGGTCATCTAAATCAACACGATCGGTTAATATAATAATGGTGGGATTTTTGAACCCGCTTTCTTCCCGCCTCAACTTGGTTGCCAGATAAACCATGGTAATGGATTTACCGCTTCCCTGGGTATGCCAGACAACACCGCCTTGATTTTCTGTTTGAAGTTTTTTAATGGTTTTGTTGGTGGCTCGGATCTGCTGGTATCTGGGAAGGATTTTAATCTTGGAACCTTCTGACACCTGATAAATGATAAAGTTTCTTATCAGATCCAGGAATCGCCCTTTCTCAAACAGATTGTATAAAAGAATATCCTGGGCTGTGGGTTCTTTTTCAAGCAGGGCTTCAAGGGGTTTGGTATCTTCTGACCGATATACCTGATAATGCCCTTCTTTGGCTCCTATGGCACCATATCTGCCCCCGACCTTATAGACACCGACACAAACCTGATTATATCTGAAAAGCTTTTCACTTCTTTCCTGGTATTTGATAAGGTCTGAAATGGCTTCCTGTTCAGCACCTTGAAGTTTTGAGGATTTACATTCGATGACAGCCAAAGGCATCCCATTGATAAAAACAACGAGGTCGGGTATGGAATTGATATCTTTTCCCCTGAACTTCATCTGATTAACCACAAGGAAATCATTATTTTGGATATTTTCAAAATCAATGAAGGACACACCCCGGTAGGTTTCTTTACCGTCTATGATTTGTTTTGGCGTGTATTCCTGGGTGGAAATGAGTTTGTGGATAAATTCATTGGCTTCCATCAGGGAACTGGAAAGGATAGAGGTGATTTCTTTGAAAGCGTTTTTGACATTATTTTCGTTAAGCCAGGGGTTAAGTTTTTTGATGGCACTTTTAAGCCGGTCTTCAAGGATGACTTCACTGATGGATTCTCGTTCATCATGTTTGGAACCGTCAAAGTATTTATAACCGAGTTTTTCAAATAACTGGATGGCTGGCAACTCGGATTGAAGGTATTCTGGTGTTATTGGTGTCATGGTTTCACCCTGATTTTGGTTTATACTTTCACACGCCTTTTTCCTGTCAACAGTTCTGCCATTAGGCCCTTCTTGAGGGTTTGGTACTCTGATTTCTTCTGCGTTAGGGTTTCTATTTTATCATCCACTGTAGATAGGATGGATGCTATTTGTTTTTGTTCTGGGAAAGGTGGGAATCCAACGATAAAATTACGAACGACTTTAACGTTCAAATTGGGAACACCTGCCCCTTGAAACACACTTCTTTTTGCCAATTTCTTGTAATATTGACTATTGAGAAGATATTTAACAAAATTAGAATCATTTTCATTTTTAACTTTGATAAGCGTGAGACTGACATATACACTAAATTCAAGGTCTATATCAATAACACAAGCTTCTCCAAAATTGGCTCCTACTCTTGTATAAAGAATATCACCTTTTTCGGGTTTATTATTTTTTGTAAGCTCTTTATGAAAATCTTTTGAAATATAACTATATTTTTCCAATTTCATTTTTCCATCTTTAACATTTTGAGATGATAAAAACGGAATCCCATTTTCAGGGTCTACATATTTTGGTGTTGATGCTACCCCGCAAGTTATCAGGCGTGTTTCATCTTCAAATTTTGATATTCTCCACTCCCTCGGTATCTTCCCAATCTTCGTATCCTTGAACTCCGTATGACCAATCCCTTCTGTCAGGAGTTTTTCCATCAAGCCTTTTTTTAACTGTTCGGTCTGCTGGATTTGATTTTCGATGGATGAGAGTTTGTCATCTACTGTGGTGAGGATGGATGCTATTTTTTGTTGTTCTGGAAGGGGTGGGAGAGGCATCAATTGCTTCTTGAAAGAAGAAAGTTTGAATGTCATTTTCTCGATATGAACGCCATGACTTGAAATCAATACATCGTTATAGAATTTAGGCAGTTGCGCCCAGTAATTCATATAATGGATATTCAATATTGGACAAGCATTCATAATTAAATACGACGAAGAAACGAACATCCCGTCAAAACTGCTTGGAACGACACTGGTCGCCCCGTGCACCACCTGCATTTTTGATATAATAAAGTCATCTCTTTGAATCGGACGAAGTGTTTTTGTTTTTATCTGATGTCCCAGTAAAGATTCACGGAAAAAGCACCCTCCATTACGCCTTCGAACACTTATTAAGTGATATTCCAGATTATCATCCCAAAGATACTGTCTATCAATTTCTTTCAACACATCTTTGTATCGTTTAATACTCCACTCCTCGGGTATCCAGCCAATCTTTGTCTTTTTATAACCTGTTTTCTGGTCCATGCTACAACCCAAACTCTTTCAGAAAGCCGGTCAGTTTAGCATCGATTTCCTTTTCCTCTGCTTCAATCGCTTTAATGCTGGCAAGTGTAGCCACTAAATCAACAGGTTCTTCCTCTTCGCTGGTGTCAATGTACCGGGCTATGTTCAGGTTAAAATCATTCTCTTTGATTTCATCCATATCCACGACCCGCATGTATTTGTCAATTTCTTCTCCGGCATCATAGGCGTCAACAATCTTTTTGACGTGTTCATCTTCCAGCCTGTTCTGGTTCTTTCCTTCTTTGAAATGCTGGCTCGCATCAATGAATATGACTTTATTTTTCAGATGTTCCGGTTTTGATTTATTGACAATCAAGATGGAAGCCGGAATTCCAGTGTTGTAGAAAAGTTTTGAAGGTAAACCAACAACCGTTTCAAGAATATCATCTTTCAGAACTCCTTCCCGAATTTTACCTTCCGAGCCCCCACGGAATAAAACACCATGGGGAAGAACAATGCCCATTCTGCCATTTTGATTCAGAACACTTACCATGTGTTGAAAGAAAGCCAAGTCAGCATATCCACGGGGAGGAATGCCATATTGGAACCGGCCATAAGGGTCTGACACGGCTTTTGCATAGTTTGGGGCAATTTCTTTACCATCTTCTTTAACTTTCAAATCAACTTCAACAGCATCCCACCATTTATTTTGGGAAAACGGTGGATTTGCAATAACTCTGTCAAAAATCATCAACTCATCATTTTGAACGTGTTTTGGAGTGCCAAGGGTACAGCCCTTTTTGATGTCGGCATCCATGTAGTTGTGCAGAATCATATTGATTTTACAGATGGCCCAAGTTCCAAGATTTTTTTCTTGGCCAAATAAACTGGCATCAAGCAATCCGCTTTTTTTACCGCCTTGTTCAATAATGTATCTGGCACTTTCAACCAGCATACCACCTGATCCACATGTTGGGTCATAAATCTTGTTTTTCGGCTCTGGCTTTATCAACTGAACAATCAGACGCACAACACCTTTTGGCGTGTAAAATTCACCGCCCTTTTTACCTGCATCATCAGCAAACATTTTAATCAGGTATTCATAGGCATCTCCCAGCAAATCCGGGGTGTAGAGGTCCTTATTTTTCAGGGAATACTTGTTGAAATGGTTCAGGAGTCGTTGGAGCACCGAATCGCTTAAAACCTCTTTATTCCCGAAATGGACAGCCGTCATAACGCCTTCCAAGCTGGTGTTTTCTTCCTCAATGGATGCCAGTGCTTCATCAATGGCTTCACCGATATTTTCTGTCTTTTCTATGATGGTTTGCCATCTGGCATTGTCGGGCAGAAAAAATCTATGATAATCCGGGTCGGCTTCGGCATCTTCTTTGTCCCAGTTTTCTTCCTGGACAAGTTTTTCTGTCTCTTCCTCAAACACATCATTGGCACGTTTCAGGAATAACAGACCGAATATATAATTTTTAAAATCACTGCTATCGATACTGCCACGAAGGATGTCAGCAGAACCCCATAGCCAGCTTTCTAATGATGGTAAATCAAGTGTCATTTATAGGTGCTCCGATTCGAGTTCAAAAAAAGAATGCTATGTTGGTATTACATGGGCAGAAAAGAATTATCAAGGTGATATAAGTAAAATACCTGTACATTTGTATTACGAGAGATTAAAATTTGTCTCAAACGCAATCATAACAGGAGAATAAAAGATATGAACGGAGTAAGATTGAAAGACAATGTTCGATGCCCGTATTGCGGAAGGGATTTGAATGAAACTCCTGGTATCAAACGTATCAAAGAACATGTTATCGGACGAAAATTTATCCCTAAAACATATTTGGAAAATGAATGGAATTTCATCGTTGATGCTTGCGATGACTGCAATAATGAAAAGGGGTGGCTGGAAAATGGATTATCAACAATTTCAACTCTTAAATTAACTGGAAATTCAGACCTTCCCATTGAAGTTCAAGACGATTTAAAAAGGAAAATTGGGAACCCAGGTTCTGATAACATTTTTGGTAAAAGTAAGCATCCAGAGACTAACGAACCAGTTGCAAATAGCTTTATAGAGACTAAAATTAAAGGAAACTTGGGAAAAGCTAATATCTCTTTTTCTTTTACCGCTCCTCCCCAAGCTCCAACATCTGAAACTTCATTGGCATGTTACCATATTCAAGCATTTTTTTTCTTGATATCTAATGTAAACGCAAACGATATAAAAAAAAGCAAAGCATTTACACAAAAATCCATATACTTAAGCAAAGAATATATTAAACCTCTTTACATTTTGCGAGAACCTGATTGGGGAAATATTCCTGCATTAGAGCTGACAAAGCGTACACGGAATTGGAGAATTTTTTGTAATATAAATACAGCAAAAGGCTTTTTCAGAGCAGTTATCAGGAAGTCACCAGACGAAGAAAAATCCAGTTTTTTTTGGGCATTAGAATGGAATAAAAGCATCCGAATAATTGGTATGATTATGAATTCGGAGCAAAACTATGCTGTGTTAGAAAATCTACCAAAAGAACCTTTGGAAAAAATAAACTCTACCGTTTCAGTTAGAAAAGAGAGGCAAATTAAAAAAGAAGATGATATTCTATTCTCAAGTTAATTTTTGATGGCGATTGTATCATGGTCGCCTCCTTCCATCCCTGCCCCACCATATAATTTGGGGCCCAGTTCTTACACCGCAGTAAGGTCGTGAAAGTTTCAAAAATCCAGATTTATCGCCTCTGGCTACCTGAATATCAAGAGCATATTGGTTTTTCATTTGATACATTATAGCCCCCCCTTCCATTGTTTCGAGGTTCCTGAATCAAAAGGACAGGACTTTGGAAGACCGAGTATCAGCCATTTTAACAACAATCCCATCAGTATTTTTTAACCCTCCCCCCCCACTTAACCAAAAAGGAGCCAAAATCATGAACAAGAAAACCGCTTTAATCCGTAGGGCCATATCCAAGGGCTCATTCCCAGTTACCGACAACACCCAAACTTTCATCCAGATCCCCTGTCCATCTTGCGAGAGGCAAATGATGGTTTTCCATAAATCCCGTTTATCAAAGGAAAGAATTTTCAAATGTATCTGTGGATACCGTCTGACTGTAGCAGAAAAAGAATATGAAGCCATGACAGGAAGATGCTTTGTTTGCGGGAAGAGAAATTGTTGCGCCAGCGATCATCGTTTTCATGGAGAACTGATTGGAATGGGTTTCTGATCAGCACCTAACATTTAATTACCAAATCAAGAGGCTGTCCTTTTACCGGGATGGTCTTTTTTATTTTTATGAACTTTAATCACAGGAGATTACGTATGCTTAAACATTTGTCAGAAACAGAAACATTAAAGAGATTTGTCATCCCGCCGGGAGATCCGCCAGACAATACCAAACAAGGGCCATTAGGTTCAATTTCAGTATTCCCTATATCACCACTGGATATGCCGTCAGAAACGTTTGAAAAGGCACTTAAAAGGCGTGAAAAGAACCATCAGACACTTATACAGTGGATTAGAGCGAACTTACACCCCGATATTGACTACGGACGTTCTCACATTGTGGACAACTGCAAATATGCCAGATCTGGAGTGCCTCATCTTTGTCATGACTTTTCACACTTTTCAATGCTGACCCTCTGGAAATCGGGGGCAGAAAAGATAATTCGCCTGCTGGGGCTGACCGCTCATTTCCCAAACCTGAATCAATACGAGTTGGCTTGTGTTCACCGGCAGGAAATTCAAGTCGTGATGCTGAAATGCGAGTTGCAGACACAAACCGGAACAATTGTCGGAGAAGGCACAGGAGCCAGGCATATCAAGCAAGACGACTGGAACTTGAATACCAGCATCAAGATTGCCTGTAAAAGTGCCATGGTAGATGCCGTCATCAGAACAGCTGGATTGACAGGGGTTTTCCTTAAAACACATCGGCACACATTAAATAACAATCTGCCCGACATTGGAACTTGTAATTACAATCTGACACCCCCGGCAAATCGTAATAGCAATGGTTCCCGTAACACCCAGCAGGAAAAGCCCATCACTCAAAAACAAAAGGACCTGATTCAGACCATTGCAGGACGTAAAGGATTGACCATAGAAAGCCTTAAAAAGCAGGTTCATAGCCTGTTTAAAAAGGATTTGGATGATTTGGACAGAGTAGAGGCTTCCAAACTTGTCCAGCATTTAAACGGCTGAAAACCAGCCATAATATAAAGGATATAAAATCATGTTTAACCAACCGACAAAAGCACAACTGGCAATCATTCCATCCCTGTACTCAACAGAAGGCGTGCCAACCAAAGACAAAATAATCCATGCACATTTCCATCTTCAAGATTCACATTGGTTCATCGCTGAAATCCGGGATGATTTGATGTTCGGCTTCTGTATCCTGAATGGGAATATAGATATGGCAGAATGGGGTTATGTATGTCTGGAAGACTTAAAGTCCATCAATATCCACGGCATTTTTCAAGTTGAATACGATGTATCCTGGGTTCCAAAACCTGCCGGTCAGATTGAATTGATTCGAGAAGGTGGCGGTATTTTTGAAGATATAGATTCTGCTACAGATAAAGCCTTTTGAACTTGGCATTCCACTGGCTCATAGCCCAGCATTAAATCAACACAAACCCATTACGAATAATACATTATAGGCCTTCTCGGAGCAATCTTGCGAAGGTTTTTGTTTTTCTATAAGGAGGCGCCATGAAACAGATAAAATATCAACAATTTCAACAGCAGGACCTTTTCAGCAGTATCGCAGAACCCAAACCTGTCCGTAGAAAATTCATTTCCATTTATCGTGTAAGCCTGGTCAGGGACGAACACATCAAATTTGAGCAGACAAGATTGAGCAATTCATCTGAAGCCCAGCGGATAATCCGAAATCTTATTAAATTACAGGGACAGCCAGACCGTGAGCAGTTCTGTGTTCTCCTGCTGGATGCAAAAAATAAAACCATCGGATTGAATATTGTTTCAACCGGCAGTTTATCCTCTGCCACGGTTCATCCAAGGGAAGTCTTGAAACCCGCAATATTATCAAATGCATCGGCTATGATTCTTGCACATAATCATCCGAGCGGGGAATTGATACCGTCTCCCGAAGATAAAGCCATTACCAAAAGGATTATCCAGGCATCTGTTATTATTGGCATCACAGTGCATGAGCATCTGATAATCAGCATAGATGAAGACCGTTATTTTAGTTTCGCAGACCAGGGAATGATTAAGGATGCCTACGACGAAATTTAGTTCGATAATTTAAAACCCTAAATCCCTTCCAGCATCCAAAATCAGCTTAAATCAAGCAAAATCAATCATAAAAAACGTTTTAACAACAGGAGAACATTATGATGAACCAGAACATTCAAAACGTATTAAATTCAATCGTATCAGCCTTTGAATCAGGTGATATTCCAGAGGCAGTGGCAGTGGCAAGCTTTCCCATAGCAGATATTCCCAGTGCCCAATGGTCATTCACAAATCGCACTATTCAATTCATCAATGGGACAGGAGATGCCAGAGGATACCGCCAATGGAAATCAGTAGGTCGTCAGGTGGCGAAAGGATCTAAATCGATCTATATTCTCGCGCCCTGTTTGAAGAAACAAAAGGATGAAGAAACCGAAGAAGAGAAACTGGTTCTGACATCATTCAAAGCCGTTCCAGTTTTTAAAATTGAGGATACAGACGGCGAACCCTTGGATTATCAGAATATTGAATTACCGAATTTACCGTTGCTTAATCGTGCGCAAGATTGGGGTATTTCTGTAAAAGCCGTTCCAGGTAATTACAGATATTACGGATATTTCAGCCCTGAACGAAAAGAAATCGCATTGGCTACTTCGTCAGAAAAGACATTCTTTCACGAGCTCAGTCATACGGCTGATTTCATCATCAAAGGGAATTTGAAGCCCGGGCAAGATCCTTTCCAGGAAATAACGGCAGAGCTTTCTGCCCAGGCACTTGCCAGGATAGCTGGCAAAAGCATTGAAGACACAACCGGCAATTCATTCCGCTACATCAAGCGCTATGCTGAACAAATCAAAATGAACCCTCACAAGGCTTGCCTGAAGGTCCTGTCTGATTGTGAAAAAATCCTGAACCTCATACTTCACGGTCGTGCAGACAAAATAAAAGATTTACAAAAAGTCGCATAAAACAACAACATAAGGAGAAAAGCATGTTTTATCAAATTAAATGCTCCTGGTGCGGAAAGCACATGGGGACAAAAGAAGATGCGGGCAGTGATTTTGCCGACAAACTTAAAAGCATGGGACTTCCTGTTATTTCGCACTGTATTTGCCCAGATTGTTCTAAAAAGGCTCTCGAGGATGCTGAATCAAACATGAAAAGGAAACCGCAATGACGATATTTGACTGGTTTGACGATTTCGACCTGTTTGACATTGGCTTGGCTGGTGCCATGGGTGAAGAAATGGCTGATGAAGAATTAAACCAGAAACAGATAAGGGATGAGGAAGACAATGACATAGTTTAGTAAAAATAGTATAATAGAAAAGCAGTACAAACCCCGTAGTACCATATTCATCCAGTATCTTGCAGTACAAACCCCATAATATCCATCCAAAAGCACCTCAACATCCCAAGTACCACATCCAGCAAGTGTCTTAAAGCATCAACCCTCTACCAGAGACATTCATTCTTCATCGTCTTTTTTGTTCTACTTGGGTAGTGTTGATAGATGGGATAGGCCTTGTGTATAGGTTCTATGGGATATGGTACTATTATTTCATTACTATTTTACATCTTGACAATTAAGTAATGATGCTTATTTTTATTATGTTCCGTTTTATTTTTATTTTTTATTAACGGCACACCAAGTCCTGATATATTTTCAGGCATTTTCACAAGGATGTTCCAGCATCCACCCCATAGCAAAGATCTTTATTGAGCCTTTGTTCATAAGTTAAAGCAGGACAACAGTTTCCTGCACCAGGTCAATCAGCATATCTGTTTATGCCCGCCCGAAAGAATTTTTTCTATCGGACACCTGGATTTTATCAACTTATGGGCAAGGGCTTTTTTTATTTCCTTCCCCAAAATAATAGGCGAAAAAATTATGAATCCTATCATAACAAAATTGGCAGGTGTTTCTTTTGGAGAATGCCAGCAGAACATCAAACTTTTCGGAAATAGAGATATCAACAGCTATTGTCTAAAACGGGAACCTTCAAATCCTTATGATTCAAATGCTGTCTGGGTGGGAATTGGGACATATCACTTGGGATATCTGCCGACGGCTATAGCAAGAGAAATTGCCCCTTTAATTGACGCAGGCAGGAGATTTGAAGCGGAATATGTTTCCAGGAATGGAAGCCCGTATCATGACACTGTAGGCTTGACGGTGAAAATACTTGAGATTTAACCAGGACATTATCGCCAAGGGGAGTCGGATATCTCTTTCTCCCCTGCCTGGTTCTTTTACTTTACTGAAACTGTCTGTCTCTGCGAATCATGTAACCTGCGTATGTATAGAGGGAATTTATTTCCTTAAATAAAATATAAAGGAGAACAAAAATTATGGAAGAGACAGTTAGCATTTCACAAGCGAGTAAAGAATCAAATTTCAGTGAACGGCAATTAAGAAGTTTTGAGGCAAGAGGATATATTGAAGCCCCTTTGAAGGTCAGGTGCGGTTCGATTCAATACCGTAGATACACCCCGAGCCACATCCAGGCGATTAAAATTTTCAAGAAATATCTGGACCAGGGCTACAAACTGGCATTCGCATCACAGAAAGCCTTTGAGGAACTGGCAACGGAGGTGAAAGAATAATGTCAAGATTAGAAAATAAACAGTGCCCAGCATATAAAGATTTATGTTTTCTGGAAAATTGTGCCTGGTTCGATCCAAAACTTGGAAATTGCGCAGTAAATTTGCTCTTTATCAATCTTTTCAAGTTAGACAGAACGTTGAGCAGTATAACACCAGAAACGAATCAACCTGAATCACCAGCATTTCCGTTTCCAAGAAGAAAATAAAAATTAGGGGGCTTCTCTTTCTGGAGAGGTCCCTAAAAAAGAAGAATTAAACGATAAAATATAAATTAAAATATAGGTGGTAGCCCTTAATTGGGGGATGCCGGTCTCATCCCCCTGCCTATTTTTCCTAACCGGAGGTAATAAATTTTATGACTTTTATACCGATTTATCGAAAATCACACCATATTGATGTTCACTTAACCACCACTGATAAAGAAATCCACAATCTAATCGACGAGATACTGAACGAAATTTCCACCATCAGAGAAATCGAAGACAAAAAACGTCCCAAAATCAGAGAGGCATTAAAAAAAGTTATTCTGAACCTTATTCACGATGCGAAAACAGGTGGTCGTCTTCGTATTTCCAGAGACAAAAATAACTATGGGCATCATAAAATGTACGGCAAACTCTGGCTCAAGCATAAATGGTTTGTCGAGATAGCCGTTGATGGACTTATTGAACTTGGTTATGTTGAATATTTGCATGGATGCTGGAATAAAGAAACAAGACAAGGACTTCAATCTAAAATCTGGGCATCAGACAAATTTTTATCCAAGCTGAAAGGGTTCCTTATGCCCAGCAATACCAAAGTGGTAGAACGCACACCACCGGAGCAAATCATACAATTAAAAGATGAAAATAAAAAACTTGTTCACTACACTGGTTTAAACCCCATCAATAAGATGAGAGAGCGCCTTGAGCAATACAATAAATTCATCCAGGAGCAATATATCACGGTAAATCTAAATGAGGCCGTATGGACTAACAATGAATTCTGGCTCAACAATCTGTTAAGAGGACTTCTGAATGGAAGTTATACACTGGACAAATTAAAACTGAATCAAGAAATTTATCCTGTGAACACGAGTGTAGATAAATCTTATTCAATTATTCATTTAGACAAATCAGGAAGTTCTAACACAAGGTGTATCCTTTATCCCAACAATGTTTCCAGTTCTTATCCACATACAGACACCAACACTAAATCACTTACATCCCATAACACTTCCAGTATCCTTTACCCTAACATTATTACCAGTAATCTTCTTTCTCATATACAAATCCTTATACACTTATCAAGTACTCAGGAGATTATCTCAAATAGACTGACAGACAAGGCTCTTATGATTTCAGACGAGCAACTTTTAGATTACTTTTTAAACTGGTTATTTTTCCTGAATACTGACATCAGGAGGGGGAGAATGGATGAAGAAATCAGACGGCTTTTCCGGGTAAGAAGAAGTCTTGGTCAACTGGGCATGTCAGAATTGATTTTCAGACTTAAATACCAATCACTTCACCGAGTGTTTAATCTGGAATCCTTCAAAAAAGGTGGTCGATTCTATGGCGGAGCGCACTTGGACATTCCAGGGCACATGCGAGGATTTATCAAAATCAATGGTGAGCCAGTCGTTGAATTGGATTATGATGCCTTCCACATTGTCATGCTTTATCATCTCCGTGGACTGGACATTGATATCTCCCAGGACCCTTATGACATCATTGTTGGCCCAGAAGATAGGGCAATAAAGAAAAAGGTCCTGCTCACTGCTATTAATGCCCCAACAGATAGAAAAGCAATGGGTGCCATCAGTTCGTATTTAGCCGATGAAAAAATAAAGGGAATTAAAGTAAAAAGTCTTCTCTCCAGAGCAAAATTAGCACATACCGATATTGCTGATGACATCGGTTCTGGTAAAGGCAGAATGCTTCAAAATCTTGACAGCATAATTACGGATGCCATCTTGACCAGTTTGATGGCTGAAAATATTCCGGCCCTTCCTGTTCATGACAGTTTTGTGGTGCCCCAGCAACACGAAGACCGATTGCGGGAATTGATGATAGATGAATATGAAAAAGTGCTGAAATTCAAACCTGGTGTATCAACAAAAAAGAAACGATTCCGTCCGAAAAAATGGGATAATTAAAACCATAGGAATATGCCGGATGCTGATCCAAACATCCAATTAAAAGCCTTTTTAGGCCGGTATATGATGGTCGTTCCTGTTTTAAGTGAGCATATTGGACCAGATGTAAAAATATCGTTAAACAGGCAATTTTCGATGAAAAAATGGGGGTTACTTGGCTCGTTTGTGCTAAGCGGTTATAATTTTTTTTGAAAGCCCCCATTCCTTTGCCAATCTTCTAACATAGTCTTTTTGTCTTAAATTAATTATGTCCTCCGTCCACTCATTATGGTTGAGGACATCAGTAGTTATTGGAAATGGACAAACCCCATTGAGTTTGAAATACGAATTCTTCTTTTTGTCAAATTCATAATTGCTGGCAGAACTATTTTTAGCTCTGGAGAGCAATGCAAGATTCCCAAGTTTATGAACAAGATTTTTCCGTGTGTCCTCATCAGGAATCCAAGTTTTCCACTGACTGCCATCTTTTGGATTTTGGGGAAGAACATGTTCAACAGATACCATTTTATAGTTGTACTGCGCTGAGCCATCTGATAGCAGAGAATCTAATCTCAATAGAATCGGCAAGCGTGTTCTTGTAATTTCATATACATTTCCATTCAGAGCGGAAAGAGTATTGTCAATTTCATCGTCTGTTAAATGAATTGGAGAATTATCTAACAAAGGGTCTTTCCCTGAATGTATCCACTTTGACAAATCACTGAATCTGCTTATCCGATAATTGATATTTCCTCTAAATATCATAATACATGAAGCAAGTTTTTCGAGTTTTTCAAGGAAGCTAAAAATTATCTTTGGCTTATTTTTGTTTTTAGACAAAAATAAAATTGCTGGTGGTATCCAGTCAAAATTATCTATTCGATTTAACCATTTCAATTTAGAATTTATATTTTCAGCAAGTTCTTGGCTTGCATAGTTCTCCAAGATTATATTGGTATATGCTTCTGAAAATGGGACAAGTATATCATCTATAAATAATTTTGGACTATCACCTGGTTTTACATGTGCGTCGAATTCCTTTACAAGTGTTCCTTGTGGCTTTGCGCATCTAAAAATCATTCTAATGTGTGAAAATAAATCATTAAAACTATCTCTACCTATGCTCTCTTCAATATCCTCCCACTTATCTGTATAGGCCTGTTTTTCAGAATCTGGGATTTTACCAATTATATTGGATTTTAATATATCCGTTGCGGACAAATCCAAACCGCGGTCATTCATCACAGAAAAAATTCTATAAGCTGAGTCGATATCAGGAGTAGCCACAACCACCAAATAACAATTCAGCAAGATAAAACTGGTCAATCGGAATAGTTCTTCTTGTTCCTCATTCTTGAGATGCTTGTACAAACAGAGGGTGTTTTGTTTGATATTCAAATGACTGTCGGGCAAATCAGTATTTAAATCCAATAGTTTTGTTAGTCCGTCTTCGTCCTGTACATAATCTTGAAAAAATTTCTTATCTCTATCTCGCAATGAAATTCTATAATTTTCTGTCGTCTTTAATAATTTACTTCCTTTTTGGCCGAGATATTTCGTTATTTCTCGTTTTATGTCAGCTTCATCAATGAGTTCACGTAATACAGAAAAAAGGATTGAAAGGGTTGTTAGACGTTGCTGTCCATCAATAACTTCGGCATGCGGGTTATCCCCTTTTACCAAGACTATACTCCCGAGAAAATATGGATTTAAAGTTTCTATATCATCAGATTTCCCTTTGATGTAGTCTTGTAAATCAATTATCAATTCAGAGGCTTGCTCTGTGGTCCATGAATATGGCCGTTGATAGCTTGGAATGACAAATAAATAATCATCACAAAATATTTTACAAATTGGGTATTCTTTTGCAGAAAGGGATTTCTTTTCGGTAGAGATGCTCATATTTCCGTTTCCTTATCATAATTATAGGCGAATAGGGTTGAACCGCGTATGACCACTATCGGCCCAAACGCGCTATTGTCTGCCGGATGGGAAATCTATTTTTTATCCTTGGGTGGACAAGGGTCTCCACCATGGCTATCAGCGTTCTGGATGGCACCATCTTTCTTATGGATAATAAACTCAGAATTCTGATTTTTGCTTACACCACGGCCATAATCTACAGCATCCTGCTTCTTTTCAAAATGCTTAATGGATTTTTGACCTCCACCCTTTTTGACATCCCATCCACTTTCTGGGTTTGGTACTACATGGTGTGTTTTCCGAGACATTTTATTTCTCCTTATTTCATATTTAAGTCTTCACGTATCTGCTTCCATCTTTGCGTAAGCTCTTCGTTCAATTTGAAAAAAACTTTAGACGAAAGCAAAAATCCAGCTGAATGTTTAGCGACTTCGTATGCCGTGAAAAAATCAAGTATTGTTGCAATAACCTTTGGAGATTCATCATCGATTCCATTCAGGAATAATGAATGAAGCGCATCATATGTATCTTTGTAGGAGCTTCTCAATAGTTCAAGAGTCAACCATTGAATAAAAATCTCTGTCGAAAATACAAGTTGCGTAATCCACATTAGAGTCTCTGGTTTGCATTCAGGTAAAGCAAATAGGAATATCCAGATTATCATATAGGCAAAGGTTATAATTCGTTTAGGAAAAAGCATTTGACCGGCAACTTCTTTACTGAAAAAAGAATTTTCCATTGTATTCGCACCGAGGCGTACAATATTGGGCGTATATTCATTATTGTAATATAAAGCTGTGCGGTCGTGTGATAACGGTGCTCCAAAAGAATTTGATAACAACTGTTGCCTTCTTTTTCTTTCAGCTTTTGGTAAAAGATAAAACCTCGAAAATTGAGATAGGCAAAAATAAATTAATACCAGACAGATAAACAGTGGTTGGATTTTAATTTCAATTTCCGCTTTTGCATAGGGAATAAAGAGAGACACCCCCGCAATTATCCAAAAAAGGGAACCTGTTGCTTTACCTATTTTACCTACGGGCTCGTAATAACGATTTACTTCATCAACGCGATTTTGTGATTTCTGGCTCATAGTTCTGGCACTATCTTTTTAATTTCATTTTCTGCGTATACAGGCATACCATCATTTTCGTATTCCTTTGCTTTTCTTGCACAAGCTTTTGCCCTATCAACTTTGTCTTTAATGTATTGAGCGGTACCCCAAGAGTAATCGAAATTTGACCAGAATGAATAAAAATATTCATTTATCGAAGAGCAGAACCAGTATGATTGATTCACTATATAGCGCTCAAGTGAAAAAGAGGCATAAGGATGGCCTTGGCAGGCGTTCCAATATTTTATCAGGCGAACTAAAGGTTTTATTTTGTAATTTTCATAAGTATTTTTATCTATAAGGGCTTGATTAGTCGCGTTCGGGTCAGTAGAGATCCAGTCCACCCAATCCGATGCAGGCGAAGGAATTTGATAACCCCAGTCAAAAATTGCAGGTACCAGTTCAAATTTAATATGATTCAAAGAAAGGACAATCGTAGGATGCGATTGATATATTTCTGATGTCGAATATTTATTCTCTGCAAATTTTTTTAATCGACTCAAATAAGTTTGAGGTTTCTTTTTCCCATCTGAAGTATCGAAAACAACCATATAATCAATATCTGATTTGTTATCTGCTTTTCTTGGCAAGATGGTCCCTCGTGTACTTGAACCAAATTGAAAATGGTTTGTTATCCCGCTCCCAAAATAGGATTTTAATCTTAATATCAACGTTGTTATAGATATTGAAATACTCGATTTCTCGTCTGATGAAATCACAAGGTCGCTTGCTAAACCTTTTAAATATGAATTGACCGTCATTACCCCCCTCAGCCCGTTAACATTTTACGAATAACATAGATATCATAGGCATATGAGCTCTATGTTGATCGAAAGAGAGATATCAGTATGGGTCGCAATTTATCTCTAAAATTGGATTCACAATTTTGCTATACACCCTGAGTAAATTAGGGTCAATGTTGAAATATATAAATTTTTAAGTAATTTTCAATTTTTCTCATATTGCCATATCAAATTTTCCATATATGGAAACCATAAAAAATCTGAATTGATCCAGTGCCTTTTAAGTTTTCTTGCTTAAGGATTGATTTTAAAAGAGTTTATCCCAAAGTTTTTCCAGTGCAGTTGCATAAGGATCTTTAACCTGACACAGGATGATGATGCCCAATCAATGCTTTGACAGTTGGTTCTCGGGGCTGAAAATTCTGCTGACCCAGCATCTTGAACTTTTAAAAGCCCGGATTTTAACTAAATAATATCGGCTCTACCCGATTCCCGAGAATGAATAAAGGCAATGCCAATATGAAGAATTGACATCATGAGAATTATAATGAAAGAATATTTGATAATGCCTTTTTTAAAATCATCCAACAATTTAATCATCGGCAACACCTCCTTGCTTACCACATAAAAAGAATATTGCCCACAGTCAATCTCGGTAGCCTCCAAGCGCTCACTTTCGTGAGTATCAGGAATCGAGTAGAACCGATATTTATTATGCAAGGCAGGGAATTAATCCCCGCCTTGACGTTAAAAATTTATTATTTTTTTCCTGTTCTTACTCTTTCTTTTTCTGTTGTTTTTGGACTTCTTTTGGCTTTGTTTTCAGTGGTAAATTGACCAGTTTCAGAGTCGCGATAAACAGTTTTTTTCTTTTCAGTTTTAGACATTTTAATACTCCTGTTTCAATAAAATAAAGTTTGTAAAAAATTAACGGAAGAATGTTGCCTCCCGAAGGAGGCGTTTTGCATTAGTTACTTTTCATAAACTGGGATTTTCCAGGCTTTATAACCATAGTCACGTGCCCACAATTTTGTGGTTCCGTCCTTGGCATAACGCCACACCCTGAAAATGTAACCAACGATTCTCTTCCGTTGTCTCATAATCAGTGACCAACCTTTCGGCTACGGAATATTAAAATCTCAAAAAATTGTTGACTTGATATTGATTTCAGAGTAATCTTGATAAGGTGTCAATTTAATCTGAAAACAGCATGTCTAAACTTTTTGTAGTCTGACTTCATTGTCCGTGCCGTTCAAATCAATCAGACATGCGTTCTCAAAATGGGAAGTTAAGGAAACTGGCGAGTGACTTTTAACTTCCCATTTTTACTTTCTCCAAGTTAACATTTTTCGCAAGTAATGTCAAGAAAATAAAAAAATTTGGAATAATTTCACATCAAAAGATATCTGTCAAGAATTTTTTTTGAGACACAATATATAGAAACTATATGGTCAAACTCGCACAACATATAGTTTCGAAGAAACATAACTTACTTTTTTAATTATGAATTTAGATTTATCTCATGCGATTTTATCATATAGAGCTGTCGTCAATATCACAAATTCAAGCCCTCTTTTGGACCCATTCTATCGTGGTCGTTCCTTCCATAAAAAAAAGCATGAACCATGAATAAAAACCGATTAAATCATCTATTTTGGTTGAGGACGAAAAGAATACAGACTTTGCTTGAACTGCATGAGATACAATGGACGAACGAATGAATTGACAATTTTATCCTTTATAACACGCCTCGGTACGTTAAATACGCTCTTATCCTTTCGTTAGTCCAAACATCTGCTTTGCGGTATAAATATTCTTTGACAATATATTGAGCAATATCTTCATCCAACATAGGAGGATATTCTTCTCGTTCTTCATCATCAGCATAAAGCCAATCCCATCCTATTTCAGTTTGAAACCAAAGGGCCAATTTTTCATGTTCTTTCAATCCTTCAATGTAGCCCATAGCATAAGATTGTGCTGTTTCATCGTACGCATCCCAAAAAAACGAATGCTCATGTTGAACTTGAACACAAATTTCATCCCAACAATTATTCAATTCCGAGTCATCCCCAGAGAGAGTCTCTTTAATATTTTGAAGCCCAGAAATAGTCTTTCTTGTGATTCGTCCTGCTATTTCATCTGCAAATTTTCCTAAAACGAATTCCTCTGGGTGGTTTTTTAGTTTCATCCTTCTTCCTCAATTTGTCGGATAATCAACCCTTTCCTTCAGTTCCTTCCCACACTTGAAAAAAGGCAGTTTTTTTGAAGCCACCGGAACTTTCTTGCCGGTTTTGGGATTCCTGCCGGTATAGCTCTCATATTCTTTGATATAGAATGAACACAGTCCCCTTATTTCGACCCTTTCACCAGCAATAAATGCTTTCGTCAATTCAGAAAAAAACAGTTCAACAAGGTCTGAAGCTTCTTGCCTGGTTAAGTTGCATTTTTCTTTAACTTTCTGAATCAGTTCAAGTTTGTTCAATGTTTATTTCCTCAATCACAATATGGTTTGATTTCAAAAATAACATTAACCTGCATGGGCAAAATATTTCAAGGTAAAAAAACCGTCCGTATGCGGACACTTCAATTTTTCCATATATGGAAAAATTATTTGGTATGTGATGTTAAATAGTTGTTTTCTCTTATTCCAGTGTTCTCGCAGTGATAGTTCTGGGTCTGGTGTTCTGAAACAAAGCACTTTTTATGCAAGTATCGATATAATTTTTTATTTTTTTGATGACAATTCATTCATATTTTCTAAAACTTTTTTTCTTATTTCAGGGTCTTCTATACTTTGGAGAGCCTGAAGCGCTTTCCCATATGCTCCAATTGGTTCTTCATTTTTTTTGTCGTATTTATCTTTAATTTCTCGTGATCTATCAAAACCATCTTTTGTCAAAATGCATTCCCCATCCTCACAAATTAAATAGCCCTTTTGTTCAAGTCTTGTGATAGCACTACTTATTGAATTGCTTAATGTTTTATTCACCACATGGCCTGTAGGCCCAAGTAAATTTTCAATAAAATTTAATGCTTTTGTGGACGAGTGCGTATCCGCTCTGGAAAATTCAATATGTCGCATTTGAGAATTTGCGATATAGAGAAAATCGATTAATAGAAAACTTGCGACTTCCCAATTGTTATTCTCACCAGGAATAAGTCTACGATGTTTAGTCATGGTAATCTCCTTTTCAATTTTTTAATTATTTTTGTTTGTCTTCTTTATCATTAATTGCCATGAGATTCGAAACTACATCCTTCTTTACCCGCCCCCAAATCACTCTGGCACCATCAATAAAATTTAAGGCAACTTCGACATCCTCATGAAAAAAGTCCATAGAGTTTTTAAAAATTCGCTGGTCGATAAAAGTCGAATTGATGATGTACTCATAAACATTGCTATTGCCATCCATGGTCTTTTTAATCTCTTCAAATTTTTCATATAAAAGCTCCATCAAATCAGTCGATTTTTCATTATCAACCCAGTTGCAGACAACAGCTAATTCGGTTGGAGAGGCTTTATAGCCCGCCCAGTGGATTCCTTGCTCATAGGCTATTTTACATGCTTCAGAGGTGCTTAAAATTTGAAATCTTTTTTTTGCTTCTTGGATACACAAATCTATCTCATCAATTTTATTCTTTAGAGATTCAGCACAACTGCTTGAGATGTTGATATAACCCTTAAATTCTTTAAGCCTCAAATGAAGCTCTTCTGGAATACTGATTGTGATTTTCTTAATCATTGGTATCTCCTTTTTGTTTTTGGAAATCACTATAATACATAATATTTATGTATGTCAAGCTTAGTTATGTAAATATTACGTATTATATTTTTATATCTCCAATTTCTATATGCGGAAACTCCATCCGTCGAGCATCTCAATGCTAACTTTTACACAAAACTAAACATCCATAAAACCCGCACACCACTACCATTAAAGCCTTTCCGTCGTTTTAAAAAAACTGGTCAGTTTTGAATATCCAGTTTTCATCATATTTGACATAAAACTTAACATTGAAAAGGATTACCATCATGAAAAGAACAGGTCTCAAAAAAGGTTCCAAAATCACAGCAGAACCCATTCGGAAGCAAAAGGACATTAAGGCTATTGGAAGACTCTTGAAATCCAGACCTCGGGATTTTCTTCTCTGGACTCTTGGAGTAAATAATGGGCTCAGAAGTAAGGACCTTGTCCGGCTCCGGTACAGCCAGGTGGAAGGATTAAAACCTGGGGCGGTAATAAAGATTGTTGAATCTAAAACTGGCAAGGACAATGTGCTGGTGATCAACAATTCTGTGCACAAAGCCCTGCAACATTATATTAAGGAAATCAATCCTGCCCCAGATGACTATCTTTTTTCATCCAGGAAAGGCAAAGGACATATTTCCAGCCAGAGCGTTGGTAGAATGATCAGATCCTGGGCAGAAGCCATCAATTTGAAAGGGCAATACGGAGCCCATACTTTAAGAAAAACTTTTGGATATCATCAAAGGGTCACTTTCGGGGCGGGTTTTGAAATCTTATGCAAAAGATACAATCATTCAAGCCCCGTGGTCACAATGAGATATTTGGGAATAGAAGACAAAGAAATTCATGAATTATTGATGAACGAGGTCGGTTAATTTTTTTAGCAAGAAAACCCTTTAATTTAAGAATATTATAAAATAGTTGAAAAAAATTTCTTGGATTTTTTGATTTTTGTACTATATGACTTTATAGAAGGGCGAGATATCTAACATGATTGTCAAAGGATAAAGATGAAGATATTGATATTTCCAACATATATTATGAGTTTATCTCTTTTATCAGAATTTAATTCTGAAAATATCTTATTTATCAGAATATTACACTTGACAAACATAATATCGTGCTTATATTTACTTTAATGGAATAAACACCCAGAGCCTATATGAAATTAGGTATCGGAAGACGCAGTATAAAGACCTGAATTGATTGTCTTCAGGCAAATTAAATATTTTGAAGAATTTCCGGTGTCGGAACCGCCAGTTCGGTTCAAGGGTTCTTCAAAACACCGCGCATTGGCATTGTGACCCTTGCGTACGAGAAATAGCGGGCATTAAAACCTGCGGTCAGTTCGGTTAAGGTGAAAGCATATAAGGTTATGCTCGCCGAGGTTGAAGTGTATTTGTGAAATACTCCAACTCGCCATCTGATTTTTGATTTACTCGTGCGTAGGGTTTTTTTATTTTTAGCCCCCTGCCAAAATTAAAACACAAGACATTTTTAATGTAATAAATCACGACCCGAAAGAGAGGTGATAATCAAAAGGGTTTTAAGTTCCGAGATGTCTTTGTGGGGAGATAAACACCATGAATAAAAAGAATAGAGAATATTATCATTACACAATTTTTAAGCATTTTCGGTCCATCCTTGCGACAAGAATTATTAAGAAAGAAACTGACTTTTTACCTAATGTAAAAACCTGTGTCTGGTTCTCAACAAATCCATCCTGGGAAAACACAGTTATGAAGGCTTTGAGAGACCCAATCACGGGTAATGAAAAGCAATACTATTCAAGGGAATCGCTTTTCAATTGTGATTATTGGGATAAATTTATTAGCCCTGGGGAATTGCATAGTTTTATTCCTGTTAGACTTAAACTGGATAATGAAAAAATTAATTTTGGCTTAAATCGAACTGGAAAAGTAAATTTACGGCCTTGGAATAACTATAAAAAAACCAGTGGTTTTAACCGCGAAATGATAAAGGCACTTGCAAAAACAGGAATGAAGCAAGGAGCCAATCCCAAGGAATGGTTTGTTTCGTATGAGGATGTTTCAATAAAGGATGTCTCAATTGATGGCTATCAGAGATGGGATGGAACCGCATGGGTAGATATCACAATGGCCGACCTTGGGTTGACCTATCCTCTCATTATGGCGGTGTAAATATTTAAAAAATTAATCTTCGCACTGGCTCATCATCATTAAATAGAGGGCTGGTGCGAAGGGAAAAGGAGAATTAAAACTATGTCAGAAAGTTATGAAAATTATAATAAAGAACTGAAAAGAGCATGGAATATAAGCACTAAAAATTACTTCAGCGACACTTATTTTAACGAAATCGAAAATAAATTAAGTAAATTTCACAGAGGATTAGTGATCTTTGCCAAGATGGATCAACAGATATGTAATGGTGGATTTTGGCAACTTTTTGATAATGGATATGTAGATGCTTTAGAAGAGGCTATCTCGTTCCTTGATGAAACAAGATATGAACCTGAATTTGAACAATATGCTGATAAGGTCATCAATACATTAGAAGAAGCACTTGAGGTCCATACTCATTTCATTGGCGAGATAAGTTGTCTTGATAAATGGGAAGAATGGCATGAAGTCAAAGCGGAATATCTTGAAAATTCACGTTCCAGTTATTTGATTCCATTAGACCATAAATACTATAAAACTAATGAAGACTTCTTAAACAGACTGGAATCATACATTGAACGCCGTTTTGTAAAACCGTCCCTTACTTAAATGTCGCAATAAATTTTGACAAATAGAATTCACAGGAGCAAACAAATTATGCCTATGATTTGACCAACAGGGTGGGAAGCTTCGGCTTCCCACCCCCAATAATTCCACATCAGCATGAGCACCCATCTCATTAAACTGGGCGGAGAAGAAAACTCCACAAGCCGGTCATTAGTGCCGGTCAATTGAAGATGTGGAGAGTACAATGAGAAATAGTTTGACTTACCCCGAACAGGGCAATAACATTCCGGTATTCGGATATAAATTTAATCCCTCGGGGGTCTGTATGAAAGGCAATATTTATACACGGCAAAAATGTACGATTTGCGAAAACCAACTTATTCATGATGAAAGAAGAGGGGGCTGTTTTTGTGAGAGCCATCCTGAAATTCAAGCAGGCAAAGAATTTTATATAAAATTTGGGAAAGAGATAAATAAACGGTTCAGGACCTATGAACGGGCATATCATTATTTAATCGGATTGAGATATGAAGTCGAGCAGAATAAGTTTGATGCTCGGGACCATATGGCAAGCCAACCCTTGAGTTTTATGAATCTATCAAAAGAATATCTGAAATTTAAGGAGAAGCAAAAACTCATCACATACAGGTCTATCGAGCGTTATTTGAATAAAGCCTCTGAATTTTTTGGGCATAAAAACGTAAAAGAAATAAACAAAAAAGAAATAAACCATTTTTTAGAATCTCTGGGCAGTGTATCTGATAAAACCAAAGCGAATTATGCTTCCCAGATAAGAGATTTTTTTTACAATTTTTTATATGAAGAAGAAGAGATCCTGAATTTAATAGATTTACCTAAAATGCCAAAAATAAGGTATGAACTTGGTTTCCGAAATATTATCGACATTGAAACAAGGGAAAAGATTGTTGAAAGATTCAAAGAAAGAACTTATGAAAAAAATCCAAAACTATGGTTGGCTATTGATATTCTCTGCGCCTATAACAATTTAAGACCTGGAGACCTGCCAAGACTTAAGGAAGGCGACATTAATTTAGAATATGGTGTTCTGACATTTTGGCGCCCTACAAAATCAAAGCAGAAAAAAAATCCTCCTGTCATTCGTATCAGATTATTGGATTACCATATTGATGAAATTAAGGCATTAAAACAACAATACCCTGCCACAGAAAACATGCCTTTTTTTAGGCATACCGCGCAAAGTGGAAAAAGGGCTGATACGCCTTTAAGCGAAAACTATCTTTACAAACAATGGAAAAAGGCCTGTTCTGATTTAGAAATTCATGACCTGGACCTTTATGGCGGAACAAGGCATTCAACCACAACGGCAACCGCTATGGAACTCGGAAAAGATAGCGCCAGAAAATTTTCAGCGCACCATACGGACAAGGCGTTTGATAGATATTGTCAAATAGGAGATGAGGAAACTTTTGACACCGCTCAAATTATGGCAAAAAGACGTGGCAAAATTATAGAGATTGATAAACGAAAGAAGGAAAATAAGTAAGGAATGTCCACACATAGGGAGGCGCACCATTTCCGCACCACCAAATTTAGACGAAAAAAACAGTAAAATACAATAATATCAAATAGTTAATGGTACGCCCGGAGGGATTCGAACCCCCGACCTATGGATTCGAAGTCCAGCGCTCTATCCAGCTGAGCTACGGGCGCACATAGTGTCGTAAAGTGCAGTTTTAATACCACAAACAAATCTGTTATGCAATGATGTACTTGGCTTTTCAGGTGTGGGGTTTCAGCACTCCGGGTGTATCCCCGGGCAGATTAAATTCCCAGCTTTCCCAATAATCTATTGATACCGTTGATATAATCCACATTCATGCAGGGTTTTGGCAAATGATCAATATACATATCTTTTTGTTTCAGATCATCAATTGATTCCAGAAATTCGATGTTTCCGGATACAAAAAGAATGGGCACGGTTTTATTTTTCTCCCTGATATGGTTATAAACATCCACCCCGTTCATCCTGTCCGCAAGTATATAGTCCAGACTTATAAAATCATATTGATTCGTGTCAAATAAATCCATTGCAGCCTGCCCCGTTTTCGCAACATCCACCGTATGGTTGCACGGGTCCTGGGTCAGTATCCTGTACTGCACATCTGAAAGTGCCTGCTCGTCCTCCACAAGAAGAATATTTTTTTTACAGCATACCATCTGGTTTTGAATTTCTGATTTCTCTTCTATTGATAATTCATTTTTAACCACAGGCAGACTGATAACAATTTTTGTCCCGGAATCAACAGCAGATTCAACTGAAATGCTGCCATTATGCTGCTCGATATATTTCTTTGCATTCGCCATCCCGTAGCCACTTCCCTTGATATCTGCTTTATAAGCCCCGGTCACATCCTTGCTGCCTTTTAACGTAAAAGACGGTTCATAAATATTTTTCAGGTGTTCCCGGGGAATGCCGCATCCATTATCCTCAATTACAAGATGTATATTTTTATCAAGGCAATATGTCCTGATCATGATTATAGGCTGTCTGGTTCTGCTTGTGGCATGAATTGAATTGTGTAAAAGATTCACAAGAATATGCTCAATCATTCCGGAATCAGCCAGCATATCCGGCATATCCGATCCATGCTCGACCTGAATATCAATATTTTCCAGATCTTTTTTCATTGAATTCAATACCCGGTCGATGGTCTCATTGATCTTGAAAGACTCGTATTTTGGCTCCCTGGGCTTTGCAAATGCAACCAGATTCTTTGTCAGATTTCGCCCTCGAATGGTCTGATTCAATATTAATTCCAGGTTTTTGTTTATTTTCTCGTCACTGCAATCCATCAGCGAAAGTTCTGACACCCCCATGATGATACCCAGAATATTATTAAAATCATGGGCCATTTTCCCGGCAATCTGACCAATCAAGGCAAGTTTTCGGGCTTCAGCCGCAACAGCAATTGCTTTGATTTTTTCAGCCTGAGCCTGTTGAAGCTGGGTCTGGTCTTCTCCCACACAGATAATTCGCTCAAGTGATCCGTCCGGCGTGAAAACCGCGTCAAATGAACCTCGAAAATCATGAACTCGACCTTTTGCATCTTTGATTCTGTAATTCAGAATGGCTTTTGACAGTTTCCCCTGCCTGGCCTTGTCCAGATGCGCCAGAAGTGATTCGATATCCTCTTCTGCCACCGTTGTGAATCCGGATTTTCCCATAAGATCTTCTGGCATGTACCCGAGCTGCTCATGGGAGGGGCTTGCAAATATATACCTGGTTTCTGAATCATGAATTGAAACAAGGGCACTGGTATGACCGGTTATCAGTTTGAAAAGTGCCTCACTGTTTTCCAGTGCTTTTTGTGCCTGTTTTCGATCATTAATTTCAGATTCCAGGGACTTTTTGGTTTCTATCAATTGGAGCCGTTCTTTCTCAAGCCGATTTGCCAGGTCTTCTTTTTTCTGGAATATATGAAACAATCCATTCACCAGTGCAGACACAGAAACCGCCGTTATTGCATTCAGCACAATAAAATTTACACCTGCAGCGATCATTGCCTGTTGTGTCGTAAAAAAAGGAAAGTCATTCCCAAATTTTCCTGTTGAAATTAATATTCCAATGACCAAAAGAAAAATCGCATTCATCAGTATTGCAAAAAAAGCAGCCCGGCCCCCCATCAGAACACCGGCGATCACTGCAAATGCAAACAGCCAGGCAGGTCCTCCGCTCAAAGGGCCCACTGCCAAAATGATTGCAGCTCCAATCACAAAAAACATTAAAACGGATATGGATGCCCTGATTTCAAACCGGATTCGATGGACAAATAAAAACGTCAGACAAAGGATAAGTCCTGAAATATCAACAGCTGCCAGCCCCCATGCATTTTTTTTGATAATCAGCTCGGCTGCTGCAATCAAGGCAAAAATCCCAAATGCCAAACCGGCAATGATAATGGAGGATAAAATAACTGCCCGCCATCGGATAAGGCTGTCGTGCTCAAATGAATATGGCCAGACAATCCTGTTGACAAGATGTCTTTGAATTTTAATCAGATTTGAAATGACTGGATTTCTCTGTTCTGGTTTTTTCAATCTTTAACCTCTCAAAGAGAAAAACATACATCAAAAACGCTGTGATTGCAAAAAATAAAATTTAATCGGGTGTGTTCGTGAAAAGATGTTTTGAACCTGGCACCCGCCAGCATGCCAGGTTCATTTTTTATATTTAATTGCCGGCCATCATGGCTGCAATATCTTCATCCGGATCACCGATGGCTTTGATGTTGAATTTTTCCACCAGCACGTTCAGCACAGCAGGAGAAATAAAGGCAGGAAGGGTGGGTCCAAGTCTTATGCCTTTTACGCCAAGGGACAGCAGGGCAAGCAGAACAGCCGCAGCTTTCTGTTCATACCAGCCGATATCAAAGGACAGCGGCAGATCATTGATATGCGCAAGACCAAAGGCATCCCGAAGTTTCATGGCAATCACTGCCAGAGAATAACAATCATTGCACTGGCCCGCATCCAGCACTCTTGGAATGCCGCCGATATCCCCCAGATCAAGCTTGTTATATCTGTATTTTGCACATCCTGCAGTGAGAATAACCGCATCTTTTGGAAGTTTCTGTGCAACTTCGGTAAAATATGATCTGCTTTTCATCCTTCCGTCGCACCCGGCCATGACAACAAACCGCTTGATAGCGCCGGATTTCACGGCGTCCACCACCTTGTCCGCAAGGGCCAGCACCTGGTTGTGGCCAAATCCGCCGACAATGGTTCCGGTTTCAATTTCTTCGGGAGGTTTGCATTGTTTTGCCTTTGCAATGACTTTTGAAAAATCTTTTGGCTTGCTGTTTTCCCGGTCAGCGATATGGATGGCGCCGGGATAACCTGTGGCCCCGGTGGTAAAAAGCCGGTCCGAATACGTGCAATTTTTTTTGATGGGGATGACACAGTTGGTTGTCATCAGGATTGCACCGTTAAAGGTTTCAAAATCCTGGTTCTGGTGCCACCATGAACTGCCGTAATTGCCCTTCAGGTGGCTGAATTTTTTCAGTTTGGGATAATAATTGGCCGGAAGCATTTCACTGTGGGTATACACATCGATGCCCTGACCTTCAGTCTGGATCAAAAGTTCATGGAGATCTCTGAGATCGTGACCGCTGACCAGAATCCCGGGAAGAGTGCCCACCCCGATATTGACCTGTGAAATTTCCGGATGTCCGTATGTGGTTGTGTTTGCTTCATCCAGCACCGCCATGGTGGCCACTGCATTTTCTCCTGTTTTCAGGACCATTGCCACCATCTCATCCACAGAAAGATTTTCTGTAACAGAGGCCATGCTCTCTATGAGCTGGTCATAGACTTCTTTTTTCTCAAATCCCAGCATGGCCGCATGATGGGCATAGGCCGAAATCCCCTTGCAGCCGAAGACCACGGTTTCCCGAAGGGATCTGACATCTTCATTCTCTGTGGCAAGGATACCCACGGTTCTGGCTTTTTCCTGGAACTTTGATTCATCGTCTTCTGTATAAAGCGCTGCATCATGCAGCCCTTTGGGCAGTTTACCCGCCAGTGATGATTTCAGCGCTGCCTTGAAAGACTGGGCGTGTTTAACGCAGTCAATCAAAGCGGCATCATCAAAATTGGCATTGGTGATGGTGGTAAAAAGCGCATGGGAGATGATCCTTCCGGCATCTTCAATCCGGTCAACGCCTGATTTTTTTCCGGCTTTGGCCAGGGCAGCGATTCCCTTGCAGTGAAAAATGATCAGATCCTGGAGGTTTGCAGTGGCTTCTTCCTTCCCGCAAACGCCTCGAATCGTGCAGCCGGTTCCTTTTGCTGTTTCCTGACATTGAAAACAAAACATGGGGTTTCCTCCTTTTTATACGTTGGTGAACATTGATTGAATCTATAAATATCCAGATCACAGATCCGGTGTTTTTTTGTGCTGATACGGGTCATCAGATGGGCGGAGCAATGGTGACAAGTATCCGCATCCTTGTATCTGCCAGAACACCATGGGGTTCTCTGATTTCTGAAATCAGAATATCCCCCTGACCTGCCGGGATCCGGGTATCATTTTCCCCTAAAAACCATCCTTTTCCTTCCAGCACCTGGATGGACAATTCTCCGTCCAGATCATGGGAATGAACCGGAAAAGTAACGCCTGCATCCAGGTTGAAATTGATAATCTTGAAAAATTCCGAGGTTTCAACCAGAAAAAACCGTTTCATGACACCGGGTTTGAATTCATTGGTTTCAGCAAGTTTGATAAGTTTCATAATTTATCTCCTTTACGCAATTTTATAGCGGTCTCTGAGTTTTTCAGAAAGCGCTGTTGTCATTTGGAATGCTTTTTCAACGGTCCTGTGACCATCTGCATTGACCAGGCAGCAGGTGGCAGGCGAAATCAGCCCCTGCTCCAGAATCTGGTCCATTGGAATCCCTTTTTTGTCAAGCGCCTTCCAGATGGTTTCCAGCCTGAAGGCCAGCAGATCAAGGTTTTCTTTTGCAAAGGTTTCAAATCCGGAAGGCACAATCCCCCAGACCAGAATGCCGCCTTTGTCGAGAAACTTTTTGATTGAATTGGTTGACAGGCCGAAAATCTGCGCATTGGAATGAATATCCAGAGACAGAACATCCATGTCAAGATTCAATAAAAAATCCCAGTCCGGGTTTCCACACAGGTGTATGCCTTTTGGGCTTTCAATCATTGAAAAAAATTCGTCCAGATCCTGTTTTGCTTTCTGGTCGCTGTATCCGGAAAGGGCTGAAAAAATAAACTGCATGCCGGGCTCGTCGATGAACATGAATGCATTCGGATTTTTTTGCTTGAGCGTTTTTAACTGGATATTGATCCGTTTTGCCATGAATTCAAACATGAATGGCCGCACGGAATCATCAAACAGAATGGGCCGGTCGTCCTGGTCCAGAACATTGAAACCAAAGCTGACAGGGCCTTCAAGCTGACCGCGGATGGCAGGCCTGTCAGACAGATCCAGATCCAGAAACCTGTGATACACAGCAGAATAGGTCGGGCTGACATCAAAATATTGCGGATCATCAAACCGGCTCAGGGTTTCTTCAAATTCTGCAATGAATTTGTCCATGGAAAATCGCAGCGTTTTTTTATCCATATCCAGAACAATCCCTGGAAAATGCTCTGCTGCCTGGACATACATATCCTCGTAATAACTGTAATTGGGCAGCTGCGGCCAGAATGGAATATCAAGGCTCAATGCGGCTTCCATTGCCTGATCAATATCAGTGTGCGGCATTACAGCCATGGCAGTTGTCAACAGATTTCCCGGAACAGGCATTTTTATTCTCCCTTGTTTCTTGTAAATAAGGAATTCAATTTATGACTTACGGAGGTTATATGGCTCAAATATTTGTGCTCGGATGTCTTATTGTGCCAGTTGTCAGTTCATTTAGCAAGCGATATGCCGCTATCAAGCGATATGCCACCATAAAATCATTATCTTGTCTGCTTTTATATATCGCAGTGGCAACCCCTTTTCCTTGATATAGATCAATAAAGAAAAAAAACTTCAATATGGCGACACAAGGATCAAACCCTGTTGCTGCCGGAGATTCGGATTGAATTTTTACAACACCTGTATTATACCGGTACCATGATCCTGTGAACTTAACTTTTCTACCGTCTCTTTTTGACCAGTGACTTTTAAGATATGAACACAAACTCAAATGCAAAAATATTGAAGCCTTTATACAATTCTTTTCATGGTGGTTTTTATATCAGCGATCAATCCAGGGAGTGTGTGCCAGAAATATGAACAAAAAATATAGTTTAAGCCGGGTACTGCTCAAAAATATGCTGTTATGTTCAATCCTCTCAATGGCTGTGATCAGTTGTCTCTGGGCAGGGCAGCAGTATTTATCCTTTCGCCGGGGAACTGACATTATCCGGGAAAGAATGCTGGAGTCCCATAAAAATTTTCTTGAACTGCAGGTTCAAAAATCTGTGGAATATATCGAATACAATAAATCCTTGACCAGAAAACGGCTCAATGACTCGATCCGGAACAGGGTCTATGAGGCCCATACAATGGCAACCCATCTCCATGAAAAATGGAAAGGAGAAAAAACAAAACAAGATATTCAGGCTGCAATAAAAGAATCCATGCGCATGATCCGGTTCAACCAGGATCGAGGTTATTTTTTTATTTTAGAACTTGGCGGTACAAATCAATTGCTTTCAGATCAGCCTGACTTTGAAGGGAAAAACATGCTGGAAATCCCGGATGAACATAAAGCAGAGGTTGCTCGAAACATCATACATCTGGTTTTAGAAAAAAATGAAGGATTTCAGCAGTATAACTGGCCCAAACCAGGTCACCATGAAGAATATTCTCCCAAGATTACATTTGTAAAATTATTTAAGCCCTACAATTGGATCATCGGCACGGGCGAATACTTAGATGAATTCGAGTCAGGTGTAAAAACAGATGTTCTGAACTATATTGAAACCATACGATTTAACACAGATGGATATATATTTGTTGGCCAATGGGACGGACTTTCTCTTGTTGAACCGGCAAAAGGAGAAAACATGCTGGGCACAACCGATGTTAACGGCGTTAAAATCGTTCAAGAACTGATTGCCCTGTCAAAATCCAATGGCGGATTCCTCAGATATGTCATGCCAAAATTTAAAGGCCGGAAACCCGATCCTAAACTCAGTTATGTTCAAGGGATCAAAGACTGGAAGTGGTATGTGGGTGCAGGTATGTACATAGATGATATTGATGAAGCAATTATGGCAAAACAACATGCAGTAATTCAGGAGCTGATAAAGAATTTCATACAAATTACGGGTGTGCTGATAATACTTGTTGCCTTTGTTTATTTTATTGCAAAGCATACTTTCAGGAATGTACGAGACAATTTTCAGGCGTTTACAGAATTTTTTGAAAACGGGGCAATCAGCGCAATTCCCATTGATCCCGATAAAATGAAGTACACTGAATTTGAAAAATTGGCATACTCAGCTAACGCCATGATTGAAGACAGGAATATCGCCCAGTCTAATTTAATTCAAAGCGAAAAGAAACATCGATTGATCGTTGAAAACTTGAATGATTTCATCATCAAGCTTGATAGAAGTAAAAATCTGATTTTTGCAAGCCCCAATTATTTCAAATTATTTGATAAACCCGGCCATGATTTTCTAAATCAGCCCTTTTTAAGCCTGGTACAAAAAGAAGAGCAAAACAGTGTTGCAAAAGCGTTAAACAGCCTTGATCAATACCCCTATGCGTCCTGCCATGAAGAACATGCCTTGACCAGATTCGGATGGCAATGGATCGCATGGTCCACCAGGGCTGTTCTGGATACACAGGGAAGGCCCATTGAATATGTTGCAGTCGGACGGGATATCACTGAAAAAAAGAAAGCTGAAGAAACTTTGAAGGAAAACCAGCAATGGCTGCAGACCATCCTGGATTCCATTCAGGCCGGAATCATCGTAATAGAACCCGGAACACATAAAATACTTGAATTAAATCGCGCAGCCCTTGAGATGATCGGCGCAGAAAAAGAGCAGATTATTGATACGGTCTGCCATGAATATCTGTGCCCTGATCAATGTGGACGATGCCCTGTCACTGATCCTGGTTTATCAATTGCACAGTCAGACAGCGAATTAATAAAGGCTGACGGCACCCGGATTCCCATTTTGAGAACTGTAAACAGCGCCATAATAAACGGGCAATTAGTTCTGATCGAAAGCTTTTTGGATATGCAGGACAAAAGAAAACTTGAAACAATGCTCCTGCAGGCCCAAAAAATGGAGGCAATCGGTACATTGTCCGGGGGGATTGCCCATGATTTCAATAATATCCTCTCAGGCATTTTCGGATATACTGAACTGGCGCTCATGAATCCTGATGACAGGAAAAAGATCAGAAAATATCTGCAGCTTATTAAAAAAGGTGCAAAAAGAGCTTCAGATCTGGTTCAGCAAATACTGACGTTCAGCAGACAGATTAAACATCAGATGCTCCCTGTCACCGTTTCTGTTCTGGTAAAAGAGGCTCTTGATCTGATCCGTTCTTCAATACCCAGTTCCATTGAAATTCAAACCGATATCATTTCACAGGCAAAAATCATGGCAGACCCGAGCCAAATTCATCAGGTAATAATGAATCTTTGTACAAATGCATATCAGTCAATGAATGACAACAGCGGGGTATTATCTGTCAGGCTGCATGAAATTGAAAATAGTGACCCTGGTTTTCCGCCTGGAAAATATCTTTTACTTGAAATTGAGGATACCGGGTGTGGCATGGACAAAGAAACCCTTTTGCGTGCCTTTGATCCGTATTTTACAACAAAGGAGATCGGAAAGGGAACAGGTTTAGGGTTGTCAACTGTTGATGGTATTGTAAAAAAACATAATGGCTTTATAAAAATCCACAGTGATGTCGGAAAGGGTACTGTTTTTCAAGTATATTTCCCTGTGATTGAACATGAAGATCTGCCCGAAAGTCTGGAAAAAAATGAAGAACTGTTTCTGACAGGTACTGAGAGAATACTGCTGGTGGATGATGAACCGGATATTTTAAATACCTATAAAGCCATATTGAATCATCAGGGGTATGAGGTAACCACTTTTACGAGCAGCAAATCAGCTCTTGACAGATTTGCCCAGAATCCAGATGAATTTGACCTTGTGATTACCGATATGACAATGCCTGATCTGACAGGTGATAAATTATCCCAGAAAATTTTAAAACTTAGAAGCGATATTCCAATCATCATTTGCACCGGTCACCACGAAACCTTTACCAGAGAAAAGGCCATTGAAATTGGCATTAAAAAATATATCGTGAAGCCTGTTTCATTAATGGAGTTCTCAAAGGCGGTTCGGGATTTGCTGGACATAGCAAACCCATAAAAAAATCCATCAGGCTGTGTATGCCCGGAAAGGAGGCCCGATAGCGGCCTCCCGGCAAACTATGGCAAAAAAAAGGTTACAGATCCACCCAGGCATCAGCCTCGTTGCCGCAGCTGGTACAGGTGCCTGTTCCCTTGACCTTCTGAGGCGTTTTTGAGGCTTTCTTTTTTTTTTCGGCCTCTTCCACTTCAATCCACTGGCAGGTGACTTCCATTTCTGCTTCATTTCCGCAATTATCACAGGTGCAGACCTGTTTATATTTTTTATCAGTCATGTTCATCCTCCTCTCATTATATGGGGTTTTAATTCATCTATATCTTTTATAATAATACCTGAACTCAGGGTTGACCAGTATAAAATTTCATTTAACAACGCGCTATTGAAAATCAATGAGTTCCACTTCAAAGATAATATCTGATTCAGGCGGAATCGTCCCGGGATATCCTTTTTCACCATAAGCAAGGGAATATGGGATGAGAAGCGTTCTTTTCTCCCCTTTTTTCATGGTCAGCACAGCAATATCCCATCCTTTAATGACCTTGCCCATGCCCACGTAAAACTCGAACGGTTTGTCCCACTTCACAGAAGAATCAAACACCTGATTATTTTTAAACATGCCTGTATAATGAACAACAACCTTGCTGCCGGGTTTCGGGCAAGGCCCTTTTCCCTCTTTATTCACCACATACATCAGGCCGGAATCGGTCATGGCGGCAGCAGGATATCTGATCTGCATTTCGCTTTGAAACCGGGCCAGATCTTTTTTCCTTTTCTGGTCATGGATCTGCTTTATCATTGCATCAAAGCTTGCCTTGTCTGCTTTAAAGGCATTGGCATCCTCTCCGATTCTCAAAATATCCAGGGTGATGATCTTGTCCCCTTGTTCTGTTTTATTGACAATATCCTGGCCTTTGATCACCTTTCCGAATACCGTATGTTTATCATCCAGCCAGGGCGTGGCCTTATGGGTAATGAAAAACTGACTGCCGTTGGTATCAGGCCCGGAATTGGCCATGGACAGTATGCCGGGGGAATCGTGTCTCAGCTCCTTGACAAATTCATCCTGGAATTGATATCCGGGCCCGCCCTGCCCGGTTCCTGCCGGATCACCGCCCTGAATCATAAAATCTTCAATCACCCGATGAAAGGTCAGGCCATCGTAATATTTTTTTGAGATCCCCTGATTTGACAACATCGTGCCTTGTGCAAGACCCACAAAATTCATGCAGGTGATTGGCACCTGCTTATAGTACAGTTCAACCAGAATCTGACCCCTGGTGGTGTTAAACCTGGCATACAAACCATCTTCAAGCTCTGCTGAAAAAGCGGATGATGTCATCAGCCACAAAGATACCCCCATGATAACCGCCAGTTTAAAAAAGCTTTTGGAAAATATAACCATCTGAAAAATCCTCCTTGTATCGAAAAAAAAACCCGGGCTCAGCTGTGTTGAGTCCGGGTTAAATCTTTTACGATGGGGTGAGTGACGGGATTTGAACCCGCGGCCCCCAGGGCCACAACCTAGTGCTCTGCCAACTGAGCTACACCCACCACAAAAAAACTTTCCATAACTATCAGAAACCCGTATTTTTTACAACAGTTTTTTCTTATACCCTCAGAGTCGAATTGACAGGACTTCAGACAAAAGAATGCTCACCTCTTGGAATCGGTTTCAGTCGATTAATCTGGTTTGCTTCAGGACTGTGCATTGCATGCCAAAGATCCCAATCCAGTTGCAAACCCAGCCAGAAATCCGCGGACATCCCCAAAACACGGGATAGTCGCAATGCTGTATCCGGAGTTACCGAACGCCTACCTTTAATAATTTCGTTGAGACGAGGGTAAGAAACTCCCAGACAACGTGCGAGGTCAACTTGTGTAAGGTCAAGTGGCTTGACAAATTCCTCGAAAAGCATCTCCCCCGGATGTGTCGGGGGCCGGTTTCGAGGCAACCGCCTCCCGACATTAGTGGTAATCTGTGATTTCGATCTCGCAGGCATGGCCTTCCTCCCATATAAAACAAATTCTATATTGTTGATTAATACGAATACTGTATTGATTCTCCCGAACACCTTTCAACCGTTCCAATCGATTTCCAGGAGGCGCTTTAAGCTCATTAATCTCCCGAACTCTGTTAATTTGATCCAATTTCCGATGAGCAACCGGCCAAATAGATTGAGGGCAGCATCTTCGAGCCACTTGCGATGCCACACCATCAAAAATATCCTCTGTGCCAGCAGACTTAAAGCTTTTAATCATATGTCATAGTATAATGAGGGTCGTTATAGATGTCAAACTGTTTACAAAAGATCATCCCGAACGGGACGACGGGCTTGCGCTATCAGGAGGTTCCAGGGCCTGTTTTATTTTTTTACAAGCGATTGCCCTGCTGAAGGCCATAATTAACATTGACCTTGAAAGCAGGTTTGACTATTATCTTTGCCTGTTAATCATATTCAAGATAAGGATGGTTTTATGGATAAATTATTGATATTTGTTGTCCGTCTGATTTTAGGTCTGGTGTTCGGGATCATTATTATCCGCCTGTTCCGGCCGGAATGGGGAATTCATTACGGTGTCGGTGCAGGGCTTATCTTTGTGACCCTGGCTTACGGCATGCAGTTTTTCAGAAAAAAATAAACCAAATACAACCCGAAAGGTTTTCATACAGTGGAAAAAAATATCATCTTAGGGACAGCAGGACACATTGATCATGGCAAAACCAGCCTTGTCAAGGCACTGACCGGCATAGAAACCGATCGCCTGAAAGAAGAAAAAGAGCGGGGAATCACCATAGAATTGGGGTTTGCATTGCTGGATCTTCCCAATGGGCAGCATGTCGGGATTGTGGATATGCCGGGCCATGAAAAATTTGTTAAAAACATGGTGGCCGGTTCCAGCGGAATTGATGTGGTGGCCATGGTGATTGCCGCAGATGAAGGCGTCATGCCCCAGACCCGGGAACATATGGAAATCTGCAATCTCATGGGGATCAGGCACGGGATGATTGCGCTGACCAAAATCGACATGGTGGATGAAGATCTTCTGGAAATGGCCATGGAAGATATACATGAATTTATTCAGGGCACCTTTCTTGAGGGCAAACCCATAGTTCCGGTATCAGCTGTCAAAAATATGGGGATGGATCAATTTGTTTCCACGCTTGAAACCATCTGCACACACATCCCGCCCCGAAAATTTTCTTCCATTTTCAGACTGCCGGTGGACAGAGTTTTTTCCATGAAAGGATTTGGCACTGTCATCACAGGCACGCTGATGTCCGGAAGTATTCATGTGGGCGATGATATCATGGTCTATCCCAGTCAGATTGTTTCCAAAGTCCGGGGCGTGCAGGTTCACAGCCACAGCGTTGAAACAGCCGGACCAGGAACCCGGACCGCCATTAATTTCCAGGGGCTGGATAAAGACAGTGTCAACCGCGGCGATATTTTATCCACGCCCGGGGCATTGATCGAAACCTATATGGTGGATGCGCATTTTCATTATCTGAAATCCAATACCAGACCTGCCAAAGCCCGCACTCGGGTAAGATTTCATTCCGGCACCAGTGAAATTCTGGGGTATATGGTCCTGCTGGACAGAGAAGAACTGGCCCCCGGAGAGGAGGCCTGTGTCCAGTTCCGTCTGGAATCTCCCATCTGCTGTATCAAAGACGACCGGTATGTTATCCGGAGTTATTCCCCGGTCAGAACCATCGGGGGTGGTGCCATATTGAACCCGGCTTCCCAGAAGCACAGGCTGTTTGACAAAAAAGTCACCCAGGGGCTGGAAAATCTGCTGTTAGAAGACATGGAACAGACCATTTCGTTTTTTTTGTCTTTAAAAGGGTATCAGGGTCTTTCTTTTCCCCATCTGAAGGTCATGACCAATATTCCGGATAAAAAACTTGCAGCAGCGCTCCAGAAAATGCTGGCCAAACAGGACGTCATCCTGACAGACAAGGAAAAGCAAATCTATATCATCGGAAGCTTTTTTGACGAGTTCAAGGAAAAACTCACCCTTCAGCTTGAAAAATATCACACGGCAAACCCGCTCAAAGACGGCATGCCCACCCAGGAATTGAAATCAAAATTTCAGTACATTGATGACACAAAATTTTTTAACAGCCTTTTTGCCAAGCTGGAAAAAGAAGGGCTGATTATTCTGGACAAAAATATCATCAAGCTTTCAACCCATACTGTAGCGCTAAAGGTGGATCAGAGTGAAATCAAGGAGAAAATTAAAAAAATCTACCAGGCTGCCGGGCTGACCCCGCCTTTTTTCAGAACCGTGTGTGATGATCTTAATCTGGACAAAAAAAATGCCGCTGATGTTCTGCACATGCTCATTCAGGAAAACACCATTGTTAAGACAAAGGATGATCTGTATTTTGATGCCGGAAAAATCAATGACCTGACAGACGCACTCACTGAATATCTGAAGAAGAATGAGTCCATCACCACCCCGGAGTTCAAGGATATGGTCAATATCTCCCGAAAATACGTTATTCCGCTTATTGAATATTTTGACTCCATCAACCTGACCATCCGGGTGGGAGATACCCGGCAGTTGAGAAAAAAATCCTAGGATTTTTTATTCCACAAGCCTTTGGGAAAATGCTTCAACAATGCTGTTCAGATGGGTTTTACCTTCCAGCGTCAAAAAAAACCGGGGTTCTTCAATTGTACCCTTTTCAATTTTACCCATAGACGCGCTGCACACCTGATCAATGACCTGTTCAAACCGGGATTCAAAGGTTATACCGAACCTGCGCTTGAAATCTTCAAGATCAATGCCTTCAAGGGTGCGAAGTCTGAGCATGATCATTTCCAGCATTTTCTGATCAAGGGTAAGCGCCTCAGTCTCCTCCACGGGCAGATGTTCCGCTTCAAGCTTGCAAATATATCCTGCAACATCCCTGATATTCCAGGACCGGATATCATTGTCATATGAATGGGCAGCCGGGCCAAAGCCCATGTAAGGCTTCATGTTCCAGTACCCGGAATTATGCGCTGAGCGGTTTTTTTTGCCCCTTGAAAAATTAGAGATTTCATAGTGTTCATAGCCGGATGTTTCCAGAGTGCGGGATGTTTTTTCAAACAGATCCCAGAGGACATCCGGGCAGATGGGCTTGAATTTTTTATTTTGCTGATGTTCATCCAGTGGCGTGCCCGGCTCAATGGTCAGCATATAGCAGGACAGATGGGAAGGCGCCATCTGAAGGGCCGTTGTCAGATCCATGTGCCAGAGCTCTTTGGTCTCAAACGGAAGACCGTACATCAGATCCAGGCTGATATTATCAAAGCCGGCTTTCCGGGCATATTCAACCGCATCGCGACCTTGTCTGACTGAATGAATGCGCTGCAAAAAAGCAAGTTTTTCTTTGTTAAAAGACTGGATGCCAAGACTGAGCCGGGTTATGCCGATATCCTTCAGGGCAGCCAGATAATGTTCATCAATGGTTCCCGGATTGACTTCAAAGGTGATCTCCGCATCCGGGGATATGCTGAAGTTTTTTTGAACCGTCTTCAACAGGGTTTCAACCTGATGTATGGTTAAAACAGACGGGGTGCCACCGCCAAAATATATCGTGTCCACCCGTTGATCTGTTTGTTTTTTTGAACGCAGCCCTATCTCTTTTTCAAGACTGCAAAGATATTCAGGAATAAATGAAAGCTGCGTGTCAGAATAAAAATCACAGTATACACATTTTTTGATGCAAAACGGGACATGAATATAAATGGAGACCGTATCAGACAAAACGTTTCATCAATTCATCTAAAACAACATCCACATTTTCCGGAGTCACGCCGTAATGATCACAGGCAGCCTTTACCTGACCGATATGCGGACTGTTTTTCATATCCTCCGGGCACCGGAAAAAACCCATGCGCCGGCCAACCTGATACAACACCCGCTGGTCCGGTTCAAGGTCAAAAAACCGATCAATCACACCAATCATTTTTTCCTTGTCCTGGGGAAGTTTTCCTTCAATGGTTTCAAACAGGTTCAGGATATGATCACTTTTAATATAAGAATCAATCCCGTCCAGAGTTTCCAGAAACAGGCGCAGTTCCTTGGCCATCATGACATCGGAAGGCTTGTCAAATTCACCTGTGAGCACCTGGTCAGACAGTTCGGTCCCGTCGCTTACTGCAAGCGTCCGCAGCCGGATAAAATCAGGATTGATGCTGTTGAGGGCAGAAGCGGTTTCCATGGCATGTTCAACAGAATGTTCAATCCCGCCAAGACCGGGCATAACATATTCAGACAGTTCAATTCCGGCTTTTTTCACCTTTTGTCCGGCCCGGATATGCTTGTCCTTTGTGCCCCCTTTTCTGACCCGTTTCAATACCGTATCAGATCCGGATTCCATACCGATATGAATCCGGTTCAGTCCGGCCGCTGCCATCCGGTTCAGGTCTTCCTGTTTGATGCGCGACACCGTATGACTTCTGCCATAGGTGGTCACCCGTTTAATTTTTGGAAAGCATTTTTTAATATGCACAAGAACGCGCACCACATCATCGGGTTTCATGACCAGCGAATCGGCATCCTGCAAGAAAACAGATTCCATGCCAGCGGCATACCAGTTGATGGCGGCATTAAACGCCAGCCTGTCTTTTTCCGTAAAACTGTTATACAGCGTATTGATGACATCATGATCTGTCAAACCGTCCGGGTTAACGACCTTTTGTATTCTTTCAATATAGGTATGAATCAGATCAATATCCTTTATGATATTTTCTGTGGACCTTAATGAAAAGGAGTCCTTCTTGTACACCGGACAAAACGTGCACATATTCCAGGGGCAGTTTCGGGTCAGCCGGATTAAAAGGCTGTATGCCTCACTGGGAGGACGGATAGGGCCCTGCTCAAAGCCTGTGTATTCATCTTTTTTTTTCTCTTTCATCATCTGTATTTCCACCTGTTTGGGTTGCATGTTTTTTATCAAGCGTCCTGTATCATATTAATACCTGGAAGACTAAAGTCAATTGATTTGAAAAAGCCCTGAACACAGGTGTTGTTTTCTTTTCCCAGACCTTGAAACTTCATGGTTTTTTATGATACTTATCCCTTTTAGCAACACGCAGATTTAATAATATGCCAACCTTTAACCGTGCATAAAGGAGAACACCATGCCTGGGTTTGAAATATTTGGGGAAGAAGAAAGAAAACAAGTTGCTGATGTTCTGGAAACCGGCGTTCTTTTCAGGTATGGATTTGACGCAAAAAGAAACGGTCATTTCAAAGCCCTGGAGTTTGAAAAAAAACTGGCGCAGATTACCGGCAGCGCTTACAGTCACCTGTGTTCAAGCGGAACCGCCGCTTTGTCAACCGCCCTTTCCGCCTGCGGTATCGGCGCAGGAGACGAAGTCATTGTGCCGCCGTTCACCTTTGTGGCCACCTTTGAAGCCGTGCTTCATGCGGGCGCCGTTCCTGTTTTTGGCGACATTGATGAAACCCTGTGTTTAGACCCGGATCAACTTGAAAAAGTGATTACACCAAGGACAAAGGCTGTGATTCCGGTTCACATGTGCGGTGCCATGGCAAGAATTGATGAAATAAAATCGGTGTGTGATCAAAAAGGGCTGATTCTTTTAGAAGATGCCTGCCAGTCTCTGGGTGCAAGCTATAAGGGGAAAGCCATTGGCCGGTTCGGGCTGGCAGGATGTTTTTCCTTTGATGCGGTAAAAACCGTCACCTGCGGTGAAGGCGGCGGCATTATCACAGACAGCAAAGAAGTGTATGAAAAAGCAGATCAGTTCAGCGATCATGGTCATGATCATCTGGGGGGACCTGACAGGGGCGCTGATGATCACCCCATCATCGGTGCAAATTACCGGATCAGTGAACTCAATGCTGCGGTGGGGCTGGCCCAGCTGAACAAGCTGGACAAGATTCTGGAAATCCAGCGAAAAAACAAATATGCCATTAAAAATGCCATGGCAGACATTTTTGATGTCAGTTTTCGATATATCCCGGACGCCAAAGGGGATTCAGCAACGTTCCTGAGTTTTTTTCTGCCCACAGAAGAGCGCACCCGTCATGTGGCCAAAACCATGGCTCAAAACGGGGCCGGACCTATCTACTGGTATGACAACAACTGGCATTATTACCGCAAATGGCACCATTTAAAGCAGATGAAAGGCTCTGCAAAGCTGGCTGCCGAACTTGTGGACAATCTGCCGGATTATAAAAACATGGCAATGGAGACCTCTGATGCGATCATGAAACGCACCATTTCCATGCAGATCATGCTGTCCTGGACACCGGAGGATATTGAAAACCGGATTCAGGCCATACTGAAATCATTTCGCTGATACCATCATCAATATTTAAGGATATTTATATTTAAGGAAAATTAAATGTTTCGAAATTTTAAACTGGTTCCCAATGTAATATTTGGACGGGGCTGTTTTGCACAGCTTGATGAAATTATTGCACACCGGCGCACCCATAAGGATGCCTGGGCTGTTTTTGTCACAGATGATGTTTTTAAAGGCAAGGCACTTGAAAAAAGAATTCCGGTCCATGACAGGGACATGCTGCTTTGGGTCAATGTGGCAGATGAGCCCAAAACCAGCTATGTGGATGCTCTTACCCTGAAGGTGAAAGAATATGCTCCCACCCTGCCCTGTGCTGTTATCGGCATTGGCGGCGGCAGCAGCATGGATCTGGCCAAGGCCGTCTCCTTGATGCTGACCAATGAGGGATCTTCCACCCTTTACCAGGGATGGGATCTGATTAAACATCCGGCAGTCTGGCATGCGGCAGTTCCCACGCTTTCCGGAACCGGTGCGGAAGTGTCCCGGACCACTGTCCTTACCGGGCCTGAAAAAAAACTGGGGCTCAATTCCGACTACACCGTATTTGACCAGATTGTTCTGGACCCGGAGCTGATCAAGGATGTTCCGGCTGACCAGCATTTTTATACGGGCATGGACTGTTATATCCATTGCATTGAGTCCCTGCAGGGAACCTATTTGAATGAATTCTCCAGATCCTATGGCGAAAAATCACTGGATCTGTGCCGTCAGGTCTTTATCGACAATCATCCTGACAAGGATGACAAACTGATGATGGCCTCGTTTTTCGGCGGCATGAGCATTGCCTATTCCCAGGTAGGTGCCTGTCATGCGCTGTCCTACGGACTTTCATATATCCTTGGCACCCATCACGGAATCGGGTGCTGCATTGTCTTTGATCATCTCGAAGAATTTTATCCTGAAGGGGTCAAAGAATTCAGGATCATGATGGAAAAATGCGGCATCAAACTTCCAAAAGGGCTTGTGGCCGATCTTGCAGAAGACAGGATAGAAAAAATGATCACCGTTGCTTTAGGGCTTGAACCCTTATGGGAAAACTGCCTTGGAAAAAACTGGAAGAGCATCATGACCCGGGACAAGGCAAAATCCTTGTTCCTTAACATGTAAAGACATGCCATGACCATAGCCATAATTCCATCCAGATACGGGTCCAGCAGGTTTGAAGGCAAGCCGCTGAGATTGATTGCCGGAAAATCCATGATCCAGCGGGTATATGAACAGGCTCAAAAATCAAAGGCCATCAGCCAGACCATTGTGGCCACAGATGATGAGCGGATTATCAAAGCGGTAAAGGCCTTTGGCGGAAAAGCCGTCATGACATCGGATGACTGTCGCTCCGGAACGGATCGGGTGGCCCAGACCGCACAGATTATGGGCCTTGGACCCGATGAAATCATTGTCAATATCCAGGGGGATCAGCCCGTGTTCAATCCGCTGACCATTGATGAGCTGATTGCGCCTTTTGCCGCAGACCCGGATCTTGTCATGTCCACTCTGGCATTTAAAATACAGGACACAAGAGAGATCACCGATCCAAAGGATGTAAAGGTCACCTTTGATAACAATCAGTTTGCCCTGTATTTTTCAAGAGCCCAGATCCCCTACCCAAGAGATCCGGGCACAAAAGCGGATTTTTACAAGCACCTGGGCTTTTATGCCTACAAAAAAAGTTTTCTGGACAAGATGGTCACCCTTCCCACGGGAACCTGTGAACAGATTGAAAAACTGGAACAGCTCAGAGTGCTGGAATTCGGCTATAAAATCAAGGTTGTCATAACCCCGTATGACTCACCTGAAATTGATCTGCCTGAAGATATTGAACGGATAGAATCCACATTTTAACAGCACAGTGAGCATATAGGGCCCGATCATATGAGATCTCTTTTTAAAATAGTGCATACCACCTGCCACACCGGATGGGGTGGGCTTGAAAAACGCATATTCAACGAATCTTCATGGATGAGAGAAAACGGTCACACGGTGATTATTGTCGCTCCCAAGGATACCCCTTTGTTTTTAAAGACAAAGGAGGCGGGTTTCCAGGTGTATCCTGTCAGTTTCAAGCGCATATCCATTTTCAAGGATTACCAGTTGTTAAAGCGGATCTGCCGCAACGAAAAACCGGATATCATCAATACCCACGGCAACACGGATTCCAAGCTGGCGCTATATGCGGCAAAAAAAACAGATGTCCCCTGCAGAATCCTCTCCCGGCATATCAGCGCCCATGTCTCAAATTCATTTTATAACCGGATACTTTATAAAAAACTGTGTCACTATATCTTTACCACAGCAGGGTATACCACCCGACACCTGAAAAAAGTCTTCAAGCTCAAAGACACGCAGATTTTTTCCATGCCCAGCGGTATTATCGAACCTGCGGATCTTCTGGAAAAAGATGAAGCCAGAAAAATGCTTGCTGCAGAACTCAACCTTTCCCAGGACACACGATTTATCGGATTTTCAGGAAGAGTGTCAAAAGACAAGGGCATTGATACGCTGCTGCACGCATTCAAGCGTATCCGTCCTGAACTGTCAGGATATAAACTGGTTTTGATCGGTGAGGGAACCTGCGATTATATAAAACATCTCAAAACCCTGTCCAGAAAACTTAAAATCGAAAATGATATCTGTTTTGCCGGGTTCAAAGAAAATGTATGGGCCTATTACCGGGCGTTGGACTGCAAAATCCTGCCATCCATCAATGTCAAAGGAGTCCCCTTTGAAGGCATTCCCCAGGCCGTTCTGGAAGCCATGATCTGTGAATGTCCGGTGGTGGGATCTGACAGCGGCGGCATTACGGATATCATTGAACATGAGAAAACCGGCCTGATCTTTAAAGCCGGTGACGCTGATGACCTGGGACAAAAAATTCTGAAGACGCTTCTGGATAAAGCTGCCACCCGGAAAAGAATTGCCATTGCACAGGAACAGGTTAAAAAACATCACACCATAGATGCCATGGGAAGGGATGTCATCCGCATATACCGGCTGCACAAGGTCAGGCTGGAACGGGAAAACTTTACCGGGAACCCCTGTTTATGATACCCAATTCATTCCGATTTCAAAAACATATCCCCGGGCTTCTGGCTGCCTTAAATCCGGTTCTCATTGTTCTGGATATTGTGCTGATCCCCTTTTGTCTGATTGGCGGGCTGCTCTTTTATCTGATCCGCCTGATCGATATCAATCACCTGGAAAGCATGAAATTCACCAAAATGATTCTCAGATGGATTGGTGTCTATCCGGTTCTGGATCATTTTTACGATCCTTTGGTCAACCTCAGACACCTGAAAAAACCCTTTGACCACAAAAGAGATCTGCCCGGCTTTGATTTGAATATACAAAGCCAGCTCAACCTGCTGGACAAATTTGATTTTAATGCGGATTTTGAAACCTGGCCCATGCATTTTCAGGGCAGACTGGAATATTATTATATTAATTTTTCGTTTCTGCCAGTGGATGCCCAATATCTGCACAATATGATCCGGCTGTATAAGCCAAAGCGGTTTGTCGAAATCGGGTGCGGTTTTTCCACCCTTGTCAGTGCTAATGCGTTGTCCATAAACAAGGCCCGGAATGCCAAATTCACCTGTCAGCATACCTGCATTGAACCCTACAGACACGAATGGCTGAACCATCTGGACATTCAGATGATCAAAGAACCGGTTCAGAACCTGGACAAAGCGATTTTTGAACACCTGGAGGCCAATGATATCCTGTTTATTGATTCCTCCCATATGATCAAACCCCAGGGAGATGTTCTGTATGAGTATCTTGAGATCCTTCCTGTTTTAAAACCCGGCGTCATTGTGCATATTCATGATATTTACACCCCGAAAGACTATCCTGAAAAACACATTGTCAGCCAGGTCAAATTCTGGAATGAACAATATCTGCTGGAAGCGTTTTTATCGTCCAACAGCAATTTTGAAATTCTCGGGGCCTTGAATTATTTAAGGGATAACCATCATGATGCCCTGGCTGCCAGGTGCCCGGCATTAAAGGACAAAAGAATCATTGAAAAGGCAAAAGAAAAAATCGCCTGTTCATCCCTGGATTTTCTGGAAACAACCTCTTTCTGGATACAAAAAAAATAACATAAAGCTGCATCAGAGGTCTGATGCAGCTTATGGAATCATCAGCGGATGTGTTATAATCCCCTGGCCTTTTCCGACAGCAATTTTTCCTGCACACCAAACGGATCTTTAAATTCCTGTTCCGGTCTGAAATTAAGACCTGCCTGACCCCGATTGTTCAGCGTTTTGCCAAGGTCCAGTTCGACTTCCATTTGCGGATTCATGCCTGCACCAGCCAGCAACTGGCGTAACAGGGCCTCACTTTTTCCTGAAAAGGCAATGGCATCTCCCAGAATTCGCCCGGCTTCCGCAGGGTTATGGAAACCTGTGGAATTCTCCGCATTGACGAAAACCAGCCGCAAGAATGCCTGCATGTAAAAATCTTTTGCCTGGTTATAAATGGCGGAGTCCACGGTTGTGCCTTCTTCCTGGGCTGTATGGATGGTCTGGAACAGCCTGGCGCAGGTAGCGGTGTTGTAGCCGGCCCTGAGAACAAGAGATGCCGTTCGGTCCTGGGTATGAAAGATCCGTTCTGTAAGCCATTCCTTGGACTGGGTATGACACTGGAGACAGGCGCGAAGATCTGCTTTTAACGGGCTTGTCACATTGTGATCCGAGATCTTGTATCCGCCTGACCGCGTAAACGGCATATGGCAGTCTGCACAGGCAACACCGGCATTGAAATGAACACTCCCTCTGCTGAATACTTCAAATTCAGGATGCCGGATAAACGGCATTTTAAAACCGGTTGCCTTCTGGGTCCATTCCAGCCGGGAAGGATCTGACAAAAGATCGGCAATGATGCCTTCAATGGAGATATCTCCCCACGTTGCATTTTTCCAGGGAAGTACAACATCGCCGGCTGTTTTCATATTTTCATCCCGGGGCACGGAGTAAGTGACATGACACTGTGCACAGGCAAGCGTTCTGAGCTCCTGTCGGGACGGTTCTGTTTTATTAATCATGGCCAGGGCAGTTTCAAGATGGGCTTTTTTGGTGGTCACTGTCATTGGATCCGGGAGATGACAGTCATAGCAGGCCGGACCAAGGTCCTGAAGGCCTTCCGGCAGCATTCCAACCGCTTCCAGATACGGTTTTTTCAGATAGTCCAACCCGTGGGTTTCGGTCATTTTTCGGTGAAACGGTGTTTTGCATGCCAGACAGACACCGCCTGAGGAAACCCGTGACGGATCAATCTCAAACTGATCTGTGACCGCATAATAATGGCCTCTTGGTTCGTTGTATTCAATACCGAATCCCCAGCCCTGATAGAGAAGCCCCAGAAACGGGAACTCGCTGAGCTTATCGTAAACCACTTTATCGTCATCCCATCCTTTTTTATAGCGGCTTTTGCCTGCGGGTTTGGCTTCTTTGGTTTTCAGCCAGGACTCATAATGCAGCGGATAGGCTTTGCCCCATTCTTTGGGATCATATTCATCCGGTGATACCTGGCTGGTCAGAAACGCCTCGGGTTTGGGAGAGTCACACCCCACCAGAAATAAAACCATCAGCAAAATCATCAGGCGTGTTGAATGTATAACTGTTTTTCTCACCATAATACATATCTCCTTAAGTGGTAACAGGTCTGCCGCTAAAGATTCTCACCGGAATCAAATATGGCGGCTTTGTGGTTGATTCTTCGATGACAGGACCAGCAGTCCTGATCTTGTGTTGAAATGCGGGACACTACGCCTTCGTGGCAGCGGATGCAATTGTCCTTGATAAACGCTTTTCCATGATTGGAGATACCAATGGGTTCTGCATAGGTCCCTGAATAGAAATACAGTACATCCTTGGTGCCATCAATCCCTTTCCAGACAAAATGGTTAAGGATATTATCATTGGGAAGGTGGCAGTCTATACACTGGATGGATCGATGAACCCCTGTCATGAACCATGTCTCATATTGGTCGTTCATGACATGGCAGCCATTGCAGAATTGAGGTGTGGATGTCATTGAAATCAGTCGCGGAGAAGCGATTGCCGCCAGGATGCCGACAGAAACCAGAAGTACCGCAGCGATGACCAATATGCGTTTTTGTTTCATCGGAAAAATCCTTTATTTATGATTATAAAACAATGAAGCGATTGTTTTTTCAAGAACTGCGTTAAAAGACACCGCACTAAAACCCATGGAGTATTAAAACGAATAGAACAGAAATTGTGTTTTTGTCAACCCAAAGATTAAAAAATCTCAGGACCAAAGTTAAAAGGCGATGACTGCGCTGTCCCTTAAAAAACCCGCTTATTCAACATACCAGAACCGGCCATTCAGGGTACGCAAGATCGTCAGCCTGCCGGAACCAGGATCAATTGACACCTCCTCGTTTACAGAGGATTTTTCCTCATGTTTGATATTTCTTCGATATATTCTGCTGGTGATGGTCACATCATAACTGACCATATACAGCCCTTCGGATCGGGGTGTCACGGCTAAATTCTGAATACTGTATTTTACCTCATCAAACATCGTGAAGGTTCTGTTCAGATTCTGCTGCAGATCCGACAGCGTGGTTCCATCACCAGCCTCCCAGTCATCGCCCATGAAACTGAGAACCTGTGAGTCATTCCGTGATTCATAGGCCTGCTTGAATTTTTCGTACAGGCCGGAAATGGATGCCGCAGCTGCCTGGTCTTTTTTTGCCTGTTCCTGCTGTGCTTGAGCACGTCGTTCCTGCTCCAGGCGCTGCATTTCTTCATTCTTCAGTCGCTCCTGCGCTTTTTCCCTTGCCAGCTGTGCTTCATATTCGCGTTTTGATTTCTCTATTTGTACCTTGCGTTTTTCCTCATGTTCTTTTGCATACGTTTCCATTTCAGCATGCAGTTTTTCATACTCTTCTTTGAAATATGAACGCGCACTGTCAATTTTAATGATGTTAAAGATCTGATCAAAGGTCAGACGCAGATTTCTCAGAGTTATGGGAAAATTCATGGCTTTGTCCGGATCCTTGAGCGATTCAATGTCAGATGTGATTCTGGCGATTTCATCCTCGATCATCTTTAGGGTTTTCAACCGCTGCTGCTCACCTTCAACCATTCTTTTCTTATGCGCCTCGATCTGTCCGGGAACAGCTTCATAATAAGACAGGCGCTTGATGGCATCACTGGGGTTGTGAAATGAGGAAAGGTATTGAATCCCCTTTCCATAGGCGGTCACATTTTTTCGCATCCGCGCAACATAGGGCCGGGCAGATTCCCATGCCTTTTCCATATTTTCCAGTTCTTTCAGGCCGTCTGATTCTTCTGCTGAAACCCGTATGGATTCAACACCGTTTTTTTTGCGAAAATTCGGGTAACTTCCAAGATAGCGTCCGAGCATGCCATTGATATTATCGCTCAGGGTCATGATTGAAACGGCAATACGGTCCAGATCCGCATAGAAATCAACAGTCTGAAGTTCTTGCTCCCAGTCCCGCTGGGCTTTTTTAAAACGATCAACCCGCGATTTTGCCAGCGCATCCAGTTCCGCCAGCACGACATCATAATACCGGGGTGGTTCTACATTAAAAGTGCCCGGATCTTCCCTGAACCGGACCAGCGGCGGCGGGAAAATCTGCCAGTGTTCAAACACCGCTGCAGAACTGCCGTATTCCTTGACCCGTGAATCCTCCTGTGACTGATACTCCTGCATTTCCTGCGTATAATTACTGCCCCCCGGATTCCGAAGATTTTCCGGTACCAGGGATTCATATTCATTTTTAAGGGCCAGAACTTGCGCCTGATATTTTTTTAAATTTTCTCTTTCCTTATTGGACAAGGCGCTGATCAGTTCCTGATCCTTTTTAATTTTTTCAATGGCACTTATGGTTGCTTCCCTTGCATTGTGGAGTTCTCCGGGACGGTAAACCTGCAGGTTTCCTTTTTGGATATTCTGTGCTGTTCCTGAAACGCCCGACCCCATTTTCGCCTGATCATACCCGCCAGGGCTTGTAAAAAAATGAGGAAAGGACAAGGTTTGATGAATTTCATCCCACAATGCCTTTTTGGCTTCATCACGATCCCTTCGGGCCTGCTTGAGTCTTTCATCGATTTTTTCAAACCCGTCTTTAATGGTGAGCATCAATCTGTCCGCCCGCTCCTGGGCTTCAAGCCTCACAATATTTTCTTCCTGGGAAAAGGCTGACATTTCAAGACTTAATTTTTGCGTATTTGTCTTGCAGGCCGCCTGCCGCGCAAACATTTCCGCCCAGTATCGAGAGCCGACTGCATTCTTCTGGGCACTCAACTGCAGTCGCCTTTCGTAATTCTTTTCAGCGGCTCTTTGCCTTTCAAGGCTGTCCAGCGTCGGCTGGTATTGGTCCGTGACCTGCTGCTGTGCAGCACGGCAATTTTCTGCATTGACTGTCCCAACAGTTTTAATGGCTTCTTCTCTGTTTTTTCGATAGGCAGACATCGTACGGTCAATGGCTTCCCGGTCATATCCGGAACCCGGAGAATCCTTGATCTCGGAATAGACCGATTCCAATTCAGAAATCAGTGAATCATAATGAAACGGTACATACGGGACACCATGTCCACCACTGACTTCACCCATTTTGGATTCAATCTGAGATATCGCGATCTGAACATCTTCCTTCTGAAGGACGGTCATTTTCTTCTTGAATTCCGTAACAGGCGACAATTGCACATCCGCTTCTGCCTTGATCCTTTCCGCTTCCGCCTTTAAGGCTTTTTCAGCGTTCCGATATTTTTGCAGATATTGATCAATTTCCCTCTGGGCCTGTTTTTCTCTTCTTTCAGCTTCTTTCTGCTGAGTGACCAGTGCAGCACGAAGCTTTACCAGTTCACTTTGAATGCGGGCCTTGATTTCCGCCTCGCCCTTATCCGTGCCCTGGCCTTTATACACATAACCAAAGCCCATGCCATCGTTAAACTTGTCCTCAATATCTTTCATGATTGAGGCAGGGGGTTTGTCAATAAGCCATGCTGCAAGCGCCTGCGGGTCCGACTTCATTCCGTACAGGCGATCAAGCATGCCCTCGACTGCTGTGTCTGTCGCATAATCCAGCACATAATTTCCCAGCAGCTCAACCATGGCCGCCCCTGCCTTGAAATATCCGTATCCCGGGATATAGGCTTCTGCCAGCAGGTTACCGATCTCTCCGCCAAGGGTTTTGGCAGCGGATGTAAAATCACCTGTCCGATAGGCCTGAATGGTTGCCCAGCTCACCTGGGCCGCCTTGATACCAGCGCCCAGCCGGTTCATGTTGGTGTCGGCGCTGGATGCGATCTCCGAATCAATTTTCGACCAGTCAAAGGATTGGCCCATTGCATAGGCATGCCGGATCTGAGGTGCACCGACCGCCATAAAGGCTCTGGCCCGGATGGCTTCTTTTGCATATGCCTCCATTTTTTCTTTAAGGGCATCCTGGGTTTTTTCCACAACTGAACTTTTGACCTTATCCTCAACACTGTTCAAAACCCAGTTGATCCGCTCCTGGGGCGTCATTTTACTGAAGTCAATGCCGGTTTTCAATGCGCCGGGCAATCCGCCAATAATTTTGTCTGCTGTTTCAAGCACCTTGCTTTTATCTTCCTCCTCAGCAGGTGCCTGGACAGGAAAAAATGCGACAAACAACAATCCCATCAAGCCAAGAACAATCCCTCGTATCATCATGTTTTCAACCCTTAAAAATTTCTTGTGCCATCTGGTTGATATTTATATTTGATGGTGCCGTAAAACGGGTAGCCGCCACCGGTTACATTCATGATTTCCATGGCCGCATAGGTGTTGTTGGAAAGTTTGAAAATAACACTGTCTCCGACACCCGGGTCCACAGAATTGACATACCCGGATTCATCTGCCGTGGTGATCTGCTCGATACGGGTCCCGGTTTTGACTTTGGCCAGAACCCCTGTGCGCAGAAGAGTGAATATGATGGGTCCGCCAGCTTCAATTGCCATGCCAAAATCCCCGACGATATTTCCGCCATCAGTTTCCGTGGTAACATCTTCATCTGCAAAAATAAACCCCTGAAAATTATTGACCGGGTTGGTTGTCCGGAGGGTCGTTGTACCGCTGATCACATTGCTTCCCACTGATGTTCCGCTTTCGGTAAGCCGGACTTCATTTTTTTCATTCAGGGTGATATTCAATTCTCCTGACGAGGAACTGACCGTTCCTGTGGCAACATTTTCCGCATCACTCAGGCCGAAAATCAAGGGGTTTTTCATATTGTACACCCGTGCCGGGCCAAGCTGAAAGACAAATTCCGTGATTCCCTTGTCTGTATAGGGTCTTCCGTCCCGGGTGGAGATCACGGACCGCGCAAAGCTTATGGATACGTACACCATGCCCCCGGTTCCAGCCGTGATATTGTTCAGGGTATATCTTAAGCTGATCCCGTCAAATGCATTGAAATCTCTTCTGATAGCCCGGTCAAGATTCATCTCGTCTCCGGTGAATGTATCACTGACATATTTCATGAAACCGGCCGCATCTTCACTTTGATACGCATCAATCATGCTGTCCAGCGTTTCTTTTACCAGCCCCGTGATATTCTGGTCTGATAATTTCACAACCTTCCGGGTTGCTTCAATATCATTTGTCTTGCCGGCAGTGTCCATGATCTCCACAAACAGGACATAGGCCTTGTTCATCTCCGGACGGAAACTGAATTCAAAAGCCCCATTATCCGAGAATCTGGCCTCCTGCCAGGTGTCTTTATTGTCCGTCGTCACCCGGATGCCGCCGATTTTCCCCTTTCTGACACCTGCCCTGCCGGTTAAATGAATCAACCCGTCCTGAAGGGTTTCTCTGTAAACCGTAACTTCAGGCCCGCTTTCATCATAGCTGATCTTGTTCAGATACAGATAATTGATGCTCACCTCATCGTTGGACTGACCGAATATCCACCATTTGGCAGCGGCATTTGTTCCGGAAAAAATAACGATCAAAAACACCATGACGAGATTTAATTTTATTGCTTTCATATCTTCCTCCCTAAAACTGAATATTCAATCCGGTTGTGACGCTGGTTTCCCTGAAATCCCGAGTTCCTGTGGTATAGCTGAAATCATTAAGTCCTGCCCGTAAAAACAGCATCCCGTAATTGAGCTTTGCCAGAAAATCAGGCCGATAATACAGACTCAAATTGGCAAAAGACCGAAGCGAGTCATCTGTTCCCGCAGCTTCTTTTTCAAGCTTGCTCATGCCGATCCTCAAATCAGAAGTAATTTTGTGGTCCGGGATATCCATACCCAGCCCGATGGAATACTCATAAATGATATCTCTTGTATCCGCAAGCTCATCACTGGCAGTCCATCCCCCTAGAGACAAGGACGGTTTGAGGATCACCTTGTCCAGCGTATGCCGTGAACTGAGCATTGTATTATAGGTGTACTGCCGGCTGTCGATCACACGGGTTTCTGTATCATACAGAGTGTAGCCGATATTGGTGTCACTGTCAAAAATTCCAAACCGATCCCTGTAATTAAAATTGGTAATATGATTGGATGTGCTGCTTGTCCCGCCATATTTGCGATCGAATTTATAGGTCAGACCAGCGGTTGAATATTGCCGGTCAAACACTCTTCGGACACTGACCCCGATCTCGGGCCTGTAGTTATGGGTGGTGAAGGACCGCTGGTGCTCCAGATTGTCTCGAAACCACAGGAAACCTGAGTTAACGGTGAGGGTTTTGCTGTACCGATACCGCCACCGCGCCTTTGCCTTTTCCCTGTCCGGTGTTGCCGATCCTAGAAGGGCCTGAAAATTCGGATCAGTCCGCTCATACTCAAGATTGACCCGGCTGGGACCGCCATCCCCTACTGCTTCAAATTTATGGGCATGTCCGTGGCGGGTCGTGTAGTCAATGCCTTCTCCTTCGGATACCTTGGTGGTATTAAAGGCGGATTCGGTCTTGAGTGTCAGTCCGGGGATGGGACGATATTCCAGGTCAAGTGAATACACCATGCTGTTATACAGGGAATCTGTCGTTCTGACACGTCTGTCATCATCCAGGCCGACCACATTAACGCCTGCAAAAAAATCCGGGGTGAAATTATATTTTATTCGTCCGCCAATGGCCTGACGCTCAACGGTCTTTGTTTCATGATCCCGCCAGACATTGTCCCATCTCGGATACACCAGTCCGGTTACAATGGTAAAATCCGGCGTATTGGCGCTTTCATCATAGAATCTGTAGGAGACCCCCTTCAGAGAGGTGCTCAACGAATACTGGGAAAAAGACTCAAAGGTATCGCCAAGATTCAGTGTATTACTTTTATCGCTTGCCCTGAACTGAAAATTGGTGAGCGAAAGCTGTTTGGCATCATTTCGCAGATCATCCGTGGCTTTGCCGCCGATGTTGAAACTATAGTCAAATCCCTGAGACTGCCCATATCCGGACACACCCAGAACATTCATATATCGAAGTCCTTCGGTCAAGGAAGAACTTGCCTTTCCCGGGCCTGAGACCTCGTTGTGTGTCAATGAAAATTCATTGGATATATGCAGATTGTCCCCTGCAAAAAGGATTGAAACAGAACACGATAAAGCCAGAATGACACATAGGATTTTTTGTAAAAATTTTCTGTCCACCGTTACTCCCTCTCTTTTCATATTAAGCTGTTGTAATTAAATATGGACAGGATATAGCAATAATGAGGCCAACTCAATATTCTAAAAAAATAATGTTATTTCAAGATGTTATTTTGGTGGCACCTTTCAGTTCCGGTTCAAATAAACCACTATCGGTGGTGCAAATACACCACTTCAGTATTTGATGCACCAGTGTAAGCCCGGTGCAGACCGATTCTGGATTGTTTTCCTATCATCTGGCCTGTATTTGAATCAATCAGAAGGCGGGTGGTCATCCAGGGCGTTGTTCTGCCCCTTGAGTTCATCAATCCAGGTTCTGTCAGACAATGCTTCGCCGCTTCGATACGCTGTCCGGCCAATCAGGTGGGCTGCCACCGGCGCTGTGAACAGCAGCAGCGCAACAATGGTAACGGCCCGCAGGGAAATCCCCAGCTGCGGGTACAAAAGGGCATGGGCCGTCACCAGCAGACCTGCACCCAGCGATCCTGCCTTTGTGGCAGCATGCATGCGGGTCAGCACATCCGGCAGCCGGATCAGCCCGACAGATGCCACCAGACAGAAAAAGCTGCCAATGATCACCAACAGACCGCTGATATACTCAATCATGGTTTTTTTCTCCTGAATGATCCGGCAGCGGGCGTGCAGGCGTTTTTTGTTTTTGGCGAAGCTGTTTCTGAACAGATGCCCGGTGGATGAACCGCACCAGAGCAATGGTTCCTAAAAATGCAATGCAGGCATAGGCAATGGCAACATCCATATAGGAGGTTTTTCGGGTGTGGATGGACAGCACCACCAGAAAAGCCACCACCAGAACAGACAGAAGATCCATTGCAATCACGCGGTCGGCTGCACCAGGACCTTTTGCCAGCCGGAACAGCACCATGACCATCCCGACCAGCAGCATACCCATGGCAGCCTGCACAGCAACCGATAAAAACGTTTCTCCTGTCATCATGGCTGCATCACCTCCAGAACCCGCTTTTCCAGACCATTTTTAATCCCGGCTTTTGCTGCCTGGGCATCCTCCAGAAACATGACATGAACAAACAGAATTTTGCGGTCTTCAGACAGGTCCACACTCAGTGTTCCCGGCGTAAGGGACAGCAGATTGGCCACCATGAAAATTTCCAGATCTGTCCGGGCACTCAGGGGAACGCCGATAATCCCCGGTCGGCTGATATGGCGGGGCGTGATCACTTCCCACAGAACCCGCAGGTTGGAGACCAGAAGCTCTTTTAAAAAATAAAGCACCAGGCTGAGAACTTTGGGCAGTTTTTTAAAATACCGGGTCTGTGGATATAAGGGGCTGGTCACCCATAAAATAACATATCCCAGGGCAAACCCCAGAAAAAAGACACTGATACTGCCGCTGCCGGTCAGCACCATCAGAACAGCTGCCAGAAAAATATTCAGAATAAACAACGGCATCAGCCACCTCCTTTGACAGCAAGCACATACTGATGGGGGGACATCAACTGTTCGCCTGCCACCAGGGCAAATTTGAGAACCGGCTCCATAAACACGCCGATCAGAACCGTCAGCAGGCACAGACACAGCACCGGGCCCATGAGCTGGAAAGGAATATCCACAAGGGGTTCAACCGGGCTGTCCACAGGCAGTGCCTTTTTTTTCCAGAACGCTTCAGTCCAGATCTTGATCATGGAAAAAACCGTCATCAGCCCAACAACGGCGGCTGTTGCACCCAGAAAATAATGCCCTGCCTCCAGGCAGGCGTAAATAATCAGCAGCTTGGCCCAGAAACCAGACAAGGGCGGAAACCCTGCCAGAGAAAATGCCGGGATAAAAAATCCCAGGGACAGCAGGCCATGGGTCTGATACAACCCGCCCGTCTGTTTGAGATCAAAAGACCCGGTGGCCCTCTGGATCAGTCCGCTCACCAGAAACAGGTTGGCTTTGACAATGATATGATGGATCAGGTAAACGAGGGTTCCGGCAAGGGCAAGGGGAGTGAAAACAGCCAGCCCCAGAACCATGTATCCCACCTGACTGATAATGTGAAACGACAGTATCCTGCGGATATCCATCTGTGAGGCGGCAGCCGCCACCCCGGACACCATGGTCAGCACTGCCATGACCATCAAAAGGGTATGGGTCACGGCAACATCTGTGACAAATACCAGGGTAAACAAACGGATCAGAGCATAAACCCCCACCTTGGTCAGCATCCCTGCAAAAAAAGCCGCCACCGGCACCGGCAGCGTGTGATAGGTTGCCGGCAGCCAGAAAAACAGCGGAAAAAGTGCGGATTTAATGGCAAAGGCCATCATGAGCAGCAAGGCAGCGCCGGTTACCAGGGCAGTATTGTCAACCTGGGCCACCTTTTCATGCAGGTCTGCCATGTTCAAGGTTCCGGTCAAACCGTAAATCAACCCGATGGCCATAATCAGGAACACTGTGGACAACAGATTCATGGTCACATATTTGACTGCGCTGGTCAGGCGGCTTCCAGGATTTTCCATGATCATGATCCCGAAAGAAGCCATGAGAATCAATTCAAACCAGACATACAGGTTGAACAGGTCACCTGTAAGAAAGGCCCCGCAGATGGCAGCAGTCAAAAACTGCATCAAGGGATAGTATCCGGACCGGCGCTGATGAGGGGTAATCTCTTTTCCCGAGTAGACCATGACCGCAAGATAGATCACAGAAGTGATCAGCACCATGGCTGCGCTCAGGTAATCCGCCACCAGACAGATTCCAGCAGGCGCAGGCCAGTTGCCCATCCACAGCACCAGCACCTGATGATCCACCACGGTTGCCAGCAGAAATCCGCTTGCACACAGATGGAGCAATGCCCCGAAAACAGCCAGCATGCCGGACCTGGCCCTGTCCAGACCGGTTAACACCGAGATCATTGCCATGACCATGGGCAGCAGAATGGGAAGAATCAGCAGCAGGTTCATGATACCTTCCCTTTTTCAGACAGGGAAATCTCTGTCAGAAAAGCGTCCTGATCTGCATCCAGCGTACCGGTCTGGTGATGGGTCCGATACAGCAGGATCAGCAGAAACGTGACCATGGCAAACCCGATGACAATGGCCGTCAATATCAGGGCCTGGGGCAGCGCATTGGCCACTGGACCGGCCAGCCCGGTCTGTCCCGGCTCAATCAGGGGCGGATCTGAATGGGTCAGGCGCCCGGCAGTGAAAATCAGCAGATTCACAGCATTGCCCATCAGGGTGAACCCGAACACAAACCGGACCAGCATGCCGGAGAGCATCAGGTAAAAGGCCGCGGCGGTTATCAGGCCCACAAGCATCGCCAGCAAGGCTTCCATATCAGTTTTCCTCCAGAGCCAGCAAGAGCGACACAATGGCGCCCAGTACGGCCAGAAAAACGCCCACATCAAAAATCAGCGGCGTTCCCAGCGAAATTTCGCCGATTTTCCACCAGATACCGGTCAGATAGGGCATTCCCGCGAAAAGCGCCGGGAATCCGGCTGCTGCTGCCACAGCAAGCCCTGTCATGGCAATGACAGACGGCCGGACACGAATGGCCCGTCTGAGCTGAGCCGGTCCTTCAGTAATGGCAAAAAGGGCAAACGCAGTGCCCGAGACTAAAGCTGCCACAAATCCGCCGCCAGGCTCATGGTGTCCCCGCAGCAGCAGATAGACCGCAAAGACCAGCATCAACCCGACCATCAGGCGAGTGGCTGTTTTTAAAATAATCGACTGCATCTATTCTTTCTCCTGCCGGCGGATCAGCACCACACCGGCCCATGCTGCCAGCACCACCACGGAAATCTCCCCGAGTGTGTCCAGACTTCTGAAATCCACCAGAATCACATTGACAATATTGCGGCCATGGGCGGCAACATAACTGTAGTGTTCAAAAAAAGTGGTCAGGTTTCGATCCAGAGGAACCTGCAAAAGCCCCATCAGAAAACTGGTGACCAGAATTCCGGCGCAGATGGACAAGCCCGCATCAAACAGGTTTCTGGAGCGCGATCTTTTTCGGACCGTGCGCAGAAGCGGCAGGCGAAGCAGCACCAGAGAGAAAATGATAACGGTCAGGGTTTCCACCAGCAGCTGGGTCAGGGCAATGTCCGGAGCACCGAACATAAGAAAAATCAAGGCCACACCCGCACCCACAGCCCCCAGACCACCAATGGCCACCAGCCGTTTTTTGGCCATGAGCACCACACCCGTGGCCGCCAGGATGAACAGGCAGATGCCAGAGGCAATGCTGATCTGTGCCATGTCCGGGACAATCAGTGCCGCACCCATATGGGGAATCCAGGCCCATCCGGCAATCAGAAGCACTGTCACCATGATCACGGCAAAATACGTATGCAGCATTCCGGTCTGGGTTCTGCGAACAAACCAGGTTCCCCCTGCAACAAAGGCATCCAGACTTTTCTGATAAATGCGGGGAGTGGTGATCCATAACCGGTCAATGACATCTTGAATTCTGTGCCGCAAGGATATGCGAAAGATGTAGATCACGCTGCCAAGGGTCAGGGTGATCATGCTCAGCAGCAGCGGCAGGTTGAACCCGTGAAAAAAAACAAGACGGATCTCCTCCCGTGACGGGTGAAAAGCAAAGACTGCCGGCTGAATCAGATTGGCGGAAACCCATTCCGGAAACAGGCCGAAGACCACACCGATCCCTCCCATGACAGCCGGGCCCAGACGCATGGTCCAGGGGACCTCATGGACCTGTCCCAGGCTGGGAGGCCGGGTGCCGAAAAAAGGTGTCAGCAGGATAATACCGGCCACTGCCGTCATCAGGGAATTGGCAAACAAAGTCGCCAGGGTGGCAAACCCTGGAAACATCTCTTCAGACAGTGCGCCTTCATACATGATTTCTTTTCCGATGAATCCGAAAAACAGAGGAAACCCTGCCATGGACAGGGTGGCGGCAGCCACGGCCAGCATTGTCAGAGGCATGGCGGAAAAAAGCCCGCCAAGGTTTCGAAGATCCCGGGTCCTGCACTGATGATCAATACTGCCTGTTGCCAGAAACAAGGCGGCTTTGTACAAAGCGTGCACCAGCAGAAATGTGGCTGCAGCTGTCAGGGAAGCAACTGTCTGCCCTCCCAGAAACAGGGTCAAAATCCCCAGAGCCATCAAAGTGGTATAGGCCAGCACCCGCTTAAGGTCACAGGGCGCCAGTGCCTGAATCGCCCCCCACAATGCAGTGATCCCGCCGACAACCACAAGGGTTCCCATCCACAGGGACGTGCCGCCCAGCAGGGGATGAAAACGCATGAGCAGATAAATGCCGGCCTTGACCATGGTGGCGGCATGCAAAAAAGCACTGATCGGGGTTGGAGCGCTCATGGCATTGGGCAGCCAGAAGTGAAATGGGACCTGGGCAGATTTGGTCATGGCCCCCACCAGAATACAGAGGAAAATAAACGGGTACAAAAAATGTTCCCGGATATCCATCCCCATCTGTGTCCATTGACTCAGCGCCATGGGAGCACCCATTGTCTTGAGCAGAAGAATCCCGAACAGCAGGAAAAGACCGCCGGCTCCGGTGACCAGAATGGCCTGGCGGGCATTTTCCCGTGCAGTGGTGTTTTCATGGTCAAATCCGATGAGCAGGTAGGATAAAACAGTGGTGGCTTCCCAGAACACAAAAAGCAGCAGCAGGTGATCCGCCGTTACAATGCCCAGCATCGCCACCATAAAGGCGTGAAGATAAAAAAAATAGCTGAACAGATTGGGTTTGCCTGCCATATAACTGGCGGAAAAAAGGGTGACAAAAAAACCGGCCAGGGTAATGATCAGGCAGAACAGGAAACTCAATCCGTCCAGCCGGAATCCCAGATTCAGCCCCAGGCTGGGAATCCAGGCGCTTTGCGCCTGATACACATGACCGTTGACAATCCCGGGCCAGGCAAAACACAGCAATACAAACACAGAAAGGGGGAAAAGGCTGGAGATACGCCCGGCCCTGCAGCAGTCCGGCACGGTTTCAGTGGTCAGAAAGATCCGGCTCATTTCACTGGGACAAAAACAGCGGGATATCTGCCTGATGAATGGTTTCAAGAACCGTATCCCCCAGAAGGCTGCGCCGGATGATATTGGCCGAGCTGTTGCCCATGACAATCAGATCAATCTCATGGTTACTGGCAAATCCAAGCAGATCGGTTCTGGGGTTTCCTTCCACCAGATGGGTTTTGACTTCAAAACCATAAGCTTTACAGTAATCTGCTGCCTGATTGAGCAAAAACGGTTCAGATGGTGTGCCGCTGTGAAAATGCACCATGCAGATCCGGACACCGGGCCAGGGATTCAAATGCAGAAAATCCCGTAATGTCCTGGCAGATTCCATGGCGGTGCTCACGGCAACTAAAACTTTGCGAACAGGACGATAATTTTCCGCCACTGCCAGGATCGGACGAACCCCCTGCCGCAACAATTTCACAATTGCCTTGTCCGGGTCTTTTACAAAACCATACTCAAAAATACTGCGAAGACCAAAGACGATCAGGTCGTTAAAACGGGATTCCGAAATCATGGCCTCGAAAGGATCTCCTTTTTCGTACTGGATCCTCTGACAGACCACCTGCTGTGAGCTGCAATGCTTTTTAAAAAGCGAAATGGCAAGCTCGGTTCCTTCCCGGGTGACTTTGATTTTTTTCTCCCGCATACGCTGGGCATAGGCATCAGCACCTGCCGGTACAGGCCCGACATTGGCCAGATGATCCGTATCCACAATTGTTACACCTGTCAATTGTGCCTGGTGTATATCACCAAGTTCGGTGGCACACCGGGTTGCCACTGCGGTAAAAGGGGTTCCGCCAAGGCCGACCAAAATTCGTTTTATCATGATTATCCCTCGCTGACCGTTCTCTCATCAAGGTTGCGCTTATATTTTTCAGGAGCCATTGAATACTGGTATTCAATACTAAGATGAGCCCTTGTTTTTTGTCAAGATAAAATCAGCGAATTCCCTGTGAACAAAACACAATGGCAGATGAAGCCCTGTTTTGATCAAAACCGGAACTCAGACCCTCATGCCGCATCGATCCCATAAACCTTTTCTTCCAGTAGTTTTCATCCAGACCGGATACGCTTATACCTTTGGAGCTGCTGGCATGAATAAATTTATTGCCCGACATATAAAGGCCGACATGGTTGATCGTTTTTTGCTTTGTATTGCCGAAAAAGATGAGGTCCCCGGGTTGCATATCCCCTTTATCTATTTTTTTCAGCTCGGAGAACCTGAATTGGGCCACGGAATTATGGGGCAGTTCAATGCCGAAAATATGATCATAAACCAGTTTGACAAAGCCGGAACAATCCAGACCCTTTGTTGTGGTCCCCCCTCTGCGATAGGGAATGCCGATAAACTGTTTCAATGTGTCTTCAAACTGTTGATCCGTAAGGCCAACAGTGGCCAGGGGAGAAGAAGCGGTCCTGGTTTCCTCGCCAGAAGAAACGGAAGCGGACATGATGATGATCAAGCCATAAACAAACAAGGTACAGGTTTTTCGTAAAAGAGGGTGGAGCCGTTTGTGCATTTTTCCCCGTCAGTATGTGTTCGTTCGTATGAAACGAATTTTTACCTTTCCGTCTTCTGGCCTTTCCTGCATGAAAAAATCAACCCATTCTCTGTCCCGTCTTTTGCCATATCCCTGAATGATTAATGGCAGAAGACTTTTTAACCGGGAGTACTTCCAGCTCCCTGACGAAATAGAATATTTTTAGGCCCCTTGTCAACCCAGAATTTCAGGTTTTACAAATCGGAACACACATAAAAATTTTAACACATTGTCATATGTCCTTACACCCCACCGGACTCAGAAAAATTTGTTTTTGCCCGGGCAAATAAAAAAACATATAAAAACAATAAGATGTAATCAATCAGCACCCCGATAATACCTCTGGCACACTGATTGCTTTTCCAAATTTTTAAAATCAGAACCATCGCTCCCGGTCTTTTTAGACAAACAACATAACAGGAGATGTCATGAACACACTGACCCGACTGCAACTGCTGATCCAAATCACCAAATGGCGACTGACATGGAACCGCAAGGCCCTCGACTACAAACCCGAAGACATCAGCAACCCCAAATTCATGACCGCCATGGAGGCGGCACGGCTGATTCCGGACAAGGCCACTGTTTTTTCCTGCGGCATGGCTGCCAATGCCCGGCCCTCGGTCTGGTTCTGGGCCATTGAGCGGCTTTTTCGGGAAACCGGCCATCCAAGGGGGCTCACCCATATCATTGTCGGCGCACAAGGGGGCCGGGGCAAGGTGCCGGGGACTGTAGAGGATCTTGGAAAGCACGAAGGTCTGGTGACCCGGTTTATTGCCGGCCACCATGAAACGGTAAAATCAATGCTCAAGCTGGCTGACCAGGGGAAGCTCGAGCTGCACACCTTTCCCCAGGGCATCGAATCCCTGCTGGTGGAGGGCCAGGGCCGGGGTCGTTTCTTTCTTGACTCTGACACCGGTATAGGCACCTTTCTGGATCCCCGGGTGGGCAACGGCACCGTGGTGGTGCCGGGCATGGGCAAAAGCATGACCGAACCTGTGGGCGACAAGCTTCGCTACCGGCTGCCGCCCATAGATATTTCGGTTTTTATTACACCGTCAGCGGATAGCGAAGGCAATATCTACGTCAAGGACTGCTGCCTGTTTACCGAAAGCTTTGAATCCGCCATGGCTGCCAGGGCCAACGGCGGCAAAGTGTTGGTCAGTGTGGCTCAAATCGTGGAAAAAGACCCGGCCAACATCTTTCTGCCGGCCGAAGCCGTGGACGCCATAGTGGTCCATCCGTATAACGAACAGACCGGGTCGATTCCCCAGCGTAAATACTGGCCCATGTTCACCGAGGGGGCGAACGTGGACATGGACGAGGCCATGGAAAAATTGCGGTTCATCAACCAGACACTGGGTATCACCCCCAGGCGGGGCAAGGTGGAAGATACCCTGGCCCGCCTGGCCGCATCCATATTTACCCGATTTGTGCACAAATGCTGCAACATCATTGTGGGCGTGGGGCTGCCTGAAGAGGTCTCCCGGCTGATTTACGAGGGAGGACTTTTCAACGACGTGACCTTCATGTCGGAAACCGGCGTGGTGGGTGGTCTGCCCGCACCGGGAATTTTTTTCGGTGCCGGTATCAATCCCCGGGAGATTCTCTCGTCAGCCCAGATTTTTCATCTGTGTTATCAGCACCTGGATGCCGCCATTCTCGGCATTCTGGAGGTGGACAGCCAGGGCAATGTCAATGTTTCCAAACGGGGAGAAGGGCCGAAAAATTATGTGGGCCCCGGCGGATTTCCGGATTTCTGCGCCGCTGCCGACACCCTGATTTTTGTGGGAAGCTGGATGGCCCACGCACAAATGGACATCGTTGACGGCCAGCTCAAAATTATCAAACCCGGAACTCATAAATTTATTGCGCAGGTCTCTGAGATCACCATGAGCGGTGAGCAGGCCCTGAAAAAAAACAAGACCGTTCTCTATGTCACCTCCGTGGGAGTTTTTCAATTGACCGAACAGGGCATGATGCTCATCGAGGTGATGCCCGGTGTGGACATCCAAAAGGATATTCTGGACGCATGCCCCATGCAGGTGGTGCTGCCGGGACCCACAGAAGCGGTGCCAATCACGCCCCCTGCCGTGGTTACAGGTAAAAATTTCAAGCTGGCCTGGTAACTGCTGTGCAGCATGAGGCCACCTCGGGGAGGAGCAACAGTCCCTAAAAAATGACGCACTGTCTGAATATGGATCAGATATTTTTTTTAAAAACTGCCAGGCCCTGGGTGAAAAAAATCGGCCAGATGATTTTATATTCTAAAAGCCTGCCATAGTTTTGGGCAGTTTCCAGAACCTCTGTGATCATCAGTGGTCTTTCATCATGAAAGATCCACAGCCCCAGCTTCTGGGAAATAAAACGGGAGATCCGGTATAAAAAGGTCGGGGTTGGAAACGTGATAACAGCATATCCGCCGGGTTTTAATATCTCAAAATGAGCCTGGATGGCTTTTTGAGTGCCTTTTTGATCAAAATGTTCTATCAGCCCCACACTGAGCACCAGATCCGATGTCTGCCTGTCAAACGCCCCTGTTAAAATATCCTTTTGCAGCAGCTGAACATTATCCTGTGGCTGTATTCTTTCCCGTGTTTTTTCAAGCCCTGTCGCATTGCTGTCAATAATCGCATATTCAGATGGTTTCAATTCCTGGAGCAGCAGTTCTAAAAATGCACTGTTGGCGCCGCCGATTTCCGTTAAAGACATGCCCTGGGTGCTGCCAAAATGTTTTTTTATGGCGCCAACCAGCTCACGGCCGGTTATCCTGCGGGTAAAAGAAGCAGTCTTGTAAGGTTTATCATAATATTTGGTCCAGTTGGTTTTTTTCACAGTTCTTCATCCCTGCGCTTGAAAACAAATTCTTTTTGAACAATAAAAATAACCACGTACAATATTAATTCCCCGAACACCTTTGACAGGACAATATTAAGTTTTAATTCCTGGTTAAAATACCGGGTTGCCAGAGAAGAAACAAAACCGGACACCACAACGATGGATAAATATTTAATGCCGATGATCCAGATGTTTTCCTTTGACCGGAATACAAATCTTTTTAACAGGACAAAATTTAGAAAAAGCGCCACCAGCCTTGCAAAATAGGTGCATAGAAAAATCTGGGGCACCACAGCATAACTTGTGAAAAAAACCAGATAATCAACAGCGGCTGTGGCAAGAGACGCCAGGACATACCGGAACATGACAAAATAAATTTTGGCAGAATCCACCACTGGATTAAAAGACGAGGCTGCATTATTGTTTTCATAAATCGTATCGATTTGTATTTCCTTAAACCGAAAACCCTTTTTCTTTGCAGTCATCAGCATTTCAATTTCAAATTCATACCGGTTAAACCGGATATCAATTAAATGCGGCAGCAAAGAAAACGGAATGGCTCTCAGGCCGCTCTGGGTATCTGTCAGACGAATTTTGAAAAACAGCCGCATGATCATCCGGGTCATCCGGTTGCCGAACTGGCTTCGAAACGGCACACTGGAATCAAAAGAACGGCTGCCCATGATCAGGCTGTCACTTTCCTTTTCCATGGCTTTGGCCAGAGCAAGGATATCTTTTAAAGAATGCTGACCGTCTGCATCTGCAGTGATTACCCCCCGGCAGTTTTCAAAATTTTCCAGGATATGGGCAAACCCGGTTTTAAGTGCCGCCCCTTTGCCCTGGTTTTGAGTGTGGTTTATGATCTTTATAGTGTCTATGCCGGACAACTGATCAAAAACAGGATCATATTCAGGTCCGCTGCCGTCATTAATCACCAGAATCTGATGAAACACATCTTTTGGGATATCTTTTAAAAGAGAGACTATTTTTTCTTCCGGATGATATGCCGGTATGAGCAATATGGTTTTCATAAAATTTGGTCTTAAAAAGATATCCTTTCAAGTAAAAGATCTGAACCGCTTTGGGGCATATCCGCATGCACCCGCAACACTGTCACATCCGGCAGATCGGTGTGTTGTTCCTTCAAAAAGGGCTTAAGCCATTCAAAAATCTGATTTCGGGGCCTGTAGCAGATGATATAATCGTGCTGGGCCACATACGCCATCAAATCGGCCCGGGTTTCAAACACATCCGGAAGATAGTCCACCTTGTTGGGCAGAAGATAAAATAAAAACTGCAGATTGGCAAGGTTATCTGTTTTATTTGTAATCACGCCAATGGAATGCACCCCTTTTTCAATTTTTCCGGCAATCTGCCCAGACACCTTTTGAACATGAATATCCAGCTTTTCCCTGTTCAGATAGACCTCAACCCTTGAAGCGCCAAGCAAAACAAGCACCACCACAACACTGGCAATACAGATCCGTGGACTGATCTGCCACCTGCTGAAAACAAGCTGTTGAAAAAACACAAGCACTGCAATGAACACAATGGGTGAAAACACAATATTCAAATACCGGGAAAATCCCAGGGTCTGGTCCGAAGAACTTCCAAGACCGAAAATGATGATCTGCATGCAGTACAGTAAAAACAGGTAAAGCAAAAATGCAAACAGCACCATGGCGGAAAACAAAAAAAACCTTGAAGTATTGGGTGTTTTTACATGTTTGAATATCCTGTACCCCAGAAAACCGATGACAGCATACCAGAACACATAGGGCAGATTCAGCCGGTCTGCTGAACCCAGAAAGATATCTGTGACAAAAATCAAGACCGCTTTTTGGGCAGTTTGATCGGTAAATATCAAAACTGCTTTTTGCACGGATTCCCGGTCAATGGCAGTGTGAAACTGGGCAAATCCCATGGCAGCAATATGACTGGCCCACATTTTTTTGAGCAGCAACAGCCCCAGACCAGTCATGAGAATCATGCCAACCGGCCGCATCCTGTTTTTCACACCCCGGTCCATCAGCACATCCCCCAGCATCATGACCAGAATAAACAACCCAAGAACAAACCCGATTTCCTTGATCAGAAACAAAAAACATACCGGTGCAAACAAAATCAGGAGTTTAAGATTCAGATCCTCTTCAGTATAATATATCCAGAAAATGGCAAAGCTGAAAACAGACAACAGATAATCCACCTGAAGTTTGGTAAAAACACTTCCGGCAAATATCGTCATCAAAAGGATCAAACACCCGATAGAACTGATGGTCTTTTTAATATTCTGTGTGTCAGACACCACACAGAGCGCACTGATCAGAATCAGGGCCTGGGCAAAATAGGAGATATCCACACTGTATTTTCCCGGCAGCACATAAAAAAAATAATGGATCAGTGCAGTTCCCGGCGTATAGGCAAGGATTCTTGTATCCAGAGGGTTGCCTGTAATCGGCAGATGATCATACAGATAAAGATATTTACTGATAATCCCCCAGTAGACATAATCATCAATCACGGTAAAGGCCATATTCAGGGTCAGAACAAAGGCAATCATGCTGAGCGCGGCAAACAGGGCAAAGAAGTTTTTTACAGATGATTTTTCCTGCACGCTTTGTTTCCGGATATGGTTTCCAAAATACAGGGCCAGCACACCACCTGCAAAAAGCAATACTTGCGCACCCTGCTTCAGATAGCCGGATAAGGCGCACAGATACAGCACAATACCGATAAAGGAGATACTGACCACAGGGCTGTAGGCCAGTTTAACCTTAAAGGCATAATGCACGGCCAGGATAAAGCCTGAAAAACAGGCCAGTGTAAGTAAAAGACCAGGCATATCTTCAGGTCTCCGGAAATTGTGTATTTAAGAAAGAGTCCAGACCCTTTTTACTTAAATACAGTTTGGCATATTTATAAAAAGTGCCTTCAAAATTTCCAAAGGCAATCACAAATCCGGGCCAGCCGTCCAGAAATCCCAGCTTGAATACATACATTGTAAATGCCGCCCAGAACCCGTGGGCCAGCGCAGTAAACATTCCGGCAGACCTGCCTGATTTTAAAAGTTTTTGCGCCCCCAGCGTTGAATACCGGTTGGCCTTATAGATAAGCTCTTCAAGATTTTTAAACGGTACCTGGTTAATGTGGGATGTAAAATACCCGCATTTTTTTTCACTTATAATTTCATAGCGCTCATGAACCGCATCCGGCATGAATTTTAACGCCCCTTTTCTGAACAGCTGGGGCTGACGGTAGTCCGGATAAAACCCGGAGTGCTTTATCCATCTGCCCATGAAATAATTTTTTCTGGGAACATAATACGCATCCAGGCTGTCCTGGGCGTTTATGATTTCCAATATTTCTTCTCTTGCAGGCAAGGTACACCGCTCATCTGAATCCAGACTGAAGATCCAGTCATGGGTGCAGGCTGCAATGGCTGTATTTCTCAGTTCTCCGAATCCGTTAAAGGGAATCTGAATCACCCGGGCACCCAGCTGTTGTGCAACCGCTGCGGTATTGTCCGTGCTGAAAGAATCCGCCACAATAATTTCATCGGCCCATTGAACACTTTCAAGCGCTGCCCGGATTTTTTCCTCTTCATTAAATGCAATGATATAAACAGATAATTTACTCATTTTGTTTTATCCCGATCCTGCAGTAATAATTGTCCGATGCCATGGCCTGCTCAAGAAGCTGATCATTCAGATCAATGGTCTGTCTTGTGTTTTCCCTGTGCCAGAGATGATAACAGATCGCCCTGAAAGGATGTTCTCTTCGTTTTATGCCGTATTTATATAACCGTACAACAATTTCCGAATCTTCCCGGCCCCAGCCTTTGAATGCCTGGTTAAAGCCATTGACTGCCAGCAGATCAGCTTTAAAAAATCCCATATTACATCCCCGGATGCCGGACAGCCTGGCAGTTGTGTACGAAGGGAAAAAAGGAATCCGTATGATATGATGACGGTTGGACAAAGCCGATGTTGCGGCATGTTTTAGCAGGCAAAGCACGGACCGGGTATCTGAAAAATCAAAGGCCTCATGGGCCTTTTGGGAGATAATCACCCGCTTGCCCTGGAAAAAATACCCCTTTCGGGCCAGGTGCAGATGATCCTGGACATAATGGCCTTCGGGAATACAGTCACCGTCCAGAAAAACCAGATAGTGACCTGAAGATGCCAGAATCGCCTTATTGCGTATCTGGGCCAGGCGAAAGCCCTGATCTTCCTGCCACACATGTTTTACTGATATGCGTTGACTGTCAAGAAAAGGCAGCAGCGCTGTCCGGGTGTCATCTGTGGACCCGTCATCGGCAATAATAATTTCATCCGGCAGGCAGGTCTGGGCAAAAAGACCGTCCAGCACTTTTACAAGCGCATCCGGGCGATTATATGTGGAAACAATCACAGATATTTTCATGTCAGTCCGGCCCTGATGCTGTCGGATTTTGTATCGTCAGTTTTGATATAATCGTTGGCGCTTATCATATCAAAGACCCTTTCAACATGGATGTTCTCCATGCATTTAAAATCATCACAGGGTTTCTGGGCATAACAGGGGGAGCAGTCCAGATTTTCTGAGATAACCGTGTGGATGGTTCCGTAAGGTCCGGTTCGAACGGGATTGGCCGGACCAAAGATGGCAAACACCGGAATATTCAAGGCCGCGGCAATATGCATGGGACCTGTATCATTGCAGACAAAAAAACAAGCGTTTTCAATTACCGCCAGAAGATCCTTTAGCCCGGTTTTTCCAGCCACTGAAATCGCCTTTCCATTGCTGTGATCCACAACCTTTTGAGCAATGTCTGCTTCTGATTTACTTGCAATCACCACTGTCGGCAAATCCAGTTTTGCCGCAAGCTGTCCGAATTTCTGCGCTGGCCACCGGTTGGCAGGCTTGCCTGCCGAAGGACTCATGACACTATATTTTTCGGGCAGGGTGTTCAGGATGGGCGGATGGTGATCGTGCGGGGCAAAGGGGTATTCAATTTTGTCCACGGAACAGCCCATGAATTTTGCAATCTCAAGATACCGGTCAATGGCATGAATATTCATGCTGCCATGAATTTTATGGGTATAGAAAAACGGGCTGCCCTCATCAGATTCCTTGAACCCCAGTTTTATTTTTGCATTGGAAAAATATGTGATAATACCGGATCTCAAAAGCCCTGACAGATCAATGGATACATCATATTGTGCCGCTTTGAGACCCTTTTTAAATTCAGATATTTCCCTGAGTGTGGTCTTAATATTTTTCAAACGCCGCCATTGATCTTTTTTAAATATCCATAAGCGGTTGATCATGGGGTGATCTTCAAGAAAAGTATGCAGGCCAGAGGCCACCACCCAGTCAATTTTTGCATCGGGAAACTGTTTTCTGATCGCAGCCAGAAAGGGCAGTGTATGGACGATATCCCCCAATGCGCTGGGCTTGATGATCAAAATTTTTTTTACATTTTCAAACACGTGGGGCTTCCTTATGTCTGGCTTCGGCCGGAGGGTTGAAAAAACTGCTGCATTTTTCCATCACCATGTCCACACTGATTTTATCCATGCACTGATGATCTGTCGGGCAGGTATCTTTCAGGCAGGGGCTGCAGGGCACCGGCACCCGGACCATGATGGAATTTTCATTTACAGGACAGGTGGCAATATAATCCGTGGACCCGATAACTGCAACCTGATTCACGTTCAGGGCAGCAGCCGCATGCATCAATCCTGAATCATTGGTCACAAACAGGCTGCATTTTTCAATCAGGGCAAAGGCCTGACCCAGGGTGGTTTTACCTGAAATATTCACACAGCTCTGGCTGGATTTTTCAGCTATATACTCTCCGAGTTCATCATCCGCAGGCCCGCCGAAAATCAATACTTTCACCTTGTATTTTTGTCCCAGAATCTGCGCCAGCCGGGCATACCGATCCGGAAACCACTGTTTGGCCGTTCCCCCGGTTGCACCGGGATTGATACCGATGACAGGCCCGGCCGCATCCATGCCCATCTGTTTGAGAAATGAATCTGCATATGCCCTGTCCCGGTCAGATAAAAACAGGTCCAGTGTCCGGCCGTCATCGAAAAGTCCTGCGCCTTTTAAAATGCCGATATAATAATCAATCAAATGCCCTTTTTTCAGGATCGGATTCATTTTTATACTCCGGTTGAGCAAGATCCCTCTTGCATCGGTATTGTATCCCAGACGCTCCTTTATTCCTGCAAGAAAACAAATCAATGCTGCTTCAAATGCATTCTGCATCAAAACTGCCAGATCAAACCGGTGTACCTTCAGATCCCTTGCCAGTCTGAGTGTCCCCATACCTCTTGTATGACGGCCACCACTGTCATATCGACAGATATGATCAATATACGGATTGTTTTCATACACCGGAATAACCCAGGGTTTTGCAAGAATGGTGATTTGGGCCAGCGGATAATTTTTTCTGACCGCCCGGATCACCGGCGTGGTCATGATGGCGTCCCCAACCCAGTTGGCCGCCCGTATCATGATTTTTGCATGTGGTGTATCTTTAAGCGTGATAAATCCCATATTTTTAATCTTTAATCCATCTTGCGCAGGGGCCCCGGGTTGGCCCGGTCAAGAAGCCCTTTGGTCAAGAAGACAGTAAGGTTTTGTTTTCCACCGGTTATGAACCCAGAAATACTGTTCCGGATGCCGTCTGACCATGGATTCAATGGCTGATACATAGGCCTGGGTATTGTTTTCAATATCCTTTATCGGGTCCCCGGTTTCCTGCAGCGGGATCTCCGGGAGAATCTCCAGAATGAATTTTTCTTTTTCCGATCGCATGAACCCCGGCAGAACAACGGGTTTTGTCTTTAAAACCAGCTTTGCAAGGCCGTTATTGGTACAGGCCGGCCTGCCGAAAAAATCCACAAAAGCCCCTTTATACCAGTCCACATTCTGGTCCAGCAGCGTGGCCACAATACCATTATTCTGCAAAACTTCAGAAATTTTCCCGGTTGCCTTGCGCAGTGGAACCATGACAATCCCAAACCGCTGACGGGACTCCAGGATCAGTCTTTCCAGAGGGTTGAAATCCAAAGGACGATATAAAATATACAGTTTGATATTGACGGAAGCTATGGCAGGCACCACCAGTTCAAAAATGCCCATATGACAGGAGACAATCATCACCCCCCGCCCCTTTTCCTGGGCTGCCTTGATGTGCTCCAGGCCCTTGAAAACACAGTATTTATAAAGTGTTTCCTTTGGCTTTGGAAAGGCCCAGATCATGGTAAAAAAAATACTTGCCGTGTGCTTGAAATTTTTCTTTGCAAACTGTCTGGCGGCTTTATCTGAAAAACGGCCCGGATACGCCTGTTGAATATTATAGATAACCATATTCCTGTGACGTTTATCCATAAAAAACCAGGTCAGGGCCAACGCATCGGAAAAAAACATGAGAAAGGATCTTGGCAGCCTGCCCATGAGGCTGATAAATAATTTTATCAGTTTATAAATTTTTTGATCATCCATTTAAAAACCTGTTTTCTGATTGAAGTTTATTTTCTGATTTAAAAAGGATAAAAACCGTTCCGGAGTTTGAAACTGAATCTGAATGCCGATTACTGCCAGCTGTGTTTCCCATTTGATGTCCTCCGGGATTTTAACCCGATCCTTTTGGGTTGTCAGAATAATATCTGCCTCCTTTTGACGTGCCAGTGTGTTTATCTTTTTAAAGTCAGCCCTCTTATACCTGTAATGATCTTTAAATTCAAGGTGATCAACAATAATTGCGCCATATCTGTCCAAGGTCTCGTAAAACGAAGCATTGCCGGCAAGCCCTGAAAACAGAAGCGCTTTTTTTCCTTTCAGATATTCCATGTCTATCCCCGGATTTGGCAGGGGCTTATCCGGAAGAATCTGTTCACAGACAAAAGGGACATGGCAGGTTTTAAATTCCGGCAATGCGTTAAAATGCGCCATCAATGACTGAAGACGGTTCTTCGCAAAGGGTGTTGGCATCGCATCTTCTGCAGATGACGCAAGTGACAAGATTTCTAGCGGACACCGGGTGAAGACAAGGGCATGGGCTCTTTTTGCTGCGGTCTGAACCGGCTCCCGAAGGCGGCCGGATGGCAGATATCGGGTATTGCCCAGAGGGTTTGAATCATCAAACAATACAAAATCCAGGTCTCTTTTCAGGCCCAGATGCTGGAACCCGTCATCCAGAATGATCACATCCGGATTAAAATTTTCAATGGCGATTTGTCCGGCCTTAAACCGGCTTTTTCCCACCACCACAGGGCAGATTTTTTTTTGCGCCAGCATATACGGCTCGTCACCCGCGGTTTTTGAATCTGCAAAAACATGATTCCCGTCAGACACCACAAGGGTTTGTCCCTGATACTGTCCTTTATATCCACGGCTGACCACCACAGGTTTTTTCCCCATCCGGACCAGGGTCTGCGCTATATACAGGGTCATGGGGGTTTTTCCTGTGCCGCCCACGGTTATATTTCCGATGGAAATCACAAAACAGGGAAGTGCCTTCTGGGTCAGAATCTTTTTTTCAAACATCCACAGGTGCAGTCTGATGACCTGAATATATATTATAGACACAAGAAACAAAAATCCTTCAAAGGAAAACCATGACGGCCTGTCTGTCTGGTCCAGGGCGTTTTCAATCCTGAGTTCCAGATTGTTTTTCCAGTTTTTAAACCACTTTTTAAACCCGTTCTCAAACAAAGCCCAGAGTCTCCATGTGTTTTACAATTTTTTGAACAGCGCCTGAATGTTCACAGAAAATCCTGAAATTCTGATCTCCCATGCGCTTTCTTTCGCTGTCATCGGACAGCAGATGTTCCAGGGCATCTGCCAGGTCTTCTTCCCCGGCCACCTGCTGTGCCCCGCCCTGCTCCATCAGCAGATGTGAGATATCGACAAAATCCGACATGTCCGGGCCGAAAAGAACCGGTTTTGATACAGCTGCTGCTTCCAGAGGATTATGTCCGCCCTGCTGAACCAGTGATCCGCCGATAAATGCGATGTCACAGACCGCATACAGGTTTGCCAGTTCTCCCATTTTATCCACAATAAGAATATCCGGCGGATTTTCAAATTCGCTGGGGTCATACAGACCGGTCATCCGGATAGAAGACATATTAAAAGACCGGCAGCAGGATTCAATGTCCTTCACCCGTCCGATATCCCTTGGCGCAATGATCATGATCAGGCCCACACATTTTTTCCGGATTTTTTTAAACACAGACAAAAGAATTCTTTCTTCGCCCTCATGGGTGCTGCCGGCAATCCATATTTTTGACTCAGGGGCTAAAAAAAGTCTGTCCCGGATACTCTGAACATCCGAACTGTCCCGTTCTGCCGCTGCCTGATCAAATTTGATATTTCCAGTAACCTGGATTTTTTCCTTTTCAATCCCCAGACATTCAAACCGTTTTTTATCCCTGTGGGACTGGGCCATAATGGCCGCAAGAGAAGAAAACATCAGGGATGAAAATGATCTGAAAAACTGATATCCTTTTAAGGAGCGGTCTGACAACCTGGCATTGATCAGTATGACCGGGATATTGTTTTTTTTCATTTCATACAGAAAATTGGGCCACAGATCGGTTTCAACAATCACCACCGCATCGGGCGCAATCCGGGATCGCACCTTTTCTATACAAAATCCTAAATCAAAGGGAAAATATTCAAGCTGACTGATCCATACATTTTCTGAATTCCGGGAACTGTCTGAATTCAAAAACAAGTGTCCGGCCATATCAAAACCGGTTTTAGTTGAGGCCGTAAAAATAATATCGGTTAAAGGGGCTTTTTCTTTCAAGGCTTTTATAAACGGAACCGAAGACACCACTTCACCGACAGAAAGGGCATGCACCCAGATTCTTTTTTGGCCGGATACTGTGGGTTTTGTTCCGGGTTTCAACCCGAAACGCGCAAGCAGATTGGCTCTTCTTTTTTGGGAAAACAGCCAGAGCAAAAACAGAAAGGGCAACAAAAGAATCAGCAGCACATATCCTGCCAGTTTATATACAAAGATCATAATGGATCGCCTTTTCTTTGCTATACATTTACTCGCTGTTCACCAGATTCAATACCCCGACTGTCAGAAAAAATACATTGGCTGCCCAGGCACTGATAAACGGCGGAAGAATTGCGCCATATCCAAGGGACAGACAGAACCCGTGCATCACCCAGTATAAAAAGGTAATGCCCACGCCTGTGGCAATGGCCACGGGAATATTTCCACCGGCAAAAGGCCGTATCCCGGTGGCAGCCCCGGTTAAAACCATAATGATGCAGATAAACGGAAGGGCAATCTTGGCATTTAAATCCACCCGGTAGACCGTTGCATCATAGCCTTCTTCTTCAACCTTCAATGCATACTGACGCAACTGCACAAAACTCATTTCATCGGATTTTTTTAAAATTTCACCCAGATCCCCGGGTTCAAGCGCCAGGTCAATCTGCTTTGAATCATACAGATTGACCTTATAATCCTCAGTATCTTCAGAATGGAGCTGTTCAATTACATCCTCAAGTATCCAGCGACCGTCTTTGTAATACCCTTTTTGTGCATCAATCCTGGATTCAAGGCTGTAATTTTTTTCAAGACTGGTGATGGTCACACCGGAAATGGTCTGTGAGACCGGATCAAAAAAATTAATGTGAATCAGATTGTTATCTGATTTCATCCATATATCCTGCCGCGCGGAAAGATAATTCTGATTTTTCTTGATCACATGGTTCTGAATAAAATTTGCCTTGACCATGGAAACCGGGATAAGGGTTTCGCCCAGAAAAAACATGAGCAGGGCAAGCGTTCCCCCGGCAAGCAGAACCGGTTTTGCAAAAAGATAAATACTGATCCCGCTTGTACGGATGGCTAAAAGCTCATTGTTTTTATTCATCAGAGAAAAAACCACAATGGTTGACAGCAGAATACTTGCCGGTGTGAGCTGGACAAACATAAAAGGCACTTTTAACAGGACATATCCAAGCGCCCCCAAAAGAGACAGGTCTGAATTTAAAAATTTATCCAGCCGGGAAAGATAATCAATAATGACAAAAAGAACGATAATAATAAGCTGGATAATACAAAAAAACCTGGCAAATTCTTTTAACCAGTATTTATGCAGACATGCCATATTCATGCCTTTTTTCGCTGCTGTCTTTTAACAAGATCAATTGCCATCTGGAAAAAATCCGGAAGCACAACCGGCTTTTCCTTTGCATTTCTTATCAGGAAAAAAACAGCAATGCTTCCCATAATGACATTGGGCATCCACATCCCCACAGCAGGGGGATAATCCCCTGTTTCGCCAAAGGACCATCCAACAGCCAGCAGAAAATAGTACAAAAGAAAAAAGAATATTCCCAGACTGAAGCCTGAGGCCCGCCGAATCGATGCAGCCTGCACCCCTAAAGAAAACGCAAGGATTCCCAGTGTGATACAGGCAAAGGGAACTGCAAATTTTTCATGAAGCTGCATGAGCGCTGCACTTAATTCCAGTGCGTTGCCGTGGCCGGATCGGATAAACCGGACCAGATCGGTCAGATTTCTCTCCTTAAGCTCCTTGGCAACAGGGGAATCATTTTTTTGATTCATTTGCCCAAGATCAATATTGATATCATACTCCCCGAACCGTATATGCGTCACAGAATTATCTTCTATGTCCACCTGGTTGATCACGCCGTTGTTCAGTTTAATGGTATAAATCTGGTTGTCATCAAACCGGATCAGCCTGCCCTCCGGTGCGATGGAAATGCTGACCAGGCCCTTTGTTCTGCGGTCTTCAATAAAAACATCCTTCAATTCCTTGGTTTTCATGTCCACGGCAGAAACATAAATCATGATATCATCCAGATCAGAATTAAATTGTCTTTCCTGTAAAGCTGCATCAATACTTGATCTGGCAAGTTCCACAGTTTTCATTTTCATGGACAGCCGTCCCCAGGATACACCGAATACGGTCACCCACATGGTCAGCACAACACCACACAGACAGAAAATAAACACCGGGGGCAAAAGCGTGTATAATGAGGCCCCGGAACCCTTCAGGGCAACAATTTCATTTTCCTGGGACATGCGCATAAAGGTCAGCAGAATGGAGATCATGACAGACATGGGAATGGTAAATTCCAGAAACCGCGGCAATGTATAGACCATCATCATTATGATGGAAAAAAGATCTGCATTGAAATTGACCACCATATTGGTGATTTCCGGAATGCGGGTCATCAGGAAGACAAAGGTCAGAAAAAACAGACTGATGGCAAAGGGGGATAAAAGCTCTTTAAAAATATATTTATGTATTATTTTTATATCTCTCATTTCCAGGGAAAATATAAGTTAGCAGCCAATTAGTCAAGATTTGAAAATGAATTCTTGTGTTTTCACGGGCAGGTTTTCATGCTAATAATCAGACTATGAAATGCATTATCCTGGCCAACGGTGAAATGGCATACACCCGCAGCATATCCCGGATCATCCGGGATGCGCAATTGATCATCTGTGCGGACGGGGGTGCCAGGCATTTAAAAGCCCTGGATATTGTCCCGCATGTCATGATCGGCGACTTTGATTCCATCCACAAAAACGACCTTGATTTTTTTCAAAAAAAAGGGGTGAAAATGATCAGTTACCCGCCGCAAAAAGATCAAACAGATTCAGAACTGTGCATTGACTGGGCCATTGAAAACAATGCAACCGATATTACCCTGCTGGGCATGACAGGCACAAGAATGGATCATACCCTTGCCAATATTTTTTTGTTGAAAAAGATCGCAGAAAAAAAAATTCCGGCCCGGATCATCAACGAACACAATGAAATTCATGCGGTCATAAAAGATCTTCAGATCAACGGAAACATCGGAGAACTATTAAGCCTTGTCCCTGTTACGCAGAAGGTTACCGGAGTTACGGTTCAAGGTCTTGAATACCCGCTTGAAAATGCAGTCCTGCATCTGGGATCTTCTCTGGGGATCAGTAATGTTTTCAAGCAAACCAGGGCCTGCGTATCAATCAAGGACGGGATGCTGATTGTGATCAAATCAAGGGATTAAATCAGGATTTTTCTTTGCTGTCTTTTCCTTCTTCACCTTGCGCACCTTCTTCAGAACCCGGTTTTTCAGTCAATGTATGTTCAATAAAAAACTCTTCAACCTTTTCTATCTCAGAGGCCACAATAACATGTTCAACGGATACATCTTTAACAACACCGCCCATATAAGGATTGATAACCTTTACCAGGTTCTGGGTTTGATCTTTGATGCGGTCAAAATCTTTCACATCGTCAAAAACAAGTGAGCTTAAAAAAATCATGGCTGCCTCACGCACCCGGGGATGAATCGACGGAATGGCTTCCTCCGGCATCAGTTCCTTGATCTCCATATTCATATTCAGACACAGATACCGGTCTTTATCATTTGATCTGTTCTTGTTCAGATTCACGGCAATCGGTCCCATGGGGATTATCTGATTCAACGATTCCTCATTCCGGGCTGTCGCAGGACGGTTGGTCTTGTTCCATATTATTGTGCGCCCGAATTCATCCTTGAGAAGAAGGGAGGTTCCAGTCAGCTCCACAATATCAAAAAACAGGGTGGAATTGGGTTCCCAGATTTCATTGATATCAGATTCACTGACAGTAAAGATCATCTGTCTTTTTTCAATATGCCATGTCCCTTTTGCGTTTCCCTTGGCTTTAACAATTTTGGATGTCGCATCTGTAATTCGCACAGAAGAATTCCACTCTCCTCTCGGATTTGTAATTAACAGAATATATGCCCGGTTTCTTGACTGTGTCCAGTTTCCCACAGCAGACTCTCTCATGGATTTTTCTTCTCCGCCACATCCGGGCAGCACAGCAATAAAACAGACTCCTGCTAAAAACACCATAACGCAAACCGCAAATTTTTTCATGATGGCATCCTGACAAATTGAGTTTAAATCATTTTTTAACGCTACCATGATGGTGAATCATGGTCAACCCGGACCCTGGGAATATTTCGTGTTGAAATATACGTTAAATTCGGGATATAACGCCCGTAACTTTAATTACAGGGAACTTTTCATGCTTGTAAACACATTTATCCATATCCCGGGAATCGGTCCTTCAACGGAACAAAAACTCTGGGAATCCAATATTCTAAGCTGGGAAAACAGCAGCAGCCTCACCGGCACCGAACTGTCACTTTCAAAAATTGCCGTTCTGAAAAACCATATAACAGAATCAAACCAGCATCTTGAAAACCAGAACCCCAATTATTTTGAAGCCCGCCTGCCATCCAGCCAGCACTTTAGATATTTCCCCGAATTCAGAAAATCCTGTGCCTATATTGATATAGAAACCACAGGACTTGATAATTCTGCTGTCATTACCACCATCGCCCTTTATAACGGAAAAGAGATCAGATATTTTATACAGGGGAAAAATCTGGATGAATTTATAAAAGAAGTGCACAAATACAAGGTATTAATCACATATAACGGCAGAAGCTTTGATATCCCGTTCATTGAAGCCTATTTCAACATCAGACTGCCCCATGCCCAGATTGATCTGCGATATATTCTGGCCCATCTCGGAATCAAGGGCGGGTTAAAAAAATGTGAAAAAGCATTGGGAATTGACAGAAAAGAACTTGACGGAGTGGACGGTTTTTTTGCTGTTCTTTTATGGAATGAATACAGGAAAAGCTCAAATCCAAAGGCCCTTGAAACCCTTCTGGCCTATAATATCGAAGATGTTATCAACCTTGAAACCCTGATGATCAAAGCATATAACCTGAACATCAGCCGGACTGTTTTTTCACAGACCCACCGGATAAAACAATCTGCTTTTAAAATAGAAAACCCTTTTAAGGCGGATCTTCATACCATTGAATACTTGAAGAATGAAAATTCAATAAAATACTATTAGCACGGAAGTCGCTGCAAATCCAAACGCCTTCCGTGCTAATACACAATATTCACTAATCTCCGCAACCGCCACCGGAACCACAGCTGCCACATCCGCCGCCACCCAGTTCCATGTTGGAATCAAGAGAAAATCCCATCCCGGTGAAGTCAATTTTAATTATTTCGGCTTTTTCCATAAACTCTTTATCAACAACAAATTTCAGGCCTTTTACCTCAAAATTGTCATCCGTATCTTTTGGCTCATCCAGAGCCATTGCAAGTGAAGGGCCACCTCATCCGCCTGAATTAAGGAATATCCTTATGGGGGTAGGTTCTCTTCCCTGGAAATAGTCATCGATCTGCGTCTTGGCAGGATCTGTCAACTCAATCATTGTGTATCTCCCTATTGGTTTGTTTATTTTTCAGAAATTTTTTTTCTGAATGAACTAATTTTAACCACGGACCTTGTGCCTGTCAATGACAGATTAGAATGTTGTATGCATTTTTGATTTTGTTGTCATAATATATTGCATTCAATTGCGGTGTTATATAAAATCTTTTTGATATGAAATTATCTGTTCCCTTCATACCGGATAAACACTATGCCCGGTTTTTAACCCTTCAGTGCAAACACATTGAATCTGTGTATTTTTCATTCCCCATGGGCACGGTTCTGGATGCCAGAATGCGTTTTCAAGCCCGGACAGATTTTGATGAAATTATTCATTGTCTGGGTCCGCTGAAAAATATAAAAAAATATGCCCTGTTAAATACGCGATTTATTCATCCTGAATTGTATTCTGACCCCCTGTTTTTAAAACAGACGCGAAAGCACCTGGACACCCTGATGTCCGGCTTGAATCTGACCGGAATTATTTTTTGTGATGCCTATCTTCTCAATGCTCTGGCTGCTTCAGACAGAAAACAGGTTTCACAGCTTGAAGCTGTGCCCGGCATCAACTGCATGCTGGATTCACCTCAAAAAATCTTTGCTTTTCTTGAATGTATCGAACAGGCAGGCTTTAAATCCCCGGGAAAAATAATCCTGGACCGATCCTTGAACAGAGAAATGGGACTGCTTGAAAACACCATCAGAACTGTCCGGCATGCGTATCCTGACATCAGATTTGAACTGCTTGCCAATGAAGGATGTATTCATCTGTGCCCGTATAAACTGACCCATGATGCCCAGATTTCTTTTGCAAATCTGGATACAGCACAAGACGCATGTTTCCCGAATAACCACACCTTTTCAATCAACCGGGCCATCGGCTGCCATGCCTATTTTTTCAAACACCCCCAGCGGTTTTTAAAATCCCCTTTTATTCGGCCAGAAGACACAGACAGATATTCAGACCTGGCAGACACCCTGAAAATATGCGGAAGAACGCTTGGCACAAAATTTTTAACCCGGTGTATTCAGGCCTATACCCAGAAATCCTATGCAGGCAATCTGCTGGATCTCATGGATGCCACCAACTGGCTGTCTGATCTGTATCATATTGAAAACGAAGATCTTGACCCTGATTATTTAAATACAGTTACACACTGTACAAAGGATTGCAAAAAATGTAGTATATGCGATACTTTTTTTAAAAACGCTGCAACTGAAAAATCAATTGAACTCAAGGCGTACAAGGACTATCTATGAAAATCTTAGTAACCGGAGGAGCCGGATATATCGGCAGCCACACCTGTATTGAACTTCTGAACGCAAACTATGATGTCATTGTTCTGGACAACCTGTGCAACAGTTCAAAAGAATCTTTGAAACGGGTACAGGAACTTACGGGCAAATCTGTTGAATTTTATGAAACCGATCTTTTAAATAAAACCGATATCGCACATATTTTTTCAGAACACAAAATCGATGCCGTGATCCATTTTGCAGGCCTTAAAGCAGTTGGAGAATCAGTTTCCATCCCCCTGAAATATTTCCAGAATAATATCACCGGCACCCTGAATCTGCTTGAAGTAATGAATGATTTCACGGTGAAAAACATTGTATTTTCTTCATCGGCAACCGTATATGGAGATCCTGCATCCCTGCCCATTACGGAAGATTTTCCCCTTTCAGCTACAAATCCTTACGGCAGAACAAAATTAATGATAGAACAGATCCTGCAGGATCTGTATATTTCCGATAACACATGGAATATTGCGCTTTTAAGGTACTTCAACCCGGTGGGGGCCCATAAAAGCGGCAGAATCGGGGAAGATCCCTTTGATATCCCCAACAATCTGGTTCCGTATATCACCCAGGTGGCTGTTGGCTCCCTGAAAGAACTTCAGGTGTTTGGCAACGACTATGACACACCGGATGGAACCGGTGTCCGGGACTATATCCATGTGGTGGATCTGGCCTTGGGACATATAAAAACACTTCCCAAACTGTTTACACATCCGGGGGTTGTCATCTACAATCTTGGAACCGGCAAGGGCTATTCAGTTCTGGACATGGTCAAAGGATTTGAAAAGGCCAGCAGCAGAAAAATTGCTTATAAAATAGTAAACAGACGACCCGGAGATATTGCTGCATGCTGGGCTGATCCTGCCAAAGCAAAAAGAGAGCTGGGCTGGGAAGCGCAAAAATCCCTTGAAGACATGTGTAATGACAGTTGGAACTGGCAGAAGAACAACCCTCAGGGATATCGCGCAAAATAACCGGAGAAATGAATATGGAAGATTTTATTCCTCAGTTTAAAGACAGCCTTAAAACAGGAAATCTCGGGAAAATAAAAGCTCTTCTGGAAAAGCTTGCCTCCCGGCATGATACTGAAAAACAGGAAATGCTGCAATTACTTGCCCTTACTCCGGACAAGGCCGCTCATGAACTCTTAAGTTTTCTGTCCCAGAAAGACAATCAGGATACTGGCATTGCCTCACGCATCACCCAGCTTATCATTGACCGTGCCCATCTAAACCACAGTTTTATTCTTATCCTGTTCGAGAATGCGCCCAGATCAACCCTTGTCAGCACGGTTCCGCTTTTGCGACACATCCTGAGCAAGGAGACGGACAAAGACCTTTTAAACAAAATCATCCGGGCTGCCGGAAAATCTCGGATCGAACATCTTACAGCAGATATTGCAGAATTTATTTTTTATGATGATGCCATATTAAAACAGGAGGCTGTCAAAGCCCTGGAGCGGATCGGCACGCTTGATGCCTGCGAAAAACTGATACTGGCATCCAAAACAGAAAAATGTGACCAGAATATTTTAGATACCATTGATGTTCTCAAGGCAAAACAACCTGAAACCAGAACGGTTTCACCAAAGAAAGATGATATCTCAGCATTGCCGAAAACAGACCTTGAACAGATCACCGCTGATGATCTGGAGGAACGGTTCCACGCTGTGCTGGAATTTTCCAAAAACTCCAAACTGGTTTCCGACATCTTTTCAACCCATATGGATTCCGAGGATCATGACCTTATCATCAATCTGATGCATATGATTTCCCGGAGCATCCCGCGACAGGTGGTCAATGATCTTTTTTCCATCATCACCCGGGAAAAAACAGACAGCACCATCAAATTTTCCGCATATAATGCCCTTGCAGCTTTTCCGGAGCTTGAATCTGCCGCATCGGTCATCCAGGGGGTTTCTGAGCCCTCCATGTTTGTCCGCATGGCTGCCATAAATGCGCTGGATAAAAACCTGTCAGATTTTGTCTGTGCTGAAATACGAAATAAAATTGAATCCGGAACCAAAAAAGCTGAACAGCTTGCCCAGACCATACTGGATGCCGGTGCCCGGCACCTGATTGAAAAACTGATGATTTCAGATACCTTTTCCTATATGGCATCCAATTATCTTGCCAGAACAGCCCCTATTTCCGTTCTGGATAATTTTATTTATATTCTGGAAAAACGAAACCTTAAATCAACTGCAAAAAAATATAAGGATATAAAGGAAAGAAGATCAGACACCTCCAGAAAAGAATGTATTATTATCAGCACATCTGAAACCGTCTTAAATGTGTACAGCAAACTGATGTATGCCTGTGATTTTACAACCCGGACTTTTTTGCGTGAGCAGGAAGCCTTTGAGGCCATTATCGCCAAACAGCCCTGCGCCATCATCTGTGACCTGTTTTTAAATGACATGACCGCTCTGGAGTTTACCAAAGAAATCAGAGGGGTTTATCCAGCAGATCAGGTGCCGGTGATCATATCCATGCTTCAAAAAAACTTTGATGCAGAAAAGCTTCAAAAAAGAATGGACGAAAACGGGGTCACCTTCATTTGTGAATTCCCGCCCAGGACAACCCAGATAAAATCCTGGATAAAATAAGACGCTTTGCATGACTAACCGGCCACTTGCCATCGGCGCAAGATTAAAACAGTTTGAACAGATCAACACCATTGGCTTGAAACCCAATTTCAGTGATTATCCCCAGCATATCCAGAAACAGATCAAGGCTGCAAAAAAAATATTCTACCCCACAGCCTTTTATGCAGATCTGTTCAATGCCATGGGAAAGCAAACCTTTCCCAGTTTTCATACCTATAAATTTGCCGTGGATAAAATCAAACAAAGTGCGGCATTTCAGATGTCAGACATACCCCATCCACAAACACGGGTGTTTTACGGAGAAAATCAAAAAACTGAAATCCTGAATTCTTTTGACTTTCCGTTTATTGCTAAAATACCAAGGGGGTCTGCAAAAGGCTGTGGCGTTTTCCTGATCCGGACCCCCGAAGACCTTGCGCAATTTCTGGTCATCAAGGGACCTGCATACATACAGGAATATCTTCCCATTGACCGGGATATGCGCATTATCATCATTGGAAAAAAAATCCGCCTGGCCTACTGGAGAATTGCAGCCGAGAACAATTTTAAAACCAATATTTCCCAGGGCGGGGCCATCAGTTTTGATCCTTTGCCCCAAAAAGCGCTGGACCTTGCGCTTGTCACAGCGCAAAAATGCCAATGGGATGATGTCGGCATTGATATCATTGAACATGAAAATAAATTTTATGTGCTGGAAGGCAATATGAAATACGGCACAAAAGGGTTCAAGGCCGCGGGAATTGATTATAAAAAACTGCTGCTGGATCTTGTCTTGAATGAAGAAATTTAATCAACATAGAAAACCTGAAAGGAAAAAAACCATGGGCGATCGATTAAAAGGAAAGGCTGCAATTGTTACTGGTGGGACCAGTGGTATAGGCAAAAAAACTGTTGAAATTTTCGCAAAAGAGGGTGCATCCGTCCTGATTGCCGCCCGCCGGGAAAAAGAAGGCCGGGAATTGGCCGACACCCTTGGTGACAAGGTCGATTTTATCAAAACAGATGTTTCCAGGGAAGATGATGTCCAGAAAATGATTGATTTTGCAGTTGAACGTTTTGGAAAACTGGACTGCCTGTTTAACAATGCCGGTTGTCCTGCACCGGTCGGAAGCATTGAAACCATACCTCTCAAAGATTATGAAGCTGCCATCTCCGTTCTTTTAGGTGGTGTTATGCTGGGTATGAAACATGCAGCGCCTGTCATGCGCAACCAGGGATATGGAAGTATTATTAACAACGGCAGCGTTGCGGGGATGCTGGCCGGATATTCATCTTCCATTATCTATTCGGCGGCAAAAGCCGCTGTCATCCATTTGACCAAAGTGGTAGCCATGGAACTTGGAGAAAAAAATGTCAGGGTTAACTGTATCTCACCCGGGGGGATTGCCACGGGCATTTTTGCTAAAGCTCTGGGAAAATCAACTGAAGACGCAGAAAAAAGCGCTGAAGCGGTGAAACAGAGCCTGGCCGGAATGCAGCCCGTTCCCCGGGCCGGATTACCCGAGGATATTGCATTGGCCGCAGTTTTTCTGGCCTCTGATGAATCCACCTTTGTCAATGGGCATAACCTGGTTGTTGACGGCGGCCTGATTGGCGGCAGATTCTGGAGTGCGCAGCAGGAAGGTCTGGATAAAATGAGGGAGGCATTTGGCCTTTCTGCCCGCTTGAAAAAATGATCTTTTCCTGAAAAATTATGTTCCTGACGGTATAAGCGGTTAAAAATTCAAGATACATTATTTAAAACAACAAGGGCATCTGCGGCAAATAACGTATCTCCCTGAAGGATGATCGGGTTAATATCGATCTCGGCAATCTCTTCGTTTTCAAGCCCCAGCTGCCCGATCCGGATCAGTATCTGAGTCAATTGCTCCCGGTCAACGCCGGGCTTTCCCCTGAAATCTCCCAGCAGCTTCTGTGCAGATGTTTCACTGATCATGTCCTGTACATCAAACGCCCTCAACGGTGCCACTCTGAAACTGACATCCTTCAATGCTTCCGTATAAATACCGCCAAGACCGAACATAACATACGGCCCGAACTGAGGGTCCCGGCTGAGCCCCACCACAAATTCCCTTTCGCCGGTGATCATCTCCACAACCAGCACGCCATCCATATCAAACCCTTTTGATGTCAGACTGTCATAAGCAATTAAGGCCTCAGAATCGTTTTTAATGTTCATCTTTACCAGCCCCATTTCGGTTTTATGCGTAAATTTATCAGAGCAGCCCTTCATTACAACCGGATAACCTATTTTCCCAGCCAGGTTTATGACTTCATTCCGGGTCAATGCAAGGCCCTGCTTTGCAATGGGGATTCCGGCAGCCTCAATAACAAGTTTTGATTCATATTCTGATAAGGCTGTCTGTTTTTTAGCAATGGCATTTTTAATGATGTCCGTCATAATCGCTCCTGTTTAACCGGCTTAGGGTAAAAAAATATTTTTTAATAATGCTCTGAATTTATTTTCAGTATGAAGATGCCTGAGTTGCTGGATACCAATATAAATTGAATAATTTTTAAACGCCTGGGCCTGTGCTTGAGAAAAATCACTACAGGTTGGAAGATAAATTTCTGTCAGATGCGCCAGACGTTTTTGATCAATACTGTCCTGAAAGTCTTTTACAACCGGTTCGTGCAGAGCCCAGGCACGAACGACAAGCTCCAGCCTGCTGGAAATTTGAAATACCAGCGCTGTCAATTTTTTAAGCTGTGCAACCTGTTCTTTTTCTTCATTAACCGCATGAAGGATTTCCACAGTTGTTTTCATTTCATAGTAATTTAAAAGTGCTTCAATGTATTTTTCCCTGCTCTTGAAATGATGATAAAAAGACCCTTTGGTTTTGCCTGTCTGCAAGGCTAAATTATCAATAGAAAGAAAATTCGGCCCCTCTTCTTCCAGAATTTTCAATCCTTTGCTCAGCCAGATTTCCTTTGGTTTTACAATATTTTGCATCCGCTATCCATTTTTGTATTGACAGAACAAATCCGTTTCCATACCATACCGCATGGTATGTTTATACAAAGTCATCATACCGACGTCAAGTATTTTTATTGGGGAAAAAACACCGCCGGAAAGCCACAATGGAGGCCTGTACTATGTCTATACAATTTAATGATTTTGAACGGATATTTAATCCTGAAAACGTTGCAGTGATTGGCGTGTCAAGCGAAGGATTCGGTTTTGGAAAAGGGATATTGCTTTCTCTTAAAGCAATCGGATATGCTGGCAATCTGTACCCGGTAAACCCAAAGGGCGGGACGATCTCCGGCCTGAAAATCTATCGTTCCATCGATGAAATCCCCGGTTCCATTGATTTTGCCATTATCGCAGTACCCGCCCAAAAAGTTCCGGATGCGCTTGAGTCCTGCCGCAAAAAAGGTGCTGTCGGTGCTGAAATTCTTTCTTCAGGTTTCAGTGAAGTCGCTACACCTGAAGGGTTTGAACTTGACCGTCAAATAAAAGAGATTGCTGCAAAAGGGATACGGGTTATCGGACCAAACTGTTTTGGCATCTATTGTCCAAAATCTGGATTGACCATGCTTCCCGGCCCAGACCTGTCAAGAGAGGCTGGAGCAGTGGCATTTCTCTCTCAAAGTGGCGGTCTTTCGATCGATTTTGCATATCTTGGCAAATGGAGAGGCATCCGGTTTTCAAAGATGGTAAGTTTTGGAAACGGGTGTGACCTGCGTGAAACTGAAATGCTTGAATATCTTCGTTGTGATCCTGAAACCAAAGTTATCTGTCTATATATTGAAGGGGTAAAAGACGGCAGAAAATTTTTTAAGGTTCTCAGCGACACCACCATGGAAAAACCTGTGATCGTTATGAAAGGCGGTCTTTCTGATGCCGGAGGGCGAGCAGTGGCAAGCCATACCGCATCCATGGGCGGCAGTCATAAAATCTGGAAATCAGCGCTGCGGCAGAGCAATGCCGTGCAGGTTGAGAACCTGCAGGAAATGTCCGATATGGCACTGGCATTTTCCATGCTCCCGTTACAGGAATACAAAGGAATGACCGTCATTGGCGGCGGCGGTGCACTCGGAGTCAACGCAACTGATATGGCAGACAAAATGGGACTTTCGACCCCTCCGCTCAGAACAGATATCCAGGAAAAGATCCGCCAGATATTACCGCAACCCGGATCCAGTCCGGCCAACCCCATTGATATTGCCAATCCCTTTGTTCCCCCCCAAATTCTCAAAGAGACGATTCTTCACGCTTCTGGTGATGGAAATATCCAGATTCATATCATGATACAATTGTTGCATTCATACAAGTCTCTGGCCTCAAATATGGGAGAGAATCACATGCGAAAGGTTACCCCCATAGACAGTCTGGTCACAGCCTGTAGTTCATCTGTAACAGAAGGAGGAAAGCCCCTTGTAATGATCCTGCCCAATTATAAACAGGAGCTGGAAGCAATGGATATCGAGGAAGTTATCCGGGAGGTTCGCAAAAAACTGCTTTCCACTGGAATTCCGGTTTTTGATCGCGTGAAGGATGCACTTAAAACAATTGCTGCTATTTCTCTTTATGAGGCGCGCAGGAAAGCAATTTATTGACAGGGATTCTAAAAATTCAAGAAATCACCATATGTCTGCACAGCGGACCCTGGCAAAGCCCATATGAAGATCACTGCAATCCGGGTCAGCGGATTCAAATCCATACCACGGGACCGGATGAATCAATTTCAGGTCAGACCACGCTATAGGAAATGGAACGCCAGTTTATTTTTGACACTTTAGAAAAAACTGGGCATACAGAATCCGAATAAATATAGAACCAGTTAAGTTAAGTTAAGTTAAATGGCCGGAAGCATGAGCTCCCGGCCATTTCTTTTTTTATTAATATTTTCTTCTCAGACCTGCCAGTCCGATAATTCCTGAACCCAAAAGCCAGATTGCACCTGGAACCGGGACAGGGCTGCCTTCAATTCTGGCGTAAACCCCGAACCCGAAATCCGGATAATCCAGGGGGGCAACCTGCCAGTCAGACCAGCCTAACTCACCTCCCATATTTGCCCTGTAGGCCTCTGCATCCATTATCGGTGAGATAAGGTTAGAGGTACCCATGCCACCTTCAAATATTGAATTATCCGGTGCACCAAACGCAATCCAGTAAGTCCCGGCATCAAGGTGTCCGGCATAACCGCTTGTTCCCTGCCAGCCATAGAAAGAAGAATTCCCATCTTCAGACATAAACGTTTTGCTGAAGACAAAATCACCGGGACGCCCGTTGCTGTCTTCATAAATAGTGATAAGAACTTCTCCCTGGACATTGACAGCTAAATACCCCTGCATTTCATATATGTCATATCCCTTATCAAGCGTGAACTGACCGGCCAGCCACTGGCTGGTATTGCCTGCCTGGCCATAGCCTCCGACAAAACTGGAAGGCCAAATGTTATCCGGTGCACCCGTATCGACAACAAGCACTGCACTGGCAAGATTTGAAAAACCCAGAACAATTAAGAAAACACAGAAGAACAATACTCTTTTCATTTTGTTAAACCCCTCCTGACCCTCAAAAATAATGTTTATGAGACCCAATAGATCTGCCCTCATGGACAGAATGCAAGAAATGCACCAGTATAAATTATTTTACAAGACCCTCATCCTCCCTGTTTACAGGCAGTTAGAGGGAAATCACCTGCTGTGGAATAAATGCCATACTGTTACAATAAACTCCTAAAAACATGGTAAAAAATACCCGGACCATTAAAAAGGACAAGGGCACAACACGCAAAAAAAGAAAGATTTTTAAAAAGAAAAGAGAAACCATATTGGCATTTGCGCGAAAAGTGACTTTTGGGACGATAGAATTATAGCTTTTATTGATATTTTGGGTTTAAAAAAAATTGCTGCTGAATCTTGTCTTGAATGAAGAAATCTGAATCAGCCAACCCTGAAATCACCTTGATCCGGGTCAGCTGATTCAAATCCATATATATTATTTTGATATAGTATTCGTAACTTAAAATAAACCCGCCACTTTCAATGCCAGCATAAGCTGCATACAGGTTTTTTTCTCTTCAGGTGTTTTCGGGTTTATCAGCCCCATGCGTTCAAACACAGGGACAAGATCCCCTGGAATATCCGTGGGCAAAGAATTCATGATCTGCGGAATTTCAGAGGCGGTATCGCTTACCATTTTGCCTTTCAAGGCTCTCAATGAAAATGCAATCGCAAGCTCCTCCTTGGAAAAAATACCGCCAAACGGGAATGCGGGAAACAATCCTGAGGCCTTTGCCGCACCCATTTTTGCAGCCAGCGCTTCCGGGGTATTATTCCTGAACTGTTCAGGGATCTTATAATCCCCGGGAATCTTGTTGTGTTTTACAGCTTCTGCCAGCAGTTCATCCTGGAACCTTGAATCGGTTACATTCAGCATCTCCTTGATCACGTCCTGGTCGTTTTTACTGCGGATATCTGCAATACCGTATTCGGTGACAATAATATCCCTCAAATGGCGCGGAATGGTCACGTTGCCATATTTATACAGAATATTGGAGTATGTTCTTCCTTTTTCCTGACGGGTGCTTTTGATCATCATGATCACACGACCATCATGAAGGGCATGACCCATGGCAACAAAATTATACTGACCGCCCACGCCGCTTATCACTGTACCATCTTCAAGCATGTCTGAAGAAATATGGCCCAGCAGCGTGGCTTTCATGCCCGTATTACAGAAACGACCATCTGTGCGCTGCAGTCTGCGAAGCGTTTCTCCGCCATAAAGCTGGTTGGCCACATCCACGCCGCACATCTCAAACTGAAGTTTTTCTTCCAGGGGCATATTTTTAAGATCATCATAAAACTCCTGGGGCCCTATAAAAAAAGCACCGGTAAGCACAATACCGTTTTTCAATTCAGTGCCCAGACAGTTTTCGCAGATAGCTTCAAGATTGTTGGAATCCAGGAGCAAAGGCGAATAGGTTTTGCCTTCGCAAACAATGTGTCCATCGGCGTAGGTTACACCCTCTTTGAAAACACCCACCTTGTGCAGTGCGGCAAAATCCTTTTGCGTCAGATACGGCGGAATCGTTTCCTGATCCAGCATCTGCTGAAGAATATCTTTTGGAATCTTCTCTTCAAGCCTGCCCTCATTGATCAGACGCTGCACACCGGCATGATGATAGACTTTTCGTTTGATGACCCCGCTCTTGTACAACTGCAAAAACCCATCCACAAGCATTTCGGTTGATCCGTAAAGCCCTTTTTCAAAAACCCCGGTACCCCCGGTCTCATCAATCAGTTCATTATAACGGGCCCGGATGCCGCTGTCCTCAAGCACTGTATTGTAGGCCGGGTTCTGATTGTTGCGCAATCCCAGGCAATAGGCAATGGAGTCACCCAGCGCCCCGATGCCGATCTGAAGGGTGCCGCCATCCTTGATCAGGGTGCTGACATGCAGACCGATAAAATAATCTGAAACTGTCACCGGCTGATGGGGCGGCGCAAACAAGGGGGCGTAGCAGGACGGATCATCAATCACGATGTCCCATTTGTCCGCTGATACAACCGCATCTCCATACATGAACGGCAGATGGGGATTAACCACGCCGATGGAAAGATGCCGGATCCCTTTTTTTTCATTTTTTTCATATATGTCGAAAATCCCCAGAATCAGATCAGCATTGCATGCTGCACTGTATTTCACGCCGTTTTCATCCTCCTGCCGGGCCATCATCTGTGCGTAAACTTTAAAGCCGCCGGCATAGGCATCTCTTACCGTGTGGGTATAATTGGAACTTACGTAATTCTGCTGCATCTTGGGATCGTTTCGGTATGCGCCAGCCTTGCAGTAGGCCTCTGTGATGATCACATTTTCAGGCAAGGTACCTGCCCTCAGATCAAGCATATAATCCAGATCCTGAACCCCGCCAAAATGTTTTTCCACAACCGGTCCCCAGAAACGGCGTTCAAGGTCACTGTCCCCTCCGGGCTTTTCAACGGACAGGGACCCGTTGATGTTCAGCTTGATCGACGGGTCTTTTTTTGCCCGCTGGTATAACGTATTAATCAATAAAACAGGCTTTCCAAGCCCGAGTGGCGTGCCGATTCTGATGTCCTTTTCAAACAGGTCGATAATACGATCCACAGCCTGCTCAACATTAAGGTACAACGGCTTTTTTATTTCCATCTCAAATTGTCCTTTTTTTTAGTATTCTGTCTGTTTGCAGCTTAAATTCCAAAAACCATCATCATTAAGTCAGCGGCACCAGAAAAACGGGAATATTGCTCCCGTGAATAATATTTTTCCCGATATGGCTTCCTGTAATCATTTTCAGTATAGACCCGTGTTGATAATACCCCATTGAAATAAGATCACAGCCGGTTTTTTCGGCAATTTCCATAATCCTCTCGGCCGCATTTCCATATACCACCTCTATGGAATCAATCTTGACCGGGCGTTCAACATCACCGGTACATGCATTGTTCTGGTCGCACAGCTCCTTTAAGGCCTTTTGTATGGCCGGAACCAGTCTTTGTTTTCCGATAAGAACATTCCGGACCGTATCCTGGCTCTGTTTTCTGTTTTTTTCGTACAGGTCACGGTCAACCAGATGGATAATCTGTTTTTGTGTCCCGCCACCGCCTGACCCGTCTTCAATCACATGAACAATGACAATGGACGCATTCACCTGGTTTGCAAGCGCCACTGTTTTTTCAAATACGTCAACCGAACTTCTGGAAAGATCTGTTGCAAACAGAATTTTATTAATTTGTTTTATCATTATATATTCTCCTGTCAGGCAGGGTTAGCAGCCTGTTATATCCATCTTCTTTTTAAAAAAATCAGTACCCGCATCTGATCCGACGGCTATACAAAACCGGGAAGCCATGTTGCCAGCGGCGGAAAAACAACCACCAGTATCAGCACCAGAATGAGAATGATAATTGGCAGTATTGCGCCTTTAATAACGGTATTGATAGGAATTCCGCCGATCATGGACACAACAAAAAGCACGCCTCCCATTGGCGGGGTAATCAGTGCCAGATTCACATTGAGCAGAAAAATGACCGCAAACCACACATTATCCCAGCCCATGTGCAGCACCACAGGATACAGTAATGGGATGGCAAGATAAACCAGTGCAAGCACTTCCAGAAACATGCCCATGACAAACAAAACAAGATTGACAATCACCAGCAAAAGAATCGGATTTAAATCCCTTGCAATAATAATCTCAAGAATCTGATGTGGAATTCGGCCGAAAATGATCACATAGCCGAGCATGGCTCCGCCCATGACAATCACCGCAACCATGGCAGATACATTTGCAGCGGATTTTAAAATTCCCCAGAATTTTTTAAGCGTCAGGGATTTGTATATGAAAAACCCGATAAGGGTGCAGTAGATAACGGCAACACCTGCAGCCTCGGATGCGGTAAATATGCCCAGATAAATGCCGCCCAGAATAATGACAGGTGCCATCAGTCCCCAGAAACCGTCCTTAAGGGCCTCCCATTTTGTCAGCTCTCTTGTTTCCATCTCAGGCCCGACATCAGTGTCCGGTGTGGCAACACCTTTTCCAATGCTTCCGGAACACAACACCATTCCCACCGAATATAACACGATCAGCAATATCCCGGGGACCATTCCTGCTGCAAATAATTTGCCAATGGATTCATCGGTAAGGTAACCGTAAATAATCAGAATGATACTTGGCGGAATAACTGCACCCAAAGACCCTCCGGCTGTGATGGCAGCAGAAGTCAGGGCATCCGGATATTTTGCACGCCGAAGCTCGGGTATGGCGATCAGACCCATGGTTGAGGCGGCAACAAAGCTTGAGCCTGTCATGGCTGAAAAAATACCGCTGCTGACAATGGTGGATATCCCCAGTCCTGCCTTGAATCTGCCTAAAAAGGCTTTAGCCGCGTCAAACAATCGCTTTCCCATGCCGGTTTCAGAAATCAGCTGGGCTGCCAGAATAAAAAGCGGAACCGCCACCAGAACGCTGGAGTTCAAAGCGGTATGGGCCTTTTGAATCCCGGTAACCATTGCCATGTCAAAATTTTCGTAACAGGTTAAAATTCCCATGGCCAGAAATCCAAGACCAAAGCCGACAGGGAACCCGCTGGCCAGGACCAGTAAAAAAACCACTATAAACCCAATGATATATAAAATCATACTGTTGCTCCCTTTATTTGCCCTTTGAAATTTCTTCGGCGATCTTGTTGATAAATTGCAGTGCCAGCAATGCTGCGCCGACGGGCATCAGCATCCATGGGATCCAGAGGGGAGTGGCCATCAAACCGTTACTGACATCTTCAAGGTCATAGGAAAGTTTGGTCTGCAAGAACCCCTGATACACAAAGGTCAGTGAATAGGCAAGCCCAGCCAGATGACTTGCGATCTGTATTTTTCTGCGATTTTTTGCAGACAGCTTGTCAACAAAGATGGTGATTCCGAAATGGCTGTCCATTTTCAGGGCATATGCAGCACCCAGCAGCCCGACCCCCATCCACAAATATACACTTGTTTCCTGAACCCAGGTTGTCGGCGCATTGAACAGATATCTTGCAGCAACTTCATAGGTCACAATAATGGCGATAATCCACAGCAGAACAGCGGACAGATTACCGCCCAATTCACTGAGAGAATCAATCCAGCGAAAGATCATTTTTTTTTTAACCGGTGTTTCCATATTTTCTCCTGCCCAAAACCATTTTTAATTGTAAAATGACAAACCACTTACCCCGGGATCGAAAAAATACAGGCAAGTGGTTTGCATCCAGAACAAAGGGGATCAACGGGTTCCCCGCAACAGGCCTTATCAGTTCGCGTTGAGCTCCAGAAGCCTTTTCGCATCCGGACCGTTTTCCTTAGCCCATTCGTCCCAGAGGCCCTGGCTGACTTTTTTGATTTTGGCTCTTTCTTCATCTGGAATACGGGTGACGATGCCGCCCACTTTTACCATTTCATCCGTAAACTTGGTTTCCCAGGCTTTTCCCGATGCAACCGTGCTCGCACTGGCTTTTTCACCCAGATCCCGCATGACTTCCTGAACATCTTTTGGCAGTTTGTTCCATTGATTCAGATTCATACAGATCATCATTGTGGCAAAACTCATGTCCATTTTCGTGACATACGGGGCAACCTCATATGATTTGGCAAAGAATCCACCCACAATGCTGTTTGCCATGGCATCAGAAACACCTCTTTTCAAGGCCATGTAAAGCTCGGTATTTGGAATGGACGAATCCGGTGCAGCGCCCAGATCTGCAAAAATCCGTGTAATTACAGGGCTTGAAGAAAGGATGCGAAGCCCTTTGAGATCATCAACGCTTTCAATACTTTTCTTTGCACTGTACAGATGAACCCCGTCACCGAAAATGGTCCATACATATTTGATTCTCTTTTTTTCCATGGCTTTTTCAATGATGGCCAGAGACTCTCCGGTGTATGCCTTGGCAGCATGGTCCAGATTGTCAAAGGCAAACGGAAGATAAACACCCTGAAGCATCGGAACCATGGCCATCATGGCAGGCTGCAGGGTAACGCCCATATCCACAGCCCCTTTGGCCAGAGCCATATGCATTTCACTGGGGCCATACAGCTGGCCGCCCGGATAATCAACTATTTTAACTTTGCCCGCAGCAGCCGCATTGACGTCCGCAATCCATTTTGTCAGCTCAATTGAACCATAATGTTTGGGTGACCCCCATGACGCCAGTTTCAACTCTTTTTCCCCTGCAAAAACACCTGGAACAAAACCGGTTAACAGGACACATAAAACCATCAGCACAAGACACATCATTCTTTTTTTCATTTGCTTCTCCTTGATCCAATCAAATTTTCATTAATGTTTAACGCTCTGTTTTTAACGTTGGTGCAAAGCCTTGGTACGATTCATCCAGTTCAGGCATATTGACGCAATCTTTGATCAGCAAAAGCTTGCCGTAGGTGGCATCAGACTGCCAGCCATCCATATGCGCTGCGCGTCTTGCTGCGGCTTCAAGTTTCGACCAGTCTGCGCTGCCGTACAGAAACATCTCCTGGGCCGCCATTGACCCTTCACCATGAATCGTATCCACCTGCCAGTGATTGCCTGTGCAATCCTTGATCAGCCGCAGAATGCGCAGCCGGTCTTCTGTGGTGACCCCATCTTTTGCGGACAGATATTTTTCAATATATGGCGAGATTTCCTTGTTTTTCCAGTCCCGGTAAGCAGGCACAGTGGTTGTAAGTCCACCGCCGATGTCGTGCATGTGCTGACACATGGTGTGAAAATTGCTCGCATACGTGAATTTTGAGGCATTGATGGCCATCCGGTTGGGCATCATCACATCCATCCCGAATTCAGAAATCGGTTCAAGACAGGCCTGTTTGGACAACATCTGCACGGTTTCCGTGACATACGCCATCCAGGCCAGCTTTTTGCGGACATGGGGGATCCTGTCAACCCCGTTGTATTCGGCAATGAGCTTTGCCGCTCCGGTCATCAGTTCCAGCTGCCGGGTCATCTTGCAGGTGCCGAAAAGCCTATGATAGCTGGCAAATGCATACACCAGACTCTGGGAGTGCTGCCATTCGCCGCACATGAAAACCCTTTCCCAGGGGACAAACACATCATCAAAAATGACCAAAGATTCCGAGGGCTGCAGATGATCTGACTCGGGATTATCAAATTCGCATTCTTCTCCGTAAAGCCTGACATTGGGCTCAACCGCCAGAAGCTTCACCCCGGGCGTATTAACCGGCACAGCAAAGGCCACGGCATAATCCCTGTCCGCTTCTCCCATGGTTCTGCATGGCAGGCACAACAGCTCATTGGCACAGGGAGATGCACTGATATGCACCTTGGCACCCCGGACAACAATGCCATCTTCTTTTTTATCCACAATTCTCAGATAATAATCCTTATGCTGCTTTTGTGCAGACGGGTGAAGGCTGCGATCCCCTTTCACATCCGTGATTGCACCGGTAAGGGCAAGATCGTTTTTCTGCAGGTACTGCCGGTAATTTTCAACGCGCTCCATATAGTTTGTGCCCAGTTTTTTGTCCATGACTTCAGCTGCCACACTGAATGAGGCCAGGGCATCTGCGCCCATGCAGTGCACAAGAACGCCGCCGCCGGTTCGCATGCCGACCAGGTAGCATTCCCGGCGCCGGAGCATATCCTCGGATGTTTTAGGAGATGTGAGCAGAAAATTGATATCTTCTCCATCCTTATCCTGGGTGACAAAAATATCCCGGTAATCCGGGTGATTGGGTAAAACATAGTCCATGGCCGCCATCCGGATGATGGTGCTGATGGACGGATGTGTCCGGACATCGGTTACTTTTTCTCCCAGACACCAGACTTGTCGCCCGTCATCCAGACTTTCCAGATATTGTTCCACTGTTTTAATCATGCTGCTGACTCCTTTTTATTTAGGGTTGCAAAACAGGTTGCATTCACCTGTTCACAAAACTTTTAAACTGAATAAGGTTCATAATAATACAGAAAATTAATTAATAATCAAGAAAAATTTTAAAAACAAATTATCCTTTAATATCAAATAATTATAGAAATATTTAAAACAAACGTTTGTATTAATAATAAAACAAACGTTTGTTTTGAGTTTTTCATATGTTTTCATTAAAACCAGAACCTGAATGGTATGTATTGTCTTCCGTAACACGACCGATGTATTCAAAGCTTGATTTGAACAGGGGGATTTGATACTTGTGCAGCAATATGATGTGTCACGCATAAAAAATGAGGATCTGATGACCGATACTGATCAACCTGTTCCCAACCGTGAAAATTCCGACAAAAAACTCACGCCCCGCCAGCAGCAGATTTTTAAAAATCGGCAGGTAATGATTGTCAAAAAAGCGTCAAAACTGTTCATCAAAAAGGGATATTCGCAAACCAGCATGCGGGATATTGCAAATGCCACAGGCATCAATCTTGGGAACCTCTACCATTATATCAGCGGAAAGGAAGATATCCTGTGCATTGCTTTTAACAATTATCACAACCTGATTATGGAATTTGTAATCAAAAATGATATCCTGAACATCAAGGAACCAAAGGCGAAATTAAAAGCTGTGCTTCGTCAATCCCTTGAAATTACATATGATTTCAGAAATGATCTTTTGATGATGTATAGAGAAACCCGGGTTTTACCCCGAAAATTTCTCAAAATTATTTTAAAAAAAGAAGGGGAGTTTGTTAAACTCTTTGAGGACATTATTGCCAAAGGCGTGGAAAGCCAGGCATTCAAGGTTTCAGATCCTTTTTTTGCAGCCAATATGCTTGTCTTTCAAATCTCGCTTTATGCCTTGAGAAGCTGGAACCTCAAACAGTTTACGCGCGAAGAATTTCTGGACATGACAGAAGAAACCATTCTCAGGGCCATCATTCCGGATACCCTGTAAAAAATACAGGGCAGATCAAAAACCGGCTTCCTGGTCATCTTTTTCCCATTCATCAAGATAGGTTCTGATGGCCTCATTTTTAAGCACGCCGTCACATCGAAAAAGCAGATATCCAAAACTTTCAATCTCCTGCTCAAGGCATTGGAAAAAGACCTGCTCAATCCGGGCCGCATCATTTTTTCCCTCTGCATCCCGGATCTGGTCCATCACTGCCTGGGTCAGATGTCCTTCAGGAATAAAATATTCACTGACACAGATATTCCATTCTTCGGGGAAATTATTAATTTTCCAGGGGCTGAGCATTTCAGGCCGTAAAATCGTTTTGTTATCCGGGTTAAAAGGCGCTTTCACAAATTTCATTTTGCGCACATCAAACTGCATCAGGGCTTTTAACAACGCCACCACATCATCTGAAAACAGCCACTGTTCAGGTTCCAGCAGAACCGGGGGAAATTCATTACAGGTCAGCGCATATCGATACGGACCCTTTTTCTTCCAGAACTGTTTAAAATCCTTTGAAGTTTCCAATATTTGTTTTTCAACCATGATCCATCCTTAATTTTATATTTCACACATGCTGTCCTGCACAAAATCCTGATGACCATGCCCACTGCAGATTATATCCGCCCAGCATGCCTGTGACATCCAGCACCTCGCCAATAAAATACAGCCCTGGAACCTGCCTTGATTCCATGGTTTTTGATGAGATGGCATTGCAGTCAACCCCGCCCACGGTCACCTCGGCGGTTCTGTACCCTTCTGTTCCGCCGGGCTTGATTTCACAGGCGGTTAGCGCATCTGAAATCTGCCTGAAAACCGCATGGGATAAAGCGCTGACCGGCTGATCAGTCACATCCGGTTTAAAAAGTGTTTCCACCAGACGTCGGGGAAGGTTTTGCACCAGAACAGACTTAACATGTTTTTTGGGATACTGCATCTGCTCTGATTTTAAAATTTCAAATATATCTGTGTGTGGAAGAAAATTGATCGTAATGATCTCTCCCGGATTCCAGTAGGAAGAAATCTGAAGAACCACAGGCCCGCTCAGCCCTCTGTGGGTGAAGAGCAGTTTTTCAGTAAATGATATTTTCCCGACACAAATTCTTGCATCCACGGACACCCCTGAAAGACCGGAAAAACGATCCTTATCCTCACGGGCAAGCGTAAATGGCACAAGACCGGGTCTTGGCGACAATACCCGTATTCCAAACTGCTCTGCAAGTTTGTATCCAAAGGGACTGGACCCTGAACCGGGAATCGATACCCCGCCTGTGGCAATCACAACAGACTGTGCCCTGATCGTCCTTCCAGCAATTTTAACCTGAAACCGGGATGAATCACCACCTTCCTGCGGACTGACCGCCCGGACACTTTCCACAGGCACATTGATGATCCGCTCCACCCCTGCCCGGTCACATTCAGTGACCAGCATATCCAGAATATCCGAGGCGTTGTCATTGCAGAAAAGCTGGCCATGCTCGCGCTCATGAAATGCTATACCGTATTTTTGGATCAGTGCCAGAAAATCATCAGGTGTAAACCGGCTCAAGGCAGATTTGCAAAAATGAGGGTTGCTGCACAGATACTGATCAGCACTGACCATCCGGTTGGTAAAATTACACCGCCCGCCGCCGGACATCAGGATCTTTTTGCCCGGAGAACTGCTGTGATCAATCACGCAGACCTTCCGGCCCCGATACCCTGCCGCAGCCGCGCACATCAGCCCGGAAGCCCCGGCTCCGATAATCACAACATCTGTCAGCTTTGCCACATCACACCCGCTATTAAATTATTCGTATCCTTCACTTCGCTGCATCTTACTTGTTCAAGGTTTAGTAGAGTTTTTTAGAGTATTAATTTTCAAATGAATAAAATATCGTCTTCAACTAAATCATCCGAAAATTGAACAGAGACCCATTTCAACATTACGAGATTACGGATAGCAGAAGCTACGGAGAGTTTTTTTTCAGGGCTATCCCATTTTTTTTTCCATTTTAATATATAATCAAATAGATCTTGTTCAGAGACTTTTCCATTATCTTTTTTTAATTTCCGAGCAGAATAAAAAACAGTGGCAACTTCTTCGGCTTGATTTGTATCTTTAATACGACTAAACAGATCAACAGTTTTATCAATTTTGGATTTCATTGTATCCAGATAATCTTTAAAGTTTTCGCGAAAAGAAGGGTATTCAGAGCCAATAAAGAGACGGGTCATCCTCCCAAATTCTTGTTCCATTGCAAGGTTTGAATTGGCAAAAACCATAAGAGCATCTTTTACATCCTGTGAATGTGGGCCATAGCTGCCCTGCTTGAATTGAAATCCGGTATCAAATCCCTGTTCTGTCATCACATAGCAAATTTTTTGAAAAACTGTTCGACCTACATACGGTGCATATGTTTCTTTTGATAAACGATCTAAAACCTCTAATATTGCAACCCATTCTTCTTTGAGTTTTTTATGCATGACTCCTTTGATTTTTTTATGGCTAATTCTTTGAGTAGCCAAAAATTCTGGCTTCAACAATTCATGTGAAGTTCCAAATGGTGCATATATTTCGACAGAGATATCTAATGAAATAAAAGATTGGTACATTAGTGGACCAACTATTTTCCAATCTAAACCACCATTTCCACAGCCCAATGGGGGAAACGCAATTGATTTGATCCCCCAATCTTTATATTTTTGGGTAAAAATATAAAGACCTTTAATTATGTCTTCGAGCCTCGAAGGGGAACGCCAATGATTTTTCGTTGGAAAATTCAGTATAGATGTTCCTATCAAATCTCTAAACAGATAAGGTTCTCCAGGTTGTATCATTTTTGTGGTGCAGCGAGTCTTGTAATCTTTCATCATATCAGGGAATCGTTTTTTAAATTCTAATGCAATTCCTTTCCCCATAACACCAACGCAGTTTACTGTATTGACAAGGGTTTGAGCGTTGCTGTCGAAAATATTTCCTATTAGTACTTTAATCATTTTAGAATTCCTTATCTGAAGAAAAGATTTGGATTAACTACAATTTCACATTTAAAGCCTTGCAGAGACAAACTTTCTTTCAATGATTCCTTCACTATGTATGCTCTTTGAATATAAAAAGTCTCGACACGGTGAGGCACTAAAACTTCTGCACATTTAGCCGAAGACTTACGCCATTGAATAATTTGGTCAGAATCTCTCCAATCATCAGCATAAACCCAGTCAAAATTAATTTTATCGTATTCGGTTGGTGCTAAAAAACGGACATAATCGCTAGCGGCATTTTGATCTGTTAGGACAACTCCTGGTAGATTTATCACTTGATTTGATATACTTAGAACGCAAAGTTCATTAATTTGCCCCTGCCTTTTATACATCATCGGATTACGTGCATGAAAATACAGATTAGCATACTGGTGGAGCTTTAATCCATTTGGTACTTCTTTGCTATCCCGCTTGCTCTGAATTTTGGCAAAGGATACATCAGAATGGGGTAAATTCATAGCATTATCATGTGATAAAATGCCATGCGCTAATACACTGGCTATATTCGCAATTGGCATTATAGAATGTAGTTCTGTCACACGGTTGGGCATAAAATTTCTTCAAATTCAAAAATTGTTAATAATTTGTATTCGCCCCATTAAATTTATTCTCTATCATTTTTATCAAAAAAATGCTTCAGAAAATGCATCTCATGTTATTTTTTGAAAAATTGTAAACGATGTTATGGAACTGTACCAATTGAAATGTAACGCCAAGGCACCTGGCTGTTCAATTTTCAAAGAATTGACTGGGTGACGAGCCAGTCCCGGTTGGCATGATCTTGCGGAGCATATGGAGCGGTTGTTACAGGTTCTGCCGGACGAAACGGCAAGAGGCGGAACTGTCTGAGCGAAGCGAGTTTTTCCGGCCCAAATGCAGTCCGCGGCATCTACGTGTATTGTGTGTCAAGTCTTGACAGGGTCTAACTTAGCAGCAATTTCAGGATTAACTTTCATGGCTATATTGGGCAAGCCAAGTCTTAAGGCCGCTTTTGCCGTGGGCATACGTTTGCCGGATTCCATAAACACCATTCTCACTAAAACTCGGGTCGCTACTTTTCCATATTGCTCGAATTTTTGCTCAAAATAGAACCAATCGTCATCCCAGCCGACAATTCTTGTGGCTAATCGATACTTCGAAAACAGGGCTAATGATTTGTGATAGGTAATATGCGCCCCCACGACGACTAACCCAATGCCCGATTTTTTCATACTTTTCAAGATCCCCGTTTGATTGGCATAATGAACTCTGCCTAGTTGTGCCAAACTGAGGTATTTTGCATTATTTACGTGAAAATTCAGATCAATGTCTGTCAACCATACGCGCATATCAAGTTCACAACTTTCCCCTAATTCACATTTTGGGATTCGCGAAGGCTGCAAAGCGATACTGATGAGTCTTACCATAATCGATTCCTTATTGAATCTGCTTGTCGAGATTTTTGAATAACACCATATGATATAGACGGCGACACACAACGTCCACTGTTTTACAAGCATCTTCTCCTGATCAAAAACATTATTTGTCTTTTCCGCCTTTATTATTGAGCAATCTTTTTTCCATTTCTTCCAGTTCCTTCAAATCTTCTTCATCCGCTTTTTTTGCTTCAGCTATTTTTCTTTTTTTATCAAAGGCTTCATATCGCTCTTCGGCAATCTTTTTAGCTACTTCCGCTTTTACAGTTCCTGCATGAGTGAGCAGCTCTTCTTCATTATGCTCCAGAAAAGCATCAAGTTTATCAGACCATTCAGCCATAGACACCGTTCTTCTTTTCCGGGCCTGTCTTTCTGCATAATCGAGATACATAGTCACGATTTCATTTAGATCCTTTATCTCTTCCTCATTCAGGTAATTTTTGGCAATTGAAACATCATATTTGCGGACAATGGAACCACGCCATGCGGTAAGTCCCATGTTTGGTTTGTCGGGGTTACTACGCAATTCAATAAGTTCTGCGGCGGTTTTACCGGTAGTGGCCCAGAGCATTTTATTCTGTACTTTTTTAAAGAAAAGCTGAGCAGCTTCAGAAGTTTTGTCGTAATCAATTGCGGTCGTATAAATATCCCTGATTTTCTGGTAAAATCTTTTTTCAGAAGCACGGATATCCCGAATCCGTTCAAGCCATTCATCAAAATAGTCCCACCGTTCGGATTGTTTCAGCCGTTCATCATCCATGGCAAAACCCTTGATGATATACTCTTTCAGAATTGCCGTTGCCCAGATTCTGAACTGGGTAGCCCGTTTAGAGTTTACCCGGTAGCCAACGGCTATAATGGCATCAAGGTTATAATACTTGGTCTCTTTTGTCTGGGTTTTACCCTCAATAGCACCGTGTTGAGTGGTATGTTCCAAAATGGAACTAACCACTTGTTCATCCAGCTCTCTACTTTCAAAGATATTTTTCAGGTGCTTGGTTATCGACGGTCTCTGGACATCAAAGAGTTCCGCTATCTTTTTTTGTGTCAACCAGATGGTTTCGTTTTGGAATATGGTGTCTATTTTAACCGTGCCATCTTCGGTTTTGTAGAGGATAATTTCGGATTGATTCATGGAGTTATCTCTGGGGTAATACCAATACTGGTTAAAAGTGAATTATACTGTCCTTCGTCCAATGTTTTAATTCTATCGATAATTAATTTTGCAGTTGCATTCATTTCTGGAACTTCAATAGGCAATCCTCCTCTTTCAAGCACCCCGCATAAATGAGAATATTCATTATTTATTCGATTAGCCAGTATTGCAGGTATTAAATCAGTTCCGAAAAATCTTTTATATTTTTCTTCATCAGACGCCCCATCTGGGAATTTATAAAACAGAAATACTTCAAGAAATTTTCTTGCATTGTTGCCAAAATTATAGAAATAGCCGTGATTGTCATCGTCGACCCTTGAGATCGTGGCACATTTATAGATCTGCTCAAACAGAAAGTTAAATTCAGTAACATAGTCGCAAAGATATTTTGGCATTAAATGAATCGACGAGTTTTTTGATTCTCGTTGAACAACCAAATATCTGTATTTCGTTTTGGTTTCTTTTGTGGTTTGTGTACCTGGCAGTCTTTTAAGGTACTTAAAAAAATCAAGATTATGTGTAGAGATAAACAGCTGTTCGTAATTGCCTTGTGTAACAATATCTGAATTAATTAATGAATAAATAAAGAACACATGGTTACCATCAAGGCTAGAAATTGGGTCATCAATCCAAATTATTGCCTTTTCCCCTTTTGTTTCAATATCATGAAGTTTCGCCATAAAATAGCAGAAGGCAATTAAACTACATTCACCTTCGCTAAGATGGTGGGCTTTCTTATCACCTCGAACTATCTCAAATCTAATTTGTTTTTTACCAGTAAAGCTATCGGACTGTTCAATGGCGCGAAGTGAAAGAAAATTATGACCGAAGTAATTATTTAAATACTCATTTACTTTTTTTGCACCTTTCTCTTCATCATTAAGCAGACGTTTTTTTGCGTCTATCTCACTCTTAACAGATTCGATTGCTTGCCATTTATTATCCTGCTTTGTTTTTGCTGTATCTTTTTCTGTCTTAAGGTCGGCTATTGTTTGAAGTTCATCTTGATATTTTATCGTTAATACAAAATCATGTACCTCTTTTAACCGTAGGAGCTTTTGTGCATTCTGTTTTTCAGTCGATAACTGTTTTGAAAATAAATTCGCTTCACCCCTCAGTTTTTCATACTTTTCCAGAGTAGCAAGCAATTCACTTGAATTTTCGTCAATTGTAATAAATACTCTTTCATTTAATAAATCATTTTTTCTGGCGTTTAGCTGAGACTTTAAAGAATCCAATGAACTAATGTAAACTTTAATGAGTTTATCGTATTCTGCTTGAATCTGATTGCATTGCTCATGAAATTTTGAATAGAAAAGATTAGTGTTGATATTAAATGCATTCGCTTTGAATTTGACTTCTTCTTCAATGCGGCGAATTAAGTCATCAATTGATCTTTCAAGCTTTTCTGATTCTTCATCAAAGTGCTTATTTAATTCTATCCAACGCTTGTCGGTTATGGAATTCCCACAAAAACCGCAGGTATTGGATCTATCTTTATGAAGACCATACCCCTCTTTAACCCAGCGATTCATGAAGGCATCTTTTAAAAGACTCTCGATTTTACCTGATTCAAGAATTTTCTTTTCAAGCAGAGGTTTGGTTTGTGACACGAGATCCGAAAGTTCGAAAGTTATCTTTTCACTCGGCTGGACATCGTCCAATGGTTTTTCCTCAATTACCTTGCTGAGTTCCTTCTCTTTCAATTCATCTGCCGGTATAAAATCTTTTGCTAACACAGCGTCAATATCACTGCGGAGTTTTGTGATGTTGTAATTCTGATCACCAAAACGTGATGATTGATATCTTATTCCAATTTTTTTATCAGTCGCTTTGTTATTTAGTTTGTTTCCAAGGTTTGATTCTGCTGTAGAATAGTTTCTTTTTAAGGTAGAAAATTCTTTGGCAAGCTGTTTGTACTCTTTGTAAAAACCCGTTTCATTCTCTTCTTCATTGCTGCCAAGTTTAAACTCAAGATTTGCAATCTCTTCCTCAATTTTGTTATTGTCATCTCCAAGGATGGCAAATGATTCAATATGCTCTTCGGGGTTAATAATAAACTTTAAATTTTCCCTAACAAAATCTTCATTGAAAACACGGATTGTTTTTCCATGTGATTTGAGGTTTTGTAGGGTTACATCTGCTCCATCTTCAATTTCGACATTGAAAGACGGTGATATATATTTGTCAGAAATAGTACCGGTTTCCATTGCCCGAATAATTCTGGACAATGTTGTTTTGCCTGAGTAATTGCGACCATAGATAATATTATTTTTTTTGAACTCTAAAACTTTGTTTTTAGCATCAAGTACCGATTTGTCCCATTCAAAAGCGCTGAATACGGCAAGATTGTTAATTGTTTTAATTTTCTTAATCACACTTGCCTCCCTCAAACGCTTCCCGTAAAACCGCCTGCATTAACTGTTCTGACTGCTCTTCGCGCTCGGAAACCTGTTTTTCCAGTTCATCAACCATGGAAAGAAGTTTTTCTACACGATCGACTATTGTTTGTTGTTCAGCGAGTGAAGGTAACGGTACTTTTAATGACCTTATTCGACCTAAGTTATAATTACCTGCCGAAACCCCTCCACTGGAAATGTTACCCTTTGAGTATCTTACGCCATATGGCGAATTACTAACAATTGATAGATAATCAGGTATCGTCAATTCCTTAAATGTTTTAACCATACCTAAACTTACATAGAATGCAAAATCAATTTCCCTATCAATCACAGCTGTTTCGCCAATACCTGCACCGACTCGACCTATTAATAAATCCCCTATTTCAGGAATTTTATTTTTTCGATACTCGTGGAAAGCCTTCTCTGATATAAGTTTGTAATTTTCAGGCATAAACCTAAACGGTTTGACATTTTGAGCTGATAGAAAAATTTCGCCCGCAGTAGTATATGTTGGTGTCTGGTGAGTCCCATCAGTAATTTGTTTTGAAATTTCTCCAAGCATTGGCAAAGTCCAAGCACTAGGAATTTCCAGTTCATGCTCTAATATCGATTCTTGGAATTTTTCTTTCTTGATTTTCCCTTCTTTAAACAGCTTCTCTTTTTCAGCTTTTATCTTTTCCAGCAAAGCTCCCGCATCAAAATCAAGATCACCCTTGCGGACAGGATTCTCTTTTCTCCAGTCAGCAGTCAATTTGCCTTCAATGGCTTCCTGTAAAATTGCTTGACGTAGTTTGGTGAGGTAGGAAGATTGGTTTTGGTTTTCCGTAGCTAATTCATTAAGAGAATTCTGCTCTTTCTCTAACTTGAGTAAAATATTCGATTGATCTTCTTTCGGTGGAATATATAGTTCATGCGCTATAAAAACTTTTTCATCTAAATATTTTCTATGAGTTATACCACTGCTTGCTCTTTCACATAGGTCATAAAAACTAGAAGAATTTGTATATCTTTCAATCCACTCAACGGTTGTTAATTCTTGGTTAATATCATATGCCCAAAAGTTTCCAGTTATTATAGCATCATGGACATCTTGATCTGCAATACCAAATGCACCATACCGTGCATCAATTTTGGACATCACAAATTGCCCGCTTTTTAACAAAAATTGTTTTTTAGTACCAATTTTCTTTCCAACTTCATCGTCTCTTTTTGATACACCCTGATGTTTCGTTCTTATTGTGACACGACTATAGGTCTCTTTATCTTCTATAGCAATAGGAATTTTAGATCGCAAAAGGAGATCTCCGAGTTTGACTTTCCTCCATGAATGCATTAGTTTAACTCCTTCTTGAGTTTGACTAATATCTCATCACTCTTCCTGAACGAATCATGAAGCATGGACAGCAGTTCTTTGCTTGAATAGGTATGCTCTTCTTCTGCAATATGCGGATTCTTTATATCCAGATTGAATCCATTTTCTTCCAGAGTCTTAATAGGAACTTTCCAAGCCTGATCACTTGCCTTACGTTTATTCCACCACTTTTTCAAACCATCAAATTCACTTTTCTGAATCGGTTTGGTTTTGGAATAAGATTTAACGCCTTCGGGAAGTTTATGCTCCCAATACCAGATTTCTTTTGTCGGTTCACCCTTGGTGAAGAACAGAAGATTGGTTGCCACACTTGCATAGGGTTGAAAAACTGAATTGGGAAGTCGTACAACGGTGTGCAGATTACAGTTTTCCAGCCAGTACTGACGGATTCGGGATTTTACACCATCGCCAGTGAGTGACCCATCAGGCAGAACAATTGCAGCACGACCACCATCTTTCAAATAGCGAATCATCAACAGCAAAAAAAGATCGGCACTTTCTGTGGTTCTATAATTCAAGGGAAAATTGGTCTGCACTCCATCAGCGACCGAAGCCCCAAAGGGCGGATTTGCCAGAATGACATCAACTCGCTCTTTTTTCCCGATAGAAGTATATTCACGGTTCAAACTGTCGGTATAATCCACATTGGGCACTTCAATATCATGCAAAATAAGATTGGTCACGCAAAGCATAAAAGGAAGCGGTTTGAACTCTTTGCCGTGAACAGTGGCTTCCAGCGTTTGTAAATCTTCAACACCTTTTACATCCTGCTTGCGGATATTCTCAATGGCACAGGTCAAAAATCCTCCGGTTCCACAGGCAGGATCAAGTACCTTTTCACCCAAACGGGGATTGATGATATCGGTCATAAACTCGGTAATGGCACGAGGTGTATAGAACTCACCATAATTTCCCGCACTTTGCAGGTCTCTGAGAATACTTTCGTAAATATCACCAAACATATGACGGTCTTCTGAAACATTAAAATCAATCTGGTTTAACTGGTTTATCACCTGCCTGATGATGGTACCGTTTTTCATGTAGTTGTTGGTACCTTCAAAAATCTCTCTGATAATTACTGCCCGTTTATTGCCACTGGAAATATCCAGATTTTTAAGTCCGGGAAAGAGTTTTTGATCCACAAATTCCTTTAAAGCATCGCCTGTAATGCCTTCGCTGTTTGCCGCCCAATTACGCCATTGCAGTTCTGAGGGTATTGGGGAAGTGTAATTATCCTGAATCAGTTCAAGTTCTGTATCTTTGTCATCAATAATTTTCAGGGTGATCATCCAGCCCAGCTGTTCAATTCTCTGGGCATCACCGGAAACACCCTGGTCTTTCCTCATGATGTTCTGCAACGTCTTGATAATATTGCCAATGTTTTTCATTTATGCTGCCACCTTGTAAAGTTCCTGTTCAAGTTCTCGTATGGCCTTGAGGTAATTTTCCTTATTGCCAAACAATTTGATTATCTCTGCCGGTGTACCCAGATTATTAAAGGGGGCAACTTTCAAAACAGATAATTCTTCTATATTCTCAATGCCTTCGCTGGCGTATTTATCCAACAGCGCATTCAAGACATCCCTTGCTTTGTCACCATATTTGGTAAAATAGTTCCTCTTCTTTACCTGTTCTGCCCGTTCCCGTCTGGTTAATGCAGGCATATCCCAGGCGATGTGGCAGATAAGATCAAAGGCATCGAGGTCTTTTTTGACTTCTTCCATCAGGTTCTCAAGGATAATCCCATGAGATTCCAACTCTTCAATGATCGATTTTTTCTTTTCAGCACTGTTCCATTTGCTTAAAAACTCTTCGAGACTGCGGAATTCTTTCAACAGTCCCTTTTTGGTATAATCCTTCAAGCTTTCTATTATCAACTTACCATTTGCATCGAGGTGTTGAACACGCTCATTCAAAATGGAAACATCAACCCCGGCAACATAGATTTTATTTTGTGGCTCTGCAACGATATCGCCACCGTTGATGATTTCCGGTGTTTCAGGATAGTCTTTCTCACCATCATCAAATACTATCTCTTCACCGGTTACATCATCTATTACAACTTCCTCTTCAGGGAAAACATCTTCATTGGTAAGCTCTTCATCTTCTTTGATCTCTTTTACCCGTACCGGATCACCATCAAAGGCAGGATCAGCAAATTTATCTGTTACATTTCTGAAATCCATAATGGTGAAAAACTGTTTGCCGTATTCTTCGTTGATTCGTGTACCACGCCCTATAATCTGCTTAAATTCCGTCATTGAACCAATATTGGACTCTAAAACAATCAGTTTACAGGTCTGGGCATCTACACCTGTTGTCATAAGTTTTGAAGTCGTTGCTATTACAGGATAAATTTCTTCAGGATTAATGAAATTATCAAGTTCTCTTTTTCCTGTTTGCTCATCGCCAGTGATACGCATGACATATTTACTTGATTTCCGAGCTTCTTCAGGAGAGGCATTCACAAGAGCCTGACGCATCCGCTCCGCGTGTTCTATATCTATACAAAAAATTATAGTTTTATCCAGGGGATTTGTTTTTGCAAGAAATTCCGCAACCCTGCCGGCAATTTGCTTTGTTCGTTCATCAATAACAAGATTTTTATCATAATCCTTTGTATTATAAATTCGGTCTTCAACCGGATTGCCTCCGCTATCTCGAACTGTAGAATCCGGGCGCCACCCTTCAAGGTCAACATTCAATCCAATTCTTAAAACCTTATACGGAGCGAGAAAACCATCATCAATTCCTTGTTTTAATGAATAGGTATAGAGAGGTTCACCAAAATATTCAATATTCGATACTTCATTTGTTTCTTTTGGTGTAGCAGTTAAACCAATATGAGTAGCTGTAGAAAAATATTCCAAAATACTTCGCCAGGCACTGTCTTCAGCTGCGCTTCCTCTATGGCACTCATCAATAACAATTAGATCAAAAAAATTCGGGCTAAATTCTTTGTAAGCATCTTTGTCTTCATCATAATTGGTTAACCCCTGATAAAGAGCCAGATAAATTTCAAAAGCTTTGTCAATAACCTTCTTACGGATGACAGTCATTTTATCTTTAAAATGCTTAAAATCACCTCGTTTTGTTTGATCTAAAAGGGCGTTTCTATCCGCAAGAAACAGGATTCGTTTCTTTGTACCGCTTTTCCAAAGGCGGTAGATAATTTGAAAAGCCGTGTAGGTCTTGCCTGTACCAGTCGCCATTACCAGTAATATCCGGTCCTGGCCTTTTGCAATTGCTTCAACTGTTCTGTTGACTGCAATTTGCTGATAATATCTTGGTTTTCTGCCAGAACCATCAAAGAAATAATCAAAGGATGAAATATCTTCTTGTTCTTTGCTTGTAATCCCTTTAAAGCGTTTGTATTTTTCCCAAAGCTCCTGTGGCGAAGGGAAATTATCTAAATCAAGACTTTTTTCAATTTTTGAAGAATAGCCTGATCGATCATGCTCTAAAAAGCCATCTCCGTTTGAACTAAAAACAACTGGAATGTCAAGAATTTCAGCATAACCAAGACCTTGCTGTAAGCCTGCACCAATAGTGTGCTTGTTATCTTTGGCTTCGATTATTGCAATTGGGATATTGGGTTTGTGGTAGAGAATTATGTCTGCAAACTTTCTTTCACCACGAGCAGTTTTATTGCCTTTTACATAAATTCGACCATCAGTAAAATAGACTTCTTCACGAACTTGTTTTTCAATATTCCACCCAGCCTTCTTTATAGCAGGCATAATAAACTGAGTAATGATATCTCTTTCTGACAGATCTTTTTTATTCATTCCTTTTCCTCAATTTTTTCCTTCTCTTAGCCCGCCATGGACGACGGGCTTCTTGGGGCGCGGATTTTCATAAACTGCAACGTAATTACTAATTTTTCAAATATACAAATCAACCCATATTTAAATCCCAGTGAAATGTCAATGCCAATAAAATCAGCTGTTCGCACATGAAAAGTCAAAAGAAGAGGGACTCTGCAGGATGGCTGATGAGCAAGTCCCGGTTGGAATGATCTTGCGGAGCATATGGAGCGGTTGTTACAGGTTCTGCCGGACGAAACCACAAGGGGCGGGAACAGGTAACAGGGCTTTATTTTCCTGCAAAAATACGGTATCTAAATTAAACAAAAAGACTGATAAACAGGGGGGAGCCATGTACGACTTTTTATTGTCACCGGAAACACTTAAAATCAGGGATGAAGCCAGAGCGCTGGTGAAATCTGTTCCGCGTCAGCTTCTGTTGGATATGGATCAGGACAAGATCCAGTTTCCCAAAGAATTTTTACAGGAAGCGGGGAAACGAAACCTGATGGGATGCCGGTATCCGGTAAAATGGGGCGGCCGGGGTCTGGACTGGGTCAGCACCAGTATTGTCATGGAAGAAATCGGGGTTCTGGGTTATATTGTTGCCTGTGTGTTCGGCGTAGGGGCTGAACTGGTCTGTGATGCCATTATTCTCCACGGTACGGATGAGCAAAAAGAAAAATACGTAAAACCCCTGCTTAAAGGAGAGATCTTTGCAGCAGAATGCCTGACCGAACCCCGGGGCGGATCGGATTTTTTCGGCACCAGCACCATTGCCGAGGATAAAGGCGACCATTTTGTGGTGAATGGCCAGAAACGCTTTATTGTGGGCGGAGAAGGCGCAGATTATTTTCTGGTCTATGTCAAAACCGATCCCGTGGCCCAGCCCCATAAAGCCCTGACCTGTCTGATTATCGACAAAGGGCCCGGAGTTCATGTTGAATATCTTTACGGCCTGATGGGTTCCCGGGGTGGCGGAGCTGCCAGAATTGTCTTTAAGGATGCCAAAGTTCCCAAAGAAAATGTGATTGGAAAAATCAACAATGCCTATGCCGTATTCAATACCATGATGATCCCGGAGCGGCTGGGAACCGCAGCCATGACCATCGGGGCGGCGCGACCGGCACTGGATGTGGCCACAGGATACACCACCCGGCGCAAGGCCTTTGGCAAAACCATCAATACCTATCAGGGCGTCAGTTTTCAGATCGCAGAAGCTGCCATGCTTCTGGATGCATGCCGAAGCATGATTTACACCACATCCAGGGCAGTGGACAGTGGTGAATCAAAAGACAGGGTCCGCCGCCTGATTTCTGAAACAAAGAAATTTGTAACCGAAGCCTGTCAGAAAGTGTCCCATAATGCCATGCAGGTCATGGGCGGTATCGGCTATACCACGATTTATCCTGTTGAAAGAATCTTCAGAGACTTAAGACTGGCTTCGATCTGGACCGGCAGCAATGAGGTGATGTCCATGATTATTGCCAGTGAATGGTACAAAGAATACCTGGAGAGAAAGCAAAAAGGCAGTGAACGTGAAAGTGAAAACGATGCTGCCGAAGCTTTTGCGCCGGATGAAAAAATATATGAATAGTGAAAACGTAAAACAGCAGATTCTGGAATTTTTATGGCAGGCCAAGGACACGCCGGTGTCTGGAGTGAAACTCAGTTCTCTGCTGAACATTTCCAGAGTGGCGATATGGAAACATATCCAGGCATTAAAGGAAAGCGGCATTGATATTCAATCCGGGCCCAAGGGCTATACCCTTTCCAACCCGGATGATCTTCTGATGCCCTTCTGCTTTAAAAAAGAATACAAAGAAAAGATCTTTCATTTTCAACAGCTTGAATCCACCATGGATGAAGCCCGCAGGCTTGCAAAAGCCGACGCTTCCCATTTAAGCGTTGTCATTGCCGAACACCAGACCCTGGGCAGGGGACGATTGAACCGCAAATGGTTTTCTTCAAAAGGCGGTTTATGGTTCACCCTGATTTTAAAACCAGGGCCGCTTCCGCCGCCATTGGCCTATATCTATAATTTTGCCGCATCCCTGAGTCTTTCAACATCCTTAAAAGAACTGTTCAATGCCGATGTCAGCGTAAAATGGCCCAATGATCTGTTATTAAACGGGAAAAAACTTTCCGGCCTGCTTTCTGAAATGGAAACCCGGGGGGATATGGTTGAATTTATCAATATCGGCATTGGCATCAATGTGAACAATTGTCCTGAAAAAGACGAACCCAGGGCAATTTCTTTAAAAACCGCCCTGGGAAAAGAAGTGTCCCGCAAACTGATTCTGGAACATTTTCTTGACACCTTTGAACGTCAAACCCGCAACATTGATTGTTCCCAAATTATCAACCAGTGGAAAAAACAGACCTCCACTATTGGAACCCATGTCCGGATTGAAACCCTTGGAGAAATGCATGAGGGGCTTGCCGTGGATGTAGAGGACTCCGGCGCACTGATCATTGAAACTGGCAACGGAGAAACCCGGAAAATTATCTATGGCGACTGTTTTCATAGATAGAACACATCCGGATCAAAGGGATATTTCAGGCTGAAAAAAATGCACACGATGGCACAGGGCCTGAAGATTATTTTATGGTCATCTTTTCATATTTTTCATTGATCATCGAATTATTTTATTGTAGACTTGCACATAAATTAATGATTCATTACTATTTATAATGCAAATAAATTAATAATACGCCCCCTGTACAAAAGGAGACCGGCATGTCAAAGACAGATGACCCATCCCCGGATACAACCATGTTTGACTTGAGGGGAAAACAATCTGTCCGGGCAACATTCAAACTTTCCCAGAAAGCCATTGATGCCATCGGGCTTGTTGCCATTCACATGGGAATAAAACAAAAGTCTCTTTTCGATCATATTATTGAAGATCTTGATGCCCTGGACAGTCTGGCCAGAACCATTCGTATCCAGCAGTTCAAAAAGATCCCCAGAATACAGAAAACCTTTGTATTAAGCCGCAAAACCATTGATGCTTTGGGCAGTATTTCCCAGGAACACGGCACGCCCAGAGATGCACTGGTGGAATACTCCATCCAGAAGCTGGAATCCATTATCACGGCAGAAAAACTGCGCCATATTGAGCGCAAACTCCTGCTCAAGGATGTATCCGCCGACCTTGAGCAATTAAAAAAAACCTATAAGAAAGCGGCAGGGATTCTGGGCACGGATGATCCGTTCTGCAGACAGATGGCAAAAACAGTTTATGCTGCCCAGAAAACAAAGGAAGAGCTCATGGATTTTCTGGAAAAAAGCAAAGTTTTGGAAGCGTATTGAAAACAACCGATAACCTGTATCAATTATTAAGGAGAAAACCTTGATTGAAGTTCAAAAGCTGACAAAGTATTACAACGACTTTTGTGCGGTGGACGGAATCAGCATGACAATACATAAAGGTGAAATTCTGGGGCTTTTGGGACCGAACGGCGCCGGAAAAACAACCACGTTGAGAATGCTGACCGGATATTTCAGGCCCACCTCAGGCACCATCAAAATCAAAGAGATGCACATGCCTGAAGATGCGATCAAGATTAAATCCCTGATCGGATACCTTCCGGAATCCGCCCCGCTTTACCATAGCATGCTTGTATATGATTATCTGAATTATGTGGCCAAAATCAAAGGCATTGATGACAAGGAAAAACGCTATGACCGGCTGCTGCAATTGTCCGATCTGTGCGGTCTTTCCGACATCATGGCCAAACCCATCGGCAATCTTTCAAAAGGTTTGAAACAGCGCGTGGGCATTGCCCATGCCATGATGACCGATCCTGAAATTTTAATTCTGGATGAACCCACATCCGGCCTTGATCCCAACCAGATTGCTGAAATCAGGGATATCATCAAACGCATTGGAAAAGAAAAAACCATAATCTTTTCCACCCATATCCTGAGTGAAGCCGAAGCCACCTGCGACAGAATCGCCATTATCAATAACGGCCGGGTGGTGGCAGATGATACAACTGCAAAGCTTACACAAAGTGTTACCCAGGGCGCTGTAATAAAACTGACTGTTTCAGGGGCAAGCAGAGACCAGGTGTTTGAACGGCTTTCCACTATTGACCCGGGCCTTGAAATTAAAGATATTGCACCGCCGGAAGACGGTGTTGTCTGCTTTGAGCTGTCCACTCCGGACAACCGGGATCTGCGATCCCAGATATACCTGAAAATAAAAGAAACCGACTGGATTATTCTCCAACTGGCTAAAGAATCCCAGGCCCTTGAAAAAATATTCCGTAACCTGACCCGGGAGGATGCATAAACATCATGAAACAGATCATCACCATCGCCACCAAAGAATTTAAAGATTATTTCATTTCACCCATTGCATATATCGTGATATCCATTTTTCTGATTGTCAGCGGATGGTTTTTCTTTTCCACATTTTTTCTATATGAAAGAGCGGATTTAAGAGACTTTTTCGGCCTGCTCCCCATCACTTTTTCCTTTATCATTCCAGCCATTACCATGCGGCTGTTTTCCGAAGAAAAGAATGTGGGATCATATGAGGTTCTTTTGACCATGCCTGTATCTTTTACCGACATTGCGCTTGGCAAATTCTTTGCTGCCACACTGTTTACCGCGTCTCTTCTGATTCCCACACTGTCCTATCCGTTATTTATATCGTTTGTGGGTGAACTGGACAAAGGCCCTGTCATTGGCGGCTATATCGGTGCCGTACTCCTTGCAGGGGCATATTGTTCTCTGGGCCTGTTTGCATCCGCCCTGACCCGCAACCAGATCATTGCCTTTATTATCGGCTGTTCTTTATGTTTCACGCTGACCATTATTGACAAGCTTTTGTTTTTTATGCCCGCAAACATCATATCCATCATTCAATATATCGGTGCAGACGCCCATTTTTCAAACATTGCCAAAGGCATCATTGATTCAAGGGATATCCTGTATTTTATCAGTGTGATCTTCATCTTTATTTTCTCAACCTATATTGTCATGCATGAAAAGAACTAAGGAGCAACAATGGGAAACTTTTCACTCAAAGAAAAATACTTAAAATTCTTCATATACAGTATTGTTATTGTCCTGATAAATATTGTCGGCATCACCCTGTTTTTCAGGCTTGATTTAACCCGGGATAAAATCTACTCGCTGTCTGATGCCAGCAAGACTGTTGCCAGAACCTTATCTGAACCATTGACCATTAAAGTCTTTTTTTCAAAGAACCTGCCCGCCCCCCACAACAACACCGAGCGATACCTGCGGGATCTTCTGGAAGAATATGCAGCCCAGGGCGGAAAATATTTTAATTATTTTTTCTATGATGTCACTCCGGACGAAGGCACCTCAACACAAACCGCTGATGAAAACCGTAAAATGGCTGAAGATTACGGCATCCAGCCGGTCCAGATTCAAATCATGGAAAATGATGAAATCAAATTCAAGAATGCCTATATGGGGCTTGTGATCATCAATGGCGACCTGGTTGAACGGTTCGGTGCCATCACCTCGACAAATAATCTGGAATACTATTTGACCACGGCTATCCAGAAAATGAACAGCAAAATCAGCGCCCTGCTGAATCTCAAAGAAAAAGTTCATGTGGATATGTATTTATCCGCTTCTTTAAATACAATCGCCCCTTTGATCGGACTGGATCAGCTGCCAATGATGGGCAAAAAAATCCAGGAAACCATTGAGGACCTCAATCATAAAAGTCTGGGCGTGATTGAATTCAATCATATTGATATGTCAGACAGAGAACAACTCAAAGAGATCGAAACAAAATATAACATCACCCCATTAACCTGGCCTGATTTTCCGCAGGAACAGATCACAGCCGGGCAGGGTGCTGCTGAAATCCTGATCCGGTATAAGGATCAGACCACCACCATCCCCCTGATCAGTTCGGCAAAACATCCGCTTTTTCAAACCATTGTATATCAGATGGCTGATCCGTCAGATCTGGAAGAGCAGGTAAATTCAGTGATTGAAAAACTGATCGGCATCAATATGGAAATCGGTTTTCTGGCAGGGTTCGGCGCCCATTCCCTTGTCCCGGACCAGATGGCCATGATGCAGGGCCGGCCTGCCGGCGGCATGCAGACATTGAACGCACTGATATCAAAACGGTACGCCATCAAACCCGTAGACCTGAAGGATTTCAGGATTCCGGACGGAATGAGCTGCCTGATGATCACCCGGCCCACTGAAAAATTTTCCGATTATGAACTGTTCCAGATTGACCAGGCACTCATGAAAGGCACCAATATCGCCTATATCACAGACGCATTTAATGAAAACAGCTCCCAGCAGGGCAATATGGGGATGCCGCCGCAATTTGTACCCATAGACACAGGACTTGAAAAACTGTTCAACCATTATGGCGTGGAAATTCAAAAAGCATATATTCTGGACAAACAGGCCTACGTGCACAGAGATCCCAGAAGCCGGGGGCCGAAAGAGCAAATCCTGTATTTTATTCCCCACATCAAAGAGGACAATATCAATCAAACGCCTGCCTTCATGAACAATATAAAAGAATTGTATGCCATGCAGGCGGCACCGGTGACGCTTGTACCTGAAAATATCAACACGGAAAAAATCACGGCAACAAAACTTTTGTCCTCCTCCAAAGATTCCTGGCTCATGGAAGGGATGATCAACCTGACCCCGCAATACATCACCCCCCCTGCAGAAACTGAAAACATGCAGTCCTATGATCTGGCATACCTTCTGTCAGGAGAGTTTACCAGTTATTTTAAAGGAAAACCCATTCCGCAAAAACAGATAGCCGAAGAAGAAATGGATGATGAGGAAGATGCCCCCAAAGCCCTTCCGGAAGACAGCCTTCTGGAAGATAAACTGTTGGAAACCAGAATACTGGAAACATCAAAACCCGCCAAGATTTTTGTTCTGTCCAGCTCCCAGATGCTGCAGGACAATATGCTGGACCCCCAGGGTCAGACAACCAATACCACGTTTATTTTAAATGTCATTGACCATCTCAACGGCAAAGATGATATTGCCCAGCTTCGCAGCAAGCAGCAGCAGTATAATCCCATTGCAGAAACCACGCCCTTTTTGAAGAACATCATCAAGACATTCAATATTATTGGTCTGCCTGTGCTTGTGATTCTTTTCGGACTTGGGGTTCTTGCAAAACGAACCTCCCGGAAAAAGAAAATTGCCAACCGTTTTAAAGGATAAAAAAGGATAGAAGAATGAAAAAAGAATATCTGATACTGACTGGAGTTATCCTGATACTGGGTGTATATCTTTTTGTTCACAAAGAAAACCGGGATCATTATTCACTGCCCCGGATACAGAAAATAGATACCAAGGAAATCACCGGGATTGATATTATAAAGGATGAACAACAGATTTCATTTTCTAAAACAGATAAAAACTGGACCTTGACAGACACGGCCTATCCTGCGGATACCTTTCAGGTTGACACCCTGCTGAATGTTTACAAATCCTTTCAGCTTACCACCCTGGTTTCTGAAAAAGGAGATCTCAACCGGTATGAGCTTGATAAAAAACAGGGCATTCAAATACAGTATTTAAAAGGAAAAGATGTGGTTTTTGGTGTTGTGCTCGGAAAAACTGCCCCCACGTTCAACCACACCTTTGTTAAATTATCCGAGGATAAAAATATTTACCATGCCGCAGGCAGTTTAAGATCTGATTTTGATAAAGAGGTTGAGGCGTTCAGGGATAAAAACGTCCTGACCTTTAATAAATCGGCCATCAAACAGTTCACCGTGGCAAAAGATAATTTATCCGAAACCCTTATGATGACCCAGAAACAAAATGATAAAAAACAGGACATCATTTCCTGGAATTTCGAGGATGATACCCAGGCAGATATAGATACTGTTGCAGCACTGTTGTCTGTATTAAGTGATCTGCGCTGCGAAACCTATTCTGATGATACCCGGATTGAAAATTTAAAGGAACAGGCGCTGCCCTTTTACCGGGTAAGTCTTAAAGGAACGGTTGATCATGAACTCACCTTATATAAGGATAGCACGGATAAGAAATTTATTGGCGTGTCATCCATGAACAAATATGTTTTTGTTTTGAGCAGACACAATGAAAAACAGATTATTACCAGCATTGAAAAACTTTTAGGAATATATACGCCAGAAGATACCAAAGAGTGAACCCGTATTTAAAGATAGCATACCAGCCGTATAAATGGCTCATTGTGATCCCTTTTATCTTTATTCTCACAATGTTCATGGCATCTGTGTGCATTGCAGCAGGCCTTGTTTTCCATCAGGGCCTTGCCGTAAATGCCATTGCAGTGATCTGGGCAAGACTGTGCTGTGCTGTGGTTCCTTTTTTTATCAATATCAAAGGCAAAGAAAATTACGACCCGGATCAATCCTATATCATTGTGGCAAACCATCAGAGCATGGCAGATATCCCTATCCTCCAGGGCTATCTTGGATTAAAGATCAAATGGATCATGAAAAAAGAACTGGAAAAAATTCCCATTTTCGGGTTTGGCTGTCACCAGTTGGGATGCATCTATGTGGACAGGCGGAACTCTGCTGCGGCCATAAAATCCATTCAGGAGGCCAAGACCAAATTAGCCAAAAATGCCAGTGTCCTCTTTTTTGCCGAAGGGACACGAACCCGGGATGGAAAGCTTCTGCCTTTTAAAAAAGGGGCGTTCCGGTTTGCAAAGGAAATTGACCTGCCCATTCTGCCGATCACCATTGAAAATTCCATTGATTTTCTGCCGTCGGATTCCCTTGATCTGATTCCGGGAACCATCCATATTACCGTTCACCCTCCCGTTGATATTTCTGATCATGACATTGATGAATTAGATTCCATTATCAAAAACACCCGAAACACCATTGCCAGTGCCCTGAGATTTTAACCCTCCACTTTTCCCCCCGGCTTTTCCCCGATACACCCTCTTATAGATAAAAATAGATAAAAACGCTTTGTCCCAAACCTGTTCACCGTAAAAAAACGGTATATTTATCAAATATTCCCCGTTTATGTTTCTACCATCCACTTTACTCCACAAAGCAATTTTATTTCTGAATGCCTGTAAATTATGCATTTATTATAAAAAAAATAAAAAATATTATTTTTTTTTCTTGACTTAGCCCTGAATTTTAGTAAAAGTGGCTCAAGGTGGTGGAATGTGGAAAATTTTGGTTAGAAATGGTTAAATCGTCAACTTTTAACTAAGGCTTAAAACGTGTATTTTCGATCAAGCTCCTTTCATAAAATAGATACCAAGGGCAGAATCATTATCCCGTCAAGATTCAAGGAAATCCTGAAAGCGGATAAAACCTACGGTGTCATGGTTACAAACAAGGATAACTGTTTGTACGCCTATACATTTGGTGAATGGGAAAAACTTGAAAAGAAAATTCTGTCTGCAAACAGTCCCAATATCAACGAGTTCAGGCGATTTTTTCTCGGAAACTCCTGCGACTGCATATGTGACAAGCAAGACCGCATACGCATTCCGCAGAATTTAAGAGAATATGCAAACCTGACAAAAGATATTGTGCTTGTGGGCAACCTGGACCGGTTTGAAATATGGGATCGGGAAAACTGGGATCAGGTCAACAAAACAGTGGAGATTAAACTTAAAAAGAAAGAAGTCAAAGAGGAATTTACTCCTTTAGGGTTGTAAAATGGAATTTGAGCATACGTCCGTAATGCCTCAAGAAGTACATGAGCACCAGAATCTCAAGCCCGGAAACATTTGTGTGGATTGCACACTGGGCGGAGCAGGTCATGCACTGGCAACCTTGAAATCTATCCTCCCTGACGGTAAGCTGATCGGCATTGATCAGGATCTGGATGCAATCAAGCATGCAAAAAAAGTATTGCAGCCATTTGAAAATCAGGTTCTGCTCAATCACAGCAATTTTTCAGATCTCCCGCAGATTTTAAGCAGCAACAACATTGAAGGTGTACATTCCATACTGCTTGACCTGGGCTTTTCACTGAACCAGCTAAGAAACGGTAATCGCGGATTCAGTTTTAAAAAGGAAGAACCATTGGATATGCGGATGGATATTAGAAACAATCTGACAGCCTCGGAAATCATCAACTCTTTCCAGGAGAAAGATCTGGCAGATCTGTTTTTCAGGTTTGGCGAAGAAAAACTCTCCCGCAGAATTGCCCGCCGCATTGTCCAGGAAAGGACAACCGCCCCCATTCAGACCAGCCTTGCGCTGGCTCAGATCATCGAAAAAGCAGTGCCGTCCAGGCAAACCTACAAACAGCGTATTCATCCGGCAACCCGGGTATTCCAGGCATTAAGAATTGCAGTGAATGCAGAGCTTGAACAACTGGAAACTTTTCTGGAAACCGCCCCGTCGCTTTTATTAAAAGGCGGACGGCTTTTAATCATCTCTTTTCATTCCCTGGAGGACCGGATTGTAAAACAGGCGTTCAAAAAATTTGAAGACGGCTGCACATGCCCGCCAAAACTTCCGGTCTGTCTTTGCGGATTTACCCCTGTAATGAAAACAATTACCAGAAAACCGATCACACCGACAAAACAGGAAATTGAAAACAATCCCATGGCAAGAAGTTCAAAATTAAGGGTGGCCCAGAAAATTTAACAATGGTGATCAAAAACAATGGCAATTAAAAACAACATACCTGCAAGACCTGCAAAACAGCCAAAAGAATTACTTGGCTGGCTTTTGATCATCATGGTTATCTTCTGCCAGCTTTTAGCATATACCTGGGTACGGACAGAATCCACCCAGACCATTCTAAGAATCACCCAGGCAAGAGAAACGCATTCCCGGAAAATCTCTTACAACAAAGCGCTTTTGGTTGAAAAAGAACGACTGATGTCTGATGAACGCATCACACGGATCGCAAAAACACGGCTCAGTCTTCTGGAAGACACCGCAGGCCAGACCATATATTTTTCAGGAGAAGATTCCTGATGCTTAAAGACACCAATAAAAAAGCATATATACGGCTTATCATTGTTCAATTCATGATGGTGGGGCTGATCTGTTTTATCGGTGCCAAATCCTTTGATATCCAAATTTTTGACGGCCGGAAACTGTCTATAATGGCTGACAACGATCATTCCCGCTATGTCACCATCAATGGCGAAAGAGGCAATATTCTGGACCGGAACATGAATCCGCTGGCCACAAGCACTGAAGCATTCTCCATCACAGCCAATCCGTCAGAAATTAAAGACCCGGCAGCCATCGCCCGGAAGCTGTCCGCTATTCTGGGCATGAATGCCGGAAAACTTGAAAAACAATTATCATCCGACAGAAAATTCACCCTGATCGCAAGAACGGTTCCACCTGCGCAAAAAGACCAGATCGAACAATTGAACCACCCCCAGATTTTTTTTGAAAAAGATTCCAAACGCCTGTACCCCAACCGGGATCTTGCCGCCCAGGTCCTTGGATTTACCGGTCTCAGAAATCAGGGGCTTGAAGGCCTTGAATATAAATACAATGAAATTTTAGACGGCCAGTCCATCAGAATTAAGATTAAAAAAGATAAAAAAGGCGGTGTTTTAAGCCTGAACCAGCTGACACAGCTTAAAGGCAAATCCATTGTTCTCACCCTTGATAAAAAAATTCAGTTTTTCAGCGAAAAAACCCTTGAGCATACCGTGAGAACCTATCATGCAAAATCCGGGATGGCCCTGGTCATGCAGCCTGAAACAGGTGAATTTTTATCCATTGCGCATTTCCCTAAATTCAACCCCAATAATTTCAGCGCATATGACCAGGCAATTTTCAGAAACCGGGCAGTAACTGACCCTTTTGAACCCGGTTCTGCAATGAAAGTATTTACCGCTGCCGCTGCCCTTGAAAACGGATTTGACCCCAAAGCGATCTTTGATTGCAACAATGGCACATACAAAGTGGGAACCTTTACCATCCATGACACTCACCCCCATGACTGGCTGTCCATCAACCAGATCATCAAATTTTCCAGCAACATCGGTGCGGTAAAAATTGCAGAAACCATTGGGAATAAAACCCTTCATCAGTATTTGACCAGCTTTGGTTTCGGAGAAAAAACATGGATCGACTCTCCAGGAGAGACCGCCGGCAGCCTTCTGCCTTATCACAAATGGTCAAAAATTGATGCCAGCGCCATTTCCTTTGGGCAGGGCATTTCAGTATCTGCCGTGCAGTTGATCTCTGCCATCAGTACGATTGCCAATAACGGACTGATGATGAAACCCATGCTGATCAAAAAGATCATCTCAAGTTCCGGAGAAGATGAATTGGTTTACCGGCCAGAGCCTGTCCGTCAGGTGATTTCACCGGATACTGCCCGAAAAATCAAACGGATGATGAACCTTGTCACCCATGAAGATGGCACCGGAACCAAAGCGGCCATGGACGGATACCCTGTTTGCGGCAAAACCGGCACTGCCCAGAAAGTGCGCCAGGATAAAAAAGGATATTCCAATACCAGATACACCGCAGTATTTGCAGGATTTGCACCCCTCAAAGATCCCAAGCTGGCCATCCTGGTTATTATTGATGAACCGGAGAAAAAATATCATGGCGGAGAAGTTGCAGCCCCTGCATTTAAAACCATCATGGAAGAATCCTTCAGTTATCTGAATATTCCCCCTGAAACAGACAAAAACATGATTGCGTTGATGTCCGGCGGGGTGAAACAATGAAACTGTCTCAATTACTCCGGAACTGTTCTTTTTCACAGGCAGCATCTGTGGAAAACAGTGAAGTGTTAAATTCAGATATTCTGGATATTACCTGCAATTCAAAACAGGTGAAGCCTGAAAGTTTATTCATCGCGGTTAAAGGACTGGATGCCGATGGCCATGAGTATATCCAAGATGCTTTTTTCAACGGGGCTGCCGCGGTGATTGCACAGGCCAATCCGGAAAATCTGGAGAACGTCATTCTTGTAGAGGACTCCCAGGCAGCCCTGGCCTGGATTGCTGCAGAATTCCATGATCACCCGTCAAAGGGAATGACCCTTATCGGTGTCACCGGGACCAACGGCAAGACCACAGTGACCTTTCTGATCGAAAGCATCCTGAAAACCTGTGGATATCGCACCGGTGTTATCGGAACAATCAATGTCCGGTATGCCGACAAAATCATTGACACCCCCTATACAACACCGGACAGCATCTATCTGCAAAAAACGCTGAACGACATGAGATCTGCCGGCGTCACCCATGTTGTCATGGAAGTGTCTTCCCACGGACTTGCACTGAACCGGGTGGATGCCTGTTTTTTTGATATCGGTGTTTTTACGAATCTGACCCAGGATCACCTGGATTTTCATCAAACCATGGATGCGTATTTTGAGGCCAAAAAAAGGCTGTTTACGCATTTTCTGGCCCCTGAAATCCAGCCAGCTGCCCGGGCAGTCATCAATACGGATTCCCCCAAAGGCCTGGAACTTTTAAAATCCATAACCTGCAAAACCATTGATGTCAGCACAAAGCACAAAGCACTCATTCACACAACAGATATCCGGGATGATATCAACGGTCTGTCCGGAATTCTGAATCTGAACAGTGACTCATTCAGCTTTACCTCTCCTTTGACCGGGACCTTCAATCTTGAAAATATTCTGTGCGCTGCAGGCGCAGCCTTTGCCCTGAACATAAACAGTTACGCCATTAAAGCCGGAATTGAAAACTGTCATGCGGTTCCAGGACGGCTTGAACGAATTGACAATAGCCTTGAGCGATACCTTTTTGTGGATTATGCGCATACTCCGGACGCCCTGGAATCCGTATTGACCACACTTGCGCCAAGAGCGCCCAAACGCATCATCACCGTATTCGGATGCGGCGGAGACAGAGACCGCAAAAAACGGCCTTTAATGGGTCAGACGGCATGTCGGCTCAGTGATATCACCATCATCACGTCAGACAACCCCAGAAGCGAACACCCGGATACCATTATTAAAGATATTACTGCGGGTCTGGATGATTTTGATACTCTTGATCTCCAAACCATTGAACGCACCCCGTTTAAAAAAGGGTATCTGGTGCAGGCAGACCGCAGGAAAGCCATCCGGGCAGCCATTGAAATTTCAAAGCCCGAAGATATCGTCCTTGTGGCAGGCAAAGGTCATGAGACCTATCAGATTACCAATGCAGGCACCATTCACTTTGATGACAGAGAAGAACTTTCAAATGCAGCAGAACAATTCTCCCGGCGATTTGATCCCATCCCCTGGACTGCAGATGATCTTTGCACTGCCCTGGATGAAACACCGGCCATATCCAACCTGGCAGCAGATTTCAGGTTCAGCGGCATCAGCACGGATTCCAGAACCATTGATTCAAGCCAGGTGTTCATTGCCTTAAAAGGAGCGCATTTTGACGGGCATGCCTTTGTATGCGAACTTGCTGACAGAGGCATCAAGGGCTGTATTGTTCAAAAAGGATTTCTGGCGGATTCAGATCAAAAAACAGCATCTCTTCTGAAACAAAAAGAACTGATCCTTTTTGAAATCAATGACACCCTTATCGGTCTTGGGAAACTGGCCCATTTCCAGCGGCTGCGTTCAAACGTAAAAGTTCTTGCCATTACAGGTTCCAGCGGGAAGACCACCACACGGAAAATCACCCGGGAAATCTTTTGCACCCGTTTTCACACCCATGCGACCATTGGAAATCTCAATAATGAAATTGGTCTTCCCCTGACCCTGCTGAAACTGTCTTTGGCCCACGAATGGGCCATTGTGGAAATGGGAATGAACCATGCTGGCGAAATTGCCCGCTTAAGCCGGATTGCAGCTCCTGATATTGCCATGGTGATCAATACAGGCGAAGTTCATCTTGAGGGTCTGGGCAGTATTGAAAATGTGGCCAGGGCCAAGGCGGAAATTTTTGAAGGGGTCCATGAAAATGCAGTTGCCATCATTTTCAGCGATGACAAACAGCGCCCTATTCTGGAAGCAGCAGCGCAGAAAAACAATAATATTAAAACCCTTATGTTTTTCGGTTCAGACCCCGAAGCAGAGGTCTGTCTGTCCAGTATTATGAGTGGCCCTGAAACAACAGATTTCAAAGTACAATTCAATGCATGTATGGCAGATTTTTGCGTCCCCTCCCCTGCCCGGTTCATCGTGGACAACTGTCTTGCTGCCATCAGCGCGGCCATTGCAGCAGGAATTGATACTGAATGCATGCAGAAGGGAATCAAGGCCTTTACTCCGGTTGCCGGTCGTTTGAATATTTACCGGCTGGCCAGCGGCATTCATCTGATCGATGACACATACAATGCCAACCCGGTCTCGGTCACCCAGGCCTTGAATACACTGGACAGTTTAGGAAAGAACTGCAACCGCATTGCGGTCCTCGGCGACATGCTGGAGCTTGGTAAAAAATCAGAAGAACTGCACAAAAAAATCGGACACACGGTTGCTCAGCTTGGAATCTCAAGGCTCTTTGTTTTTGGTCCGCTGGGTGAACATACCATTAAAGGTGCCATTGAAAACGGGTTTCCAGCGCAAAACATTTTTTCAGGAACAAAATCCAGGATTGCCCGGAAACTTGCGGACACTGTCAGTAAAGACACCTGGATTTTATTCAAAGGATCACGGGGCATGGCCATGGAAAGCGTTATACAGGAATTTACAAAAAATATTAACACTCAATTCTAAAGGGGAAAAAAAATGACAAAAACCATGAACTCTGAAGAAAAGAGAATCATAAATGACAGAAGAAAGTTCAGTTACACTGCATACTCCCCTGAAAGGCGTTCCGGTGTGGACAGAAGACAGCAGAACCAGCAAAACACATTGAAGTTCGCATAAGGCAAAAGCAACATGCTATACGAGTTCTTATACCCATACCATGTGGATTTTTCATTTCTGAATATTTTCAGATATATCACTTTCCGTACAATTTACGGCGGGTTGACCGCATTTTTAATCTGTTTTATTTTCGGCCCTTTTGTCATCCGGAAACTGACAAAAATGCAGATCGGCCAGATCATCCAGACCGACGGCCCCAAATCCCATCTGGGCAAACAGGGCACTCCGACCATGGGCGGAATCCTGATTCTTTTTTCCATTTTCATGACTACCCTCATCTGGGGCAACCTTGGCAACCATTACGTGAATATTATTTTACTGACCCTCTTGCTGTTCGGCTTTATCGGTTTTTTTGATGACTATATCATGCAGGTTAAAAAGCGGAATATGGGATTCACGGCCAAGGGGAAATTTCTGCTCCAGGTTCTGTTCGGGCTGTTTATCAGCTGGCTGATCTATAAATGCCCGGATTTTGATTCAAGTCTGACGATTCCGTTTTTCAAAGATATCTCCCCTGATCTGGGCCTCTGGTATATCCCCTTTGCCTGCTTTGTCATTGTGGGGACATCCAATGCCGTAAACCTGACCGACGGCCTGGACGGGCTGGCCATCGGGCCCTATATCGTGGCCAGTGTCACCTATATGTTTTTTGCCTATGTGGCAGGACATATGCAGATTGCAGAATATCTTCATGTCCGCCATATCCTGTCCGCAGGAGAAATCTCGGTTATCTGCGGCATTCTGGCCGGAGCAGGCCTGGGCTTTTTATGGTTCAATGCACATCCGGCCCAGATCTTCATGGGTGATTCAGGTTCTCTGCCGCTGGGCGCAATTCTTGGCACGGTGGCGGTTATTACCAAACAGGAACTCCTGCTGATTGTAGTTGGCGGACTGTTTGTCATGGAAGCCTTGTCCGTCATTCTCCAGGTTTCTTATTTTAAACTGACCAAAGGAAAAAGAATTTTCAGGATGGCGCCCCTTCACCATCATTTTGAACTTAAAGGCTGGCATGAATCAAAGGTGATTATCCGGTTCTGGATTATATCCATCACCCTTGCACTGATTTCATTGAGCACATTAAAAATAAGGTAAAAGCGTGAGAACACTCCCGAACACATATCATCTGGTTATCGGCCTTGGAACCTCCGGGATGTCCATGGCCAGATTTCTGCACAGCATCGGCAGGTCGGTGGTTGCAACCGATATGGATGCATCCAAAACAGATGCAGCAGAACAGCTGAATATGCTGGGGATCCAAACTCAAATCGGTTTTCACGACCCGCACACCTTTAATCATGCAGCAGTGCTTGTGCCAAGTCCCGGAATCCCCGCAACCAATACATATATCCGGGCTGCCTTAAATTCAGGGGTAAAGCTGTCCAGTGAACTGGATATCTTTTTTGAATTTAATGATCGTCCCGTGATTGCCATTACCGGCACCAACGGCAAAACCACCACCACAACACTCATCGGCGACATGCTGCGCGCCTGCGGCAAAACCGTTTTTGTGGGTGGAAACATTGGAACTCCTCTGGTGGATCATCTGATGCAGGAGGAAAAAGCCGATATCATTGTCGCAGAAATTTCCAGCTTCCAACTGGATATCTCAAAACAGTTCAAGCCGGAAATCGGTATATTGCTCAATATTTCCCAGGATCATCTGGACCGGTATGACAGTTTTAAAGCGTATGAAGATTCCAAATGGAGTCTGTTCAGCCGCCAGGAAAAATCGAATTTTGCTGTAATAAATACCGCTATAAAAGGATACAAATCCCGATCAGAAAAACTGACTTCAACACCCCTGACCTTTTCTTCTCAAAAAGATGCAAAAAACACCTGCAATGCCATTATCAGCTCTGATGATATCACCATCCATTTTGAAGAAACCCGGCACAGGATTGATATCCGGGACTTAAAACAGCTTTCCGGCACCCATAACCATGAAAACATTGCCGCAGCGGTTCTTGCCTGTCTGGCAGCAGGCGCTGACATCAGCGGAATACAAAATGGACTTGCACAGTTTAAAAATCTTGCCCACCGGATTCAGTGGGTTCGCGACATCAACGGCATCCGTTTCTATAATGACTCAAAAGGCACAAATACAGATGCGGTCATCCGTGCGATACAGTGTTTTGACAGCAAAATCATCCTGATTCTGGGCGGCAGAGAAAAACATACTGATTTTTCCGAGCTTTTACCCGCTGTCACACAACAGGTGAAAACCATTATCGCCATTGGAGAATCCAGACAGAATATCACCCGGACCTTTAAATCCACCTGTCCTGTAATTGAAGCGCAAACCATGGAGCAAGCGGTCCAAATGGCTTTTCATGCCGCAGATAAAAATGAAACCGTATTATTATCCCCTGCCTGTGCAAGCTTTGACATGTATGACAATTACAGCCACCGGGGCAATGATTTCATGAACCATGTAAATCAACTGGAAAGCAGATAAAATGGCCCAGACATTTAAAACCATACACCCGTTTTTCAGTGAAAAGAACATTCTTTTCCCGGTGATCCTGCTGTGTGGCATCGGTATTGTCATGGTGTATTCAGCCAGTTCTGCCATCAGCATGCAGAGCCATAACACGGCGTTTTATTTCATGAAACGCCAGGCCCTGTTTTTCTGCATCAGTCTGGGTGTCATGTTTGTTACAGCTTCTTTTCCCTATAAGCTGTACAAAAGCATTTCGTATCTGATTCTTTTCATTGCCATTGCACTGCTGATAGCGGTTCTCATTCCCGGATTAAAAATTAAAGGCGGCGGCGCTTACCGATGGTTGAATCTGTTCGGGTTTACCTTTCAGCCTGCAGAATTTGCCAAACTTGCCCTGATATTGTTCCTTGGATATTCTCTGTCCAAAAAACAAGACCTCATCGAAAAATTCTCCGTGGGGTTTTTCCCGCATTTCTCCATCTTTATGGTCTTTGCCTGTTTGATCATCTTTCAGCCGGATTTCGGGACAATAGTTGTTTTAGGACTGATCGTATGGGGAATGATGTTTATTGCCGGCGTAAAAATATCCCATCTTTTATCTCCTGTCCCCTTATTCATTCCCCTGGCGTATTTTCTGATCACGGATGAAAAATACAGAATGGACAGAATAACCGCATTTATGAACCCCTGGCAGGATCAGTTCAACACCGGATATCAGATCACCCATTCACTTAAGGCCATCGGTTCCGGGGGATTTTTCGGAAAAGGGATTGCCTTGAGCATGCAGAAAATGCATTATCTGCCCGAACCCCATACGGATTTCATTTTCTCCATCATCGGAGAAGAACTGGGGCTGATCGGCGTATTGGGGATTCTATCCTTGTATCTGATCCTGATTTTAAAAGGAATCAATATCGCCAAAACATCCACAGATATGTTTGCCGCCATCACCGCAGCAGGCCTGACCATCTATCTGGGTGTTCAGGTCATCATCAATACCGGCGTGGTTTTAGGGCTGTTGCCCACCAAAGGGCTGACATTGCCGTTTATCAGTTACGGCGGGACTTCACTGGTCATCAATATGGCGGCCATGGGGATTTTAATGAATATCGGAGCATCACAGGAAGATGAAAACCATGTCTGATGTGATCATAGCCGGCGGGAAAACCGGCGGGCACCTGTTCCCGGGGATTGCTGTGGCCCAGGCCCTTGGACGGCTGAAGCAGGACATTCGTGTGCTGTTTGTCGGCACCCGTGCCCCGTTTGAAATCTCCACCCTTGAAAAATACAATCTGGCCCACACGGCTATTTACGCAAAAGCGATCAAGGGCGGCAATATCCTGTCCAAGTCTGGCTCCATGATCATGATCGCTGTTTCCTTGCTCCAGTCCATCATGATACTGCTGCGGACACGGCCGGGGTTTGTTCTGGGGGTTGGCGGATTTTCCTCTTTTGCAGTGGTTCTTGCGGCATGGCTGTTAAGAATCCCTACAGCCATCCAGGAACAAAATGCATATCCTGGACTGACAAACCGGATGCTTTCACGCTTTGCCCGTACAGTTTTTATTTCTTTTGAAAACACCAAAGGCTTTACTGGCAACCCGAAGGCCAGATTTGTCGGCAATCCCATGCGCAGAGCACAGGACAGTTCACCACAGGACACCTCAGTGCTTTATGGTTTTGACCCTGAAAAATTCACCCTGCTGATCACCGGCGGAAGCCAGGGGGCCGCAAGCATTAATACAAGTGTTGTTCAAGCCCTGGAACTGATGGGCTCCCGGGCCTTGAACCTGAATATTATTCATCAGACCGGAAAAACAGATGAGTCCAAAATCAAAGCGGCCTACCAGCGCCTGAATATCCCGGCCACAGTAAGTGCATTTTTCCATGATATGCCGCAACTTCAGGACATGGCAGATTTGATCATCACCCGTGCAGGCGCAGGAACGCTGTCTGAACTGTGCGCCAAAGGAAAACCCGCCATTCTTGTCCCCTTTCCCTTTGCCGCTGATGATCACCAGACCTTCAACGCAAAGGCGCTTGAGGAAAAAGGCGCAGCCGTCATGATAAGGGATCATGACCTGTCCGGACAGACCCTCAAACAGACCATTGAACCTTTGATGAAAAACAAAAATAAACTTGAAACCATGCGCAAGGCACTGCTTGCGCTTGCCATGCCGGATGCGGATGAAAAAATTGCCAACCATATTTTACAAACCATGAAGGCAAGAGGATAACCATGTATCAGAAAAACTATCATATTCATTTTGTGGGAATCGGCGGCATCGGAATGAGCGGCATTGCAGAACTGCTGATTCATCTGGGATATACCGTTTCCGGATCTGACCTGAAATTATCCCATATTACAAAACGGCTGGAGAAAAAAGGCGGAACCATTTATCAGGGCCATCGAAAAGAACAGGTAGCGGGTGCAAATGTCGTGGTCACATCCTCTGCGGTTTCCAGTGAAAATCCCGAGGTTCTTAGAGCCAAAGAACTTTCAATCCCGATTATCCCGAGGGCGGCAATGCTGGCTGAACTGATGAGAATTAAATATGCCATCGCCATTGCGGGCGCACATGGTAAAACCTCTACCACGGCCATGGTTTCCCAGGTTCTCAACACAGCAGGTCTTGACCCCACCGTTGTCATTGGCGGTCTGCTCAAAGGGCTTGACACCAATGCGCTTCACGGAAAAGGAGACTATATTGTTGCAGAAGCAGATGAAAGTGACGGATCATTTTTAAAATATACGCCCGCCATTGCGGCAGTCACCAATATTGATCTTGAACATCTTGATTTTTATAAAGATATTGAAGACATCAAAGACAAATTTGTTCAGTTTATCAATTCTGTGCCCTTTTACGGGCTTGCCATTCTGTGTCTGGATAATGAACATATACAGAATATTCTTCCCCGGATCAACATCCGGTATACCACATACGGAACTACCGCACAATCCGATCTCCAGGCAAAAGAAATTGAATATAAAGGCAGCAAATCCCATTTCAAGGTTTTTCATCATGAAATTCCCCTGGGTGAAATTGAACTGAATCTTGCAGGCAAACACAATATCTCCAATGCCCTTGTCAGTGTTGCCGTTGGAATTGAGCTTGATATCCCCTTTGACATTATTAAAACTGCCCTGGAAAAAATCAAAGGTGTTAAAAGACGTCTTGAAATCAAGGGCGAGAAAAAAGGCATCCTGGTCATGGATGATTACGGCCATCATCCCACTGAAATACTGGCCACGCTGACAGCCATCCGGGAAAGTTATAAGGACAAACGCCTGATTGTCGTATTTCAGCCGCACCGGTACAGCAGAACCCGCGGATTGTTTGATGAATTTACCCGGTCCTTTTATCAGTGTGATGTTTTAATTGTCCTTCCGATATATGCAGCCAGTGAAGAAAAAATCGAGGGCGTGAACTCGGAAATTCTGTGTGACAGCATAAAAAAACATGGACACAAAGATGTGTCCTTTGCACCTGATTTTACCCAGGCATTGTCCATAGTCACCCATAAAATGAAAAAAGGGGACATGGTATTAACGCTGGGCGCAGGAGATGTATACACCCTTGGAGAACGTCTGGTGGAAATTTTATAATTCATGATGACAGTTAAAACACACCCTACCGCTTATGCCCGTCTGATCAAAAATTTTGATCTTAAGACAGATGCGGCATTAAAAGCATATACCTCTTTCAAGGTCGGCGGACCGGCAGATCTTTTATCCATACCTGAAAGCAGAGCCGAACTTGAACAGCTTTTAAAGGCTGCAGCAGATCTGGACATTCCGGTTACATTTTTTGGCGGCGGCACCAATCTTCTGATCACGGACAAAGGGATTCGAGGTCTTGTCATCATTATCCGCCAGCTAAAATCCGATATCCGGATAAAGAAAACAGATTCAGATCATCATTTGCTGACCGTTGAAACCGGTCAGCACCTATCCTCTCTTTGCCGCTTTGCCCTGGACAACAGCCTTACCGGGCTGGAGTTTGCCGCAGGCATTCCCGGAACTGTGGGAGGCGCCATTGCCATGAATGCAGGAACTGTCAAAGGTCAGATGTCAGACGTCATTGAATCCATCACTGTCTGGAATCCCCAAACCCAGAAATTTGTGGCCCGGAAAAGGGATACCCTTGCGTTTTCGTACCGGAATCTGGATATATCAGACATTATCATTGAAGCGGACTTCCAGCTGAAAAAAGGCGATAAAAAGCACATCGAAGCCCTTTTCAATCAAACCCTTGCAAACAAAAAAAACAGCCAGCCGGTTTCCCAGAAAAGCGCAGGCTGTTTTTTCAAGAATCCAAAAACAGGTATGCCCGCAGGAGAACTTATTGAAAAGTCAGGGTTAAAAGGCACAAGAATAAACGATGCCATGGTTTCTGAACACCATGCCAATTATATTGTCAATCTCAACAATGCCACAAGCTGCGACATCCTTGCGCTAAAACAGCTGGTGCAGAAAACCGTATTTGAAAAATTTCATATTAACCTTGAAACAGAAGTGAGGATTGAAGGTGAGTAAAAAAATCAAACCCAACAGGTACAGACCTGAACCGGGAAACGTCAGCGAAGGACTGCTGAACGATTCCGGAGATGCCATTGATTTTTGTCTCAAATGCATCATGATTGTTGCTTTTATCAGTATCTTGAGTCTTGCTTCCATCTTTATCTATGATTTTTTTACCCAGTCCAGTTTTTTTAATATCAAAAACATTAAAATTTCCGGGCTGGACCGGGTTGAGAAACAGGACATCATGTCAATGACAGGTTTGACCGGAGATGAAAATATTTTCAGTATCAATGTATTTACCCTTGAAAAACAGATTGCATCACATCCCTGGGTTCAGTCTGTTCGCGTGAAAAGACACCTTGAATCCATACTGTCTATTTCAATTGTTGAACAAACACCGCTTGCCATTGTCAGGATTGAAAATCTTTCCGACATCCTCATCAATACACAGGGCACGGCATTCAAGGAATATGACCCTGAAAACGACCGGATTTCAAATCTTCCGATCATCACGGGGCTGGACCTGACGGCTCAAGAGGGGCAATACCGATTTCACGGACCCTTATTCGACGCCATCATGACGCTTTTGAACATGAAAGACATCAACCCTGTTACACAGATCAAAGGGGATCCAAACACCGGTATCATCGTTGACATCATTGATACATACAATCGTGCGCCGGAAAATTCAAATTCAATTATCTCAATCAAACTGGGATTTGATGATTTCAAGGCAAAACTGGATAAGGCCGGCAAAATAAGCAGATATATTGGTAAAAACTTTCCTGACAAGGCAATCTGCGCAATGGATCTTTTTAATCTTCATAAAGTATTTATCAAGACAAAGATGGCCGATACTCTGCACACTAATTTTGAAAAGGGGGTTTAATTTGCAGGGAAATGAAAAAATAATCGTGGGCCTGGACATCGGTACAACCAAAATATGTGCTGTTGTCGGCGAAATGATTGAAAACGAAATCAATGTCATTGGTGTGGGTTCCCACCCTTCCACAGGGCTGAGAAAGGGAACCGTCGTCAATATCGAATCAACCGTGGATGCCATCAAAAAAGCGGTGGAAGAAGCAGAACTCATGGCTGGATGTGATATATCCTCTGTCTATGTGGGCATTGCCGGAAACCATATCAAAGGCCTGAACTCCCATGGCATTATCGCCATCAAAGGCCGGGAAATCACAGATCAGGATGTCGAACGGGTCATTGATGCGGCAAAGGCTGTTGCCATTCCGACCGACCGGGAAATTCTCCATGTCATTCCCCAGGAATTTATTGTGGATGATATGGAATCCATCCAGAACCCGGTGGGAATGACCGCAATCCGGCTTGAAGCCAAGGTTCATATTGTTACAGGCGCGGTTTCATCGGCCAGAAATATTGTTAAATGCTGCAACAAAGCCGGCCTTGAAGTATGCGATATTGCACTGGAATCACTGGCCTCGGGCATTGCCGTGCTTACGGATGAAGAAAAGGAACTGGGGTGCATTATTGCGGATATGGGCGGCGGCACCACAGACATGGCCCTTTTCAAGGATAATAATTTAAAATTCATATATGAGCTGACTCTGGGTGGACACAATCTGACCAATGATATTTCCATCGGGCTTCGCACCCCTCTGCCGGAAGCTGAAAAAATTAAAATCAATCATGGCACCTGCATGCCGGCAAATGTCAGAAGCAGCGCAACCATAGAAGTTCCTGCGGTGGGCGGCCGGGAACCCAAAAAGCTGTCCAAGGGAATTTTAGCTGAAATTCTTGAACCCAGGGTAGAGGAGATCTTTTCTCTTTTAAAAAAGGAACTGTTTGCCAATGGCCTGGAAAACGCATTCCCGGCAGGATTTGTTCTCACCGGCGGCAGTGTGGTTCTGGACGGGATCACTGAAATTGCAGAATCGGTTTTCAATGTGCCGGTCAGAATAGGAGAGCCCAACAAAATCGGCGGGTTAAAAGATATTGTCAGAAATCCTGCATATGCAACCGGGGTTGGGCTGGTTATTTTCGGCTCAAGCGCCACCTGTCAAAAAACGTTTGTGGATATGGAAACCCAGGGGTTTGCAGGAATATTTAACAAAATGAAACAGTGGTTTAAAGATATTATTTAATTTAAATGGAGGTGGGTATGGCATTTTCTTATCTGGAAAACGAAAATTTAGCAAAAATCAAGGTTATCGGTGTCGGCGGCGCTGGTGGTAACGCTGTAAACAACATGATTGATGCAAAACTCAAGGGCGTTAAGTTTATTGTTGCCAATACAGATGTACAGGCACTGGAGGCATCCAAAGCTGAAGTTAAAATTCAGCTGGGGAAAAATCTGACAGAAGGACTGGGTGCCGGGGCCAATCCGGAAAAAGGACGGGAAGCTGCCCTGGAAAGTGCCGATGAAATCAGAGCAGCCCTTGCGGACAGCCACATGGTTTTCATTACTGCAGGATTTGGCGGCGGAACCGGAACAGGTGCTGCACCCATTATTGCAGAAATCTGCAAAGATCTGGGTATCCTGACCGTTGCCGTAGCATCCAAGCCCTTTTCTTTTGAAGGCAAGAAAAGAGAAAAACAGGCCCTTGAAGGATTAAGCAAACTCCATGACATCACCGATACCGTCATCACCATTCCCAACGACCGGTTAAGAGGCATTGCCCCTAAAGGTGCCAGAATGGTTGACATGTTTATCAAGGCCGATGAAATCCTGCATCATTCCGTAAAAGGAATTACCGATCTGATCATGATGCCGGGTCATGTCAATCTTGACTTTGCAGATGTCAGAACAACCATGCAGAAAGCCGGAAAAGCCCTCATGGGAATCGGTATCGCATCCGGAGAAAACCGTGCTGTGGAAGCTGCGGAAAAAGCCATTTCCCATCCGCTGCTTGAAGATATTTCAATCTCAGGTGCCAAGGGTGTTCTGATGAATATCACCTCCAGTTCCGATCTTACGCTGGATGAAATGACCGAAGCCTGTGACAGAATCTACCAGGAAGTCGGTGATGATGCAGAAATTATCTGGGGGCAGACATTTGATGAAGAACTGGGCGATGAAATCAGAATCACGGTAATTGCCACCGGAATCGGGATGGATGAAGAAAAAGCCACCTCAAATATTCACCATTTTGACCCGATTGCACAACCGGCAGCGTATCAGCAGGCACCGGCACAGCCTCAGCAGATGCAGTCCCTGGTATATGAGCAGAACATCTCAAAACCGATTCAGACTATTGCAAGAGGCCAGGTTCGAACTCCCACAGCAGAAGAATTGTCACACTGGAATGAATATGACACTCCGGTGATTATCAAAACCAAAAAAGCAGTTGGCGATGATCATATGATGGGCGACTACAGCAATCTGCATTATGATAATGATGATCTGGAGGTTCCGACATTTTTGAGACGAAAAGCTGACTGATAAATGAAAAAAAGGCTTAAACCTGCCCGAAACAGTGGTTTGAAAAAACGAGTTGAACACGGAGCCACTGTTAAAAAAGGCAAGGGGCTGATAAAAACGGCCCTTGTCTATCCGAACACCTATCAGGCAGGGATGTCAAGCCTTGGATTTCAGACTGTTTATAAACTTGCAAATCAATTTTCGTTTGTTGCCTGTGAACGGGTGTTTTTAACGGACAAAAAGCACTCTTTCGGGCATCCGGAAAGCATTGAAAGCAGTTTGAACCTTGATCAGTTTGACATCATCATGTTTTCGATTTCATTTGAAAACGATTTTCTTCACCTTGTTCAACTCCTTGAAGAAGCGGGCATCCCCTTGCGATCATCCGATCGAAACCACACCCACCCCCTGGTGGTCGCAGGGGGAGTCGCCTGTTTTTTAAACCCGGAACCCATTGCGGCATTTATCGACTGTTTTCTTCTGGGAGAGGCAGAATGCCTTCTGGAAGGTTTTTTCACTCTTTTTAACAAAACCCGAAAAAAAACACCCTTTTTAAATACGCTTGAACTTGATCTTCCCGGTGCCTATGTGCCAAGCCTGCACTCAGACAATGCACCTTTTGAAATCCAGGTGCAGTATCTTAAAGACCTGAAACCTGTCACAACCGCCACCAGCATTCTGACAAATGATGCGGCTTTTAAGGATACATTTTTAATTGAAACTCTGAAGGGCTGTCCCCATGGATGCAGGTTCTGCAGTGCAGGATTTATTTACCGGCCCCCCAGAATTTATCCTGCGCACAATATTTATGCTGCCATGGAATCTGCCAAAGGACGTACAGACAAAATCGGCCTTGTCAGCTCTGCCATTGCGGATCATCCTGATATAAACAGCATCTGTGAGTTCGGCATCCTTCACGGGTTTAAACTGTCCTTTTCCTCCCTGCGGGCAGATAAGCTCAATGACGAACTGATCCATGCGCTTTGGGCCTCAAACGTAAAAACTGCCACCATTGCACCGGAAGCAGGATCTGAGCGCATGCGGGCAGTGATCAATAAAAATATTGATGAAGCAGATATCCTTTCTGCTGCAAAACGGCTGGTTCAAGCCGGGATTATCAATTTAAAACTGTATTTTATGATCGGACTTCCGTTTGAAACCGATGAAGACATCCATGAAATTGTAAACCTGACCTTAAAAATCAAGGATGTCTTTCTTGCGGCATCAAAAATTCAAAAAAAAATCGGCACCATCACTTTAAGCGTCAACCCGTTTATTCCAAAGCCTGCCACTCCGTTTCAGTGGGCTGCCATGACAGATGAAAAAACCTTAAAATCCCGAATTCAGATAATCCATACCGGACTTAAAAAAACAGCAAACCTTAATATCAATGTTGAGTCTCTTCGGCAGGCCAAAATCCATGCACTGCTTTCCTGCGGGGATAAGAGAACAGCAGATATCCTTGAACTGGCTTTAAAAACAGGATGGCCTGCTGCCATGCGAGCGCACAAAGCCTATTGCGATCGAATTATTTATGAAGAAAAGCCAATCGAAACCACCCTGCCCTGGGACTTTATCAACAACCGCATTAAAAAAGATTTTTTACTCAAAGAATACGCCAAAGCCGGACAGGAAAAAAAATCTGTCCCCTGCCCCATGATTGAATGCAAAAAATGCAAAACCTGTATTTAAAAAAATGCCCGTACTAAAACTTACCAACAGGCGCGGCACAACAGCTTTTGCTGAAAAATGGAGTGGGAAAATGGAGCTTGACGAAGCTAAGTTACTATTGAACGATCTTGCGAACGGAATAGACCCTATAACGGGTGAAGTCCTCCCGGATACAAGTCCATATAACGCGCCGAGAGTGCGCCCGACGCGCTCACATTTTCCAGCCTTTCAGCAGAGGTAAGACCCTCTATGACGGTTCGACCCTCCGTTACACTATTCGATAGCGTATACCTGTCCGACCTGTCTGACTTCTTTCGATTTACTTGAGAGAAGATGATGCATTTCAACCGAAAAAGGGTGCAGTCGCACTATCAACCGATGTCGAGAGCCATCAGGTTAGCGCACCTATCATTTTAATGCTGCGCTTTTGCCACCACCACAAGGCAATTACCATGGTGATGCCGGTGATATCGGTGATCAGGCCCGGGATAAAGCAAAGCACTGTGGCTACGGCAAAAAAGATCCATTCGATCCATGTCGTTCGTCGCACCAGGTAACCCATGGTCAGCGCGGAAAAGGCCAGGGTGCCGGCAGTGGCCGAAAAAAAGCAGAATGCCACGTCCATGAAGGGGAATGCTTCGGCTGGGGTCATATCCCAGTTTTTGAGCAGGATTTCCGGAGTGTAGGCGAATAAAAACGGCATTACATAAAGCAGTTTGGCGAATTTGAAACTTGTCCAGCCGGTTTTCCAGGGATCGCTCCCGGCAATGGCCGCACCTGCATAAGCCGCCACGCACACGGGAGGCGTGATATTCGAATCCTGACTGAACCAGTATACGATCTGATGCGCGGCAATGATCATCACACCCATTTCACCCAGGGCCGGCACAGCCAGAACCGCGGTGATCAGGTAAGCGGCCGTTACCGGAACGCCCATGCCCAGCACCAGGGATGCCAACCCGATCAGTATGATGGCGATGGACAGATTGCCATTGGCCAGGGAAATGATGATGTCCGAAAATTTGAGCCCGATGCCGGTAAGCGCGATGGAGCCGACAATGATGCCGATCACGCCCACGGTGGCGCCGATCACCAGGGTGTTGCGCGAGCCGGTGAGAATGGCTTCCCAAATTTCCTTTACGCCCATTCGGGTTTCCTTTTTGAACCAGCTCACCAGGATGCAGGACAGGGTCGCCCAAAAAGCGGAAAGGCCCGGTGAAAAGCCCATCAGCATCAATACGATGATGACCAGGAGCGGCAGAGAGTTATACCACTGCTGTTTGAAGATTTCCCAAGGTCTGGGCAAGTCGGTCAGGCCTTCGATGCCGTGCTTTTTCGCCTCGAAATGCACCATGGTCAATACGGACAGGAAGTATAGCAGGGCAGGAAAGACGCTGATCAACATGATGTTCACATAAGCGATCCCGGTCAGTTCGGCCATCAGAAAGCCGCCCGCGCCCATGACCGGCGGCATGAACATCCCGCCGATGGAAGCCGCCGGTTCGATGGCGCCGGCCACGTGCGGTTTGAAACCGGCTTTCTTCATCATTGGGATCGTGAACGCGCCGGTAGCCACGGTGTTGGCAATGGCCGAACCCGAGATCGATCCGAAAAGGGCGGATGCCATGACCGCCACCTTGGCCGGACCTCCGGCGCTGCGGCCGGCAATCGCCAGCGGCAAATCGATGAAAAAGCGCCCGGCGCCGGACTTCTGGAGAAACGCACCGAAAAAGATAAACAGGATCACATAGGTCGCCAGGACGTCGGCCATGACGCCGAACACACCGTCCTGGGTCAGGAACAGCGCATTCATGATACGTTCGAAACGGAAGCCGCGATGTGCGATAACTTCCGGCATGTAGGGCCCGAACAGGCAGTATAAGATGAAACCGATCCCGATCGCCGTGAACGACCAACCCAGCACCCGGCGGGCCACCTCGATGGAAATCAGGATGCCCAGAAAACTTATGTAAAAGTCGAGGGTCGATTCACTGCCCATGCGGTAGTTGAGGTTTTCGAATTCCATGATCCAATACAGCACGACCGAGGCCGAAGCGATGCCCAGGATTATCTCCACAGGGCTCGGGTTTTTGGGAAAACGACGCTCGGACCACAGACCGGCGGCATAGAGTCCGCCGCCCAGGATCAGGCCGACGACGAGGACTCCCCAAAGCGGTCCCATTGCCGCCAGTGCGGAAGTCAGTCCCTGGTCCATGAACGCTTCCCTGACGCCGACCACTTTGCCGTCAAAAGCATCCAGGTTCTCGAAAAAAAATGCGACCGCAACGGTCGTTGCCACCCCCACGCCCGTCATCAAAGCCAGGATGGGCCGGAACCATTTGCTGCCGGATGGAAACATGATAAAAACCAGCACATAGGTCAGCAAAACATAGATGCCCCGATGAAGTTGAGCCGAGATCGGGCTGATGCCGGAAGAATAGAAATAAATCAGCACCATGGCGGCCATGATCACCGCCGACACCCAATACCAGAATCCCTTTATGCTACGGGTGCTCTTTTCTTCCTTTTCCAGGAGCTTTTTCACCTGTTCGTTTTTCTCGATATCGACCGCGATTCCAAGATCCATCATTGGATTTTTATCTTTTGTTTCCTCGGGCATCGTCTGGTTCTCCTTTTCCTGAGTGCAATTGCGGGTTGGGCGCATCCGACTGAATTTGAAAAATCGAAGAATTTCATTGTCGGAGCATGAAGATCATCAGTTGTCTTTGCGGTCGCCTGCGCTAATGCAAAGGGGGCGACCGCAAATATCAAACCGACAATGTCGGTTATTGTGCCTTGATAGCGTCAGGAATCTGCACTCCTTGTTCGGCCCAGAACTTGTCAGCGCCAGGATGCAAAGGCAGCGGAACGCCTTTGATGCCGTTGGGCACGGACATTTCACCGGCGGCCTTGTGAGCTTTGAGCATGTGCTCCAGACCTTCCGCTGAAAATACGACCTTCAGGGCCTGATAAACGGTTTCGGCGTTCAATTGTTCGCGAGCGCACCAAAGCGTGGAATCCTGGAAAGTGTTGATGTCCGCGTTCTGACCCTTGTACGTGCCGGCCGGAATCGAGGTGGCGGAATAGGCTGAAAACTTGTCGTAGAAACCGCTTTCCCTGCCCGCCTTGTCCAGATCGAGCAACAGAATGTCATTGGTGGTGCCGGCTTCGATGATGGATGCGTTGGGGTAGCCGACCAGCACCCAGAAACCGTCGATCTTGCCATCGCCCAAAGCGGAAGCCGCTGCGGAATAGCCCAGAAATTGCGGTTGCATTTTGCTCCAGATGCCCAAGGCTTCAAAATAGCGCTGTGCGGAAAGAGCCGCGCCGGAACCTGCATTGCCCACGGCCACTTTCCGACCTTCGAGTTGCATCGGATCCGTGATGCCGCTGCTCTTGAGCACTGCGAGTTGGGCGGGCGCTCCGTAGAGGTAGGCCATGGGGCGCACTTTTGCATATTGCTTAGCGTCTTTGGGCAGTTCCCCCTTGGACCCGAGAAACAAGTCCACCGAGTAGACGATTCCGAAATCCACGTCGCCGGAATTCAAACGCTTGAGGTTCTCGGCCGAACCGCCGGTGCCTTCGCTGGAAACTTCCAGATTCTCGATGTTTTTGGAAAGAAGGATGGCGATGCCGTTGGCGAAATACTGAAAAGTCCCGCCGGTCGGTCCGCCTCCGAAAGCCAGCCGTTTTTTCGCAGCCAGAGCACTCCCGCCTACTGCCAAGGCCAAAATTAAAACAACTGCCAGAATTCCGTACATTTGTTTTTTCATGACGTTTCTCCTTTTGTGTTTGAATGATGTTGATTTGCGAATTATCGTACTGGGATTCTCCCGAGCCAATATTCAATGGACTGAATGACTTCATAATATTTATCGGAAAATTTGTAAATAGAAGAATTTCTGATTTTCGTGTAAGAATATTTCGGATAAATGACTTTTTGACGTCCGCTGCCGGATCGGAAAGGGAACTGCACTTATTACGCAAGCCTCGCATACCGAAGAGCGTCTGATCAAATATATCCTGACTATGACAAATTTGGGGGAAACGGACTGCCGATAATGAAGTCATGCTCCGTTTTTCGGTCAAGGGTTCCGGGATGATATTGCCTTGCCTCAGAATCCTGCGGGCGTCGATTTTAACACCGGGTTGAAACGGGTGGCCGGAAATCGAAAACTGGGCGGATATGCGCGATATTGTCCTTAAAACCTTTCCGCAGGCGCCTCGATTAAACCAGAACCCCGATGAATATCTTAAACATGTCGATGATATATATGTGACTGATGCCTATCATTCACTTTCTATTGAAGGCTATCGCGTCAGCCAAGCACTGATTGAACAAGTTCGCTGTAAAAGCTGTTTTAGGCCATTTTTTCTTTGTTTATATTCACCCTTATGTTGATGGAAACGGCCGGATGGGAAGATTTCTGATGAATGTTGTGTTGGCCAGTGGCGGCTATCTATGGACCGTTATTCCACTTGAAACCCGCAATGAATACATGGCCACTTTGGAAGAGGCAAGCGTAAGAAAAAATATAGAACCGTTTTCCAGGTTTTTAGCTGAGGTTCAACCAGTTTCCATCGCTTGATGGCCCCGCCGCTAACCTATGGATACTGCAGTTGAAGCGAATTTCACAGCTTATTTGAGGTGTTCTTTGTATTGAACCAGTGCCTTTATCGGAAGGAATAATAACAAGGGATTCCCTTTGAGGGAGATAAATCCAAACTGTTCATAGTATTCTTTGGCATGGGGATCTTTTGCGTCGACAAAGAGTCCAATTATGCCAACGTTTTCTGAAATAAAAATGACTTTTTCAACAGCACTTCCTATCAAATAATTTCCATAACCTTTGTGCTGGTGTTTTTTTGATACAGCAAGTCTCACCAGTTTTAAAGCAGGAACTTGATCTGGATATTTTTTAGTGATAACAGATGGTAAATAATCCGTTTCAACTTCACAAATCGACAGGGTGTAAAATCCAAGAATTTCTTTGGAGTTTTTATCATTAATCAATACAAAGGTGCGGGACATACCTTTAGTAATATGCTGCCTGGCAGTATTTTGCAGAAATATATTTAATTGAGTGTTACCACAGTCAAACTGCATTCTGTCATGCGATTTCTCCAAAAGCTCGATCTTTATCATTTCAAATCCTGCTGATACTGTTTCATTGCTCGAGCCAGTTTGGGATTGGCCTTTGGAGGTTTTTCAATCAATTCAAACAAATGCCGGGCAGATTGTTTATTCAACCTGATTTTATTTTCATGTTCAATAATGGCCTGGGCTTTTTCAAGCGCTGCGTGTACTATAAATTGATTTAACGTAGATCCCATGATTTCAGATGCCTCGAGATGCAGATGAAAGCGCATAATTTCGTTTTTTCATTTTATTTTTGCCTCATATTTGATACCGTCTATGTCTGAAACAAAAGACGACACCAAGAACTGCATTTTTTCACAGTATTATAGATAAAAAGGACACTGCAATGTTTGAGAATCTGTTTTCATTAGAAGGACGGACAGCACTTGTAACCGGCGGATCACGCGGGATTGGAAAAATGATAGCTGCCGGTTTTGTTGCACAGGGAGCCAGGGTGTATATTTCGTCCAGAAAGGCTGAACAGTGTATGGAAACAGCAGAAGAATTATCTGAGGGCAATGGACAATGTATTGCCCTGCCTCAGGATATCTCTACGGTTGAAGGCTGCAAAGCCCTGGCCAAAGCATATAAACAGAAAGAGAATCATCTGAATATTCTGGTAAATAATGCGGGTGCAGCCTGGCTGGCTGACTTTGATGAATTTTCTGAAGCTGGCTGGGATAAAGTAATGAACTTGAATATAAAATCACCTTTCTTTTTAATTCAAGCAATGCATCATCTATTAAAAGCGGGTGCGTCAGATGCCTGTCCGGCAAAAGTGATCAACATTGCCTCGATAGATGGAATTCGATTGAATCCTTTAGACACCTATTCATATCACGCATCAAAATCCGCATTGATTTATTTAACACGGCGTCTGGCAGCTCGACTGATCAGCGAAAGAATTGTTGTCACGGCAATTGCACCAGGCCCGTTTGCATCTGAAATGAATGTTGCTGCAAGAGATAATGCTGAGGGAATTGCCAGCATAACTCCCATCGGAAGAATTGGAAAGCCTGAGGATATGGCAGGGGCTGCGATTTATCTGGCCTCCAAAGCAGGGGATTATGTGGTTGGAGATACCATTGCTGTTGACGGCGGGCATGCTTATGCAAAACTGTAACAAACGTCTATTATCGCTATTCAATAGAACTTCAAGAATACCTTTCTACTGAGAATTTAAGCCGCATGATGTTTTCAGGCTGCATTTTTGGAGATGTCCGGCTGTTCAGGCAGTGTTGCAACCCGATTCAGGGAGCCGGACAAACCGATCAAAGACAGCTTTTCCCGGGTTTCATTCAACAGATCTGACAGCTCACCTGCAATCTCTTCTGAAGCATCAGTTGTCAGCAACTTTGGAATCTCAAGATATTTTTTCAGTGCCCTCTTTTTTTTGATGAAGGCGCTGATGCAGGGCTGCTTTAGCAAGAAAATGAGCGCTGATCGGTGCTGTGATGAATAAAAAAAGCGTGATCAGCACTTCATGCAGGCTGATGCGGCCGGATTGAAAGGAAAAATAAATGGCCGAAGCAACAGCCATGCTGCCCACACCCAGGGTGGTGGATTTGGTGGGGCCGTGAAGACGGGAAAAAAAATCCGGCAAACGGTATGAACCAATCGACCCGGCAAGGGCAAAAAATGCGCCGAGAACGAGAAAGAAAGAAACGATAAATTCAATAAAGATAGTCATGTGAACTCCTGTGTACCGCTTTATTCCACAATGTCGCCGCGCATGAGATATTTGCAGGTTGCCACCGTGCTGATAAAGCCCATCACGGCAATAATCAGGGCGGCTTCAAAATACGTGGTGGTGGTGGTAAAATAAATCCCAAGCAGAATAAACAGGGCAATGGCATCAATATACATGGTATCTAAAGCCAGGATGCGGTCTGGAAGGCTCGGACCCTTGAACAGCCGGTAAAGGTTCAGCAGCTGGGCGATGACCATCATGATAAAGGCAATGGATATGGCTGTTTTCAGCATAAGAAAATCTCCTTAAGGGGTTTTTCATAACGGGTTTTAATGGTTTGAACCGCAGCTTCCGGATCTGGCACATCAATGCTGTGGACGATCAGAAGGCGTTCTTTCAGATAAACTTCAGACGAAACTGTCCCCGGTGTCAGTGAAATGACACTGGCAAGGATTGAAATCACCATGGGATCATCCGTGTCCAGAGGAATCTGTATGAATCCGGGGGTCAGTTTTGAAATATCCGGCTGCAGCATCAGCCGCACCACTGTGATGTTGGCCACAATGATATCAAAGAGAAACGGGGAAAAAAAGAAACGCAAAAGCAGCACAGGATTGCTGATTTGTGGCCGTTCCGGCCAGAACCGATTGGTGAACCATGGAATGATAGTCCCCAGAAAAGTGCCAAGAAGGATATGGGCAAAGGATATCGTATTCATCAGCAGAAGCCAGATGATGAGCAAAGTAAGCGTCATCAGCGGGTGAGGGAGCCATCGATATTCGGGAGCAATGCGTTTTTTAAGATCAGGCATGATCAACCTCCTTTGGATTGAAGCAGCAGGACGGCATTATCCAGACCTAAAACCGCTTCGACATATTGTGCAGGACGGGTTATCTGATCGGCTGTTGCATAGGCAAATTCGCTGATCGGACCGCCCAGCAGCACCAGTAACGGGCTGATGCTCAGGAGTGTCAACGCTGGAAATGCATGGACAAAAGAGATTGCTCTGCTGGTATGCAATGGGTTTTCCGGCAGTGTTTTCCAGAAAATGATGGTGCCGGCGCGCCCCAGAACAATAAGGCTTATCAGTCCTCCGGCAAGCATCAGCGCCCAGAGCCATGGTGCAGCAGAATGGGACTGAACCGTCATCAGCATCATCACTTTGGCTGTGAATCCGCTTAAGGGGGGCAGTCCGACAATAGACACAGCCGTGCCGAGAAACAGAAATCCCAGAAGGGTTTTCTGCCTTACCGGCTGATCCGGGGTCAGACCTGTCCCGGCATCCGGCCGCTGCCGGTCGATCATGTCAGCTGTCAGAAACATTCCCGCGGTCATGAATGTGGTGTGGGGCAGATATACCATCGCTGCTGCAATGGCCGCCATATCAAATGTTCCGATAACAGCCAGCAGGGTTCCGACAGACATCAGTACCAGGTATGAACTGATCTGCCGCAGATCAGTTCCGGCCACAAGGCCGATGGCACCTGCCACCAGAGTTGTCAGGGCGATCGGCATGAGCCAGGGTGTGATCAGGTTGGCAGCGACTCCGGCACCATCACCGAAAATCAGCGTATAAATTCGTAAGATTGCATACACCCCGACTTTTGTCATGACCGCAAAAAGAGCAGCCACAGGTGCGCTGGTAAAACCATAGGCACTGGGAAGCCAGAAGCAGAGCGGCAGCAGTGCGGCTTTCAGCGCAAAAACACTGAAAAGAATCAGTCCGGCAGCTTTCAGCAGCGCTGCATTTTCAGCAGGAGCATGGGTCATTCTCACGGCCAGGTCTGCCATGTTGAGTGTTCCCAGAAGCCCGTAGAGCACACCGACCGCCACCAGAAAAATACTGGATCCCACCAGGTTGAGTATGACGTAGTGCAGGCCTGCACGGGTTCGGTATCTGCCTGCGCCATGCAGGATCAACCCGTAAGATGACAGCAGCATGACTTCAAAAAAAACAAACAGATTGAAGATATCACCGGTGAGAAAGGCACCGTTGATTCCCATGATTTGAAATTGAAACAGGGCATGAAAATTTTTGCCCTGTCGATCTGTTTCCTGCGCCGCATAGATCAGGCAGAGGAATGCCAGCAGGGATGTGATCAGAATCATCATGGCGCTGAGCCGGTCCAGAACCATGACAATACCAAAGGGTGGACGCCAGTCACCCAGTACATAAACCTGGATGGGTTCGGTGGCACTTTGATAGATCAGTGCAGTGCTCATTACCGTGACAGCCAGACAGCTGGTCAGTCCCAGAAGACGTTGCCGGAACAGGGACTGGTTTACAAGAAGCACACTCAGGGCACCGGCCAGCAAAGGCAGCAGCAAGGGTCCAAGGATCAGATGGTTCATTGTGTTTTCTCCGGCTTCCCGTCAACATGATCGGTTTCAAGTTCACGACCGGCGCGAAGCGCCAGGACCACCACGAATGCGGTCATGGCAAATCCGATCACAATGGCCGTCAGAACCAGCGCCTGGGGGAGCGGATCTGCATATATGGACCGATCCGGAGAGATAATGGCAGGCAAATCAGTATGGAGACGTCCGGTGATAAACAAGAAAAAATTTACGGCAAAGCTCATGAGGATCAGGCCCAGCACTACCGAAAAGGTTCGCGCCCGAAGCAAAAGGTATACCCCGCAGGCAATCATTACCCCAAGGCAGGCAGAGATCAGCAATTCCATCAGAACATCTCCTTTTCCGGTTCAAGATCCGGGTGGTGTTGTGCAAGTGTTGATACCGTCTGGGCGTCAGGCGAATTCACAGCGCCAAGCTTCACCAGGATGAGCATGACAGAACCGACAACCACAAGGAAAACTCCCAGGTCAAAGACAATGGCGCTGGCAAGTTCAAATTTTCCGATCCACGGCCAAGAGACATAGGTAAACGTGCTGGTCAGAAACGGATAATGAAAGACCCAGCTGCAAAGCCCTGTGACAAGTGCCACGATCAGTCCCCAGGCCATGACAATGTGATTGTCAAAATTCAGGCGGGGCCGGGTCCAGACAATGCCGCTGGCAATGTATTGAAGAATCAGAGCGGCCGCAGTGATGAGTCCTGCGATAAATCCCCCGCCAGGCTCGTTGTGGCCGCGCAGGAAGATATAGGCGGAAAAGAGAAGGGCCAGCGGCAATAGCGGTCGGGTAATGTTTGCCAGAATCATGGGAAACCGGTCTGAAGTCCAGGGGCGTCCCAGCGCGTCGGTTTGGGGGGCTTCTATCTCAAAATTGTGCAAAAGTGCATAGATGGCCAGGCCTGCAATGGCAAGAACGGTGATCTCTCCCAGGGTATCAAACCCACGAAAATCCACCAGAATGACATTGACAACATTGGTTCCTCCCCCTCCGGGAACGCTTTGGGCAAGGAAAAAATCAGAAATGGTTTCATAGGGCCGGGTCAGTATGCCCATTGCCAGGGCGCCTGCACCGCCGCCGGCCAGTCCTGCCAGAAGAACATCTCTCTGACGGCGGTACCGGGATGAGTCTTTTGGGGAGTTGCGTGGCAGCATAAACAGAGCCATCATCAATAGAATAATGGTGACGGTTTCAACTGAAATCTGGGTCAGTGCCAGGTCCGGGGCTGAAAAACGGCTGAATGTCAGCGATACGATTAACCCGACAGTTCCCAGCATGATAATCGACAGAATCCGGTTGCGGTGCGTGATCACTGTGGCCAAAGCACACAGAATCAGGATAATTCCCATGATGAATGTCACCGGATCAATTGCTGTCATGGTGGCAGTGCCCAGAAATTTGGTTTCTGAGCGCCAGAAAGGAGAACTGCCCAGCACAATGACACTGATGATCAGCAGTGCCATGTATCGCTGCAAAGAACTGTTGAAAACGGCCTGATTCAGTCGGTAACCGCTTTGAATCAACCAATCTGTAACGGTCTCAAAAATGGCTTTTCCGTCACAATACCGGGAAAACCAGATATGGGAATCAAACAGATAACGCCGGAATTTAAAGACAACGATTCCGCCGATAATGGCAATGGCGCTCATCGCCAGAGCCAGGTTGAATCCATGCCACAAAGAAAGCGTGAATTCCGGCATTTCCGGTCCCAGTATGCTCTGTGCTGCTGCATTCACCATGGGACCTGCCAGAACTGCCGGAAAAATTCCCACCAGAAGGCACAGTGCCATGAGTATTTCTGCCGGCAGGCGCATTCCACGGGAAGGTTCGTGGGGCTGTTTGTCCATATCCGTTGCCGGGCCGTTGAAAAAGACCTCATGGATCATGCGGATGGAATATGCAACAGCAAAAATGCTGGCCAGAGTTGCACCCAGCGGTATGATCCAGGCCTGATCCCCGAACAGATTGGGTTTCAAGGTTTGTGCAAGAAACATTTCTTTGCTTAAAAATCCATTAAACATAGGAATGCCTGCCATTGCCGCACATCCGGCCATCGTCAGGGTGGCGGTAACCGGCATATATTTCCACAGACCGGACAATCGGTTCATATCGCGGGTGCCTGCTTCGTGATCAATAATACCTGAAAGCATGAACAATCCGGCTTTAAACATGGCATGGTTGAACAGATGAAAAACAGCAGCAACTGCTGCCAACGGGCTTCCAAGGCCCAGCAGAAGCGTGATCAGCCCCAGATGGCTCACGGTTGAATAGGCCAGCAGGCCTTTGAGATCATCTTTGAACATGGCCATGTATGCTGCAAACACCAGGGTGACAAGACCGACAGGGGCAACAAGGTAAAACCACAACGCGCTTCCTGACAGGACCGGAAACATCAGGGCCAGCATAAAAACCCCTGCCTTGACCATGGTGGCTGAATGCAGATAGGCACTGACCGGAGTGGGTGCGGCCATGGCATGGGGCAGCCAGAATTGAAAGGGAAACTGGGCGGATTTGGTAAACGCCCCCAGCAGGATCAGCACCAGAGTTACCGCATACAGGTGATGGCCCTGAACCTGTTCTTTTGATGCCAGAATGTCGGTCAGTTCAAAGCTGCCGACAATATGCCCCAACAGGATAAATCCGGCCAGCATGGCAAACCCGCCGCCACCGGTGATAATCAGTGCCATTCGCGCACCCTGCCGGGCATCGGCACGATGTGTCCAGAAACCGATGAGTAAAAACGAGCTGATGCTTGTCAGCTCCCAGAACATCATGAGCAGAATCAGATTTTCAGAAAGAACAATCCCCAGCATTGATCCCATGAACAGGAGCAGGTATGCATAGAATCGTCCCATGGGATCTTCAGTGGAAAGATAGTATCGCGCATAAAGGATAATCAGCAGGCCGATCCCCAGAATCAAACAGGCAACCAGAAATCCGAATCCGCTGATCCGGAATGCAAAATTCAGACCGATTGCCGGTATCCATTGCCAGCTGTGGATGGGCATTTGCCCAGCAAAGACCGCCGGGGCCTGGGCAAGGAGCAGGATCAGGGATACTCCCGCAACACATCCTGCAGCCGCTGCATGATGACTGCGACTGGAGAACAAAAACGGTATAATGGATCCTGCAAGAGGGAGCAGGGGAATCAGCGCAATGATCATAGCAATCCTTAAGAAAAGAAGTTCATAATAAAGAAAATAGAAGAAGAAATCAATATATTTCAAATTTCCTGAAAGGGAATCATATCAAGACTGGCATGTACCCAGTTTCAAAAACGTATATACGAATTCGCTGAACATTTGCAATTTTTACTTGTTTATATTGTCAATTAATCTTATAAGAGACTTTTGTTTTTTATATTAATTTGCAGTAAAAAAAAGTACGTATGGATGGTCATAACAGGTTGTGATCATCAGAATAATAAAAACAAGACTACAATTTATAGGAGGTTCTATGTCAACTTTGGTATTTGGTCACAAAAACCCGGATACAGACTCAGTGGTTGCTGCGATCGCACTTGCTGATCTCAAGAAAAAACTTGGTGAAGATATCGCACCGGCAGCTCAAGGTGCCCTTAACCCTGAAACAACTTTTGTATTAAAAAAATATGGTGTTGCCGCCCCTCAGGTGGTGACTTCTTATGCTGGAAAAGATGTCTACCTTGTGGATCATTCTGATCTGGCTCAAAGTCCTGACGACTTAGGCCAGGCCAATATCCTGGGTATTGTGGATCATCACAAACTGGGTGATGTTACAACCGGACAGCCTCTGGAATGCTGGATCTGGCCTGTAGGCTGCACCTGTACTGTTGTTGCGTCCATGTACAATTACATGAATGTTGAAATTCCTAAAGACATTGCCGGCATCATGCTGTGTGCCATTCTTTCTGACACTGTTATTTTCAAATCCGCTACCTGTACTGACGCAGACAAAAAAATCTGTGAGCAGCTTGCAAAAATCTGTGGTGAAAAAAATCTGGATGCATTGGGCATTGAAATGTTCAAGGTTAAATCTGCTGTTGAAGGCACACCGATCCGCGAACTTGTTTTCCGTGACTACAAGGATTTTAAAATGGGCGGAAAAGGCGTTGGATGCGGACAGCTTGAACTGGTTGACCTTTCCATCGTTGATGGCATTAAAGCCGCTCTTGAAAAAGACATCCGTGATCTGAAAGCTGAAAAAGGTCATCACACTGTACTGCTGATGCTCACTGACATCATGAAAGAAGGAACCGAACTGCTGGTTGCTTCTGATGATGAATCTGTGGTTGAAAAGGCATTTGGCGTTGCTCCCAAAAATGGTAAAGCATGGCTGCCTGGAATCATGAGCCGTAAAAAACAGATTATCCCCTTTCTTGAAAAAGTTTTTGGATAATCCCTGAACTATCTGATACAAAAAGGGTCTGGAAATAATTTTCAGACCCTTTTTTTATGCTTTTTTATACTTATCCCGGTTTTTTATACTTTTTCCGGCAATATTAATATCTGACTGATTTTTTCTGATAAGGTTTCCATGTCAAAGGGCTTGAGAATAAAACCATCGCAGCCTTTGGCCATCATTTCCTCGATCTGTTCTGCCCGGCTGTAACCGGATGATAAAAGCACCTTTGCTCCGGGATCAATCTTTTTGATATTTTCAAAAGTTTCCTTCCCGTCCATTACCGGCATGACCATATCCAGGACCACCAGATCAATCTGAACATCATTGCTTTTTATCATGTCCAGGGCTTCAAGACCGTTTTGAACCGCCTCAACTTTATATCCAAGTGTTTCCAGCATTTCGGAACACACCTCAATCACTCCTTTTTCATCATCCACCAGGAGGATTGTTCCCTTTCCATTAATAATTTCTTTTTTCTGCCGGAGCAACTCTCTGGTTCGCTTATTCCGGATCCGGGTGGCGGGAAGAAAAAACATGAATGCACTGCCTTTTCCCGGCTGACTTTCCACTTTAAGCATCCCCTGATGACTTTTTATGATTCCATATGCGGTGGCAAGCCCCAATCCTGTACCCTGTCCTCTTTCCTTGGTGGTAAAAAAAGGATCAAAAATCCGATTGATAATGGCTTCATCAATTCCGCAACCCGTGTCTGCCACTGTAATTTTTACATAGGTTCCCGGATTTTCGAGACCGTAATCATCGATAACCACATTTTCGGATTTAATAAGGATTTTACCCCCGCTGGGCATGGCCTGACAGGCGTTAACAAACAGATTCAGCAGGACCTGCTTGATCTGCCCTTCATCCACAACAGCACCCCACAAATCCCTGGCCAGATTCTGTTCGATCACAATATCTTTTTTGGTCCGGCCGAACATTTTTGCGGACATTTTTAATAGATAATTCATATTGATCAGCGCTGTTTCCTGACAGGTTTTCTGGGCAAATCCCAGCAGCTGCTTGGCCATTTCAGCACCACTGAATACATATTCATCAATGCTTGAAAGGCGCTTGAATTCATCACTGTCCCGGTCAAAACGACTTTTTACCAAGGATGCATACCCTTGTATTCCCATGAGAATATTATTAAAATCATGGGCAATCCCACCTGCCAGGGTTCCAATGGCCTCCATTTTCTGGGCCTGACGAAGCTGGTCTTCCAGATTTATCCGGTCGGTCACATCCCTTGCAACGGCATATACTCCGCTAAATTCCCTGTTTTGGCCTTTCCCCTCATAAATAGGAGATGCTTTAAGCTCCATAAAGGCAAAATTATTATAGGGATCATATTGGTCCCCGTCTTCTGATTTTACTTTTTTGAATCTGAAATGCAGTTCGCGGCCTTCCTGAAGCTGCTGGGAGTTTTCTTCATACTCTATGAGGGCTGCTGCCTTGGAAAAATCGCCTTTGTGAATAATATTTTCAAAACGGGTATTGAGAAGTTTTTCTTTGGGAAAACCCAGAAAATTTTCAAACTGCTGATTTGCAAAGGTGAAACAGCCGTTTCTGTCCAGTGTAAAAATCAGATCCGGAGAATTATTGACCATATATTCATACTGGCGTTCGGATGCTTCCAGTTTTTCAGAAACTGCTTTTTTTTCCTGAATGAGTTTTTGCTGAAAAAGGGCATTCTTGACGGTTTTAATCAGTTCGGCATATTCAAACGGCTTTTTCAGATAATCCCAGGCACCCATTTTAAGCGCCCGAATTGCAGATTCAACAGATGCATATCCGGTGACCAGAATAATGATGACATCGCTGTCCATGCCAAAGATATGTTCCATGACTTCATAGCCGTTCATACCCGGCATGCTGACGTCCAGCAGCACCAGATCAAATTTCTTCTGACCAAAAAGTTTTATCGCCTGATCACCATCATAAGCACTGGTGGCCTCAAATCCCTCTCTTTTCAGGCATAAGATTATGTTTTCTACAATTCTTCTTTCATCATCAACAACAAGTATCTGTTCAGATCTCATATGCTATCCAATTAACATTAGTATTAGAGCAGCACTATTTTACTGATTTTCATCCGGCCGCCTTGGATTTTTCATAGCAGACAAGGCCGCATCTAAGGCATCTGTCTGCTTCAGCATGGGCCTGTTCTTTTGTAAAGCCCGTTGAAAAATTATCTGAAGATCCTGTCCGGATCTGTCTTACTTGCATGATGTTTCGAGCAGACGCATTCACAGACATCAAGGATGAAATATCCTGGAGATGTGAATGTTCTGTAATAAGATCGTGTGATTCCTGAAACGGAATATCATACATCAGGTTCTGAATGGCTGCAGCCGCTTTGCGTCCGCCGTTAATTGCAGAAACCACTGAAGGATACTCGCTGATCACATCCTGGTCTGAAAGCAAACCGATCTGCGGGTTGTAATCGGGTTTTTTCAACAGTTCAACACCTTGCCAGACCAGCGGCCCTGTAACTGCAGAGTCTTGGGTATCCTGGGAATCGGTATCTGCTTTAACCGGGACAAAAACCAGTTCCGGAAATCTTCCTGAACCGATAATCAGCGTATCCGACTCAACACTGACTTTTTCACCGGTATCCAGCGCAGCATATTCAACTGATTTTAAGTGTCCCAGCTCACCTGTGACTTTTGTGATCCCGGCTGTATAAACAATGGTCACACCCTCTTTTTTAAGGGTATCCACAGCAGACTGATCCATGCCTGAATCTTTCTCATCTTTCCGGATAACAACGGTTATGTTTTTTGCACCCTTTTTCTTTAGAATCTGTACAGCTTCCGGAACAAGCGTGCTTCCGCCTGCGATCACAATATTTTTTCCTGAATCAACAACAATATTTTTATCCGACTGGCCTCTTAAGAGATCAATCAGCAGATAAGCGCCTGGAAATACGGAGTCGGCCTGGCCGATATCCTTTCTTGCAAGCCTGGAATCCCAGCCGCCGGTGGCTGTAAAAACCGCCTCAAATCCCTGCTGCAGCAGACTGTCTATGGTAAAATCCACACCTGCCTTTGTTCCGGTTTTAATTTCAACACCCATCTGACGGATACCTTCGATATCCCAGTCCAGCACATCCATATCAAGGCGGTTTCTGTCAATGGCTTTTCTTAAGATTCCCCCCAGCTCATCCGTGGCTTCAAAAACAGTGGGTTCATGTCCAAGCCTTGCAGTAAAATAAGCTGCAGATAATCCTTCAATACCACCGCCGATCACCGCCACTTTTTTTCCGGTAGCCGGTGCTTTATAGGGCAGGGATCTTTTGTCCTGGGTCATTTCATAATCACAGACAAACCGTTTCAGGTTATTAATCCCAACAGCTTCATCCTGCAGCAAGCGCCTGCAGTTAAACTCACAGGGCGCAGGACAGATTCTTGAGATCACAGTTGGAAACGGATTGCGTTCTTTTATGACCTGGACCGAGCCTGCATAATCCCCTTCCTTGATCAATTGAATATATTTTTTGATGTCAATCCCGGTGGGACATGCACGCTGACACGGGGTAATGCATTCTTCCAGCGTGTATTCTCTCATAATTCTGCGGGTGACAGAGGTCAGGCGAATGATATTCTTGGGGCACGCCCGTTCACAGGCACCGCACCCGGTACATTTTTCCTGATCCACTTTCGGCAGACCGTCTTTCCCAATGGAAAGTGCGCCGAACAAACAGGCATTCACGCAGGTGCCAAGGCCAAGGCATCCGATTCTGCAGACTTTCATCCCGCCAAACAGCATTGCTGCCGCCCTGCAGTCCGTAATCCCGTGATACCGGTATTCCATATCTGCTTCATCTTTGCTGTAGTAGCACCCAGGGCCTGCAAATTCCGGCTCCTTATCGGAAACAGATACCCCCATGATTGCAGCAATGGCCATGGCCACCTCGTCGCCTGCCGCCACACAGGAATTCACACTCTGGATTCCTTTAACGATGGCTTCAGCATTGGCGCTGCAGCCGGGATACCCGCATCCGCCGCAATTTGCGCCGGGAAGTTCACCATTAACTGCCACAACCTTCGGATCTTCATAAACGTAAAACGCCTTTGACGCAATTACCAGAACAGTGCCGATGGCAACACCAAGCCCTCCCATCATCAGAATAGATTGAAGCATTTATATATTCCTTACCCGTTATTTTTTTAAAATTGTACTCAAAATCTTATAATCCATACTGTATACTCTTCTAAAAAATGAAAAGTCAATATTATCAATAAAAATATTATAGGACAATTGACAATATTTTGCTTACGGTGTACTTAAATATTCGTTGTCAGGGCAAATAACTATAAGAGTTTAAACAACATACTCCGGGAAAATAACCATGGAACACAACACAATAATTATAAATGAAAATAAACTGGATTTTGAGCCTGGTGAGACAATTCTTGAAGTTGCACAGCGCAATAAAATAGATATCCCCACCCTTTGCCATTTAAAAAACACCCTCCCGACGACCACCTGCAAAGTGTGTGTTGTGGAAATCAAAGGGGAGCCTGAGCTTGTCGAATCCTGCGCCACCAAAGCCAGACAGGATATGACGGTTCTTACCGAATCACCAAAAGTGATCGCGGAGCGACAGAAAAATATCAGCCGGCTTCTGGCTTCGGGCAATCATAACTGCGCCATCAGAGCATTTGACACAACGGACTGGACATCTTTCCAGCTTAATGTGCTTAAGGATGACGGCAAAGAGGATTTATGTCCGGTCTGGGGGGATTGTGAACTTCAGAATCTTGCTTACCGCTACCAGGTCAAAACCCTTGGCATGCCCCTGAATAAAATTGAATACAAAACCGAACGCGCCAATCCATTCATCATCAGAGACTTTTCACGGTGCATCCTTTGCGGCAGATGCGTTAAAGCCTGCAAAGAAATTCAGGTGAATAATGCCATTGAATTCGGTGAAAACGGCAAAAAAATCATTGCCAAAAACGATGCCATCCTGAAAAATTCAGATTGCGTTTTCTGCGGCGAATGCCTCCAGGCCTGCCCGGTGGGTGCTCTGATTCCTGACAAAGCTTACAGGGATGAACGGTTTAAAGACACTCAAAAAGTTCGCACCACCTGTTCTTTCTGCGGCGTCGGCTGTCAGATGGATCTGTTTGTCCAGGACAATAAAATTGTCAAAATCAACGGTGCTGATGCGGACCTTGCCCCCAATAACGGCAGCCTGTGTGTGAAAGGCCGGTTCGGGTATGAATTTGTAGCGTCTCCGGAACGTCTGACCACACCCCTGATCAAAAAAGACGGAAAACACGTTGAAGCGTCCTGGGATGAAGCACTGGATCTGGTCGCAGCAAAACTGTCTGCCATAAAAGAAAAATTCGGTCCTGACAGTTTGGGTGTACTGACATCTGCCAGAGTCACCAATGAAGACAATTATATTGCCAACAAATTTACCCGGGCGGTGCTGAAAACCAACAATATCGACCATTGCGCCCGACTGTGACACAGCTCCACCGTAGCCGGTCTGGCTGCAGCATTCGGAAGCGGCGCAATGACAAACACCATTGCAGATATCGAAACCTCTGACATGATACTTGTCACAGGGTCCAATACAACTGAAAACCATCCGGTTTTATCCACCTTTGTAAAACGGGCCAAATTAAAAGGTAAAAAACTGTATGTCATTGATCCCAGGAAAATCAAACTGGCGGAATATGCAGACAAATGGCTGCGCCCGCATCCCGGAACAGATATCGCCTGGATCAACGGTTTGATGCATATCATTATCAAAGATGATCTTCACAACACATCCTTTATCAGTGAACGCTGTGAAAATTTTGAGGCATTAAAGGAAACCGTAAAAAAATATACACCTGAATATGTTGAAGGCATTACCGGAATCAAGGCAGCTGATCTTGCCGAGGTTGCGCATGCGTTTGCAAAAGCCCCTGCGGCTGCCATTCTCTACTGCATGGGCATCACCCAGCATACCTGCGGTACGGACAATGTCAAATCCCTGGCCAACCTGTCCCTGCTTTGCGGACACCTTGGCAAACCCGGCGGCGGTGTTAATCCGCTAAGGGGTCAGAACAATGTTCAGGGCGCCTGTGATATGGGCGGACTTCCCAATGTATTCACGGCATATCAGCCGGTTAACAATGATGAAGCAAGGGCCCGGCTTGAAAACGCCTGGGATATTACCGGCCTGTCTCCGACTCCCGGCCTGCCCGTAACCGAGATGATTCAAAAAGCCCATGACGGTGAAATGAAATCCTTATATATTATCGGTGAAAATCCGCTGGTCTCTGATCCGGATTTAAACCATGCCAGAAAATCCATTGGGAATCTTGATTTTCTGGTGGTGCAGGATATTTTTTTTACTGAAACCGCACAGATGGCCGATGTTGTGCTCCCCTCTTTTTGCTTTGCTGAAAAGAATGGAACCTTCAGCAACACGGAAAGAAGGGTTCAGCGCGTCAGAAAAGCGGTTGAAGCCCCTGGAGAATCCCGCCAGGACTGGGAAATTCTGTGTGACATTGCCACCCGCATGGGATACAGAATGTCCTATTCAGGTGCAGAAGATATTTTCAGAGAAATTGCCGCGGTTACGCCTTCATATCGAGGAATCACCTGGGAGCGGATCGACAAAAAAGGAATTCACTGGCCCTGTCCGGATGAAAACCATGAAGGAACCCCGATCCTTCATACCAAGCAATTTACCCGGGGCAAAGGCATGTTCCATGCCATAGAACACCAGCCGCCGGCAGAACTGCCGGATGCACAATATCCCTATATCCTGACCACAGGACGTGTATTATATCATTACCATACCGGAACCATGACCATGAAAACAAAGGGGCTGAACACACTGTCCCCGGAATGTTTTGTGGAAATTTCCTCCAAAGATGCTCAAAAAATCGGCGTGGATGATGGTGCCATGGTGGATGTATCCTCCCGCAGAGGAAAAATCACAGCCAAACTGCAGGTGTCTTCAAAAGCGGTGGATGGAACTGTTTTTATCCCCTTCCATTTTGCCAAAGCAGCCGCCAATATGCTGACCAATGCAAAACTGGACCCCACAGCAAAAATACCGGAGTTCAAGGTCTGTGCCATAAAAATAGAACCTGCAACTGCATAATCTCACGTCTGCATTAAACATGACACAGGCCGGATAAGATATCTTGTCCGGCCTGTGTCATGCAGCTAATTCATCCGCATTCCGCCACAGACATTGATGGCCTGACAGGTAATGTTTGAGGCCAGCTCAGAACACAAAAACAAAGCCATGTGACCAATATCCTCACCACTTTGAAATCTTCTCAAAGGAATGGATTTTTTTATTGCATCCTCCATCATCTCTCTGGGTTTTCCGGAACGCTTTGACAACTGCTCAACCAGGCCGCCGCCCTGTTTTTCACCCAGTTTAGTCACAATAATCCCGGGGCAGATGCCGTTAACATTGATATTATGCCGTGCCACTGCCAGGCCGATACTCTGGGTCAAACCGAGCAGTCCAAATTTTGATGATGAATAATGAGAGAAAAAATCACTTCCCATCCGGGATGAAGCAGAAAGGATGTTGACAATCTTACCTTCTTTTCGCGGGATCATCTTCTGGAGTGCCGCCTTACAGCAGTTATCCACACTGATCAGATTGACTTCCAGAATCTTTCTGAACTCATCATCCGTGGATTCCATATATGGCTTATTGATGGCAATGCCGGCACAATTGACAAGATGATCAATTTTACCATTATCTTTTTCAATTCTATCGATCAACGCATAGACATCGTCTTTTCGGGTAACATCAAGCCCCACCGCTTCTGCCATTCCGCCTTCTGCATGAATCTGATCGGCCTTGACCTTTGCATCCGCATATTCCAGGTCTGCCACGTAAACCTTTGCGCCTGATCTGGCAAACACTTGGGCTATCCCCCCTCCGATGCCGCCACCTGCACCGGTAATCAAACTTACCCTGCCTGACATATCCATTGTAATCATGTTAACATCCTTATATTTAACGTTTTTTTATCCTGGCGCATTTGATAAAGCGTTACAAGGTATCACCAAAGGCCCTGAGAATAAAATTAATTGAATAATGCACTTTTAAATCCGCCTGAACATGTTTGGCTATTCCGTTCACACTGGCCCAGCATCCCGGACAGTTTGTACTGACATTTTGAGTGTTTGTTTTCAAAATCTGTTCAAACTTGGGTTTTCCTTCCAACCCGACCTTTACATGGTCATAGTCATTTCGAATCCCTGTGGAAAATCCGCAGCAGGCTGCATTATATTTATTCTGCTCCATCTCGATGATATTCACCCCTGCAGCAGTATGAAGCCCTCTGAGTGCCTCATAAAAACTTTCACCCAGCTCACTGCTGTAGCAGGAATCCGCAATGACCATATCTGTTGACAATGGCTTTTGAATCTGTATTTCACCTGCATTATATTTTTCCCACAACCACTCATACAACGATATCACCTGAAAAGGAAGTTTCACCCCATGATAATTGGGCCAGATATTGCCCAGATAATTTGCACATGAACCACAATAGCACACCAGGCGCTGCGTATCCAGAGAGGATAGATGGGCATGGGTTCGTTCCACTGTTTGAGAAAAAAAATCATAATCCCCGAAGCGGTGGGCAATCTCGCCGCAGCAGGCATCTTTTGGAGCAAATTTTGGCAGTTTTTCAAGGGTTCTGGAATGTTCAATGCCCTTGGGCACGGAACGGCCATAGCATCCGATAAAAAGAATATCTTCCGAGGCTTCCGGCACAACCGCCCATTGATCTAAAATCGTCTTGTCTTCTTCATCCCCTTTTTTATACAGGTCATAAAAGAAACCGGACTCACTTTTGCCGGTCATCATATATTCCGCAGTTTTTGGAATAGTCTTTCCCTGTTTCCGGTTGTGCTCCACCATGCGTTCCATAATCAGCAGATACGGATTCAATCCCTGGGGGCAATAGTGATTGCAACTGTAGCAAAACATACATTCTTTCAAAACCCTTTCAGGTGTCTGGCCTTTAAGCAGCCTGGAAATTTCAGCCTTTGATTCCTCTTTTTCCATTTTCATTACCGGACATTTTTGAAGACACAGGCCGCAGTTGATACACCCTTTTTCTTCTTTTCCTTCTGGAATAAATCCGTCAATATAAGATTTACTGATCATTTTCATCTCCTTTTTAACCGTAAATTTATCTGCCTTTTTATCTTTCAGCGCCAATTTATCACTTGATCAAATATATAAATAGTGGCATAAACGGCATTATAAGTCTGGAATACGACAAATGAAAAAAATCACAATTTTAGCACTCCACAATACAATGGCAACAACGGTATCCGGCCCCATGGATGTTTTTTCCCAGGCTGGCATTTTATGGAATCATATCAATGGTATTCCGGCAACCCCTTTTTTTGAAGTGAGGATCGCCTCTGTTGACGGGCAACCGGTTCAATGCCTCAATAATATATTGATACAGCCCCACCAGGCAATGAATTCCATAGAGAAAACAGATCTTGTCATTATTCCCAGCATTGCGGATATTGAAAAAAACAGAAGATACAATCAGCCGATAATAAAATGGCTTCAGGACAAATACAAACACGGCGCCAGCATTGCCAGTGTCTGCACCGGGGCTTTTCTGCTGGCGGAAACAGGACTGTTAAAAAACAAAAGCGCAACCACCCACTGGGGATTTGTAAACCAGTTTAAAAAAATGTACCCTGATGTTCATCTTAAATCAGAGCGCCTGATCACCGATGAGGGGAACCTGTATTGTGCAGGCGCACTGGGGGCCGGCATTGATCTTTCTGTTTATCTTGTTGAAAAATACTGCGGCCATGAAATTGCTGTCCAGTGTTCAAAGTCGCTGATTCATGATATGGATCGAAGCTCCCAGGCGCCCTATAACGTCTTTGTGTTTCAGAAAAATCACACGGACGAAATGATTAAATCCGCCCAGCTCTGGGTTGAAAATCATTTTGATGAACCCGTAGATATTGACCGGATCTGCAGGGCGCACAGCATGACCCGGAGAACATTTGAACGCCGGTTTAAAAAAGCAACAGGGGATTCTCCCTTACTTTACCTTCAGCGGGTCAGGGTGGAAGCTGCCAAGCGCCTGCTGGAAAGCAATACAAATGCATTCACTGAAATCTGTTATAGGGTCGGCTATGAGGACAGCGCACATTTCAGAACCATATTCAAAAAACATACCGGTGTTCTTCCCTCTGAATACCAGAGAAAATTTTCAACAAATTAAGTTTTCCCCGGCAGTGACAGAATTTTTAAAATTTCATATCCTATGCAGCAACCGGCTTATTAAAACGGTTACGATAGGTGCAGGTCTGACATAATATTTCGGTCACTTTTCTTTTTGAAAAATTTTGATACAACGCTTGTGCCCTTTGAGAGGACAGGATGGTTTCCAGTGACTGACGGTGAATATTTCCCAGGTTTATGGTGCCCTCACTGTCCAGGCAGCAGGGCACTACGGTACCATCGACAAGAATGGCCACCTGATTCCGCAGCCCCAGACAAAACCCCTGGGTCGTTTTTTCTTCAATGTTTAAATTCGGCCAGGCAAAAGGCATGGCCTGATTGATATACAGATTCTCAGCCAGCCTGATACCATTTCCCCGGGTGGCTGCTGCCTGTAAGCTGAACGGCAGAGTTAAAAACGTTTCAATTTTTTTCAGCAGATATGCGTTTGTGTTCGATATGACTGTCTGAAGATTCCATAATCGCAGGCACACAATCAATTTTGGCTGGTGTATTCTGGCCTGCACAATAAACTCAAATATTTTTTCAAGATACATATCGATTTGGTCTGCAGGCGTATTGTCTTCAAGGCAGTGAAGTGAAAAATTGACCATTCTCAAAGCAGGCTGTTTTAAAAGGTCATCCATGTTTTTTTGAATCAGCGTTCCATTGGTGGCCAGATTGACCTGATAATTCTGTGCCTGGCATCTGTCCAGAAAGCCTGCCAGTTCAGGATGCATCAGTGGTTCTCCCATCACATGAAAACAAAGATGTCGAGTGTATCCCTGCAGGCTGTCAAGTATTTTTTCAAACAGCGGCATGTCCATGAATGCGGGGGAACGGGAGGTTTTAGGGCAAAAAGAACATGACCTGTTGCAGATATTGGTTATCTCTATATAACATTTTTTAAAACGGAGGTTGCTTTTAATAGAATCCATCAGCAAAAAATATCCGGCAGCTTAATCATTTTCAAGCAGTGACTGAATTTTCATAAAATCCCGGGGAGGATCAGCTGCAAAAGATACCCTTTGACCGGAATACGGGTGGCGGAAAGAAAGTTTCCAGGAATGAAGCATCTGTCTTTGTGCCATGCTTTTTTGTTTTCTAAACCGTCTTGGCTGATACACCTGATCGCCGATCAAAGGATGATCCATGGCATAAAAATGGACCCTTATCTGATGCGTTCTCCCGGTCTTCAACAACACCTCCAGCAGACAGGCATTTTTATACTGCTGTTTAATTTCCCAGCAGGTCACAGCTGATTTTCCATCTTCATGATTAACAGCCATCAATTGACGCTTTACCGGATGCCGGCCAATGGGAAGGTCAATCACTCCAGCTGATTCAGACATCTGACCAAAAACCAGTGCCAGGTATCTTTTTTCCACCCGCCGCTGCTTGAATTCCTTTTGAAGAAAGGTTAAAGCGCTTTGATTTTTTGCCACCACCATCAACCCGCTGGTATCTTTATCCAGGCGGTGGACAATCCCGGACCGGAAATGATCATCCCCTGCCATTTTGATTTCAGGTGCATGGGATAATAATGCATTCACCAGGGTATTGGACATATTCCCGGGAGCCGGATGGACCACCACCCCCGGTTTTTTATTGATGATTATTAAATACGGATCTTCGTAAATAATATCCAGGGCAGTTTCTTCAGGTAAAATTGAAACAGATCCTTCCTGAACCTCAATATCAAGGGAAATATGGTCTCCATGCTTTACCTTGTACCCTGGCTTTTTCTGACAGGAATTAACAAGAATCTGTCCCTGCAGAATACCATCAACTGCACAGGCCCTTGAACAGGAATCAACCTGTGCTGACACAATAAAATCCAGCCTTTTTCCGTCAAGCTCTTCTGATATGTAAATGTTTTGTTTCATCATAAAAAAAAACCGGCGAAAATATTAATCATCCGCCGGTTTTCTAAATCTTGTTAAATTTTAAAGGTGTCAGGTAAAAAGGTTCTCAATCTCCTGCATCATGGATTTTTCATCAATATCCTTGGCAGTTGACAATTCTTGAACCAGCAAATTTTGAGCCGTATCAAGAAGCTTTCGCTCCCCAAAAGAAAGATCTTTTTCAAGTTTCAACTGAAAAAGATCCCTGAATACTTCAGCCACGTCATAAATGGAGCCGGTTTTAATCTTGTCCATATATTCGCGGTAGCGTCTGTTCCATGTCTGGTTATCCGCACCCCGCGCCTTTTCTTTCATGACTTTATAGACCGCGGGAACCTCTGTCTCAGGAATGACCTCTCTTAAGCCGACTGACTCGACATTTGATGTCGGGATCATAATCACCATTCCATTTTCCACAATTTTCATCATGTAAAAATTCATGGTGTCTCCGTTTATCTCCTTGCTTTCAATTGACTCGATACAACCAACACCATGTGCAGGATAAACAGCCAGATCACCTTTAAGGAATTCCTTTTTAGCTTTTGTCACTTGTTCTGTCTTGTTTTTTCTGGATTTTTCACCCATTTAATACCCCACCTTTATATTTAAAAACAATTAGCCCATTCTCAGGCAGAGAACCATATTTGAACAATATTGTCAACTGATTTTTTTTAAAGAACAGGCATTTACAGACATCATCAGGAAGCAATTTTCAATAAACAGGGCAGGAGAAACAGGAACTTTTTGACAGAATTTTCACTGATTAACGAACAGTATTAAACCTGTTCATGGCAATCGTCACCCCTTTTTCAAGCGCACAGATACAAGCCTCGGATGCAGCATTTACGCACTGATCCAGGACCGCAATTTCATCAGGGGAAAATCGTCCGAGAACATGGCCGGTAATATCTTTACCGGAACCCGGATGTCCAACCCCCACCCGAATTCTGACGCAGTCTTTTTGACCGAAAACTTCAAGAATGGAACGTACGCCATTGTGACCGCCATGACCCCGGCTTTTAACAATCTTGATCTGACCGAAACTCAGATCCATATCATCATGAATCACAATAATATCATTGATATCTATTTTATAATAAGACGCAAATTTTTGAAGGGGGAATCCGCTGTTATTCATGTATGAAAGCGGTTTGATCAAGAAGACCTCGTTTGCGCCAATTTTAGCTTTTGCATACTGTGAATCGAAACGGGATTTATCCAGGGACAGGCTGAACTTTGAAGCAATCGCTTCAACAACTAAAAATCCAATATTATGACGGGTCTGGGCATATCCGTCTCCCGGATTTCCCAGACCCGCAACAATTTTAAATCTTGAATCCGACATTTACAAGACGATTAGTCTTCTGAAGCAGTTTCTTTAGCAGGCGCTTTTTTAACTTTTACTTCAACTTCATCATCATCATCTTCTTCAGATGCTGCTTCCTCGGTAGTCGGGGCCACAATAGTAATTACGGTAAAATTAACTTCATGGGGGATTTCAATGGCATCACCAAGATCAATATCGTTTACATGAACAGCATCGCCAATTTCCAATGCTGAAATATCAATCTGGATGGTCTCAGGCGTATCAGCAGGTTTACAGATAACTTCAAGCTCACGCCGGATAATCTGGAGCAACCCGCCCTCATGCACACCGATACTTTTTCCGACAGCTTCAACAGGAACCATGACTGAAACTTTTGTGTCCAGATCGATTTCAAGCAGATCCACATGAAAATAATTCAGACCGAAAACGTCCATCTGCAGCTCTTTTAACTGGGCAATTTTCTTTTTGCCTGAATCCCCTTCAATCTTAAGATCAAAAAACAATCCGGATGCCCCGTTGTCTCGAATGATCTTATCGAGTTCAGATGTAACGATAGACAGATTCATCGGCTCTGTTTTTGCCCCATAAACGACCGCAGGAACAGCATTATTTCTTCTTAGTGTTCTTGCAGCACCCTTGCCTGTTGCTTCTCTTACTTTCGCATTTAATTCAATTAGTTCCAAAGCTCTTTCCTCCGTTTCTGCAAACCTTTATACAGAAAACTCATATCAAATATTTTATACAAATAAAGAATTTACAGAATCACCCCTGTAACTGCGCATTATTGCTTCCCCCACCAGGTTGGCAATGGATAGCGTCTCAATCTTTTCACACTGTTTAGCCTCATCAGACAACGGGATTGTATCTGTCACAACAAGAGAATTCAAAGATGATTTTTTGATTCGATCAATCGCAGGTCCTGACAGTACGGGATGTGTACAATAGGCATGAACCTGTTGTGCGCCATTTTCAATGATTACACCGGCTGCCTCTGTTAATGTTCCTGCAGTATCAACCATATCATCAACAATGATAGCCGTCTTTCCCTTGACCTCCCCTATGATAGCCATGGCTTTTGCCTGATTGGGAGCGCTTCTTCTTTTGTCCACAATAGCCAGGCTTGCATCCAGCCGCTTGGCATATGCTCTTGCACGCTCAACGCCGCCGGCATCAGGAGATACCACCACCAGATTTTCAGAATGTCGGGCTTTTATATCTTCAATAATTACCGGAGCCGCATAAAGATTATCCACAGGACAGCTGAAAAACCCCTGAATCTGTCCGGCATGCAGATCCATGGTTATCACCCGGTGAACACCTGTATTCTCCAGAAGATCGGCAACCATTTTTGCGCTGATCGGAACCCTCGGGGACACTTTTTTATCCTGCCGGGAATACCCGAAATATGGAATAACTGCCGTGATTCTGCTTGCTGAAGACCGCTTGAACGCATCAATCAATAATAACAGTTCAACAAGATTATCATTTACAGGTTTACAGGTGGACTGAATAACAAAAATTTCCTTTTTCCTGACATTCTCATGGATTTCAACCTGAGTCTCCCCATCACTGAAACGATTGACCTTCAATCTTCCCAATGGTTTTGCAAGATACTCTGAAATCCGGTCTGCAAGAACAGGATTGGAATTTCCTGCAAAAATTGACAAGTTATTCATATCAAATCTCTTTTTTCCCCGATTTAAAAAATCTGGTTATACAAATTTGGCTGGGGCGAGAGGATTCGAACCTCTGAATGCAGGGATCAAAACCCTGTGTCTTACCGCTTGACGACGCCCCAGTACATTAAACTTAAAAAACCTCAGTTAAACGAGGAAAGAAATAGTTTTCTTTGGGTTCCATGCCACTGTTTCTCAAGCTTTTTAAAGCCTTCTTCAGCATTTTGCCTGGTCGAAAAAAGAGCGAACAGAGAGGCACCGCTTCCCGTCATAAACACCTCCCGGCATAACAGCAACTCCATTGCCTGCTTTGTTTCCCTGATGCCCGGATAAAGCCGTAAAGCTGACTCCATAAGGTCGTTATGAACCTTCCCCAGAACATCAAATCCCTGCCCCCGTAACGGCATATTCAAACCAGTACTCATATTATATTTTGACTTTGATGTCAATCTGAAATCAATATTTTTGTAGACTTGGGCCGTGGATGCCATCACCCCCGGATGACACAAAACAAGAAAATAAGGCTTTAATTTTTCAAGTTTTTCCAGCCGCTCTCCCACGCCGGTGGCTATGGCAGGCTTTCCGAAAATAAAAAACGGCACATCTGCTCCCAGGCGCAGACCTGTTTCCATTAATTTTTCCCGGGACAAAGGATTATTGTGATATTCATTCAATGCCATCAGAACAGTTGCTGCATTGGAACTTCCCCCACCCAGACCGCCGCCGGGAGGAATCTGTTTTTCAATCCGGATACCCAGCCCCTGGTTTTTTCTCCTCCCGGCAGGTGGCAAAGATTCAAAAAACAATTCTGCTGCTTTATAAACCAGATTGCTCTCATCTTCAGGCACGCCGGGATATCTGCATTCCACCTGAATGCATGGAAAATCAAAATCAATATACACATCATCCTTTAAATCAATCTGCGTCATCAAAGAATACAGATCATGGTACCCATCTGCCCTTTTGCCCGTGACATATAAAAAAAGATTGATTTTTGCAAAGGATGAATAGTGTCGAATCAAGCCTTTGCCTCAACAAAAGCCATTCTGATTTCACTGAGAAGCGCCTTTAACAGATTCTGCTCTTCCTCATTCAGATTACCGCGGGTTTTTTTTTCCAGCATGGCAATAATTTCAATGGTGTGCTTGGCCAGATCAAGGTGAACCGCTTTTTTGCCCGTTGACGGATCTTCCACTTTGCCAAGCTGAACAAGTCCCGATGAATACAATGACAGAACAAAACTTGAAAAATCAATTTTCGGTAATGGTTTTTCCTCCTTTTCAGAGGATTGGTCCATTATAAAACCGTCTCCTTTCTCCATTCTCTTCTCCTTGGATTTTCTTTAGCTTTCTTTATCCCAGCACCCAGTTAACATCGCATTGATCTTTGGTCACTGCTGCAAGGTAATCTTCAAAATAAAAATTTTCAATACAATATTTTTCATTTTGAAAGCGGATAATCAAATATGTATCATCCAGGACACTTTCAATTTTTGTCTTTGACAACCCCTTGATCCCGACTGTTGTTTTTTTCAGCACTGCTTCCTTGGCTGTAAATGCCCTGAAAAAATTAAGTTTCCGATCCTGAGATTTAAACTGCATATTTTCATCAGGGGTCAGGATTTTTTTGAATACCGCATCTGATACCGGTTTAATTTTCTCAACATCAATGCCGATCCGCTGCGTTGATACAACCCCTGCAACAACATTCTCCTTGTGTGCAACGGACCAGAAAATCCCGTTGAAAGACACCGGCACCCCCTGTTCATCCTTTTCAAACACATGAACCGAAAGCCTGGATTTTTCAGCAGATAGCAAGGCTGCTTTCCTGGCATATCCGCTTAACGCCTTAACCTTGTCCTGACCTTTCAAATATCTGATTTCATCAGGGGTATATTGAATTACCGGATATACGATAATCAGCTCTCCTGATCTTCCAGACGGATAATCGTATCCGCAACCGTTGTGCCTTTTCCTTCCTCATGCACAAACAATGGATTGATATCCAGTTCTTTGATCATGGGATGATTGTCCGCCATGACCTTTAAAGAGACAATATGCTTTTCGATGGTTTCAATATCTGATGGCCCGTCGCCTCTGAGCCCCTTGAGAATCGGGTATCCTTTTATGCTTCTCACCATTCTTCTGGCGGAATTTCTGCCCATGGGAGAGAGCCTGAAGATCACATCCTTATATACTTCAACAAAAATTCCGCCCAGCCCGAACATGACTGCATGACCAAATACCGGGTCTTTTGACAATCCAAGAATAACCTCTTTTCCTTTAGCTGCCATTTTCTGAATTAAAACCCCGTCTATTTTCGCACTCGGATCATAATCTTTGGCCTTCTCCATAATATCTGCAAATGCGTGTTTAACAGCATTGGCATCTTCCAGGCCCACCACAACGCCACCCGCCTCTGTCTTATGCAGGATATCGTCAGAAACAATCTTCATAACCACCGGATACCCGATTTCTTCAGCGATGGTGACTGCCTGATTTTTATTTTTTGCCAGCGCCATGGGAAGGGTTTTAAATCCATAACACTGAAGCAGTTCACTGCCTTCAAGCTCACCTAAAACCGTCTGGCCTTTCTGTATGCAGTTCGCAATAATCTGGTTTGCCCGTTCAACATCATACGTCAAATTAAACTGGGGCAGAATTTTCCTGAACAGCCATTGAACGCCAAGTCTTAGTGCGCCCAGAGAACGGGCTGCACTTTCAGGGAACTGATACACCGGAATCCTGTTTTTCTGCAAAAGCTTAACCCCGTCTGACACATCCACAACGCCCATAAACGCACAGACAATCGGTTTTAAATTGTTTTTGGCGATATTTACAATCGCCTCGGCTGTGCCTATGGCATCAGTCATGGACTGAGGTGTAAGAATAATCAACGCGGCATCAACCGCATCATCACTGAGTACCGTTGCAAGGGTGTTCTCGTACCGATCCTTTGCAGCATCTCCGATCACATCCACCGGATTATGAAAATTTGCTGTGGACGGCAGATATTTTTTTAATTCTTTTACGGTTTCCTCAGAAAATTTAGCCAGTTTCAATCCGGACTGCTCACTCATATCCGTTGCAATAATTCCGGGTCCGCCGGCATTGGTGATAATCGCAATGTGGTTGCCTTTCGGATATTTATTGCCGGCAAATGCCTGGGCATAATCAAACAGCTGGTTCACTGTTGCACATCTTAAAATGCCTGACATGGCAAAAATGGCATCATACAGGGCATCTGAACCCGCAAGGGCACCAGTATGGGATGCTGCCGCCTTTGCTCCGGCATCAGAAGACCCTGACTTGATGACAATGACATGGGTGGGATTGGTCCCGGACGTCATTTCCCGGACCTCGGATATGAATTCCTCAGCAGTTCTGTTCAGCTCTTCCATATAAATCATCACCACATCTGTATCCGGATCATTGTGATAATATCTTAAAAGATCCAGCTCATCCACATCTGCCTTATTTCCAATGGAGATGAACTTGGAGAAACCAAACCCCTTATCTGCCGCATAATCCAGAACAGCCGTGCACAGCGCACCGCTCTGGGATATGAAAGATACATTTCCGGGTTTGGGCATCCGGGCAGAAAAACTGGCATTCAAAGACACTTTTGGAGAAGGATTAATCACCCCCAGACAGTTTGGCCCCACAAGCCTTACGCCTGAATCGGCACACAGTTTTTTTATTTCAAGCTCTATCTTTTCACCTTCTCCGCCCACTTCCTTAAAACCGGCAGAAACAATGACAATGCCCTTAACCCCTTTGGTTATGCAATCCTTAACCGCCTGCAGTGCGCCTTTCGGTGGCAGAATAATCATGGCCAGATCGATCGGATCGGGAATATGAGCAATCGTGGCATAGCATTTCACACTTAATACAGATTTGGCTTTTGGATTGACAGGGTATAAAGTTCCTGTATAACCGCCGGAAAGAATATTGGCAAAAATATCATGACCGACTTTGCCTTTTTGAGTTGATGCGCCGATCACTGCAATGGTTTCAGGCGCAAATATTGCATCCAGTTTATCCATGCTTCCCCCTTCATTATATATATGAATAATTATTTTTTACGTATGTTTGAAATTTGTATCCCGTTCGAACAACAAGGAATTAAAAACGAGACATGAGATAATACCATTTGATTAAATAATTATCCACCCTTTGATGCACATCTGAATTCCTTTTTACATAAAGTCCGTCAATAAATATAAAAAGGCCCCCCCGCTCGTGCGGGAAAGGGCCTTTTTATATTTATTATGTACGAATGTATCTTAAACAATCATGACAAACTGAGCTGTGCAGATCTGAGCGTGTTTTTCATGAGCATGGCAATGGTCATTGGTCCGACACCGCCTGGAACCGGCGTAATTTTACCGGCAATTTCCTTGGCTTTCTCAAAGTCAACATCTCCTTTAAGAATTGCCTGTCCAGTTTTTTCATTCATGCCGACCCTGTTAACGCCGACATCAATAACTGTTGAACCGGGTTTGATCCATTCAGGTTTTACCAGATCAGGAACACCGGCGGCAACAATTAGAATGTCTGCACGTTTACAATGGGCTGCAAGATCTTTTGTCCGGGTATGCACAATTGTAACCGTTGCATTGGCACCCTTGCCTTTTTGAGCCATCATCATGGCAATGGGTTTACCAACGATATTGGATCTTCCCACAACAACAACCTCAGCGCCGGAGGTTTCAGTTCCTGATCTGACAATCATCTCCTGAATACCTGCAGGTGTGCAGGGAAGAAATTTGACTTCATCACCACCGATCATCAGACGGCCGACATTCACCGGATGAAATGCATCAACGTCCTTGTCCGGATTAATGGCATTGAGCACTTTTTTATCGTCAATGTGTTTGGGCAGCGGAAGCTGAACCAGGATACCATGAATGGCCGGATCATTGTTGTATTTGTCAATCAAAGCCAGCAGAGCTTCTTCAGAAATATCATCTGGCTGATCATCCTGAATTTCATGAAAACCTAAAGAGATAGCTGTTTTTACTTTCAACGTGACATAGCTTATGGATGCCGGGCTTGAACCAACAAGGATGGTGACAAGGCCAGGGACTTTGCCGTGTTTTGCTTTCATTTCTTCGACTTCCGCTTTTATTTCAGCAAGGATAGTCTTTCTTATTTCTGTTCCGCTTATAATTTCAGCAGTCATTTTTTTCTCCTAAATCTATCTATATAGTTCTCGAAAATTTTAAGATTTTATTTGAATACAAGGCAGACTCAAATTTCCCCCTCAAACATACTGTGGTATGTCGAGAAAGAAAATTTGAGTCTGACAAAGTCGTTTCTAAAAAAAATTACAATTTTCGACTAGAATACGCCCTGAACCTTACCGGTTTCCACATCAACATCCACCCGTTTGAAGGCAGGGTTGGAGCTGGTACCCGGCATCAGGGAGATAGCACCTGCAACCGGAACAATAAATCCTGCACCACCGTAAGTGAGAACTTCTCGGATGGTCAGTCTCCATCCGGTTGGAACGCCTTTAAGGGTTGGATTGTCAGACAGGGACAGATGTGTTTTTACCATACACATGCCAAGTTTTGCCAGCTCAGGATCAGCCTGGATTCTTTCAAGGGCTTTGTTGGCATCTGCTGAATAATCAACACCATCTGCGCCGTAAACTTCCTTGGCAATAAGCTCAATTCTCTGTTTAATCGGCATATCCAGCTCGTACAGAAATTTGAATTCAGTTTTTTCTTCGCAGGCTTCAACAACTGTTTTGGCAAATTCAATAGCGCCCTCACCGCCTTTTTCCCAATGACGGGAAAGAGCCACTCTTGCGCCTTCAGCTTCACACAGTTCGCGAACTTTTGCAATTTCAGCATCTGTATCAGTATAGAACGCATTGATGCAGACAACCGGAGAGATACCGGCTTTTCGAACGTTTCTGATATGATGAATCAAGTTGCCGCATCCTTTTGCAACCCAGTCCACATTTTCAGTCAGATATTCTTTAGGCATGGCTTTTCCGGGAACTGGAACCGGAGCGCCACCATGGCATTTAAGTGCACGGATAGTTGCAACAACAACCGCACAGTCCGGTTTAAGACCTGAATAACGGCATTTGAGGTTCCAGAATTTTTCAAATCCGATGTCTGCACCGAATCCGGATTCTGTAACATGGTAATCTGCCAGTTTAAGACCGATTCTATCCGCAATAATGGAACTTTGACCAATAGCGATGTTGGCAAACGGACCTGCATGAACAATAACAGGCTGTCCTTCAAGAGTCTGAATCAAAGACGGATTCAGCGCATCAACCATCCATGCGGTCATGGCGCCGGCCACCTGGAGATCTTCAGTGGTAACGGGTTTACCTTTTTTGGTATAGGCCACAACGATCTTGCCCATTCTTTCACGCATGTCTTTTAAATCTTTTGCAACAGCAAGAATGGCCATAACTTCAGAAGAAACAGCAATACCGAATTTTGATTTCATCATGAAACCGTCGGTTTTCCCGTTCACGCCATCAATACCGATGATGATGTTACGCAGTGACTGGCAGCAGAAGTCAATAATCCACCCCATTTCAACTCGTGTGGGATCGATATCGATTCTTTTCATGCCGGACAGTCTTTCAAGCTGTTCGTCAGTATAGTTTCTTTCATGCTGCAGACGGGAAGTCAACGCAACCATGGCAAGGTTATGTGCGTTCATGATCGCATTGATGTCACCGGTGAACCCTAAAGAAAAAGGAGTCAGGGGAATACACTGGGCCAAACCACCACCAGCAGCAGACCCTTTGATATTCATGGTTGGTCCGCCGGAGGGCTGACGAATGGCAGCACAAACTTTCTTGCCGATTTTACCCAGACCCTGAACAAGGCCCATGCTGGATGTTGATTTGCCTTCCCCCAGAGGTGTCGGTGTAATTGCTGTTACATCGATGTATTTTCCATTTGGTTTGTCTTTAAGTCTCTCAAGAACTGCTCTGAAATCAATTTTTGCAATATAGTGACCCTGGGGAAGAAGTTCTTCTTTTGTCAATCCCAGCTTCTCACCAATTTCATAAATTGTCAGCATTGTTTTTTCTGCATCTTGTGCAATTTCCCAATCTGCATGTTTGGTTGGATCTAATGCCATGATATACTCCTTTAATACTGTGGACTCAAACCTGAGCCGATTTTAAATAAAAGATAATGTGAACCCAATATATTCGTTTTTGGTCATAAAAATTCTAACTGCATTGATCTACCTATTAGATTAAGCAAAAAAAATCAATATTTTTCACCTGCACAGACACAATTTATAAAATAAATTTGATTCAGGGATATACCACACAGTAGCGAAGGCCCTTAAAAACAGCTCGTATCAAGGTTTTCGAGCCTCGATTATCCGTGTCATTAAATTCATTCAACTATTGACAAAAAAACCTACAAATTATATGAAATACGCTGTTATTAATGAATATTGGATTTAGGATATAGTACGGACAGATATATGGGAAAAAATATCAAATTAAATTCAGCAATGTTTAATCTGAAAATCCTGTTGTCTATCTGTCATTTTCTGATGGCACCCTGTCAGTTTAATCTTAACCCCCCAAACTCATAACTATTATGTTAAATCTTAGGAGGTAAACGTGGGATTTGAAATAACCAAAGAAAAATATGCCGGCAGTATAAAAGGCATCACCATAGGAAAAGGTGACAATGCACTTACTGTTGGTGGTCAGACCAGTTATCCGTTCTACCAGTTTGAAGGCAAAATGCCCAATAAACCCGTTATTGCAATGGAAATTTGGGATATTGTTCCGGAAGACTGGCCGGAAGCCGCTCTTGCTCCTTTTAAGGATGTGGTTTCCGATCCTGCTGCATGGGCAAAAAAATGTGTTGAAGTCTACAATGCACAGGCCATTGTTCTGCAGCTTAAAAGCATTGACCCCAATGATAAAAATGCCAGCGCAGAGGATGCTGCCAAGACAGTTAAAAAAGTTCTGGCTGCAGTGAAGGTACCGGTCATCGTATGGGGATGTGCTGTCCCTGCCAAAGATGAAGAAGTACTCAAAAAAGTATGCGAGGTCTGTGACGGTGACCAGCTTGTTATCGGACCTGTTGAAGAAAAGAACCATAAAGGAATCGGCGCTGCTGCCATGGGGTATGGTCACACCGTAATTTCTTCTTCTCCCATTGATGTCAACCTTGCCAAACAGGTGAACATCCTTCTTGAAAACCTGGGTGTATCCCTTAATAAAGTCATTGTTGATCCGACAACCGGCGGTCTGGGGTATGGTCTTGAATATTCCTATTCAGTTATGGAAAGACTCACACAGGCTGCAATGTCCCAGGGAGATGACAAACTTCAGAACCCCATGATCAACAATCTGGGCAATGAAGTATGGAAATGCAAAGAAGCAAAACAGACAGTAGCGGATGCGCCTGAACTGGGTGATCCTGAAAGACGCGCCATCCTCATGGAAGCTGTGGGCGCTGTTTCCTATCTGATGTCCGGTTCCAGCATTCTGATCATGCGTCATCCTGAAGCGATCAAACTGGCCAAAGCATTCATCAACCTCATTTCTGACGGCGGATCTGCAATGGATGTTGCACCCATTGCCAAACAGCTGGATGATGTTGAAATTGATTTTGCAGCGCTGTCTCCGGCACCTGATCTGACCATTGAAGAAGAAAAGAAAAAAGAAGCGCCTGCTAAAAAAGCAGCTCCTGCCAAAAAAGAAGCTCCAAAAGCTGAAGCTAAACCAGCGGCAAAAACTGAAGCTGCGCCTGCTGCTAAAGCTGCTGCACCCGCAGCTCCTGCCGCACCTGCCGCAGACCCTGCTGCTGAAGCAAAAGCAAAAGCCGATGCCGATGCTAAGGCAAAAGCCGATGCTGATGCAAAAGCTGCTGCCGATGCTGCTGCAAAAGTAAAAGCGGCTGCTGATGCAAAAGCAAAAGCTGAGGCAGATGCCAAAGCTGCTGTTGAAGCTGAAAAACAGGCAGCAAAGGATGCTGCAGCCAAACGTGAGGCTGATGAGCTGGCACTGAGAGAAAAACGTGCCGCAGAAAAGGCCAAACATGCAACAAAATCAGATGAAACCCAGAAAACGATAGTTAGTATGACTGCAGCAAAAGTCCAGAAATCAATGCTTGACAAAATCATTGAAAATTTAGACCGGATTCACAAACGCGTCAGCTAATGGCAACATGGTTGCTGCTGCGATATCCGCAGTACAACCTTTTATATATCATAATCAGGAGGAGGAACCTCTAATGACCGAAAAAACGATCGAAAAAGGACCAAAGCTTGCTGATCCTATAGAAGCATCATACGAAGTATCAACCCAGGAAATGATTGTCCGCTCTCACAAACTTGGTATTGAAACCATTTTTGACAGAGCTGTCAATATGAAACCCTGTAACATAGGTATCCAGGGAATCTGCTGCAAAAACTGCGCAATGGGTCCCTGCAGACTCCCACTGCCCAAGGGTGGCATTGAAGGCGAAGATACCCGAAAAGGTCTTTGCGGTGCCACTGCAAATACCATTGCTGCAAGAAACTTTGCCAGAATGGTGGCTGCTGGTGCTGCTGCCCATTCAGATCATGGCAGATGCGTTGCAGAAGTTTTTATGGCTGCTGCAAAAAAAGAAACAAACGCTTATCGAATTAAAGACACCCAGAAACTTATAGCCATTGCACCGCATTTGAATGTTGCAACCACTGTTGAAGTTGACGGCGTAAAACAACAAAGAGACATTGATGAAATTGCTCTGGAAGTTGCTGAAGCTGCCCTGAATGAATGGGGAAAATCTTCCGGTGAGTTGCTGTATCTGAAACGGGCACCTCAACCCCTTCAGGACATCTGGAATAAAGAAGGTGTAAACCCGAGAAATATCGACAGAGAAATTGTTGAAATCATGCACCGGACCCACATGGGTGTTGACCAGGATTATAAAAATCTGATCAAACAATGTACCCGAGCATCCCTTGCAGACGGATGGGGCGGCTCCATGCTGGCCACCGATCTTCAGGATGTGCTTTTCGGAACACCCACACCGCTCCAGTCTGAAGCCAATCTGGGAATCATGAAAAAGGACCATGTAAATATCATAGTGCATGGTCATGAACCTGTTCTTTCCGAGGTCATTGTTGCCGTTGCCCAGTCCCAGGAAATGCTGGATTATGCTAAAACAAAAGGTGCAAAAGGCATTCAGCTGGGCGGTATCTGCTGTACAGCCAATGAAATGCTCCAGAGACATGGCATCCCCACAGCAGGTAACTTCCTGCAGCAGGAAATGGCCATTATCACAGGCGCCTGTGATGCCATGGTTGTGGATATCCAGTGTGTTATGCAGAATCTGGCCAATGTTGCCAAATGTTTCCATACTCACCTGATAACAACCCATCCCATTGCGCGAATGGAACAGGATAATGTTATCCACATTGAATTCAACGAACATTATGCACTGGAAGATGCCACACGTATTGTGAAAATGGCGATTGACAACTTCCAGAACCGTGGCGCCGATGTCATGATTCCCCAGCATAAAGCGACTCAGATTGCAGGTTTTGGTGTTGAATCTATTGAATACCATTTAGGTGGAACTTTCAGAGGCACCTATTATACATTGAATGACAATATCATTAATGGTCGAATCCGTGGCATTGCCGGCGTTGTTGGATGTAACAATGCCCGTTCACGCCACAATGAAATGCACATTAAAGTCATTAAAGAACTCATCAAAAATGATGTTATCGTTCTGACCACCGGTTGTGACGGTATTACTGCTGCGATTCACGGTCTTCTCACTCCGGAAGCCGGTCAGGTTTACTGTGGCCCGGGTCTTGCTGAGATTTGTGAAACTGTGGGTATCCCACCGGTTCTGCATTTAGGTTCCTGTGTAGATAATTCAAGAATTCTGCTGGCAGCCACTGAAGTTGTTAAAGCTGGCGGACTTGGAAAAACCATTGCTGATCTTCCTGCTGCAGGAAGCGCACCTGAATGGATGAGTGAAAAAGCCATTTCCATTGGACAATACTTTGTTACTTCCGGTGTATATACTGTATTTGGTGGAACTTTCCCCACTTCCGGTGCTCCGGTTTTCCATAATTATCTTTCCAAGGAACTGGAAAAAATATATGGCGGCATGTGGGATCTGAAAACTGATCCGATCGAACATGCATGGGCAATGATCAATCATATCGACAAAAAGAGAAAAGAACTCGGTATTGATAAGGCAAGAGAAAGAGTCCTCATGGATATGGCTGATCGCCAGGCACTTGAAGGATAATGAACCCTTGAGGGTAAACGACTTTTAATTCAGAAAACAAATAATTAAATCCTCAACGAAGGAGGAAGAGAATATGTCAAAACTAATCGCATTTGCTGCCATTCAAGGTGGATACAAAGTAGTTGCAGACGCTGAAGGAAAACTGGAAAAAGCTCTCCAAACCTATGACGCCAGCACTAAAGTGGGTTTCCCGAATACAGCATATTATCTGCCGGTTATTTATTCATTAACCGGACTTAAAGTAGAAACACTGGAAGATCTTAAAAAACCTATGGCTTTTGCAAGAGGACTTCTTCCACCCCATATCAAACTGAAAAACTGGCTTCCGTACCTTGGACCACTTCTTGATGCCGGTATGGCAGGTATTCTGTCCTATGAAATCATCGAAGCCTTAAGATACCTGAATGAACCGGATTTTTATATTGCCCAGGAAGATCCGGATCTGGAAAACGGTAAAAAATGGGTCGGTGCTGCAGATGATACCATTCTAAGAAAACGTGGCGTTGAATTCGTTGACGGTTCAGCCCCCGGTTTTGCCGCAATGGTGGGTGCTGCACCCAGTGCGGAAATTGCCAAAATGATTATTGAAGATTACCAGAAAAAATCCTTGTATATTTTCTGCGCTGCGAACCATAACGGAAAAACACTGATCGATCAGTGTCTGGAAGCTGGTATGCAGGTTGGTTGGAATACCCGTATCGTACCGTTTGGTCCGGACATCTCATCTGCTGTATTTGCCCTTGGTTTTGCCAACAGAGCAGCCATGGCATTCGGCGGTGTTCAGCCCGGAGATTACAGAACCATTCTCAAATACAACAAAGACCGTGTTTTTGCATTTGTCAACGCACTGGGAGATGTTGGAACTGAGTGGGGTGTTGCAGCAGCCGGTTGTGTTAACTGGGGTTTCCCGACAATTGCCGACACACCGATTCCTGAAATTCTGCCCACAGGTATCTGTACTTACGAACATGTTGTGGCCCCGGTTGCCCATGAAGACATGGTACAAAGATCTGTTGAAGTCCGCGGCCTTAAAGTTCAGGTTACTGAAATCGATATCCCCTGCGCATTCGGTCCGGCTTTTGAGGGCGAGCGTGTAAGAGGTGCTGATCTTTATGCACAGTGCGGTGGTGGAAAAACACAATGCACCGAGCTGGTTAAAAAAGCAGAAATGAGCCAGATTGAAGACGGTAAAGTTATTATCGTCGGACCGGACCTTGCAGGTATCAAAGAAGGCGGGACTTTCCCGCTGGGAATCAAGGTTGAAATTGCCGGCCGTGAATTCCAGGATGATTTTGAACCCATCATGGAACGTCAGATTCATCATCTGGTAAACTATATCCAGGGTATCATGCATATCGGACAAAGAGATATCTCCTGGATCCGTATTTCCAAAGCCGCTATTGACAAAGGATTTACACTCAAAGATATCGGCGTGGTGCTTCATGCTAAATTTCATCAGGATTTCACCAAGATTGTGGACAAGGTTCAGGTTACCCTTTACACCAACGCTGAAGATGTTGACAAAATGACTGAACTTGCAAGAGAAAATTACCTCATGCGTGACGCCCGTGTGGATACCATGAGAGATGAAGATGTTGAAACCTTCTACTCATGCACATTATGCCAGTCTTTTGCACCTTCCCATGTATGTTCTGTAAGTCCTGAAAGAACCGGACTTTGCGGCGCATACAACTGGATGGACTGTAAAGCAGCATTTGAGATCAATCCGACAGGTCCGAACCAGCCCATTGAAAAAGGCGAGGTTATTGATGCCAAACTCGGTCAGTTCAAAGGCGTTAATGAATTCATACAGAAAGCCTCCAGAGGCGCTGTGACTCATTATAATTTTTACTCCATGGTTCATGATCCCATGACCACCTGCGGTTGCTGCGAATGTATTGCAGCCATGCTGCCGGCCTGTAACGGTGTTATGACCGTTGGCCGTGACTACACAGGTGATACCCCCTGCGGTATGAAATTCACCACACTGGCCGGTGTTATGGGTGGTGGTGCTTCTTCTCCGGGGTTCGTGGGTCACTCCAAACACAATATCACCCAGGGTAAATTTATCCTTGGCGATGGCGGACTTTTGAGAATGGTCTGGATGCCGAAAATGCTGAAAGAAGAACTCAAGGACCGTATTGTAAAAAGAGGCGAAGACATGGGTGTTCCGGGTTTTTATGACATGATTGCAGATGAGACTGTGGGTATTACAGAAGAAGAGATTCTTCCCTTCCTCCAGGAAAAAGGTCATCCTGCACTGACAATGGAACCCCTTGTAGGATAATTACTAAACCCAAAAGGTCCGGCAGTTTTTCACACCAGAATAAACTTTCGGACCTTTAGCATAAAGTTTTGCTAAACTTAAGGAGAAAAAAATGGCATTAACCGGTATACAGATATTCAAACTCCTGCCCAAAACCAACTGTAAGGAGTGCGGAGTTCCTACATGCCTTGCCTTTGCAATGAATCTTGCATCTGGAAAGGCTGAACTGGACAGCTGCCCTTACGTTTCTGACGAGGCAAAAGAACAGCTTGCTGAAGCATCAGCGCCTCCGATCCGTCCTGTTGCCCTGGGTAAAGGTGTTCGGAAGACCACAACGGGTGGAGAAACTGTTCTTTACAGACATGAAAAAACCTTTTTTAACCCGACGGTTCTTGCAGCAACCGTATCTTCTGATATTGCTGCGGCAGATCTGGATAAAGCGCTTAAAGTATATAATGCATTCCAGTATGAACGCGTAGGTTTGAACCTGAGACCTGAACTTCTGGTTGTTAAGGATGCGGGCAAAGGGGCAGCTGCTTTTGCTTCAGTTGCTGAAAAAATTGCCAAGGAATCTGAGTTCAACCTTGTTCTGATGACAGAAGATGTCGAGATCATGAAAGCGGCTGTAAAAGTGGCCGGATTCAAACGTCCGCTTCTTTATGCTGCAACTGCAGCCAACATTGACGCTATGGGTGCGCTGGCCAAAGAAAATGACCTGCCGATAGCTGTAAAGGCGGATTCAGTTGATGCGCTTCAGCCTCTAACTAAAAAACTGACCGAAATGGGTCTTAAAGACCTGGTACTTGATCCGGGCTCAAGAGAAATCAAACAAGTCCTGGAAGATCAGGTGGCGATCAGACGTGCTGCACTTAAAGCATCCAACAAAGCCCTGGGTTTCCCGACCATTACCTTCCCCTGTGAAATGGCTTCCAACCTTGATATGGAAACCCTGATCGCGGGTATGCTGGTTGCCAAATACGGCGGAATTGTGGTGATGAGCGATTTTACCGCAGAATCCTTATTCCCGCTGCTGCTTGAAAGACTCAATATTTTCACTGATCCTCAGAGACCCATGACAGTTACTGAAGGTATTTTTGAAATCGGCAATCCGAATGAAAACTCTCCGGTTCTGGTTACAACAAACTTTGCATTGACTTACTTCATCGTATCCGGTGAAATTGAAGCCAGTAAAGTTCCCGCATGGCTGCTGATCAAGGATTCTGAAGGCCTTTCTGTTCTGACTGCATGGGCTGCCGGAAAATTTGGCGGTGATGATGTCGGCATGTTTGTAAAGAAAAGCGGTATCATGGATAAAGTGAAACATACTGAACTGATCATTCCGGGTTATGCGGCTGCGATTGCAGGTGATATTGAAGAAGAGCTGCCCGGCTGGACCATTACCGTTGGTCCAAGAGAAGCTGCTCACCTGGCAGCATTCCTTAAAACAAAATAAATAACCTCAAACCGGGCTTTTTTTGTAAAAAGCCCGGTTTCATATGTGTAACATTTTAACCGTAAAAGGAAGAGAACATGGAAAACATGATTCTATTTGGAGAAAGCCTGAACGTCATTTCCAGAGTTATCGGAAAAGAGTTTAAAGAGGCTGATCCTGCTAAACGTAATCCTGTACCCATCCAGGAAGAAGTTGTCAGACAGAAAGAACTTGGTATGGATTATATTGATATCAACCTGGGACCTGCAAAAAAATTCGGTACTGAACTGATGCCATGGGTTGTCAATGTTGTTCAGGAAGCTGTGCCGGGAATGCCCCTGCTGCTTGACTCCTCTAATATCGATGCCATTGAAGCCGGTCTTAAAGTATGTAAACCCGCATCTGCTCCGCATATTGTCAACTCCATCATGGCCCGCCCTGAAAGATATGAAGCCATGGTTCCGATGGCCAAAAAATATGATGCGGATTTTGTTGCCCTGATGTGGGGTCCTGAAGGCTTGCCCCGTGATGAAAACGAACGGGCAGCTCTGGCAGTAGAACTCCTGTATTACGCCAACGAAGCAGGTATCCCCAACGAAAAAATATGGGTTGATGGTATTGTAACCCCTGTTAATATCCAGCAGCAGCAATGCATGAGCCTTCTGAATTTCCAGATGATGCTTGAAGACATTGCACCGGGTGCAAAATCCACCTGCGGTCTGTCCAACATTTCCAATGGACCTCCGGAACATCTGCGTCCCATCCTCAACTCCACCTATATGGTCATGTTGTGGAAATACGGCATGAAGTCTGTTATTGCAGATCCTCTGGACAAAAGACAGACTGCCATTGCCAAAGGTCAGCGTTCAGACATTACCGACCTGATCTGGGGCCTGATGGACGGCAACGATCCTGGACAAGCCAGCGTGACAGGCGAACTTCTGGACTACTACAAAACCTATAAGGTTATCATGGGTGAAACGCTCTACTCTGACTCATGGCTTGAAATTTAGTCTTTTTTAGACTTAATTAAAGTTTTCAAGGCCCCTGGTTATTTCTATGACCAGGGGTTTTTTTATTTTTCACGTATTTTTCCTTTATTTTTAAATAAAATGCCTTATATTAAACTTCATTAAAATAACAGAAAGGAAATAAATTTTGGAACATCAGATGGATACAATTTCAATAAACGACACCTGGTTTTATGTCATCATTCAAAATCCCGGCATTGACGAAGAATTTCTCGGCTTTAATGATGAAACCACCCATAAAAAATTTATACCGGCATTTAAAACCAAGGAAGATGCTAAAAAATGTTTTGCATTAATGCCAAGAGATTTATTCAAAGAAAAATATGAGGCCCAGGCAGTCATTGGAGAAGATATTTTACTTGCTGCAGAAGAACAGGGACATAAGGTTTATCTTCTGGATGAAAAAGGACGCATTCTTCAACACTTAAATTAAAAACAGGAGTACCTATTTTGAGCTTGAAACTTGCCATCGGCGGAAAAGGCGGAGTTGGTAAAACAACCATTACCTCACTTCTTGCCCGATCCATTGCCGCTTTAAATACAGATACAAAGGTCATTGCCATAGATGCAGATCCCGTTGCCAACCTGGCTGCAGGGCTCGGTATTGATGAAAGCCGCCCCATTACACCCATTTCAGAGCTTTCTGATTTAATCGCAGAAAGAACCGGCGCCACCCCTGGAACCATGGGCGGATTTTTTACCCTGAATCCTAAGGTGGATGATATCCCGGACAGATTTTCCATAGAAAAAGACGGGGTAAAATTACTGGTCATGGGAACGGTTCAAAAAGGGGGTTCCGGATGCATCTGCCCGGAAGCAACCATCTTGAAAGCGCTCATGAACCATCTGGTGCTTGCCAGAAATGAAGTGGTTGTCATGGATATGGAGGCAGGCATCGAGCACCTGGGAAGAGCCACGTCCGGTTCTGTGGATGCGCTTATCGTGATTGTCAATCCAGGCAGAAGAAGTCAGGTTGCTGCGGATAAAATCCGCAAACTGGGTCAGGACATCGGCATTAAACGGATTGTTGTCATTGGCAACCGGGTGAAATCCCAAGCAGACAAACAACTGATCAAAGACAGCATGCCGGATTATGAAATTTTAGGATTTATCCCGGAAATGGATGAAATTGTGGCATCGGACAGAAGCGGGAAACGCCCTTTTGACGATATCACCACCCTTCCGGATGAAATAAAAGAGATTACCCGGAAACTTGTGGCGCTTGCCGGATAATTCACATCTGAAGCTGTTAAAAATAATATTCTGACCGGGATTTCAATAAGATGCTTATCCGGCTGCAAACGCTGCAATGGTTGTATCCAGCATCCGGTTGGAATACCCCCATTCATTATCAAACCAGGCCTGGATTTTGACAAGGCGGCTTTTGCTCACCCGGGTCTGGTACAGATCAATCACAGCAGATCTGGGATCATGATTAAAATCACAGGAAACAAGGTGCTCATCCGTCACCCCCAGAATGTCTTTTAATTCACCCTCCGAGGCTTTGATCAATGCATCATTGATTTGTCGGACATCCGCATCCCGATTTACTAAAACCGTGATATCCATGATAGACACATTGGTTGTCGGCACCCGGATGGCCAGGGTTTCAAATCTGCCTTCCATGGAAGGCAGAATTTTTGAGATTCCTTTTTCAAGGGCCGTATTCACAGGAATGATTGACTGGAGTGCGGACCGCGTTTTTCTTAAATCCGGATTATAGGCATCAATCACCGGCTGATCATGCATGGCAGAATGAATGGTTGTCACACTTCCGCTTTCAATGCCAAAGGCATGCTCCAGAACAAACAATACCGGAATAATACAATTGGTGGTGCAGGATGCATTGGAAATAACGGTGTGGTTTTTCTTCAATATCTGATGATTCACCCCATATACAATCGTGGCATCCATTTCGTCCCCTGCCGGCTGTGAAAAAATAACTTTTTTTGCACCGCAGAGCAGATGCAGATCAGCAGACTGTCTGTCATTGTAGATGCCTGTACACTCCAGAACCGCATCAATATTCAAATCCTTCCATGGCAGATTCATGATGTTTTTTTCCTGCAGTATCCGGACACGGGTATCTCCGATAACAAGAAAGCTGCCTTCTTTTTTTAAAGCCAGCGGGAATCTGCCGTGGGTGGAATCATATTTTGTAAGGTGATAAATGGTCTGGGCATCTGCGGTTTCATTCACGGCGACCAGATTGATGCGATCAGAAAACCTGCGGGACTCATACAGGGCTCTGACCACACATCTTCCGATTCTGCCATATCCGTTGACTGCTATATTAATTTTCATTTTTAATTTTCATTTTTATTGTATTTTCAGTATAAGTATACTCTTGATAGTGCATATATCATAAATTGAACAATACGTAACCTCAAATTATAAAGGAGAAAAATTATGAGACCCGTAATTAAACTGGCTGTTTTTTTAACAGCTGCGCTTTTTTTATTCACCTCATGCGCCACTGTGAAAACAGCCCGGGTAGTTCCTGAACCCCCGGTAAAAGACTTGAATTCCAGCTATCTGGCAGGTGAAATTTCTTCCAAAGTGGATGGATGGGTTGTTCTTTTAGACACCTCATTATCCATGCACAAAAGAACTGAAGAAAACTATGTCAAATTTGATATAGCAAAGACATTTGTGCAAAGAATGAATAAAACCCTTCCCCCGATTTCTTCTGTCTCCGGTCTGCGAACCTTTGGCCAGGGTCCTCAGCTGTCAGAAAATGAGACCCGGCTTGTTTACGGCATGTCTGCTTTTGATCAAAAAGACATGAGAACCGGAATTTTGTCCGTAAATCATACCGGCGGCCCGACACCAATGACAGCAGCGATTGACGCTGCTGCTTCTGATCTTAAAAATATCAAGGGAAACAAAGCCGTCATTATTGTCAGTGACGGTGAAGATCTGGATAACACCCCTGTTCTGGCAGCCCAGAAAATGATTAAAGCCCTTGATAACACAGTCTGTATTTACACTGTCCATGTGGGAAATGATAAAGACGGTAAATTATTAATGGAAAACATTGCCAAAACATCCTCCTGCGGTTATATGGTTTCTGCCCTGGACATGGTGCCTTCCGATCCCATGGCAGAATATGTGACAGATGTTTTCCTGGGTCATAAAAACACCGGACTTGGATATCACAAAGCCGTCTTGCTTCTTAAACCCTTGAGCACCATTCCGTTTGAATTTGATGATCATACACTGACCCGGGATGGTAAATCCATTCTGGATAAAAATATTGAAATTCTGGCAAAAAATCCCGAAATCAAATTGAATATTGAAGGTCATGCATCTGCAAAAGGATCACTGGACTATAACCAGAAATTAAGTGAAAAACGAGCTCAGGCGGTCAGGGATTATATCATTTCCAAAGGGAATATCCCGGCTGACAGACTGACAACTGTCGGATACGGCAAAACACGTCCGCTGGCCAAAGAAGCCGACCCGGACCAAATAGATTCTCCTGCTGCAAAATCAAATATGCAGGTGGTTCTTGACGTGGTCAAAGAATAATGAATCAGCTTTCCTGGACAAACAGCGCTGGTTTTTCAAACCCGATGATGAAAATCAGCAGGGCCGGGATAACCACCAGCGTAAATACCGTTGATACGGCAAGGCCGCCCAGCAGGATGGCCCCGAGTCCCCGGTAAAGCTCACTCCCGGATCCGGTGGATACAACCATGGGCGCCATGGCCAGCAAGCTGGTTGTGGCGCTCATGAAAATCGGCCGGATTCTTGTTTTTACCGCATCTTCAACTGCCTGCTTTCCGACAAGCCCGTTATATCTGACATTATTCAAGGATTGATGAACAATAAGAATTGCATTGTTCACCACTGTCCCGATCAGAATAATAAACCCCAGCATACTCAGCACATCAAATCCCTGGAGCCCCACACCCCGTGAGCTTAGATAGATATTTACAGCCCATAAGCCCACAAAACCGCCGGCTGCGGCCAGGGGAACCGTGAAAAGAATAATGAACGGATATATAAAATTTTCAAACAGGGCGGACATCAGAAGATATGTAATCACAAGCGCCAGAAGAAGATTCCATTTAAGTGCATCCATGGTCTCAACCAATTTGTCTGCGTTTCCACCCACAGCCACATTAACATTGTCAAGCTTTCCTTCCTGTTTTAATTCAGGAATGATCTGTCCTTCGATCTGCTCCATGGCGGTCTGCAACGCAAGGGTTTCAGGAGGCGTGACCTGAAGGGTGATGGTCCGGTTGCGTTCCAGATGGTTGATCTGCGGCATGCCCTGGTCATAAGAAATATCCGCCACATCCCTGATCCGGATCAGATCGCCGAACTGATTCACAACCGTGGCATTTAAAATATCCTCAGGAGACCCTGCAGAGGCATCCTTGCCCTTGAGTATCAGATCCACCTGTTTGATTCCCTCAGGCCGGTATTCTTCGATCTTTCTTCCATCCATAAGGATATCAACATATACCCCAAGCGCTTCTGCTGAAAGACCGTTTGCAGCAAGCTTCTCCTGATTCGGGATAAAATTGGCCTCAGGATAACTGGCTTCCAGGGAAGGGACCGGACGAACCTGAGTGTTTTCCGGCATCTTTGCACTGATAGCGCCAAACAATGCATATCCTGCCTGGATAATATCCGGCATCCTGTCACCGGAGATATTGACATCCACTGTTCTTCCCTTGCCAATACCGGATTCAAAAATTCCCGCCTGAATACTGACCCCGAACACGCCGGGAATGGATCGTATCACCTTTGTAAAAAGAGGAATCAACTCCCTTGCCCGGGTATCATGAGTGCTGATACCACCAAACAGTGTGATCCTGTCAGCACCCACATAAAACATGTGTTTGATCTGGGGAAACCCGTCCTTGCCGTCTTCTTTAAAATACGGCTCTGTGCTTTTATAAACATATTCCCCCATGGCTTTGAGCTTGGCTGTGGAATATCCCGGCGGCGGAATGATAATATTCAGGATCAGGTTCCGGTTGCCCTGGGGAAGATATTCAGCGCTGGGCAGAAGCCAGACCGTCAGGACAACCGCAAGGGATGTAAAACTCAGGATAGTGACCATCCGGGTGAAAACCGTTTTCATGCAAAATGAACTGAATTTAAAAATCCAGCCGGCCAGAAAAGCGCCGACCACACTTTTCTGCATCTGGTTTATTTGTGTAAATGGCTTGTTTTTATAAAACAGATTAAACAGCGTTGGAATGACAGAAATGGAAACCAAAAGACTCAGAACAATTGAGGAGGTTATGGCAATGGCAATATCCCGGAATAACTGACCGGCTTCCTCCTGCATGAAAATAACCGGCAAAAAAACAGCAACCGTGGTTGCCGTGGATGCCAGAACAGCGCCCCACACTTCTTTTGTTCCTTCGTAGGCAGCGTCAAATGCGGTTTTCCCCATCTTGCGATGCCGGTCAATATTCTCCAGTACAACAATGGAATTATCCACCAGCATCCCAACGGCAAAAGAGATCCCCGCCATACTGACCACATTCAGATTTCTTCCCATGAGCCATAGAAAAACAAAACACCCCACAGCAGAGATCGGAATGGCAATTCCCGTAATCAATGTTGCCCGTAAACTTCTTAAAAAAACCAGAAGAACGCAGATGGCCAGAAAACCGCCGATAAAAATATTTCGCTTTACCAGATCCGTTGCCGTACGAATATAGGGCCGCTGATCAGAAACGATTTCAAGCTCAAGACCGTTGTCCTTGAGGATGCCGGCATTCAGCTGTCCCATTGTCCTTTCAACTTCTTCGGTAATTTCAAGAACATTGGCGCCTTTTTCTTTCTTGACCCCGACAACAATTACGGCTCTGCCTTTATGAAGAACTGACGCGTCCGCCTTTTTATACCCTTTTTGCGCCTGCCCGATATCCTTGAGGTATACCCGTTTTATCCCGTCATCAAAAATCACCACATCCAGAACATCCTCAGGATTCTGAAACTGGCTCACGGTCCTGATACGGTAATTTTTCTTGTCCATTCCCAGAATACCTGCAGAAATATTCTGATTGGTTTTTTGAACAGCTGCGATAATCTGATGGATGGAAACATTATACCTGGCCATTTTTTTGATATCGATGATAATATCCAGAGTATCGTCCGTGCCGCCGAAAACCAGCAATGAGCCAACGCCGTTTACCCGCTCCAGATGCTGACGGACATTATCTTCAAAAAATGTCTTGAACTGCCGGATTTCCTGGGTGTTTCCCGGAAGCGGCCTTAAAACCGACCAGATAACCGGAGAACTGTTCGCACCCGATGATTCAATGGTGGGGCGATCTGCATTCCCCGGATAATTGCTCACTTCGGAAAGCTTGTTGGACACCCTGAGCAGGGCATCGTCAATATCCGTTCCCATCGTAAAGGACAGGGTAATGGTTCCCAGGCTGTTATAGCTGGAACTTTCCATTTCGGTCAGCCCCTGCAGCCCTTTTAATACTTTTTCCTGTCTTTCAATGATCTCTTTTTCAATTTCATAGGGTGTTGCCCCGTACCATACAGTACTCACCGTAATCATAGGGGTTTCCACATCAGGGGTCAGCTGGACCGGAAGTTTCTGAAGCCCGATCAGCCCGAACATCACCACCATGATAACCCCGACCGCTACGGTAACCGGTTTGCTGATAAAAAATCGAATAATATCCATTTATTTTTTCCCGGTAACAATAACAGGCTGACCTGCTCTCAGACGTTCATTGCCATCCACAATCACTTGCATCCCCGGAATGAAATGCGCATTATCCGCACCGATTTCCGTTCCCATATACCGGACAATATTCACCGACAGCATGACTGCTTTTTCTTTTTGAATCGCAAACACATAATCCTTTCCCTGAAACTTGATCAGGGCATCTCTGGGAATTATTGCCAGGGGTTCAGAAATTCCAGTGGGGATTCTGACCGAGGCAGACATATTCTGGGCCACTTTTTGTAAAGAAGAAATCCGGATTTTTAAAAATACATTTTTTGTTTTCTCATCTGCAAAGGGCGACAGATTTTCAATCACACCTGTCAGTTTTGTATTGTAGGCATGAATGTTAACATCCACAGTCTGTCCCAGCTTCAGGTATCTTAAAAGCGTTTCAGCCACAGGTACTTTAACAAACAGATCATTGACTGATCCGATATCCAGCAAAAGCTTGCCCGGACTGACCCAGCTGCCGGAATCTACATTTTTTGTCAGAATAACGCCATCAAACGGTGCGTTGATAATGCTTTTTCTTTTCTGGATCAATAATTTTTCCAGATTCGTCTGGGTGGACAATTGATTCAACCGGGCATTCTGATAGGCAAACAACGCCTCATCATATACCATCTCGCTGGCAGAGCCTTTTTTATATAACGCCTCCATCCGGGCAAAATTTTTCTCCAGATGATCAATATTCAATTTGGACAGTTCCATCTGATTCTGGTGGATGGCGATTTCTTTTTCAAGCAGTTCCGTGTCCAGCACAATCAGGGGATCATTTTTTTTAACCTGCTGGCCCTGTGCTATTTTTGCAGTGGTGACAAGGCCTGAGACCTCGGATGAAATCTGGCTGGTCCGCTCATAATACAAAACCCCTAAAAAATCCTGTTCCCGGGGCATTTTTTTTACAGCAATCTCAGAAATCACAACCTGTGCCGGCGGATTTTCAGCTGCGATACCCAATGTTGTTTGAAGAATAAAGAACACTGCTACCATCTGAAACATATAAACCCTGTTTTTTTTCACAATACCGCCTGCTCCTGTTTTTCAATTCGTTGTTCTGTGCGAAACCATCTGTTCGGCCTTAATATCCGTTCATTATGACTCTGTAGTAAGTATTTTCTGGCCAAGGAAAAGTCAAGTTTAAAAAAAATCATTTCTCGTTTGAAAAGCAATGACACTCCGGATGGTGGCAGGATTTGGTATCCTCTGAATTCAGGGTTCTGCGACATACGCGGCACCGGTCATCAGAGCAGAACTCACAGGCAAAACAATCCTTGCACGGATGTTTTTTAGGACAGGTGTTCTTAATTTCCGGCACATAGACGTTTCCCTGCAGTCCCGGCATTTTTACAAATGGCATATCTTTACCTCTTCCAGAATTTGATCAAACTTACGTACCTGATTTTCCCATGCAAATTTTTCCATCTGCAAGGACAGCCTTTCTCGTATCTCCCGATAACCTTGGGGATTTAACAATACCTTTTCCAATTTTTTCATCAGTTCCTCTTCACTGCCATATATAACCTGTGAGTGAAACTGTTCGGGTATTATTTCAGGATAAGACAATCTGTCCGGCAAAAGCGGCAGACATCCTTTTCGAACTGCCTCCACAACAGAGATGCCAAAATTTTCCTGAATGGCGCAGCTGACAACCACTGTTCCTTTTTCAAGCCAGCAAAGATAGTGTTCATGCGAGTCAACAAACCCGAACACCCGGATCTGATCCTTAAATACTTTCTGCGCCCGGTCAAAAATTTCAGGATACTGTTCTGAATGTTCACCCAACACTGCCAGGGAAAAATCAATATTTTTATCTTTTATCCTTTTTAGAACATTAAAAAACAGTTCAGGCTGTTTATCGAATTCCCATCTGTGATTCCAGACAATCAAGGGAGGCGTGAAATCCTGTTTTCCAATGTCCGGTTTTCCTGTTTCAAACCGGCATCCGGGATAGATGATCTGAGCCTTATTTTTTATCAGGTCTATCATCCATCCGGGCCTGTGATCCGGCATGATTTTGATAAGCTTCTGGGCTTCCCGGATAAATGCATTAAACTGAAACTGTGAATTGAACAGAACCTTGTCTGCCGCTGCAGCACAAATAATATTGGTAAATCCCAGATGAAAATCGCGGGTCTGATCTTCAGGCAAAGGGTACGACAACTGGTTTTCATGAAAATACATCACCACCGGCGGTATATCTTTTCCCGCAAAGGCCTTGAAATCCGTTAAATCCAGCATATCCGTGGCAAAGATCACATCATATTCTGCAATATTTTTGATCTGGTTTGCAAAATACAGTGCAGCGCCTCTCATGCGCCATTTCCAGAATCTGGCCGGAAGCCCAAGAATGGAAATCTCATGGCAGGAATGGGCCTGAAACCCCAAAGCAAACTCCTTATGAGATCCCCCGTAAAATGGTTCAAGAAATAAAATTTTCACAGCAACCGCCTTTTGTCTAGTCAATTTCAAGACAGATACTGAATTTTCAGGACTGCGTCAAGATCAGTCCGCAGGTCGCAAAAACCCGCCGTCCCGGATCGGGTGATCTTTTGTCGCCAGGATGGGAGCAGTTGACACGTTCTATGCCGGACTGCACTTGGGTCGGAAAAACTCGCTTCGCTCAAACAATTCCCGCCCCTTAACGTTTCGTCCGGCAGAACCTGTAACAACTGTCCCATATGCTCCGCAAGACCAACCCAACCCGGACCGGCTCATCAGCCTGACAAATCGTTCATACCGATATTTCAGGTGTCAGCATGGTTTCAATCCGGCTGATTAACTTCCTGGAATTTCGGCAGGACTTCTTACGTCATGCGAGCCATTATAATCTGCAACCATATTATATTGAATAAGTGTCATGATTTATATTCTTTTAAAAATACTTTGTCTTGACTTTCCAATCAGGTTTAAAATATGAACAAAGATAAATTGAAAAAATAGACAAGTATGTCATGACATATAATCAATGTTAAGCGTAGTAAAGGAATACCATCATGGATAAATCTATACGAAAAAATGATATTTGTATAATAGGTTTGCCAAGGTGTGATTTTGTTTTTTCATCCACAAGATCATGCTTTATTGCCTATGGTTTTGAGGAAAGCACGCTTGAAATGACAATATTGAGAAAGCTTTTAGAAGAAAGAGGCATATTACCAATTGAAGCTGGTGGTAGCTTGGCACCAGCACAAAGCGCCTTTTGTGCAAAAATATGCTCAAAAATAATTACAGCTCAATTTTGTATAGCACTCTTGAATAATGACGTTAAAGATGGAGTTGAGTTTCCAAATGCTAATGTCAATATGGAATATGGTCTAATGCTCGGATTTAACAAGTATGTTATTCCTTTTCAAAAAGAATCTCAGAGGCTACCATTCAATGTGGCTGGGCTAGACACAATTAAATACAATACACGGAATTTCGAAAGTGCAGCAATAAAAGCAATTGAACAAGCTATCAATGCGACCAACCAAGAAGAAGTACCGAAAGATACTTCTGATCAATTCTTAGAGTTATTATTCCTAAATCGCAACTACATGTGGTCTCCATTAGACACAGAAGGCGATAAAAATATTTTTAGACTTGGTAGTCCTCTTGGTTTTAACTTGCTGAATGACTTTACAGGCGACAGATATGCTTTTTTGGGGCGTTTTACGTCTTTACGCCCTGAAACAATTTTATGGCGATTAAGGAAAATGAACGAAATCCTTGACGGTCGTCGCAGCAGCATCCCAAACAGGGTTAAAGCAGGTACAATAAAACCAGAATTATTACCTATGGTAGAGCAACTTTTTGAAACCGCTAAAATTTGGGTCATTGTAACAAGTAACGATGATAAGGACTTAGTAGAGCATGAGCTGGAAAAAGATCCATTAAATTATCATGTTGAAATAATGTCGATTGATGACGTTTATACTGAGCTTAAATCTTCTATACCGTTCGACGCTTAATCGGGATAGGACTCCCCATCACTGAGGAGCCCTCCCACACCACCTGGCATACGGATCACGTACCAAGGCGGTTCGGCTGATTTTAGGAATCAGTTACCGGGCAGATATAATCCTTTATCAATAAAATATCTTTCTGGCATGGCAATGGCTACCCACTTAATCTTGCTCATGTGCCAGTACTTTTTGCGGGCATTGCCGCAAAGCATGGCATCATGATGAGCAATACCAAGTTTCTCAAGATTACGAACCCTGGTTCTGGGGTTTTTCCATTGTTTCCAAACAAGACTCCGCAGCCTTCGCATTATCCAGATCTTGATCCCTTTGAGGAAGGATTTGGCTCCTGTAAGCCGAAAATAATTCCACCATCCCCGAAAGTATTGGTTCAAGTCATGAATAACCTGCCACAGGCTTTTACCCCGCTTACGGCGGGTCAGTTCCCGGACCTTGTCTTTGAAACGTTTCATGCTCTTGGCATGAATCCGGATCTTTGACTGTCCACACATTTGGAAATATGTGAATCCAAGGAATTTGCGCAGCCACGGTCTGCTGACAGCACTTTTGTCCTGGTTTACTTTGAGCTTGAGTTTCACGGTCAAAAACCTGGTGATACTCTGCATAACCCTTTCGGCCGCTTTTTGGCTTTTACAGAAGATCATAAAATCATCGGCATAACGGACATATCCGTGTCCTCGTTTCTCAAGTTCCTTATCCAACTCATCAAGGACGATGTTGGACAGCAAAGGAAAGAGCGGGCCTCCCTGTGGAGTTCCTTCTTCCGTGGTAACCGTAACGCCTGAGATCATTACACCGGATCTTAGATATTGCCGTATCACCTTCAATACGCGCTTATCCTTGATTCTGTCGGCGAGTCTGCTCATCAGGCGGTCGTGGGAAACTCGATCAAAAAATTTGGATAGATCCATATCTACGACATATGTATAACCTTCAACCATGTACCTTTTACCCTGCACCACCGCACCGTGTGCGGATCTGCCGGGCCTGAATCCATAACTGCATTCAGAGAAAAAGGGCTCCCAAATCTGTTCCAGAATTTGGGATATGGCCTGCTGGATAAACCGATCCAGCACTGTGGGTATTCCAAGTAACCGGACACCGCCATCCAGTTTGGGAATTTCCTTCCTTTTCACCGGCAGCGGTTTATGCCTACAATTAAGCAGGTCTTGTTCAATTTCAGGCCAGTACTTTGCCAGGTAGTTTCCGAGTTGACTGGTTTTCATACCATCCACGCCGGGAGCTCCCTTGTTGGCACAAACCTGCTTCCATGCCCGGATAATGTTATTGCGTTCAAGAATCATCTCCATTAACCGGTCGTTTCTTCCCAGACGTTCGGCAATCTGTGACGCTGGGAACAGTTCCATCTGCTGTGGCTGCCTGTTCACAAGTACACACCTCCTATTTGTCGTTATCATTTACCCGGCCCATTCGGCCCAGGAACCGTTCGGGCCTTCACCGGGGTGAGACCTCCCCGCTTTTGCGAGGCTCGTTTCCACCGGCTACTATGCCCTCTGCTGACTTCTCCCATGCGGTCAGGACCGGTTACCCGGCCCTCAGCCGTTACGGCACATGGGAGACCTCCCGGGGTAAACACATGTCTTTCAGTACGTGAATGCCGGGTTTACGGATACGCCCTAAGATGGATAGAGGACTTTATCTTGTTGTGCAGACTCATCCCGGCGTATGCGCCTTATACCCGATTCCTGTACGTCATCCCGTACCTTTGCGGTGCCCTGCCTTGGCAGGACGGCTTCCTCTCGAAACACCGTCACCGGAGTCCCGTTGCCATACCGCTACACCCTTCGCCTCCATCAGGCTGGGTTTGGGACTTGCCTTGACTTCCACATCCGGAAATTGTAGGCTCACCCTTAAGAACATGTGCCGTGCCCGGCACACACAAAATGCTGGCGAGGTACCGGGCTACCTGCTCGGTGTTTTGAAAAGTATGTGGTTCAAGAAAATTTAGCTTTTATCTGAGCTTTTGGGGTTTAAAGCCCGGCCCCTAAGCTCCCCGTTATGTTTTTGGAGGGTAAATTGAAATTACTATTTTGGTTTCTCAGCTTACTATTGATGATACCTTCTTCCTCCTTGGCACAATCTTTACCGGATAATGCCCATAAAAATTCCTATGGAAATGGTTGGTCTTGTGATCGAGGTTTCTACAAATCAGGAGAAAAATGTATTGCCGTAAAAATTCCTCAAAATGGCAAATTGAATTATTTAGGAAACGGTTGGGATTGCCAGAGGGGCTTTTATAAATCAGGCGATCAATGTATTAAAGTTGAAATTCCTGCAAATGCGAAATTAAACTACCTGGGTAATGGCTGGGATTGTAATAGGGGGTACTATAAATCCGGCGGTCAATGTATAGCAGTCATAATTCCTAAAAACGGCAAATTGAATTATTTGGGTAATAGTTGGGAATGTGAAAGTAATTTTAAAAAATCAGGTAATATATGTGTTGCCATGACACCACAGGAAATCCAAAAGCAAAAAGAGGTTGAGAAAGCGTTTAAACTTGAGATGGAGAGAAGAAAACGTCAGGGTGTCAGTGGTGATGATTGTGAAACCGAGTATAAAACAGGGGCAGAGGTTTGTGTAGAAATTACTGGAGCCGACATAGACTGTAATGAAAGTTACTCAGGTAATTACTATCGGGATTGTGATGTGACGTTGGACTACGAAATTCAGACGGACTACAAAGGTGGTTCATATATCGATGTTGAAGTGGAATGTACCGTCGAAATCGAATATAAAGGAAGGGAAACATACACTACACAATCAGATTCAAACTCTGAAACTGAAACATATAGTCTATATGCCCATGGTAGCGAATCGGGGTCAATGAGCTTCAATTTTTCATTCAGTTCTTACAATGAGATTACCAAAGTTAAAATAAGTTCAGCTGAATGTGAGATAAACAGTGTTGATCTTTACTAAAACATAGCAAATGAAAGATCAGTACAATTATTCAGAGACTTGAAAATATCAAAAATAATGTTGCGCAACATGCTGTATGATTGACACAAAATAAAAACATTTAACCACAAAGGACTCAAAAAGTTCTTTGAAACCGGAAAACGGTCAGGCATTCAACCCGGGCATAAACAAAAGCCCAGAATTCGATTTAAAGATGGTAATGCCTATATTGTAGATTATGAGGATTATCACTAATGACTATGCATAACCCTCCCCATCCCGGGGAATTCATCAAAGAAGTTTACCTGGAGCCCTTAAATGTAACGCCCCGCAGCATCGCATTGCAGCTTAAGGTTTCGCCCTCAACTTTCTCAAGGCTTATTAAAGGACAAAGTGCAATCAGCCCGGAAATGGCTCTGCGCCTGTCAAAATGTTTGGGCCGCAGTCCTGAAAGCTGGCTTCGCATGCAGGATAGTTATGATCTTTGGCAGGCCAGGCAGAATATCGATCTTTCTGAGATAGAACCCCTATCAGTTCCAGCTTGACTGGTTTAATTAATAATAGGAGCAGCGCATGGGTAAGTTCATTAAAAAAGCAGGTCTGGGAGTATTCATTGTTGTGTTGGTCCTCATTGGGTGCTGCACCTGGTATTTTAATTCCAGAAAGGCAGTTCGATCAGGGGACATAACACTTCCGGGCCTGACAGGTCTGGTCACTGTCCGTTTTGATACCTTTGCCATTCCCCATATTTATGCAGACAATGAAACAGATGCCTACTATGCCCTGGGATATCTTCATGCACAGGACAGACTCTTTCATATGGAAGTGCTTCGCAGGCTGGCAAAAGGAGAACTTTGCGAAATACTGGGGCCTGAATTGAAATCCATGGATTCGCTGTTCAGAACCCTGAGGCTCAGGCAGTTTGGAAAAGAATTTATCCGGAACGCAGACAAAACCACTCCGGCATTCAAAGTCAGCCAGGCCTATCTTGATGGAATCAACCACTATATGCATACCCGGCCTGCACCTGTCGGGTTTGATCTTTTACAGATTGAAAAAAAAGACTTTGAGCTATCAGACATTATCAGTGTTGCAGGATACATGGCCTACAGTTTTGCCGCCGGATTCAAAACAGACCCGGTTCTCACATTTATCCGCGATGAACTTGGACAAGCCTATCTGAATGACATGGATTACCGTCCTTCAGCCAATCCACCATTGAAACTTTTAACACAGACGCACACATCCCTGGCCCGGGTGGCGGGCCTGGTTGCCGACATAGAGACCCTGTATTCCCCGGTTGGATTTTTTGAGGGCAGCAATGCCTGGGCTGTTCGGGGGAATAAAACAGTGTCCGGCAAACCCATCCTGTCAGGCGATCCCCACATTGCCCATTCCTGCCCGTCGGTCTGGTATGAGGCGCACATCATCACACCGGACGTGAACTTTTACGGCCATTTTCTTTCAGGAATCCCAATGGCCCTTCTGGGTTTCAACCATAAGGTTGCCTGGACCCTGACCATGTTTCAAAATGATGATCTGGATATGTTTGTTGAAAAACCGAATCCGGACAACCCGGACCAGGTCTGGTCAGATGGTAAATGGACAGATCTTAAAATTGAACATGAAATTATCAAGGTAAAAAATGAAAAAGATCTGATTTTAACTGTCAGGTCATCCAAACACGGCCCCATTATCAATGATATCCTGGACCCGTTGAACACGGAAAAAAGACCGGTTGCGGTGTCCTGGGGGTTTCATGATCCTGACAATGACATGCTTAACGGGTTATACGAACTGTCTCATATCGATTCTGTTTTCCAGGCACCCGGTGCCCTTAAAAAAATCCATGCCCCGGGGTTGAATTTTGTAATGGGCGATACCAGCGGTAATATTGGATGGTGGGCAGCCGCAAAACTCCACAAAAGGCCGGATCATGTGGATTCCAATTTTATTCTGGACGGATCAGATCCTGCCAATGACTATCTGGGTACCTGGCCCTTTGAATCCAATCCGCAATTTATCAATCCTGAATCAGGCATTATTGTTTCAGCCAATCACCAGCCCCAGGATTTTGGCCAGGGCACTGTGCCTGGATATTATAATATTGAAAACCGTGCTCAACGCATTGAATTTCTTCTGGAACAAAAACCAGAAAACTGGTCTGTAAACGACATGAAAGATATTCAGCTGGATACTGAGTCGGCATTCTATCAAAAAATCAAAGCAAAGCAGGTGGAGGTGTTAAAAAAGATACCTGCCATTCAAAAAAATGAAATCTCAAAAAAAGCATTTGAACAGTTTGAAAAATGGGATGGTTTTCACCACCTGAATACCAGAGGGGCGGCAGTTTTTTATACGCTTTATTATTACCTGACACAGAGTGTGTTTAAAGATGAGCTGGGAGAGGACCTTTTCAAGGCTTTTTCAGGAACCCGCCTGCCGGATAAGGCCATTCTTAAAATCATGGATCTTGAAAATTCTCCCTGGTGGGATGATAAAACCACGTCAAAAAAAGAAACTCAAACGGATATTTTATCTTCGGCCTGGTTTCAGACAATGGATGCGCTGCAGCAGTTTGCAGGCAATGATCCTGAAAAATGGCTCTGGGAAGATTTTCATACAGTTGAATATGTCCATCCCCTGGGCAGAAAAAAACCATTGAACAAACTGTTCAATGTCGGGCCTTTTAAAAGTGAGGGATCAAGGGATGTGCTCAATTATCAGGGGTTCCGGATATCCCCTCCCCCGTTTACGGTCTACATCGGGCCCTCCACCAGAAGAATTATTGATTTTGCAGACCCGGATCATTCCCTGGGAATAAATCCAACCGGCCAGAGCGGCAACTTTTTAGATCCTCATTTTGATGACCAGGCACAGATGTATATGTCCGGGGAGTATCGAATGCAGCTGATGGACAAAAAAGAAATTGAGGCGGCCACAACCGCTTTATTGCAGCTGGTACCCTGAAAAAACTGAGTAAAAAAAATGTAACAGCGTCGTTCTACTGTAGTGTTGCGTTGTGAAAATGTATCAAATGATTTATATGGGAGACGGTTATTTTGAAAAAAAGGAGAAAATGCAAATTAAAATTCAGGAATCATTTAATTATTGCTCCCATCTGGCAGGAGGAATAGCAGCCCTTGTCGGAACCATATATCTGGCAAAAGTGGCAAGCAGTTCAGCATCAGCCTTGATTACTGCGCTTATTTACGGGCTTTCCATTGTGTTTCTCTTTTCTGCCAGCACGCTGTATCACATATTTAAAAAAGAAGAGAACGAGCTTTCCTTCTGGCGGAAAATGGACCGGCTGGCCATATTTTTCATGATTGCCGGAACCTATACTCCGATCTGTTATTTCTGCATGGAAGGATATTGGCGCTGGAGCATGATCGCCATTCAGTGGGGATTGGTTGGATTTGGCTTTATCTCACAGCTGTTTTTCCCCAGGGCACCAAGAATCCTTTATTTTTTTATATATGTTATCATGGGCTGGGCAACCCTTTTCCCCATGCAGCAGGTCCTGGCAAATCTGACCCTGCTGGAAGAGGTTCTGTTGTTCACCGGCGGGGCTGCCTTTACGTTAGGGGGCCTGATTTATGCCGTTAAGAGACCCCGCCTTATTCCGGGGATTTTCGGTTTTCACGAGCTGTTCCATGTCATGATTCTCATTGGCGGCGCACTTCATTATGCCATGATCTATCGGGTCTATTTTGGAATCGCAGCCAGTGCCTGAAACAGTCAGAACCGGTTTGTCCGGTGAAGATCTTTTTAAAACAGAACTCAGACGGTTTGATGAGGCCTACCAGTCATTTTTTTTAGAAGGTGAAACAAAACCCAGGCAGATCGGCACGCCGTTTTTGCTGCACAATACTTCATCAACCACAGGCATTGTTCTGGTTCACGGGTTGATGGCCGCACCTGAAGAAGTCCGTGAATGGGCTCAGTTCTTATACGCAAAAGGATATACCGTTTGCGCACCCAGGCTTGCCGGACACGGAACTTCTGCTGTTGACCTTTCCACCCGGCAGTATCCTGAATGGATAAAATCCGTTGATTGCGCAGTTGCCATTCTTAAAGACTGCTGCAGCAAAATTGTGATCGGCGGTTTTTCAACCGGGGCAGGCATCGCACTTTACCAGGCCATACAGAACCCCCATAATTTTGATGCTGTTATTTCAATCAGCGCACCCCTCAAATTTAAAGGCTGGTCCTCCAATTTTGTGGAACTTATCCATGCATGGAACCGTCTGGTGTGCACTTTCGGGATGAACAGGCTGTCCATGATATATGCGAAAAATCATCCTGATAATCCGCACATCAATTACCACCGCTGCCCCATACACGGCATAGTACAGGTCAAGGCGCTCATGAGAAAAGTTTACCGCTGTCTTGGGTCTCTTCAGATACCTGCCCTCATTATACAGGGACGGACGGATCCGAAAGTAGACGGGAAAAGCGGACAGAGGATATTTGCGCGTATCCGCCACACCAAAGCATACTACAAGGAAATTGACTTCCACCAGCATGGGGTCATCCGGGGCTCAATAGGCAGGGAGGTGTTTGGTGAAGTTGACAAATTTCTTAACACTATCTATCCTTCATAAATTGTTTTCAATTTTCTTTGAAACAGGCTCTGTTGATGAATGCTTAAAAGGTGTGTCTTATGGACAGTGATATAGAAGACCGATCTGAAAATATCAGGGCCCCTGAATTTGAAAGCCGGATATATGAATGCCTGGATAACGGCTTTAAGTTTAATCAGTTCCCCCATGATCTTGAACAGATGTATTTAAACTATCATCATAAAGCGCGAACAAAAAGGTTTATATGGTTTGGTCTTATTGGATTGTTTTTTTATAATCTTTTTTTAATCGGGGACAAGACAATGCTTCCGGATATTTTTCATGAAGCATTAATCACACGGGTTTTTGTGGTCACGCCTTTGATGATATTTTCGATTATTGGAATGTCCATAAAAAAGCTGTCCCGTTTTGTTGATTTTCTGGCAGGAAATATTATTTTTCTTGCCTCTGCCAGTATTCTGTATTTTTTGTTAATCACCAATAATCCCAATGTGAGTAATTATCATACAGGTTTGATTATATTGATAGTGGTTGGCAATATCGTTATGCGTATTCGGTTCAGATATGCTGTTTTTTTTACATTGTTAATTCTCTTTTTTTTCATTCTCACTGTCAGCCATATTGAATTGATGAATCAGGAGACGGTAAACAACAGTATTATGGTTTTATTTACCATTGTCTGCTTTACATTAATTGGCAATTACCAGATTGAACATGAAAACAGATTGATGTATTTAAATTCTTTGCTGCGCCGCATTGATGCGATCAAACTTGAAGACTCAAATAAAAAACTTCAACAGATGTCAATTACAGACGGTCTTACAGGCCTTATAAATAGAAGACATTTTGATGTGGCCATTAAAAATGAATGGAAAAACTGCTGCCGCTCCAACACTTGGCTTTCCTTGATTTTTATCGATATTGATTGTTTTAAAAATTATAATGACAATTACGGCCATCAAAAAGGTGACGACTGTCTTCAGCAGGTTGCCGGACAATTAAAGGCAACGGTTAACAGACCAAGAGATATTGCAGCAAGATACGGTGGGGAGGAATTTGTTATTATATTACCGGAAACAGATGCACAGGGCGCCATGACCCTTGCAGGGAAAATCGGGTTGTCAATTGAAGGACTCAACATCCCCCACAAATTTTCCATGGTGGCGGATGTTGTAACGGTAAGTATTGGCGTTGCGACAATGCAGCCGTCTGGTGGGGGGAATTTAGCCCAGCTCATCGGGCTTGCGGATACTGCACTCTATGAAGCAAAGAATCAAGGGCGCAATAAAACAATTCTTCATCCCGAGAGTCATCGCATAGTGTAACAACGACCAATGAAGACACCCGGCAGAGCAGAACCGATCACTCTGTACCCGATTCTCAGCTTAGATTCGCTCAGTAAGCCAGGTCTCCAGATCTTTAAACATCACTGCACGTTCCGGCTCATTGTGGATTTCGTGGTACAGGCCCTCATAAAGTTTCAGTGTTTTATCATCAGAAGCCGCTTTTTCATAAAGCATTGTTGCTCCATCCGGATCAACAATTTTATCGGCAGTACCATGGACAACAATAAATGGCAGATGAATCCTGTTTGCCTCTGCCGTGACATGCTGCATTGCCTTGAGTATTTCTGCAGCCAGTCGTGCAGGTGTTTTGCCCTGGAAGACCAGCGGGTCATTGACATAGGCTTCAACAACTTCAGGATCACGTGAGATGCCTGTCACATCCAGACCCAGCACGCCTGTTCTGGGTGCGATTTTAGAAAGAATTTTTCCCATGATAATGACCAGTGGCGAAATACTGTCACTGACTTTTATTGCTGGTGCAGAGATGATGGCACCTTTGAAATCCGCCTGATGGTCAAGCAGATAACTGCATGAGATCAGGCCGCCCATGCTGTGGCCGAAAATAAAAATGGGTTTGTCCGACTGCCAGCCCTTGACCATATGGTAATAAATTTCCAGGGTGTCTGTGTAATCTGTGAATCTGTCTATGACTTCCCGTTCTCCGTCTGATTTGCCATGCCCCATGTGGTCCAGTCCGTAAATGGCATAGCCCAGCGGCACGAAATGATTGACCAGATTTGCATACCGCCCGCAGTATTCACCCAGTCCATGGACAAGGAGCAGAACTGCTTTCACCTCTCCATCCGGCAGCCAGGCCTGGTAATGAATATTTAAATCACGTATACTTTTGAAGGTGCCCTCAAGATGTTTCATAGCCGTTCCTTTTTATAAAATGATTATAAACATGGGTTGATCAGCGTTAAACAGCGGGGCTGCCGGCCAGTACTGCTTGAATGAGCGTGGAGGTATTGCCGTTTTTCCGGGGGCTTGCGTTAATCGCCATGACATGCATGGATTTCTTCTCCTTTGTTTGATTTCTTTGAAAGACATCCGCTCTGAATTAGGTTTTATTTCAGAAAATCAGGGGCTTCATACCGTGGATTCGGATATTTATAAAACCCTTCTCCTGTACTGACGCCCATCTTTCCCTGATCTATAAATAATTCCTTGATCATGTTCGCACGATCCATCAATGGTTTTTTCTTTGATTTCAATGCAGCAATCTTCATTACATTATACATTGTCTGCATCCCCACCATATCCATAATTCCAAAAGGGCCTTTTCGGGCTCCGGTTGCGATCATCCAGGTTTTATCGATATTTTCAACATCGGCGACTCCGCTGAACATAAGATTCCCTGCAGCGCCCAGAAGCGGCATTAATAAAGAATTCAGCACATAGCCATGCTGTTCTTTATGAATTGGAATCGGTACCATACCGATCTGTTTTGCCAGTTCAACCACCCGATTAAATACCCTGGGATCGGTATCAGCATGCCCCATGATTTCAGCCACATTCGCTTCCCATATTTCATTGGCAAAGTGCAGGGCTAAGAATTTGTCCGGGCGGCCGGTCTCCTGAGCATACTGACTGGGCAGCATGGTTGATGAATTTGTTGTAAAAATGGTTCGTTCAGGCGCAAGTTCTGCCAGTTTTTTATAAAAATCCTTTTTGAGCTGAATATCTTCAGGCACGGATTCATTTATAAAATCTGCATTTTTTACGGCCGATTCCAGATCTTGTGTATAATTTAATCTGTTATTTGCTGCGTCGATTTCTTTTTGTGAGGCCCCCCGCGTTTTTATAAACAGCGTGGCAAATTCTTTGTGTGCATTTCTGCAACGGTTCAGTCCTTTATCAGACGGGCCGTAAACAATCACATCAAACCCTTTGAAGGCTGCCTGCCAGGCAACTTGAGCCCCTAAAGTGCCTGCTCCTGCGATAGTGATATTTTTAATCTGGATGTCAAAAACATTGTTTTTGACTTCTTCCTGGTCGATCTTCGTCATTTTTTAATTCCTCCCGGCACCCCTGCGTGATCCTGAAAACGTTTGAAAAACCAAGGCTTGCGATTTTAATAATAGTGATCGTTTTAATAACAGCCTTTAAAAATAATGTAAAGAGCGCTTGGGAATTTGTTCTCTCCCTGTGGGCTAACAAAGAACAGGATGCCATTATCGATAATTTTTCCAACAAAGATTTCAGATTTTCGAATCAAGCACCTGCCGTATAGCTTGAGCAAGATCTTCAATAAGCAACGGTTTTAAAAGAACCGCATTAATATTGGCGGCCTTTGCGCGTTCAGGCTTTATTGACTCACTAAATCCGGTACAGATGATAACAGGCAGCTGCGGTCTGATCTTATGGCATTCTATTGCCAGGCGCTCTCCTGTAATTTTCGGCATGGTCATATCCGAAATCAGCAGATCAAACCGATCCGGATCTGCCTTAAAAATTTTCAAGGCTTCTTCCGGAGAATCTGTTACCCGGGTTTGGTAGCCCAGACGCTGTAAAATCTTATTTCCCATTTCAACAAGAGTTGTTTCATCATCTACAAAAAGCACCCGCTCATTGCCAGTCATCAGATCCTTTTTTTCAGAAGAAACAGCCATTTCAAATGAATCATGGAACGGCAAAAAAATTAGAAAGGATGTCCCTTTTCCTGGAATACTTTTTACGCTGATCGCTCCGCCATTATTCGTTATGATCCGGTGGATGACAGATAATCCCAGACCGGTTCCTTCCCCCTTGGGCTTTGTGGTGAAATACGGCTCAAACATTCTATCCAAGACATTTGCCGGCATTCCGCAGCCTGTATCGGCAACCACCAGTCTGATATACGGTCCTTCCGAAAGCCCACTGGTCAGGCGCTCTGTTTGTGAAAGGCTGCTGACATATCCAGCTGTAATCGTCAATTGTCCCGGCAGATCTCCCATAGCATGCCTTGCATTGGTACAAAGATTCATGATCACCTGGTGCATCTGTGTAGGGTCACCGATGGTCAACAGCGGTTCACGGTGGATGTCAACGGTGATATCAATTGTGCTGGGGATGGATGCGCGAAGAAGTTTTACACTTTCCTTGATGATCATTGCAATGTCGACCGGTTTTTTTTCTCGGTCCGACTGCCTGCTGAAAGACAGAATCTGTTTGACCAGATCTCTTGCTCGATAACTGGCCTTCAGAACATTATGTATGTAGCTATGGGTTTTTGACTCAGGAGAAACCTCATATTCAACCAGTTGAGCATAACCAACAATTCCGCCGAGAATATTATTGAAATCATGGGCGATACCACCTGCCAGCGTACCGATGGCTTCCATCTTCTGGGCCTGCAAAAGCATGGTTTCAAGACGAATCTTGTCTGAAATATCAACAATAAATATAGTAACCCCTGTTACTTTTCCAGACTCTTCGTCAAATATGGGGTTATAGGATGTTTCATAGGTATTTTTGGGTTCTGTAAGGCCATATTCCTGATTGATCGTAAAATGTTCCCCGTCAAATGCTCTTGCAATGGATTCCTCAGCCTGGTCGCGATCTTCGACCAGAAAATCCAGTAAGCTGCGACCCAGTTCAATGTCTGCATCATAAATTTCTTTCATATATCGTTTATGGTTGACGTTGAATGCGGTATATCTCATCTGCCTGTCCAACGAAAATATCGCAATATCCTTGGGGCTTTCAATTATTGCGCTGAGCATGCTGTAGGATTGCTGCAGTGCCTCTTCAGCCTGGATGCGTTCCTGAATTTCCTTTTCAAGGTCCAGACTGTGTTCTGACACTTGCCTTAGAAAAGTTTTTGCAATAACGTAACTGATCAAACTGGTAAATCCGACAGAGAGGGTCAGCAGGACAATGGAAAGATAATTTATAAACCTTGATAATTCATGGGAGAGATCGCTGCATCGCCTGGAAAAGGAGGTTTCAAAAAAAATGAAATCCTTTTCAAATGTTTCTATCTTTGAAAAAAGCATTCTTTGCTTTTCCCGATCCTTTTCAGCTATAATACGCTGCACTATCCTCTTGATCTGTTCTCCTGCCGAGTTTGCTGAAGCCGCATAATCGATAAGCTCCTTGAGGATCGGGTGCCAGTAGAGAATTTTCATTCGATTAACGATGATCTGTGCAGTTTTATGATCTGCCTCCAGAAAAGTTTCTTCAAGTATCCGGGCAAACTCATCATCGGATCTGGTGTTTGACAGCTCAAGCAGATTTGCAAAAACGGTGTTGTAGGCTTGTGTGATGGCGATCTTTTTACGGAAAACTTCCACCGATTCAGGTTCCCCATAGTTGATATATTTCAGGACAGCAACAATGGCCTCAACTCTGGAAACCGTGTGAGTACGTTCAAAGCGGGCAATACTGGTAATCATATTCAACGTGTTTCCCATCCACGTGGATATGAAAATCAAGATGATAAGAAAAAATGAAACAATAAATGTATGCAGATACAATCTTCGATTGATGGAAACATTTGCCGAGGCGATCATATGCTTAAGCGGGCTATCCATATGACCTCCATTGCCTCTGCGCTGATTTAAATATTTTCATGGTATTCATTCACAAATTGCCTGTCATTGATTACGCATAACGCAACAGGTTTGCAAACCGAGCTGTTCCGGCCGATAAGAGCATACAGCTTTCTTTTTATCGACCCTGAAAAAACAGGACGGTTTTTTTGATCAGACCAGGTGAAAATTGTGTATTGGTTGACGGCGGGTCAATGTTTTCTGCCATTTTTTTACCACCTCCTGAAAAATATCAATAAAAACGATTTAGCCTTTGGTCACTCCATTCAATGCAGTTATCAATGAACAATATTCTGCGGAGCAGAAAAAAAGCAGCGAATTAAAAAACACCAGATGGGATACCTGTATCTGTTAAGCGGCTTGTTTTTTTAGGTCAGTGAACAAAGCTGATTATGGTTAACAATAAAGTATTTCAATTGGTTTGGAAACAGTTTTCCAAGCGAGGATCACCTTTTTTCCCCCTGTTTATTCAACTTAATGTACCAGGCTTCATTGCCATAAAATTTATCATTGCATTCCGGGCACATGCCATGGGTAAATTCAGCTTCAGAATGCTTGCTGATATAAGATTCAATTCGATTCCAGTATCCTTTGTCATCCCGGATTTTTTTACACGAGCTGCAGATGGGTAAAAATCCTTTTAAGGTTTTAACTTCGGACAATGCTTTTTGAAGTTCAGATATCAATTTTTCCCTGTTTTCTTCATGCTGGTTCAGATAATTGGTAAAGAAAATAATGACGGTCAGAATAATTAAAAAAACAATGACCACTGACGATATATAAAAAAATCGGTTTGCACCTGAAGACAGTTCAAAGTAAGGCACATGAGACGTCCATAATTCAGAAATGAGAAACAGAGCAAATGCAACGCCACTCAATAAAAACCTGTCGATTTTCTCTTCATATTCAAAGAGCAGAAAACTCAGCGCCGGAACAATAAAATAATAAAAATGAAAGCCGGTATGCTTTGAAAATTCAAACAGTGTCAAAATCATCAGATGAACAATAAATATAGAAAAAATCCAGTTTCTTGCAAGTCGAAATTGCTTTTTATAATTCCAGAAAAAGGTTAATTCATATAGCACCAGAGCCATTGTATTGATCATTGCAGACACCCAGTATCCCAGAAATAAATAACTGGCGATATAAAAACTGCAGTTAACCGCTGCAATTCCTGCGAGGATATTTATCATCCAGATTTTACGAAAGGTTTTCTCAGGTTGACCGGCAACTCCAATTTTAAAAATGGAAAAACCTTTTCCCATGGATCCTCTCCTTTTAAAACAATTTTCTTTTCAGGGTATGATCTCACTATAAACAGTCCAGATTGTTTTTTCAACTTAAACCGCAGAAAGCATACTCATATGATCACTGATATATATAAGGTCTCTCCTCTGAATCAATCCAAGGCCAAAAAATAGTTTTAATTTCCAGGTTTTTAAATACTTGACTAAGTTCACATATTTGTATACTTCAATTCTATGAAATCGATATCATTTTACAAGACCGTTTCCGGGAAATGTCCTGTTGAAAAACCCTTGAAATCAAACTGTCAGAAAAAAAAGAACCCTAAATTTGCCCGAAACTATGAAAAAGGGTATGCGCAATTTAAAATAGGCGTTCTTCTTAAACAGGCACGTATTGATGCCGGACTCACTCAGGAGCAGGTTGCAATCAGACTCAATACCGGGAAGTCTGCAATTTCACGGATTGAAAATCATGCAGAAGATATTCGTCTGTCCACTCTTGTAAACTATGCCCAGGCTCTGGGAAAAACTCTTAAATTAGAAGTGGCCTGATCCATAAAAAAAATACAGAATACTAAGACAAAGGGCATTGTTACGTTTTGAAGAACACGCAAAAATATAGTCTTAAAGAAAAAGATCTGGCAATCGAACTTGAATGTCATGGCGAAACAAAATATACCAAAACCAGTTATCCCGTAAAATACGGGATTTTCTCCAGAGTTGAAACCCGGGACTATATCTTTGAATTTAATTTAAACCATGAAATCAAACATGCCATATCCAGGAAAAAAGACTGGCCCCACCCGTCCGAATGGCTCAAAAGGACCATGGGAAATGACTGGATATATTATTCTTCCGGCGGATATTCAGGGGTTTACGAGGCTTTGGGAGAATATTATCTGCCCAACCTGATGTATCCGACCAATTCTCTTCTGGGCGGCAAACCCTTTCTGGAAAAAGAAATTGATACCATTGTCAGTCAGTGGCATCAGATTCTTTTGTCCTGTCATACAGCACATCTGCCAGAACCCTTCGCAGAATGGATGACAACGGCTCTTGAGCAGACACCTGAAAAACTGAATGAAAAAGCCCAAAAGCTTTTTGATATCTGCGGGTCCAGGGTCAGTGTGATGCCGCCGGATGCAAGGCATGTTGATTATAATATTATCCCGATAAATATCTCAGACGGATGTCTTTACAAATGCCGGTTCTGTAAAATAAAAAACCACAAAAAATTCACGGTTCGCTCCCGGGAGAACATAAACACCCAGATGACAGGACTCAAAAACCTGTACCGGAATGATATCATCAATTATAATGCCCTGTTTCTCGGAGAACACGATGCCCTGAACGCTCCTGAAGATGTTATTCTTGAAACAGCGCAACACGCATACGATGAATTTTCATTTGCAGCGTCATACATGGACAGCGCTTTTCTGTTTATATTTGCCAGTGTTGACTCGCTGCTGAACAAAACAGACGCTTTTTTTAAGTCACTGAACGATCTTGGGTTTCAAACCTGTATCAATGTGGGTCTGGAATCCTGTGACCCGGACACACTGGCGCTTATTGGCAAGCCCATTACCGCAGAACAGGTTCGCGATGCCTTTAAAAAGATACAGGCAATAAATGACAGCTTTCCCAATATTGAAGTGACCTGCAATTTTGTCATGGATGAAGATCTGCCGGACTCGCATTACAACAGTGTCATGGCGCTGATCAGAGACGGCTTTAAACGGCCGAAACCAAAAGGCTGCGTCTATTTTTCGCCCTTAAAATTCGGTCAGCCGTCCCGGCAGGTGCTGTATGACTTTTATAGATTAAAAACACTGAGCCGGCTGCCCACATTCTTATATCTTATTCAGCGGCTGTAAAACCTGCGTTACTACAGCCCCAGTTTCTTCAAGTCCGCATGCAGTTCAAATGCATTAAACACTTTTCCCTCCCGCCATTTACCATTGAATTCAAGCGTCGGCACCACCCAGTCATCGCCGCCGTTCACTTCAACAATTTTCTGGATAATATCATCTGACTGCTCTTCCAATTCAATATATTCAAATTCAATTTTTCTGTCTTTGAGGTATTGAACGGTCTGGGTACAGTGCGGGCACCATTTGGCAGCATAAACTTTGAGCATGTTTTTCTCCTTTGCCGATTTTGTTTATTATCCGTTTATATCCTTTTTTTAAACCAGATCAAACCGTTTTCTAAAAAATAAACCTTCTGTGATTTTTCCCCTTGAAAAGACAGCACTTTTTTTGCTATTATGGGCAATCAAAATTGTAATGCGAATTTTACTTATTATTATTCAATTATTTTAAAACAAATATCGCCCTGTGCAGAACTTCAGTATTTGATACTTCGGGTAATCATTTTCGGTTACAATCTTTGTATTATATAAATACGGCGTCCTGATTCAACAAAAGGGTTTAAAAAAATCACATTTTAAAGGATGGTATGATGAAACAGATCACACAGGAACAAAAAACCAAACGCAAAAAAATAACTTTCTCATTCAACGCTTCCGGAGCAAAAGAAGTGATTCTGGCAGGCGATTTCAACCAGTGGGAATCCAATAAACACAAAATGAAAAAAAATGCTGACGGGTCATGGACCCGGACACTGATACTGCCTCCGGGCCAATATGAATATAAATTTTTAGTGGATGGAAAATGGAAAGAAGATCCCCAGAATCCACTGGTCTGTTCGAATTGTTTCGGCAGCATCAACAGTGTCATAAACCTGCCGGCATAAACTGAAAAACTGCGGATGCTATCAGGATATCTTTCATTCGCCTTGATCCTGACTTGATTTTACTTCACCTTTGATGGTAGTTTTGCCTTCATGAACCGTATCGAACGCATATCACTTCACGGAGGGCACAGCGGCCAGTTCTGTTCCCATGCCCAGGATTGTCTGGAAGACATCATCCAGCGGTATATTGCGCTTGGATTCCCCTGTGTGGGCATCACTGAACATGTGCCGCCGGTCAATGACGATTTTTTATACCCGGACGAAAAAAAACTCAAATTAACTGCAGCAGACCTGTATAAAAGATTTGAAGACTATTTTGATACAATAAAAACACTGAAAAAAAGATATGCCGCCCGGATTAAAATATATGCAGGCATGGAAACAGAAACCTGCTCAGGTTATGTTTCCCATATACGAAAGCTGATCAGACATTTTGCGCCGGACTATATTGTCGGCTCTGTCCATCACGTCAATGATATCTGTTTTGATTATTCAAAAGAAGATTACGAAAAACTTGCCGGACAATTGGGTTCTGTTCTATCGATGTATAAGGCGTATTTCGATATTCAATACGAAATGATACAGAAGCTTAAACCCTTTGTTGTGGGGCATTTTGATCTGATCCGGATCTATGATGATGACTATGAAAAAAGATTTGAAGACCCTGAAATTCAGCAAAAAATCAACCGGAATCTTGAACTGATCAAATCCTTGAATCTGGTGCTGGATTATAATCTTCGACCGCTGGCAAAGGGGAAAAAAGAGCCTTATCTGGCAGAGTATATTCTTAAAATTGCCAGAAAAATGGAAATACAGATTGTGCCCGGCGATGATTCACACAGCATAACCCAGGCAGGGTTATATGTTGATCAAGCCGTCCAGACCCTGAAAACGCTTGGATTCAGCACTTGCTGGCCGACACCGGTGCTTCTGGATCAGGGGAAATAGAAAAACGGATGAAACCTGAACATCTTTTTATTATTCTTGTCCAACCCCAGGGGCCGATCAATATCGGATCGGTCTGCAGAGCCATGATGAATTTTGGATTTACGCAGCTTCGGCTGGTCAAACCCACCCGCCACTATAAATCTCTTCTGGCAAAAAAAATGGCATTAACGTCATTTCCGGTTCTTGAAAACGCTTTGATTTTCGATGATCTGAGCCAGGCGCTGGCAGATATTCACGTGGCGTTCGGCACCACCAGACGATTTGGAAAATACAGGAAAAAATTTTTCCCCCCTGCCCTGGCTGCCCAGAAAATACATGAAGATTATCAGGAGCAGTCCTGTGCTCTGGTATTGGGGCCTGAAGACACCGGCCTTGAAACAAAGGATCTGGACCTGTGTCAGCATTTTATCACCATCCCCACCCATGATGGATATCCCTCCATGAATCTGAGCCATGCTTTATCGATTCTGCTGTATGAAATTTCTTTAAAATCAGATGCGCAGATACCATATACCGGTCCTTTGCCTGAAAAACAGGCCACGGGTGGTGAAATTGAAGGCATGTTCGCCCATATGAAAAAAACCCTTTTAGACATTGATTTTCTGGACAGACAGAATCCGGATCACCTGCTGAGAACATTCAGACGAATGTTTGGAAACACGGGACTGACCTCAAGAGACATCAAGATTCTCAGGGGCATGATGAGCCGGATAGACTGGACAGAAGAACAAAGAAGGAAATATCTGAATGTTCACGAAAAATGATATCTTTGAAATTGCCGTAAAAATGGAAAAAAACGGGGAAAATATTTACAACGCTGCTGTTCAGGAAATAGATCACAGGGACTTGAAATCCATGCTCCGATGGATGGCCAACGAAGAAGCATCGCATGCCAGATGGTTTATGGACCAGAAAAAGGCCGTCCGTATGAAGCCGGATGAAGCCAGACTAAAGGAAATGGTGCCACAGGTATTGCAGGACATGATGGGGGATAAGACTCTGGGGCTTGATGAGGTTGATTTTGAATCCTTTGCATCTGTTCCGGAACTTCTGGAGGCTTTTATCGGGTTTGAAGAAGAAACCATTCAGTTTTATGAGCTTATTGACATGTTCATTGATTCTGAAAACGCCCGTGCAGGACTCCATCACATCATCCATGAAGAACACACCCATATTGAGAAATTAAAAACAATGGCCGCAGGCCTGCGTGAAAAAGCACTGTAAAAAAACAGAAAAGGGAAATATCGATGACTGATTTCATACTGCAGTTTGATCCTGTCATGCAGGCATTTCTTGCCACTCTCTTCACCTGGGGGCTCACTGCCGCAGGTGCAGGTCTTGTTTTTTTCACCAGAACAGTCAATGCCCGGCTGCTGGATTCCATGCTCGGATTTGCAGCCGGTGTCATGATTGCGGCAAGCTTCTGGTCTCTTCTTTCTCCGGGAATACAGATGGCGCAGAATTTAGGTCAGATTCCATGGCTGACAGCCGCCATCGGATTCATGAGCGGCGGAATCTTCATGAGACTGACCGACAGATTTCTGCCGCATCTTCATCCCGGCCTGAGCATGAACAAAAGCGAGGGCATCAAAACCTCATGGCAGAGAAGCACCCTTCTTGTGCTTGCCGTTACCCTGCATAATATCCCGGAAGGACTAGCCGTGGGCGTGGCGTTTGGCGCCGTTGCAGCAGGGCTTCCGTCTGCCACCATAGGCGGTGCCATTGCACTGGCCATTGGAATCGGCATCCAGAATTTTCCTGAGGGTGCGGCAGTTTCCATGCCGCTGCGCCGGGACGGTATGAGCAAAGGCAGAAGTTTTCTCATGGGTCAGGCTTCGGGAATTGTTGAGCCTGTTGCAGGGGTTTTGGGCGCCCTGTTTGTCCTGAACATGCAAAGTGTTTTGCCCTATGCGCTTTGCTTTGCTGCCGGGGCCATGATTTTTGTCGTGGTGGAGGAACTGATCCCGGAATCCCAGAGGGAATATAAGAATATCGACCTGGTCACCATGGCAACCATGGGTGGTTTTACTGTCATGATGATACTGGACGTGGCACTGGGGTAATTGATTATTTTAAAATCACTTTTATGGATGGAAAACGTGCCCGATCCGTATGCGGATAAAATTTTGCCCCGGAAAACATATTCATGAATTCCTGGTTTACATTCAGCTCAATATAGGTAATGGACTGTCTGATCTTCATGATTCTTTCAAAGATATCCGGATTTTTAAGCAGCGCTTTTGCACCCCCAAGCGAGGTATTTCCCAGAACCTCAAAGGTTTCCAGAGGTAAATCCGGCAGCATGCCAATGGATATGGCAGATACCGGGTTAATAAATGAGCCGAATGTTCCGGCCACATAAAATTTTTCCAGATCCTCAAATTCAAGACCGGCTGTATTTTTAACAATCACTTCCAGAATGGTGTACATGGCGGCCTTGGAACTGGTCAAAGAATTCATGTCCACCTGACTTAAGGTAATATGTTCGCCGGTTCCGGATGCATGTTGATCCACAAGGATAAAATACTGAATCCCGTCGATCTCAATGAGCTCATCCTTGCAGATATCTTCTGAAAACCTGCCCTGGATATTCAGCCTGCCGGACAAAAACAGACTGGCTGCCAGATCAATCATGCCGGACCCGCAGATCCCGATGGGTTTTTCCTCATCAATGGTATGAATTTCAAGATTTTTTGATTCAGGATCAATCCAGACCCTGTCAATCACACCGGGTTTTGCTGTCATGCCCATTTTGCTGACCCCGCCTTCAAGGGCAGGCCCTGCTGCACCGGCACAGGCAATCAGCCAGTCCTGGCTGCCCACGACAATCTCGGCATTGGTTCCCACATCCACCATCAGACAGGGGGATGTTTTTTGGTCAATATCCCCGCAGATAATTCCGGCAATCAGATCCCCGCCAAAATAGGAGCCGATATTGGGAAATAAAAAAACCTGTGCCTTGGGGTTGATATCCAGGCCCAGTTGTCCGGCCGGAAAGGTATTGGGAATATTCACACAGGGAATATAGGGTTCCTTTATAATTTCAAAGGCCTCAATTCCCAGAAACAGATGGGTCATGGCCGTATTGCCCGCACCGGTCAGCAGATAAATATCTTCTTTCACATATCCGTTTTCCCGGCACATCTGATCCAGATGAAAATTTACCCCGTCAATCACCAGACGGTTCAATTCCACCAGTCCCCCCGGCTTGTTTGAATAATGAATCCGGGTCAGCACATCCGGGCCGATGGCAGCCTGGGGATTATCAAATCCGGTTTCCGCAAGCTCATTGCAGGTTTCAAGGTTGATTAAAGACATGACAATTCGTGTGGTGCCGATATCAACTGCCGCGCCCAGGATCGGTGTCTGTGACCGGGGCTCCAGAAGATCCACCACAATCCAGGAATCTGTGTCCTTGAACAGCACGGCCTTTGTCTTATACCCCCATTTGCGCAGCCGGGAGGGAAGTGTTTTCAGCAGCGCCAGCGGTATCCGGACATGACCAGCTGAAAATTCAGACTGGATAACCCTTTCCAGCCGCTGAGCATCTGCTGTATTGTTGTTCAAACTGGGTCTTTCAATTTCAAGGGTGCGGACAAATCCGGTTGGAATCATTTTTTACGCAACCTTTCAAGCCGTTCCTTAACCTTTGGGAAATAATTCAACTCCGTGTGGGGCAAAAACAGGGCGCCCATATAATGATCCATATAGGACGGCGTGGAGGCCAGCTCGAAATTGGTCATCATATTCACCACCCGTGCCACATCCTTTCGCAATGCATTGGTCAGGCAGTTTATCTTACAGCCCAGAAGCGACCCATTGCCCAGATAAATTACTTTTTCAGGTTCTATCTCGGGCAGAAGCCCGATGGTAATGGCACTGGCCAGATCCACATAGGAACCGAATCCTCCGGCCAGGATAATTCTTTCAATATCTTTAATTCCCAGGCCGATATCTTCCAGCAGCGTCAGCGTTGCGCTGTACATGGCGCCTTTTGCCCGGATCAGATTATCCAGATCCGGCTCGGTAATGGTGATATCCCGGTCTATATCTGTATTTTCCCTGTACACCAGCACATATTCCCAGATCTCATCTGTCTGACGGATACGGGGGGTATCAAGATTCCGGTTGAACTTGCCCCGGGAATCTATAACACCGGTTTCCAGTAATTTTGCCGCAAGTGTAATCAGACCGGAACCGCAGATGCCTTTGGCTTTTTTATTGCCCACAGTAATAATCATGGGCTCATAGGTTTCCGGATTAATGGCAAAATCTTCTATTGCCCCTTTGCTTGCGCGCATGCCGAATTTTACGCCGCCGCCTTCAAATGCAGGGCCTGCAGACGCTGCGGTACACACCATCCAGTCCTGATGGCCAATGGCAATTTCCGCATTGGTTCCGATATCCATAAACAATGTCAGCTCAGAAGACCGGTACATGCCCGAAGCCATGATACCGGCGATAATATCCCCGCCCACATAGCTGGATACGCCGGGATACACCAGGGCAACCGCATGATCATCCAGGTGGATGCCGATTTCTTTTGCCTGAAATGGCGGATATACAATTGATGCCGGCACATAAGGCTCCCGCCGGATATATTTGGGATTGATCTCCAGCAACAGCTGGGTCATGGTGGAATTGCCCGCCAGCGTGATGGTACTCACTTCCCTGCGAAGCACATTTGCCTGTTTAAGAATTTTTTCTATGATGGTGTTTATATTTTCAACCACTTTCAGATGAAGGGTATGCAGGCCGTCTTCGTTTTTTTCAGCATACATGATCCGGGAAATCACATCCTCACCATAACTGATCTGGCTGTTGAACTCCCCGTGCTGGGCCAGAACCTCGCCGGTATGAAGATCCAGCATCTGGCCGTAAACCGTTGTTGTTCCGATATCCAGGGCGACTGCAAAATTACGGTGGGTGGTATCAAAAGGTTCAATATTCATGATTTCATTTTTGCCGTCTTCGCGCACCGGACGCATAATGGTTACCGTTACCTTAAAATCGCCTTCCCGGATGATGTCAGGAACTTTTCTGATCAGGCTCAGATTCATGGTCAGTCGGTGTTCATCGTGTTTAAACCGAAGATGATTGATAATCCGGGTGACATCTGCCTGGTTATCTTCAATGGTGGCAGGATCGAGTTCCAGATATATTTTTTCAAGCGGCGGAATAAACAGACCATTCTGTCTCAGATCATTCACATCAGAAGATGCAGCCTTTGCCGTATGTCGTCCGCCGGACTGGTCATTGAGTCTGCCTGTATCCATCTGGGATTCCACCGGAACCCGTACCACAAGATCAGACGTCACTTTGGAAATACATGCAAGTCGATACCCTTTTTCCCTGTCCTCATCATTGAGGTGCTCAGATATACCGCCTTCAACCTGACCTTCTTCAATCATTACCCGGCATTTGCCGCACACACCGCCGCCGCCGCAGGACGCATTAATATGAACCCCGGCTTCCATGGCTGCCCGAATGAGACTTTCGTTTTCCTCTACCTCTACTTTTATCCCATAGGGCAGAAATTTTACTGAATATGTCATTATATCATCCTTTTAAATATCGTTATGGTGGAGTCAAAACCCATTGACCAACTATAGCTTTCTGTCCCCTGTTTGGCAACCCAAGACCGGCTGGATTATTAAATATTTATCAGGTGATTTACAATTGAGATTGAAATTTTTATTTCTTTATGAAATTATAACATTTTTTTAAAATATAATGGGTTATCAAAATATCGGACCCATCTTACAGGATGTAAAATGAAGACTATTGATCAAACAGTGTTAAAAAATATTGTCGGTGAAAACAATATCAAAACAGATCCGTCAGATCTGTATGCGTATGGCTCAGATGCATCGGTCCACCATGCCTTTCCCTGGGCCGTTGTCAGACCTGAAAACACTGCTCAGGTTCAGGAAATACTGAAGTATGCCAATCAGAACCTGATCCCGGTTATCCCCCGGGGCAGCGGGTCCGGCATGTGCGGCCAGACGGTTCCCATCCATGGCGGTATTGTTCTGGACATGAAACGGATGAACAAAATTCTTGAAATCAACCTGGCCGATGTTTACTGCCGGGTTCAGCCCGGCGTGATTGATGATGATTTAAACCTTGCATTAAAACAATACGGGGTCTTTTATCCACCCACGCCTGCATCCAGCAGAATTGCCACTATCGGCGGTGAAATATCCAATAATGCCAGCGGTGTCCGGTCTGTAAAATATGGTGCCACACGGGATGCAGTACTGGGAATGAAGGTGGTTCTGGCCAATGGAGATCTGGTAACTTTAGGCACCCGCACCCGGGTTGAAGCCTCGGGATATCAGCTTCATAAACTCATGGTGGGTTCTGAAGGAACCCTTGGTGTTATTGTTGAGGCAACCTTAAGCTTTGTTCCCCTGCCGGAATTCCGGTGCATGGGAATTGCCAATTTTGATTCACTCCAAGACGCTGGAGAAACCATTGGGGACATCATGGCATCCGGAACCATCCCTTCCATGCTGGAACTTGTGGATTCTGTCGCCATAAAAGCGGTCAACAAGACCATGAACCTAGGGCTCAAAGAAGTGGCTGCTGCCCTTATTTTTGAAGCAGACGGCATGGTCAGAGAAGCGGTGGATTATGAGATCAACAAGATGACAGCCATCTGCAAAAAACACAGGGGCAAGGATATTCGATCCAGCTATGATTCCAAAGAGCGGGCAAAGATATTTCTGGGCCGTAAAAAACTGTTCCCGGCATTATCCAAATATGATGATAATCTGGCCAGCACCTCCCTTGCGGATGACATGGCAGTGCCCTATTCCAAAATGGCGGAAATGGCCGGAAAAATCCATGAAATTGCAGACCGCCACAATATCGTCATGACCGCTTACGGTCACTGCGGTTCCGGATGCATGCACACCAAAATTTTAATGGATACCCGACGAAAAGACCAGTGGGCCTCTGCAAAAAAGGCCATCACCGAAGTATACGAGTTTGTCCGTTCTGTCAATGGAACCACCAGTGCGGAGCATGGCATCGGCCTTTCCAAGGCCCAGGCCTTTAAAATCGAAAAATCAGATTCCCTTAATATGCTGGCAGCCATCAAAACTGCATTGGACCCCAATAACATACTGAATCCGGGGAAAATTTCCCAGGCACCGGAAAACTGGGTCACTGCCACCAATCTAAGATATTCTGTAAACAGCTGAAAAGGTACCCCCCATGAATACTGAAATAATGAAATTCAAACATCTTGAAAAATGGCAGAGCACACTGGCAAATTGTATCCGGTGCGGATACTGTTTTGAGCACTGTCCATTGTACAAGCATACCGGATGGGAAACTGATGCGCCCCGGGCAAAAATAATTACCGCTTTCGGTTTATTGTCAAAAGAGATTGAACCCACCCGGGCTGCTGCCCATAAACTGTTTTCATGTTTTTACTGCAAACGATGCGAGGCTGCCTGCTCATCGGGCGTTCTTCTGACAGAAATTTTCACCGATGCAAAAAAAGATCTGCTGGAACTGGGACTTTGCGGCCCGGGAACCACATCAACCACCAGAACAAGCTGTGCAAAATGTCTGGTCTGTCTGGCTGCCTGTCCCCATGAAGCCCGTTCATTTGACGGGAAGAATATCGTTACAGATCCATCCAGATGCCAGGCATGCGGAATCTGCATTGAAGTCTGCCCGGCAGGCGCTGCCACCATTGAAAACACCTTTGGAACCGGTAGAAACGAACTGATTGACAAGGCTGCTGATTTTCTGGCCAGCCATAAGGCGGCAAAGGCCATTGTTTTTGCCTGCAACTGGTCCTATTTTCCTGAACTGCAGGCATCCACACTGCCGGAATCTGAAATGACTGACAAACAGTATAAAATCCTTGTGAATATGTGTGGAGGACGTCTTGAACCCCAACTGCTGATGGCACCGTTTCTGAACAATGCATGGGGCGTCCTTGCGGCCTGCTGTCCGGATGATGACTGTCAGCACGGTGGCAATCTGAGGGCCAGAAAAATTATTGCAAATCTGAAAAACACATTTAAAACCCTTGAAATAGATCCGGACCGCATCCAGATGGTCCAGATTCCGGCCGGAGACAAAACATTGTTTCAGGCCGAGATTGATACATTTATCGCCCGGATCAATACCATGGGACCCATACGCTGAAGGAGTGTATTACTCATGAAAATTGATATTCCCTATGGCAAAGACAGCAGCATGTCTGTAAATGTGGATGACGCTGTCCGCGTAAATTTTCTGGAAGCCAATGATGTAACCATTGGTGATGAAAATAAAAATATTCAAAATGGCATTGCCAACCCTTTGAATTCCAAACATTTCAAAGATTTTCTGGCAGATGCAAAAAAAATGCTGATCATTGTCAATGATGCCACCCGCCCCACGCCCACGCAAAAAGTGCTCAGCTTTATCTTTGAAGATTTAAAGCACACTGAGTATCATTTTATCATTGCCACAGGAGCCCACCGGGGACCGTCAGAAGAGGAATATCTTCAGATTTTCGGCAGTTTTTATGAACAGGTCAAAAAAAACATCATTGTTCATGATGCCAGGAAAAAAGAAGACATGGTGTTTTTGGGCAATTCCACCAATGGCACCCCGATGTATGTCAATAAAGCGTATGTTCAAGCGGATAAAATCATTATTATTTCTTCTGTGGAACCCCATTATTTTGCCGGCTACACCGGGGGCAGAAAATCCTTTCTGCCCGGAATTGCAAGCTTTGAGACTATTGAAGCCAACCATAAGCTGGCCCTTGTTCCGGAAGCCCGTGCCCTTGCGCTTGAAGGCAATCCGGTCCATGAAGACATGATGGATGCCATTAAAACGGTCAAACAGGAAATTTTTTCCATCATGACAGTTTTAGACAAACATCATAAAGTGTATGCCACCTGTTGCGGCCATATTAATGATTCATTCCATGCTGCCATCCAGTATGCCAACAAAGTCTTTGCAGCGCCGCTGCAAGAAAAAGCAGATATTGTTGTCTCTGTGGTCAAATTTCCCCAGGATATTGACCTGTATCAGGCCCAGAAAGGCATTGACAACGCCAAACTGGCCCTGAAGGAAGGCGGCATACTGATTCTGGTGGCAAAATGCCGGTGCGGGGTAGGCGGGAAAGCCTTTGCAGACCTTCTCGGCTCCAGCGATACTCCCAAGGCAGCGCTGGACACTATTCAACAAGGATATGTGCTGGGATATCACAAGGCTGCAAAAATGGCTGAAATTGGTCTTTGGGCGCAGATGTGGGGGGTAACGGATGTTGAACCGGATGTGATTTCAAAACTTTTCATCCGTCCGTTCAAAGATCTTCAAACAGCTGTGGATGAGGCGCTCAAGGAAAAAGGGGAAAACGCGGACGTGCTGTTCCTGATGGATGGCGGCCTTACTGTGCCCCTGATTCAATAAATTTCAGATCAGACCGTATTTCTTCAGCCGGTCATACATGCTGGAACTTGAAATACCCGATATCCGGCATGCTTTGCTGACATTACCCGAAACATGTGACAGAACAGCAGACAGATATTGTTTTTCACTGGTCTCCATAAAAACTTTCAGTGGCGGGAATTCCCCGACATGGGACTCTTTTTTTTCTGCCTGCTCATCTTTGGCATTGCGCTTTAATATTTCTTTTATCACACCGGATTTTATATATGACGGCAAATGAATGGAATACAGTGTCGGTTCATTTTTTGCGCAAGACACAGCCGCATCAACTGCGGTTACAAGCTCTTTTACATTCCCGGGCCATTTAAAGGCTTCAATAATATCAATAAATTCAGGCGAAACGCCTTTTGCTGGCACTCCATATTTTTTACAGAAAATATCAATATAAGACAAGGCGATCTTTATGCAGTCTTCTTTTATGTTTCTTAAAGCCGGTGCTTTGATAAAAATTGCCCCGGACTGATCAAACCCGTCGAATAAAACAGCTGCCTGCCTGCTCAATAAACTAAATTCCTGACAGGTTGATGCGATCACTCTGATTCGCCCCTGTTTTCTTGTGATCACCGAAAGCAAAGACTGTTGAGCATTCACAGATAATTTTTCAATCTTGTCAAGAAACAGGGTCCCGCTTTCGGATTGTTTAATCCATCCTGTTTTATCCTTGATTTCACCGGATTTAATACCGTCTTTATCCATACACAGCATGGTTTCCAATATGGTTTTCTCTGCAACTGAACAGTCCAGTTTTATAAAATTATGCGTATACCGGTCGCTGTTCAAATGTACGGTTTGAGCGAACAGTTCTTTTCCGGTTCCGCTTTCTCCGGATATTAAAACAGGAACATCAGAATAGGTTGCAGCACAAATCTGATCAATACAATATTTAATATCCGAGGATTCTCCGACAATCGCATTTCGCTTTAACGGGCCTGTTACTGGAATTCGTCTTTTTTCGCTGCGAAACTGCAGAGCCCTGTGGACCTGAAGTGTTAAATTCTGCCGCAGAAAAGGTTTTTCAATATAATTCCAGGCGCCGCTGTTAATCGCAATCTGTGCGCCATCCGGCGTGTTTTCACCTGTTACGATAATCACCTCAGGAGAAGAAGGCACCTGCTTGATTGTTTTGATTAAATCCAGACCGTTAATATCCGGAAGATTCACATCAAGAAAAACAATATCGAACATGCCGGTCTCAGCCTGTTTCAGGCCATCAGCGCCGGTCACAGCATAGTGGGTGTTATGACCGATATTTTCCATCATTTTTGTCAGGATATCACAGATAACCATGTCATCATCAATTATTAAAATATCGGCCATTGTTTCTACCTGAAAATTAAAAGGGCAAGGTTCTGTTCAGCGTTTAATTTAAATACATGATCTCAGGATTCATGTCAAATGCAAAAAGGAAGGAATAATAAAAGGGCCTTTAAACAGTTGTTTCAAGGCCCTTTCATGTTTCTTTAAAAAAAATTAGAGCTCGTTGATTGCCTCAGTAAGCGCCGGCATGAACTCAAGGATATTTTCAACAATACCTACATCAGCGACCTGAAAAATCGGCGCTTTCGGGTTTTTGTTGACTGCAACAATAAACGGGTTGCCTTTAATGCCCCCCAGATGCTGGAAAGATCCTGAAATACCCATAGCCATATAGACTTTAGGTTTAACGGTCTGACCGGATGTTCCAACCTGACGGGATTTTTCAAGCCATTTTGCATCAACAATCGGTCTTGAGCAGGAAACAACAGCTTTCATGGCATCCGCCAGTTCCTGTGCAATTGCGATATTTTCTTCTTCTTCAATACCGCGTCCGATGGAAACCAGCACGTCAGACTTGGTAATATCAACATCACCCACTTCCGCTTCAACCACTTCAAGGAATTTTCTTTTTGCAGAAAGATCGCCTGCATCTGCAGATTTGTCAGTGACAGAACCACCGGCAGAACCGCCTTCAACAGGTGCAAAAGCCCCCGGTCTGATGGTAATCACTGCGCCTGCAGAAATATCTGTGGTCACATGGGTACTGACCGCACCACCCAACTCCTGGCGGATCAGTTTAAGGGAAGAACCTTCAATGCCTTCAATATCAACGATATCAGCAGCATAGGCTGAATTCATTTTTATGGACAGTCCGGGAGCAAGGTCCATGCCAAAAGTATTGTGAGGTGCAAGAACGATGGCATCTGCAGGAAGAACACTTACAAGCGCTTTCCTGACGATTTCAGCATTGGGATATGCCATTGCGGCGTTATCAATTTTAATCACTTCCTTATAGACAGCGGTCATGGCATTGGCGACCTTATCCAGGTCCGCACCTGTTCCAGCAACAACAGCAGTCAATGTAGCGCCTGCATCAATTTTTTTTGCAGCAGAAGGATATTCAAGAGCGACATCTTCTGCTGTTCCATTTGCAAACGGGATATATGCATATATTTGTGTCATGATTAGAGTCCTCCTTTTGCTTTCAGCTTTTCAATCAACGCTGTAATAATTTCATCGGTTGATCCTTCAAGCATTTCAGCACCATCACCAAGATCAGGTACAAAATAATCCACGCGTTTTGTTTTAGCTCCGGCCTCACCAACTGCAGAAGCATCAACACCAAGATCAGACGCTCCTTTTTCAGGAATTTCAACACTGGCCACTTTCCGGATTCCGCGGATACCGACATAACGGGGTTCATTAATACCGGTCTGGATGGAAACAACACAGGGAAGTTCGATTTCATTCATTTCCTGGTTTCCACCTTCAATTTCCCTGCCCACTTTAATCTTGCCTTCACCTGGTTCAATTTTGTTTACCAGGGACGCATAGGGAAGATCCAGCATGGCTGCAAGCATTCCACCAACCTGGCCAGCACCTTCATCTGCCTGGGCACCGGTCATGATCAGATCATATTTGCCTTTTTCAACTTCTGCTTTAAGAATTGTAGCAATACCCTTACCATCAGAACCTTCAAACGCATCATCTGTCAAAAGAATACCGTTATTGGCACCCATGGCCATTTCACGTCTCAACACTTCTTCAGATTCATCATCACCGACAGTCACAACAGTTACATTACCGCCAATTTTATCAACAATCTGAATTGCTTCTTCAACTGCATAGTTATCCCATTCATTCACTGAATAAACCAGGTCGTCACGATCAAGATCATTCCCTGCACTGTTGAGTTCAAATTCATTCTCAGCAGTATCCGGTACTCTCTTGACACATACCAAAATTTCCATTATTTGCCTCCTTGTAGTCAATATTTGCTGCAGGTTCACAACATTTAAAAACCTGCAGCCCTTTTAATTATTTTATTCGAGATGCTGCTCGATAAGCGCTGTAAAATCCAAAGCTTCCATCTCGCCTTCTTTGCCTGCAACCTTGATTGCATCCTGGATATTCACCAGACAGAAAGGACAAGCGGTTACAATCACATTTGCTCCGGCTTCAGCAGCCATATTCACTCGCAAAACACCCATTCTTGTTTCTTCTTCCGGTTCGTAGAACAGCATCAAACCGCCGCCGCCGCAACAAAATGATCTGTCCCGGCTTTTTTCAAGCTCGACTCTTGTTAACCCGTTAATGGCATCCATTGCTTTTCGTGGCGCTTCATACACACCATTATGCCGTCCAAGATAACAGGGATCATGATATACATACACCTTATCCGCAGTCTGGCAGGATTTTAATGACAAGGCACCGCTTTCGATTTTTTCTGCCACAACCTGGGAGATATGTTTTACCGGCGGAAGTCCTTTATAGTCATTTTTCAATGCATTAAAAGCATGCGGGTCCGCGGTGACAATCTGTTTTACCCCAGTTTCCAGAATTGCTTCCGTGTTCTGAGATTTCAGATCCTGGTACAGCATTTCTTCACCGAAACGAAGAACCTCATTTCCACTGTCTTTTTCCAGTTTACCCAGAATTCCGAAATCAACGCCTGCCTTATCCAGAATCACTGCGGTTCTTCTGGCAATATCCTGCATATTGTCATCATAGGACGTTATACTGTCTACAAAATAAAGGGTATCTGCCTCACCGTCCTCGGAAAGATCCTTAACCTGACAAATCTCCTGGAACTCTTTGCTTTCAGCCCACTCGGCCCGTTTCTTTTCCATCTTGCCATAAGGGTTACCGCGTTTTTCAAGGGCCTTAAGCGGCTTTTGCAGTGTCTGGGGAACCAGACCCTCATCCACCATGCCGCGGCGAAGATCAACAATCTTGTCAATATATTCAATACCCAGCGGACATTCTTCTTCGCATGCCCCGCAAGTGGTGCATGACCAGATTTCATCTTCCGTATAAATATCTTCAACCAGAAGCTTGCTTTTGAAAATCTTTCCGGACATGGGATAATTTTTAAATATCAGATCCCTTGCCTTGATGGTGATAAACCGGGGAGAAAGTGGCCGCCCGACTGCATTGGCCGGACACTGATCAGAACATCTGCCGCAGTCCGCACATGAATAAAAGTCCAGCATGTGCTTCCAGGTAAAATCCTCAAGTTTTTTAACACCAAAGGTTTCCAGATCATCTAACTGTTCATCTGAAATACCGTATTTGACCGGCTTGATATTTCCTTTTTTAACCCGCATGAAAAAGACATTGAAAATGGATGTGATAACATGAAAATGTTTTCCCATGGGCAGAAAATTAAGGAAAAAGAAAAACGCCAGGTCATGCACAAAATAAGTAAAAATGTGCAGACCCTGAAGAACATTCAGGGGGGCTGCTGACAGCAGTTTTTTGAAAATCCAGACCAGAGACAAGGGTGCCAGAAAATGCTCGGCAGCACCGTTGGCAGCTTCATACGCAAGCTCGGAAGCTTCAAACAGACTTTCAGAAATCATAAGGGTTGAAATAACACCCAGAACAAAAACAGCCTCAGCAGTATGATCTTTACCGTATTTTTCCGGTACTGCATATCTTTTCGGTTTAAAAATACCCCTTCGGACAGCAGCAATGATACAGGCAATAAGAACAAATGTGGCTGCATAGTCTTTGATAAAATTATACACATCTCCGAGGACTCCGCCGAATCCAGGCAACACAAATCCATCTGAAAAACCGATAATAACAAGCGAGGTTGATCGGATCGACAGAATCAAGAACCCTGCAAAAATCAGGATATGAAGAACCCCGGCCAGCATGTATCTTGGCTGACGAACCTGTCCCAACCAGACGATGATCAGATTTTTGACCCGCAAGCCAATCTGATCAAACCGGTTATCCGGGTTGGCTCTGATCAGCGGGGCAATACGCCGGGCCATAATATATGTAAAAAGTCCTATCCCGATGACAGGCAATACAAATGCTAATATCCAGGTAGGAAAGAACCCGAAAAGCTTATAACTTGCCGGTCCTATGATTGATGGTGTCATATTTATTTATCCTCCAAAAAGTATCTTTAAAAAGTCCAAATGCAAATCTAAGATTTCTAATAAACATGGCTGTATCCGTCAAGCAAAAAGATGAATATACATGAAAATAATCTGTGCATTTCACCAGACGAAACAGTCTACCCCCGAATTCCGGTCAGAAACAGATCCACCAGCGGATCTGCCAGAGATTCCAGATCATACCGGCTGCCAGCAAAGACCCAGGAGCTGATAACATTTTCCACACCGCCAAGAATATATCGTTTTGCCAGGGCTGCAAAAAGGTCCTGGCGCATGGTTCCTTCAATCTGTCCCTGTTCGATGATTTCAGACAGCAGTTCCAGGTACATTTTTGAAATGTCTTTTATCTGTGTCTCAATATCCCTGAAATGCCTGACCTCTGAACGGAAAATCACTGCCATATCCTTATCATTTTGAAACTCTGACAAGTGACACCGTATCAGACGACGTAATTTATCTTCGGCATTTTTTCCCGCCTCAACAGCTGCCCGCATTCGTGAAAATACAGAATCACTTTTAAAATTGAGATACTGAAGAAGGATATCATCCTTATTTTTAAAATACAGATAAAGCGTTCCGTCTGCCACACCTGCCTGTGATGCAATCTGTGAAATCGTTGCCTTGTGAAATCCATATTCAGCAAACACATGGCCCGCACTGTTGAGTATATTATTATATTTTTCCGATTTAGTTTTCTGCAAATCAAAATTACCTTTTTTAAATAATGAATTTATATTCATCTAATTGCAACAGATTATCACAAAAGTCAAGCAGATAATAATTATCCAGATGAACAAATCTAAAAAAAAATAATTATATTTTTCAAATACTTACATTATTTATGGTGATTTGATTTTCAAAACCGCCCCGCAGCTTTACCGGCTAATAAAATCATGAATAGAAATTCATTATTCAATAAAGAGCTTGATCTTAGCTGTTTTTCATGAGAAAGGATAATATTCGTATTTTTTATAAAAATCACCGAATTCAGGGGAGGGCACATAATGATCAACTCAAAAATTTATTCTTCGGACTTTGAAACAGCGCTTGATCTTGGCAGACCACCAAATATCAAAACCCTTTTCCCCAACTCCAAAGCATTGATTGTCAGCGGAAAATATATTGATACAGGGATGCTGGAAAAAGGGCGTTGCATGACCATTGCCGCCAACGGACGCAATGCATTTATCATCCGGGGAGCACTCATGGCAGCCCAGCGGGCCAATGCCGGCATCATCATTGAAATTGCAAGATCAGAAGGCGGAACCCAGGCATACTGCGCGGTAAATCTGTGGAATATTGCAAGACAGACAGATGCCTTCATGAACGAACTTAAAATTACCGTTCCGGTTGCCATCCATGCGGACCATTTCGGTATAAAAAAACCTGAAGATATTGAACCGGCCAAAACTGAAATCACATCCTTATTTGATGCAGGCATCACATCCATTGCCATTGATGCGTCCCATATGCCGGATGACCAGAACCTGCTGGCCAATCTTGAATTATTCCCTTTTATTCCGGACTGGGCAGGCCTTGAAACCGAGGTCGGAGAAATTAAAGGTTCCCAGGGGCTGTCCACAGACAAAGAAGCGCTTTTCCTTATCCGGGGATTGAACGCACATGGTATCTTTCCCAACTGGATCGCACTGAACAACGGCACAACCCACGGGATTGAGACCAGCGGCACCGGAATAAATGTCGAATTGACCGCCCGGATTCACGAGTCTCTGGCAAAATACAAAGTTTCAGGCGCTCAGCACGGAACCTCCGGGAACAGCTCGGACCGCCTCAAAGAAATTGCCCTCAGAACCCGGACCACCAAAGCCAATGTGGCCACAGCACTTCAAATGATTTCCTGGGGATTTCAGGTCAATGATTATGGTAATGCCATCATGGAAAACGATGCCTTTATAAAGGAACAGGATAAAGGGGTGTCTGACCAGACCTGGAAACAGATGCAGGCATTTGCCAGTGCGAACAATATTAAAGGCGGAGATTTCAAAAAACTCAATCTGCCCTTTGAAGCAAAATTCATGGCCCAGCCCAAAAAATACAGAGACAGAATGAGCAAAGGCGTTGAGGATTTTGTTTATTCCCTTTTAACAGATGTTTTCAATGCCACAGACACCGCACCGATTATCATTGATGCTATTTTAAAAGCGCAAAGTCATGATCCGGGGCCCAAAGCAGAAAAAATTGAAAAAAAATCCGACTGGACGAAAGAAAAAATTATTGAAAAAGCGTCACACCTTGATACTGACAAGGGACCGGATGGAAATTTCGATGATTAAAAAAATATTAAAGTTTTTATTTTCCCATACCGATATTCCTGGGTAAGGAGAAAATTGTATAATGCAGATACCTTCATATCAAATACAGAACGTCCTGAAAGTCTACTCAAGACAATTGAGTCAGGGCAAAATACTGAGCAGGAACAAATTTGGCGCTGCCAATACCCCTTCTGCAGACAGCGTGACCATTTCTTCTGAAGGCAAAAGAAAAGCCATTATTGATAAGGTTGCTGCAAATATTGTGGATAAAATTATCAGTGACGGCCCCAGAGAAAAAACCGAAGAGCAGATTACAAAACAGATCGAAAAAGAGCTGGGTAAAAAAATCAGTTTCTCAAAAGAAAAAAACCAGTTTACCTATACTACAATTGATGAGAACAATCAGAAAATTACCCAGACCTTATCTGTTGAAGACTCTAAATTCATCGTTAAGCGGATGACTGAGCTGGCAAGAGAAGTAGCAGACAGCAATATGGAGTTATAAGGAGAAAAATTATGAAAATATCAGGCACAACCTCAAATTATATTAATCAGACATATACCAGCAGGGCAAATTCAGCCAATCAGGATGCCCGGCCTGCAAAAAATCAGGATGAAGCTGTTAACAGTTCAATGGCTGACAGTATTAATCTGTCAAACCGGACAAAAGATCTGCAGAAAATTTCCCAGTCAATGGACACCCAGCCCACAGACCGGCAGAAATATGTATCTGATATCAAGCTTAAGGTTGAAACCAACCAGTACAATATTAATGTTGAAGCGGTTGCTGAAAAAATGACAGGCACCCTGATGGACGAAATCGTCTGATAGAAAAATTTTCCCGGTATTTTTTTCTCCCAGCAGTTTTTCAGCACACTGCACCTTTTTACAACCTATTGATTTTAAAAAGTTTTTTCATGCCACAAACTTTTCTGGTTTGTGGCATATCTTTTGCTTATTTAAAGATTTGAAATTTAAGTAACAGGAGAGAATGATGACCACAATAAATCAAATTAATGATTCGGGGCTGCCCCTTACTGCCCAAACCGGCAAACCCCAAAAAAATGATACCGCCGATGCATTTGAAAATGTGTTCAACAAAGCATTGGATAAGACACAGGCAAAACAGATGATTCCGACATCAGTAAATGCGTTAAGTGAAATTGCTTCCAGCGGACTGAAAATAATCGATTCCTCTGGTATTGTTTCAGGGAAAACCGGCAAACTTCTTGACATGCTTGATGCCTACTCAATTCAGCTGCAGGACCCTGAAGTTTCATTGAAAAACATTGAACCGGTTCTTGAAAAAATCAGAATAAATGCAGGAACCTTGTTTGAAGAAACTCAGCGTCTGAGTGCTGCAGATGAAAATTTGAAAAAAATTGCAACCCAGACCATTGTAACCGCCCAGACCGAGTATCTTAAATTCCAGAGAGGGGATTATCTGTCATAGGAACGCTTAGCCTGTTCCCAGAATTGATCTTTTTGCTCCTGTGACAGCGTATTTAATTTTATTTTCTTTTGGTTTAAGTCTTTTTCCATCATCCGGAAGCGTCCTTCAAATTTGGCGGTTGAAAAACTCAGTGCCGTCTCCGGATGCAATTTGGCAACACGGGCAACATTCACCAGACTGAATAAGATATCTCCAAACTCCATCATGATATCCTTATGATCTCCTGTTTCCAGCGCTGCTTCAAACTCATCCATTTCACTTCTCACTGTTTTCAGAACATCATGGATGCCGTCCCATTCAAATCCTTCCTTTACTGCGCATTTAGAAACTTTCAGGGCGCGTATCAAAGAGGGCATCCCTTTGGGAACATTGTCCAGTGCAGATATTTTTTTTTCACCCTTTTCTTTTTTCTCGGCGACCTTGATTGATTCCCACTGCTGCAGCAACTGCTCATGATTTTCAACTGTAGCATCCCCATAAACATGGGGATGCCGCCGGATCATTTTTTTGGAGATCTGATCAATGACATCGGAAAAGGTAAATACTTTCTGCTCCTGGAAAATACAGATAATAAAAACCAGCTGAAACAACACATCACCAAGTTCTTCACAGATGTTAACCTGATCATTTTTGGCAATGGCCTCCTGCAGCTCATACACTTCTTCTTCCAGGCAGGGTATCATGGTTTCAGGTGTCTGCTTTCTGTCCCAGTCACATCCGTTTTCCCCTCTTAATGTGTTGACAATATCAAAAAGGGCTTCAATCTGTTTCATTTAATTTTAAATAAGGCCCTTTATCTGTTTCAAAAAATCACTCCGTGTATTTTTTGAAACAAAGATACTTAAAGACGTCGCAACCTTGGCAACATGCGGTGATAATTTTGATCCTGTAAGAATATTCGTATTTTTAGGCAGAAAACTGGTAATCATTACCAGCAGGACAGATACGATCAACAGGCCTTTTGCTGCTCCGAAAATAAGCCCGAAGGTCCTGTCAACCCACCCTAAAAAAACAAGTTTTAAAAAATTGCGGATTAAAATAGAAACAAGAGAAATTCCGATGATGATCAGACAGAACAGCAAAAAGAAAGATGAAAGGTCACGCATCGGTGGGCTCTGAATCCATTTGCCGACATATACAGCAATCATGGGGTAATAGGCATAGGCACCATAAAATCCGGCAAATACCCCCACGATACCGGATACTTCACCGATCAGCCCCTTAAAAAACCCCCGAATCAGACAAAACGAAGTAATCACCACGATGACGATATCAAATGTATTCATTTTTCCCCTTTTTGTGTTTGATTATAAGCGCTTTTTCAATACCAACTTAGTCCTTTTTTAGTCAAGATTTTTGTTGACCTTTGAGCAAATAAAATGCACCCTGTGGGTCATGAAGACCATCAGCTTTCAAAACTTGGAGCTCTCCAGGGAGCTCTTCGGACACCACAATAAGAACCTGGACAAAATATGCAGTGCGTTTGATGTCCAGATCAGTACCCGGGGCAGCGATTTGCTGCTGGATGGGTCGGACAAAAATACATCCGTTGCCGAAAAACTGATCCACCAGTTGTATCATTTGCTGGAAGGTAAATTTATTTTTGAAGAAGCAGACATTGACGCTGCCATCAGCACGGTAAAAAACAATAACAGCCCGCCTTTAAAAGATATTTTTTTAACCACTGTTTTTAAAACAGTCAAAAACAAACCCATAACCCCCAGAACGCCTGCTCAGCAGCGATATGTCAAATCCATTCAAAACAATGATATTATTATTTCAATCGGCCCTGCAGGCACGGGCAAAACATATCTGGCCATGGCATTGGCCATGGCTGCCTTTTCAAAAGGAGATGTAAAGCGGATCATTCTGGCCCGCCCTGCTGTAGAAGCCGGAGAAGCACTGGGGTTTCTGCCCGGAGATCTGGCCCAGAAAATCAACCCCTATTTAAGGCCTTTGTATGATGCGCTGTATGACATGATGGATTATGAAAAAGCCAGAACATTAATAGAGCAGGACATCATTGAAATTGCACCACTGGCTTTCATGCGGGGCCGAACCCTGAACAATGCCTTTATTATTCTGGATGAGGCGCAGAACACCACCTCTGAACAGATGAAAATGTTTCTCACCCGGCTTGGATATGGCTCAAAAGCAATTGTCACCGGTGATGTCACGCAGATTGACCTGCCATCAGGAAAAAAATCCGGTCTTGTTGAAGCACAGAAAATCTTAACTGATATTAAAGGGATAGAATTCATAACCTTCAGTAAAAAAGATGTTGTCCGGCACAGGCTGGTTGCCGATATCATAAATGCCTATGAAAAAAAACAAAACAGAAAATAATTTCGAACAGGTCAGGCAGTTTCTCCTGACATCCCCTTCTGTTCTGTGGTGCCTGCTGATCCTGATCACTGTATTTTTCACCGCTACGCATACCTCAAAAGGAAACAGAATCTCTTATGCCTATAACCTGGGGGATGTTGCACAAAGAGATATAAAAGCCCATAGAAATTTTTTTATTGAAGATAAAGAAGCAACAAATGCCAAAAAAAATGAAGTAAAAGAATCTGTCAAAATTGTATATGATCTGGATGCCGGCCTGCTGTCAAGAATTGCGTCCAATATTGATGAAGCAATGAAAATCCCAAGGCAATTATTCCTGAATGCCAGAAAAAATAATGAGCCGGAACCTACCTTTGCCATCGTACTTGAGACCAAACCGGGATTTGAAGAAAAGCTGGGAATTGAAATCAACAAAGACGCTTACTCTATCTTTTATAAACATCAGTTCTCCAGAGATATTTCTGAAAAGATGAAGACCATTCTTGCCAAAATCCTGAACAACGGAGTTGTGGCGAATAAAGAGATCCTGCTCAAAGAATCCCATAAGGGAATTATCCTTCGGACCATTGGGTCTTCAGAAGAAAGAACCGTTAACAATCTGAAAATCTTTTACGGGCCGGATCAGGCAAAAACAATGGTCCGGGTTGAAGGCCAGCCGGTATTGAAAGACCTCAATTATACCCTTTCCAACCTGATCGTTGACCTGTGTCAGCAGTTGCTTCAGCCCAATATTACCTTAAATAAAAATGAAACCCAGAACAGAATCAGCGCTGCAGAAGCCCAGATCAAACCGATTCTTTACAAAATCAAAGCTGGCGAAATGATCTTAAGGGAAGGCGAGCGGGTAGACAAGGTTCAGATTATCAAACTTCTCGCCCTCCGGGATCAGGCAAAAGAAAAAGATATTATGATTTCCAGCACAGGAATCGCCCTGATCACCTTTATCCTTATCCTGTCCATCTATCTGCTCTTTTTGAAAAATCACGGAAAGCTTCAGAAAGATCATCATAAGCACATGTTTTTCATGGCACTGGGACTTAGCCTGTACCTGATATTTACAAAAGTATCCACGTATATTGCATTATCCGCAAATCCGGATGTTCTATGGGATATGTCCTCCATATCATTTTTCACCATTATCCCCATTCCGGCCGCTGCCATGATCACCTGTCTTTTCCTTGGATTTGATATTGCCATTATCTTTGCTGTTGTTCTATCTCTAATGACCTGCCTTTCTTTTTCCGGCAGGTTTGAAGTGTTTTTCTTTTTCTTTTTATCCAGCACCGTTGCAGCATACTGGATAAAAGAGCGACAGGAACGCAAAAATCTTATTATTACCGGGTTCAAGCTGGCTGCATTCAATGCTGTGCTTGCTTTTTCCCTGAGCTTTTACACCCATGCCCAGCCCACTGCCATAATGATCACCAAAGAAGTTGTTCTTGCCTTCTGCGGTGGTCTTTTTGCTGCAACATTCACCATTGGTTTTCTGCCGCTGATTGAAATCATATTTAACTATTCCACTGATTCAAAAATGCTGGAATTTTCAAATCTGGATCAACCCTTGATCAAAAGACTCATGATCGAAGCTCCCGGCACTTACAATCACAGTGTGATTGTTGCCACCCTTGCAGAGGCTGCCGCTTCCGCCATTCATGCCAGCAGTCTGAAAGCAAAAGTCATGGGATATTACCATGATATCGGTAAACTGGGGAAAACCTTATATTTTATCGAAAACCAGACCGACGGGAAAAACAGACACGACAAGCTTTCGCCATCCATGTCTGCCCTGATTTTAATCGGCCATGTAAAAAAAGGTGTGGAACTTGCCAAAGAATATAAACTGGGAAATGAAATCATTGAAGGCATTGTTCAGCATCACGGCACATCCCTGATCAAATACTTTTATCAGAAAAGCCTGAACAGTGGCAACGACATGGTCAAAGAAGAAGACTTCAGATATCCGGGGCCCAAACCCCAGACACGGGAAGCTGCCATCGTCATGCTGGCTGATGTTGTTGAAGCGGCTGTCAGAGCACTTGAACGCCCGACACCTGCAAAAATCCAAGGGAGGGTGAAAGGACTGATCAATGATATTTTTGCAGACGGACAACTGGAAGAATGTGACCTGACATTAAAAGACCTTCATCAGATTGCAAAAAGCTTTAATAATATTTTAACCAGCATTCATCACAACAGAATAGAATACACGGATAAATCCCAGGAAAAGAAAAAAGAAAAAAATGGAACAGCAAAAAATACTGATCGACAATCAGCAAAAAAAGACAGTACCAACACAAACCATCCGCAAAAAGACAAAACAGATCTTAAACGCCTTGGGATTTAATGCCCATGAAATATCCATTGTCATCACGGATGATGCTCAGATCCAGAAATTAAATTATATGTACCGGAATATTGATAAACCCACCAATGTCCTGGCGTTTCCCATGCAGGAAGGACAATTTTCAGATATTACGCCCGGGCTTTTAGGGGATGTGGTCATTTCCTGTGACACGGCATCAAAAGAAGCTGATATGGCACAGATAACCCTGATGGAAAGGATATCTCAGCTTTTGGTACACGGCATTCTTCACCTGGCAGGATTTGACCATGAAAATGATGAGTCCTGTGCCCGGGAAATGGAAGACAAAAGCCTTGAATTGATCAGACAGATTGAAGCAAACACAGACTTGAACTCTTTTTAAATATATGGGGGGCCACAATCAATGGCACAGCTTGCAGTAAATGTAGATCATATCGCAACCTTAAGACAGGCCCGGGGAACCCGCTACCCTGAACCTGTTGCAGCCGCCATCGCTGCTGAAACAGCCGGTGCGGACGGCATTGTGGTGCATCTAAGAGAAGACCGGCGTCATATCAATGAAAGGGATGTAAGGCTCATAAAACAGGTGGTCCAGTCAAAACTTATTCTGGAAATGGCTGCCTCCAGTGAAATGCTGGGCATTGCCATGGATATCAAACCGGACTGCGTCACCCTGGTCCCTGAAAAAAGAGAAGAGCTGACCACAGAAGGCGGCCTGGACCTAATTACGCATCAGGACCAGATCAGAGAAGCGGTTGTTAATTTAAAAAACTCAGGGATTGCAACCTCAATCTTCATTGATCCGGACCTGGAACAAATCAAGATCGCCCATAAAATCGATACTGACATGATTGAAATCCATACCGGTGCTTTCTGTGATGCCAGAACCGCATCAAGAAAACAAAAAGAATTCATAAGAATCGTAAATGCTGCCAAAATGGGTGTCAAGCTCAAGCTGGAGGTCAATGCCGGGCACGGTATCTGTTACAATACAATAAAAGCATTTAAAGGACTTGACGAAATCAGCGAATTCAGTATAGGACATAGTATCGTTTCAAGAGCGCTGTTCACCGGGATGGAACAGGCGGTACGGGATATGAAACAATTAATTGTCGCCCTATAACCAATGAATGGCGGTCATCCGCCCCACGGGTGCATTTTACCCGGACAGTTTAAGAACCAGCATAAGAAAATGACCCAGAAAACACTGTTGATTATTGATGACGATTTATCCATTCGGAAAAGTCTGACCAATTATTTTGAGGACAGGGGGTTTATCGTCTTTCCTGCCGAAGACGGGCAGAAAGGACTCGATATCTTTTTTGCCCGGAAAATCGATATTGTCCTCACTGACCTGAGAATGCCGAAAACCGACGGCATTGAAGTCATGAAAACCATCCATCGCCATAATCCTGAAATCCCCATGATTGTCATATCCGGAGCCGGCAAAGAAGAAGATATCATCCATGCCCTGCGGATGGGAGCCAAAGACTATATTACCAAACCCATCACCGATTTTGACATGATCGAGCATACCATAGAAAAAGTATTGGAAAGCAGCCGGTTAAAAGCAGAAAACATCGCCTATCGAAACCAGATTGAAAAAAGTGAAAAACGATATAGAACCATAACAGAAAATATTGCCGAAGGCGTTTTTACTCTGGATAAACACGGCAATTTCACTTATACCAACCATGCATTCTGCCGTATGACCGGATATTCACAGGAAACCATCCTGCAAAAAAACATCAAGGATATAGCAGCCCAAGACAGCCTGGATATCACCGAAACCACCCGGTATGAGATACAGATCATCCATAAAAACAGCGGGTTTCTCCATGTGGAGTTGTCGTGCAGTGCTGTAATTGATGATAATAACACCTATCAGGGCGTCATTGCTGTGGCCCGGGACATCACAAATATTGTTGATCTAAGACAAAAATACAAAAAATTTCTTGCTGATCAGAACACTGCTGCAAAAAATGTTGTTCCCATCTGTGCAAACTGTAAAAATATCCGGATCAAAAAAGGCAAATGGATAAAAGTTGAGAATTATTTCAATGCCATTGCATTCTCCCACGGCATCTGTCCTGAATGCTGTGAAAAATTATATCCGGATTTTGATTTTTCCGAATAACTCCCTATTTTTATTTTTTCCTGTCCGATTCCTTTTTCATGGCTTTTTGAAACACATCCCCCAGACTGCCGAAAGATGAGGATTTTTGTTCCTGGGCAAACTGCTTCCAGTTATCCTGGTCTTTTTGATCCGGCGAGCCCAGCGTGATCCGTCTTTGTTCCTCATCCACCGTCTGGATCATCACCTGTATGGAATCAGAAGGTCTTAATTTTTCAAAAACAGAGGGGTCTGCTGCATTGCTGATATTAGATGCGGGCATCAACCCTGTGATCCCGGGTTCCAGAGTGATAAACAGACCGAATTTTTCTTTTTTTTCAAGCACCCCTTCAACAACAGAACCCACCGGATATTTTGTTCCGATGCCTGTCCAGGGATCTCCGTGGGCATCCTTCATGCTCAGTGAAATCCGTTTGCTGTCCATGTCAATGGATTTAACGACCACCTGAACCTGATCGCCCTGCCCGACTTCATCTTCCGGTCGCAACACTCTTTTTGTATGGCTCATTTCACTGATATGCACCAGTCCATCCACTCCTGGGGCAATTTCCACAAAGGCACCGAATGCTGCCAGACGAACAACCTTTCCTGTGAATTGATCTCCCACATGGAACCGCGTACTCACCGTATCCCATGGATTCTCAGAGGCCTGCCGCATTGACAGGGAAATTTTTTTGGATCCGCTGTCTTTTCCCGGTTCAATTTTTAAAATTTTTACTGTAACATTTTCACCTGTTTTAACAATCTCCTCGGGTTTTTCAATCCGGGACCAGGACAATTCAGAAATATGCACCATGCCTTCAACACCGGAAGAAATCTCCACAAAGGCACCAAAGGGCATTAATTTGGTCACCGTTCCCTGAACCGTATCCCCCTCTTTTGTTTTTTCAAAAAATGCTTTTTGCTTTTCTTTTATTTCTTCATTCAGCAGATCCCTTCTGGAAACCACAATATTTTTTCCGGATTCTTCATACTGGTTGATTAAAAAATGAAATGTTTTTCCCACATACTCTTCCTGGTTTTCAACATATTTTACATCTATCTGACTCACTGGACAAAAAGCTCTTTTCCCCAGAATATCAACACTGAAGCCGCCTTTAATCACACCTGTAACTTTGCCTTCCACCGGCGTTTTTGATCGTGCCGCATCTTTTAGCAGGGTTGACTGGCCCGCCCCGGATATTGCCTTTGAAAGAATGATTTCACTCTCAGTAACGGAAACCACATATAATTTAATCACGTCACCTGCCTTAAACAGGCACTGACCCTGATCATCTAAAAGTTCTGTTTTTGCAACCACCCCGTCGCTTTTGGTCCCGGTGTCCACGTATACATGATTACTGCCGATGGATATGATCTTTCCTTCAATCATATCTCCCTGTTTCAACCCGGTCTTTATGCCTGAATCATAGGATTCAAACAACTGCGCAAAACTCAGTTCTTCATCTCCGCCTGCCGGATTGTTCCGATAATCTTCTGTCATGCTTATTCTCCTGGATGCAGATTCTATATTTTTTTACTTAACTATACTTTACCGGGCAAACTGTAAACACTAAAATCATGCTTTTAAATTCAGGTTTTCTTTCATCTTAAAAAAACATATAATAAAAAAAATCCTGATGTTAAAATTTTAAAATTTAAGGCTTTTAAATTTGGACAGTATACAAAATTCGTCTCAAACAATAAATCTTTCCCCCGAACGAATCAAGGAAAAAGCAGACATCCTTGAAACCAATCTGTATAAATCCATTACCGGGCAGGAAGATCCTTCAAAAATGCAGTTCAGGATCAACCGGAAAAACTTTCCTGATCCTGTTATTCAAAAAGCCCTGTTGCAACTGATGCCCAGATTTAAGGTCAACCCAAGGGATTTTCTGTCCGGGCTCAGAGACCTGATGAACAAAAAAATTGAACCGAGCAAAGAAGCGATTTATAAAAAATCACTTGCAAACCAGGAAGAAGCGCTTTCTTCGGCTTCTCATGCCCTCAGCAGAACATTTACAGCCATTGCTGCACAGGATTCTCTGGAAATCATCGTTCAGGGGGTTGCCCAGATAAAAAGCTGTAACGGTGAAATTGCCAAATCCTATTTCAGCCATGAAAAAAGCCCGGGCAAACTGCTGAAGGACGGTGTCATCAATTTCAAGGAAATCAATAATTACCCCGTTGTCAATGCCGGTGATACCCTGTTTTATATCACATACGAAAAACAGGGAACCCAGGGGCTGTCTTTTGAAGGCAACATCATTCCTGTATCAGAAGCTGCCCCCTATGCCATCAATATCGGTGACGGTGTTGAAAGGATAGACGATAACAGCAGTGCGGGCAAACCCATGGGATATTTTTTAAAAGCCCGGAAAACAGGAGTGGTTACCCTTGAACGAAATCCGGGAAATCTCATTACCGGCATTGATATTCTGGAAGCAGTGGAAGTCAAGAAACTGGACTATTCCATCGGAAATATCGGCAGCCAGTATACCTGTCCCATACGCATGAAAGCAGGGGTCGTGTGTAACGGGTTCAAAATCCGGGTTCACGGAAAAGTGGAAGCAGATATTGTTGACGGTGGAGAAATCATTACCAATAATCAGGCGGTTATTTTTAAAGCCCTGGCAGACAGCACCATCATGGCTTTAAAAGACATCACCATTGATTCATCCACCCGTGCAAAACTCATCTCGGAACAGGGCACCCTGACCATCAACACGGAACTGATTGATTCGGAAATATCTGCACCGAACATCATCTTTGAAAGAAACAGGGGACTGATCACCAACAATACAATCGAAGCCGAAAACCTGCTGTTTAACGGGCTTTATTTTTCCGGAGAAAATATCATCCATTTCGGGAATACTCTTTTTATAGAAAAAAAAGAAATACTGAAATCAAAAGAAAAGGTTCAGACCCAGATCCTTGAACTTAAAAACAACGAAAAACTTTTAATGGGCCAGCTGCAGCTTGAACTTAAACGCCTGACCAAGCTGGCTGCCTCAGACCCGGAACTTGTCAGATTCATCAAACCGCTGATTCTTGCAACCCAGACCATGGATTTTCAGGTGATCAACCGTGAAATGGAACGGATTCAAGCAAGAAACAACACCAGAACAGTGACTCAGGTCAAACAGATCTTTGAAAGCCTGGAGAAACTTCCCCGGAGCATGGAAGAACTGCAGCTTGAAACAAAAAGCATCGATGACAGCCTGAACCAGATTCAAACTCGCATGGCTGCCATGAAAATCACCATTGAAGGTTATTTGAGAGACGCTGCCATCATAAAAATTTTCTGCGGTTTACCCGAAGAAGGAAAAAGCGCCATCCCCTGTTTTACCATAGAATCCGAAGGCAAGGAAAACAGATACATTCATATTAAAGGAACATACTCCAGTAAAAAAGGGTTTGAATTTGTTCAATAGGGGATTGCCTATTTTATATGCTCCACCATAAAATGCAGCCGGTTGCGCACATTTGCCTCGCTCATTCCCGCATCAAAATCCAGATAAAAAAGATTCATATCCGGATATGCTGCCTTGATCTTTGTTTCAATACCTTTTGAAATGATATGATTTGCAATACATCCAAACGGCTGAACACTGATAACATGGTTGATGTCATGCCGGGAAAAAGTTGCGATTTCTCCGGGTATCAGCCACCCTTCTCCGAACTGGTTGGTCATGGTTAAAAACCGTGAGGCATCTTTTGCCACCTGTCTGATATCATCAAACGGAACAGCAAATTTAAATTCAGAAAAAACATGCACAAATTTTTTATGATACGCCATGATCATCCGGTCTATGGGCATCCCTAAAATATCGATCAGTTTTCTTCTGCGAATACCGGCCTTGATATTTTCCTTGAAATTAACCAGATCCTGGATAAAATAATCAACAATCGGCGGCAGTACCGGCTCAATGCCCTGACGGATCAACCAGTGCACCAGATCCTGATTGGCAAAATAATTATATTTGGCATAAATCTCCCCCACAACACCCATTTTCGGGAAATCCTTTTTATGCACCGGAATATCATTAAACTCCCTGACTGCATTTTTAAGCAATCCAAATATTCGGGAATAATCAGGCCTTGTAATAGCATCCCTGACCGCCTTCATATAGTGCTGACGAACCTTCTGGGTCTGACCGGTTATTTTTTCCCGAGGGACCACGGCATAATACATTTTGGCAATGCAGTCCGCATACATGGTCGCAAAAAACAATAATTTTATTTTCATCAGCCAGTTCATCTGAAAACCGGGCTGATCGATCAAACCGCCCGAGGTGGTGACAGAAATGACAGGGATGTCTTCATATCCTGCCCGGATCATGGCTTTGCGGATCAGGCTCAGGTAATTGGAGGCCCGGCACTGACCACCGGTCTGAGTAATGCCGATGGCAATATCACGGGGGCGATATTTTTCATTTTTCAAGGCTTTAATAATATCCCCCACCACAATAATCCCCGGGTAGCAGATGTCATTATTGGCATATTCCAGTCCCAGATCCACCGAAGATCTGTCCGGCGGCGGCAGAATCTTAAATTCATACCCTGCGCCTTTGAACAAGGCCGGCAGATAGGAAGAATAATCCTCTGCAAAAAACGGCGCCCAGATGGTTCTTTTCCGGTCTGTGTTCCCGAATCTCAAGAAGGGTTTGCGGAAAACCATGGGTCTGTTTTTTTCCGGGCCGGCAATGCTTAGGGATTCCACCATGGACCGCAGCCTTAATTTTACAGAGCCTGGATTGGATATCTCATCTATTTTAATCAATGTATGATTCTTATGTCCGGTTTTCAGAATATCTCTGACCTCGTCGATCACCACAGCATCCGGGCCGCAGCCAAAAGAATTCAATTGAACCATCTGGACCCGGGCGGGCTGACCTGCCACCCATTTTGCGGCATTATAAATCCGGTTCGGGTAGGCCCATTGCGTAACCACCCGGGCCTCCTCAAGGGATTTGTCGTGTGCGGGCAACGCATCTTCGGTAATGATATCTGCGCCCAGCCGGGTCAGGATTTCAGGAATTTTATGATTCACCAGCCTGTCCAGATGATAGGGACGGCCGGCCAGCACAATCAGAAGATTCTTATTATTCTTTGCATTTTCGATAATTATGCGACCTTTTTCAACCACATCTGCCTTGAATTTTTTCCGGGCCTCAATGGCGATATGAACCCCCGTTTGAATCAATGATTTTTCAATGCCGAATTGTTCCAGATAATTCACGCATGTTTTTTTAATCAATTTTTCATCATTAAAATTCACCACAGGCCGGTCCAGCGGAATGCCGAACCGCTGCTCGGGCTGAATTGCGCTTTCAACCACATCTGCATAACTGGAAACAATGGGACAGTTATAGGCATTTACTGCATTTTCATATTCATTTTTTTCATAGACCACAACCGGATAAAAAATCCGGTCCACCTTTTTTTGCGCCAGATCCCAGATATGGCCGTGAACCAGTTTGGCAGGAAAACAGATATTGTCTGACATAAGGGTGCCCAGTCCGTTCTCACTCATGGAAACCGTGGAGGGGGATGACAGGCAGATATTAATTCCGCAGGTGGTAAACAATGCATGCCAGAACACAAAATTTTCGTATGTGTTCAAGCTTCTGGGAATGCCCAGCGTCATCACCGGATGGGCATGGGGCAAAAGCTCCCGGTTAAATATCAGATCATTTTTAAATGCTGTGAAATCAAACCCGCTTCCCTGTTTATTCCCTTGGGCATGAAAATGTTTCTCGCATTTGTTTCCCGAAAAAAAGGCTTTTCCATTGGGGAAATCAAACCGGGTGATGCGGCAGGTATTTTCACACCCCTTGCAGTACATCTGCCGGGTTTTATACTGATCCACCTGTTCCAGCCGGAACAGATCCATACGACTGGCTGCAAGGTCTTTGTGCTTTTGATACGCATTGAGAGCAGTCAATGCCGTGCCGAACGCCCCCATCAATTCGGGGATCCGGGTGGTGGCCACTTTTTTGCCTGTCATCTTCTCCAGTATCCGGACAATTGAAGAATTTTTAAATGTCCCGCCCTGCAAGACGATATGATCTCCCATTTCAGACATGGAATTGAGTTTCAATACCTTGAACAGACAATTTTTAATCACAGAATAGGACAGGCCGGCGCTGATATCATTAATGGTTGCATTTTCCCGCAATGCCTGTTTGATCTTGGAATTCATAAAAACCGTGCACCGGGTTCCCAGATCACAGGGCGCTTTTGCTTCACAGGCAAGGGTTGCAAATTCCTGGATACTGTAATTCAGTGATCCGGCAAGGGTTTCCAGAAACGAGCCGCAGCCGGAAGAGCAGGCTTCGTTCACCTCAACCCGGTTGATCACCCCGTTATCAATGAAAATGGCTTTCATATCCTGGCCACCGATATCCAGAATAAAAGACACCTTTGGATCAACAAACCGTGCTGCCGTATAATGTGCAATGGTTTCAACAATACCGATATCCAGATTAAATGCGGTTTTGATCAGATCTTCGCCATAGCCGGTCACGCCGCTGCAGCCGATTTCCAGATCCGGATTCAGTTTTTCAACCTGATCACGGAATTCAAGCAGGCCCTGGATAACGGTTTTGATTGAATTCCCGCTGTTATTCCGGTACCATGAAAATAAAACTTCCCTGTTTTCACCCAGCACAACAATCTTGGTTGTGGTTGATCCCGAATCCACCCCCAGAAAGCATTTTTGACCCGTATACCCGGCAAGATCACAAAAGGACACCGGCACAATTCCCGCATGCTGTTTCCAGTCTTCATACTGTTGCCGACTGTCAAATAAAGGGGCGATCCGGTCTTGTATTTCGCTGGTCTGGCCTTGATTTTCCTGGAATAGTTCAATCAATGACTGAATGGATAACGGATGTGAAGGATGTTTATCAAAGACTGCCGCACCCATGGCAGGAATCAATTCTGACCGTTCCGGCATGACCATGTCGTTTTTTGAAATATTCAACACCTTTAAAAACATGTTCACAAGTTCCGGCAGAAAGGTAAACACCCCGCCGCAAAGCAGGATTTTCGGATGGATTTCCATGCCCCTTGCCAGGGAATTGATGCACTGAACAGCCACGGCATGGAAAACAGAAGCCGCAATGTCTGCATGGGGGATATTCCGGCTGAACATGTTCTGGACATCGGTTTTGGCAAATACCCCGCACCGTGAGGCCACAGGATATATATGATCATATTTTTTTGCCAGATCATTGAGCGCAAAGGGTGTAATATCCAGCAATGTTGCCATCTGATCAATAAAAGATCCGGTTCCGCCGGCACAGCTGCCATTCATCCGGATATCAGGCGGTTTATTTTCCCTGAAAAAAATAATTTTTGAATCTTCACCGCCAATATCCATGGCAGTTTTAACATCCGGGTATTTTTTTCTGACAATTTCGTTGGTGGCGATCACTTCCTGAACAAAGGAAAGCCCGGTTTTTTTTGATGTGCCAAGGGCTGCAGAACCGGTCAGTTTTAAATCCAGACAGCAGTTTTTATCCTGCTGTAAAATCTGATGAAAAAAATCAAGGGCTGTCGTATAGATCCGGGCATGATGCCGCTGATAGCCTGAAAAAACAATGGTATCGTTCTGATCCATCAGAACGATTTTTGCCGTCGTAGAACCGATATCCAGACCGGCTCTGTAAACCCTGCACGTATTCACTTCGTTTTAATTCCCGTGTCACATCTGTTTTTTAAAACATGCATCTCAAAAGATCGATCAACACCATATATATTATAGATTATTTCAGGAAATTAACTTAATCAGGTTTTAAGAAAAAATTCAACAGATTTTAATATACACCAAAAGCCATTGCATCCCCGCCCCGGTTGAATAATCTTCTGCCCCCAGAATGGGAATACATGAATTATTATGGACATTGGTATTGCTTGTCTGTGCCTTGGATCATCCAAATACCTGAGCGCCTGGAGGATTCAGGTTGATGCAAGTGTTATGGGTTGCCAACTGACGTTGGATTCAATTTTATGATGTAGAGTGTTGAATAAAAACCTTTGCGAACCATTTTGAATAATGGTATGAATTTTCCTTATTGATATTTTAAAAATTCATATAGATGGGATATTTAGATTTTTTGGATGTCCATTTAGTTTGATAAGCGGATTTGAAAGATATACAGAACCACACAATTAATTGTTACAATGCAAGCACTTAACCCCGCTGGATCTTGAAGAAGCTATAGCTACTAATGTGTTAAACTGGCCGGCAGTAATAATGTGAGGGAAATTATGGCAAAGATAGAAGGATTCAGGATCAAAAACTTCAGGTCGTTGAAGGACGTTACTCTTGGCCGGTTGTGGAATCAGCAACTGGCCGATCCTCTTACACCCATGACTGCGGTCATCGGTAAAAATGGTGTTGGGAAAAGTACATTATTTGATGCATTTGGTTTCTTGGCAGATGCCTTGAAATCAGGCGTTGAAGAGGCTTGCGACTCTCGCGGTCGAGGTGGCTTCAAGAGAATCAGGGCACAAGCTCAACAAGAACCAATCGAATTCCAAGTGTATTACAAGGAAGATGGGAATGCACGGCCCATTACGTATGAGATTGCAATTGATATAGATAGTTCCGGCCGTCCATTTGTGTTGAAAGAACGTCTCAGACAAAGGCGCAAAGGCCAAAAGCATGGGTGGCCTTTTTCATTTCTTGTGTTGAATAGTGGAAAAGGGGTTGTTTGGAAAGGAGATTTGGATGGTGTTGAAATCGATGAACATCAGGGAGATTTCGATCTGTTTGACCTGATGGAATCCATCAAATCAGGCAAATCCAAGGAAGAGTCCAGAGAAACTGAAGTTGTCGAACTTGAGGATATACGCAAGCTCGGAATTTCAACACTGGGGTCATTGAAACAACATCCGAGAATTTCAGCCTTTCGAAGATTCATCGAAGGATGGTACCTTAGCTACTTCACTCCCGATGCCGCTCGCAGTCTGCCGCTTGCCGGACCTCAAAAGCATCTCAACATCCATGGTGACAATCTTGGCAATGTAGTGCAGTTCATGGAACGAGAACACCCAAAGCGGTTCCAGGCGATTCTGAATCGGATTGCTGATAAAATCCCCGGTATCAACAAGATTGATACGGAAGCTACTAACGATGGTCGCTTGCTTCTGCGATTTAATGACAAAGGCTTTCAGGACCCATTTTATTCCCAACAGATGTCTGACGGAACATTGAAGGTATTTGCCTATTTACTTTTACTTGAAGATCCGACACCACCGCCGTTTTTATGCATCGAAGAACCGGAAAATGGCTTGTATCACAAGCTCCTGGAATCCTTAGCGAAGGAATTTCGTGAACACGCGACAGGCCGCAAGGGCGGGTCTCAGGTTTTCATCACTACCCATCAACCATATTTGGTTGATGCCTTGGAGCCTTCTGAAGTCTGGATTCTGGAAAAGGGTCCAGATGGTTTTTCAATTATCCGGAGGGCAAGTGAAGACGAGATGGTGAAGAACTTGGTTGCGGAAGGATTGCCTTTAGGCGGACTCTGGTACAGTGATTATTTGGATGCGAGGTAAGCAGATGCATTTTGAAATACTCGTTGAAGACCAGTCCGGAAAAAAGGCTCTCGATATTCTGATCCCCAAACTCATTGGTATTGAGAATTCATTCAAGGTTCATCCGTATAAAGGAATTGGCCGGATTCCAAAAAACCTTTGCGGCAAGGTCGATATAAGCAAACGCATCTTGTTAATGCAACTCCCTAAATTGCTAAGGGGCTACGGAAACACATTTGCCAATTACCCGAAAGATTTTCCTGCTGTGGTGATTTTGATTTGCGACTTGGATGCTAAGTGCCTGAAGGTCTTCCGCGAAGAATTATTTACGATTCTCAACGCATGTGTTCAAAAACCCGAAACTCGTTTTTGTGTTGCCATAGAGGAAGGCGAAGCTTGGTTTCTCGGCGACATTCCCGCACTCAAGAAAGCATATCCAAAAGCAAAAGATGCTGTTCTAAACGCATACGTTAATGATTCCATTTGTGGCACATGGGAAAAACTTGCCGATGCCATTTATCCAGGTGGCTCAGCGGCACTTTCAAATAAGGGTTGGCAAGCCATTGGGTCTGAGAAGTCTGAATGGGCTGGAAAAATCGCACCACATATGGATGTGAACAACAATGCATCCCCAAGCTTTGGCTATCTCCGGGTAAAAATTATGGAATTGACTGGAAGTCCTCCGATATGACACTTATTTCCAATAACAAAATGCACCGGACAAACTGGTGATTTTATCGTTATGCTTTATACAGAAAGTTAAATTTTTCGTTGATCGTAAATCAAGAATATTTATCCGATGCATGAAATTTTGGGGGATGGAAATTGTCAAAGATATCATTTGATGATTATGCTCAGTCTGGATAAAAATAAGCGTTTACAAAGATTTATATTTTTTTCAAAAAAACAAGTTTGTGATCGTTCTGTGCATAAAAATCAGGGAACTGTGCGATTCTGATACAGCCGCATTTCAGATAAAACTGTATGGTTGGTTCATATATGGCGCGCGATGAAGTTTCAATCCAGATATTTTTGCCGGATAAGCGGGTAATATCTTCCACAGCCATTTCCATCAAACGTTTCCCGATACCCTTTCCCCTTTGAGACTTATGAACCGCGATCCAGTAAAGGTCAAAACTGTCCCGGGTTCCGGGGATCGGGCCATAACAGGTATAGGCAACCGGAACTTTGTCCTTTTCTGCGACATTAAAAATATAGCCGCTTTTTTCCGGACCTTTGCTTAGATTCTCCTGAGCCAGCTCCTCGGCAATGTCTATTTCTGAATCAGAAAAAAACCCGGTGGATTTTACAATCTCACTGATCGCCCGGACATCTGATTCCTTTAATTGTGATCTGTAATTCATTTGTTCAGCTTATATTCTCAATAATTCTGTTTATGACAGTTTGAGTACTGTATCCTGCCTGGGCGGCTGCGGCAATAAAGCCGCTGTCTTCCGATATGCAGGGGTTTCCATTGATTTCAAGGATAAACACATTGTCCTTTTCATCCACCCTAAAATCAATACGGGCATAGCCTTTCAGATTAAATACATTCCAGGTGCTGACACAGATTTCAATCAGCTTGTCTTTAAGGGCCGGGGTGTGTTCCAGGGTGCTGAACTCCCGGTGGGTCTGCTGATATTCCTCACTTGTCTGGTCCCATTTGGCCTTATATCCCACGATTTTATGCTTATCATCAAAATATGACGAAAACATCATCTCCGCAGGCGGCAAAACTTCAACCGTGTTCCTGTCAGCCAGCATGCTCACATTAAATTCTCTGCCCTCAATAAAGGTCTCAATAAAATAATGGGCCGATGACAAATGGGACAGGTTTTTCAATTTGTCTGTTTCAGCAGGCTGGAAAATATAGTCTGAACTGATTCCCACGGATGCTTCCTCCCAGATCGGCTTGGCAATATATGTTTTCTGATCATCCAGTTTCTGGATTTCATCCATGGAAAAAAAATCCGCTGTGGGCAGATGGTTCAACTGCATTATTTTTTTGGCCAGAACCTTGTTTGTGGTGACAAACAAGGCATCCAGGGGAACACCGGTATAGGGTATTTTCAGTGAATTCAAAATTGCCGGTGCAAAATAAATCAGTTCGCCTTTTCCCCATGTTGATTCCACCAGATTAAACACCAGATCCGGATTTTCTGAGGCCACGGCCAGAATATCCTTTTGTATATCATCCCCCACGGTCCGGCACATCACATCGAATCCGGATTGAATGCAGGCCTCTTTCACCAGGTCTCTTTGGGACAGCACATCTATTTCATCCAATGTCTGGTTGCAGATCTGATTGTGCAGTATGACAATTTTTTTTTTCATGCGGGGAAATTTCTTTTTATGGCTGAAGCAAGAATGGTATTGATAATGTCCTGGTATGAAACATTATTCAAGCGGCATAAAATCGGCAGGTCGGAAATCTGCGGGTTCAGACCGGCCAGCGGGTTTACTTCAATAAAACTTATTTTTCCGAAACGGTCGACCCGCACATCAATTCTGCCGCCGTCAAAGCAATTGAGCGCTTTCCAGGCAGCAAGGGCAATCTTTTTGCAGTCTTCGAGCATCTGTCCTTCCACTGCAATATAATCCACCACCTGTTCATAATTTTCTTTATTCTCATAGGAATAAATCGCGTCTGTTGCCTGTTTATACACAATTTCCATGGCACCCGGCACCATGGCCGCATCTCCTGTGCCCAGAACCCCAACGGTAAATTCCCTTCCCGGCAGATATTCTTCAACCAGAACAGGTTGAGAAAATTGGGTCAAAAGTTTTTTACAGACCGCTTCCAGTTCTTCTTTTGAATTCAGCTTTGACGCTGAATCAATTCCTTTGCCCGTACCCTCAAAAACCGGTTTGGCAAAAAGCGGATATTCAAGATCAATATCCTGTATGTCTGCAAGGTCAGACACCACATGAAATGCAGGGGTATTCACACCGCTGTCTCTGACGATCTGTTTTGCAAAGCCTTTGTTTAAACCCACACCCAGCGTCACCGGTCCTGAAAAAACATACGGAATTTTATACAGATCCAGCAGTGCCGGAACAAGCGATTCCCGGCCATCCCCGTAAAGCCCTTCACATATGTTGAACACCATGTCCCAGGTTTCTCCTTCCAGCAGTTTTTTCATCAGCTGGCGGGCATTGCCGATTCTTTCGGTATGATGTCCGGCATTTTGGATAGCGGTTTCCAGCCCTTCAATGGTGCTTTCCTTGTCAAATTCAGCTGTTTCTTCCATGGAATATCCCTGGTTGAGATAATCTGATCGAAGATCATAGGTCAGTCCAATTTTCATTGTTTTTTTATAATCCTTGTTAATAAATATCCATCAAAAAAATTTCGTGCATTGATTCCAAGTGTCCGGTTTCTATAACCGCCTTCCTGGACAAACAAGACAGGAAAAGGCATGCTGCCTATCTGGGCCCCATTGTTTTTAAAATCTGCAGCCTGCAATGACCAGGTGCCTGTGGGATCACCTTTTGCCGGATCAAATCCAATACTGACAATTAAATAATCCGGGTGAAAATCCAGTATTCTTTTTATGGCTTTTTTCAAAGTCCCAAGATATTCTTTTCCATTGATATTTTCCTTAAGGGGAAAATTCAGATTATAGCCCTGGCCCTGACCTTCACCCTGTTCATCGGCAAAACCTGTAAAATACGGATATGCAAAGGAAGGATTGCCATGGATGGATACTGTAAAAACATCCTTTCTTGCATAAAAGATCTGCTGATGTCCGTTGCCGTGATGATAATCAATATCCAGGATAGCCACTTTTCCATATTGTGAAAGAAAATTTGCCGCAATGGATGCATTGTTAAAATAGCAGAATCCGCCGAAAACATCTTTTTCAGCATGGTGTCCGGGCGGCCGGACCAGTGCATAGGCAGTATGATACCCTTCCAGTAATAATTCAGCCCCTGTTAATGCGCAGTTCACACCTGACCGGGCAGCCAGAAACGCATTTTTGTTTATGGGTGTAAAGGTATCCAGGCAGTAATACCCTGCAAGCACGGTATAATCATGGGGAGGACGGGTGGCATTGCGAATGGGAAACACATACGGGTAGATGGATTTTCCCGGGGGCAATTTTGCGCAGACGGTTTTAAAATAGGTGAAATATTTTGGATTGTGAATCTGTAAAACATATTTATCAGGATAGCCTCTTGACGGACGAAGCTTGAATGCATTGAGTTTTAAAATTTCCTTAAGAATGCTTTTGATCCGAACCGGGGCTTCAACATAGCCTCTTTCCTTGACATGGTGAATATCGTGTTGATCATTTATGATCAATGCAATCTCATCTTTTACCGCTTTATTTTTTTCAACAGGCCTTTCTTTGTCAATATATTGGAACGGTCTTAATTTTACCGGATTATCTTTCACCGAAGCCAGAACCATGTTCAGATAGGATTCAGGACAATAGTCTGAATATTTTCTTTCCAGAATGGTTTTGATTATTTTCTTTGCCATACTGGCCGACAACCGGATGTTATTGCCCAGATCATCAAAAACAAGATATGGGGGGCAGTCATCGTCCGAATCAACCGGTGCCTCATATTGTGTTCCGCAAATGGGTCTTGCGCCGTAGCGTTCGTAAAAAGCAAGCCGTGCCCTGTTTTGTTTTAATTTGCTTGAATCTTTGCAGATTTTTGCATCATCAGGAAGGCATTCCATAAACAGGCCAATGGATTTGAGTAGTTGGGCCTCTTCTCTCATCCGCTCATAAATGGCGCCGCCCACACCGGATGACACCCGGCCGGGCAGAACTGCAATATAGTCCAGAAAGCAAAAATTTTTATCCGGCATGTAAAACAGGACGGCAAACCCCTTGACATTGGATCTGCCGTCTTCGGCAACAAACAGATTGGCGGAAAATCCATAGGTTAAAGGATCTTTCATCTGTTCAAGAATCTGTTTTATCTTTTCTTCTCTGACCGTGGGAAAACTCAGCCTTAAAATACTGAAAACCTGTTCAATGGCATTTTTATTGGATTGACGATGGGCGTCGGTGATCTTTCTGATTTTAAAAATGCTCATTTTTCAGGATCATAATACTTATAAGTTTTGCCTTCATAATTTTTCAGCATCACATAATCGCCTTCCCGTCCCTGATAATATTCAGGCAACAGTGGAATTTTTCCACCGCCACCGGGAGCATCAATGACATAGTGCGGTATGGCATATCCGCTGGTAAATCCCCGAAGCCCCTGTATGATTTCAAGGCTCTTTGTCACCGGTGTCCGGAAATGAGATGAGCCGGGAATCGGATCGCACTGATAAATATAATACGGCCGTATTCTTAATTTTAAAAGCTTGTGCATCAGTGTTTTCATGGTTTCAACCGAATCATTCACCCCTTTGAGCAGGACAGACTGACTTCCCATGACAATGCCCCCGTCGGAAATACGGGCGCAGGCTTCGGTCACTTCCGGGGTGATTTCATCCGGATGTGTGCAATGGACGCTCATATACAGCGGATGATATTTTTTCAGCATTTTCACAAGTTTTTTTGTGATCCGCTGGGGAAGCACCATGGGCACTTTTGTTCCGATTCTGATAATTTCCACATGGGGAATGGCACGCAAAGAAGACAGCAGAAACTCAATATGTTTATCCGGCATGGTAAGGGGATCACCGCCTGAAATAACAACATCTCTTATATCCGGGTTATTTTGAATGTAAGAAATGGATGTTTCCCAGGCCTTGATACCAAAATGTTTTTTGTCTTTAAGCACCATGTGCGACCGGGTACAATACCTGCAGTATACAGAACAGAACCCGGTGGATAACATCAGCACCCGGTCAGGATACCGATGGACCAGATTCTCCACAGGACACATGGCATCTTCATGCAGCGGATCACTTTCTTCACCCGGAGATATGACAAGCTCACGTGTTGTCGGAACAACAGATTTACTCAAAGGGTAATCAATGGATTTTCCATATAACAGACTGGCGTAATACGGTGTAATCCGGAGCGGCAGTTTTCTTGATTTTGACAAAAAATCAAGATTCTCAATGGTACGGATGTCTATGATTTCTGAAAGTTTTTTAAAATTTGTAAAACTGTTCTGAATCTGCCATCGCCAGCTGTTCCATTGTTTATCTGTTGCCTCCGGGAAAATATTCTCCCTGAAACGCCGGGCTTGCGGGCCGATGACTTTAAAATCAGATTTGGTAATTTCCGTGTTGCGAAATGGTTTGACAGGCAAGGATGTTTCTAAAACAACTTCAATTGAAGACAGGGCCTCCCGTATCGGAGGCTCTGAGTCTTGCTCGATCGTTTCATTCATCGCTATCTTTTCCCCTTGTTAAAATAAAATATGGTTGTGATTCTTGTTTAAGATTTTTTTAATAATTATTACTCTGGAATACTTATAATGACCTTTGAAATAATTACAATATGTTTGATCAAAAATAATTTAAACCCGCCTTTTTTTATTTTAAATCATTCCGGGGTATTCAATGCGTTCAGAAGCGTTTGAGCAAGGGAGAACGTCATTCCGTCAACATCTGCGATCTGTTCAACAGATGCGGATTTTATTTTTGAAACCCCTTTAAAATGATTGAGCAGTGCCTTTTTTTTCTTTGGTCCGATACCGGGAATGGTATCCAGAACAGACAGCCCGGCTCTTTTTTCTCTGCGCTTTCTCTGAAAGGTTATGGCAAACCGATGGGCTTCATCCCTGACCTGCTGCAGCAGATGCAGTGCTTTTTTTGACTGGGTGATATTCAGGGGATTGGAGCGCCCGGGAATATAGATTTTGTCTTCGGTTTCCTTGTTTGCTTCATTTTTCTTGGCCAGCCCTACAACCGTAAAAGAATGATCAATTCCCAGATCCTTCAGCACTGCCACTGCCATGCCCAGTTGTCCCTTGCCGCCGTCCACCACCAGCAGGTCCGGATACGGCATCTGGGACGACATTTTAGAAAACCTGCGTTCAAGCACCTGGTACATATAGGCGTAGTCATCCTGGAAATCAATGTCCCGGACAATGAATTTGCGATACCCTTTTTTATACGGCTGCCCATCCTTGAATACCACCATGGAGGATACCGGGTCCTGACCGGACAGGTTGGAATTGTCATAACATTCGATGCGTTCGGGCAGATGATCCATACCCAGAAGATCCTTGAGCATGGAAATGGCTGCCCGCTGTTCTTCTTCTCTGGCAAGCCGCTTTTCAAGCTCCCGCAGACTGTTCACCCGGGCCATCTCGATCAGACGCTTTTTTTCTCCCCGCTCAGGCACATAAAGGGTCACTTTCCTGCCTTTTTTTTCTGTAAATATCTGTTCCAGCAGCACCAGATTTTCAATGGGTTGACCCAGAAGAATGACATTGGGCAAAAAACCCGCATGTTTATAATATTGCTCACAGAATGCCGACAGAATTTCATCCGGTTCCTTGAATCCCAGATCAAAGGGATAGTGGGCAGTATCAATCAGATATCCTGTTCTGACCTGCATCACCGTCACCACTGCCCGTCCTTTCTGGGCAGCAACAGCAATGACATCCCGGTCTTTCATATCCGGACTGACCACCACCTGTCTTTCCATGATCCGCTCAACCGCTGTCAGGCAATCGCGCATCTGGGCGGCTTTTTCATATTCCAGGTGTTCAGAGTACGCCATCATCCGGGCTTTGAGTTTTTTTGCCACCTGATCTGACCTGCCTTTTAAAAACAGGATGGCGTCTTTCACCTGTTTTTTATATTCCTCTGAAGACACCGCATTGCAGCACAATCCCAGACAGGCCTTGATCTGAAAATTCAGACAGGGGCGTGAGCGATTTTTAAACTGGGTATCCTTGCATTTTCTCAACCGGAATATTTTCTGGATCTGCTGCAGGATCTGATTCATGCTGTGACTGGATGAATAGGGCCCAAAATACAGGGCCTTGTCATTCTTGATAGTCCTGACCCGTACTATGGCCGGATAGGCCTCATTCATGTCTATTCTAAGCAGCGGATAGTTTTTCCCGTCCTTGAGAATAATATTATATTTGGGTGAATATTCCTTGATCAGGTTTGACTCAAGAATGAATGCCTCATGACCGGATGAGGTGATAACGATATCAAAATCCTTGATCATTTCCAGCAGTGCGGCGGTTTTAGGGTCATGATTCTGCTTTTTTATAAAATAGGAGGACAGCCGTTTTTTCAGATCAACGGCCTTTCCCACATAGATACGCTTTCCGGCTGCATCTTTCATGATATACACACCGGGACTGTGCGGAACCTGCTGATATTTTTCCATAACAGAAGATGAGATCATGGTCATGTGCCCTAAAAGTGCTGAATATCCACAAGCTGCTTAATCTTGTCCCGGTATTCTGCAGCCAGTTCAAATTCCAGGTTCTGGGCCGCTTTTTTCATCTTGTATTCCAGATCCTTGATGATATCTTCAAGATTCAGTTCCGGACCATCATAGTCCCTGATATCTTCATCCACTGATCCTTGAGCAAACTCAGCACTCTGGCCTGCATATTGAAATGCACTGATATTTTTTTGAATGGTTGCCGGAACAATACCGTGCTTTTCATTATACGCCCTTTGAATTTCCCTTCGCCGACAGGTTTCAGAGATTGCTTTTTTCATGGACCCGGTTTCTTTTTCCGCATACATGATGACCCGGCCGAACACATTTCTGGCAGCCCGCCCGAAAATCTGGATAAAAGACCTGAAAGATCTTAAAAAGCCTTCCTTATCCGCATCCAGTATGGCCACCAGAGACACTTCGGGGATATCCAGTCCCTCCCGGAGCAGATTGATCCCGATCAGCACATCGAACAGCCCCCGCCTCAGATCCTGGATAATATCCATGCGCTCCATGGTGGCAATATCCGAATGCAGATATTTCACCTTCACCCCCAGATCGGTATAATAATCAGTCAGATCTTCAGCCATCCGCTTGGTCAGCGTTGTCACCAGCACCCGTTCACCGGCCTCCACCCGTTTAAGGATCTCTTCGTACAGATCATCCACCTGGGTTCTGGCATTCCGGATCTCAATTTCCGGGTCCAGAAGACCTGTGGGCCTTACAATCTGTTCTGCCACGTGATGGCCTGCCTTTTCCAGCTCATAGTCAGCAGGGGTTGCGGATACATAAACAATCTGGGGAACAAGCGCTGTGAATTCCTCAAATTTCAAGGGCCGGTTATCCACGGCTGACGGCAGCCTGAAACCATATTCAACCAGGGTGGTTTTTCTTGACCGGTCCGCTTTATACATGGCACCCAGTTGAGACACGGAGATATGGCTTTCATCAAAAAACAACAGAAAATCTTCGGGAAGATAATCCAGAAGTGTCGGCGGCGGCTCTCCGGGCTGTCGCCCGGTCAGATGCCGTGAATAATTTTCTATGCCGTTGCAGTATCCGATTTCATTGAGCATCTCCAGATCATACCGGGTCCGTTCATCCAGCCGCTGGGCCTCCAGAAGCTTGTTGCTGCTGTACAGATATTCCAGCCGTTCTTTCAGTTCTGCCACAATCGCATCCATGGCCCGCTTCCGGGTTTTTTGCTTGGTGACATAATGGGATGCAGGATAGATCACCATCTGCTTGAAACTTCTGAGCATATCTCCCTTTAAGGGATCAATTTCAGAAATGCCTTCTATGGTATCCCCGAAAAAGTCAATCCGGACCGCCTTATCTTCCTCATATGCCGGGAAAATCTCCACCCGGTCTCCCCGGACCCGGAACACCCCGCGGTGGAAATCGGTATCATTGCGCGTATATTGAATATTGACAAACATTTCCAGCAGCTTTTCCCTGGAAATTTCCATGTCCACGTCCAGCGTGATTCTCAGATCCAGATAATCTTCAGGTGCCCCAAGGCCGTAAATGCAGGAGACACTGGCAACCACGATCACATCTCTTCTGGCCAGAACCGACCGGGTGGCAGAATGCCGCATCTTGTCAATCACTTCATTGATGGATGAATCTTTTTGAATATAGGTATCACTGGAAGGAATATAGGCCTCAGGCTGATAATAATCATAATAGGAAACAAAATATTCAACACAGTTATCCGGGAATAATTCTTTAAACTCATTATATAATTGTGCGGCCAATGTCTTGTTCGGCGCAATAATCAGGGCGGGTTTTTCCACCCGGGCAATCACATTGGCCATGGTAAAGGTCTTGCCTGAACCCGTCACCCCTAAAAGCACCTGATGCGTCTGATTGTCCATTACCCCTTTTACAAGACACTCAATTGCTGCCGGCTGATCTCCTGTGGGTGAGAACTGAGAAACTAGATTAAACAACCCCATATATTTTTATTATCCCGTTGGTTTGTTGTGCTTTGAAAATTTAAACCATATGTTATCAATTTGCTGATGCCCGTACAATATATAAAGATAGTTTTAGCTGATTACTCATTTTTTGAAAATAAAATCCTTGACATTATAATCCATGGATTATATATTTGCTGCATTATTTATGGAGAAACTACATTGGCAGATAAAAACAAGATTTATCACAGCGGGTTACCCATTCAGGAAAAGGCTGCATTTTTGATTATCTGCAGCGCCCAGGAGCTGCTCAATAAACTGGGGAACATTACAAAAGAATTCGGTATCTCCTTAACGCAGCTGCAGATTCTGCATATCCTGGATGAAATCCCCCAGGGTAAAACAACAGTGAACACCATCCGGAATCTGCTGGTGGATGACAGCCCCAATGTATCCCGATCCATAAACAAGCTGGTTGACAAACAACTGGCCCAAAAAGAACGCAGCACAGAAGATCAGCGGGTGGTTTTTGTTTCAATCACCGATGCCGGTCGAAGCGTTCACCATCAGTGTGACAGGCGGATTGTCGGTAACACAATCCATTTGTCTCCAAACGCATCCCAACAGCTTGCTGATCTTTTGATCAGCTTGTAAATCATCTGGTTCCCCGGTCGTTTCCGGGGATTTTTTTTAATCATATTACATCCATGGATTTAAATTCCACGGATGAAACATTAAAAAGGAACACACCATGTCAAACGAAAACACAGTCATTAAAGAAGAAACATTGAACGCATTCAACGCCATGTGGGACCTTCATCCGTCACCGGTTCTGTTGATCAGAACAAACCGGGACATTGTCGCGGTAAATGAGGCAGGCAGGCATCTTGGAATCCCCGCAGGCATAAAATGCTTTCAACTGGCCGGAAACAGCAGTATCTGTGACGGGTGCAAAGGCACTGCTGCGGTTAAGGAAAACACGGGCAAACAAGCGGCTGCATGGCAGGCCAAAAGAAACATGTTTGTTGACACCTATTGGATTCCGGTTCAGGATGAAACCGGACTTTTTGTTCACTTTGGCAATGATATCACTGAATACGTCAAGGAAGAATTCATCGGGAAACACTAAACTCAAGAAGGAATATCATGAAATTTCTATTATCAGCCCTGCTTATACTGGTTGTCGCCGGTATCGGCCTTTTAATCATCGGCTGCCCGGGCAAACGTCCGAAAACCATCGGCCTTATGAACAAATCCCTGTATCCCTGTCCTGAAAGCCCGAACTGTGTTTCCAGCATGACGGACAGCAAGTCACACTTCATTCCTGCCCTGTCCTATAAAACAGATAAACAAAAAGCATATGAGGTTCTGGTGAATCTGCTTTCAGTTTATCCGGGAGCAGCAATCATCTCGCAGACAGATGATTATCTGTATGTTGAATTTAAAAGCCGCCTGTTCCGGTTTGTGGATGATGTGGAATTTTATTTTCCGGAAGGCAGCTCTCTGATTCATGTAAGATCCGCATCCAGGCTGGGGTATTCAGACATGAATGTGAACCGGAAACGCCTGGAAAATATACGCAGGCAATTTGAGGATGCTTTAAACGCATCATCATAAAAACAGGTTTAACAGTACAGGATTATTTTACCAGACATCAGACAGGTTCAGGAGGAGAATCGCTTAATATTTCCTCCTGAATCAATTTTAAAAGCTTTTTAAAATCATATGGTTTTTTGACAAAGCACAGTGCTTTTTTCAGAATTTCGTCTGTATCCGGATCATTGGGGCTGTAACCACTGCAGATAATCACTTTTGCATCCGGATTGATCTCCAGAATATTTTTAAGACAGTTTCTTCCACCCATCCCAGGCATGATAAGATCCAGAATGACCACGGAAATAGTGTCCATTTTTTCTTTGTATATCGCCAGTCCTGACTCACCGTTTTCTGCAATGGTCACATGATACCCGATATCAGAAAGAAACTCCCGGGCAAGTTCTCTTAAGGATTCTTCATCATCAATGAACAGGATGGTTTCTCCGCGGCCTTTTGCTGCAGAAAAAAATTCTTCCTCTTCGTATTCTGCTTCTCTGACTGCTGCAAGATTAATTGCCGGAAAATAAATATTAAAACTGGACCCTATTCCCGGCTGACTGTCACAGAAAATCTGCCCCCCATGACTCTGGATAATTCCATAGGCCATGGCCAGACCCAGCCCTGTGCCCTTTCCGGCTTCCTTGGTTGTAAAAAACGGCTCAAAAATATGCTCCAGGGTTTTTTCCGTCATTCCCTGACCACTGTCTGCTATGGTCAGCAACACATATTCTTTGGTGCCGTCATTTGAAAGAAGTTTATGGCACACATCCGCACCTTTCACATTCACAGTCCTGAATATCAAACGTCCCCCGTCCGGCATGGCATCCCTTGCATTGACACCGATATTTAAAAGCACCTGCTCCACCTGTACCGGATCCACATTCACCGTATGAACAGACCGTTCCAGATCAAGCTCAATTTCAATCATTTTAGGAATGGTTCTTTGGAGAAGTTTTTCCACCTGGTGAATAATATGGTTCAGGTTCACCGGTCTGGGATGAATTTCCACTTTACGGCTGAAGGTCAGCAGCTGGGCAGTCAATTCAGATGCTCTCTGGGCAGCTTTTCTGATGGCCTCCATTTTGGGATAATTCAAGGATGTGCGGTCTTCATCCAGCAGCAGCATCTGGGAATACCCGATGATGGCCTGAAGCAGATTGTTAAAATCATGAGAGATACCACCGGCAAGAGTACCGATCGCTTCCATCTTCTGGGCCTGAAGCAACTGGGCTTCAAGCTGTTTGATGGAGGAGATATCCCGGGCAAAACCGCAGATACCATTAATCTGGCCGGTTTTACCCATCAAGGGGACTTTAATGGTATGAAACGTCTGGGGCGGGGGTCCTTTAATCTTTAACTCTTCTTCCACAATCTGGCCCTGCAGCACCTGTTTTTCAAGTTTCTGGGTTTTAACCGCATCCAGTCCACCGAACAGTTCTTCATCCGTATGCCCCATGAATGCGGCTGAGTCCATTTTATAAAGGCCTTCCATAACCGGATTAACAAGGGTATATCTTAAATTGACATCCTTGAGAAAAATGGCATCCTGAGCGCTCTCAAAAATCGTTCTGAACCGCTGTTCGCTCTCTTTGAGTCTTTCTTCAGCAACCCGCTTTTCTTCTCTGATCTGAAGGGTTTCAAAAATACGTTCCAGCAGATTTATCAATTCCATTGGGCGGACAGGTTTCTGCAGATAATGGAACGCGCCTCTTTCCAGAGCAGTTACGGCAGAATCCACATCTGCAAAGGCGGTCATCAATGCGCAGATGCAGTCCGGATTGGTTTTTTTCAGTTTGGCCAGAAGGTTGATCCCGGTATCATCAGGTAATTTCAGATCAAGGAGCGCCACCTGCGGACGATGCTCATGCGCAACACTCAACGCATTAACACAGGTATTTGCAGTCACCAGTTCATACCCTTCATCTGTAAGGATATCTTCCCAGTTGTCTGCAAGCGCTTCGTCGTCATCAACGACCATGATTTTTTTTACCATTGCATTTCACCCTGTTTGATGACTTTTTGATGCATAATTGCTTAAGTTTTGAACTGTATAATACGGCGAAACATTTTTATTCTATGCTGTATTTTTTTTTATGTCAACAATCCAGAATTCCCAAAATCCACCGCCAATGCACCCACAGGGGAAAAAAATAATAATATCAATATTATTCAAAACCTGATAGTATGAATTCATCGAAAAATAAGAAGGGGTCATTTTTATGAAAAAAGATACCCATGCAATATCCCTGGGCTTTGATAACAAATCCTATCCTGCCGGCACACACATGTGTCTGATTTACAATGATGAGGTGGAACGCTGTAAAATCATCTCAAAATTCATGGCAGGCGGCCTGAAAACAGGAGAGAAAGTCGCCTATTTTGTAGATGAAATTTCCCCCATGGATGTATATGCCTGGCTGGAAAAAATGGATGTCATCCTCCCGGAAAAAAACATGGATGAGGCGTTTACTGCGGCCGAGGCCCAGAAAACCTATTGCCCGGACGGCACCTTTATCCCCGAAAGAATGCTGGCAACCCTGCGTGAATTTTATGACCAGTCTATGGCCCAGGGCTATTCCCACTGCCGTGTCAGCGGTGAAATGGGATGGGCCTTGAAAAATCTGCCTGGATCAGACCGGCTCATGGAATATGAATCACTGGTCAATGTGGTTGTGACCACGCATCCGGTAACTGCTGTATGTCAGTATGATGCCAACCGGTTTGACGGGGCCGCAATACTCAAATGCCTTGAGGTGCATCCCTATATGATTGTTCACGGACAGGTGGTGCACAACCCGTACTACATTACACCGGAAGAATTTTTGAAAACATTGCCGCAGGCGTAAATTAAAAAAGGACAACCAAGGGGTATGACCGCAGATGTCAAAATTATCGGCCAGATTTCCACAGCCGAAAACATCCTTCATGTGTTCTCCTCCAATAAAAAAATCGGGGACTTCTCTGCCCAGGCATTGAAAAAAATTCCCGGAATCGCCGGGTGCTGTATATGCATCTGCGGGGAATCTCACCCGTCAGGGGATCTGCTGAGTGCCTTCTGTGAGGGCTGTAATATCGTCTCCCGGCCTGTTTCTCCGAATGAAGAACTGATATGCCGGTTTGATGGCAATGAAAATTATGAAATCTATTATTTAAATACCCTGAACCGTTTTTTTGGGTTTGTGATCCTTAAAATTGAGGATCAGAATATATTTTCCCTTTATTCACCGTTTATCAGCAATTTTTCCAACGCCATCACCGTAAATATGGAAAATCTCTGGCACAAAGAACAGTTGCAGCTCAAAAACAATGCACTGGAAAAATACCGCTGCAACCTTGAGTCTCTGGTAAAAGAAAGAACCGAACAGCTTGAAAAGAGTGAGCATCTTCTGGATGATACCCAGAAAATGGCAAAAATCGGAGGATGGGAATGGGATGTGGAAAACCAGACCCTGACCTGGACAGCACAGACCTATCGCATTCATGGACTTGACCCTGACGATCATGAAAAATGCTCTGCTGAAAACAGCCTGAAATGTTATGATCCTGAAGACCAGCCTGTCATATGGAACACCTTCCAGAAGTGCATAAAAGAAAAAACACCCTATGATATGCAGTTCTGTATCACCACATACCAGAACCAGAGAATATGGGTTCGCACCATGGGATGGCCGGTCATCAAAGACGACAGGGTTATCAAGGTTATAGGCAATATCAAGGATATCTCTGATTACAAAAAACTGGAAGAAGAGCGCATTGCCCTGACAAAAAAGCTCCACCACGTCCAGAAAGCAGACAGCCTGGCCCGCATGGCCGGTGCCATTGCCCACCATTACAATAATCAGCTCAGTGTTGTCATCGGCAATCTGGAAATCGCCATGGAAGATACCCCGGCTGATGCCGCTTACCGTGACAATCTGAGTGCTGCCATGAACGCTGCCCGGAAGTCTTCAGAAATCAGCAGGTTAATGCTGACCTATCTGGGCCAGGGCTGCAGGGAAACCCATCACCTGGACCTGTCCGGACTCTGTCTGTCCTATCTGCCGATACTGCGAACCTCACTGCCCAGGGGCATTGTGCTGGAAGCAGATTTCATGCCTGAAGGGCCGACAGTTCTGGCCAATGCAAATCATATGAAAATCATATTGAGCCATTTGATTACCAATGCTGCAGAAGCCATCGGTGACAATAGTGGCCGGATTAAATTATCCACAACGGTAATTTCTGCATCTGATATTCCCAGATTCATCACTGCCCCTTCTGACTGGCAGCCTGGTGCAGACCGCTATGCCTGCCTGGAAGTCAGAGATACGGGAATCGGTATCGCTGAACAGAATATTGAAAAATTGTTTGATCCCTTTTTCACCACCAAATTCACCGGCAGAGGATTGGGACTGCCCGTGACACTGGGACTGATAAAATCATGGGACGGTGCGGTATATGCCGGGAACAGAGAAGACCGTGGTGCCTGTGTGCGTATTTATCTGCCCATCCAGAAAGATGTGATTGCATCGCCTCCTGATATAAAAGGCATGGGGCATTCTGTTGAAAAGGTTCAGATTTTTACATTGACAGGATATACACCTTCTGGGATATTAATTTTTCAGTGTTACAATAATATTCTAACAGGCATGCATCAAAGATGACATCACCAGATGACGAGCTTAACCGTTTTAAAGAGAAAACAAAAGATTCCGTTATTCAAAACGGACAGCAGCTGGATTCAGAAAAACAGGACATTATCCATGCGCTTGAAGAAACCTGCAGAATTTTAAGGGAAAAAGAGGAAAGCTATCAGAGTATTCTGGAATCAGTGCCGTATTCCATCGTCATTTCGCGCCTGTCTGATGCACACTATATGTATGTCAATAAAGCTTTCTGCAAACGTACGGGATATACCCCTGAAGAAGTGATTGATCACCCCCCCCATGAGCTTGAATTATTTGTTGACATCAATGACCAGAAACGCATCCGTGAGATTTTTTATAAAAACAACCGCGTGGACAATATGGAAGTCCAGTTCAAGGCCAAAGACGGCAGAATACTGGAAAATCTGCTGTCAACCACCCCCATCACCTACAATGGAGAAGCCTGTCTTTTAACCGTCACTGTATTTATTGGCGAACTCAAAGCAGCCCAGCGATCATTGAAGGAAAGTGAAGAGCGCTACCGGAATATTCTGAAAAATATGGAAGAAGGATACTGGGAAATGGATTTGAAAGGCTATTTCACCTTTGTCAATGAGGCTGAATGCAGAATTCATCAGAGAACAGAAGAAGAAATACTCACAAGACACAGCCGACTGAACACGGATCCTGAAACATCTGCAAGAATGCTGAATCTGTTCAAAAATGTGTATAAAACCGGCATGCCTGTGCCGATATATGATATTGAGCTGCAACGACCGGACAATACCACGGCAACCATTGAATCCTCTGTCTCCCTTCTCAGGGATGCAGAAGGCACGCCTGTTGGTTTTTTTGGTATTTCCAGGGATATTTCAGAAAAACGCAGGACAGAAAAAGAGCTGGAAAAATACAGAGAACACCTTGAACACATGGTACAGGAACGTACTGTTGCTCTGGAGGAAGCGCAGGAAGAGCTGGTCAAACGGGAGAAATTATCGGTTCTTGGCCAGCTTACCGCTACGGTAAGCCATGAATTACGCAATCCTCTCGGGGTCATCCGGTCATCCAATTTTTACCTGCAGCGCAGGATTGAAAAACCAGATGACAAAATCATCAAACATCTCAAACGCATTGAAGACCAGATTGCCTTATGTGACGGTATTGTTGCCGACCTTCTTGAATACACCAGGGGAAGAAATGTCTCTGTCAGTCTTACACCGCTGCTTCCCTGGCTGAAAGCACTTCTCCGGGAGATCGAGGAGACACAGGATATTCAGATTAAACACAATCTGCCCGATGATCTGCCTGATATCCCCCATGATCAGGAAAAAATGCGCCGGGTGTTCATCAACCTGATAGAAAATGCCATACATGCAACCCGTGACCGTGCTGAATCAAAAAAGGAAGCCAGGCAGCCCTATCAGCCGGAAATCAGCCTGACCCTGAACTGTGATACAAAACAGCTCATCATCGCTATTTCAGACAATGGCACGGGCATGGACAAAAAAACTCTGGCCAAAGCGTTTGAGCCCCTTTTTACCACCCGGGCCAGAGGGACCGGTATCGGCCTTGCCAATGTCCAGAGAATTATCAATGATCACGGCGGCACCATCACCCTGGAATCAACATCCGGGCATGGAACAACAGCCACCATTTCTCTGTTGATATGAAAAACGCTGTTTTTCTCCTGTGCAGACATTTATATTTGCCTGATAAATCAAATATGTGTTAAATAGAAGTCTTTTCAGGTTAACAACAACACAGGGGCAACACGATACATGGAAACAGAAGATAGAAAAACTCATTTTATTGAGTCAATTATTTCAGAAGATATTCAAAACAACAAAAATAACGGTGCTGTCGTCACCCGTTTTCCGCCTGAACCCAATGGCTATCTTCATATCGGTCATGCCAAATCCATCTGCCTGAATTTTAATATGGCCAACCGGTTTAACGGCCGCTGCAATTTAAGATTTGATGATTCCAATCCGGCAAAGGAAAAACAGGTATATATTGACTCCATCCAGTCTGCAGTTCACTGGCTTGGGTTTGAGTTCGGCACGCCTTTTTATGCCTCTGACTATTTTGACCGTCTCCATGATTTTGCCGTTGAGCTGATCAAAAAAGGCAAGGCCTATGTCTGCAGTCTCAGTGCAGACCAGATACGCGAATATCGGGGCACCCTGACTGAACCCGGTAAAGACAGCCCCTACAGGAACAGATCCATTGAGGAAAACCTGGATCTGTTTGACCGCATGAAAAAAGGAGAATTTGAAGAAGGAGAACACACCCTCCGGGCAAAAATAGACATGCAGTCCCCCAATATCAATATGAGAGATCCCATTATCTACCGGGTTAAAAAAGCGCCGCACCCCAGAACAGGCGATAAATGGTGCATCTATCCCATGTATGATTTTACCCACTGCTTGTCTGATGCCCTGGAAGGCATCACCCATTCTCTTTGCAGCCTTGAATTTGAGGATCACCGTCCGTTGTATGACTGGATCCTTGATCAGCTGGACACACCCTGCCACCCCCAGCAGATTGAATTTGCAAGGATGAACATCAATTACACGGTGTTAAGCAAAAGAAAACTTCAGCGTCTGGTGGAGGAAAACCATGTGGACGGCTGGGATGATCCCCGGCTGCCAACCCTGGAGGGCATGAGGCGCAGAGGATATACCCCGGAAGCCATCCGCCGTTTCTGTGACATTATCGGGGTTTCAAAAAAAGACAGCCGCATTGACATGGGCCTGCTGGAAAGCTGCCTGCGGGATGATCTGAACGAGCGAGCCCCCAGGGTCATGGGTGTTTTAAAACCATTGAAGATTACCATTGAAAATTATCCGGATGATCTTACAGAGGAACTGACAGCCAAAAATCACCCCCAGAACGATGATATGGGGACCCGGACCCTGACATTTTCAAAAAATATCTATGTGGAGCAGGATGATTTCATGGAAGATCCACCCAAAAAATTCTTCCGCCTGGGGCCGGGCCGGGAAGTGCGGCTTCGCTACGCCTATCTGATCACCTGCACGGATGTTGTCAAAGATGAGACCGGCAGGGTCATTGAGCTGATCTGCACCTATGATCCTCAAACAAAAGGCGGAAACGCTCCAGATGGCAGAAAAGTCAAGGGAACCATTCACTGGGTGAATGCCAACGACTGTATTGATGCAAATGTAAGACTGTATGACCGCCTGTTCAAGGATGAAAATCCGGAAAAAGACAAGCAGGATTTTATTGAAAATCTGAATCCGGAATCTCTGGAGGAACTGGAAAACTGCAAACTGGAAAAAAGCCTGGAAAACATATTGCCTGAAAAAGCTGTCCAGTTCGAACGCCTTGGCTATTTTTGCCTTGACTCAAAAGCATCATCAAAGACCGGATCAGAACAAAACCCTGTATTTAACCGCACAGTCACACTCAGAGACACCTGGGCAAAGATGAAAGGCAGGCATTAATCCTTTAAAACATAAATTCAAGTAAATTTATTTCCAATATTAAAGGTTCATTCGCATGCAGACGATATGAACTTATATTAATGGCAAAGTCGAAATATGAAACCATATCTGAACATATAGTTTCAATACCTTTTGGGGAGGATAAAATGAATATTCTTAAGAAAAAATTCTGTGCGGTATCTATTATCATTGCAATTCTCATGATCAGCACCTTTGGTTTTGCTGCAACGGTCAATGTGCCTGCCACAGCGACAGTGACAGCAGCAACCCTTACCTTAACCCAGGTCACAGATCTCAATTTTGGAAATATTATTTCGACAGCAGCTGTCAGCACAATCACCATCGATGCAACTGCCGGGGCAGCCACCCCTACGGTCACCTCGGGTTCTGCAAGCGTTTCCGGCGGCACCAGCGGTCTGGTTACCGTGGGCACAAATATTAATGCCAATGTGACCATCAGTTTTGCCATTACCGGTGCTGATACCGGCACCACTGCTCAGGCCATCGGTATTGCCGGCGCAGCAACAACCATGGCAATTACGAACGCCAGTATTTCAACCAATTCCACACCGTCTCCCCTTGCGGTTACCGTTGCAGGCCCCAACAATATCCATATCGGTGGCGTGCTGACTGTCGGGGCAAGCCAGGCCGCAGGCACATATACCGGAACCTGTGTGGCAACCGTAATTTATTAAAACCCGGCCGCATCAGACAATCAGGACAAGGCTGAATTTAAATTCGTGTTCCATATTTAATTGACACGCCATCATTTAATTACTAAAAATCATTGTATGTGTGTTTCTCTTTTAAATTACAGGCGTCTTTTCGCAGGTCTTGTCATTGTTCTTTTATGTGGGAATTCCTTATTTTCAGCCAGTATCAGCTTTATCCAGCCCATCAGTTTTGGAAATATTATTGCCAGCCCCTTTGGAGAAATCATTGAAATAAATGCAAAGACCGGTCCTGCGACCCCAACGGTTTTCTCAGCCGGCAATTCATATGTGAACGGTGGTTTCAGCGGCATTATCCGAGTATATTCAGACATACCCGGCCAGATGATCAGTCTGATATACCCGGTTTCAATTGTTCTCCAGGCCAGTGGAGCAAATAATATGACACTGGACGGCATTGATGCCAGATCAAAAATTTTTGCCACAAGCACCGCTGTCGGCGAAATTGATTTTGATGTAGGCGGCCTTCTTCATATCAACAGTGGACAGGTGAGTCAAAACTATACCGCCACAATGACCGTTACTGTAAATATTATCAACCCTTAAAATTGAGACTCTGACAACATGAAACCTAACCCCTACCTGAATGTGGATTTAAAAATTACGCTGGTAATATCCTGGATCATCCTGTCTTTTTTTTACATGCCGGCATCCGTGTCTGCGTCTGCCAATGACAAGGCAGTCTTAATCGCTCCCACCCGGGTCATCTTTGAAGGAAGGACACGGGCAGCAGCGGTAAAACTGATAAATCCCAATGATATTGAAAATACCTATAAAATAAGTCTGGTATCTATCCGGATGGATGAACATGGAACACGATCTGAAGTTCAATCACCAGACCCGGAAGAACTGTTTGCCCAGAGCCTGATACGGTTTTCACCCCGGCGCGCAACAATTCCGGCCCAGGGCTGGCAGACCGTGCGCCTGATGGTTAAAAAGCCCAGGGATCTTCCTGAAGGGGAATACAGGTCCCAGTTAAAAGTATCACCACTCCCGAAACAAAAAGGGCCTGATGATCAACAGAATACTGAAAATATTTCCATCAGTATAGATATTGTCTTCAATGTATCCATACCGGTTATCATCAGACATGGAAAATCTGATGTCCGGGTGACGCCCAGGACGCCCCGTCTGGTTGTAAAAGAAGGGCAATATTTTCTGGAAACCCTTCTGGAAAGAGAAGGCAAATTTTCTGTTTTTGCTGATGTCAGGGCTTTTGTCATCCCAAACACCGGAGAAAAACAAAAGAACCTGATCAGTGAAATAAAAGGAATTTCCATTTATTCCCAGAATCAGACCCAGCAGGTTCTGCTTCCGATCAAGGATAAAGCCGCATTGACAAACGGCCTGATTGAAATTGATATTGTAAACCGTGAAAAAGAAAATGCTCCCTTGCTTGGGTCAAAGCAGTTTGATTTAGACTGATTTTCTATATGGAAAGCGGCAGGATCTCGGCATATTGTTTCATCTTCTTGAGCGAATGCTTTAAGGAGATATCTGATTCCCTGTCCTCAAAGCTTCCGGCAAATATCCGGTACCATATCCCTTTTTCATTCCCCAGATCCACTCGCCTGATGAAAAAATCCTGATCCGCCATGACTGCGGCATATTTTTTCTGGAGCTGTTTTAATCCGTTTGATGCTTTTTCAAGGGTTCGATAAGAAGCAAGATGCACACCGACCTCGTTATCTTTTTCAATGCTGACTGCTTTGCAATAGGGAGACTGCAGTTTTATTTTTTCCGACAACCTCTGTGCCTCTGCCCTGTCTGAAAAATTGCCTGCCATAACCCGCTTCCATTTACCCATTCCGGGTCCCAGATCAATGTCTTTAATGGTGAATTCCTGATCCCTGAGCAATAAAGGGTATTGGACTTTGAGTTCATCTATGCTTAAAACCGCTTTTTTCCGGGTCCTAAAGGAGGTCAGATGTACACCAAATGTTCCGGATTCATCATCGTTTTCAGATACAGATACTACCTTGCAATACGGCGATAACATTTTAATGTTATCGCCCATTTTCCGGGCATCTGCTTCATGGGCAAACGCGCCAGCAATGACCCGGTACCAGACACCCTTTCCTTTGGGAAGCACCACTTTTCTGATGGTGAAATTCGAATGATTCAGTATCCCTTTGTATTTTTCCAGTAAATCATTGATGCCGTTTATGGCGGTTTCCGGTGTCCGGTAGGAGGTCAGGTGAACACCATATTTGGGATTGCCCTTCTGATACATATTTTTTTCTATCTGCACATTTGCCTCTGAGGATGGCACTTGACTCCACCTGGCTATTTCCTGAGGGTGGTTTTCAACAGCCGAAGTTTTTTCAAGTTCAATCTGATGTTTTATATAAGCTTTGACCTTTTCCAAAGCCTCGGCCATTTGGGCTGATGCCGCCGGCGCTGTGCTGTCTGTTACCCTGGTTTCAGGCAGGTTTGATTGTGGCGGCTTTGGTTGAAGCGGAATCGGGCCGGGATCAACGCTTTGGGCAATTGTCCGGGTTTTGGGTTCCAGGACAAGATCCAGACCGCTTGCCACAGTCCCTTCCGGGGTAAGTTCAACATCCAGAACAGGATGTTCTGTGTCAGCAATCCGAGTATCTTCTGATGCAATGCGAACTGAATATTTTCCCGGAAAGACTTTTGGAAAATAATAAAACCCATCATATTCAGACCGGACTTCCTGAACAGTTTTTCCTGTGTGATCCAACAGTTGAACCCGAACATTGGGCAGGGGAATTTCTTTGCCGTCTTTATCATAGGAAAGGACAGTTCCGTCAACTTCACCTGTGGTGACCACCGGGATATCTATCTGCTGGGTGTGGCCGGGTCTTGGCGTAATTGAACTGCCCGGGGTTGAAGGTTCCCAGAATGGATCTTCCAGCGTGTCCTTATCCAGGACCACGTCGGTGGGTTTGCTTTTTTGAAGCATGGAAATAAACGCCACGCCCTCTTCATCTGTATCTGCCTGCTGATAGGACTGGACAGCTTTAACTGAAGCGCCTTTGATGGCCTCATCCCCTTTGTCAAAAACCTGATTGTTATTTTTATCATTATACACCCGGACTGAAACAGCGCCTTTATCCGCCATGCCGGATGATGAAGAATACAGTTTTCCGGATCTGGGTTTGACACCCAGCGATGTTGAAAAAGAGAGCGCTGCCTGGAATTCATCTTCTGAATTATAGGAAACCTGGGGGGATAGGATATAGTTTCCATCATTAAAATTCAGTTTGAACACACCTTCATCAATATCTTCTTTCATATCCCGTTTTAAAACCAGTTCTGAACTCAAATTCTCATTTATATTATACAAACTTGACACCTCAACATTTTTGATCTCGATGTCCGGATCGATCTCATAATCCAGCCCCCCGCGAAACCTGAAATCCCCTGACTGGGTTATAGCCTGCAGACTGCCATCCAGAACAGAGGAATCACCGGAGACGGTGCTGATATCTGTCCACTGCAGATAATTATTCAGGTTGATATTTTTAATATTTGCAGCCACCCTGGAACCAAAGATGCTGTAGCGGGAATGTTCCTTTTGCGTGTCTTTATAGGTTAAGGTGAAAGGAATCATGGGCAGAAGGCGACTTTCGTCTATCTGCCCGAAAAGCGATACGCTTGTTTCTGATTTAACCGGATCTGATATCCCGGACCCGCTGTCATCGATAAAATCATTGTAAAACCGCTGTCGAAAATTCAGGTCAAAATCCCCTAAGCCCGTCTGGGCAAACATCTCAATGGCATCGCCATCCTGAGTATCGTGGATATAGTCTCCACTCAGATACATCCCTTCCAGATTGCCTTTTACTCCCAGATTCAGATAATTATGCCGTGTTTCCAGTATTTCCTGGCTGGAAAGCCCGGCACTGACGGTAAGATTTTTCTGAAGGCCGTAATTGTACATGGCATTCAGCTTAAGGCTCTCTTCATCCATTGTGTGACCTGTTTTTTCAGGATCATGAAGGATGGTATCTTTCTGGGTTACACTGACACTGTATTCCCCTTTTCCTTTCTGGAGAAGATCAGTGCCGACATCAATCCGTCTGGTTTCGATTTTTTCCTGACCCTGGGGGCCATAAAACATCAGCCTGAATTCATTTTTCCCATAATAGAGGGGAATTTCATTAAAGCTGTAGCGGCCTTCAGCGCCAACCCGCTGTGTATCTAAAAGTACATTATTCCTGTAAACCTCAACATCCCAGCCAGGCGGAAGATTGCCCTCAAAAAAGGTGGTGTCGAACTGGCCGGGACGGAACAGCTTTTCGCTGCCGAATCCAAAGCCTCTTTCTGTCTCCCCGCCCCCGATGATGGGAAGATCCGTGGTACGGATGTCACCTGCCATAACAGACGTGGCTTTCAAAGGGCCCAGCAGGTTTCCATCAGGATCATCTCTTCTGAGCGTCAGTCGTGAATTCTCCAGGCCCTCTTCGTCATCTCCGGACAGATAAATTTCCGAGGTCATTTTCCCGAAATCACCCTTGGAAAGCAGATAGAACCCGGATTTAAATCCATCATCATTCGGGGTGCCGTTGGTATATGCGCTTGATATGCCCAGATCAACCACCGGAGGGCTGATCCATTCATATTCAGACGGCTGCCGCGGGAAAACCGGTTCACTGACCTGTGCGCCTTTAATATTTCTCCAGGCCTGTTCACGTTCTATCCTTGCCTGGAACGCCAGTTTTTCCCGTGGATGAACCATGACAGACTGGGTTGAAAAATCATACTTGAAATCCACCGGAAACCACCGGGAAAGCTGGTTGATATCAATGTAGAGCTCTTGTTCAGCTACAAGAATGCTTCCTGCCGGGACATCAATTTCTTTGCCATCAGAAACAACCTGATTGCGTGTCATATCCAGCTCAAATCTGCGCTCCTCAGACACAAACCATCCTGTGGCAGACTTTTTTTCGGCCTCCACCTGGATATTAAAATCCAGTGTTCTTGCCATTTCACCCAGGGGAAGAAACAACTGGTCCGCATTTCCATATCCGATCAGCCCGTTATTCAGGACATAATGCTTGAACTGTGCACTCAAGACCAGAAGATTTCCTTCAGAAAAGCTCACCGGTTCTCTGACCGGGCTGGTTGATTGCAAAGAATGATCTTTTTCAGTTTTTATGGCAGCGGTCTGCGGCAGTGGTTTTATCCGGGGTGGGGCCGGACCCTGTGGGTTTATTGTTTGGGCAGGCTTTATTTGTTGAGCAGGTTTTATTAAATAGGGGTATTTATTGAACAGTTCAGTGCTTTGAAAAAGGAAAATATGATTTGATTTTAATTTTTCTGTCAAATTGTCAAACACCTTCCAGTCTGCAGGCTGACCCTTTTTAGCCTGTTCCAGAAGCGCATGACGGTCAAGAAGCACCTGGGCCATTTCACGGGCAAGAGCGTCATTGTTTTGGCACAGCTGTGTCCAATTTCCATACTGAGCCGTATTGCGCAAAAGTTCCCCGGCCTTTGCAAGCATGATTTTTTCGGCAAACCGATCTGTTGTAGAGCTGTGCCTCAAAACGCTCTGCTCAACGCCTTTTTTCAGCTCAGCCCCTGAAATAGGGTCCAAAGTCTCTCCTGTCGTACGGTCCTGTTACAGTTCTACAGAAAAGAATAACAGCAAGATAGATGCCAGTATGAAAGAAAGGCGTAAAACACCTGTTAAAAGTGCAAAAATAGAACAGGGAATTTCAAATCAGGGGGAAATAAAAATATCAGAAAGGTCAAGGCAGTATCAGACCAATGAATTGTTTCTGATCCTGCCTTTATTTAATTGACTGAAAATAATTTTTTTCAAAATAGGTTCCGGTTTTTTTATCAAAAACCGCTTCGCTTTTATGAATCAGTTTTGCACAGTCATCCGGCCATGAACCGCAGGCCATGACAGCCTGATCCCCAAGATTGAATTTCCGGTGGCAGGCTTCACACCCTTTTTCGTTGTGGCTGTTAAGTATGCCAAGATCAACAATATAGGTTGCATCTGTTTTGAATGTCTGTTCCATCTGGACCTCCTTTTATGGGGTTGGTTATACCATGAACATAATACACGATGATATTTTTTCAACCGGATGCAAGCTTCATGATATTGGCCTGGGTCATCTCATTTTTTTTCAGCTCACCTCGAAGCAGGCCTTTATTAAGTACCAGAATCCGATCACACATGCCCACCATTTCCTGCATTTCGCTGGAAATAAAAATAATGGATTTACCGCTTTGGGCCAGCTGGCTGATCAGACGATAGATTTCCTCTTTAGACCCAATATCAATACCCCTTGTCGGTTCATCGAAAATCAGTATATCAGGGTCAAGTACCATCCATTTTGCCAAGACCACTTTTTGCTGATTTCCTCCTGAAAGCTTCCCGGCAAGCTGCTTTGTGCCATGCATATTCAGGTTTAACGATCTTGCGTATTCACTGGAAATGCGGGCCACCTTTTTATAATCCATAACGAAACGGCTTGATACTTTTTCATAGGATGCCATCACAATATTCTGTGCAATATCCATCTGTAAAACAAGGCCTTTCAGCTTGCGGTCATCGGTTATCAAACCAATATTATTTTTAATGGCCTGCCTCGGATTTTTATGTTCTACAACCTCGCCATTCAGCTTAATGGTTCCGCCCGTGGGTTTCATGATTCCAAAAATCGTTTCAACAATCTGTGTTCTTCCTGACCCCATCAAACCGCCAAGGCCGAGGATTTCTCCTTTATACAGTTCAAAGCTGATATTCTGAAATACCTTTTTACATGAAAAATTTTTTACCGAAAGAACACGTTCTCCCTTTTTAATTTTTCTTTCCGGGAACATTTCACTGACCGGCCTGTCCACCAGTTTTTCAATCAGTTGCTGCCGGTTGATTTCATTTGGCAGATAATTGCCCACAGAAGCCCCGTCTCTCAGAACTGATATTTCATCCGCGATGCCATAGATTTCATTCATCTTGTGAGAGATATAAATAATACCGGTACCCTGGTGCTTGAGTTTTTTGATAATTTTAAAAAGAGTTTCAACCTCGACATCGGAAATTGCCGATGTGGGCTCATCCATGATGATAATTTTTGCATTTCTGGAGATGGCTTTTGCAATCTCCACCATCTGAATCTGTGCAACCGTCAGATCCCGCATCAAGCGTTTGGGGGAAACATCCAGTCCGACTTCATTCAAAAGCTCATCTGCTTTTCTATAAAGGCGTCTGTAATCCATGACAAGTCCGCCAAACTTTGAAAAACTCCTGCCTAAAAACAGATTCTCGGCAATTTTCATATCATAAATCGGTGTCAATTCCTGATGAATGATGGATATCCGGGCTTTTTGCGAGGCTTTCGGATTCGGGAATTTTACTGTTTGCCCCATATAGACGATCTGCCCAGCATCAGGCTGTTCTTCACCGGATAAAATTTTCATTAATGTTGATTTCCCGGCCCCGTTTTCACCCAGCAGCACGTGCACACTGCCTGCCTTCAGCCTGAAGCTTATATTATCCAAAGCCTGAACAGGCGGGTAAGATTTACAGATATTGTACATTTCTAAAATATAAGTTCCATCAACCATGCTAATTTTGTCCTTTTTTTATAATGTCCTCCAAAACCACAGACACCGTATAACCGAAGATAATACAACGGCAGGAATAATTATCAATAATTTTTTCAATAAAGCATATTTACAAAACCTATAGCATTCATGGATGAACATTCTGTTTTCCATTCATATTTTGAATTTGATTAACCCCGCTATTTTTACTAAAAATTTGCCGGATACGGAAAGGTTAAGGAGAAAAACTCAATACAGAAACCAAAGAGTGATAATGGATAAACCTGCTTTACTTAAAACCGCATTAAAAAACGATAAAATATCAAATTTTATTCTGTTTTTTGTTTTCCTTTCACTGTTTGTTTTTTTCTCATTTTCCACTACGTCCTTTTTCAATACAAACAACTTCATGAATATTTTACGGCAAAGCGCCGTAACAGGCATTCTGGCCACTGCGATGACCTTTGTGATCATTTCCGGTGGTATTGATCTCTCTGTCGGTTCCATTCTGGCATTTGCAGGCGTCATTCTCGGCAGCATTGCAAAAACAGGAAATGACAGATGGTGGTTAGGGGTTATCGCTGCGTTGATCTGTGCTTCTCTGCTTGGATTGATTAATGGTGTGCTGATAGGAAAATATAAAGTTGTTCCCTTTATTCAGACCCTGGCCATGCTGACGATCGGACGAGGACTGACAATGCTTTATGCAGACGGGAAACCCATCTCTGATCTGGCACAGGGTCTGACAGGAATTGCCAAAATGAGTTTCATGATTCCCGTCGTGGCCTGGATTTTTATCATCACAATCATCATATCTCACCTGATCCTGTATTACACTGTTTTCGGGCGTTCTATATATGCTGTCGGCGGAAACGAAAAGGCCGCGCTCATTTCAGGCATTGACACAGTAAAGATAAAGATCATGGTCTATACTCTTTCAGGGTTTTTATGCGGGATTTCAGCAGTTATTCTGACATCAAGGGTTTCTTCAGCCTTACCCCGTGCAGGGGATGGCTATGAAATGGATGCGATTGCGGCTGTTGTTATCGGTGGTGCCAGCCTCAGCGGGGGCCGGGGGAATGTATGGTGTACTCTGATTGGTGTCCTTATCATCAATATTCTAGGCAATGGCATGGATCTGATGAATATCAACTCCTACGGCCAGCAGATCATTAAAGGCGTGATCATTATTCTGGCTGTATTTTTAGACTCTGTTAAGAACAAGGAATAAGCCTTGTATTCAAAGGCATCACAAAAACTTCAATAACGTTTAAAAAGGTGAAAAAAATGAAAAAATCTCTGTTACATGTTGCTGCAAGTATTCTTTTTCTGACAATGGTGCTGGGTATTTTCGGTTGCGGACAATCCAGTGAAACAACGGAAACAAAGGAAACAACGCAAAACAGCAAAAAAATTACTGTGGGTTTCTCTGTGTACTGGATGTCTGAGTTTTCCACGCTTATGAAACAGGCCATGGAGGAAAATGCTGAAAAATTAGGGGTCACACTGCTGGTGGCAGATGGAAATATGGATCCGCAAAAACAACTGGCCCAGGTGGAAAATTTTATCAACCAGGGAGTTGATGCGATTCTTTGTGCCGCCATTGACCGGGATGGCATTATTCCGGGAGTAGAACAGGCAAAAGCTGCGGGAATCCCTTTTGTCGGCATCAATATGTATATTCCGAACGAAAATGTCACCGCCTATGTCGGCCCCAATGATGTTCTGGCAGGTGAGCTTGCAGCCGGGTATGTGGTGAATTCCCTGAACGGCACCGGGAATGTGATCGTCATAGAAGGTGGCGAGGGATTTTCCGCAACCGAGGACAGGAGAACCGGGATCAAAAAAGTGCTTGATGCGAATCCGGGAATCACTGCCCTGGCGATAAAAACCGCCAACTGGGACCGCAGCAAGGCTGTAACGCTGATGGAAAATTATATTCAGGCCTATGGAGATAAAATCAATGGCGTCATTGCACATAATGATGAGATGGCTCTGGGTGCAGCACAGGCATTGGAATCTGCCGGAATGTCAGACAAGGTCTTCATCGGCGGTATTGATGCCATAAAAGATGCCTGCATTAAAATCAAGGCAGGTTCAAAATATGCAACTGTTTTTCAGGACCCGATTCTGGAAGGTACGCTCGGACTCGAATATGCCGCCAGACTGGCCAAAGGCGAGACTGTGGACCCGGTTGAAAATTTTATTAACATGGAGCTGGTGACATCTGAAAACGTAAGCCTTTATCTAAAAGAGGAATAATTATTTCAGGTTTTTATAACACAGGATTCATCAACGCTAAAGGAAATACTGGATGCACAAAGACGATCAGATGACACCCAAGGAACGCTCAACAGCGCTTGCCATGGGCAAGACGGTTGACAGAATGCCGGTCAGCGTAATCTGTCTGGGGCCTGCCGGTCAGCTTTTAAACATGTCTTACAGGGAAGCATACGCCAGTGCAGAAAACAGGGCGGCAAATCAAATCAAAGCCTATGAGCTGTTTGGCTTTGATATTTTGAACCTGATATACAGCCTGCACGCACTGGCCATTTCAATGGGTGCCCGGATTGAAGAACCGGATGAAGGCCCGGCAATCATTGTCGAGCATCCCCTCAGCAGCCTGGATGACCTGTCCATGCTGAACCTGGAAGATGTCAGCTTTAAACGCGATACCATCGCCCGGATGGTTGTTGAGGCACATAAAATTATCGAAGATAAAATCGGTGTTGAAATCGGTGTTGAAACAAGCCTTCCAGGCCCGATCACTGCTGCTGCTGGAATTGTCGGGCCGGCAGTTTTTTTAAACGGTCTGTTGAAAAAACCCGAAAAGGTGCATCAGCTGCTGGAATTCTGTTCAGATGCCATTATCAACATTGCCAGACATTTTATCGATGCCAACCTTCAGGTCGGGCTGGCAGACCCCATGGCATCCGGCTCTGTTATCAGCAAAACATTATATGACACCTTTGCACTGCCCTATACACAAAAAATTGTCAATGCCTGCAAAGCATACAAAGCAGTCGGTGTTGGCTACCATGTCTGCGGGAATACGACAAAACTGTTAGAGAGCATGGCCCAAACCGGCGTTGACGGCATCGGCATTGACAACTTGGTGGACATGGCAGCTGCCAAGGAAAGAATCGGGCACAAGGTAGCGCTGGCCGGGAATGTTCCCCCGGTTGATCTTGTCTGCTACGGCAATGCGCAAACCATTGATTTTTCAATCAAAGAATGTTTCAGAAAAACCTGGGACAGCCCAAAGGGATATACATTGACGACCGGTTGCGACCTGCCGGTGAACACCCCGATCGAAAATATATATGCGTATATGAAATCTGCCCGGTATTACGCGAAATACCCGATAGACCCGGAAAGATTCAATTAATATCACTGCACTGAATTGAAAAGAGGCGGAACAATGGAAGAAAAGGAAAAACAGATCATCTGCCGTCTGGCATCCGGGGTAAAGAATATGGATGAAAAAATGACGGTGGAAGCTGCAAACGAGGCTCTTGTAAACCATATTGATCCTACGCAGGCAATCAATAACGGTCTTCTTGCAGGCATGAATCAGGCAGGCCTGCTGTATGAGACAGAAGAATACTTTGTCCCTGAACTTTTATTGTGCTCGGATGCTCTTTATGCCGGACTGGATGTGCTGACCCCGCATATAAAATCCGTTGCATCAAAAGCCAGAACCAGAATGGTGATCGGTGTTGTGCAAGGGGATACCCACGATATTGGAAAAAATCTTGTCAAGCTCATGTTTGAAACCTCCGGGTTCGACGTGCTGGATCTGGGACGGGATGTCCCGTTAAACGCTTTTGTGGACAAGGTAAAGGAAGTGCAGGCACAGCTTTTATGCATGTCAACCCTGATGTCAACCACCATGGATGGAATGGCCAGAGTTATTGAAAAACTGGAACAGGAAGGGATTCGAAACACAGTCCGGGTCATGGTCGGCGGCGGTCCTTTAAACCAGTCCTTTGCGCATAAAATCGGTGCAGACGGCTATGCAAAGGATGCCATTGAGGCGGTGCGGACAGCCCGTCAATTGCTGACTTCCGGAACAGAAGATATTTTACCATGAAGTCCGGTAACCGGGTTTTAAACGCACTGCAGGGCCGGCCCGTTGACCGTCCTCCGTTTATCTGTGCAGGCGGGATGACGAGCATGATGACGGTTGAGGCCATGCAGCAGCTTTCTGCTGACTGGCCCCGCTGCCACCATGATGCAAAAGAAATGTCACGCCTGGCCGAAGGGGTCAGGGAACTGACCGGAATAGAAAATCTGGGAGTGCCTTTCTGCATGACGGTTGAAGCTGAAGCCATGGGTGCCCGTGTGAACATGGGCACCAGAGAATCAGAACCCCGTGTTGCAGCTTACCCCATATCCCGGATAAGCAAATGGGAAACACTGTCACGCTTAAGCGACAAACAGGGCCGTATAGGACCTGTTTCAGACGCTATCCATATCACAAGCAACCGCAGACTGCCATACCCTGTGATTGCAAACCTCACCGGACCGGTGAGCCTTGCAACCTCACTGATTGAACCCATGGTCTTATATAAAGCCATGGGAAAAGAACCGGCCCTTGTCCATGAATTCATGCAGTTCCTGTGTGAGAATCTGATTTTTTTCGGTCGCCTGATGCTGCAGGCCGGAGCAGATGTCCTGACGGTTTCAGATCCGAGTGCCAGCGGAAATATCCTTGGGCCAAAGGGGTTTGAGGCGTTTGCCCTTCCTTATATCAACCAGATACTGGATGCGCTGAAGGATCACTGTTCGCCCACCATGGTACATATCTGCGGAGATCTGAAACCGGTTTTTTCAAAACTGCAGGACCTTCATACCCGGGCCATCAGCATTGATTCCGCCACCAGTATCGCCCCCCTGCTGAGTGTACTGCGGAAAGATCAGGTGATTGTCGGTAATGTGAGCACTCATCTGCTGATGAAAGGAACACCCAGGCAGGTTGAACGGGCATCCCTGACCAGCCTGAAAAGAGGTGTCCGGATCCTGTCTCCGGCCTGTGGGATCAGCCCACATACCCCTTTAGCCAATATGCAGGCCATGGCTGAATCCGTTCGTTTACCCCTGTCACCGATATCCGGCTAGCAGAAGATGAAAAACGATCTGACAGCTGTCCACCGCCTGAATGCACGTGTCGGAGGGGAGTCACTGCTCAGTCTTTTAATACGAAACAGACTGTCCCCGGCATCCGACTGCAATGGACTTGGCCTTTGCGGAAAATGCAAGGTCCAAATTGTTCAGGGCACCGCCTCTCCCCTTTGCAGCGAAGAAACAGAACATCTGAGAAAAAAGGAACTGGATGCAGGCTTCAGGCTGGCCTGTCTGTGCCGGGTGGAAGGTGAGGTCATGATCACCTCTTCCGAGCCGGAAATTAGCATGCAGATCCAGGAGCAGGGCTTTACTGCCTGCACCTTTCCGCTAAATCCGGTGATAAAAAAACAGCTCATTGTTCTGGAGCCTCAGACCCATGAGAGCCGATATCAGTGTCTGGTCAGCAAAACCGGTGTCCCGATCGAAAACACCCTGGCCATTGCAGGGGCACTTGCCGATTCACCCTCAATGCTTACCGCTGTCAAATTCCAAAACAGATTGATCGGGATCGAAACTGCAGACACGCGCAGTACCGGTTTCGGGATCGCTGTCGATATCGGCACCACAACACTTGTTGCCGCACTGATTGATTTCAATACTGGAAAAACCCTGGCCACGGCCTCAGCAATCAATCCTCAATTCCAGCTGGGTTCAGATGTCCTGTCCCGCATTCATTTTGCCCAGCAGAGCCCATCCCATCTGGATATGCTGAGTTCTCTGCTCAGAAATGAAATAAACAGACTTGCAGCAGACCTGCTGGAAACTGCCGGTGCAGATCCGACACAGTGTTATCTCATTTCTGTGGCCGGGAACACCGTGATGCTGCATTTGCTGCTGGGAATTGATCCCCGGCCCCTGGGCCGCCATCCCTACCAACCCGTTTTTCTGGAAACGCTTGAAGTCAAGGCTTCCGACCTGGATATCGCCCTGTCTCCATTTGCCGTTTTGCAGTGCCTGCCAGGCCTGTCTGCATTTATCGGAGCAGATATCCAGGCTGGATTACTGGCCCTGAACCTGACAAAAAACACTGACAATACCCTGTTCATTGACATGGGGACCAATGGAGAAATTGTGCTGTGCTTCAACGGAAAAATGATCGCAACATCCACGGCAGCAGGACCGGCCCTGGAAGGAATGAATATTTCCTGCGGTATGAAAGCCTGCAACGGGGCCATTGATCATGTCATGCTCTCCGGTAACAAACTGGACTGGACGACAATCGGGGATGCCTCTCCCAAAGGTCTTTGCGGAAGCGGCCTGCTGGATCTTGTTGCGGCATTATTAAAGACAGGTATCATCCAAAAATCCGGAAGGATTGTCCCCCCGGAAACTGCAGCACTCAACGGCGTTGAACAGATTGAAAATTCCCGCTGTTTCCGGCTGGTGCAACCCGGCGCCGAAAACAATGACAGGGGAATATATATCAGCCAGCAGGATATCCGGCAGGTGCAGCTTGCCAAAGGATCACTGGCTGCGGGAATGAAACTGCTGCTCAGGCAGGTTGAAGCAACGGCGGATGAAATAAAGGTCATTTACCTGGCAGGTGGTTTTGGACATTATTTAAGCCCGGAAACGCTGATCACGCTGGGCCTGTTTCCATCAATATGGAAACACCGGATTATGTATGCAGGCAACACATCTCTTTCCGGAGCAAAACTGTCCATGCTGTGCGAAGAGCAGTTAACACTGCATCCTTACCTAGCCGGGAAGATTGAGTTCTTAGATCTGACCGACTGTAATGAATTTAAGCGCATGTTTGCCAATGAAATGCTTTTTTCGGACTGTTCAGCAACTGTTTAAGGTTCTGCAGCATTTTCCATGCCGTTGGCCAGACAGCCGTTTTATTCAAACCGCCAGGTGGTTCCTGCAGGGCCGTCCTCAAGGATAATCTTCATCCTCTGAAGCTGATCCCTGATCTCATCAGCCCTTGAAAAATCTTTATCTTTCCGGGCCTGTTTGCGCTGGCTAATCAAATCTTCGATTTGCGCTTCTGTTATCGCTGATTCACAGACATCGGATACTGCAGTCCGGGATGCAGCCAGATCTGCCATGCCCTTATCTTTTTTATTCTTAAAATACACTTCAGGATCAATCAAAAAAATCCCCAGAACATTGGAAATGGCCTTGATATCGTTCAGAACACAGCTCAGGTGATTTTGGGACGAATCATCCGGCATCTGCCCTGCCTCATCCAGCAGTTTATTTCCTTTTTTAACAGCGTCATAAACACAGGCAATGGCTTTTGCCGTATTAAAATCATCATTCATGGCCTCTGAAAATTCATCCCAGAGTTCTCCTTTCACTGGGCTGCCATCCATGCGTGTTGCACTTGCCACCCGATCCATGAAACCATATATCCGGTCCAGTCCCATGGAAACTTCCCGCATGGAATCTTCACTGTAATCTATAGGGCTTCTGTAATGATTGGATAATAAAAACATCCGGATCACTTCTGGCGAATATTTTTCCAGAACCGATTTGATCATGGTGAAATTGCCCAGGGATTTTGACATTTTTTCATTATTGATATCTACAAACCCATTGTGAATCCAGTATTTTACAAACTGGCCGCCAAACACGGCTTCGCTTTGTGCAATCTCATTTTCATGGTGGGGGAAGATCAGGTCCTTGCCGCCGCCGTGGATATCAAATCCTTCTCCCAGATATTCATAACTCATGGCAGAACATTCAATATGCCAGCCTGGCCGACCTTTTCCCCAGGGGCTTTCCCAGAACGGCTCACCTGGTTTGGCCGGTTTCCACAAGGTAAAATCCATGGGATTTTCCTTTTTTTCATCCACGGCAATCCTGGCACCGGCTTTCATGTCCTCAGGATTTCGGCCGGACAGCTTCCCGTAATCCTTAAAGGATTCAATTGAAAAATAGACATCTCCACCCGGCACATGATAGGCCTTGCCCTTGTCAATAAGCATCTGGATAAAATTGATAATATGGGTGATATGTCCTGTGGCTTTGGGCTCAATGGTGGGGCGAAGCACATTTAGGGCATCCATCTCAGTGTGGAATTCATCAATATATTTTTCAGTTATCGTGGTGCAGTCTTCACCGGTTTCGTTGGCTTTTTTAATGATCTTGTCATCCACGTCTGTAAAATTTCTGACATAGGTCACGTCATACCCCAGTTGCGTCAGCCACCTGAAAATGGTATCAAACACCACAACCGAACGGGCATGTCCGATATGACTGGTATCATAAACCGTTGGCCCGCAGACATACATGCTGACCTTGTCTTTTACCAGGGGTACAAATTCTTCTTTTTTGCCATGTAATGTATTATAAACTCTTAAACCCATTCAATTTAATTCCTGTAATTATTATGTTCTGTTCCCGATGATATTTGCCAGCAGGGTGCACTGGGCAGCAATGCCCTCTTCTCTGCCTACAAACCCGAGCTTTTCCGTTGTTGTTGCCTTTACATTCACCAGCCCCGAATCCATGTCCAGAATCCGGGCAATATTTTCTTCCATCTGTTGTTTATACGGACTGATTTTAGGAACCTGGGCAAAAACAATACAATCCATATTCACAACAGCGTATCCGGTTTCCTTTAAAAGCGCCCCGCATTTTTTCAAAAGAATCATGCTTGAGATACCCTTGAACTGCGCATCCGTATCTGAAAAATGTTCCCCGATATCACCCAGACCTGCGGCTCCCAAAATCGCATCACAAACCGCATGAATCAGCACATCTGCATCGGAATGGCCTTCAAGACCCCGGTCAAACGCGATATCCACACCGCCGATAATCAATTTTCTGCCCTTTACCAGTTGATGCACATCATAACCGGAACCTATTTTGTATGCAGGTTTTTCCATTGCTCAGCATTCATCCCTGTTTTTCATATCAAAAATTAAAATACAATATATTCACTTCACCATCAAAAGTCAAAGCATAGCATATTCAAGGCCAGGCCAATGCATGAAATATCTTTGACCCGGCAGCCTGCCTGTAAACTGCGTTTATTGGCATTAACATTTCAACAGAATCTAAATAATGGTCATACAGATTAAGTTTGCAAACTATTATGGTATGATTTATTATCATACTGGAGGTGATCAAAATGACCGCATCAAAAATTGCAATTACAATAGACGATAATACACTTAAGCGTTTAGACATTCTTGTCCAATCGAATTTTTTTCCAAACCGCAGCAAAGCTATCCAGGAAGCAGTTGCCGAAAAATTAATGCGTATTGAGAGAAGCCGGCTTGCACAGGAATGCGCAAAGCTGAACCCGGAGAGCGAACAAGCCATGGCAGAGGAGGGCTTCTCATCGGAGTTGGAAGAATGGCCGGAATACTAAGGGGCGACATACACTGGGCAGATTTGAATCCAGTAATCGGCAGTGAACAGGGAGGCCTGCGCCCTGTTCTTATATTAAGCCATAATGTATACAATGATAGATCAGGCACTGTCATTGCCATGGCGATCACCAGTCAGCCTCAAAAAGCCGGTTATCCGCTGAGCATGCCACTTGTGGAGGCAAAACTACCCAAAAAATCCTGGGTAAAGATCAGCCAGATTCGGATTCTTTCAACCCAGCGGATTGGCAAAAAAATAGCAGCAGCCTCTGGGGAAGAATTAGCCCAGATTATTGATGGCTTGAATGAAATAATTGGCGGTTAACAATGTCATAATGAGAATACAAAAAATGGACAATCTGATGCTCCTAACCGGTCATGAAGCCGGTTCCTCGTATGCAGAAACACTGAAAATTTAAATGGGAAAAGCGATATGCTTTATTTAACGCCAGATGCCTTTCAGGCCACCCGCATTCAGGGTATTCAGTTCTCCCCAAAGGATATTTCACACATCATCAATGATGCAAAAAATACGCACGGAAATTTTAAAATCCCGGAATAGTAAAAGGTAAATTGGAGATGAAACGATGCGACTGGGTGACAACCGATCCGGACTATATTGAATACCATGACACTGAATGGGGGGTTCCGGTTCATGATGACAAAAAACTGTTTGAATTTCTGATACTGGAAGGCGCCCAGGCAGGACTTTCCTGGCTGACCATTCTTAAAAGAAGGGATGGATACAGAAAAGCATTTGCAGATTTTGAGGTTCAACACGTGGCTGCCTTTACACCGGAAAACGTCCAGGCGCTTCTTTTGAATCCAGCCATAATCCGCAACCGGCTGAAAATACATGCGGCCATCACCAACGCAAGGGCATTTATAAAAATCCAGGAACAGTTCGGTTCCTTTGACAATTATGCATGGCAATTTGTGGACGGCAGACCCGTTACCCATTTTTATAAAACCCAGAATCAGGTACCTGCATCCACAGATGTCTCAAAAGCCTTTTCCAGAGATTTGAAGCAGCGGGGATTTAAATTTGTCGGCCCGACCATCATGTATGCCCATATGCAGGCCACCGGGATGGTGAATGACCATCTTGTCTGCTGTTTCAGACATTCTCAAATCTTGGGGAAAACATCAGGTTCATAATTGACTTTTAATTTAAATTAAATTATGCGAAACTAATTTGATTTGTAAGGTGAATAAATCTGCCTGTGTCCTAAGAAAACAGGCGGTTAGAGACCTGACAGTGTAAAGGATGTCTGATGAAAACAAAGCCGGACAATGGGGGCCATGGGATACAGAACAACCGCGTCAAAGCGCTCTTTGACATCTCCTGCATCCTCAATGCACCCCGGAATCCTGATCAGATTTTTGAATCGGTATATACCCGCTTAAATCATGCCCTGGAACTGCCTGAATTCTATGTTGCCCTTTACCATGACAAAACAGACAGCATCACCCTGCCCTTTGTTGTGAGCCAGAAGCAACGCTTTTATGACTGTACGGACCAATTTTCTTATACCCACCCATTCACAAAAAAAGTTCTGGCAGCAGAAAAAACCGTAATACTGAATACACATCAGATTGAAACCGTTGACGGATTTGATCCTCAAAAATATCCCGCCCATAAAATTTATATTGGCATCCCCCTGGCCAGCCCACAGAAAAAACACGGCGTGCTTGCGGTTGCGCATTTTGATGACCCGGACTATTTTACACCGGAGACAATAGAATTTTTGAATGCTGCTGCAAACCAGATCTGCCTGGCCCTGGAAAAAAATCAATATGCAGATGAGGTGGACAGGGTTCAAAATCATCTGTTGAACATCATCAATTCCATGCCGTCCATTCTGATTGTTCTGGATAAACATGGCATGATTACCCAGTGGAATGTCCAGACTGAACTGGAAACCCGTATCAGAGCCGAAGACGCCATTGGCCAGCCCTTAGAAAAAGTTTTTCCCAGAAGTTCCATTTACCTTGGTTTGATTAACGAAAGCCTTAAGTTCAACCGGATCAAAACACGGCTAAGACAACCGTATACCCTTGAAAATGAAACCCGGTTTGAAGATGTGATCATTTATCCGCTGATCACAAAAAAAGAATCGGGCGTGGTGATCCGGATGGATGATATCACTGATCAGGTCCGGCTTGAGGAAATGATGATACAGTCTGAAAAAATGCTGTCCATCGGCGGACTTGCCGCAGGCATGGCCCATGAAATCAACAATCCGCTGGCCGGCATGATGCAGACAGCCCAGGTGATTTATAACCGTTTGCACAATGATGTCCCGGCAAATGAAACCGCAGCTGCCCAGGCCGGCATCACACTGAAAGACATCCGGACCTATGCGGAAAAAAGACAGATTTTTCAAAAACTGGACCAGATTAATGAAACCGGCACAAGAGCAGCTCAAATCGTTCGAAACATGCTGGGCTTTGCACGAAAAAGTGATGGTATATTTGAAAACCATCACCTGCCGGACATTCTAAGAAAAACCCTGACACTGATAAAAAATGATTATAACCTGAATGAAGGGTATAATTTTAAACTCATTGATATCGTGGAAGATTTCGATGAGTCCATCCCCCCTGTCCTGTGTGATAAAAGCAAACTCCAGCAGGTCTTTTTCAACCTGCTGAAAAATGGCGCTGAAGCCATGTTTGATGTGACTGACGAAACATTCAAGCCCCGGTTTGTTTTACGGATATACACAAAAGAAAACAAGGCCTGTCTTGAGTTTGAAAACAACGGCCCGTCCATCAGCAAAGAGGAACAGCAAAGACTGTTTGAACCCTTTTTCACAACAAAACCCATCGGAAGCGGCACAGGGCTGGGGCTTTCATTGTCCTATTTTATAATAACCAACGACCATAAGGGTGAAATGACGGTGGAATCCTCACCCGGAATCCATACCCGATTTATTATCAGACTCCCGTTCGGATAAGATAAAACCCACCCTGAAAAAGGAAACATAACACACATGTATCTTGTAACTGCCAGCCAAATGCAGCACATGGACAAACAAACCATAGAATCCTTTGGCATACCCGGAATCGTGCTTATGGAAAATGCAGGCCGGGGAGCTGTTAATTTTCTGATCAAAAAGTATCCGGATCTGAAAAACAAAAAGACAGCTGTCATTGCCGGACGGGGAAATAATGGCGGAGACGGTTTTGTCATGGCCCGGTATCTTCTGGAAAAAAATGTGGATGTCACTGTTTTTTTGTTATCCCGAATATCAAACGTTACTGGAGATGCAAAAGCCAATCTGGAACTGTTCCAGAAACTGTGTAAGCAATACGGCCGGAACCGGATCATGGAAATCCCGGATGTTGATGCTTTTGAAGAACATAAGCCATGGATTCTTTCCCACCCTCTTTTTATCGATGCGATTCTGGGAACCGGTCTGAATTCAGATGTCCAAGGATTTTTCAAAGATGCGATTGACCTTTTGAACTCTTGCGCCTGTCCTGTGTTCAGCGTGGATATTCCTTCCGGGCTCAATTCAGACACCGGCCAACCCATGGGAACGGCCATAAAAGCTGCTGCAACCGCCACCTTTGCCTTTGCCAAGGTCGGCCATGTTCTGTATCCGGGAAATATCCATACCGGAGAACTTGAAATTATTGATATCGGCATTCCCCGTCTTATTTCTGATACAGAAAACCTGAGTCTTTCCGTGCTTGAAAAAAAAGACATTGCTGCAAAATTTTCTCCCCGGGAATTTAACACCCACAAAGGCAGTTTCGGCCATCTGCTGGTCATTGCAGGGTCTGAAGGAAAAACCGGGGCCGCAGCACTGTGCAGCAATGCTGCCATGCGATGCGGCACAGGCAAGGTGACGCTGGGAATTGCAAAAAGCCTGAACCCCATACTGGAAACCATGGTGATTGAACCCATGACCTATCCATTACCAGAGAAAAACAGGGTATCTGAGAAAGACAAGGGCTATCTGTCTGATAGCTGCCTTGATGAGATCCTGGCGCTGTTAAAGGACAAACAGGCCATGGCCATCGGCCCTGGACTCGGGACGCATAAAAGCACCCAAAGCCTGGTAAAACAACTGATTGAAAAAAGCCCTGTTCCCATGGTGATTGACGCAGATGCCATCAACTGCATTGTCGATGATCCAGGTATCCTGAATAAAAAACAGGCCCCTGCCATACTGACCCCCCACCCCGGAGAGATGGCCAGGCTGTGCAACAAAACAACAGGCCAGATCCAGGCCAACCGGATCACCATTGCATCCGGATTTGCTGCAGAACATGATGTAACTCTTGTTCTCAAAGGCGCCCAGACAATTATTGCGCTGCCGGATGGACGCTCTTTCATCTGCCCCACCGGGAATCCCGGTCTGGCTTCAGGCGGAACAGGGGATGTACTTACCGGAATCATTTCAGGGTTCTGCGCCCAGGGTTTTTCCATGGAAGATGCCGGCTGCGCAGGTGTTTATATCCATGGCATGTCTGCGGATATATTATCGGACAAAATGGGAAGGGTTGGATTTATTGCCTCTGATCTGATTCAACAGATTCCCGAGAGTATTCATATCTGCCTGCAATGAAAACAATCACGTCATCACATACAGACCAGACCCTTGAACTGGGAGAAAAAATCGGACGAGCCCTGACCTGCGGAATGCGCATTGCCCTGAAAGGAGAACTGGGGGCCGGAAAAACCACCTTTGTTCAGGGACTGGCAAAAGGAATGGGGGTATCAGAAAAATATCACATCACCAGCCCGACATTTAATATTATCAATGAATATGAAGCCGGACAGTTTACCCTGTGCCACCTGGACCTTTACCGCCTTGAGTCCTGTGATGATCTGGAGGATATCGGATTTGACGACCTGATAGAGGATATGAACGTCATTGTTGTTGAATGGCCCGGGATACTGGAAGATATGGCCTTCAGATTTGATCTTGAAATCCATTTTAATTTTGATGAACACTATAACAGAATCATATCTGTTTTTGCCTCTGGACAATCCGGATCAAATCTGCTAAGCACATTATCTTTATAAAACACAATATTCACTATATATACTGGAGTTATTATGGCGCTAAGAGTACAAAAATACGGCGGGACATCTGTTGCAAATATTGAACGGATCAACTGCGTCGCTGACAGGGTCCAGAAAGCATTTGATGAAAAGGACCAGGTCGTTGTTGTGCTTTCTGCCATGTCAGGTGTTACCGACAGTCTTATTGCTCTTGCAAAACAGGCTGCCGAACGACCGGACAGAAGAGAGCTTGATGTTCTGCTTGCCACAGGCGAACAGACCACTGCGGCATTGCTTGCAATTATCCTTAAATCCAGAGGGTATAAGGCAAAATCATTTCTCGGGTTCCAGGCCGGAATCAAGACGGATAAAACATCCGGCAAAGCAAGAATACTGGACATTAACTGTAAAAACATTCAGACATCCCTTGATGAAGGATATATCTGTGTTGTTGCCGGATTTCAGGGAGCTGACGAGGATGGTGCCATCACCACGCTTGGGCGGGGCGGTTCTGACACCTCTGCTGTTGCCATTGCATCTTCTTTAAAGGCAGATGTCTGTGAAATTTTTACAGATGTGGACGGGGTATATACCACAGACCCCCGAATTTGCAGTTCAGCAAGAAAAATTAAAAAAATATCCTACGAAGAAATGCTGGAAATGGCCATACTGGGCGCCAAAGTTCTGCAGATCCGTTCGGTGGAGTTTGCAAAAAAATATAATGTACCCGTACATGTAAGGTCATCATTCAATGAGGAGGAAGGAACCATGGTTGTTAATGAAAGTGCGGATATGGAAAGCGTTATCGTATCCGGTATTACCTGTGATATGAATGAAGCAAGAATTACCTTGAAACGGGTTCCGGATCAGCCAGGCATTTCTGCAAAAATATTTTCCCCGCTGGCAAAAGCGGAAATCAGCGTGGACATGATCATCCAGAATACCCGTACCGGAGGCGATACTGACCTGACATTCACGGTCACCAAAGATGATTTTGACAGGGCCCTGGAAATTACGGAAAAAGTGGCCAAAGAGGTTGGCGCAGAGGAAGTGATCACTGCCGAGGAAATCGCCAAAGTTTCTGTAATCGGACTGGGCATGAAAAGCCATTCCGGGGTTGCTGCCACCATGTTTGAAGCGCTGGCATCAGAAAATATCAACATCCGGATGATCAGCACATCTGAAATCCGGATTTCCTGTGTTATTCTGGCCAAATATGCTGAACTTGCCGTCAGGACACTTCATTCTGCTTTTGGCCTGGACCAGATAAAATAGAGACCAAGTAAAATAGGGACCAGCCAAAACAGGATCAGATAAAACACTAAATCAATTAGAAGAGCGGCTCTGGAAAGCGTGTTCAATTTCCTGGATCACTTTCTGAGCTGCAGCCACAGGATCCCGGTCATCTCTTATGGGCCGGCCGATAACAATAAAATCACTGCCCAGGCCAACTGCCTGGGCAGGTGTGGTGACTCTTTTCTGGTCATCATTTTCAAGAAGCGACCATGACGGGCGGATACCGGGTGTTACTGCCAGAAATGACGGGCCGAAAGCGGCTTTAACGGTTTTCACCTCCCTTCCGGAACATACAATCCCGGTACATCCGGCATCTTTTGCCATCTGTGCCCGGAGCATCACAAGTTTCTGGGGATCATCCACATATTCGGGCTGAAACCCGCCGGCTTTTACACTGTGTGCATCATTGTCTGTCAGCAGTGTCACCCCTAAAACACCGGTTTTCCCCTGTCCGCCGTCCACGGCGTTTTGCAGCATGGCCAAAGATGCACAATGAACTGTGACCAGATCAACCCCAAGGTTTGCCACCCGGCCCATGGCGCGTTTTACGGTTGCAGAAATATCATGAAGTTTCAAATCCAGAAAAATTTTTGCTTTTGAATTTTCCTTGACCATCCGGACCACAGACGGGCCCTGATCAATAAACAGCTCCAGTCCGATCTTAAACATCCCCACAGATCCATCCAGCAGCTTCACATGGTCTTCAGCCTCTTTTAAAGAAGAAAAATCAAGGGGAAAAACAATATAGTCTTTTGCGGGTTTGTGCATCATGCTATCCTCATAAAATAAAATTCAAGATCAGTCTGGCTCATCTGTATGCCGGGGCGGCAATATATAATCCAGCACAGCATTAAGTATCCTTGCGCCCAATGATTTTATATCCTCCATGATCAGATACAGGCACGGCACCATGATCAGGGTAATCATGGTGGCAAACAGAATACCGAACCCCAGGGATATGGCCATGGGAATCAAAAATCTGGCCTGACGGGATGTTTCAAATATTATGGGCGCAAGCCCGCCGCAGGTGGTTAATGTTGTCAGAAGAATCGGGCGGAATCGCTGAATTCCTGCGGACTGAACCGCAGCAATCGCATCAAATTTATCCAGCCGCTGTTTATTGGCAAAATCAATCAGCACCAGAGAATCATTCACCACAACCCCGGACATGGCCACAAGACCAAACAGACTCATGATGGAGAGCGAATATCCCATGATCAGATGCCCCCCAACCGCTCCGATCATGCCGAATGGAATACAGAACATGATAATAAAAGGCTGGATATAGGATTTAAACGGGATTGCCAGAAGAGCGAAAACACAGAGCATGGCAATCCCTAAGCCTTTAATCAGAGCAGATATGCTTTCCCGCATTTCCGCCTGATGTCCCTTAAAACTATAGGATAAGCCTGGATATTTTCCCAGCAGGTCCGGCAGAATCTGCTTTTTCATATCCCTGATGACATTTTCAGCCTGGGATGCCGGCCGCACATTGGCTGTGACAGCAATTTCCCGTCGGCCGTTTGTTCTTTGAATAGAGGTATAGGCTCTTCCTTCAATCACTTTTACTGCATTTCGCAGCAGGATTTCTCCTTCCGGTGCCCTGAGCACCAGTTCTTCAAACGTGGATTGAGCTGTCCGCTGATTTTCCGGAAGCCTTACCCTTACGGTCACTTCATTTTTCCCCCGCTGATTTTTTACAGCAGCCACGCCCTGAAAGGCATTCCGGATCTGGCTGGCAACCTCTCTTGAGGTCAGCCCCATGCGTTTTCCCTCATCACTCAAGGTAATATCAAACTGCTTTTTACCCTTTGCTGAACCGTCATCGATATCATGAACCATGGAGTATTCTGAAAGACTCTGGGCCAGATCCTCTCCTGCCCTGTCCAGCATGGGAATATCCCGGTGGCTTAAACTGACTGTCAAATTTTTACCGCCCCCGGGACCTCCCCGGTTAGACTCAAAGCTGATGGTTTCCAGACCCGGGATGATACCAGTTTTCTCCCGCCAGAGTTCGGTCACCTGTGTTGTGCTTAAGGGTCTGACATCAGGCTCTGTCAGGTAGATCCTGACCTGAATCAGGTTTACACTGACCTGGGAGTAAATCCCCATGGAAAGTGCTTCTGAGCCATTCTCCCTGACCACTTTTTCTGCAGCGATTACCAGCTGGTTCTCGACATTCCTTAAAACCTGGGAAGGCGTGCCATAAGGCAGACTTGCTTCACAAAAAGCATAATCCGATTCCACCTTGGGAAAAATTTCCATCCCCATGCGGCCGGATTTAACATATCCTGCCGCCATCAACAAAAGCGCCAGACCCGATGCGATCACGGCATATCTGTGATGAAGCAGCTTTAACAGCAAATCACCATAAAATCGTTTGACAAATCTTTCAAAAGCCCTGCTGAATTTTTCCTGCCATTGTTCAAGATGATTCAGGGGGAAAAACAACGGACGTCTGTTTTTGTGACTTAAATGCGCTGGCAGGATAAACAGGCTTTCAATCAAAGACACACCGAATACGGCAATGACCACCATGGGAATTGTGCTGAATATTTTGCCCATGAATCCGGGCACAAACATCAAAGGAACAAAAGCCACCATATTGGTCACCACAGAAAAAACCACCGGCATGGCAATACGGCGTACCCCTTCCACGGCCGCCCGGCCAAAGGAAAGGCCCTGCTGACGGTAAAAATAAATATTTTCTCCAACCACTACGGCATCATCCACCACGATACCCAGCGTCACAATAAAGGCAAACATGCTGATCATGTTGATACTGAAGGATGTAAAGGAAAGAAAAACAAAAGATCCCAGAATGGAAACGGGGATACCCATACTCACCCAGAATGCCAGCCGGATCTCCAGAAAAAGCGCCAGAAATAAAAATACCAGGGCCAGCCCGACATAGGCGTTGGACATCAGAAGTTCGGCCCTCTGGGCAAATATTTCTGACCGGTCCCGCAAAACAACCAGACTCACGCCTTCAGGAAGGGTTGCATTGATTCTTTCCACGGCAGCCTTTCCTGCCTTTGCCACCTGAATCGGGGTCTGTTCCCCCACCCGGTAAACTTCAATGTTCACAGAGCGATACCCGTTAAAAGATGCCCAAGTTTCTGTGTCTTCAAACCCTTCTGTAACCGTTGCAATATCTTCAAGCAATACTTTGGAACCGTCTTCCAGATTAATAACCGGCAGACGGGCATACTGTTTTGCATAATCTTTACGGTCTTTCAGGCGCAACAGGATATCGCCGCCCGAAGTTTTGATGCTCCCGCCGCCAAGTTCCACGGATGCAGCTGACAGGGCCAGTGCCACATCCTTCAGTGTCAGACCATACCGCCGTAAGGTCTGACTGGGGATCTCCACCAGAATTTCCCGATCCCGGATCCCTTCCAGCTCCACCTGGGTGATCCCTTCATCTAAAAGCAGGGTATCCTGAATCTGCTCTGCCAGGGATCTTAAAACCGTTTCCGAGGCATCCCCGTAGAGAACCAGCCCAAGTACCTCTCTTTTTCTGGCTGCAATGGATATCTGGGGGTCTTCGGCTTCATCCGGAAAGGTCTGGATACGGTCCACCCGGCTTTTAATCTCCTGCCAAAGGCGATTGATATCCCCGCCGGCAATCCCCTCCACCATAACACTGGCGATACCTTCACCGGCAGTGGCTGTAATTTCATCAATCCCTTCCAGGTCTTCAATGGCCTCTTCAACTGCCACGATGATGCCGTTTTCCACTTCTTCAGGACTTGCACCCGGATATGCAATGGAAATGGTCACTATATCAGAGCTGAATTCAGGAAATACCTCCTGTTTAATATTCAGCCCCATGACAAGCCCGCCGACAAGCAGGACCAGCATGATCAGATTGGCAGCAACCGAATTGCCCGCCATCCATGCCAGAGCGCCCTTTTCAGTGACCTGATTGACGTCCTGCTGGCTCATGACCTTTTTCCTGCAGCTTCAGAAACATCCGGCAAGGCCCGGGTTTTTGCTTTGTCAGATCGTGTCTGAATAGCCATGCCTTTGACCGGAGCTGAAATATCGGTTACAATCAGCTGGTCTTCGGGTTCAATCCCGGAAGACACAAACACCTGGCCGTTTTCCTCCCAGGCAATCTCCACTTTTCGAATATCCAGCGCACCATTGGTATATACCCAGACCGTCTGATCTTCTCTGAGCATATTTCTGGGCAATGCATAAACATCATTAAACCGGTTTCCCATAATCTTGACATCCACATGATCGCCAAGCAGCAACGGGGCTGATGTTTTTTGCGTGAATACGCCCAGCGGGTCAGGCACCTTGACGGTGACACCGGCCATCCGGCTTTTATCGGTTATTCTGCCGGTGATCCGGACCACTTTCCCCTGCCATGTCTGATCTGAATACCGGGAATAAATCTGTGCCTGGCTGCCGGTTTTTTCATCAATTATAAAAGCAGATAAACGATCTGGAGGAACCTGTGCCTCTATCTGAAAAAAGCGTATATCCACAAGCGTACAAAGCGCGCCCTGGGATGCGGCAAGAGACCCTTTTTCAATATTCTTCTCAATAACCAGCGCATCAAACGGCACTGTTACCTGTGTCCGCTGCAGATTTAATTTTGCTTTTTCCAGCTCTGCCCTGGCCGCTTTCACTGCAGCCTGGGCCTGGACAAGCTGGGGTTTTCGCAGGGCAAGATCTGTCTCCTTTATGGGTTCCGAGGAGATTTCATTGATCAGTTTGAGTTCTTCTTGTGCAATCAGCTGACTGCCCTGTTCAATGGCCATATCAGACACGGCTTTTTCAAGTGCACTCCGGGCCTTTTCAACTTCAATTGTATAATCCGCATCATCGATCTTTAAAAGCACCTCGCCTTTTTTAACCACACCGCCCTGAACAAATCCCGGAGAAACAAAAACCACCTTGCCGGACACCTGTGCCTTGAGCAACACTTCTTTGTCCGGGATCACAGTTCCCATAACATTCACAGACCCCTGATAGTTTCCCGGCACAGCCGGGACAGTTTCCACCATCACCGCCTGTTTTGGCAGGGGCTTGCGTTTGATCTCCGGTTGCCTGGAAAAAAGATAATATCCAGCCAGAAGACCTGCACACAAAATAAAAATTGGCAAAAGTATTCTCAGCCAGTTTCCTGATTTTTTCATAAACTTATTCCACTCCACCATCTGATGCCACCGGGCGGTTGCCCGATGGATGTATCCCGGATGCTCCTTTGCCGCCCAGCGATTTATAAAGCCCGATGCGTTCTTTTACACAACTCGACTGCTCGCCTGCAAGCTGCCTTTCCAGGCGCTGAACACCGGCCTGGGCAGTCAGATAATTCAGATAGCTGCTTTTGCCGTTCTGATACTGCACAAGCGCATCCCGCAGGGCAACCCTGGCAATGGCAAGTTCCTGCTCCAGCAGCCGGACATATTGATCCTGTTTCTGGATACTGATTAAACTGTCTTCCACCTCAAATACTGCCCTGGCCACAACAGCCGCATACAGATTGACTTTTTCCTGAACCACGGCTTTTACCCTTTCAATTTCAGCATGACGCTGTCCCCCGTCAAACAACGGGCCTGCAATAGATGCTGCCAGAGTTGCCACCCAGTTCTGGAATAAAAGATCCAGTTTCCCGCTTGAAAACAAGGCCCTGGCGGTCAGGCTGAAAGAAGGCAACAGATCTGCTTTGGCCGCCTTTATATCCCAGGTGGCAGAAAGCAGACGCATTCTTGCTGCTTGAATATCTGACCGGTTTTTCAAAAGATCAGATGGAATCCCAATATCGGGAAGCGGTGAAAACTGATCAAACGCAACGGTCTTCAGCTGAATCCCGTCTGCTGTTGTTTTACCGGACAAAAGGGCCAGTGCGTGAATCAGCACCTGTTCCTGTTTTTCCAGCAATGGAAGCTGGGCATTGACCTCGGCAATGGCTTCCTGCTGCTGGGAAATATCCAAAGCCGTTGCTTTTCCGTTACGAAACCTGAGTTTCAAAAGCTTCAGAACCGTATCATTTGTTTTGATCTGCTCATGTAAAATCTGTTTTTTATGTCTGGCCGCAATAATATCCACCCAGGTCTGAACAATATTGACTGTCAGTTCAAATCTGAACGCACTCAAGTCCTGGGCTGCCGCATCATGACTCATCAGCGCTGCTTTTTTATCAGCATCATATTCTCCCCAGACATCTGGAGAATATGATCCTGAAAGTGAACCATCCCATGAGTGACTGCCATCTGTCCGGGGACTTGATCCGCTGCTGGTCTTTATCCGGGTATGTTTTTTCTGGCCCCCGAAAGAGAAATCAAGCAAAGGGAAAAACGCGGCATCCGTCTTTGAAATCGTTGCCCTGGCCTGGGCAAGGCGGGCATCAAGGGTTTTTAAATCAAAATTTAAAACAAGGGCCTGTTCAATCAGATGATCCAGATCATCACTACCCAGAAACTGCCACCAGGGTTCAGGATTTAGAACCGTGTCTGTATCCTGTCTTTTATCTATGGATTTACGGGGAAAATCATCTGGTAATTCACCCGGAGAAGGCTTGTTTTCCGCAGACATGGAAAATTGTCCGGAAAGTGGAATTGACACGGAAACGTCTGTCTGTGTTTCCGTGGTTTTACACCCTGAAAAAATCAGCATCCCTGCCAGCATTACAAAAAAAATCCGTCTCATTCTTCGCCGTCCTGTATTTTGGACCTATAAATTAATATAGAAACACGAATATAGCAATAGGACTGCTGTTTTTTAGAACAGCTATCTGTCTTCTTTATACCAGACAATCTGAGGTGAGTTTTTTAACTGAATGCCTTCACCGGAATCCGGATCAGCCGGGAATAAAAAACTGATGGTATAAGATTCGCCTTTTTTGATTTCACAGTGAAATATCCATTCTGTTTTTTCCCCGAAGGGCTCGCTTTCAACCCTGTTAACGAAAAAAATATTCGGCACTGTTTCACCCGTTCCTAAAATGATTCTGGTTTTATCGATTTCGATATACCGGTCCTCATATTGTTCAGTATCGGTGACCCACATACCAATCAGGTTGTCGGGAAACAGCACTGGATCAGAACATGATAAAACAGCCAGGCTGATCAGGAGACACAAGGCGATTGTCAGCCATCCGGTAAATTGATCCGGATTTTTTTTCATGATGAAACTGCCACCAAAAAAGCATCCACCACTTCAGGATCAAAATGCGTACCAGATTCACTGGTGATCAAATCGATGGCTTTTTCCTCGATCCACCCGTGCCGGTAAGGTCTGTCCGAGACAACCGCATCATACACATCTGCCACAGCCATGATTCTTGCACCCAGCGTGATATCCTGGCCGGCAAGCCCCCTGGGATATCCTGTGCCATCAAATTTTTCATGATGCTGGGAAATCATCGGGAGCACATCGGCATATGCCTCAATGGGTTCCAGAATCCGGGCACCAATAACCGGATGTTCCTTGATCATCTCAAATTCAGCTTCTGTCAGCCGGTCAGGCTTGTCTATGATAGCCAGGGGGATTCCGATTTTACCGATATCATGCAGATATGCGCCCCGTCTCAAGGTCTCAATCTGTTTTTCCGTCAATCCCATGATCCGGGCAATTCTTACGGCCAGATCCGTGACCCGCTCAGAATGGCCTGCTGTCCAGGCGGATTTTGCATCCACTGTACGGGCAAGGGCTTCAAGGGTTCCCAGGTTTAGTTTTTCAAGTTGTTCAACCAGCGCAGCATTTGACAAGGCCACGGTCACCTGGTCTGAAATCTGCCTGGCCTGGGCCAGGTCCTCGGAAGAAAACACCCGGTCATCTTTATATCCCAGAACAATCATTCCCTTTAGCATCTGATTTAAAATCAGGGGTAAAATCAGGGCGGATTTCATATTTTCTGCTGCCAGAGGCGCAATATAGCCGGGCTGAGTTTTTTCCAGATCAATCTTCTGATATTTCTGATTGCCGGAGAGAAACTGCTCTTCATCCGGCGTGATATTAAAAAACTGCTCTTCTATTTTTCTGACCCTGATATTTGTGGAAATATAACTGTGATAGGTCAACGGCTTTTTTTCTATGGCAAGATTGATGCTGATTGAATCACAGGAAAAGAACACATACATTTTTTTTAAAGCCGTGCTGATAATCTCTTTTAAATTCAAAGATGACAGAATGGCCCGATCAATCTCCGAACGGGTCGTCAATGCATCAAAATGGCGGTCAAGATTATGTGACATGAAATTAAAAGAATCTGCCAGGTCTTCAAATTCATCTCCGCTTTTAAAGCTTACCCGACTTTTAAAATCATTATTTGCAATTTTAAGGGTTCCTGCTTTTAATTTTTCCAGAGGAACAAGGCTTTTTCGAATATGATACACGCTTAAAAACGCAACAATCCAGAAAGATAACAGTACCACAAGGGGAAATATTTTCTTAAAATCCGCAAGAGGACTCAGGACATCTGCCTGAGACCGCCTCAACACAACATTCACATTGGGTGAATCAAAACCGGATTTCATGAACACTGTCCAGTAACTGACAAAGTAGTCCTGCTCACCCGCAGAATACTTGAAATAATTATTCTTTATCTGGCCGTCTCTGATCACCACCTGATGCAAAAGCGCCTCTGATATATCAAAGGAAGTCACCAGCACTTTCCTGTATTGATCCACAATACACAGGTCTGTCATTGGCGGGAGCATATTTTCATACCCGATACCCCACAGATGAGATGTTTCAATCTGCCCCACCAGCAGATCTGACGCAGGATCAGTTCTGTCTATGCGCACTGCCATGAAAACACCATGGGGTTTATCCGGATATGCCTTGAACCGGATCATCGTCTTTTCGGAAATTGTGGGATCTTGTGTCTCAGTCAGATAATCCGGCAGATCATCCAGCTCACCATGCAGCGGCACAATCCTGCCTGAAGACTGAATTATCGCCAATGCTGAAAATCGTTTCATTCCATATTCACCCAATACTTTTTCAGTATCCGGCAAATCAGAGTCAGGATTTTCCTTGATTGCACCAGCAAGAATATTCATATTGGTCTCAAGAAACAAAACCCGCTCATAAATGGACATCCCATGCGTTTTAACAGAATTGTATAACCGATCCATGCTTTGTTTTTTCAACTGTCCTGACACCTGAATCCATGACAGAATCGTCAGTCCGGAAATTGGAACCAGCGCGCATAAAACAAACAGGATAAAAATTCTTTTTGCCACCTTGTTGCGTAAAAACGATATGTCAAGCTTCATCTTCTTCTCCTGAATCAGTACTCAGAGGCAAGACCGATATACTGGCCGTTATTGGCCCGGACAACGTCATCCCGACTGGCTTTAGCCGTGAACGGTGCAACAGTTTTACCGTCCGGGCCCATGCTGTACAGATCAAAATCCGTATTCACCGGCACCAGAAAGTGATCCTTTCTGGGCTGTTTTAATGTTTGATCTTCTTCTGATTTTTCTTTATTTTCCGGTTTTCCTTTTTCCGGTGGTTTTCCTTTTTCAACACCTTCAATTTTTAAATATTGATATGGATTTCCCCAGGGATCTTTAAGATTTTCCAGACCGATATCCCTAAGGCTGTCAGGATAAACGCCCCATTCGATTTTATAAGCCGTGATTTCTTTTTCGATCATTTTTAATTCTGAAATAATTCTGAGTTTATGCGCTTTTTGCACATACCCACTGTAAAACGGAACAGCAATCCCGGCCAGGGTGCTGATGATGGCGATGACGATGATCAGCTCGACCAGTGTAAATCCATTCTGCTGCAAGGGGCTTATGATTTTTATATGACACACTCCCTGATTGTATCCCAAAGCCAGGCTCACCTCCGATCAGTGGATCGTATTTGTGAAAAATAGCCAATTAAAAGAACAGTGTCAATCTTTATAAAATTCACACAGAACTTTAAAAACTGCTGTTTTCTTTAAATAAAAACACCACCGCCACCCCCTGAAACAATCCAGTCAATCTCAATTTCCCGCTTTACAAATTCACAAAGGATTGGTACTGATTTGCATTATGATTAAAACAGCAATCATCGAAGATTCTCAAGCGCTTACATCTGTCTACAAAACCTTTTTAAAAGACTCGGAATTTGATGTCAGCGTTTTCAGTTCCACCCTGTCCGACATCAACCGGCTGGTGAGGGAAAACTATTTCAAACTGATTGTCTGTCCCTGTTTTCCAAAATTTCAGACCGGGTCCCAGATTGCCCAGACCATCAAGTCCGACCCAAAACTTTTTAATGCAGTCTTTGTTGTCTGCACGTCAATGAAACAGGAAAATGTAAAATCAGAATGGGAATTAAGGGATATCGATGCCATTCTGCTCAAACCCTTTGATCAGCAGCGTTTGATACAGACCCTGGTGAAAGCCTATCATTCCCGCCCGCACCTTGACAGAAAAATGCCCATAGCCCTGGTCATTGACGACAGCAAGGCGGTACGAAACACCCTGTCTTCCTATCTGGAGGAATTGAATTTTGATGTTAAAACTGCCGGGGACGGGATGCAGGGGCTCAATCTTGCCTCAGAATATCATCCGGACCTGATTCTGGTGGATGTTGAAATGCCGGTTATGGATGGATTTGAATTCTGCAGAAACCTTTCAAAAGACCCTGAAATAAAGCATATTCCCGCCATTGTTGTCAGCGGAACCATTGATGAAGTCCAGTTTCGAAAGGGCTTTAAGGCCGGGGCAATTGATTTTCTTGAAAAACCCGTGTCCCAGCATGCCCTGGCAGCAATCGTGGAATCAGTGGCCATAAGGGAAAAAACCAGCTCCTCCGGGACAACTGTAATTTTGACCCAGGACAATACCTTATGTGCGATTTTACGGAAAACATTGAATTTTTTAAATTCAAGCATTCAGGTGTGCAGCACCCTTGATGAGCTTGAAACCTGTCTTTGTGTCAGCATCCCCGATATTATCATTCTGGATCTTTCAGACAAGGAAGACAAACTCAATATCTGCATGCATGTCAGAGAAAATTTAAAAAGTGATTCCCCGGTAATCATTGCCATTGCAGATGAAACAGACACGGATATCATGTTCCAGTGTTTCAGGTACGGCGCTACAGAATTCATTATCAAACCCTTTGGCCGGGATGAGGTAAAGGCCCGCATTGAAAATCATATCAAACTGAAAAAACTGCAGGATGAGCTGGTTCAAAAAAACAGAATCCTGGAATCCCTGGCCTACAAAGATAAACTGACCGGCCTGATGAACCGGCGGTATTTTGACAAAGCCCTGAAAGATCAGATTTCAAAGGCAGAAACCAATGGAACCAGCCTCTCCTTTCTGATGATCGATCTGGATAATTTCAAGCTGATCAATGACCAGTACGGCCATGATATCGGGGATATGGTATTAAAAGAAATTGCAGCCATCATTATTGATAATGTCAGCAGCAATGCCATCCCCTGCCGCTATGGCGGAGAAGAATTCTGCATTATTTATCCGGAAACCAGCCTGGTGGAGGCAATAAAAAACAGTGAAAAAATCAAGCGCTTCTGCAGTGGAAAAACCATTTCCGCACATAAAATCCATCAAACCATCAGCGGCGGGATATCATCCTACCCTGAAACCTCCCGGCCCGAAACCCTGGTTGCAGATGCAGATGTCTGTCTGTACAAAGCAAAAGCGTCCGGAAAAAACAAAATTATTGCCAATCTGGAAGCCATCTGACAAGCCGCCAATCGCTTTTAAAAGACTTTTATTCCAACATAATACTGATGATTCTGTTATCCAGGCATGAACGCAAAAAGCGATTCATTGATGACGGATTTCCACTTTCGTAGAACAAAAGCATTTTTTCATTGAATTCCAGCTGCCGTGTGGAAGGAAGATTGATCGCAGGATAACCGTTGTTTAACAATAATCCGTTCATGATAAACCGGCCCATCCGTTTGTTTACATCATAAAAAAACTGGACCCTTGCCATGGTTAAAAAAAAGTGGATGGCTTGGTCATATATGTCGGAAAAGTCGGATGCCTGTTCAATCATAGCGTCAAACAGTTTTGAAAGCTGATCTGCCCCAGGCGGCATATATGTTGTGCCGGCAATAGTAACTGATCCTGATCGGAACTGCCCCCATTCCAGGGCTTCATCCCTGGCTGCGATTGCATGCAGTGAACAGGCCGATTCCGCTGTAATCTCAAACATGTTTTTTTCAATGTGTGAGAATAAGGTGCGCCACGCCTGGGCCTGGTTCAGTGCGATATGCTGGTCTGCCAGCTTGTGGCCCCCTACTGTCACCCCGTCTAAAAGGGTCTGGATCTCAGGCAGTGTGAAATGAATTCCTTCCAGATTGACGGCATCATACACCAGCTGAGCCAACTGCCGTTTGGCCAGCATTAAGGCTTTTGCCTTGTCGGGTTTCATATTCCATTGTGTATCGATCATTATTCCTGCCTGTTTGTCTAAACAGTTTAAGATGATGTCTTTTGATCATCTTTCATAGAATAAATCAATGAAATATTAAGTCAATCTGTAAAAACGGATCGGGCCGCTCTGATAGCCTGAGGTTAAAATTGACGACTCTATGTTCAACGGTTGATAGCGATTCATACCTGAACGCCTGCGGCGATTGTCCGGTGTTGTCAGCTTCATGCTCTCATACAGGCGGCCCATTTGTTCCTTTATTTCCTTGATGCGGTCAAGCAGTTCTTTGAGCGGACTCGTCGATTCTTCCTCAACCACAGCCGCGGCCGCTCCAGGCTGCAGATTCACTGACAATTCTTCTTTTATCCGCAAGGGGTGGGCAAAAGGCGGGTCAATTGGCTGTTCTGCCTGAACCGGACGGGAAGCCAGATCCACCTGACTGACAGATCCCGCTTTCCCGTCTTCAAACAAAAAGACCCCTGAGTTTTTAAGCTGTCCCTGCAGTGAATTATCCGATGACGTCATGTTAAACAGCGTCTGGGCATGATCCAGAGAAATGGCTCCCACACCTGCATCTTTCAGGGAAATCAGCATGTCTTTGCCATTTTCATCCCGGGTCCAGACGGATAATTGTGAAAACACCGCATCATTTTCATCTATCCAGTGATTCTGATCCTCATCAAATTGAGCAAGCTCCCCAAACCCGTTTCCGGTTCCGGGACCAAACAGTTCTGAGCCGTCATTGATTATCTGGTCATTGTTTTTATCAAATGCCAGAAACCCGCTGCCCGGATTCACAAAATGAATCATCTGGGTTTCGCCATCCGAATCCAGATCAAATTCAAACTGGGCATCAGACAGTGTCGGCGCTTTTCCATCAAAACTGATCACCAGCGGATCAGTTAAATTGACCCGTTCCTGCCACCGCTGGACCAGGGTTTCTTCCCGGGTCCGGGACACAAATGACCGGTTCAAGGACAGATCCAGTGAAAAATCAATTTTTCTTCCATCTTCTGTGGTAACCTGACCAGAGGAAGACATGGACAGATGTTCTTCTTCAAAATGAATATCTGTCTGTTTTAAAGATATCTCCCACGTCGAATTTATGGCCCGGCCCGAAACCTGCGGAACACTCCCCTGAACAGACGATGGTATCGGATCTCCATTCCCAAGGACAACATCCTCACCTGCCTGGATGCTGCGGATCACCACATCCTTTTCAATGACGCCGCCAATCAGTTTTTCCATGGCAGACTGCTGTTCATGGGAAACGGTCTCACCGGATGCCAGGGAAAAAACTGACGACCGGGAAGATACACTGGCTGAATAATTGGATTGATATTCAACTGTCCGGTTCTGTGAAATAGACACCCTGTCCACAATAATACCTGGCGGATCGGCCCAGGACACCGCACGTCTGTTTTGAGATGAAAGGGTCTTTGACATTTTTTCATTCAAGGACGCATCCATCTGGTCAAATTGATGGTCGGATAAAAACACCATATCCGAAGATATAATTTTCATGATATCGCCTCTTTAATCATTGAGTTCATCTTTTTAAAATGCTATCGGTACAGACTTTAAAAAACTTGATTTACTTCATATATAAAATGCCGTTGGAAATTAGGAAATTTCCCTTAACAGATTCAGATCCAAACCAAAGATAATGGTTGAAACCTTTAAAGAATTAATGATATTTAAAAATTAACTTTATACAGTGATGATATAAAGACCGTAAAGGGAATATGAGAACTCAGACAATTGAACATGTTGCTGCCGGACAGTACAGATCCGGAAGAAAACAGATAAATACATACCAGCGTTATCTGGGAACCTGCCTGGGAGTTGCCCTGTATGATCCTGAAACACAGGTCGGCGGCATGATTCACATCCTGCTGCCGGAACCTCCGAGTGTTTCGAATCTGGATTGTCCTGAAAAATATGCATCCACAGGATTATCCCTGCTGATCAATGAGCTGGTCAAGCTCGGGGCAAAAACGCAAAACCTGGAAGCCAGCATTGCGGGCGGTGCGCTTGTCGGTCCCATCAGCCAGATGGATATGAACCTGGATATCGGCGGAAGATCAGCTGATATTGCAGCAACCATTCTTGGAAGTTACGGCATTAAAGTGATCAAGTCTGAAACCGGGGGATTTTTCATGTGTACCCTGGAACTGAATATGGAAACCGGCCAGACACATATCCATCCGGCATGGGAATACACAGCCAGATCCCAGATGGAATTCAAGGCCCCGTCCCTGGAAAATATTTTTCAAACCATTGAACAGCTCAAACCCATCCCCCAGACCGCCTTGAAAATCTTCAGAATGTTCCAGTCCTCCCAATATCACATCACAGACATTACCGATGAACTTGCAAAAGACCAGGTCTTATCTGCCCAGGCTTTAAAATTATGCAATTCAGCCCTGTTTTCCGGCATGATAAAAATCGACACCTTAAAAGATGCAGTTCTTCTTATGGGAGAACACATGCTGGTGAAAACAGTCATCACGGCTGCAGTTGACAATTACTATGACCAGACTGGAACAGGCGGATATTCCCTGTGCAAGGGCGGTCTTTTTTTCCATGCAGTGGGTGTGGCTATTCTGGCTGAAAAAATTGCGCAGAAACTGCAATCCCCTTTTTTAAAAATTGCATACACCGCAGGTCTGCTCCATGACATTGGCAAGGTTGTTCTGGATCAGTATGTGTCTGAAAGCACCCCGCTTTTATTTCGAAGGCTTGGCGAAAAAAATGAAAGTTTTCTGGAGGCTGAAAAAAAACTGATGGGGATTACACACTGCGAAGCCGGTGGAATTCTGGCCAAAAAATGGCAGTTTTCCGACATCTTGTCAACGGTGATCCGCCTGCATCACACCCCTGAAAAATCTGAAAAGCAACAGGATCTGGTGTATATCGTCCATCTGGCAGATTATATTATGGAAAAATTCAGCACAGGACTGGATCTTGAAAAAATACATCCGGATAATTTCAATACCGCACTTGATCATTGCGGATTGACTGCAGAAGATATCCCGGAACTGGTTGATGCCATCCCCCTGAATGCATTCGGCAATGACGGGGGGTTACATAAAAAAAGGTTTAAAAAATGACATCCTCAGACACACATGATCAGCTTAAAAAACTTCCAGGCGTGGATTTTGTGCTTGACCTGGCACAAAAAGACCCGCGATTTGCCCACATCCCCAGAACCGTTATTGTGGCGTGCACACGGAAGACCCTTGAGCATCTGCGCCAGAACATCCTGGCTGCGGCCGGCCCCAAAATCAATGACCCGGCAGATGACCGGACAGACCATCATATAGATGTCCAGACAGATGTTCAGACCATGCTGCTGGAAATTCTTAAACTGTCAGAAAAAAAATTAAGCCCCAGGCTGGTCAATGTGATCAATGCCACCGGCGTTGTGCTGCATACCAATCTTGGCCGGGCACTGTTATGTGATGATGCCCTGGAAAACATCCAGACCATTGCCAGATCCTATTCCAATCTTGAATTCAAAATCCAGACAGGCAAACGCGGCATCCGGTATGAAGCTGTGGATGAACTGATCTGCGAACTGACCGGCGCACAGAGCGCTGTTGTCGTCAACAACAATGCCGGTGCTGTATTGCTTGCATTAAATACCCTTGCCCAAAACACCCAGGTGATTGTTTCAAGGGGGGAACTGGTTGAAATCGGCGGGTCTTTCAGAATCCCGGATGTCATGGAAAAAAGCGGGTGTATTTTAAAAGAGGTCGGGACAACAAACCGAACCCATCTCAGAGATTATGAAAATGCGGTCAACGAAACCACAGGACTGCTTTTGAAAGTCCATGCCAGTAATTATAAAATTGAAGGGTTTACAGCAGCGGTCAGCTTAAAAGAACTGGTTGCCCTTGGAGAACAAAAAAATATTCCGGTCATGGAAGACCTGGGCTCAGGAACCTTGATTGATTTTTCAAAATACGGACTTGCCCCGGAACCCACCATCTGGGACTCTGTGAAATCCGGCGCTGACATCGTCACTTTCAGCGGAGATAAACTGCTGGGAGGTCCCCAGGCCGGCATCATTGTGGGGAAAAAAGATGCCATTGCCAGAATCCGACAGAATCCATTAACCCGGGCCCTGAGAATTGATAAAATGACGCTGGCTGCCCTGGAATCAACCTTAAATCTTTACAGAGATGAAAAAAAAGCCATTCAAAAAATTCCCACCCTGAGAATGCTGACCATCTCTTTTGAAGATATCTGCACAAAAGCCGACACCCTGTTTAAACTCATTCAGGACAAAATCGGCGATGTTGCCCGTGTAACCCTTAAAGACATGACATCCCGACCCGGAGGAGGATCTTTTCCTGAACTCAAACTGCCGACCCGTTGTATTACCATCGAACCTTCAACGATTTCGGTTTCCCGGCTTGAGCAGGCCATGCGCCTCTCTGAAAACCGGATTATCGGAAGAATTGAAGACGATCAATATATTCTGGACCCCAGAACCATCCAAAACGGCCAGGAACCCCTTATTGCATCAACATTAGCCACTATACTGGTAAAAAAATGACCCTTAAATTTTCCTCAAAAGAGATTCATTTTCTGAAAACCGATTCTGATGACTCAAGCATCAGCCCTCCTGAAACCTATTTCAGTGATATGCTTCTGGACAAACCCGTCCAGATTCAGGCGTTTGAAAAGCGGCTGTTAAAATCAGCCACACACACAGATCGTTTTTTATGTGCTGTCATTAAAATTTCCGCTGACCTGTCCGATACGCTTGCTGAAAAAGCAAAAGGTACGGTTGAAGCCACTTTTGCTTCTTTCCTGGATCACGACAGGGGCATCTGGGAAAGTCTGAGTGATACGGCCTTTACGCTGGCGTTCTGGGATTACACCAATGAAAAAAAAGCCTTTGAAACCCTTGTTTCCATAAAAGAGAAGATCCAGGCCTCCCTGAAAGCCGATATTCTCATGGGGGTTGCCCAGTTTCCGTTTCATACCTTTTCAAAGGTTGACACCTTTGCCAATGCACTGAAAGCCATTGACCATGCGGCCTTTTTCGGCCCCGATACCCTGACCCGTTTTGACGGAGTTTCCCTTAACATCAGCGCAGACCGGCTGTATCAGAATAACCTGTGTGAACTGGCCATCAAAGAATATCAAACCGGACTTGAAATCAGGCCAAACGATATCAACCTGATCAACAGTCTGGGCGTGTGTTACGGTGTCATGGGAGAGCTTGACAAGGCACTGGAACAGTTCAAAAAAGCCATGGAAATAAACCCGAATGAAATCATGGTCATCTACAATATGGGACTGCTGAGTAAAATCAACATGGATACGGATAAAGCCATTGTATATCTGAGAAAAGCACACGGCATCAGCAGCCAGGTTTTTGAGGTTGAACTCCTGCTGGCCCACCTGCTGGCCAGCAGACACAAGACAGATCAGGCACTTGTCCACCTGAAAACCGCAGAGCAGATCAATCCCAGGTCCGGGCTGGTTTTCAGAATGAAGGGCGATATTTATCTTGAAAAAAATCAGCCGGAAAAAGCGGCCCGGGCATTCAACAGCGCCATCAAACTGCACCCCTCCGATGCCGTATCATTATCCGGATATGCCAAATCCCTGGCACTTCAGGGAAAAAACCTGAAGATTGCACTGACTTTTGCAAAAAACAGCGTGGATCTTGAACCTGATAATAAAACATTTAAAAACCGCTTGAATTTCATCCAGACAAAAATTGAAGAAACCGCACCACCGGAACAGACCACCAAAACCGCCTGACAGGAAAAAGAGACCCAAATATTCATGAAACATATCATAAAAAAATGTGTGGAAGACAGCATCCGGACAAAACAGATCTTTTTTGAACAAAATATTGAACGCATAGAATCCTGCGCAGTCCTCATGGCCAGAACGTTTGAACAGGGCAAAAAAATTTTGTTGTTCGGCAATGGTGGAAGTGCCGCAGACTGCCAGCATATTGCAGCAGAATTCATCAACCGGTTCCAGATGGAAAGACGTCCGCTTCCCGGCCTTGCCCTGACCACGGACACCTCGGTGATCACCAGTATCGGCAATGATTATTCATACGAGGATATATTTTTAAAGCAGATCCAGGCCCTGGGACAAAAAGGAGATATTGCTCTGGGGATTTCCACGTCCGGCAATTCGCCAAACGTGGTCAAAGCCATGATCCAGGCAAAACAGATGGGACTTGTCACTCTGGGTCTGTCCGGGAATAAGGGAAAATTAAAAGATATCAGCGACATCGCCTTTTGTGTGGACTGTGATACCACCGCAAGAATTCAGGAGGTTCATATTCTTCTGGCGCATATCCTGTGCGATCTGACAGAAAGGATTCTATTTGATGACACATCCAAATCATAAGCCCTCGAATTATAAGAACCTGGATTATTCAAAGCTTGTGACCTATTCCATCAAGGATCGGCACAGCACTGTCAATATCAAGGACTTTTCAACACCCTGGAAAAAAAACGGCAGTTTTAATGATTTTTTAGATACCCTTCCTGCCATCCTGGCCGGCAATGATCTTCGAGCGGTCATCAGCGCCATCAGCAAAGCTGCAAAAACCGGCAAGCCGGTATGTTTTGCCATGGGAGGCCATGTCATCAAAACCGGGATGTCCCCCATTATCATTGACCTGATGAGAAAAAAGATATTCACCCTGATTGCCATGAACGGATCAGGCATTATTCATGATCTGGAAACCGCCCTCACCGGCGGCACATCCGAAGATGTGGCCCGATCCATCGGTGATGGAAGTTTTGGCATGGCAAAGGAAACATCCGCCTTTATCAACCAGGCCATAAAAGATGCCAAAAGCCAATCCATCGGACTTGGCAGGGCTGTGGGGAACATGATTTTAAAAGAAAACCTGGATTTTAAGGATAAAAGCCTGACCGCCTCCGGTGCCCAGCTTGATATTCCCGTCACGGTTCATGTGGCCATTGGCACAGATATTGTTCATATGCATCCGGAATTTGATGCTGCTGCCTGCGGTGCCGCTTCATACCAGGACTTCAAGGAATTTTCATCCCATATTGCAGATCTTGAAAACGGGGTATTTATGAATGCCGGTTCTGCCGTGATTCTGCCGGAAGTCTTTTTAAAAGCCATCACCCTGGTCAGAAACCTGGGGCATAGGGTCAATGATTTTACCACTGTCAATCTTGATTTCATCCGGCATTACCGCCCCATGACCAATGTGGTCAACCGTCCCACACTCGGAAAAGGAAAAGGCTACAGCATTGTCGGTCATCATGAGATATTAATCCCCCTGATTGCCGCCGGGGTTATTGAATCGTTTTAAAACAGAAGATGACAATTGCCCGCCTTGGTTGATTCGCAGCGATGGTTACGATTCTCTTGACAATCCCTGTTCAATAAAATAACATCCAACCAGTAAGTCCAATATTTTAGACATATCGGTTGAAATTTTATGAAAAATTTAATTCAATTGCCTGCAGAATTTGATTACAATTTACTGCTGTATGCATTAAGGGAATACAAAAAGCCAAGAGACAAGATCAGGGGGCTGATCAAAAGCAAGGATATTGTCAAGGTTAAAAAGGGGATTTATGTGCTGGGCAAAGCGTATAATAAGCCTTATAACAAATTTATCCTGGCAAATCTGATCTATGGGCCGTCTTACATCACCGCCCAAACTGCACTGGCATTCTGGAACATGATACCGGAAAGAGTTGAATTAATTATCAGCATGACCACGAAACGAAAGAAACAATTTGAAACCCCGGTGGGCTGCTTTTCTTATCTGTATTGTCCCCGGAAAGCATTCCATATCGGGGTTCAGCTTGAAGATGCAGGGGATCAAAAAAAATTTTTAATTGCTTGCCCTGAAAAAGCGCTGTGCGATTTGACAGCCATGCAGACGCATATTTCAACACATGGACAAATGGAGGAATTCCTCGAGTTGTTGCGGCTGGATGACAGTGCTGTTAAAAAGTTTGATTTGTCTTTATTGGAAGAAATCAGGGCCGGGTATCGAAGGCAAAGCATAAAACTGCTCATTGATTGTTTAAAGGAAAATCATGTTTGATAAAAAAATTGAACAAATGCTAAACAGATATGAATTGCATACAATTCATGACCATGAGAATGCCCTGAAAGAAATCATACAGGAAATTGTCCTGCTTGGTTTATGGCGATCAAAATTTTATGAAAAGGCTGTTTTTTATGGCGGAAGTGCATTAAGGATTTTATATAAACTGGATCGTTTTTCCGAGGATCTGGATTTTTCATTAATTCAGCCGGAAAAAGGCTTTAACATTAAAAAATATCTTGGCGCGGTTCAATCAGAACTGAAATTATGGGGTTTTGAAACGTCAACAGAAGAAAAAAGCAAAAAGAATAAAAGCACGATTGATTCGGCTTTCATTAAAGCAAACACATTGATCCATCTGTTAAAAATTGATTTAAATTTGAAAACCCATAAAAATGCTGTGATCAAAATCAAATTGGAAATTGATCAGGACCCGGCCATCGGGTTTAGCAGTGAATTAAAATATCATCTTCACCCCATCCCGTTTACAGTTAAAACCATGGCTCTGCCCAGTTTGTTTGCCGGGAAAATGCATGCATTGTTATGCCGGACAAAAAGAACCAATATCAAGGGCCGGGACTGGTATGATTTAATCTGGTTTGTGAAAAACACCATCCCATGTGATTTGAATTACCTTGCCAATAAAATGGTACAAACCGGCCATCTTGATTCATCTTTGAAGCTGACCAGAAAAATGTTTGTCGAACTCATCTGCGAAAAAATAAAAGAGATTGATTTTGATATGGCCAGAAAAGACGTGGAACCCTTTATAAAAAATTCAGAAAAAAGAGACGAGCTAAGTCTTTGGTCTCCTGCTTTTTTTTCCGATTACCTGGTTCAGGAAATTGAGGTTTTAACAAATCCTGCAGACTGAGACAGCGATTACACCCGCCTAAAAAAATACAGACTTGAAAATCCACCATTAAATCATTATATTGGTTTGTTTATTAATCTAAAAAAGCATGGGGTTAGAAAATGCCAATATATGAATACAACTGCAATGCCTGCAGCAATAGATTTGAAACACTGGTCATTGGAGGGGACACGCCCAAATGTCCGTCCTGTGACAGCAAGGATCTGTCCCGGCTGATGTCTGCCTGCGGATTCATTTCAAAATCCTCTGTCCCCGGCGGCGGTGCGCCTCAGATTAAATCCTCTGCCGGCGCTTCCGGGTGCGGCACCTGTTCTTCTTCCAATTGTTCTTCCTGCGGAATCGGATAAAATTTATGAAAAAAAATATTGTTATCGGTACCCGGGGAAGCCAGCTTGCCTTGTGGCAGGCCAATTTTATCAAATCAGAAATTGAAAAACTGTTTCCTGATTTAACCGTTGCGCTCAATATCATCAAAACCACGGGGGATCAGATCACAGACCGCCCGCTGGCCATGGTGGGCGGCAAAGGCCTTTTTGTCAAGGAAATTGAAACTGCCCTGCTGAACAACGAAATTGATATTGCCGTGCACAGCATGAAGGATATGCCCGGCACGTTGCCGGACGGGTTAATGATTGGCGCTGTTCCCAAAAGGGAAAACCCGCTGGATGTGCTCATCTCAAGGGACAAAAGCCTTCTGGCGAATTATAAAAAAGGTGCAAAAGTCGGCACATCAAGTCTCAGGCGCGCCTCCCAGATCAAACATCTGCGACCGGATGTCACCATTGCAGATATCAGGGGCAATCTGGACACCCGGATCAAAAAGCTCAAATCCGGGGAGTACGATGCCATTGTTCTTGCTGCAGCCGGACTGAGACGGCTGGGACTTGAAGAAGAAATCACCGAATATCTGGATGAATCCATCATGACCCCTGCAGTGGGCCAGGGTGCCTTGTGCATTGAAACCCGGAAAAATGATGCGGATATTGCCATGATCATGCAGAAACTCAACCATCCGGACACTCAGGTATGCGTGACCGGTGAACGTGCATTCTTAAAAGAAATTGAAGGCTCCTGCCATATCCCGGTGGCCTGTTTTGCAAAAATCAAGGATAATATCGTCAGCATGATGGCGGTGGTGGCATCTGTGGATGGGAACACAATGGTCAAGGAGTATGCCATTTCTCCGGTTGATCAGGTGGAAGAATCCGGCCGGGAACTTGCCAGACTGGTTCTTGAAAAAGGCGGGAAAACCATATTGGAGCAGTTAAAGACACATGACAAATAAAACAGGAAAAGTATATCTGATCGGTGCAGGCCCCGGAGATCCGGGTCTTTTAACCATAAAGGCAAAAGAATGCATAGAAGCGGCCGATGTTGTGGTCTATGACTATCTTGCAGCCCCTTTTCTGCTCAATTACGCCAGAAAGGATGCACAGATTATTTATGTGGGGAAAAAAGGCGGCGATCACACCCTGACCCAGGACAAGATCAACCAGCTTTTAGTGGACAAAGCCAAAGAAGGATTTGATGTGGCACGGCTCAAAGGCGGCGACCCCTTTGTTTTCGGCAGGGGTGGAGAAGAAGCCCAGATGCTCTTAAGCCAGGGGGTTTCCTATGAAGTGGTTCCCGGTGTCACCTCGGCCATATCTGCGCCGGCCTATGCAGGGATTCCTGTGACCCACAGGGATCACACCTCTTTTGTGTCCTTTATCACCGGACATGAAGACCCTACCAAAAAAGATTCCAGCATGCAGTGGGATATATTTGCCAAATCAGATGCCACCCTTGTTTTTTTAATGGGGGTAAAAAATCTGGCAAATATTACAAAAAACCTTATGGAAAACGGGAAAGCAAAAGATACCCCGGTTGCCCTTGTCAGATGGGGAACCACCGCAAAACAGCAAACTGTTACCGGAACCCTTGAAACCATTGTTGATGAGGTTAATAAGGCCGGGCTGAAATCCCCGGCGATCATTGTCATCGGCCATGTGGTGTCTTTGCGGGAAGAACTGGCCTGGTTTGACAACCGGCCTTTGTTTGGAAAAAGAATTGTCATCACCCGGGCCCGGGCCCAGGCAAGCAATCTGGTATCTGCCTTATCAAAACTGGGGGCCCAGTGCATTGAAATTCCCACCATTGAAATTGCCCCTCCACAGGATATTGAACCCCTGAAACGCACCATTGAAAATATTAAAAATTATGACTGGCTGGTCTTCACCAGTGTAAACGGTGTAAAATTTTTCTTTGATACCCTGTATGACATGGGAAAGGATGTTCGGGTACTGGGTCATCTTCAATTTGCATGCATTGGCCCGGTTACAAAAGAACGCTTGCGAGATCACGGGATTGTCAGTGATATCCTGCCGGAAACCTATCGTGCCGAAAGCGTGGTTGATGCGTTTTCAGGTGTTGACATTAAAAATAAAAACGTATTGCTCCCCAGGGCAAAAATGGCCCGGACCATTCTTCCTGAAGAACTCACCAGAATGGGTGCCAGGGTAGATGAAGTCACGGCTTATGAAACCCGGATAAATGAAGATGGAAAACAGGAACTGATATCTTTGCTGGAGGACAGACAGATTGATGCGGTCACCTTTACCAGTTCTTCAACGGTTTCCAATTTCATGTCCCTGCTGGAATCCTGTGACAGCAGGAAACTGTTGAGTGATGTTCTCATTGCCAGTATCGGACCGGTGACCTCGGACACGGCCGTGTCTCTTGGAATCAAACCGGATATTGAGGCGGTGGACTATACCATTCCCGGCCTTGTGGATGTGCTGCTCAAGCATTATTCATCCACAAACTGAGGCGGGTATGACGCGACCCTGTTCATGATTGCCGGAAACCGACCCATAAATTATCTTCGCATCTCAATAACGGACCGATGCAATTTCCGATGTCTGTACTGCATTCCCGCATCGCCCTTTAAAGTGATCGGCCACGATCAGATTGCAAGATATGAAGAAATCATCAGAATCACACAGCTGGCCTGTGAAATGGGCATTACCAAAGTACGGATTACCGGTGGAGAACCCTTTGCCAGAAAAGGCATATTTTCTTTTCTGGCAAGCCTGTGTGACATAAAGGGACTTGAAGATATTTCCATTACCACCAATGGTTCCCTGCTCAATACAGAAAAAATGGAACACCTGATTCAACTGGGCATCAAGCGCCTGAATTTCAGCCTGGACACGCTGACCCCTGAAATTTTCAAGACCATCACCCGGAAAAATGATTTCCAGAAAGTCTGGGATACCATCATGATCGCCCATCACCTTGGGATTGCGCCGCTTAAAATCAACACGGTCATCTTAAAAGGGATCAATGATCATGAAATAGAAAATCTTGCTGCCCTGACACTGAAATATCCGTTTCATATCCGCTTTATTGAATATATGCCCATGGGTGATCTGCCAGTTAAAGAAGATCAGCAGATATTGACCGGAGAAATCATGGGCAGAATTGAATCCGGATTTGGAAAACTTCTGGCCTGTGAATCCGTAGAACATGATGGGCCTGCAAAAAAATATAAAATCAAGGGTGCAAAAGGCATTATCGGTTTTATCACACCCATCAGCTCACATTTCTGTGCCCAGTGCAACCGACTGAGGCTGACGGCAAGAGGAACATTGCGCCCCTGTCTGCTCAATGATTATGAAAATGACATTATCACACCATTAAGAAATAACGCCACGGATGAGGAACTTAAAAAAATCATACAGGACTCTGTGACCAGAAAACCGTCCTGCCATCATCTTGCCGACCCTGCTTCCATGCATCTGCCCCTGTCACACATGACATCCATCGGCGGATAGTCTTTTTAAATCGAGCGGGACACTTCTTTATTGGTTCCCAGTAATATACTCAGCCACTTTGTTGATTCATTTTTACCCAGCGCAATTTTTACCGCCATGGTCAAGGGTACGGAAAGCAGCATCCCAACCGGTCCCAGAACCCACCCCCAAAATGCCAGAGATAAAAATACCACCAGGACGGAAAGCCCTGTGCCATCCCCCATTACTTTGGGCTCAATCACAGATCCGATCAGGATATTCACCACCAGAAAACCGATAGCTGCAATTGCTGCAGATATCGGACCCAGCTGGATCAAGGCTAAAAGGACAGCTGGCACAGCAGCAATGATCGAACCGATATTAGGAATATAATTTAGCAAAAAAGCAAAAACACCCCACATGACCGGAAAATCCACACCCTGAACTGCCAGCCATATGCTGATGATAATCCCTGTGCACAGACTGGTAAGCGTTTTAATTCCAAGATACGTGTTTACACCGGACGTTATCTGGGAATAGGTTTCAAGATTTGAATTCTGATCATTTAAAATAATCCGAAGCTTATCGGGAAATCCGGCAGCTTCGGAAAGAATGAACACCAGCGTCAGAAAAACAAAGAAGGTATTTGTCAGCACTCCGCCGACACCGTTGAGCAGATTGGCCGCAAGCCTCATAATCCGGCTCGGGTTTAAAATTTCCACCAGTTTTTCTGTCTCAACATTTATCCCCAGACCGGATAGCAGTTTCAGGCTGTCATAAGTCAGATTTTTTAACCGGTCCTGATAAAAGGACAGATTCTGTGAAAAATCCGCCACAGATGAAGAGACCAGCGTCACCACAATAACCTGTGCACAGATTACTCCCAAAAGAAGAATCAGAATGCCCAGAAGACTTGGAACTCCTTTTTTCTGCATCCAGAACAAGGACGGTGCACAGATGATTGCCAGAAAAGAGGCCAGCAGAAAAGGCACAACCAGAACAGAAGCCGCCTTTATGCCCGCCACGATAATCACAAAGGCTGCGAACTGAACCAGCCGACTGTTCTGCGACATCTTTGTTTTCACTCCTGTATTGTTCTCCCCTGTCCCAACACTGATCCAGAGATCCGGGACAGTGATCTATTTTTCCAATTCAAGCATGGGCTCACCTGCAAACCCGTAAAGTTTTTCAATGAGGAAATAAACATACTGATAACATTTTTTCTCTGCAATTCCGGAACTGCGAAATTTCAGATATGCGCCGGGAACAGAAAAATCAATAGATAAAAGGTCCTGACAATTAACGTTAAGTTGAGCGGCTAAGCCATGGCCGTAAAAATGGCACACTATTCATTTGGCCGCTCCAACGTGTGGTTACATTAACCGGGTCGAAGCCCGGAGTTTTGGTCCCTTGGTGTAAAGTA